>Ga0213868_10000051_pt1 | contig 94501 bp, 79 predicted proteins | sample PICome_9_FD_160087 | JGI IMG/M metagenome (GOLD analysis project Ga0213868, IMG submission 160087) | Coastal seawater microbial communities near Pivers Island, North Carolina, United States - PICO127 | ecosystem: Environmental > Aquatic > Marine > Coastal | place: USA: North Carolina... | reverse complement strand
GGTTTCAACCCGAGGCGATCATTGTCGGGGCCTCCTGCACCGCCGAACTGATCCAGGATGATCCGGGCGGTCTGGCCGAAACGATGGGCCTGCCCATTCCGGTGATCGCGCTGGAATTGCCCAGCTCTCAGCGCAAGGAAAACTTTGGTGCGGATGAAACCTTCTTTCAGATCGTCCGCCACCTGGCCAAGCCGATGGAAAAGACGACCCGCGTATCGTGCAATATCATCGGCCCGACAGCCCTGGGTTTCCGCCACCGCGACGACGTGCAAGAGATCACCAATCTGCTGTATGAACTGGGGATCGAGGTAAACGTCACCGCGCCCATGGGGGCCACACCCGCCGATATCGCCAAGATGGGCCAGGCGCATTTCAACGTATTGCTTTACCCTGAAACCGGCGAACAGGCCGCACGCCATTGCGAAAAAGCATTTGACCAGCCCTATACCAAGGTCGTGCCCATCGGGGCGGGTGCCACCCATGACTTTATCGCCGAGGTCCGCAGGCTTTCCGGCTCTACCACCCCCATCGACACAGACCGGCTGCGCCAGTCCTGGTGGTCCCGGTCGGTGGATTCCACCTATCTGACCGGCAAACGCGTCTTCATCTTTGGCGACGGCACCCATGTGCTGGCCGCCGCCCGCATCGCACGCGACGAGATGGGCTTCGACGTGGCTGGCATCGGCTGCTACAACCGCGAACAGGCCCGCGCCGTGCGCGCCCTGGCCAAGGAATACGGGCTGGAGGCGCTCATCACCGACGATTACCTTGAGGTGGAGCGCACGATAGAGGCGCTGCAGCCCGAGATGATCCTTGGCACCCAGATGGAGCGCCATATCGGCAAGCGCCTGGGCATTCCCTGCGCCGTGATCTCGGCTCCTGTGCATGTACAAGATTTTCCCGCCCGCTATTCCCCGCAGATGGGATTTGAGGGTGCCAATGTCATATTTGACACCTGGATCCATCCGCTGGTGATGGGGCTTGAGGAGCATCTGCTGCACATGTTCCGCGAGGATTTCGAGTTCAATGATGCCGCTGGTCCATCGCATCACGGCGGACATGCGCCTGCGGCACAGGCCCCGGAAAAGATGAGTTTAGAAAGCAAGATGAAGCCCGAACCTGCGCCCACCGGCGAGGTGGTGTGGCTTGATACTGCTGAGCGCGAGTTGAAGAAAATCCCTTTCTTTGTGCGCGGCAAGGCCCGGCGCAACACCGAGAGTTATGCCAGCCAAAAGGGGCTGCAGGAGATCAGCCTCGACACTCTTTATGAAGCGAAGGCCCATTTTGCGCGATGATGTAACCCATAAGCCCTACAACGTCGTTCTGCTGACGTTGGACCGCCGTGCGGCGGGACCGGCCGCGCGTGTTGCACCGCGGTTGGCGCAGGATTTTGACGGATTGCGGCTGATCATTCATGCGGCAGCGGAATGGGAGAAAGACCCGCAGGCCCTGCAGGCCGCCAAGGATGACGTGGCCCGCGCGGATATCATCGTCACTTCTGTCATTTTCCTTGAGGGTCAGGTCAAGTCGATCCTGCCCGATTTGATGGCAAGGCGCGATCACTGTGATGCGATGATCAACATCATTGCCGATCAGGAGATTGTGCAGCTGACCCGCATGGGCGATCTGGACATGTCACGTCCGGCCTCTGGTGTGATGGGCCTGCTGAAAAAGCTCAAGCCGTCCAGCAAGTCAGGCTCTTCTGGTCGCGACATGACCAAGATGTTGCGCCGCCTGCCGAAAATCCTGCGTCTTATTCCGGGCAAATCCCAGGATCTGCGGGCCTGGTTCCTGTCCATGCAATACTGGTTGGGCGGGTCGGATGAAAACATCGAAGGCATGGTGCGGTTCCTTTTGTCGCGCTACGCCAGATCACGCCCCGACTGGATCGGTACGCAGGTGGCGCTGCCGGTCGAATATCCCGATGTCGGGCTTTACCATCCTGATCTGCCCGCAAAAGGCATCATCACCGACATCGCTGATCTGCCCCTGCAGGGCGATGGTCCGACGGTCGGTGTCTTGATGCTGCGCAGTTATATCCTTGCCGGTGATACGGCCCATTATGACCATGTGATCCGCCGTTTTGCAGCCCGTGGCATCCGTGTGATCCCCGCCTTTGCCGGCGGTCTGGACGGACGGCCCGCGATCGAGGCGTATTTTGGTGCTGTGGATGCGATGGTTTCCTTGACCGGGTTCAGCCTTGTGGGCGGTCCGGCCTATAATGACAGCCCCGCCGCGGTTGCAGCACTTGAGGCGCTTGATGTGCCCTATCTGTCGGCCCAGCCGCTGGAGTTTCAGACGCTGAACCAATGGGCCACCGGCAATCAGGGCCTCAGCCCGATTGAATCCACCATCCTGATCGCCCTGCCAGAAATTGATGGGGCCACCAATCCTACGGTTTTTGCTGGCCGTCACGACAGCCAGGGCTGCACGGGGTGCGCCCATAAATGTCAGGCCATCGGCAATGACAAGGCCATGGCCCCCTGCAAGGAACGCATTGATGCGCTGGCCGAAAAGGCGGATCTCTTGGGCCGGTTGCGCCGCAAGCGCAATGCGGACAAGAACCTTGCCATTGTTCTGTTCGGGTTTCCGCCCAATGCCGGGGCTGTGGGCACTGCTGCCTATCTGTCGGTTTTTGAAAGCCTGTTCAACACCTTGCACCGCTTGCAGTCTGATGGCTATGACGTCACGCCACCTGCGACCGTGGATGCCCTGCGCGAACAGGTGCTCAAGGGCAATGGCCAGACCTATGGCCAGGAGGCAAATATCGCGGCCACGCTCAGTGCTGATACTTTGGTCGCGCGCACCCCCTGGCTGGATGAGATCGAAGCCGTCTGGGGCCCCGCACCGGGCAAGAAACAATCCAACGGGCGCGAGGTGTTCATCCTTGGGGCCCATTTTGGCAAGGTCTTTGTCGGTGTCCAGCCCGGCTTTGGCTATGAAGGCGACCCGATGCGCCTGCTGTTCGAGGGCGGCTTTGCCCCGACCCATGCCTTCAACGCATTTTACCAATATATCAAACAGGATTTCGCCGCTGATGCGGTGCTGCATTTTGGCATGCATGGCGCGTTGGAATTCATGCCGGGCAAACAGAACGGGCTTTGTGGGGCCGATTGGCCGGACCGGATGATGGGCAATCTGCCCAATATCTATCTTTATGCCGCCAATAACCCCTCTGAGGCCACATTGGCCAAGCGCCGTTCCAATGCTGTGACCGTCACCTATCTGACGCCGCCGTTGCAGACCGCAGGCCTTTATGCCGGTCTGGCCGATCTCAAGGACAGCATGCAGCGCTGGCGTGCGATGCCGGGCGATGATCCGGCCCGCCCCGATATGCGCAGTTTGATCGCCACGCAGGCGGCCGTTGTGAACCTGGATGGTACAGACCCCGACACGCTTTGGCTCAAGCTGCTTGAGACGGAAGAGGCGCTGATCCCCGATGGTCTGCATATCGTCGGCCAAAAGATGGATGCCCCAACCCGGGCCGGCATGTTGGATTTGATGGAATTTACCGATGCCGCACACCGCGCGGCGACCGATGCCATCCTGGCCGAAGATCACGAACTGCCCGCGCTGATGCGCGCGCTGAATGCGCAATTCATCAGTCCGGTGCCTGGTGGCGATGTGATCCGCGCCCCTGAGATCCTGCCAACGGGCCGTAACATCCACGCCTTTGATCCCTTCCGCATGCCCACGGCCTTTGCGATGAAGGACGGCGCACTTCAGGCGCAGGAATTGATTGATACCCATCAGACATTGCCACGCACGGTGGCGCTGGTGCTGTGGGGCAGTGACAATATCAAATCCAACGGCACGCCGATGGCACAGGCCCTGGCGCTGATGGGGGCCAAGCCGCGGTTTGACCGCAATGGCCGCCTGTGCGGTGCCGATTTGATCAGCCTTGCCGAACTGGGCCGCGCCCGCGTCGACGTGATTGTCACCCTCTCGGGCATCTTTCGCGATCTTTTGCCCTTGCAGACCAAACTGCTGGCCGATGCCGCGCTGCAATGCGCCATGGCCGATGAGCCAGAGGCGCTGAACCCCATTCGCCAGCACGCGCTGGCCTATATGGCCGAACATGGCGGCGACATCAAAACCGCCGCACTGCGGGTCTTTTCCAATGCCGAAGGGGCTTATGGGTCCAATGTGAACCAGCTGGTCGATGCCTCGGCCTTTGATGACGAAAACGATCTGGCGGATGCCTATCAGGCCCGCAAAAGCTTTGCTTATGGCACCGATGGTGAGGCCAGCCAGCAAAGCAATCTGTTGCAGAACACCTTGGCCAATGTCGATCTGGCTTATCAAAACCTTGAATCCGTCGAACTGGGTGTTACCACGGTCGATCACTATTTCGACACGCTGGGGGGCATCGCAAGTGCGGTGAAACGCGCCAAGGGCAACGGTGATACGCCGATCTATATCGGGGATCAGACGCGCGGTGCGGCCACGGTGCGCACCTTGCAAGATCAGGTGGCCCTGGAAACCCGCGCCCGCAACCTGAACCCGAAATACTTTGAAGGTCTGCTCAAACATGGGCACGAAGGCGTGCGCCAGATTGAAGCCAACATCACCAATACCGTCGGCTGGTCCGCCACCACCGGAAAGGTCGATCCCTGGATCTATCAACAATTGTCGGAAACCTTCGTGCTGGACGACGAGATGCGCAAGCGGCTGGCCGATCTGAACCCGCAGGCCTCCATGCGCATGGCCAACCGCCTGCTCGAAGCCAGCGACCGCGACTACTGGCAACCCGACGCCGAAACACTGGCCGCGCTGCAATCTGCAGCGGACGCAATCGAAGATCAACTAGAGGGCATTGCAGCCGAATGACCTCAGCTACTTTACATAAAGGGAAGACATCATGAGCCCACTCGACAAAGGCATTCCGATTCTCGGACGCGGTCAGGACGGCGAAGGCTCCGTTCAGGTGCATCAAGACGAAAGCGCCAAGATCGAAGGTGCCAAGGTCTTTGCCGTTTATGGCAAGGGCGGGATCGGCAAATCGACCACATCGTCAAACCTGTCTGCCGCGTTTTCCAAACTGGGTAAACGGGTCCTGCAAATCGGCTGTGACCCCAAGCATGACAGCACATTCACCCTCACGGGTCGTTTGGTGCCCACGGTGATCGACATCCTCAAGGAGGTGGATTTCCACCCCGAGGAACTGCGCGCCGAAGACTTTGTCTTTGAAGGATACAATGGCGTGAAATGCGTTGAGGCCGGCGGCCCGCCTGCGGGCACCGGTTGTGGTGGCTATGTGGTCGGCCAGACCGTCAAACTGCTCAAGCAGCATCACCTGCTCGAAGACACCGATGTCGTCATCTTTGACGTTCTGGGCGATGTGGTCTGCGGCGGTTTCGCGGCCCCCTTGCAACATGCGGACCGCGCATTGATCGTCACCGCCAACGATTTTGACAGCATCTATGCGATGAACCGGATCATCGCCGCCGTTGAGGCGAAATCATCCAACTACAAGGTCCGCCTTGCGGGCTGTGTGGCCAACCGCTCCAAAGACACCAATGAGGTTGACCGCTATTGCGAAACGGTGGGTTTCAACCGTCTGGCACATCTGCCCGATCTGGATGCCATCCGCCGCTCGCGTCTCAAGAAAAAGACCCTGTTCGAAATGGATCTGGATGACGAAATCGCCGCTGTTCAAAAGGAATATATCCGGCTGGCCGAAACCCTGTGGAACGGAACCGAACCGCTTGCCCCCAAATCCCTGCCCGACCGTGAAATCTTTGATTTGTTGGGTTTCGATTAATGACCTACGAGGCCACCCGAAACCGCGTCGAAACCTATTTCGACCGCACCGCGACCAAAACATGGGAGCGTCTGACCTCAGACGCGCCCGTGTCTGGCATTCGCGCCACCGTGCGTGCGGGGCGTGACCGGATGCGCGATGTGATACTGGGCCAACTGCCCGCCGATCTGCGCGGCGCACGCATTCTGGATGCGGGCTGTGGCACCGGGGCGCTGGCCTTTGAACTGGCCCGTCGCGGCGCCGAGGTGATCGGCGTCGACATCTCGCCGCAACTGGTCGAGATTGCCCGCAAGCGCACCCCCAATGATCTGCATCACAAACTGACATTTCGCGCGGGCGACATGCTGGATCCCAATCTGGGCACCTTTGACCACATCGTGGCGATGGACAGCATGATCTATTACACCGCCCCCGACATTGCCACCATCCTTGAGGGGCTGGCCCCGCGCCTGCGCAGCAACATGATCTTTACGGTTGCACCCCGCACACCCTTGCTGATGACCATGTGGCGCGTGGGCAAATTGTTTCCCCGTTCTGACCGGTCTCCGACGATGATCCCGCATTCGCCTGCACGTATCGCGCATGAGCTGGGCAAGGGCCGGCTGCGCGATGTGGAACGCGTCACATCCGGTTTCTACATTTCCAACGCATTGGAGTATCGCCCGTGATCCCCCGAAGCCTTGTCAAAAACGCAGGCCTGCGGATGCTGCCCTTTTCTGACGCGGTCAGCGAACAGCTGCCGCTGGGCCAGCTGTTGCGGCTGTCGCTGTTCCAGATCAGCGTTGGCATGGCTGCGGTGCTGCTGCTGGGCACGCTCAACCGTGTGATGATCGTGGAACTGGGCGTGATGGCATGGATCGTGGCGATCATGATCGCCATTCCGGTGCTTGTCGCGCCCTTCCGCGCTTTGCTGGGCTTCCGCTCTGACACATACCGTTCCGCCATCGGCTGGAAACGTATTCCCTATCTGTGGTTCGGGTCGCTTTGGCAGTTTGGCGGCCTTGCCATCATGCCGATGGGTCTGCTGGTGCTCTCGGGCGATCAGGTTGCCGGTCCTGCATGGGCCGGCGAAGTGGGCGCGGCCCTTGCATTCTTGCTGACCGGTCTTGGCATGCATATGACCCAGACCGCCGGTCTGGCCCTGGCCGCAGACCGCGCCAGCGACGAAACGCGGCCGCAGGTCGTGGCGCTTTTGTATGTCATGTTCCTGATCGGCATGGCGTTTTCCGCAATCATCATCGGAACATTACTGCGTGATTTCAGCGCCTTGCGTCTGGTTCAAGTCGTTCAAGGCACCGCCGTTGTGACCATCGTGCTTAATGTCATAGCCCTGTGGAAACAGGAAAAGGTCACACCGATGACCAAGGCAGAGCGCGCCGCACCCCGCCCGCAGTTTCGCGATGCATGGAAGGATTTCACCCAGGACCGCGAAGTGACCCGCCTGCTGGCCGTCGTGTTCTTTGGCACGCTGGCCTTCAACATGCAGGATGTTCTGCTGGAACCCTACGGCGGTGAAATCCTGGGCCTGTCGGTTTCGTCAACCACGCTTTTGACGGCAATGTGGGCCGCTGGCGCGTTGCTTGGCTTTGGTCTGGCCGCACGCTGGCTGAAAGACGCGATAAACCCGCACAGAATGGCCGCGCGCGGCATTCTGGCAGGTATTGTCGCATTCTCTGCCGTGATTTTCGCAGCACCCCTGGACAGCGGCATGCTGTTCTTTGCCGGGGCCTTTGGCATCGGGCTGGGCGGCGGGCTGTTCTCTGTCTCTACACTGACCTCGGCCATGTCGCTTGATACGCAGGGCACGGCGGGCAAGGGGCTGGCCCTTGGCGCCTGGGGGGCGGCACAGGCCACGGCGGCGGGCGTGTCGATCTTTGTCGGCGGTGCGCTGCGCGACATCGTCAATTCGGCTGCCCTGAACGGATCACTGGGCGAAGGCCTGAACTCTGCCGCGACCGGCTATTCGGTCGTCTACCACATTGAGGTTGGCTTGCTCTTTGTCACTCTCATCGCGCTGGGACCCTTGGTCCGGGCGCGCCCGATCACCGAAACCACGGCAAGGCCCATCGGCCTCGCTGAATTTCCTACCTGAACCGAAAACGCACACCACGGAGGCTTAATACAATGGTTGGCACAGAATTCTTCGGTAACTTCGATCTCGCCAGTGCGGCGATCTGGTTATTCTACATCTTCTTCGCAGGGCTGATTTACTATCTTCAGACCGAAAACATGCGCGAAGGCTATCCTCTGGAAACAGACGATGGCGCGCCCGCACCAAACCAAGGCCCCTTTCCGGTGCCAAAGGACAAGACCTTCATCCTGCCCCATGGCCGTGGTGAAGTGACCGTACCTTCGGGTCAGAACCCTGACCGCCCGGTTCTGGCGCTGCAGCGCACGTCCAAGGCCGCAGGGTCCCCCTATGTGCCCACCGGTGATCCGATGATGGACGGTGTAGGCCCTGCCGCATGGGCCCCGCGCCGCGACGTGCCAGAACTGGACGCCCATGGCCACGCCAAGATCAAACCGATGTCCAAGCTGGAAGACTTCCACGTCTCCGCAGGCACCGATCCGCGCGGCAAGGCCGTCGTGACAGGCGACGGCGAAGTCGTTGGCCGCGTCATCGACATGTGGATCGACGTGCCAGAGCAGCTGGTGCGCTACATGACCGTTGATCTGAACCCCGAAGGGTCAGGCCAGACGCGTCTGATCCCGATGAACTTTGCCCGGATCAAATCGGACCGCGTTGCGGTGCGGTCGCTCTACGCTGGCAATATGGCGGGCATTCCAACCACGAAAAGCGATGCCGAGATCACGCTGCTCGAAGAGGAAAAGATCACCGCCTACTACGGTGGTGGCACGCTTTATGCCGATCCTGCACGACTTGAGCCAAAATTCTAAGAAAACAGCCTGCCGGGCCCCATTGCCAAGGGCCCGGTCGCCACAACAGGGATGATAACCATGCACCACGATGACTTTAAATTCGAACCCGTCCCCGGCCTGCCGGAAGCTTTGCCCGAGGGCGAGCATATCCTGTGGCAAGGTCGGCCAGACAGCCTCCGTCTGGCAAAGGATGCTTGGAACCTCAACTGGGTGCTTGGCTATTTCATCGTTCTGGCGATCTGGCGCGTGGGTCTGTCCTCCGCGACCTATTCGCTGACCGAAGCGATGGGGCACGGCATTCCGTTCCTCATCGCCGGTGCCCTCGCGGGGCTGATCCTTTACGGCATTGCCGTGGTTCAGGCCCGCAGCACCATCTATACGCTGACCAACAAACGCGCCGCCCTGCGGATCGGTGCCGCCCTGACGATGACGCTGAACCTGCCTTATGTGCAGATCGGCAATGCCCAGGCCAAAATCGGAAAATCCGGCAATGGCACCATCACATTCGAGCTGATCGGCGACACCCGCCTGAGCTTTTTGATGACATGGCCGCATGTGCGGTCGTGGCATTTCGCCCGTACGCAACCGGCGTTCCGCTGTATCCCCGATGCCGCCCGCGTTGCGGCCATCTTTGCGGATGCCGCCGAAACCCGTGTCGCAGAGCCACAGGTGTCACGCATCACCGCCCCCTCTGACGCCATCGCAGCGGAGTAATCGCCATGTCACATCCCACAGCATCCCTCGCCAACCAGATGAAAATGCGCGACCGCGATATGGTCCCGCGTGTTCTGGTCATCGCGATGTTCGGCATGATGGCCGCCTCGCTGGCGCTGGTGACCTTTGCCCAGCTTACCGATCAACCCCAGCGCGGTGTTTATCAGACCAGCGACATCACCAGCGAAACCACCATCACCCTGACCGGCACACGCAACGACGGCGTGCGCATTCTGGATGCCACGGGGGCCGAAATTGCCTTTTCCCAGGAAAAACGCGCCGGTTTCATCGACGTGATCTGGGTCGGCGTGAAACGCAACCGCATGTTGGAACATGTGGAAGGAAATCCACCACTGCGCCTTGTCCGCTATGCCAACGGACATACGGCCATCATCGACCCCGCCACCGATTGGTCCATTCCACTGATCGGTTACGGGGCAGACAACACAGCAGCTTTCGCCAGGCTGCTGGACTGAACTTTTACCAATAGGGACAAACATTATGGGACTTCTGACCAGAACACGCGAAACCGCACCTTGTACCGTCACCATTTCTCACCGCTTTGAGGAACTGTCGGCGCATGTCAAATTCAACAATGGCGCCGTGGTAAACCCCGGCGACAGCGTCCTTGTCCACGGAGCCGAGATCATGGCCCCCTACGGTGAGCTGGTCGAAGAAGACCGCACCGCCACGATCATCCGCGCCTCCAAGCTGGAACAGATCTGGACCCGCTGGACCGGTGACTTTGAATTCATGGAACTGTGCGAATTTTCCTTCTCAGAAGAGGTGCTGTCATGAACGCGCCAGTACACTCCGCCTTTGCCAATACCGCTGAAGAAGCCATTGCAGCGCAAGATGCGCTCGATACCGGTATGATCACCTCAGAGCAGGCGACCGAAGTCGCGATGCAGAACACCCTGCTGACGCCGCGCTTTTACACCACCGATTTTGCCGAGATGGACGCGATTGACGTCACCCCGGTACGCGCCGATTGGGACAGGTTGATCAACCAGATGAAATCAGACCCTAACAAAGGCCACTTCAAGAAAAATGAGGCCTGGGGCACCGTCGATTGGGACGGGATGGAGCCAAAGCTGCGCGCCGAATTCATCGACTTTTTGATCTCAAGCTGCACCGCCGAATTTTCGGGCTGTGTTCTGTACAAAGAGATGAAACGCCGCGGCTCGAATGAGGATATCACAACCCTGTTCCAACTGATGGCCCGCGACGAGGCACGCCATGCCGGTTTCATCAACGACGCCCTGCGCGAAGCGGGCATCCGCGTGAACCTGGGTTTTCTGACCCAGCAAAAGAAATACACCTATTTCCGGCCCAAATTCATCTATTACGCCACCTATCTGTCAGAAAAGATCGGCTATGCCCGCTATATCACGATCTTTCGCCATCTTGAGCAGAACCCGGACAAACAATTCCACCCGATCTTTGGCTGGTTCCGCGAATGGTGCAACGATGAGTTTTCCCATGGCGAGGCCTTTGCCCTGCTGATGAAAACAGACCCTAAGTTGACTGAATCCTTTGCCAACAAGCTGTGGATCAAGTTTTTCCTGACGGCCGTCTATTCCACAATGTGGGTCCGCGACCACCAGCGCCCGCTGTTTCACGAGGCCCTTGGCGTCGATGTCACATGGTACGGGCAGGAAGTGTTTCGCAAGACATCCGAGATTTCCAAACAGGTCTTTCCGATGACCCTGGACATTGATCACCCGCGCTGGCGTCCAAACCTTGACCGGATGGAAGCCGCCTCGCGGCAGGTGGCGGCGGGCAAGGCGCGTGGCGGGATCGGCGGTACGCTGACCCGTGTCGCGGGCATGGCCAAGGCGGCCTATGCCTTTGTCGCGCTCTTCACCATTCCAGCCATCAAACATGACGTGCCTGCCAGCCCCGTCATGCAGCCTACCTACTAAGGGATGACCATGACCTCGCCCTGGACCGCAGCATTGATCGCAGTATTTGCCTGGTGGTTTTTCACCGGCATCATTCTGCTGGTCGTGCGGCGGGCCGATGCGGGCGATGCCGTGGCCCATGGGCGCAATGTGTTTCTGTCCGTCCCCTTGTTTGCCTTGGGGGCGGCGGGCCTGGTTGTTTCATCCACGCAAATGACCCTGTCAAACGTCTATATCGCCTTTGTCAGCACCCTGCTGATCTGGGGCTGGATTGAACTGGCTTTCCTGTCAGGCGTCATCACCGGCCCCGAACGACGCCCCTGCCCTGACCATCTGGCAGGCCGCGCACGGTTTGTGCGCGCCTGGCACACCGTCAGCCACCATGAAATCCTGCTGTTGCTGGCCTTTCTGGTGATCCTGACCATCACACGCGGTGCCGAAAACACCGTGGGCTTCTGGACCTATACGATCCTGTTCGTGGCCCGCATCTCGGCCAAGCTGAACCTGTTCTTTGGCGTGCCGCGCATCAATACCGAATTCGTGCCATTGCCCCTGCAACACCTCAAAAGCTATTTCCGCATCGGTCCCATCACGATGGCCTTTCCCATCGGGGTCACCTTTTTGTCGATCACCGCCGCCTGCTTTATCGAGCGGCTGATCGCATCCGACTCGGTCGAGGCCATCACCGGCTTCGCCCTTCTCACCGCGCTGGCATCGCTCGCCACGCTTGAACACTGGCTGATGGTGGTACCGCTGCCTGACGCCAAACTCTGGCGCTGGATGCTGCCAGAAGCACGCACGACACTAGCCAAGGAAAAGAAACATGAACTTTGACGCCCTCTTCCAAGACCAGCTCGACACCCTGAAATCAGAGGGCAACTACCGCTATTTCGCCGAGTTGGAGCGCAAGGCAGGTAAATTCCCCCGCGCCTCCAACCACGTCGATGGGGAAAAACGCGATGTGACGGTCTGGTGCTCAAATGACTACCTTGGCATGGGGCAAAACCCCCTGGTCATTGACGCCATGTGCGAGGCGGTAAAACGCACCGGCACCGGTGCTGGCGGCACGCGCAACATCTCTGGCACCAACCACGATCACCTGCTGCTTGAGGCCGAACTGGCCGATCTGCACGGCAAGGAAGCGGCACTGCTCTTCACCTCGGGATACGTCTCTAACTGGGCCGCTTTGTCCTGTCTGGGCAGCCGCCTTGAGGATTGCGTGATCCTGTCGGACGAGGGCAACCATGCCTCCATGATCGAAGGCATCCGCCATTCCCGCGCCAAAAAGGTGATCTGGAAACACAACGACTGGCGCGACCTTGAGGCGAAACTGGCCGCCCTGCCCGCCAATGTCCCGAAAATCGTCGCATTCGAAAGCGTCTATTCCATGGACGGTGACATCTGTCCGATGCGCGAAATCGTCGAAGTGGCCGAAAAATACGGTGCCATGACCTATCTGGACGAAGTCCATGCCGTGGGCATGTACGGCCCCCGTGGCGGCGGCGTGTCAGAACGCGAAGGCCTGGCCGATCGCATCACCCTGATCGAGGGCACGCTGGGCAAAGCCTTTGGCGTGGTCGGCGGCTATATCACCGGCTCTGCGGCACTATGCGATTTCATCCGCAGCTTTGCTTCGGGTTTCATCTTTACCACCGCCCTGCCCCCGGCTGTTGCCGCCGCCGCGCGCGCGTCGATTGTCCATCTCAAGCAAAGCAGCACGGAGCGTGAAAAACAGCAAGAACAGGTCGCCAAACTGCGCGATCTGCTGGACCGCGCCGGCATCCCGCATCTGCACAACACCAGCCACATCATTCCCGTGATGATCAAGGACCCGGTCAAGACCCGGATGCTGGCCGATTATTTGATGAACGAATGGGACATCTACGTCCAACCCATCAACTATCCCACCGTCCCCAAGGGGACAGAGCGTTTGCGCTTTACCCCCTCGCCCCTGCACACGGACAAGGATCTGGCCTATCTGGTCGACGCCCTGTCCCACCTATGGAAGCAATGCGCCGTCAGCCACGCGGTCGCCTGAAAGCGGCTTGATCGGGTCGAGACCTAGATATTTCAGAGACGGCGCATTGCGAACCTTCGTGCAAACTGCGGCGGAGGCTCAAATGAGCCCGCGCCGGAAGTGCCAACATTTTGCTGCGCTCGCTCGCGGCAGACCTGATGCTGCACCTGCTACGGTTTTCGATGTTGCCACGCGGCCTCAAAACCAGTCGTTTGCAAAATGTGCAGAAATGAACGGTGGCAAAGGATCAAGTCGCGAACCTTGCCGCCGTGAGCTTGCTGGATATACCTAACCGCTTACAGTTGCGATTGCCTTCAGCCCGTCCTTTTCCTGTCTTTGCCGCACATCGCTTTGGCAGTTTCCCAGACTGGCGCGGATATGCGCCACTGATGTTGTCCAAGCCCTTAGATGGTATGCAGATATAGATCATAGTCTACATCGGGGATGGTGCGGGCGACGCGCGCATATTCGGCGGCCTTTACGGCAGTAAAGGTACGATGCATTTCTTCGCCCAAGGCATCAATCAAGAATGTAGAGGCCTGTGCCGCAGCAATGGCCGCACTCCAGTCTCGCGGCAATGCCTGAGTTGTGTCCGCGCCATACCCATTGCCCGTCGTTTCCGCACCGGGCGCGATCTGTTCGGTTATGCCTTTACGCATTGCGGCAAGCACCGTTGCCCCGACGAGATAAGGATTGGCATCCACACCCGACAGCCGGTGTTCGACCCGACGTGCAGACCGTGATCCTGCCGGAACGCGCACTGCGACGGACCGGTTATTGACGCCCCATGTCGGCGCGACGGGTGCATAGCTTTGATTGGCAAAGCGGCGCCAGCTGTTGGCGTGCGGAGCAAACACCAACATACTTTCGCTCATCGTAGACAGCATCCCGCCGATGGCGTGGCGCAGCGTTTCGCTCAGCCCCGCATCCGCTTCCTCGGCAAGCATATTGTCGCCATGCTCATCGCAAAGGCTGACGTGCAGATGCATGCCGGACCCTGCATAATCCGCAAGTGGTTTCGCCATAAAGCAGGCGATTACGCCGTGCCGCCGCGCCTGCGCGCGCACGATCCGCTTGAGACGTACAAGATCATCTGAAGCCTGCATGATGTCGCTGCGGTAGTGCAGCGTCAGTTCATACTGACCGGGGGCATATTCCGAAATCAGCGTTTCGACCGTGATACCAGCAAGTGCCGCCCCCGCGTAGATATCCGCGAAAAGCGGCTGCATGCCGATCAGATGATCCACCGAATAGACTTCCGTCTTATGGGACTTGCGCCCGTCCAACACATCGCGCGCAGGCTGAACTTGGCCGGCGCTGTCGCGTTCCGGATCCAACAGAAAGAATTCAAGCTCGAATGCGGCGGTCGGATGTAAGTTAAGGGCGGCCATCGCGTCAATCTGATTGCGCAACGCATGACGCGGGTCTGACAACATCGGGGTGCCATCAAGGTGATATTGGGACAAACGCAACGCCGCGCGCGGGGGCACCGTTCCGTGCTGCGCCACAAGTGAACCCGGCACAGGCCAAGCCCGCAGGTCACCATCACCCGTGTCCCAGATCAACCCGGTCTCGTCTACATCCTCTCCTACGACATCAAGGCCAAGGATCGAAATCGGCAAATGCCTCCCGTTCCTGTAAAGCGCTTCAAGTTCATGACGACGGATAATCTTGCCGCGTCCTATCCCGTTGGAATCCAGCAAGACAATGTCGATTGCTTCGATCTCGGGGTGGGCCGAAAGGAATTCGGTAGCTTCTTGCAGGCGCGCGCCTGACGGGCATGTATCAGACATTGGTTGCGTCCTTAAGTTCCGTGATCACTTGGGTGAAAGCTGTGATCAGCCTGTCAATTTGGTCGTCAGTGGTGACAGGGCTCACCAGCATCATATTGTGGAACGGAGCGATCAGGCAGCCACGGTTCAGCAGGCCCAGATGCAACGCTCCTTCCAATGATGGATGATGCGCTGCGGCGGCTTGTGTCCCATTCAACAGCGGCCCCGGTGCACAGATAAATTCCACCCGCGCGCCCACGCGCAACACGTGCCAGGGCAGATCCGCCTGTTCGATCGCAGAGCCAAGCCCTTTGACAAGCCGTGCCGCACCCGCATTCATATGATCGAAAGCCTCAGGTGTCGCTACGTTTGCCAATGTCGCCTCCAGACACGCGAATTGCATCGGGTTACCGGCCAGCGTTGTGCCCATGCCCGAATGGCCCGACGGGCGCGCCGCGTCATAGGTTTGGAACCTCTCTGCCACTGCAGCCGTCATGCCCCACAGCGCGGTGGGCATCCCGCCCGCCACACATTTGCCGATCACAAAGATATCCGGTGACAGCCTGTGCTGCCCGGTGTAGCCGCCGCGCCCACTAGATTGCGTATGCGTCTCATCAATGATCAGCAGGGCACCATGCGCATCGGCAAGGGTGCGCAAACCCTTAAGGAATCCGGGCTGTGGCAGGACCATGCAGGAATTTGTCATCACAGGTTCGGTCAGGATGGCGGCCACATCGCCTTGGGCCAGCGCCTCCGCAACGCCCTCAAGGTCGTTGAATTCAACGCAAACGGCCCCTTCGGTCAGATCAAAGCCTTGCCCCACAAGACCCGCGCGCGCAACGGTCTGGCCTGCGGATAGTTCAACCATCGTGTCCTCCAGAGTGCCGTGATAGCATCCGTTGAACACCAGAACCTTTCGTTTCCCTGTGATTGCGCGGGCCACGCGCAAGGCGTTGCGGTTTGCGTCCGTCGCACTCAGGGTCATCTGCCAGATAAATTCGCCAAAATGCGCGGACATCATCGCACCCGCACGAAGCGCCGCCTTTGATGGCAACATATAGGTCAACCCACGCTTGGCCTGACGGCGAATTGCACGGGCTATTGCCGGGGGCGCATGGCCAAACATAGATCCCGTGTCGCCAAGGCAAAAATCATCCAGTCGGTTACCATCCAGATCCGTCAACCGCGCGCCCTTTGCCTTTTTTACGACCAGCGGAAAGGGCGATGGCCAGTCCCGCATCCAGTGCATCGGGACGCCGTTCAACCAGGGGGTAGCCCCTGCATCCAATGCGGCGCGACAGCGCGGACGGGCAGCCACGAACTTGGCAGTTTCTTGGGCGCGAAAGGCATCCAAAACATGGGGCCTCACACCAGCGATGGAGGCCATTGTTTGATCAGTGAAAGGTCTTGACATGAATGCTCCGAAAGGCTGCTCAGCAAATCCTATACACGGGCAATTGCATAGCCAAGTAGCAACCGACGGGGCGACAGGTTGGCGGTGCCTGCGCAGGCAGGGCGCGATGCATTCGCTGGATCAACTGGAGTCAAAGTGCAGTTGGATATTTGTATAGATCTACCCGTTTGAATGACCGTTTCCCTGACGCAGACTGCGTTGCATCAACAAACAGGACGCCACTGCAAGAAAATGCTGCATCAGCAGTAGCCGCAGATGCACAAGTACGGTTTATCGCATATTTGCCTAAATTCTGCGCCACGCGAACGGCAACGCCCATCAGTCCACCTTAGCCCCGCAGCTACGCCGGGCCTGTCAGTGGACCTCAGGCACCACCACCCTCACCGCCAGTCAAAGAACCCTGAACCGGCCTGCGCCAGCAGCTTCTCGGCCATCTCGCGGCCCGCTTTTGCCCCGTCTTCAATCGGACAGCGGATCGCGTCATCTATCGCCTCTGACCCATCCGGGCGCAGCACTTCGCCGCGCAGATGGATATCTGATCCTTCCAAGACCGCCAGACCGGCAATCGGTGTCTCGCAGGACCCGTCCAGCGCCGCCAGAAACGCCCGTTCGGCCGCCAGGCGCTGACCTGTGGGCACATCGTGAATGGCCTCCAGCATCTGTGCCATCCGCATGTCATCCACGCGCCGTTCAATGCCGATGGCACCCTGCGCCACGGCAGGCAGCATCGTCTCAACCTCAATCGCGGTCTTTGGCACCTCGTCCATGCCCAACCGGTTCAGACCGGCCATGGCCAGAAACGTCGCCTCGGCCACGCCTTCGTCCAGCTTTTTCAGCCGGGTCTGCAGATTGCCGCGAAACTCAACCACTTGCAGATCGGGCCGGCGCAGCATCAGCTGCGCACGGCGGCGCAGGCTGGAGGTGCCGACAACCGTACCGGGGGCCAATTCGTCTAACCCCTTGGCACGCGGTGAAATAAACGCGTCACGCACATCTTCGCGCGGCAGATAGGTGTCCAGCAGCAAACCCTCTGGCTGGATCGTCGGCATGTCCTTCATCGAATGGACCGCAATATCAATCTTGCCCGACAGCATGTCGTCCTCGATCTCGCGGGTGAACAGCCCCTTGCCGCCGATCTCTTTCAACGGGCGGTCGATGATCTTGTCGCCCGTGGTCTTGATGACAACGATGGTAAATGCCTCAAACGGCAGGTCAAAGGCCTTTGCCAATCTTGCGCGGGTCTCATATGCCTGCGCCAAAGCCAGCGGAGAGCCACGGGTGCCAATATTAAGAGGGTTCTGCGGGGTGGGTAAATTCAATGTCATGCCCTTTCGTACAACTGTAAACTTCGCCTGACAACTATTGTATCGCCTGCGCAAAAAAAGCATGATGCATTTAACATCTGCAGCCAAGAAAGACCTCTCATGAGCAAAGACAAAACCATCCTGCGTGCACTGGCCGGGGAAACACTGCCGACACCGCCGATCTGGATGATGCGACAGGCAGGCCGCTACCTGCCCGAATACAAGGCGACCCGCGCACAGGCCGGTGATTTCCTGTCTCTTTGCTATAATCCAGAGCTGGCCGCCGAAGTGACCTTTCAACCGATTCGCCGCTACGGTTTTGATGCGGCGATCCTGTTTGCCGATATTCTGCTGATCCCCCAGGCGCTTGGGGCTGACCTGTGGTTTGTCACCGGCGAAGGGCCGCGCCTGTCGACGATCACCACCCAGGCCGAAGTTGACGCGCTGAAACCTGTCGACGCCATCCATGACACGCTCAGCCCGATCTATGAAACGGTCAAGATCCTGTCAAAGGGCCTGCCCGAAGAGACCACATTGATCGGTTTCGCCGGGGCCCCATGGACCGTGGCGACCTATATGATTGCGGGTCAGGGCACGCCTGATCAGGGCCCGGCCCATGCGCTCAAGGCTGAAAACCGCCCCGTCTTTGATGCGGTGATGGACCGCGTGACCGAAGCGACCGTGTTGTATCTGTCGGAACAGATCAAGGCAGGTGCCGAAGTGATAAAGATTTTCGACAGCTGGGCAGGTTCATTGCAAGGCGCTGATTTTGAACAATATTCCCTAAAGCCAATGCAGCGGATCACCGCAGAGATCAAGGCGCTGCATCCCGGTGTTCCGGTCATCGCCTTTCCGCGCGGCGCCGGCGAACGCTATAAGGGGGCGCATGCGGCAATCGGCGCGGATTGTATCGCCATTGATGATGGCATCACCGCGGAATGGGCCGCGGCCCACGTCCAGACGGCGGGCTGTGTGCAGGGCAACCTGAAATCGTCGCATATGGTTACCGGCGGCGATACGCTGGTATCAGAAACGCGCCGCATCGTGGATGCCCTGTCGAATGGGCCGCATATCTTTAACCTCGGCCATGGCATCACGCCTGATGCCGATCCCGAGAACGTGCAGTTGATGATCGACACGGTGCGCGGCGGCTGACGCCTTAGTCGGTAATCTCGATCGCACTGACATCTTCATCAACCGACTGGCAGGCGCGCAGCAGCACGCCTGCCAGATGCGTTTGCACATAGGCTGCGTGGAACCGGCTGGGGGCCCTCAGCGTCAGCCGCCCCCCTGCCCTGCCCGTCCGCTGCAATGCCTGCACCCAGGCCCCGAAACGCCCCGCATCTTCGGCAAAGAGCACGGCACGCGCGAGGCCCCATTCGCTGGCATCATCCAGTGCCGGTGCGGCCACCGCCCCCTTGACCGGAAAGGGCACCACTGTCTGCGCTGGTGGGCCGTCCAGCCGCAGGGCAAAGTCCGGTCCAACCTCTGGCCAGATCCCCTTGGTTGCGGTCAGCATGGTGGCTGTGTCGAACCCATAGGTCGTCACCCGCCCCCGCGCCCCTTGCTGTTTCACCACAAGCCATCCCAGCGCACGCAGCTTGGCCAGTTCGCGTTTCACGGTGCGTTCGTTGCACGACCACAGACGCGCAATCTCTCGTTGGCCAATGGACAGTTCATCACGGCCCCAATTGTATCTTGCGGTCAGCAGCGTGATCAGCCGCAGGATCAGACGCTGCTCATGCTTTCCCAATGACAGCGCATGCGCCCCAAGAGCGGTGATCAGATCATATTTGCGTGCAGCGGCCCCCGGCCCTGCCAACTTTGTCTGGAGCATGTTTCTGCCCTGCTCTGAATGGCCCCATCGACATGACGGTGCCCTGATGCCTCAATCCCCGCGATCTTTGTCACGGTGGATCAGAATCGGTTAACTCAACGCTATTCCCGACCCTGCTCTGATTTGCGTCCAAAGCTGTGTTTGTGTCAAGCCTTTGCTTCTGATCCGCCCTTCCTGCCCCTCAAATCAAAAAGAAAATCAGGTATAATAGGTATAGGGTGACATCCTGTATGGCCCCTATACAGACACTTATGTCCCCTATTAGGCCCTAAGCGGTCAAATCCTGTCCCCTTAGTTTTGTCCGGCTCTGCAGCACCTGCGCGGATCAAGCGATTCGCGCAGGTGCCTTATATTACTGGTCTTTCTACATATTATTCAGATTTACTTTTTTCGCAAATTCAGCGTAAATCAACAAATCGGCAGAATTAGCGTCCTGTAAGATGCGCGGTTTTGTCCCCAAATTGGTTGTCCCCGCGGGGACAGACGGCAAAAAACGAATGAAAAGAGGCATATAGCGCAATGTTTACACATCAGGACCTTGCCCGGCTACAGGCGCAATCACTCAAGATGCAGGGCTTTATCCGGCAGCAGACCTTCTCGCCCGAGAATGAAAAGACCCTGCGCCGATTCTCCAGCTGGGAGGTCGCAGAGCTGATCTTCAAGGTGAACCAGTCCACGTTGCGGGGGCGTCTGGCGGCAGATCCTTCTCTGCCACAGGGGCTGACAGAAGAAGACGGCCGGCAACATTGGTATACGCTCGAAGAGATCAACGAACTGCGCCGGCGCCTCAAGGTCAACCGCAAGTCCCTGATGCCGCCGCGCCCTGCGGGGAAACGCGCGATCCGCGCGGCGATTGCGAATTTCAAAGGCGGTGCTGGTAAATCCACCGTCGCCCTGCATTTCGCCCATGCCGCCGCATTGGATGGCTACCGCGTGCTGGTCGTGGATTTCGACCCCCAGGCGACGCTCAGCCATTCCATGGGCCTGAATGATGTCAGCGAAGAATATACCGTCTGGGGCGTCATGGCCCGCGATCTGATCCGCGAGACGGAGCGGATGAACGCAGCCACCCAAGGGGCCGAAAGCGGCACCGCCCTGCCCCAGCGCAAATTGCCTTCGTCGATCACTGAAATGGGGCTGAACGAATTGCGCGTCACCGATTTCATCAAGCCGACAAACTGGCCCACGATTGACGCGCTGCCCTCCTGTGCCAATGCGGCCTTTGTTGAATTTGCCTCTGCCCAGTACCGGCACCTGAACCCGGAATGGTCCTTCTTTGCGGCTGTGTCCCGCTTTCTCGACAGCTTGCCGCAAGACGCCTATGACATGATCATTTTCGACTGCCCCCCGGCGATCGGTTATCAGTCGATGAATGCGGTCTTTGCGGCGGATGTTCTCTATATCCCATCTGGTCCGGGCTATTGGGAATACGATTCCACCACATCCTTTATCGGTCAGCTGGCCGAGGCGCTGGAAGATCTGGAGCGCTTTGGCGGGTCTGTCCCCGCGGGGACATTGAACCTGCCCAAGGTCTTTGCCGATGTCCGCTTCCTGCTGACCCGCTTTGAATCCAACAATGAGCTGCACCGCGCGATGCAGCAGGCCTTTGGCAAGGTTTTTGGCGATAGGCTTGCCGAACACCCGATTGAGATGACACGCGCGGTTGAACAATCCGGCCGCTTTCTGAATTCGATCTACGAGACAGACTACCGCGATATGACCCGCGAAACATGGCGGCGGGCGCGGGCGTCATTTGATCAGGCCTATGATGAATTCAAGGGGCATCTGATCACCGCATGGGACACATTGGAGGATAAGGCATGAGCAAGAAAAAGCGCGTATTCGACATTGATTTTGAAAGCGCCGATGCGACACCGGCGGCCTCTGTCCCCGCGGGGACAGAGGCGCGGCGCGGGCCCATGGCCGCCGCGATCACCGAAAACGCCCAGGCGCTGAATGCCCGCCAGACCGCAGAGGCAGCGATCAGGGCAGAGAATGACGCATTGGCCCATGAACATGTCCGGCTGAAAAAGGCCGGTCTGATCACCGATCTGATCCCGCTTGACGCGATCCGGACTGACAAGCTGACCCGTGACCGCGTGGCCGGGCGCGACCCTGAGATTGATGAGCTCAAACGCTCCATCCGCGAAATTGGCCTAAGCAACCCGATCCGTGTGGAACAGGTCGGTGACGTCTATGAGCTGATCCAGGGCTTTCGCCGCTTTACCGCCTATGCGGAACTTTTTGCTGAAACCTCTGATCCGGCATTCGCCCGCATCCCCGCGGGGATCGACGCCAAGGGCGAAAACCTGTTGCGGCTGTATCGCCGGATGGTGGATGAAAACCTTGTCCGGCGTGGCGTGTCCTTTGGCGAAATGGCGCAGCTGGCGATCAACTATCGCAAACAGGCGACAGAGATTGACGGCTATGACCATGCGGTTGAATTGCTGTTCGCCTCTTCGGGCAGACAAAAGCGCAGCTACATCAAACATTTTGTGCGCCTGCTGGCGGCAACCGAAGGGCGCATCAGGCATGTGGATACGATCCCGCGCGCCCTTGGGCTGGCCGTGGTGCGCCGGTTGGACGAAGACGCCGATGCGCAGGCCGCGCTGAACCGGATGCTGGCCACCCGGCAGGACCGCACCGCCGAAGAAGAACAGGCGCTGATGAGCGACTTTGTCCAAGAGGCACCGGTCGCGCCCAAGAAGAAAGCCAAGCTGGTACCGGCGGCCCGCGCGGCCAAGACCACCTTTCGGCTGAACCGTCCCGGCGGGGACGCGAAATGTACGGTGTCAGATGGCCGGATCGAACTGCGTCTGGATCGCGATTTCAGCGGCGTTGAACGCAAACGTCTGGAAGACGCGGTTGCCGCCTTTTTGGCAGCACTTGAGCCATAAATGGGTCTGTCCCCGCGGGGACAGACGCCTATTTTGTATATAAATCAATAAATTAGACTGAATTGGCTTTCAGAAAGGCCAATGTCGGGGCCAAAACCGCCGCCGCATCCTCTTCATGCGCCAGATGGCCCAGTCCCGGCAGGGACGTAACCTGTGCATGGGGCATCTTTTGGGCGACATCCGTCGAGGTTGAGGGCGGTACTGCCTTGTCACGGTCGCCCGTGATCAACAGTGTTTGAGACGGATGTTGCGGCAATATGCGCAGCAGGGGGCCCAGATCCCATTGCGCCATCATGGCCAAAGTCCCGTTCACATGGCCGCTGTCACTGATCAGCGCACGGTACCAGCGCAGCTCTTCTTCGGTCAGATGTGACCCGGTCCCGTCGATCAAACGCGTGACCGATTGGGGGCGCGCGGTGCTAGCGGTGAACAGGCGCGCGACCATGGGCGTCATCGCCAGCGCCTTGGCCATCAAAGGAAAGAGCACGCCCGCCAGCCCTTTGAAATTCCCAAGGGCTGCATTGATGCCGATCACGGGCGGTGGCGGCGTTCTGTGGCGCGCCATTTCAAGCGCGATGGCGCCGCCTGCGGAATGGCCGATAATCGCCCGCGGCTCCCATCCTTGATCAATGCACAGGCCTGCCAGATCCTGTGCCATGGGGATCAACCCTAGCCGCTGCTGTGCGCCGGATTTCGTGAACCCCTGACCGGGCAGATCCACGGCGATCACGCGGTAGGTTCTGGCCAGAAGCGGCATCAGATGACGCCAGCTTTGGGTGCCGCCGCCCGCCCCGTGGATCAGCAGCAAAAGCGGGCCTTGGCCCATCTCTTGAACATGCCAGCGGTGCGGTTTGCACAGCACAAACCGCGACTGCCCGGCATGGGGCCAAGTGGTTTTGTGCCGGTCCCAATCCATCGTCTAGTCCTGCAAGGCGTGGCTGACCGTGGCGCTCAGCGATTGCGCGTCGGCACGGGGCAGCGAGACATAATGTCCCCGCAGGGACAGGGCCAGTTCATGCAGGCTCCGCTCTGGCCGTCTGCCGGTGTCGATCACGATGGCATCGATCCTTTGGGCGGCAATCTGCAGGGCCATGGCCTTGGCATCCTCTGCGGCCTGTTTGCGGTTGGCGCTGCCATCCAGTGCGACATTGCTGCGCCCGTCTGTCAGCACGATGATGACAGGGCTCAACCCTTTGCGGTTTGCGGTCAATGCCGTTTCTAAACCCAGTTTTAGACCCGAAGCCAGCGGTGTGCCGCCGCCTCCAGGCAGTTCGGCAAGACGCCGCTTTGTCTGCACCAGTGACCGGGTAGGGGGCAGCAACACCTCGGCGCTGTCACCACGAAAAGAGATCAGGGCCACATGGTCGCGGCGGGCATAAGCCTCGCTCAGCAGCAGTTCTACGGCACCTTTCGCCTCTGCCAGACGTGCCAGCGCGGCAGAGCCTGAGGCATCCACAGCAAAGATCAAAAGGCGGTCTGACAGATCCTCGTAGCGTTTGTAGCGCAGGTCGGCAGGGTGAATGATCGGACCTGTGCGATCGGGGCGCGAAGCGTGGCGCAGTTTTTGCCATGGAATGGCGGCGCGCAGGGTTGCGATCAGATCGACACGGGCGTCGGCGGCCCTGCTGCCGCTCTCTCTTGGCGGCAGGGGGCGGCCTTTGCGGTTGCCGATCTTCTTTTGGCCGGACCCGCTGCCAGAGCCGCTTTTGACCTTGTCAGACCCGGTTTTTGACAGCAGATCGGGCGGCAAGGCCGTCTGGATTGCTGCCAACAAAAGCTCATCTGGCAGCGCCTGTTGATGGCCCGCATCGCTGCTGTCCTGACCCTGCTGCGGTTCGGGTTGGTCGGGCTGTTCCGGTTCTTGGGGCGGCTGCGGTATCTGGGTGGCGCGCGGTGCCAAAACCAGCTCTGACGCGGCACTAACATCAGCATCAGAGACTGTTTTGCGTTCGTGCAGCGCGGCGTGCGCGCGGGCGGCATTTACCGCAAGGGTGGGCGCGCGCAGGCTGTGGATGCCCAGTGCGACGCTCAGGGTCACGATGTCCTGAATGGCGTGTCGGGGCACCTGCACCTGTGCAAGGGGCAGTGGGGTGCCGATGTCTGTCCCGGCGGTTTCGATGTCATGGCGGCCCAATCCATCGAAAGAGACGTGAAAGGCAAGACGGTCCAGCAGCGCGGGGCAGGGGGGCTCTTCATCCGGGGTATGTTCGTCCAATGCGACAAGGGTGTTGCCCCTGTTTGCATCCAGACACTGGGCCAGCGCGCTGGCCATCAGTCGGGGCATGCGTTCGGCCATGGTCAGGATCATCTGCGCATCTGACCTTTGCAGCAGGCCGCGCTGGCGCACCAGCGTGCCCTCAGCAAGGCTGGCAGAGACGTCAATGCCGCCTGTCAGAACATCATGGGGCATGGCGGGGTGCAACCTGATCGCCCCCTTGGCCAAGGCCGCCAAAAAGGCGTCACGGGCCGGACCGGACCGGGCCTGCAGCGCGATACCCCCCAACCCGTCTGGGTCGACGGCCAGCAGGCGCAGTGCCGTTATGGCGCGGCCCCATGGGGTCACCCCAGCACATCCTGAACGATGCGCGTCACGCGGGTGCCCGAACCTGCCTCATCCAGTGGATCGCGGCGCAGCCGGTGGCGCAGGGCCAGTGGTGCAACATCGCGGATATGTGACCGGGTCAGCGCGGTATCGTTTCGGTAGGCGGCATAGGCGCGGGCGGCCTTGAGCAGGGTCAATTCCCCGCGCAGCCCGTCAGAGCCCAGTTTGATACACAGTTGCGCCACGTCAAACAGCGCGCTTTCCGGCGTTGTGAGTTTGGCCAGTGTGGTGCGCGCGCGCAGGATTTCATCGCGCAGCATGGCGTCTTCGGCCTGCCAGCGCAGCATAAAGGCGGTATGGTCATTGTCATAGGCATCGCGGCGCTTGATCACCTCGACCCTGTCGTTGATGTCGGTCGGAGAGGCCACATCGACTGACAGGCCGAAACGGTCCAGCAGCTGTGGGCGCAATTCGCCCTCTTCGGGGTTGCCTGAGCCGACCAGAACGAACCGCGCGGCATGGCGGATGGACAGCCCCTCGCGTTCGATCACGTTCTGGCCTGATTGGGCCACGTCCAGCAGCAGATCGACGATGTGATCCTCCAGCAGGTTGACCTCGTCGATATACAGATATCCGCGGTTGGCAGCGGCCAAAAGGCCCGGCTGAAACGCCTTTTCGCCCTTTGTCAGAGCCTTTTCTATATCTAGGGCACCGGTCACACGGTCCTCTGACGCGCCCAGGGGCAGGTCGATCACGGGTGTGGGGATCTGATGCGTTTTGGCATCGGTCACATTGGCCCAGGGCGGGCAATCCTCGATGCGGGCGGCATTCACGGGGCATGCCTTGACCGCCTCGATGGGGGGCAGCAGGGCGGCCAAGGCGCGCACGGCGGTGGATTTGCCTGTGCCCCGGTCGCCAAACACCAGAACCCCGCCGATCGAAGGGTCGATCGCGGTCATCAGCATGGCCAGTTTCATATCGGATTGGCCAACGATGGCAGAGAAGGGAAAGGGTTGTTTCATGGTGCCTCGGGTCGATTGAGAGGGGAACTGCCGCCCCAGCTGCCTTCGTCTGACAGCAGGGTAAAGCGGGCATAGAGTTCTTCGCGGAACCATCCTTCGTCGCGCACGGCGCGGATGGCGTCTGCATGGGGGCCGGTGCGGGCGAAATTGGCCATGCGCGCGGCATCGGGCCAGATGGAAAATGTCACCTGATGCAGCCAGGGGACTTCTCCGATGCCGATTTTGAACATGACATTGGGGTCCTGGCCGATCACCCGCGAGATATTGGGCACGCGGTGCCAAAAGCGGGCAAGGATGCCGGGTTTGATTGTGGCGCGGGTCAGCGCGGCGAGGGGGCCGGTGGTGCCAGCTGCGCTGGCTTCAAACGGGGTCTGTCCGGCCCATGCGCCGCGCACGCTGTTGGCCGACATATAGAGCGTCCAGTTTTCAGATGCTTTTGCGCGGTAGCTGGCAAAGATCGATGCCGTCGCGTGTGCGGCCTGTGCTGTTGCCAGATCAGGCCATGTGCACAAGATCGCGTAGACGCCCAGATTGGGAAGTGGTGTGAACCCTTCGCCGGTGCCGGAACCGCAGAGTTTCCAGAACCCGATGCCCGGCACGCGTGCCATGGCCGGACGGGCAAGCCCCATCATGGCAAAGGCCCAGACGCGGGCGAGCGCCCCGTCAAAACGGTAAAGGCTAAGGCTGACCACCTGTGTCACTGTTTCCGAGTCCCTTCGGCTGTAAGTTGAAGTTTACACATTCATGTCGCGTTGGAAAGTCTTGCATCTCAAATATTGTCAATTAAAGTTTACAGTCGTAATGTCCAGAAAAGCATGGAGTCGCTTAAATGACGAATGATGCACGTGCGATAGTGATTGGCGCAGGTCTTGGCGGGCTTTCCGCTGCGATGCGACTGGGGGCCAAGGGCTATGCGGTGACCGTGCTCGACCGGCTTGACCGCAGCGGCGGTCGCGGCTCTTCCATTTCGCAAGACGGGCATCGGTTTGATCTGGGCCCAACGATCGTGACTGTGCCACAGGTGTTTGAAAGCCTCTGGGCGGCCTGCGGGCGTGATTTCAGGCAAGACGTTGATCTGCGCCCGCTTGATCCCTTTTACGAGGTGCGCTGGCCTGATGGCACGAAATTTGCCGCCTGCGGTGATGATGATCGGATGTTTGCCGAAATCAGCAAGATCAGCCCAAGTGACTTGAAAGGGTACAAGCGGTTCCTCAAGGATTCAGCGGCGCGCTATGTTGTGGGATTTGAGGGGATGGTGGCCAAGCCGATGCACCGCCTTTGGGAAACCATCAAGGTGCTGCCGAAGTTTGCGCAGTTGCGGGCCGACCGGTCGATCTATGGATTGGCGGCGGCGCGGGTCAAGGATGAGAAACTGCGCATGGCGTTGTCCTTTCATCCGCTGTTTATTGGCGGTGATCCGGCGCATGTTACCTCAATGTATGCGCTGGTGGCGCATCTGGAGAAAGAATTCGGCGTGCATTATGCCATGGGCGGGGTGCAGGCGATTGCCGATGCCATGGCCAAGGTCGTGCGCGCGCAGGGCGGTGTGATCCGCCATGAAACACAGGTCGATGAGATTCACGTAGAAGATGGTGCAGCTACTGGTGTGAGCCTGACAGATGGCACAAGGTTGGATGCGGGTCTGGTCGTCAGCAATGCAGATGCGGGCCATACCTATGACCACCTGCTGCGCAATCATACCAAGCGGCGCTGGACCAGCCGCAAGCTGAGCCGGCGGCGGTGGTCGATGGGCCTGTATGTGTGGTATTTCGGAACCAAGGGCACGGCGGATATGTGGCCTGACCTGGGCCATCACACGATCCAGAACGGACCACGCTTTACGGGGTTGCTGCGCGATATTTTCATGAAGGGCAAACTGGCCGATGACATGAGCCTTTATGTGCACCGCCCTTCGGTGACGGACCCGACAGCAGCACCTGCGGGGGATGATACGTTCTATGTTCTCTCTCCCGTGCCGCATCTGGGCTGGAAAAACGCAGTGGACTGGCAAACGGAAGAACCCATCTATCGCGAGAAAGTGGCGGCTGTGCTGGAGGGCATGATGCCGGGGTTCCGCGAACGGATTTCGACCGAGCTGGTGTTCACGCCCGAAACCTTTCGTGATCGGTACCTCAGCCCGCATGGGGCGGGATTTTCGTTGGAGCCGAGGATTTTGCAGAGCGCCTGGTTCAGGCCGCATAATGTGAGCGAAGAGGCGCGGGGCCTCTACCTGGTGGGGGCGGGCACGCATCCCGGTGCCGGTCTGCCAGGTGTTGTGTCCAGTGCCGAGGTTCTGGGCAAACTGGTGCCGGATGCGCCGGTGGTCATGGACGCACCAAGATTGGCGGCAGAATGATCCGCGCGGATGACATGGCGCATTGCCGCGCGGTGATCCGGACCGGATCGCTGTCGTTTCACACCGCGTCCAAACTGTTGCCCGCATCGGTGCGCGACCCGGCGCTGGCGCTTTATGCGTTTTGCCGGTTGGCGGATGACGAGGTGGACGAAGGGGATCACAAGGCCCGCGCCGTGCTGACCCTGCGGGATCGTCTGGATGATGTTTATGCCGGGCGGCCGCGCAATGCGCCCGAAGACCGCGCCTTTGCCGCGATCATCGAAGAGTTCGAGATGCCGCGTGCACTGCCCGAAGCCTTGCTGGAAGGGCTGGCATGGGATGCCAGCGAGCGGCGCTATGACGATCTGTCCGGTGTCAGGGATTATTCTGCACGGGTGGCTGCGGCCGTGGGCGCGATGATGTGCGTCTTGATGCGGGTGCGCGATGCGGATGCATTGGCGCGGGCCTGTGATCTGGGCGTGGCGATGCAACTGACCAATATCGCGCGCGATGTGGGCGAGGACGCGCGGGCAGGGCGGCTGTATCTGCCGCTGGAATGGATTGCGGATGCAGGGCTGACGCCCGAGCAGTTCATGGCCCAGGGCCAGGCCACACCGCAGACCCAAAGGATCGTCAAACGCCTGCTGGCAGAAGCGCGGCGTTTGTATATCCGGTCAGAAGCGGGCATTTCCGCGCTGCCCCTGACCGCGCGATCCGGCATCTTTGCTGCGCGCTATGTCTATGCCGGGATCGGCACGCAGGTGAAGCGGAACGGCCACGATTCGATCACGCGCCGGGCGCATACCTCTAGGATGCAAAAGCTGGGATGGGTGATGCAGGCCGGTTTGCGCGCGGCGGGCACCGTGGTGATGCCGCAATCGCCGGTGATCTATGCCGCCCCTTTGCCTGAGGTCCGCTTTCTGGTAGAGGCGGCTGCAAGCGGCCGGTCCGGTGCGTCGCAGGGGCGCACGGGTGCTTTGCTTGATGTGCTGTCCGAATTGGACGGGCGCAGGGAAACTTCTCATTTGGCGGCGGAGTAGCGCCGCGTCAGGAAAGCGGCGATGGATTATTACCTTTTCGGAATATTTCTGCTGACGTGTTGTGCGTCGGGGGCAACGGGGGCGGTGTTCAATCCCGGCCCTTGGTACACGCGTCTGGACCGGCCCAGCTGGACCCCGCCGGATTGGGCCTTTCCGGTGGTGTGGACGTCAATCTACCTGCTGATTTCATTTGCCGGGGCGCGGGTTGCCGTGCTGGAGGGAAATGCCTATGCGATGGCTTTTTGGGCGATGCAGGCGGGTTTTGCCACGCTCTGGACGCCCGTGTTTTTCGGGTTGCGACGGCTGAAGGGCGCGTTGCTGGTCATGGTGCCGCTGTGGTTTGCGGTGCTGGGGGCGACCTGGTCCTGTTTCCAGCTGGATTTCTGGGCGGGTGTCGCGTTCTTGCCCTATCTGGCCTGGGTGTCGGTCGCGGCGGCGCTGAATTTTTCAGTTTGGCGGCGCAACCCGAATGAAGCCCCGATCGTGCCGTCGGAGTTGTGATTTCGGCCAATGATTGGGCCAGTTGATTGAAGGTGTTGATTTAGGGCGTTGATGTAGGGTGCATTTCAATGCACTGCGGCGTTTGCGGCCCTGCGGGGAGGGGCCAGCCCCGATCGGCAAAGCCGATCCCCCCGGAGTTTAAGGGCAAGATGAAAATGGATGCTACTGGCGTCAGAACGTCCATTTCGCGCGGCGGGGGACGCGGACGGCCAGCATCGGTTTGAGCAAGGGTGAGGCATATCTGTCCAGATCGAGTGCTTCATGCACGCCTTTGGTCATTTCGCCGTTGATCTGGGTTTCCACCACAGAGCGGGAGTAGAAGGGCGCGTCGAGCATCGCCTTGGTCTGGCGCGGTGTTGTGCCGAGGTCGGCGCGGGTTTCGCGGCGCAGGGCCCACAGGGTGCGTTTGAAGGCGGTCCTTGGGGGGGCGTCGATGTGCCGGGCATTGCCGTTTTGGTCAAATGCGACAGCCGCCTCAAGGGCTGTGCCGTCGCGGCGGGTGGCGTCGTAAAAACAGGTGGCCCCGGCGGATGTGGGATAGCGGCCCCAGGTCCAGTAGCTGAAATCCGTCTCGAGCGGGCGGGTGCCGAAGTTGCTGTCGAAATAGCCATGGCCGTCGAATTGCCAGCCCTTTGCCTCAAGCGCGACCTTGATCCGGCTGACGGGTGCAAAGGGCCGCCAGACATGTGCGCCGTCACGGGTGAGGGGGAGTTCGACCTGTGTGAGCGCAGATGGTGTCACGGTGATCTGTCCGCGCACCCGCGAGATCAGCGGCAGTGAGGAGATTTCGTTGATGTCGATGACGAGGTCCTTGCCGGTCCAGGTCAGGGATGAGGGGCCGACGGTAAAATGATCTGCGCCGGTGCGCAGGGCGGATGTGCCCCGGTCTGTCATGGTGAAACGTCCGCCCGGGCCATAGGTGGCCACATTGATGCAGCAATGGTTGGCGGGGCTGTGCCGGCCGGACCACGCGTACCAGGGTGAAAAGACCGAGCCTATGAACCCGATGACCGAGACGGCCCGTTTGCCGTCATCAGAGACCCCGTCGATGTACCACCAGGCATAGCCGCCGGCGGGGACGTCGAGGTCAAAGAAAGGTCCGTCAAGATCGCCCCGGCCGCATGCGCGGCGCAGAGTGTCGCCATCGGAATGCCCGCCCCCGGGTGCACCCCGCCCCCCACCAGGTAAAGCCCCGGTATCTTGCTGCGCACTGTCGGGCGCTGGAAGGCTGCCATCATCCCATGTGGGGATCGCCCGTAAAGAGCGCCGTTGGAGGCTGGAAACAGGGCCGCGAATTGTTCGGGCATGGTCAGGCTGGTCGGGCCGGGCTGCGGTGTGAAATGCAGACCGAAGCGCAGCAGTCGTTCCATCGTTGATCTGTGACATCTGTCCTGGTCCTTTGGTGAAAGGGTGGCCCCGTCCGGGGCGGGGGGCGCGTTCATGATGATTTCAAAGCGTTCAGGCCCGGTGGGCTGGTTGCCGCCAAAGCGATCCTGCGCGCAGATATACAAGGTGGCGTCGCGGGGCATCTTGCCTTTGGCCAGGGGGCCGAATTCATCCGCAGGATCGGCGCAGAAAAAGACGTTGTGACCGGCCAATTCCGGCCCCTGGGCTGTGGCGGCGAAACTGTGGACATAGGCAGACAGGCTGCGGGGCTGGGTTGCGGCGGCGGGGATCGCCTTGCGCGTGGCATCGCCAAGCTGGCCCTGCGCCAGGGCGCGCGGATCACCGTTGAACAAGACCGCGTCAACCGCCAGACGCCCTCTTTCGGTGATCACGGCGGCGGGTTTGCCGTCTTGCATTTCGATGCGTTGGACATGGGCGTTGTAGAAAAAGCGCGCGCCCAGTTCCGTGGCGCGTTGGGCAATCGCCTGGGCCAGTTTGTGCATCCCGCCTTTGACATGCCACACGCCCTGCGCCTCTGCGTGCCAGATCAGGCTGAGCAGCGCGGGAGAGGCATCGGGCCGGCCGCCGACATAGGTGGCATAGCGGCCAAAGAGTTGCGCCAGCCTGGGATCCGAAAACTGTGCATTCAGGCTGCGTTGCAGGCTGCGCAGCGGGTCCATCAGGGGCAGCAGATGTGCGGCGCGCAAAACCGTGGCGGTGAGCGCCAGCAGCGAGGGTGCGGGGCTTTGCATCATGGGGGCGTCGAAGGCGTCAAACAGAACGGCAGCACGGTTGGTGAAGGCGGTGAATTCACCCGCATCCCTGGCACCAAAGGCGCGCGCCACGTTTTCTGTGCTGGCTGCGGGATCTGCCATCAGGTCCAGCATGGTGCCATCGGGCCAGAAATGGCGAGCGATGATGTCTTCGCGGGCGAGGGTTACGTGATTTGACAGGGCGCTGCCGGTCTCGGCAAAGAGCGCGTCAAAGATGTGTTTCATGGTCAGCACGGTCGGGCCCGCGTCAACCGGTCCTGCGATGGTTGGAAGGGTGCGCATCTTGCCGCCCGGATGGCCGTGGCGTTCCAGCACCGTGACCCTTGCGCCGCCATGGGCCAGCCGCAAGGCCGCACTAAGCCCGCCGATGCCCGCGCCGATCACGGCGATATGGGGGCGGCTGTCTGTCATCTTTGTGGAACACATTTGCTTTTCATATGTCTACTTTAGTTGACACATCTGCTGTCATCAATACACTACAGTCATGAAACAGGAGACTCGTCATGGATTTTGCCGCCCGAATTGATGCCGCCATAGGCCATGCCATACAGCAGGGGCAGCGGGCGCCATCGCCTGGCAAGCTGGCCTCGGCCCTGCATTACACCGTCACGCCCGGTGGCGCGCGGATCAGGCCGTCGATCCTGATGTCGGTGGCGGCCGCCTGTGGCGACAGATCGCCTGCCTTGTCGGATGCGGCGGCGGCGGCGCTAGAGCTGATCCATTGTGCATCACTGGTGCATGACGATTTGCCCTGCTTTGACGATGCGGATACCCGGCGCGGAAAACCTGCGGTGCACAAGGCCTTTGGCGAACCTTTGGCGGTGCTGACAGGCGACAGTTTGATTGTCATAGCCTTTGAGGTGTTGGCGCGTGCCGCACATCATGACCCGGAACAGGCGATCAAGCTGATGCTGATCCTGGGCAACCGGACGGGCATGCCGAATGGCATCTGTGCGGGGCAAGGATGGGAAAGCGAGCAGGAGGTTGATCTGTCTGCCTATCACCGGGCCAAGACCGGGGCGTTGTTCATTGCCGCGACCCAGATGGGCGCGGTGGCCGCAGGCGAAGATGCAGAGCCATGGGAAGAATTGGGCGCGCGCATTGGCGAGGCGTTTCAGGTTGCCGATGATCTGCGTGATGCGCTGTATGATGCGGAAACGCTGGGCAAGCCTGTGGGTCAGGATGATCTGCACGGGCGACCCAATGCGGTGACCGAATTCGGCATCGAAGGGGCGATTGCCCATATGCGCGAAATTCTGACCGGCGCGATTTCATCGATTCCCAAATGTCCCGGTGAGGCGATGTTGGCCAAGCTGGTGACCAAGCAGGCCGAAGTGCTGACGCCGATCAAATGGCGCGCCAGCAAACACCTGACACCGGGTGAATGACGGTGGACGCATGAAAGCGGGCGGATAATGGCAGATGTTCCTGCACCGATGGCCCCCGCGCAGGGCAGGGGGTTTGTATCCCTGACAGCGTTGGTGGCGCGGCGTGGCTTTCAGAAATGGGCGGCGCGTTTTCCTTTTACCCGTGGTCTGGTGCGCCGCGAGGGTGAGGCGCTGTTTGATCTATTGGCCGGGTTTTGCCACAGCCAGGTGCTGATGGCGCTGGTCCAATTGGATATTCCGCAGATCCTGATGGCAGGTCCCGCAACGGTGCGGGCACTGGCCGCGCGAACGGATGTGCCTGAACCGCGCATGGTTGTGCTGCTGCAGGCGGGTATCGCGCTGGGGCTGCTCAGGCGCAGGCGCGGCGCGCGCTTTGGGCTGACGCAGCGGGGTGCGGCGCTGGTCGGCGTGCCGGGGTTGCAGCAGATGATTCGGCACCATGATGTGCTGTACCGTGATCTGGCCGATCCGGTTGCCTTTTTCCGAGGCGAGACAGATACCGAGCTTGCGCATTTTTGGCCCTATGTTTTTGGCGGCGAGGTTGAGCCGCAAGTCGCCGAGACCTATTCGGACTTGATGGCGCAAAGCCAATTGCTGGTTGCCGATGACACATTGGACCGGGTCAGCCTGAAGGGTGTGACCCGCCTGATGGATATCGGCGGTGGGACCGGGGCGTTTCTGGCAGAGGCCGGGCGGCGTTATCCCGCGCTGGCGCTGACGCTGTTTGATCTGCCAGCGGTTGCGCCCCATGCGGCAGCGCGTTTTGCCCAAGAAAACTTGACGCCCCGCAGCCAGATCAAGACCGGATCGTTTCGCAGCGATGCCTTGCCAAAGGGGGCTGATGCCGTCTCGCTTGTGCGGGTTCTGTACGATCATGCGGATGAAACCGTCGAGGCGCTGTTAACCAAAGTTTACAACGCGCTGCCTGCCGGGGGGCGGCTGATCATCTCGGAACCGATGAGCGGCGGCGCGCGCCCGCAAAAGGCCGGAGACGCCTATTTCGCGATTTATACGCTGGCGATGGGCACCGGAAAGGCCCGGAGCGCTGCGGAAATAGCGCAAATGTGCCGCAAAGCGGGTTTTCAGAGCGTATCGCCGCTTTCGGCGCGGCGTCCATTTATCACGACTTGTGTGGTCGCGACAAAAGGTAGCGCTTGAATGTCCAATTTGGTTGACAGGTTAATGTGTCAGATTTAACTTACACTTATGAATTGTATGAAATGCTGATTCATTTTCGCTCTGACTAGAAGATCTGACCCTGAGGGGGGACACATTGCAGACAACAGCCGTTATCTTGAATGGACCGCGTGACCTGGGCATTGCCCAGCTGAACGTGACGCCCCCGTCTGTGGGCGATCTGGTGATTCAGGTGACGCATTCCGGGATCTCAACAGGTACGGAAAAACTGCTTTGGACCGGTGACATGCCGCCCTTTCCAGGGATGGGGTATCCGCTGGTTCCTGGATACGAGGCTGCGGGCGAAGTGGTCGAGGCTGGTGCCGAGACTGGATATAAACCCGGTGACCGGGTTTTTGTGCCGGGGGCCAACTGCTTTGACGGTGCGTTCGGTCTGTTCGGCGGTGCGGCAAGCCTGCTGGTGTCGGGCGCGGACCGCGTCACGCGGATTGATCCTGCCCTGCAAGAAGAAGGCGCGCTGCTGGCGCTGGCCGCAACCGCGCGTCACGCGATGGCGGGGCCGGGCAAGGCCGTGCCGGACCTGATCGTGGGTCACGGTGTGCTGGGCCGGCTGCTGGCGCGGCTGACCATCGCGGCCGGTGCCCCAGTGCCGACTGTCTGGGAAATTGACCCAAGCCGCCAGTCTGGCGGACAAGGTTATCCGGTGATGCATCCCAATGAGGATACGCGCCGCGACTATACATCTGTTTATGACGCCTCCGGTTCGGTGCCGGTCATCAGTGATCTGATTGGCCGCATCGTCAAGGGTGGCGAAATTGTTCTGGCGGGATTTTATGCCGCGCCGATCCAATTCGCATTCCCGCCGGCATTCATGAAAGAGGCGCGGTTTCGCGTCGCGGCCGAATGGACCCGCGATGATCTGCTGGCCACCCGTTCGCTGGTGGAAAGCGGCACATTGAGCCTGGGCGATCTGATCACCCATCGTGCCGATGCCGCCGATGCCACGACTGCATATGAAAAAGCATTTTCTGACGGCAATTGCCTGAAAATGATACTCGACTGGAAAGGTCACGCATGACACTTGATATCCCGAACCTCAAAGACGGCGGCACCATCAAGGACTTTGATCAGCGCTTGCGTGACGAGGCGAATGAAGATTTCGCCGACATCATTTCAGAAGAGCCAAAGTCCAAGACCCAGATCATCGCGATCTATGGCAAGGGCGGGATCGGTAAATCCTTCACGCTGGCCAACCTCAGCCATATGATGGCCGAACAGGGCAAACGCGTCTTGCTGATTGGCTGTGATCCCAAATCCGACACCACCTCGCTTTTGTTCGGCGGCAAGGCCTGCCCGACCATCATCGAGACATCATCCAAGAAAAAGTTGGCGGGCGAAGAAGTCGCGATCGGTGACGTGTGTTTCAAGCGCGGCGGCGTATTCGCTATGGAACTGGGCGGGCCGGAAGTAGGTCGCGGTTGCGGCGGTCGTGGGATCATCCACGGGTTTGAGCTGCTGGAAAAACTGGGCTTTCACGATTGGGACTTTGACTACGTCCTTTTGGATTTCCTGGGCGATGTGGTTTGCGGCGGCTTTGGCCTGCCGATTGCGCGCGACATGGCGCAAAAGGTGATCCTGGTCGCATCCAACGACCTGCAATCGCTTTATGTGGCCAATAACGTCTGTTCCGCGGTCGAATATTTCCGCAAGCTGGGCGGCAACGTTGGTGTGGCCGGACTGGTGATCAACAAGGATGACGGCACGGGAGAGGCTGCGGCCTTTGCCAAGGCGGTCGATATTCCGGTTCTGGCGGCCATCCCTCAGGACGACGACCTGCGCAAGAAATCGGCGAATTACCAGATTGTTGGCACGATGCAATCCCAATGGGGCCCGTTGTTTGCGGATCTCGGGATGGAAGTTGCCAAGGCACCTCCGGTGCGTCCTTCTCCGCTGGATCAAGACGGGCTGCTGGGTTTGTTTGATGCCTCGGAAACCGGCGGTGATTTTGTGCTGCAACCTGCAACAGACGCCGATATGCGCGGCAAATATTCAAAACCCAAGGCCAGCCTTGAGGTGGTTTACGAAGATGTCTGATCGCGCCGGATATAACGTCGAGTATGACGATGCCGGAACGGTCGTGATTGACGAAGCCTCCAGCGGTCCCGATCTGGCACCGGTTTTGGCTGAGGCACCGACCGACGGAATGGGCTGCCATTCGGGCGCGACGATGGCCGATGCGGCACGTGCCGCCGGCAAATCCGATATTCTGGACCAATACGCCAAGGATTATCCCAAAGGCCCCCATGACAAACCGCAATCCATGTGCCCGGCCTTTGGGTCATTGCGGGTGGGCCTGCGGATGAAACGCACGGCCACGATCCTGTCGGGATCGGCCTGCTGTGTTTACGGGCTGACCTTTGTGTCCCATTTTTACGGCGCGCGCCGGTCTGTTGGCTATGTGCCCTTCAACTCAGAGACGCTGGTTACCGGCAAGCTGTTCGAAGACATCCGCGAGGCGGTGCATGAGATCGCCGATCCGGCCAAGCTGGACGCGATTGTGGTGACGAACCTATGCGTGCCGACCGCCTCGGGCGTGCCCCTGCGGCTGCTGCCCGAAGAGATTGACGGTGTGCGTGTGGTTGGCATTGATGTGCCCGGATTTGGCATACCGACCCATGCGGAGGCCAAGGACGTGCTGGCCGGTGCCATGCTGAATTATGCGCGCCGCGAGATTGAGGCAGGCCCCGTGGCCATGCCCGAAAGCGGCAAGTCAGATCGTCCGACGGTCAGCCTGCTGGGCGAGATGTTTCCCGCCGATCCGATGATGATCGGCGCGATGCTGGCCCCGATGGGTCTGGCCGCAGGGCCGGTTGTTCCTTGTCGTGAGTGGCGCGAATTATATGCTGCACTTGATTGCGGTGTCGCTGCGGCGATCCATCCGTTCTATACTGCGAGTGTGCGCGAGTTTCAGGCGGCAGGGCGCCCTGTTGTCGGATCTGCCCCGGTTGGGCATGACGGCACCGCCGCATGGCTGGCCAATATCGGTGACGCCTTCAACATCCACAAGGATCAGATCGCAGCGGCGCAGAATGCGTTTTTGCCTGCAATCAAGGGCGCGCTTGCCGGTGCGCCGGTCAAGGGGACGATCACGCTGTCGGGCTATGAAGGCTCTGAGTTGTTGGTCGCGCGCTTGTTGATCGAAAGCGGTGCGGATGTGCCCTATGTGGGCACCGCCTGCCCCAAGACACCCTGGTCAGCGGATGATGCCGCATGGCTGGAAGCACGGGGCGTGAAGATCAAATACCGCGCCTCGCTGGAAGATGATTGTGCGGCGATGGAAGCGATCAAGCCGGATCTGGCCATCGGGACAACCCCCGTGGTCCAGAAGGGCAAGGAACTGGGCATCCCGTCGCTGTATTTCACCAACCTGATTTCCGCGCGGCCCCTGATGGGGCCTGCGGGTGCGGGATCTTTGCAGGAGGTCGTGAATGCGGCCATCGGCAACAAGGACCGCATGGGCAAGATGAAAGCCTTTTTCGAGGGTGTGGGCCATGGCGATACCGCCGGTGTCTGGGAAGGCAGCCCCAATCTGCAGCCGCAGTTCCGGGCGCAGAATTTGAAGAAGCTGGAAAAGCAGGCGAGGGCGGCGAAAGCCGCGCAGATGATATGAGGGTGGGTTGCTTTCATACCCGCGTGCAAGTGCAACGGGCGGTGCCTTGTGGCGCTGTGGATGAGTTTAATTTGCAAGATGAAGCTGCGGGGAGTGTGACATGCTAGTGCAGGATCACGACCGGGCGGGCGGATATTGGGGGGCGATCTATGCCTTTTGTGCCGTCAAGGGATTGCAATGTGTGATTGATGGTCCGGTGGGATGTGAAAACCTGCCGGTGACATCGGTGCTGCATTATACCGATGCGTTGCCGCCGCATGAATTGCCGATCGTGGTGACGGGTCTGGGCGAGGGCGAGATGGGCTCTGGTACGGAAGAGGCGATGAAACGGGCCTGGGAAGTGCTGGATCCTGCTTTGCCGGCCGTGGTTGTTACCGGGTCGATTGCCGAGATGATCGGCGGCGGGGTAACGCCGCAGGGCACCAATATTCAGCGGTTCCTGCCGCGCACCATCGACGAGGATCAATGGGAAGCCGCGGATCGGGCGATGACCTGGATCTTTACCGAATTTGGTATGACCAAGGGGCGGATGCCGCCCGAGAAAAAGCGCGAAGAGGGCGCGGTGCCGAGGGTCAATATCCTGGGGCCCATGTATGGTACGTTCAACATGCCGTCTGACCTGGCCGAGATCCGGCGTCTGGTCGAGGGCATCGGTGCGCAGGTCAACATGGTGATGCCCCTGGGGGCCCATGTGGGCGAGATGCGCAACCTGGTGAATGCGGATGTGAACATCTGCATGTACCGTGAATTTGGTCGCGGCCTTTGCGAGGTGTTGAACAAACCCTATCTGCAGGCACCGGTTGGTGTGGACAGCACCACGAAATTCCTGCGCAAGCTGGGCGAGCTGCTGGGTCTGGACCCCGAGCCGTTCATCGAGCAGGAGAAACATTCCACCATCAAGCCGGTCTGGGATCTGTGGCGTTCGGTGACGCAGGATTTCTTTGCGACCGCGTCCTTTGGGATCGTGGCCAATGAGACATATGCCCGTGGTGTGCGCAATTTTCTGGAGAACGACCTTGGGCTGCCTTGCGCCTTTGCCGTGGCGCGGACGCGGGGCAAGAAAACCGACAATGACCAGGTGCGCGCCATGGTGCATGAAAAGCGCCCGCTGATCCTGATGGGGTCGATCAACGAAAAAATCTATCTGGCCGAGATGAAATCGGGTTTTGGCCCGGCACCTACATTCATCCCGGCAAGTTTTCCGGGGGCTGCCATCCGGCGGGCCACGGGGACGCCCTTTATGGGCTATGCCGGTGCGACATACATCGTGCAAGAGGTGTGCAATGCGCTGTTTGACGCGCTGTTCCACATCCTACCGTTGGCGTCCGAAATGGATGCGACGCCAGCGACACCAACCCCGATGCGTCGGGATTTCCCCTGGGATGCGGATGCCCAGGCCAAGCTGGACGAAATCGTTGCCAGCCATCCGATCCTGACACGGATTTCCGCCGCCAAGACCCTACGCGATGCCGCTGAAAAAAGCGCGCTGGATGCCGGGGACGAGCGGGTTGTTCTGGAAACCGTGCAGGGCCTTCAACCAGCTTCGGGAGGAGCCAAGCCATGACAGATATGACAACCGATACGCATCATACATCGCCAGAGACGCGTGCCAAGCACAGCGCGCCGATGCGCGAATATTACGTCTATTTTGCGGTGATCTTTGCGGCGACCCTGCCGCTGACGATCCTGACCTGGGTGCTGACAACGCTGCGCCGGATGGAGCTGCCAGAGCGCGGACCCATCAAGGCTGCCTGGTCGCAGGCCCGGATTATCACGCCGCGGATCTTTAGCGCGTGATCTGAAATTCCGGGGTCAAACCCGGGGACGAAGTTCGCCATTCCGCCCCGGAGTGGTGAAATGGAACAGGGGATGAGCCCTTGTTGTAACCCTGTCGCGGGGGCACCGCGGCGTCGGCACTTTTTCTAAGGAGAAAAACATGGCTGATAAAAATGACCTGTCCTTCACAGGTTTGACAGACGAGCAAGCACAAGAACTGCACTCAGTCTACATGAGCGGCTTTGCGATCTTTACGATCGTCGCATTGGTCGCGCATTTGCTGACGTATTTCAAACTGCCTTGGTTCGCTTGGTAAACGAGGAGATCTGATAACATGGCACAGTTTTACAAAATCTGGCTGATCTTCGACCCGCGTCGCGTTTTCGTGGCACAGGGCGTTTTCCTTTTCTTGCTGGCAGCGATGATTCACCTCGTTCTGCTCAGCAATCCAGAGACAAACTGGTTCACTCTGGCCTTTGGTGCCGGTGAGTAAGCGATCAGCTTTTGCGATACTGCCGCGGGCGGAAGTTCACACTGTCGCCCGCAGCAAACCAACATATTCACGTGCCGCAGATGCGCGGTGCATAAGGAGATAGAAGATGGCACAGCTCAGCTTCGAGAGAAAATACCGGGTCCGTGGTGGGACGTTGGTTGGCGGAGATCTGTTCGACTTCTGGGTGGGGCCCTTCTACGTCGGCTTCTTTGGTGTAACGACGTTCTTTTTTGCCGCACTCGGGACGATACTGATTTTTTATGGTGCCGCCCTTGGCGACACTTGGAACCCTTGGCTGATTTCGATCAATCCGCCCAGCCTTGAGGTTGGCCTAGGCATGGCACCACTGGCCGAAGGCGGGCTTTGGCAAATCATAACCATCTGCGCGACGCTGGCCTTTGTCAGCTGGGCGCTGCGAGAGGTCGAGATCTGCCGCAAACTTGGCATGGGCTATCATGTGCCCTTTGCCTTTAGTGTGGCGATCCTGGCCTATGTGACGCTGGTGATCATTCGGCCGATGTTGCTGGGGGCTTGGGGACATGGATTTCCCTATGGCATTTTCAGCCACCTCGATTGGGTGAATAATGTCGGCTACGCCTATGGCAACTTTCACTATAACCCCGCGCATATGATCGCTGTGACGTTCTTCTTTACGAACTGTCTGGCCCTCGCGCTGCACGGCAGCCTGGTTCTGTCGGCGGTGAACACCGGCAAGGGCAACCCGATTGTAACGCCAGATCACGAAGACACCTATTTCCGCGATCTGATCGGCTATTCGGTTGGCCCGCTGGGGATCCACCGTCTGGGTCTGCTGCTGGCGCTGAACGCAGGTTTGTGGAGCGCGATCTGTATCGTGATTTCCGGCACCATCTGGTTCGACCAATGGAGCGCCTGGTGGGATTGGTACGCATTATTGCCCTGGTGGGCTGACCTGTAAGGAGGGTATGAAAAATGACTGAATATCAGAATATCTTTACACAGGTCCAGGTACAGGGACCGGCGGAAATGGGGGTCGACCCCGAGGGTCGGCTTGAGCGGGAACGCACCAAATCCGCCAGTTTTTCCAGCCTTGCAGGTCTGTTTGGCAACGCGCAATTGGGTCCGATCTATCTGGGCACCTTTGGTGTGGTATCGCTGGCGACCGGGTTCATCTGGTTCTTTATCGTCGGTATGAACTTTTGGTGGCAGGTGGATTATTCCCCGGCTCTGTTCATGCGGGAATTGTTCTGGCTCGCGCTTGAGCCGCCCTCCTCTGACTATGGTCTTGGGTTTGCGCCGCTGGATGAAGGCGGATGGTGGCTGATTTCTTCTTTCTTCTTGTTGGTTTCTGTCATCGCATGGTGGATCAGAACCTACTTGCGGGCCGAAGAGCTGGGCATGGGCAAACATGTCAGCTGGGCGTTTGCTTCTGCGATCTGGCTGTTTCTTGTGCTGGGTCTGTTCCGGCCCATCCTGATGGGCAGCTGGTCCGAGGCGGTTCCTTATGGCATCTTCCCGCACCTGGATTGGACGAACCTGTTTTCGCTGACCTATGGCAACTTGTTCTACAACCCGTTCCACGCGCTTTCGATCGTGTTCCTTTATGGCTCTGCGTTGCTGTTCGCCATGCATGGTGCCACGATCCTGGCCGTGAGCCGCTATGGCGGTGAGCGGGAGATCGAGCAGATCGTCGACCGGGGCACGGCATCCGAACGCGCCGCCTTGTTCTGGCGCTGGACCATGGGCTTTAACGCCACGATGGAAGGCATTCACCGCTGGGCTTGGTGGTTTGCGGTACTGACGACGCTGACAGGCGGTATCGGTATCCTGCTGACGGGGACGGTTGTTGATAACTGGTTCGTCTGGGCCCAGGACCACGGCTATGCGCCGCTTGATTGATAGGGAGAAAAGATGATGAGTGACAACAACGACATGCTGCGCACCAACACTGGCGATTTCCGTCTGAGAGCGGACATCATGGCCCTGATGCTGAAAGGTGCGGGATATGCGGCACTCTTGTGTGTGGTGGTCGGTTTCATGATGTGGGCCCTCTATGCCATCGGTTTGCTGCTGCCCGAGGAATCCCGCGACACAAGTGATCCGACGCCGCTGTCCTATAATCTGACAGTGGACGCCGACCAGGTCGCCTAAGAGATCGGCGGGGCCGCCATGCGGCTGGCCCTGCCCACAAGTTCCAGCCCGATCATGTCCCTTGATCTGTCTGGAAACGTCAGGAAGAGGCTTTCCTGACATGTCCTGTTGGCTACGGGAACCAGGGGGGGCAGCGCTGCTTGCGGTACTGTCTCCCCTGATCCGGGCCAACAGGCACCCTCCCTTGACGCAAAAGGAGTTGCATATGTCCCGTTCTGAATCCGCCCGTCCCACCCCGTTGTTGGACCGCATCCATGCGCCGCATGACCTGAAGGGTCTGAGCACCGCGCAACTGCGCCAGGTCGCGGATGAACTGCGTGGCGATGTGATCGAGGCGGTGGCGCAGACGGGGGGCCATTTGGGATCTTCGCTGGGTGTTGTCGAACTGACCGTGGCGCTGCATGCGGTATTTGATACGCCACGCGACAAACTGATCTGGGATGTGGGCCACCAATGCTATCCGCATAAGGTGCTGACCGGGCGGCGTGACCGCATGCATACCCTGCGCCAGGAGGGCGGGATTTCCGGTTTCACCAAGCGCAGCGAATCTGAATATGATCCGTTCGGCGCGGCACATAGTTCCACCTCTATTTCCGCGGCCCTGGGGTTCACCATCGGGCGCGACATGGGGCTGCCCACGGGCGATGCAATCGCGGTGATTGGCGACGGGTCGATCAGTGCCGGCATGGCCTATGAGGCGATGAACAACGCAGGTGCCGAAGGGCGGCGGATGTTTGTCATCCTGAACGACAATGAGATGAGCATCGCGCCGCCGGTGGGGGCGATGTCCAAATATCTGTCCGGGCTTTACGGCTCTCCGCTGGGCGGGTTGCAGCAGGTGGCCGAAGGATTTGAAGCGGCCCTGCCCGGGCCCTTGCGCGACCACGCGCGCCGTGCACGGCAGATGGTCACCGGGGCCGTCGGTGCCCAGGGCACCTTGTTTGAGGAACTGGGGTTTCAATATGTGGGCCCGATCAACGGGCATGACATGGAGCAGCTGACAACGGTTTTACGCGCCGCACGTGCGCGGGCCACCGGGCCGGTGCTGATCCATTGCTGCACGGTCAAGGGCAAGGGCTATGCCCCGGCAGAGCAATCTGCGGATAAATATCACGGCGTGTCCAAGTTTGAAGTGGCGACGGGGGCGCAGGCCAAGAAACGGGCCAATGCGCCCAGCTATACGAAAGTTTTTGGCGATGCCCTGAGCCGTCTGGCGCAGGATGATCCCAATATCGTCGGGATCACCGCGGCCATGCCAGGCGGCACCGGCATGGATATTTTCGCCAAGGCCCACCCCAAGCGCATGTTTGATGTAGGCATCGCAGAGCAACATGGGGTGACCTTTGCCGCAGGGATGGCCGCCGCCGGGCTGAAGCCCTTTTGCGCGATCTATTCGACCTTCTTGCAGCGCGGATATGACCAGATCGTCCATGACGTGGCCTTGCAGAACCTGCCTGTGCGCTTTGCGATAGACCGCGCGGGATTGGTGGGGGCCGATGGGGCCACCCATGCGGGGGCTTTTGACATCGGTTTTCTGACTGCCCTGCCCAATATGACAGTGATGGCGGCGGCGGATGAAGCGGAACTGGTGCATATGGTGGCCACAGCCGCTGCGCATTCCTGTGGCCCGATCGCCTTTCGCTATCCCCGGGGGGAGGGCGAAGGGATCGAGATGCCCGAGGTGGGCGACATCCTTGAGATCGGCAAGGGCCGGGTGATTTTTGAGGGGACCGATGTCGCGATCCTGTCCTTTGGGGCGCATCTGGGTGAATGCCGCAAAGCCGCGGATAAATTGGCGGCGCAGGGCCTGTCGGTGACCCTTGCGGATGCGCGTTTTGCCAAACCTCTGGACCGCGAATTGCTGCACCGTTTGGCGCGCAGTCATGCTGCGCTGATCACGGTGGAGCAGGGGGCCCGTGGCGGATTTGGTGCGATGGTATTGCATGATCTGGCAAGCGAAGGCCTGCTGGATGGCAAGCTTGCCATTCGCACGATGACCTTGCCGGATCGCTATATCGAACAGGCGGCACCCGATGCGATGTATGCGGATGCGGGTCTGACCGCGACCGATATTGCCGCCACAGCGATGCAGGCGGTCGGGGTGACGGCCAAGAGTATCATCGGGGTGTGAGTATCCGGTAGGCCGATGGGGCCTATTTGAATTGAGGTGTGATGGGGGCGCTGCCCCCAGACCCCCGAGGTATTTGGGGCCAAAAAGAGCATGAAGCGGTTTTGGAATGCCGGGTGCCTTTTGACGGGCGGAAATCTTTGATTTCAGACCGGTTCAAGGGATTCAGGGGGTGCCCAGGATCATATCGCTATGTTTTTCCAGATAGATCCGCAGCCAGGGTGTGAAAGCCTCTGGCGTGGCGGCGATTTCTGATCTTAGGCGGTCGGGGCTGAGCCAGCGGGTTGCCATGACCTCTTGAGGGTTGGGATCAAGCGGCATGTCTGTGGGGGCTGCTGCCAGGAACACTTCGACCACCTCATGTTCGATCAGCCCGTTGCCGACATCTGCGCGATATTCGACCTGGCCGCGGTGCGTGAGGGTGAGGCCGGTTATGCCGAGTTCTTCGTCCACGCGGCGGTGGGCACAGGCCAATGCGTCCTCGCCCCAGGCGGGATGGGTACAGCAGGTATTCGCCCAGAGGCCCGGGGTGTGGTATTTGGACAGCGCCCGTTGCTGGATCAGGATCGCGCCATCGCAGATCACGAAGACCGAGATCGCAAGGTGGCGCAGCCCGCGCTGATGCGCGGCGAGCTTTTCCACCGGTGTGAGCGTGCCGTCGACCCAAGCTGGGATCATGATATCGGTGGGGATCATGCCGCCGTCCATTGCCGTTACCTCAGACGCGGGTTTCTGACACGATCCCTGCGAGATGTGCAAGGTTCTTGATCCCGATCTTGAGGTGGGCCATGGGCCGTGCCTTGACCAGTTTCTTGTTCATATAGGCCTCGAAGGTCAGGCGTTGGACGTCAACGTCATGGCACAGGGAGACAAAGCGTTCGCGGCGTGCATCGCTGCGGGAGTAGGCGTTTTGCATCGCACCGAGCACGCGGAACACCTGTTTGTGTTCGCGCATGAACAGTTTGCGGGCCAATTGCAGGTCGCGGGGACGGCCCGTGGCGAGAAAGGCAGATGCTGCCGCAGCTGCGACCTGACCGCCGACCATTGCGTAATAGATCCCTTCGCCGGAAGAGGGGGCAACAACACCTGCCGCATCCCCCGCCAGCAGGACGTCACGGCCATTGTCCCATTTGTCCAGAGGTTTGAGCGGGATTGGCGCGCCTTCGCGGCGGATGGTCTTGCAATGCTCCAGCCCCGAAGCGATACGCAGTTCTGCTGTCGCTTTCTTGAGGTCGACACCGTCAATACCGGTGCCCATGCCGACGCTGGCGGATTTGCCATGGGGAAAGACCCAACCGTAGAAATCGGGGCTGATGGCACCGTCATAGATCACGTCGCAGCGTTTGGGGTCATAGGTGGCGGTGGCCGCTGGGGCCTCGATGATTTCATGATAGGCGATGACATAGGGGATCTTGTCGCCGCCCGGCACTTCGGCTTTGGCCACGTTGGAGCGGGCCCCATCGGCACCGATGATCAGGCGGGTTTGCAGGCTGCGTGTTTCGCCGCTGGATTTGTCGCGGTAGACCACAAAGGTTTTCGACCCGTCGCGCTCAATCTTGGTGAAAGTGCCGGTCAGGGGGGTGGCACCGGCCTGTGCGGCGCGGTCGCGCAGGAATGCGTCGAAATGTTCCCGGTCGACCATGCCGACATAGCCGTTTTCTATCGGGATATCGACCTGGCGCTGGGATGGAGAGATCATCCGTGCGGTGTTGATCCGGGCGACGACCTGCGCGTCGGGGATGTTGAAGTCTGAAATCAGCCGGGGCGGCACGGCACCGCCACAGGGTTTGATGCGGCCATCACGGTCAAGCAGGGCGACCTTGTGACCGGAACGGGCCAGTTCTTCTGCTGCGGTTGCGCCCGAGGGCCCGCCACCGACGACGACGACGTCAAACATATGCTATTCTCCCGGTACCATGCCAGCGGTCTGCTGGGGGGTGTTTTCCATAATTTGCAGCGCCATGACTGCGGCTGCGATGAACAAGGCGGCCTCTGCCGCGAAGACGGTGCCGAAGGCCGTGGCATCGGGTTGAAAGCCGCGCATGATGTCGACGGCGGCGGCCCCTGTAAGCCCGCCGAACCCAGCAGCGATTGCCTGTGCGGCGCCCCAAAGGCCCATGCGGGTGCCTTCGCGTCTGCCGCGCCCTTCGGCGGCCAGCGCCATCATGGAGCCGATGGCGGCGACAGCGAACATGCCGTTGAAGAACCCCAGGGCCACGACCAAAGGTGTCAGGCTCAGCACAGCTGAGGCGATGGCAAGAAGGCTGAGGGCAGAGCCAATGCAGCCCATGATTACCCACATGCGCAATGCGCCGATCTTGAACCCGGTTGCCGCGATCCCGACGGTCAGCATGCCGATAAAGACGCCACCGTTCTGCGCCCCAGACAGGCTGGTCGATTGGCCGGGGGTAAAGCCCCAGACAAGACCGGCATAGGGTTCAAGTATCAGTTCCTGCATGAAGTAGGCGTTCATGGAGAGGAAGACAAAGAGGGTAAAGTTGCGTGTCTTGCGCTCTGACCAGACCTCGCGCAGTCCCTGGATGAAGGGTGTGTGATCTGGCTCTTGGGTGGTGGTGACGCGCGCCTCTATGCCGGTCACCGCGATGATGGTCAGTAGCGTGGCCCCGACGCAGACCACCGCGACAACGGTCAAAAGGCGGGCAGGGGAATAGGGGTCAAGAAAACTGCCAGCGACGCCTGCGGTCATGGCGATGCCAAAGATCATCATCAGCCAGGTGATGGTGGCCGCCGCGGCGCGACGCTGTGGTGCGGTGGCGGTGGCCAGCAGGGCCAGCAAGGAAGTGCCCGAAGCGCCGACCCCGATGCCGATCAGCCCGTAGGCCAGGACCGACAACGCCAGTGCGGCCCAAAAGCTGGCGGCAAACAGCGTCACAGCAAAGGCCGCCAGAAAACCGCCCAGGGCCAGGATGATCATGCCGCTGATGATCCAGGTGGTGCGATTGCCGCCGGTGTCAGAGGTAAAGCCCCAGCGCGGGCGCGACAGTTGAATGCCATAGTGCAACCCGACCAACATGCCCGGCAGGACCGCAGGCAGCGCAAATTCCACAACCATCAGACGGTTCAGCGTGGACGTGGTCAGCACCACGATAGCCCCGAGCGCCATCTGCACCAGCCCCATGCGGGCGATCTGTGTCCAGCTCAGCGTCATCCGATGCCTCGCAGGGCAAAGGCGGCAACCATCATGCCACTGACATAGAGTGTGACACCGGTGCCATTGTACCACGGCGCGCGGCCCTTTGGGTCGCGCAGCAGCACACGCATGGCGGCCAGCTGTGCTGCCAGCATCGCGGTGATGGCCAGCGCGTGATAGGGTTTGTCCCAGAAAAACAGCAGCGCAATGACCACTGTCTGCGGCACTGCCATGCCCCAGCAGGCGACAATCGCGGCCCGGCGCGGGCCCAATGTGACGGGCAATGAATTCACGCCCATCTTGGTGTCGCCCTCAAGGGCCTTGAAGTCATTTAATGTCATGATGCCATGCGCCCCAAGCGCATAGAGCAATGCGATGGTCACGATCTGGAGTGAGGGCGCACCCGCCGCCAGCACCGCGGCACCGGTGAACCAAGGCAGCCCTTCGTAGCATAGGCCCACAAGGCCCGGTCCCCACCAGCCGGATTTCTTCAGGCGCACGGGTTCGGCGGAATAGGCCCAGGCCGCCAGAACGCCGATGATCGTGGCGCCAAAGCCCCAAGGGCCCAGCAGCCAACCCACCGCAAGCGACAGGACCGACATCGCCAGTGCGATCCACAGACCCCAACGGCCCGGAATGCGGCCCGATGGAATGGGGCGATCGGGTTCGTTGATTGCATCGACGTGGCGGTCGCACCAGTCATTTGCGGCCTGTGACATGCCGCAGACAATGGGCCCTGCCAAAAGCACGCCCAAAAGGATCATTGGCCATTCCCCGGTCAGCGCCATCCCCGATGACACGACACCGCATAGATATGCCCACATGGGCGGGAACCATGTGATCGGTTTGATCAGCCGCAGCATGGCGCGCGGTTCTGGCAAACGACGGGGGATGATATCAGTTGTGACTGTCATAGTGTAAACCTAGCCTGACAGTGCGCGAGTCTACAAGTGTAAAGTTAGATGGACAAATTTTGGTGAAATGCGCTTGCTTTGAATTGCATGAAAATTATTCTTCTTTAAGGATTGGTCTTATCTGAAAAAGCACTACGTACCGAAATCGAGAACACAAAAATTGGGAGTTCTATAATGAATAAGTTGAAAATCGCCGCACTTGGCCTTGCCCTTGTTGCGGGTCCGGCGTTTGCCGATGGTCACGCAACGGGTGATGCTGCAGCGGGCGAAGGTGTTTTCCAGAAATGCAAAGCATGTCACGCAGTCGTTGATGCGGATGGCAATGACATCGTCAAAGGTGGCCGCACTGGTCCGAACCTTTATGGTCTCTACACGCGTCAGGCCGGCACAAACGAAGATTTCGCCAAGAAATATGGCGATTCACTGATCGAAGCCGGTGAAAAGGGTCTGATGTGGAACGAAGCGGATTTCGTGGCATATGTGTCTGATCCGCGTGAATTCCTGCGCACTTACAATGATGACAAACGCGCGCGTTCCAAGATGTCCTTTAAGTTGGGCAGCGAGGACGATTCAAAGAATGTATGGGCATATCTGGTTTCTGTCGGCCCAGCCGCTGAATAAGACCTGATCTGTTTAGTAAGGTTTCCAAAGGCGGCGCTGCATATGCAGCGCCGCCTTTCCTATTTTTGGTAAAGTCTGAAACATGCAGGATGCCTGAAAACAAAGATTTCAACGCGTTAGGTGATACGTGTTGTATTACGCATTTTGCGAAACGCATTAATTGATGTCAGCGCGGCGCAATAGGCCCCAGAATTGATCGAGATGCTGCATGGCCCCCTTATAATCCCGCGCCATACCGTCAACGTCCATCAATCGCACGCTTTCTTCTGCGACATCCACAACATTGCCGCTGACCATGATATAGGCCTTTGGTGCCTTGAGGCGGATGGCGATCACCAGCCGGGCGAGGTTGGGCACTGAATGCCTGCCAGCGGCAGAAAGGCCGATGATCAGCTGTTTGGATGACGTGATCCGTTCAATCAGGGCATCATGCCCATCATCTACTGCCAATTCGATATGCCAGCCGTCTTTGCGCGCCATATCTGATGCCATCCGCAGACCCAGAATATGATCTTCGCCAGGCGTCATGGCAAACAGCGCGGTCTTATTGACCAGGAAAGTTTTCTTGGGTCTGCGCCGTTCCAATGCGCGCATGATCGCATAAATCCGGCCTGTTCCGATGGTGACATCGGCAAAACTGACTTCGCTCTCGTCCCACCATTGGCCCAGTTGATGAGATGCGGGGGACAGATATTCCAGGTAAAGCCTGTTCGTATCGAGGCCATTTTTCAATATCCGCTCAACGATCAGCGGCGCTGCCTTGTTGTCGGGCCCAACCAGCGCATGAGACAGCTCCAGCACGTCTTTCGACTTGGTGCCGCTGTCATCCATTTGCCTTGCGAGACTTTTCAACACTTCCCGAGCCAATGCTACGACGGCATCCTCCGGCAGCTGCTTGCGCAGCTGTTTAAAGTCCTGAAACGACCTGTTGATTTGGTCGAAAGAGACCAAATCGGTATTTTCTCTCGCTGAAGGCATCACTCCCCCATGATGTGACTTCGTCTATCTGGTGCCATTTTCATGGCGTCTGTTCGCATAAATTTACATATCACAGTTTTGGTGAGTTACAACTTTTCCTTCAGATTGTCTTTTGTTTATAGAGGTTTGCTGTATAATTAGTCAGACATATAAGTGTAACAAATTATGTACATGTCAAAATATTCTATTCCGGTCAGTGAATTGGCGGATGCAGGTTTTGCCATGAAAGATACCCGATTCATTTCACATCCTGCTGCCGCGACGATTTGACCAGCCCCCTTCCCACAGAATGGAAAAGCGCCGGCCTAGGGTCCGTCATTTTGGAATCAACCAAGGCTGCGAACCATGCAGCGGGCGGCACCCGGATGCCGCGTGTCTGCGCGGGGCAAGGGGTGCTATGATCTGCATAATAAGTTCAAGCTCAAATATTTCGTACTTGAAATAAATTTGGACCTTTAGTAGCCTTTTCGGAACAAGGCCATTTCAATTGGTCTGTTACGGGCACAAAGTGTCGCACGAGTCGCTGAAAAAGCGACCAATCAACTGGGAGAATAAGAATGATTTCAACGAAAACAAAACAGACGCTCAAGGCGGTTGGCGCGGCGACTGCCGTGGCACTGGCGATGACGTCGGGTGCCATGGCCGATGGTCACGGCAAGGTCAAAGTGGGCTTGATCACCACGCTGACAGGTGGCGGTGCCGCATTGGGCGTCGATATCCGGGATGGTTTCCTGCTGGGTGTTCAGCAGGCTGGCAATGACGGGATCGAGGTGGTCGTTGAGGATGATCAGCGCAAACCGGACATCGCGGTGCAATTGGCCGACAAGATGATCCAGTCCGAAAACGTCGATATCCTGACCGGTATCGTATGGTCCAACCTTGCCCTCGCTGTGGCCCCTGCCGCGACCGCGCAGGGTAAATTCTATATCTCGCCCAACGCGGGTCCGGCGCAACTGGCCGGCAAGGGATGTCACAAGAACTATTTCAACGTCGCCTGGCAGAACGATGGCCCCCATGAGGCCGCAGGCGCGCATGCCAAAGAGCTGGGTTTCAAAAAGCCCTTTATCCTGGCCCCTAACTATCCAGCGGGCAAGGACGCGCTGACCGGCTTCAAACGCATGTATGGCGGTGAACTGGCAGGCGAGCTTTATACAAAGCTGGGTCAGACCGATTATGCGGCAGAGCTGGCGCAGATCCGGGCGGCAGATGCCGATGGCATCTTCTTCTTCCTGCCCGGCGGCATGGGGATTTCCTTTCTCAAGCAGTATTCAGACAGCGGCATCGAACTGCCGGTTGTTGGCCCTGCCTTCAGCTTTGACCAGACCATTCTGGGTGCCGTGGGAGAGGCCGCAATGGGCATTCACAACACCGCACAATGGAGCCCGGATCTGGACAATGCCGCCAGCAAGGCTTTCGTCGAAAGCTTTAAGGCGGAATATGGTCGTATCCCGTCCATCTATGCCCAGCAGGCCTTTGACACCGCGAACCTGATCGCTTCGGCAGCGGCCAAGGCAGATGTGAAAGACATGGATGCCTTCCGTGCGGCCCTGCTGGAGGCTGATTTTGCCTCTACCCGTGGTGATTTCAAATTCGCCCCCAACCATCACCCCATTCAGGACTTCTATGTCCGCGAAGTGATCAAGGACGGTGACGTCTATACCAACAAGATCATCGGTGTGGCGCTGGAAGACCGTCAGGACGTCTATGGCGTAGACTGCAAGATGTAAGATCTGAAACTGGCCCCCGGCGGTATATGCTGCCGGGGGCCTGTCAGTTCGGGGGGCCTGATGACAACTATCCTTTTGATTGAACAAGTGCTCAACGGGCTGCAATTCGGCGTGATGCTGTTTTTGATGGCGGCCGGGCTGACGCTGATATTCGGGGTGATGGGGCTGATCAACCTCGCGCATGGGTCGCTTTATATGATCGGGGCCTTTGCTGCGGCGGCGGTGGCGGCATGGACGGGGAATTTCCTGTTGGCCCTGATGGCCAGCCTGATCGTGGCGGCGATTGCAGGGGCGATTATCGAACTGACGGTGATCCGGCGGCTATATGACCGCGATCATCTGGATCAGGTGCTGGCCACATTTGCGCTGATCTTGATCTTTTCCGAAGCGACACGATGGGTCTTTGGGTCATTCCCCTTGTTTCTGAACATTCCCGATGCGCTGAAAGGTACGATCATCCTGCCCGGTGGGATCGAATATTCGCTTTACCGGCTGACGATCATCCTGATTGGTCTGGCGGTTGCGGTGGGTTTGTTTTTGCTGATTTCCAAGACGCGCGTCGGCATGCGCATTCGCGCGGGCGAAAATGACCGCGAGATGATTGGCGCGTTGGGTGTCGATATTTCTGTCCTCTACACGATGGTTTTTGCGCTGGGGGCCGCACTTGCCGGATTGTCCGGCGCGCTGGTCGGTGCGATCCAGTCGGTTGAGGTGGGCATGGGCGAACCTGTGCTGATCCTTGCCTTCGTGGTGATCGTGATCGGCGGGATCGGATCTATCAAGGGGGCCTTGGCGGGGGCCATTCTGGTCGGGCTGACCGACACGTTGGGCCGCACCATGCTGCCTGTGATTTTCGGCACTTTCATGGAGGCGTCATCGGCCACGACCGTGGGTTCGGCGCTGGCATCCATGCTGATCTATATTTTGATGGCGGGGGTTTTGCTGTTCAAACCTACTGGCCTTTTTGGGAAAGCCTGACATGATCCGCGAACGTTATCTCAACATGATGGTCCTTGCCCTGCTGGTGCTGGTCCCGGCCTATGCCGTGCTGATGGATGAACCCTTTACCATCACGCTGGCCTCCCGTGCGGTGATCTTTGCGCTGGCGGGGGTGGGCCTGAACCTTGCCTTGGGGCAGGGCGGATTGGTCAGTTTCGGCCATGCGGCCTATTTCGGGATGGGCGGCTATGCGATGGGCATCCTTGCCAGCCACGCCCAGAATTACGAACCACTGATGGAGGTGCCATTCGTCATCGAGGGGACCAATTCCATGCCGGTCATCTGGCTGGTCGCGATCGTGGCCAGCGCGCTGCTGGCGCTGCTGATCGGCGCGCTGAGCCTGCGCACGACGGGGGTTTATTTCATCATGGTGACCCTCGCCTTTGGGCAGATGTTTTACTATTTCACCATCAGCTGGCCTGCCTATGGCGGCGAAGACGGGCTGTCGATCTATGTGCGCAATCAGTTTCCGGGGCTGAATACGCTGGATCCGATCCAGTTCTACGGCATCTGTTTTGTGCTGCTGCTGGCGGTTCTGTATGGGGTGAACCGGTTGAACAAATCCCCCTTTGGTCTGGCGCTGAACGGCGCACATCAAAACGAGGAACGCGCCCTGACCGTGGGCATCAATGTGTACCGTTTGCGCTTGGTGGCCTTTGTCATCTCGGGTGCGATCACGGGACTGGCGGGTGCGCTGTTTGCGGACCTGAACCGATTTGTCAGCCCGACGATGTTCAGCTGGGGTGTCTCGGGGGAAATCATGATCTTTATCATTCTGGGCGGTGTGGCGCGCCTGTTTGGTCCGGTGGTCGGTGCCGCAGTCTATATCATGCTGGAACATTTCCTAGGCGGGCTGTCGGAATATTGGTTCATCTATCTTGGGGTGATCTTGTTGTTCGTGGTGCTGTTTGCCAAAGGCGGTATCATCGGTGGCCTGTCCAAAAAGGAGACGCGCCATGCCGGATAGTATCCTGAGCGTTCGCAACATCGAAAAATCCTTTGGCGCGTTGAAGGCCAGCGATGGCATATCGCTTGATCTGGTGGCGGGTGAAATTCATGCGCTGATCGGGCCGAATGGTGCGGGCAAATCGACCCTGATCAAGCAGATCGCGGGGGGGTTGAAACCCGACAGCGGCAGCGTGGCGTTCATGGGCCGTGACGTTACGGCCAAATCGACCGCACAGCGCGCGCGTCTGGGTCTGGGCCGGACCTTTCAAATCTCTGCCCTGGCGATGCAGTATAGCGTGCTTGAAAACGCGGTGCTGGGTGCCGTGGGGCAAAGCGGATCGGTGTTCCAGTTCTTTAGACCTGCGATGAAAGATCCAGCGCTGCTGGCACGTGCACGCAGGGCGTTGGACCGGGTCGGCCTGCAAGACCACGAAGACATTATCACCTCTGAGCTGTCCCACGGTCAGCGCCGCCAATTGGAAGTCGCCGTTGCCCTGACGCTGGAGCCGAAAGCCTTTTTGATGGATGAGCCTATGGCGGGGATGGGGGCCGAAGGTTCAAGAGAGCTGACCACATTCCTGCAGGAGCTAAAGCATGAGGCCCCGATCCTGTTGGTGGAACATGACATGGACGCGGTTTTTGCCTGTGCAGACCGGATCAGTGTTCTGGTTTACGGCCAGATCATTGCGACGGGCTCTGTCGATGAAATACGCTCTAACCCGCAGGTTAGGGTCGCATATCTGGGAGAGGAGGAGCCGGTATGAGTTTCCTGTCCCTACAAGGGATCACCGCCAGCTATGGGGCGTCCCAAGCGCTGTTTGGCATTGACCTGAGCCTTGACGAAGGCGAGGTCATCGCCCTCATGGGCCGCAATGGCATGGGCAAATCCACCACGATCAAGGTGATCTGCCGGATGCTGAAACATTCGGCCGGCACGGTACATTTTGCGGGTCGTGACATCGGCAATCTGCCCTCGCACAAGGCAGCAAAGATGGGTCTGGGGTTGGTGCCAGAGGGGCGGCGCTGTTTCACGAACCTGACGGTCTATGAAAACCTTTATGCCTCGGCGCGGCCCGGCGAATGGGATTTCGACAAGGTCCACAGCCTGTTTCCGCGCCTGGGCGAACGCAGTGACCAACTGGCCGGATCGCTGTCGGGGGGCGAACAGCAGATGCTGGCGATTGGCCGCGCCCTGATGACCAACCCCAGCCTGCTGATCCTAGACGAGGCGACAGAGGGGCTGGCCCCCGTCGTGCGGCAGGAAATCTGGACGGCGATTGCAACGCTGAAACAGACGACAAACCTGTCGATCATCGTGGTGGACAAAACCATCAGCGAATTGCGCCAGATCGCGGATAAGGTCGTGATCCTGGAGCGGGGCAAATCGGTGTGGACGGGCGGGATTGATGCGCTGACAAGTGACCTCAAAGATCAGTATCTGGGGGTCTGAGGCATGGCATTCACCTATACCCAAGAGGTCAAGTTTCGCCATTGTGACCCGGCGGGCATCGTATTCTATCCGCGGTTTTTCGAGATGATGAATGACACGGTCGAGGCCTTTTTTGCCCAGCGGCTGGATTTTCCGTTTTCCGAAATGCACCGGACATCCGGCATTCCCACCGCGCAGATCGAAGCGCAGTTTCAGGCACCCAGCCGTCTGGGCGATGTTCTGGACATCAGCCTGCGCTGTACGCGACTGGGCCGGTCCAGCCTGGGTCTGGGCTATGCCGCGGTTTGTGGAAACGCGCCGCGCTTTACCGCGCAGTCGACGATCGTGTTTATTGACGCAACAGGCAAGTCGCAGCCCTGGACGGATAAGATCCGCGCATTGCTGCACATGGAAATGCAAGGAGAGACCGAAGATGGCACATGAGATTATCCAGCCCGAAGGCTGGGCCAAGGCCAAAGGGTACGCCAACGGGATCAAGACCGCTGACAATCAGCTGTTTATCGGGGGCCAGATCGGGTGGAACGCCGATCAGCTGTTCGAGACGCAGGATTTCATTGGCCAGATGGAACAGGCGCTGCGCAATATCGTCGCCGTCTTGGAAGCCGCCGGTGGCAAGATCGAAGATTTGGTGCGGCTGACCTGGTATGTCACAGACAAGAAAGAATATGTGGCCCGCCAGCGCGAGGTGGGCGAAGTGTATCGCAAGGTTCTGGGCCGCCATTTTCCGGCGATGACGATGGTCGTGGTCGCAGGTCTGGTTGAGGACGAAGCCCTGGTCGAGATTGAGGCAACTGCGGTGCTTTGACGCGGTGGCGCGGCGCGGCGTGGCACTAAGTTCAGAACTAAGCAGAGACACCTCTTTCAGCCATAGGAACAGCCATGCGTTTTGTGATGCCACAAAAGGTCAAATTCAAACATTGCGATCCCGCCGGGATCGTTTTCTATCCGCGTTATTTTGAGATGATCAATGATTGCGTGGAGGCGTTTTTTGACGATGCGCTGGCCTGCCCCTTTGAGGATCTGCACAAGGAGGGTGGCGTGCCCACGGCAGAGATATCGGTGCAATTCACAGCACCCAGCCGCCATGGTGACCATCTGGAGCTGGCGTTGACCTGCACCCGTCTGGGGCGGTCCAGCCTGGGCATTCAAACAGAAGCGACCTGCCAGGGTGCGCGCCGTTTTCTGGCGACATCTACATTGGTGCTGATTGATGGCTTTGGAAAATCAACGCCTTGGCAGGATGCGCTGCGTCACAAGTTGCAGATGCGGGTGCAAAAGGCCGCTGCCTGAGAAGGTCGCCTGCCGGACCTGTCGGAACGTCACGCTTTTATGAACACGCCTTGATCGCTGTCAGTGTCGCCTGAACCAGTACGCCTTGCGGATCGCAAAGCGTTCCTGTGATGTCGAAATGGTTGTAGTCTGCCATGTCGATCAAGGTAACATCGTGCCCCTTGGCGGCCCAGGCATCATGGAAACCTTTGGTTTCACGTAGAAATCCGTCCCGTTCCTGCCCACCAACGGACAAGACCAGCTGGATATCCGTGGCCTGTGGGATATGCTTGATCGGGGACAGCGCTTGGACGGTGTCCATGTCCATATTCATCCAGCCGTTGACCTGCGTGTGCAGCAATGGTTCCAGATCGTAGATGCCGCTGAGTGCGAGGGCGGCGCCGATCACGTTTTGGGGCACGCCATATTCCGCATGCCACCCCCCGGCCAGGACGGTGCCGGTCAAATGGCCACCGGCGGATGACCCGCCCACGTGGATCTTGGTTGTATCCAGGCCAAAGGACGCGCCATTGCGGTACAGCCATGCAACGGCGAGGCGGACCTCATGCACGATTTGCGCCAGGCTGACCGCCGGGGCCAGTGAATAATCCATCACCGCGACGGCCACGTCATTTGCCACCAGACCCGGTGCGGCAAAGGCGTTGCCTTCTTTTGTGCCAAGCCGCCAATACCCGCCGTGAATCCACAAGAACACCGGGCGGCCCGGCGCTGCCCCATAGAGGTCAAGGGATGATCCGCTGTCAGGATCAAAGACGAGGTTCCGCCTGCACGGAACTTCTGCCATGGCCTGTGCGCTGATCCGGTTCAACTGGGCGAATTCATCGTCAAAAGAGGCGACACTTTCGCGGGCGTTGAAATCGTGGTCGATTTGCGGATCAAGCGGGAAGGCGTTCATTTGAAGGCGGTGGTGTTGATGATCGGATTGCGGATCATGCCGATGCCTTGGACGTGGGCCTCCATCACGTCGCCGGGCCACATGAATTCCTGTGGGGTACGGCCAGCGCCGACACCTTCGGGCGTGCCCGAGGCGATGATATCACCGGGTTCCAGCGTCATGCCCCTCGACAGGTCCGCGATCAGTTCATCCACTTTAAACAGCATGTTAGCGGTGTTTGAACGCTGTTTTTCCACGCCATTGATGGTCAGCCATAAATCCAGCGTCTGGGGATCTGGGATTTCATCGGCCGTCACGATGCAGGGCCCGAAAGGCGCATAGGTGTCCATACCCTGGGAGAATATCCACTGACCTGCCCGGCGGTTGTCGCGGGCCGAAACATCGACCATGATCGAATAGCCAAACACATGTTTGAGCGCATTTTCACGCTTCACGTGGCTGGCGTTGGTGCCGATGATGACGGCCAGCTCCACTTCCCAGTCCAACTGCTGGGTCATGTCGGCGTCATGGTTCACGGGTTCATTGGGGCCAACGACCGCGGTGGGCGGTTTGGAAAAGACCACAGGTTCCTTTGGCAAATCAGGAGAGACATCCAGCGCCTTCGTGCTTTCGGCAATATGATCAAGGTAGTTCAGCCCGATGCCAAAGATATTCTTGCGCGGGCGCGGGATCGGGGCCAACAGGGTGACGCTTTCGATGGGCAGGGCCAGGGCATTGCCCCAAACGCCGGCCGCCAGATGCAGCGCCTCGCGCAGTTGTGCAACAGCGACGGGGCCCAGATTGATGAAATCAAGCATATGATCTGGCAGATCAAGCCCAGCATGTTCGCCAAAGCCTGCAACATCGACAACGATGCCGTCTTCGATCACGCCCAGACGTGCGGCGGCTTCGATATCGGTTCTATATGTGACGAGTTTCATGTGGTTCCTAACAAGTTGATGGGCCGTTTTGGGTCAACGGCCTTATGTATTGAGATGCTGCTGGCCGTTGTTTTCGCCAAATGCTTCTTCGCGGTAAAGGCCCAATGCGCGGATCACCGGCAGATCGTTGAGGCAGAACAACACGGCATCCTCAGTCGGGGATGCATTGCCATGTTCATGCCAGGCCCATGAGGGGACACAGAAGATGTCCCGCTCTGACCAGTCGAACCGTTGCCCGTTGATGATGGAATATCCGGCACCCTTGGCCACCTGATAGAGGGAGCTGCCAGTGTGCCGATGGGCCTGTGTGACTTGGCCGGGTGCAAGACGCTGCATGCTGGCCCCGAGGGTTTTCATCACGGGGCCGTTGTTGGTGGGGTTCACATATTCCAACAGGGTCCCGTCAAAGGGCGATGGGTCAGAGGCGGCACTGTATTTTTCCAGCGCCTCATAGGTGCGGTCCCATTCGTATTTGAACATCGGGCTATAGCCCTTGTCCCATGTGCCGCCGCCCGGTGTAAGACCCGGATTGCCCCAGGTTTTTGTCATGTCATCAACGGGATAGGCCACAGGTTCTGTCAGGTTCGGATGCACCTCAAAGAAGTTCGCCTCAAGTGCATTCACAAATGGAATGTCCAGCCCGTCTTGCCAGATGCAGGGGCTGCCGGTGTCTTCGACGGCATGTTCATGCCATGTGCCATTGGGGGTCAGAACAAAATCGTTGCGGCCCAGGGTCATCTTGTGCCCGTCAACAACCGTATAGGCACCGGTGCCTTCCATGATGAAACGGATGGCGCTGGCGGAATGGCGGTGCGCGGTCGCCTTTTCGCCGGGGTGCATGACCTGCAGGCCCGCATAGATCCAGCCGACTGCGGCTGAAACGTCGGTTCTGCCGGGATTGTTGAAGTAGATCACGCGGCGCCCCGCCTTTTCCGGCGTTACCAAATCAACAGATCGCAATACTTTTTCGCGCAGCTCTGCATAGCGCCACAGGACCGGCACCGACTGGGATTTCGGCTCCCAGGGTTCGATCTTGTTGGCGACGGTCCAAAGCGCGCCGGTGTGATAGCCGTCCAGCTCCTTGTAATATTCAAGCAGTTCGGGCGTGTCTTCGACATTGGCCCGTCCGGCCACGTTTTCACGGTGGTTTTCACCTGGCATGTGCCGCTCTCCCCCGATGACGTCGCCTTCAGCCTAAAAACTTTTAGGCTTAAAGTAAAACCCTATCAGGGGATCATTCGATCAAAACATCTGCCTCAAAACCGCCATTGCGCCATGTTTCAAGTGCCGCGACAAAGCCCGGACCACTTAGGCCATCCACCGCGCTCTTGTAATATCCTGCGGCCTTGAGCCGTTCCTGAACGGCCGTGATGGTATCGCGCGACCAGTCAGAGGTATTTTGCGTGATCTGTTGGATGCTTTCGCCGCTGTCCTCTGCCGCACCGCGCAGCAACAAGTTTGCTGCGGCATTCGGATTGCGCGCTACGATACGGCCCTCGTCCAGCAAGATGGCCCCGGCTACATAGCCGCGCGGCTCGCCTGCCTTGATGGCGCGGCGGAAATATTCAAGCGCTTCTGCGGGATCACCGGCTGACCCGTCCCGGGCCAGCACGCCAAGATTGTAATTGGCAATGGCAGAGCCAAGATCGGCCGCCTCATTTAGCAATTGTACCGCCCGCGCTTCGTCTTTCTGCAGGCCGGCCCCTTCGAACAGGGCAACGGCAAGATTGATTTTGGCATCCGCGCTGCCGGCTTTGGCTGCGGCTTCGAACAGACGAAGGGCCTCTGTCTGGTTTGCTGGGACACCACGTCCGGCTTCGGTCATCAGGCCAAGGCTGACCATCGCGCGCAGATCGCCCTGATCTGCGGCAATCTTGTACAGGCGCACCGCCTCTTCCACATCACCGGCAGCGATTGTGGCGCGGGCCAGAAGGGCGGTGTAATGGGGCAAATTCGGGCTGGCGGCGGCGGCGGCCTGACAGGCTTGGATGGCTGACAGGGCATTGGGCTGCAATTTGCTGAATGGCACGCCCGATGTGCTGGCCGTTGCATCGCGCGGATGGGTGGCCAGACGTTCACACAGCCGCCCGGCACCGGCCTGAGAGTCGGCAGGCAGGGTTGCAATCAGGCGCCGCGCATCCCGGGCGTAGGTGCCATTGGGATATTGATCGAGGTAGAATTGCACGAGGGGTCGCATCCGCCCCCGACGGGCCAATTGCCACAGCCGCTCTTCTTGCGCGTCTTGTTGCGGTGGCGCGTAGTCACGCGACAGGGTGTTGCCGTCAGCGAGGGAGGGATCGAGAAAGGCCATGACCTGCTGGCTATGGACCCCTTGTGGATAGCGTTCTGCATAGAGCTTCATCAATTGCGGATCGCGTGCATTTGCCGCCACTTGCCACAGCAGGGTTTCAGCCGAAACCGTGTCAGGACGCGGATCAAAGCGGAACTGGCGCGTCAGCGATGAGTTCTCCCAGGGGATTTGCCGACCACCGGTTGAGGACAGCACGTCCTTGCGCACAGAAATCATCAGATCGGACACATCAAGGCCAGGCGTATAGATATGGCTAAGCAATGCTTCGGTGAAAAAGCTGTTCCTGCCTGTACCGTCATAGGCGACATTGTCAGGCTGTGTCGCAAAGGAAATCATAAAATCCGCTGCATTGCCGATCCGTGCAAGCCCCTCTGAGACAGAGGTCAGGATTCCTTCGAAGGGGTTGTTCCTGCAGGCATCAAGAAAGACGAATTTGATCCCCGGTGCGGCTTCCATACGTTCCAGAATAACGCTGAGGGGGATCGTCTGTTCGCCGATATCCTCGGGACGTTGAATTCTGGCGTCTGTCGGTACGAGGTAGTTTTGCCCGCCGACCTGAAACCCATGTCCAGCGTAATAGAACAGCGACACATCAGCGTTCTTAATCGCCGTTGAAAACTGTTCAGAAATATCGGCCATTTGTTGGTGCCCGACATCAAGGCCCAGAAACACCTCAAACCCCAGCCCTTCCAAAGCGACGGTAATGTCGGCAGCATCATTGCCCGGGTTGTCCAGCGGGCTGACCAGTTCGTAATCAGAGTTGCCGATAATCAGCGCAACACGGCGTTCATCCGTGATCTGGGCCAGGGCTGCAAAGGGCCAGAGCAGGGCAAGCGACAAAACAACGATGGATTTGGTCAAAAGCATCTGCATCTGTTCCCCTTTTTACAACTCAATAGCACGTACCAATGCTGTATCAACCGTATCAAATGCCTGGATCACCCTTGCACCGGTTTGACGCTGCAATGCTGCAACCTCGGGATCGTCGGCGCGGATCAAAGATATCGCTTTGCGGATCTCTGATTTGGCCTCATTCACCGCGCCGCGCGCCTCGTTCAGGGCATCACGCCGGATGGCGCGGCGTTCGGCGTCGCTTGTTGCAGAGGCCAGCCGACGCTGCGCGCGGGCTGCTGCGGCCGAGACTTGGCTGCGGGCCGTCCGTATGGTTGCGGTCACAGTTTCCAGACCGGGCGGCAGATCATTGGAAATTTGATCCAATGCATTCGCATAGGTGTCCAGGGACGCGGTCAGGCAAGTTATGTAATTTGCGAAATCCTGATCACCAGAGCCACAAGATTCTAGTGTTGTCTCAAGTTGGGTTGAGACCGTATCGACCACTGCAAATGTGCCCTGCGCCCCGGGAAGGGTCTGCGGCTGTCCGGGCGTATCTGGTCTGGTCAGGCTGCGTGTACTCTCTGGCGTCAGGCTTGGCGGACCCGAAGGGATCAAGCTGATTGAGGTGCCGGGGGAAAAGCGGTCAGTCGGGTTGGGCAGGGTACCGATGCCCGTGGGGATCGTATTGACCTTTGGCGGAATGATCGGATCATTCACGGTAAAGGTTCCGTTTATTGTGGCAACGTTATAGTTGGACAGACCCCGTCCCGCCAGGCCGCCCACAGAAATGGCGAATGGTCCGTCTGCGGCCAATGCGCCGTCGCCTGCGCCTGCGCTTGTCAGAACGGCAAGGTCGACAGAATCCGCGTTGAGAAGACCCGCGGTGGTGAATTCCGTTCCGCCAAATGAAAACGGCTGCCCTTGCACTTTGGTCTGGTCATTGGCCCGGATCAACAAAGGGGCGGGCACAATTGTAAAACTGCCATCCGCAAAGACGAGTTCATAGTCCTCCAGACCCGTGCCGACAGGATTGCTGGCGGTGATGGTGAAGGGACTGGCCCCGACCTGTGCCGTGGCTGCAATGGCCGCGCTTGTCAGGGTCACGCTGTCCAGGCGGGCATCGTCGTCAATCCCGGTTACGGTGAATTCCGTCCCTTCAAAGGTAAAGGTAGTGCCATAAACTTTTGTCTGATCATTGGGTGTGATCACCAGACGTCCTGGGCCCACCACCATGATCCCGTTCACCAGAGTGATGGAATAATTGTCCAGGCCCGTCCCCTGTGGATCAGAGATCAAAATGGCCTTGCCTGCCGGGCCGGTCATGGGGGCGTCGATATTGGTGGCTTCGCTGGACAATGCCGCCCGGGTAACCGCGTCATCGTTCAGGAGGCCGGTAACCGTGAACTCATTGCCCGTAAAGGTAAATTCGCGGCCAAAACGTTTGTTTTGATCGTCTGCCGTTATGGTCAACGGGGCCGGAATGATGGTCAGACTGCCGGGAATGATGCTGACTGAATAATTCTCCAATCCGGTGCCGACCAGCCCGGATCCGATGACGGGAAACGGCCCACCGCTGACCTGTGCTTCTGCACTGGCACCGGCGCTGCTGATTGTCAGGCTGGTCACGCTGGTGGCGCTGATCCCCGATACGGTGAATTCCGTACCGCTAAAGCTGATGGTTTCGCCGTAGAGTTTGGAGAAATCGTTGATTGTGATCGTGGCGGGTATGGGAACCACTTGCACGGTGCCGTCAATAATCTCGATCGAGTAATTGGACAATCCCTCGCCCTCAAGGCTTTCAAGAGTGACAGAATATGCCGTCGACGAAATGGGCACCGAGGCCGCCGCACCGGAGCTGATGACCACCCCGCCAGTGATCCGGTCTGGGGCAAAAAGGATACTGGCGTCAAATCGCACGCCCGAGAATGTCAGTTCCGTCCCAAAGGGTTTGGTGAAATCATCGATCAGGATAAACAGGTCTGCCTCAGAAACCGTACCGTTTTCAGGTAGTTGGCGGACAGTATAGGTCTGGCCCTGCGTACTGGTGAAGCTGGAAGGAAAGCTGTAGGTCACGGTGCCTACATTGCGATCTGACAAGATCACCTGATCTGCCAGCGCCGCCACATTCCCGGTGTCGCCACTGGTTCCAAACAGATAGATGTCAGGCCCGCCGGAAATCAGGCCATCGCCGGCCGAATGGCCTGTTGTCGATCCGTTATAAATGAAATTCATGTCAGGGAAGATCGCATCAATCGCGGTGATGACGGGCCAAGTCGTGTAAAGCCGGGGCTGATCCAGACCATTCAGCGGAAAGGACCAGGTCGCCGAGAAATCCCAGCTGAATTCTGTCGTAGACGCGATGTCGTAGAAAAATTGCGTATTTCGCAACTGTTCAGAGGTGATGGCAGCCACATCGTTTGACGCCGTAATTGCGGGACCACCGACGGTCACGCCACCACCGCCAACGCTTTCGTCACCACCGCCAACGGTTGTGAAATCGATATCTATTCCACCAAAAGCACCACTGCTGGTCTGCCCTGTGGTTGACGGAACAAAAAAGGAGCCCCTGATACTGAATGGATCATCAAGGTCGTCGCCGGTGATAGCACCTGTCCTGGCATTGGTGCTGGCACCAGAATAGCTGACAGGCCCATTGGCGATCACGTTGCGGATGTTGGAGTAATTATAGCCGGTTATGCCGCCGACGCGGTCATTTGACGATACGGTCAGGCTGGTCCCTGAAACGCTTGCGGATGAATAGGCGTTGCTAACGGTGCCAGCATTATATCCGGCGATGCCCCCGGCGTCGACGTTTTCGGTCACCGAAAAGCTGATGGAGCCCGCGGAATGGACCTGATCAAGCTGACTGCTAGAGTTGTTTTCCCCCGCGATGCCGCCAATGCGCAATTCCGTCCGGCTGGGGGGGGATGAAAACGATGGATCAACCTGATCGGTGATCGTCACCTCTGAGAAACTGCTGCGGATCGTTCCTGCGTTGGTTCCGGCAATGCCGCCACCGCGCGTTCCAGTGGTGGTGATTGTACCCTGGACCGATACCCCTTCGATAACTCCGCTGTTTGTTCCTGCGATGATCCCTGCCCGGGGGCCGCTGATGTTGGCCGCTGTTACGGACAACTCGCGCACTTCAGCGCCTGATCCCAGCTGCGAGAACAATCCCGTCAAAAAGCCGCCTACGCCTGCATATTGGCGGATAAACAGGTTGCTGATTGTATGGCGACGCCCATCCAGGCTGGCCCCAAAGAAATTGGGCACAAAGCCTGAGTTTGAGAAGCCATTGCTTTCATTGAAGGGATCAAACCAGCCTGCGGTGACGCTGGCATCAATGTCGTTTGCCAGCGCAAAGTCCAGATTGCCGTTTTCAATGGTTGTCATCCCCTGCAATCCATAGACATCGGCAAGCAAATAGGGATCGTTTGCCGTCGAACTGCCGCCCAATACGCGCAAGAATGAAGCTGGTACAGATCCTGTGTCGAGCACAAAATTTGTAGCGCGGAAGGAAGGAAGCGGGTCGCCTATTTGCTCCCAATACCCTTCTTGCAGTCGAAAAGTGCCAACATCGATATGGCCTTCGGGACCGGTTGAAATGGGATCACCCACGCTGTTTAGAGCTGTCAACGTCAGTCCACCATTCGTGGCAGTAATGGACTGATTGATCGTGATTGTCCTGTCTGCCACGAGAGACAAGGTGGAATTTGAGGTCCAGTTCAGGGCTGCATCTATTGTGATTGTACCAAGCTCACCTGCGTCAGCAAACGAGATAACAGGATCGGGCCCGACAGCAACTGCAGGTGAGGTTTCGATGCTGACCGATGCACTGTCCAATTGCGAGATGAGAGTTGCCGCCTCAATCTGGTTGACTTCCGTCGCGGTGGTTACAATCTCAATATCTGTGGGGTCCAGCAGAAGTTCGCCGGTATTGCCCGCATCCGCACGTAGATCCGCGTTGCCGCGGTAGGTTAGGTCAATCTTTCCCGATACCTCTGCAAAACCGCCGTGACCGCCTTCGGCACCGCCACGTGCAGAAATCTTGCCTGCGAATTCAGTCGCAAGATCAGACCATAGAATAACGCGTCCGCCGTCGCCTTGGGTCAGGGCATCCGCCTGAATAAAGGTGTCGCGATCGACGGTCAGGGTTTCGGCAGTAGGCAGGCTGTCTGTGCCGCGATATTCGCCACCAATACGGATCAGGCCGCCGCCATGGGTCCCGCTGGCGTCAATCTGTGCCCCAGCAAGTACAATATCACGGCCCGTGATTGTGATGTCGCCGCCGCGTTCGGGGCGTGCGGTGGGGCGGGCGGATTGCGTCACCTGAATTGCGGGTCGGCGCGATGAGGTGCGGATCGTGCCGCGCACTGTGATCTTACCACCGCCGCCACCGCCCAATGTGATGCGGCCGTTGCGTCCACTGACTGTGCGCGCCTCAACAACGCCGCTCATGTTAATTGCATGACGCGCTGCATTTCGTGCTGTCGCAGCAGAGATTTGGACCGTGCCGCCGTTGGCCTGAATTGTGCCTGAATTTTCAATCAGCGCCTCAAGCCCGTCATCATTGGAATTTGTGGGCACCGCCACCTGAAGAAAACCATCCCCGGCCAGATCAAGAGTAATCCGTTCACCAGACCCCAGACCGACAAAGCCCAAAGGTGCCTGAATGGTCCCCGAATTGCGGACCTTGCCGCCGATAAGGGCGGCATACCCGCCGGTCACGACCTGGATTGTGCCCGCGTTGCTGACTGTGGCCGACGCACCGTTGCCTTCAAATACCGTGTTGCCGGTGACAAAATCATCGGTTCGGATGCTGAGCGTCGAGGCGACAAAGCTGCCGCTGTTTACACTGCCGGTTGGGCCAATAAAAATACCATTCGGATTGACCACAAACACGCGTCCGTTGGCGTTGAGCTGGCCGTGGATCTGGCTGGTGGTGTCACCTGTGACGCGGTTTAGGATAGCGGAGTCGCGATTTGGTTGGTGGATGTCGACACGGTTGCCTGCGCCGATGGAAAAATTATCCCAATTCACCACAGCCCTGTCACTGCTTTGGGTGATCGTCATCGTCGAAGAGGTTGTCGTGCTGATCGCGACGCTGCCATGCACAACGCTGCTGCCTGTGGGCAAAGTATCTGCCATCGCCCAAACGGGCGTCAGCGCTGTCCCAAGGATCAGCGCGAGTCGGGCAAGCCGCTGACCCCCGGGCGTTCTAGAAACGCAGGGAGCCTTGGATGCTGATTCGGTTGCCATCCGGCAAGTCGTCATCGCGGGTTCCTTTGGCGTATTCGATACGCATGGTTGCCGAAGAAAAGTTCGATTTCTCCAATGTATTCAGTTCTATACCAAAACCGATAGAGGTTGCGGACACATTTCCACGTTCCTGTGCGGTTGGCTTTTCGAGGGACACATCCCCATAGGCGGCAAAAACATAAGGGCTGAGCAATAGCTGACGATCGGCAAAAACTGTCTGCTGCGGCATGGAAAGTTCTGCCCGGGTAACGAAACCACTATCGCCTTTGACGCCGCCAGCGTCAAAGCCTGACAGCTCCTGACCCCCGGCAATGCCAAATTGCTCTCCTGTCAAAAGCGCATCGCCAAAGGATGACTGGGCGCGGCCGGACAGGGAGAATGTATATGTATCGCCAAGTTGCCGACGGTAGCGGCCTGAAATCACCATCTTGGTGAATTTGGCATCCGCACCCTGACGTGACATGGGCGTGCCGCCGATGGCATCTGCCGCGGTCCGTGCACCAAGCGCATCCAGCCCCTGTGAAAGCACGGCACCCGCTTCGATTGAGGCACCGCTTTCGGTCAGCCAGAACCCATCACCCGCAAAGCGCAAGACAGTGGTTTTGTCCTGGTAGATGGGGCTACGGCTGCCTGTAGCTGCGATCAGGAACTGTTCATCCGATTGACGGTCCAGCGTCAGCTGCCCCGAGATGTTGCGGTTGCGAGAGCGGACAAAGGGATAAAACAGACGCACCGAACTGCGGGCAAAGCGACTGGTGCTGGGCGCGATCTGGCTGTCGGGGGCGGTGCGGCTGTCGGTCGCTTCGATGTTGAGCGTCAGACCATCATAGCCCAGCGGTACAACCCCGCCGAGAGACAATGTGCGCAGGCTTGGGTCGCTGCCAAAGAAAGAGCCCACATCATTTGTATGGTTCCCGGTCGGAGCGCCGGAAAGCCGCGCGTAGATTGTTTCGCCTAGGTTGAAGGGCGAATTGAATTCGACACCGGCGCTGAGGTTTACCGGGCCCAGGTCGCTTGAGGTGAAATTATCAAAGGCCACAAATCCGGTGATGGGCCGGAATTCAGGCTGCAGGATCAGCGATGTGCCGCCCGGTGTGGCCCCTGCGGCCAAGGCAGACCCCAGCGCAATCCCATAGGTATCGCCGGCCAGCAAAAGCTGGCGTTCCAGTTCAGGCAGGCGCAGGCCGCGTTTGCCCACCAGCGGCGCGGTCAGCCCTGTCACACGGTCCCGGACGGGCGCAGGCACGGTTGACGTGTCAACGGCTTCGACAAACCCATCGATGACTTCGATCTGCAGGCTGCCGCCATCGCGTAATTCTTGCGCAGGCAAAACCACGCGGGCCAGAATGAACCCTGCCTGCGCATAGGCGGTTTCCATGTCGGCGGTGGCGTTAAAGATTTCCTCGACGGTGATGGTTTTTCCAGTCAGCCGCGCCTGCGTCGCTTGGTTGACTTGCGCCATTTGTGGCAGCGCGCCGTTCAGAACAACGCCCGAGAGGTTGATCAGCAGCTCTGCGGCCCCTTCTGGAGCCTGTGTTCCACGTTCGCCCGAAAACACGACAGCCCCGGTCAGACGCTGCGCGTTGGGCGCGAAAGACGACGGTGTCACCTCGCTTGCGGTTTGGGCATCTGCCGGAGTCCATTGCGCGCATAGGCCCAAAACAACGGCCGCGACAATCGCGCGCGCAGACAGGTTTCGTGCTGAATTTGACCTCATAGGGAATTGTCGATCATAGGTCTTTTTGAGTTCTGGCATCTAAAAACCCCCGCCAAAATAGAATAAAATCACCGCAAAACTACTTAAAGTCAAGATGTTATGCCCTTTAATTGTGCTTTTTGCAAGCCGGGCCTCTGGCAGGAATACGTCGGAAATGTGGCGATACTATGGCCAGCAGTGCAGGTTCTGCTGGAAATCCCTTGCAATGCTGTTTTGGCTGGTTTCCAATTGTGACAGGGTGGCTCTCATATTTTAGCGTGATCATTTTTTTACCGGCCGCCGGACTGGAACGACTTTTTGGAGGTCTGTCGAATGGCAATCGAAGGATTGACCCCGCAGCAAAGTGATTTCATCGAGCGCTTTTTGAAAGTGCCGAAAGTGTTCAACCGCAAGGCCATGAAGCAAAAGCGGCGCGAGGCAGCAGAACAGTTTCGTCTGTTTAACGCGGAACTTGAGCAGATCAGCGATGACATCGCGCAGCTGAACGACCCCGAGATGCGGTCGATCCTGCGCGGGCAATTGGCAGCAGCAGAAAAGGTTATCGAACGCGATCCCAAGAACCTTGATTTCGAGGGGGGCCACGATCACCTGGAGCAGGTTCAGGCCGCTGTTCGGCAGGTCCGCGCAGAAGACACGGCACCTGCGGTCTATGCAGCGCTGGAAAAAACCATCGAGGAAATGCGCAAGGAAAATCCTTTGATCGCCCAATCTGGCGGCGCTGACGGGCAAAGCGACATTGCGTTGACCTGGACCTATGTTCAGGAAAAATTCCAGTCAGGTACCCAAGGGGGCAGTCACGATGATCTGGTCGCCGCGATCAAGGCGATGGCGCGGCTGGAGGTCATGATCCGCACCGCACAGAAGGCAGCACAAAACCCTTTTGAATCCTTGGTGGCTGAAATGGAAGGGGTGGGCGATGCCGCCCGCGAAGGACTGGACCCTGCCGTTCTGGATGCCCGTCGCAGACTGTTGGACACACATAATCAACTTTCTGCGCTGCGCGAGATGTTGAATACGCAATTTGGTGCAGACAAGGTCCCCCTGGCCTTGCGGATCGCATGTTCGACGACGCAAAAGAAACTGGATGCGGCCGTGGGTGCCGCCCCGGCCAAGCTGATTGGTTTGGCGGATGATGCCGAAGCCGGCTACCGCGATGCACAGAAATCGGGCGCTGCATTGATCGCTGAGGCCAAGACATGGGCGCAGGATCACGAGGCATTTCGCGTGCGCTATGCGGTTATGCAGGCCCATGCGATGCGCAATGATGCTGTTCTGGTCAAACCTGAGTTTGACAAGGTCACGCAGGCCTATACCGAAGCACGGCAAAAGGCGGCCACGCATGACTATGCAGAGGCAAGCCGCGCAATTGCCGTGGTGCGGCACGATCTGAAGGATGCGCTTGATTTCGCGGACGACTGCGCAACTTACAAAGTTCTTTTTGATGAACGAAAGGCGCTGTTGGATACTTTGCCAACAGAGGAACAATGCCAGCTGGACAAGCTGAAACAGGACCGCCTTGCCGCGAAAAAACTGCTGGACGATGCCCGTACCGCGCAGGAGGCGCGACAGATGGTCGGGGCGCTGGCAGTTCTGAACCAGATCCCAACCGCCGTGGCCGACATCATTGACCAAAACAAACACGCAAGGAATTTCAAACGCTATCAGCGTGCCTGCACGGCCAAGAACACCGAACACGCGGCCCTGAGTGCCGAGGTCAAGGCGCTGCTTGAAGATGAAATGGCCTATTGTCTCAAAGCGCTTGCGGCAGCAGAAGCCGACGCGGCCCGTGGTGCCTATCGCAGTGCCTATGGTCAGCTGGTCAAGCTTTATTCTTATCAGGTTTTGCTAAAGAAAGACGCAGAATACCTGGCGGCTTATCTGCTGGAAAAAACAGCCTTTGGCGCCCGCCTGAAGGCCGCAAAAGACCGCAAGGGGCCTGACGGGCGCGTGGCAATCGAAAGCTATTACCAAGCGCTGGTCGCAGACGAGGCGAAACGCGCCGGTGCAGAGGCGTCAGGGGATTTCAAGCTGGCCAATGCCATGTGCTTGCGGGCCAAGAACGACCATGACGAAATGATGAAGCTGGCCGATCAAGCCAAGGCGTATCTGGCCAGGAAGACCGAATTTGATGTCGAAATGGCCAAGTTGAAAGGCAAGAAATCAGCCGATGCGCTGGAGGCCAAGGCCACGGCAGAAAAGATGCTGGTCCATGCTGTTGCCGCAACGGGCAGGGCCAATTGGATGGCAGGTGAAAACCTGCTTGAGAACGCGATACTTGAGGTAAAACGGGCCGTAAGTGATGCTGAAACCGCTGCGCTGATTGATGGTCTGCAAAATGGGCCAGACGCTATCATTCTGACGCCGACCATGGATTTCAAGGATGCCTATGCCGGTTTTGCAAAAATTCTGGATCACGTGCGGGTCCAGGACAAGGATGGTCTTTTTGAGGCGCAGCTGAGGGCCGCCGATACATCCGCGCGCGCGGTTGAGGGGCTGATAACTGCGGATCTGGCAAAGGCGCAAGAAACCTTCAATGCCGCAACCGCCGCCTGCAAGGATGTCGCCCTGAAGCTGACGGCGGCAGCCAGCTATTCGGCGCAGAAAACGGCGATGGTCGCCTTGATCGGCGAGGCAAAGGCCACCAACGCCGCCAACGTGATTGATCCCGAAGTTGCAGATGCGGAAAAGGCGCTGCAAGAGGCAGAGGCCGCCGCAACATCCCCGGCGATGGATTTTGCCGGTGCAATCGCCCTGCTGGCCGAAGGGCAGGCCAAGGCGCGTCTGGGCCTTGATGTGATGGCGATTTATGATGATACGGTCAAAGCGGCCCGGGATAAGATCGCGCTTTCGCTTGGTCAAATGGGACATGCTGCGGTCGCTGATTACGTCAAACCCCACGCGGCGCGGCTTCAATCGGTTCTGGACCAAATGAATGATGACTTTGACGCCCGCAAACTGCCGCAGGTCGCCGCACAAGCAGTCAAAGGCCACGAATTATGCGATGATTACGCATTGGTCCTGGCCGATTGCAGGTCTGCCTTGCGCTTTTTGAACCGACGGGTGATCGGCAAAACGGGCATTGAAATGACCCATGCCACGACGATCAAGGAAGCAGCCGAAATCACGGCGTTTCTGGCCACGATGCAGGCAGAATTGGACAAAGGTCAGTTTCTGACCGCAAAGTATACCGGGCGACAGGCATATTGGCTGATGAACCAGGCCCGCAAGAAGGCCGGGGATTTCGATCTGTACCTGCCGGTCAAATTGACTTCAGAGCAAAAGCTGGATGCATTGGAAGTTCGGTCTGTGGCGGCGGCAGGCCCTGCATATGATGCTGTCGTCACCTTAAGGCAAACCTTTGACAAGGCTTTGGAAAAAGAGAAACTGGACAATTTTTCCGGTGCTTTAAAGCAGTTGGACGGCTTTGCCGTGGCCTGTGATCAGGCGGGGTTGGAATTGGACAAATACGACCGCTACATTCTGCACAAGACCAAGGCGCAAAAGGCGCTTGAGGTGGTGCGCAAGGTCAAATCCCCCGCGATTGAGCCGCTTTTGGCCCGGCTTGAGGGCAAGGATCTGAACGCGCAGCGCAAGGCGGAAGGCTTTGATTTTGAACTGGCATCGGCGCTTTATGCGGAACTGGCGACAGAATGTGAAACCGCCAAGGATACAGCGGATGCGGTGATCGACTTTGCCAAGGTCACCTCAGATATCAAGGGGATCGGCGAAGGTGATCAGGACGATTTGAAAGCCGCGATTGCCAAGGCCGAGGCGACATTGACAGAGCTGAGCAGCGCGCCATCCGCAATGTATGTGCATCAAGAGATCGTGCAGACCCGGGCGCGCCTCAAGAATGCAAACGATCTGCTGGATGATGATTTTGACGCCTCGCGTCAAGATCTGGAGGCGGCTGTCGATGGCTGCGTTCAGATGCGCCTGTTGATGGGGCAATATGATCAATTGAACGATTCCTCGAACGTGGCCCGTGAACTGGGACGGAACCTGCTGGAAAAACATCCTTTGCGGGCCATCAAGGACCATGAAAAATACGCCTGTGATGACATTGAACAGCGCCTTTCCGCGCTTGAGACCAGCATGATTGCCGCGCGCAAGTCCAAGTCAAACCGCGCTCAGACGCAGACCCAGATAGAAGAAACAATATCAGCCCTGCGTGATCTGCGTAAAGTATTGGATTTACACCTGAAATACGCGCAGGATCGGGTGCCGGTTGAGGATAGTCTGGCGCAGCTGGAGAAAGGTGAACACCGCCATCTGATCCGCGATGATCTGACAGCAGCACGCAAGCTGCTGGACACGGCTGCCACCCGTGCGGCAGACCGCAATCATGCCTCTGCCATGCAAGAATTGAAGGCTGCCGGGCTGCAGCTTGAGATGGCCCGATTGCGCACGAAACTGGCCACGAATGCGGACACTAGACCCGAGGATGTGTCAGCAATATTAAATGCCCCCGGCGGCATCGACAACCTGGATGAGATTGTAAAGAACCTTGAGGCGTCAGCACAGCGCAAGGTGATGGCGGTCGCATTCGAGGCCCGCTTTGGCTGTAAGCTGGAACTGCTGAAACCCGGCGCTGACGGTGCTGATACCAGTGATGACGCGTTGGAATTAGCCGCAGTGAACATCCGCAAATTCTATGATGAGATGTCCAAGCTGCCACCCAGCGACACGCTTGATAACGACAGCATGCTGAATTTCTCGCAAAAAAGCGGCAAGCAGGAAGGATCGGCGTATAACTCTGGCAGCAAGACCGTCAAAATGCGCGAAGGCGACGAAAGCAGTTCGGGCATCTATGCCATTTCGGTTGAGCATGAAATCGGCGAGGTCGATCCAAAGGCAGTTCCAAAAGAGGGCGAAGAACGCACCAATTTCAGCTGGAACACGCTGCACGAGGTAGGCCATGCCGTCGATGACAAACTGGGCTTTATGAAAGCGCATGGCGAAAGGTTGGCGGGGTGGACGGTCTATGGCGGCAATGTGGGCGAGGCGGCCAAGGAAATTGCCGATCATTTCAAGTTTGATGCCGATTATGTCGCCCAATACATGCTCAGCTCGGCTGGCCGTAAATTGCCCGCGCCGGACCCTGTGGGGTGCGACGCTGAGGAATGGCAACGCCGCATGTCAGAATGCCGGATGTTTGTGGACCGTGCGCGCGTGGGCAATAAACCCTGGTCATCTGCCAGTGTTGCCGCGGCCTGCGCTATTGGCAATTACACCTATGTCGAAAGCTATGAAAAAAGCTGGGCCAGGTACCGGACGGATCAGCGAAAATTCGCAGTCTCCGGCTATCAGTTCCGCGCCCCGGGAGAGTGGTTTTCAGAGCTCTATGCCGCTTTGCATTCTGGCCGGTTGAACGACAATCACCCGCACCGCCCCGAATTCGAGAAACTGTGATCCAGAAAGGAAGGGCCGATGTCCCTGTTTACGACAACGACGATCGACTGTTCGGACTGTCAGGCGGTTTTTGACTTTCAGGCGGCAGGCAGCGTCAATGCCGACCGCAGACCGGAACTGCGCGATGCGATCCTGGACAGCAGCTTTCAAACTGTGGTCTGCCCGTCCTGCGGTGCCTCTACGCGGCTTGAGCCTTTGTTCAACTATCTGGATGTGGCATCAGCGCTTTGGCTGGCGGCCTATCCTCCTGGTGCGATGGGCAATCTTGTGGCGATTGAAACAGAAGTGAAGGCGCTTTTTGATGAAAGCTACGGGACCAATGCCACCCCAGCCGCGCAGGGCGTTGGCGATATTTTGAACGCCCGGCTGACCTTTGGCTGGCCCGCGACGCGCGAAAAGGTGTTGTTGCGGCAAAACGATCTGGATGACGTTTCCATTGAAATGCTGAAGCTGGACTTGCTGCGCCGTCTGCCAGAGGCACCTTTAAGACCTGGTGTTGAATTGCGCGTTGTGGACGTGAACCAAGAGATGCTGAGCTTTGTCTGGACTGTGGCCGATACCGAAGAGATCCTGCAGGAGTTCGAGGCAAGCAGGCAGCTGCTGCAGGAAATCGAAGCAAACGCCGAAGGCTGGGCAGCAGTCCGGACCGATCTGACCGCTGGCATGTTCGTAGATATCCAAAAGCTATATCTGGATCTGGGTCAGGACGCGGCCTGACGCGTCGTTATTCGGCCGCAGTCGTCACAAAGAAATAGACCCATTCCCCTTTGAAATCAGGGTGTTCTGCCCGCGCTTCTGCCACGCGTTCCTGCATCCAGCGCAGATAGGCATCGGCCGGTTCGACTAACGGCCGCACCCCGTCATAAAGCGGGACAGAAGCAGCAAAGGCCGCTGCGATCTCTTGGCCATACGGGGGGCCGATGGTCACGAACAGGCCAGGCGCATCCTGACTGCGGGCGCCGATCTGCAGCGCGGTTTTTTCTGCGGCAAGCTGCAATGGTGCGCGTTCATTCGGGCTAAGGTGGATCACATTGCCGTCCGCGTCAAAGTAATCAACATAGACATATGCGGGATAATCGGGGGCTGTCAGCTCCAGCACCAGAGGGTCGCCCGTGACATATCGAAAGGCGCGCGCATGGGTGTCCGCACCTACGATCAGCGGATTTGTGATCTGGTCGGTTGATTGCGGCAGACCCACCTCGGCGATGCCGGACAGGGCACCACATTGCGGGGCAGGCAGGATCAGCAGGTTTTCCGTGACGGCGATATCAGCACCCATCTGCGCCTGAAGCGCGGCCAGCACCGGGCCACGCTGGCTGGCGTCAGGCACATGGCCAGTGACCTGCAAGGTCGTCGTATCAGGATCAAAGGTGACCTGCATCCGCGCACAGGGCAGTGCCAGCGCAGAACTCAGGCTGTCGCGCAGATCGGTACCCTGTGCCGCATCGGGCTGTGTAAAGCTTTGAAATGCGGCCAGCGACACGGGATCAACGCTGCCTCCGGCAGGAAAGGCCAAGACGGCCTTGGATGCGGTGACCTCAGGCTCCTGCGCTGGTGTGGCAAGGCTGGGCGTGGCCTGCGGCCCGCTCTGCGTGACCTGTGGCGTGCTGGGTGCCAATGGGGCGGCGGCGGGGACGTCCAATGCCACTGCGGCAAGGGTTAGGGGTGCGGTAATCGCTTTGGTGGATTGGGGAAGCCTGAGCGCTGGTTTCTGCGCTGCGGGTTCCGCGACAGGGGCGATTGTGGCTTTGGGTGCCTGTGGCCGGGTCCGTTCAGCCAGCGCATTTGCATCCTTGGGCCTTGCCGTTTCACTGGGTGCGGCCAAGGGCGGTGCCACGGATTGCGCAATGGCCCCAAGGCCAAGGGCGGTGCCAGTGGTGGTCTCGCTCGTCGCTTGTTCTGACGCGGGTTTCTGTTCGGAGGCCTGACTGCGTTCGACTTGCTGTGCCTCAACATTCAGACGGCTTTCCGGTACCGGCTGATCGGCCAGGGGTTCGGGCTGCAGTGCCGCCATCAGCCCAACTGCGGCACCCAGATGCAGCAAGGCAGAGACCACAAGCCCCAAAGCCCATATGCCGATGCCAGACCTCACCGGCCGGCCGGTGTGACGACAAGCGCCACATCCTGCGCGCCTGCCGCTTCCAATTCCGCGATCAAGGGCAGGATATGGCGCAGTTCAGCGGCGTGATGGGCGTTAATGCGAACAAGGACCTCGGGCGTTTGTGCGATCTGGGCCAGAAGCGGCGGCAGAGGGTCGGTCACTGAAACACCGTCAACCGCCATCTCGCCGCTTTCGCTCACGGACAATGTGATGCCGCCTGCGGGCATGTCAGCGCCGGTAAATGCCAGGGGCGGCGTGACCTCAAAGGGGGCAGTCGCGTCCATCCGGCCGATCAACATGAAAAACACCAGCAAAAAGAACACCACGTCGATAAGGGCGATGATCGTCTCTGGCGCTTGCCGGGCAGGGGGACGGGTCAGCCTCATGGACGCCCCTCAAGCCGAATAACACGCACATTCAGTACGCCCGCGCGGGTTGCGGTATCCATCACACTAACCAAGGCCTGCGTTTGCGCCAGACCTGTCGGCAAGATCATGACGGGCAAGCCGGGCGCGCCGATCAGCCGTGCCCGCAAGAGCGCATCCAGTTGTTCTAAATCAATGGGTTGCCCGCGCAGCACCGGCTGACCATCTGCCCCGATCCGGACCAGAATGGGCTGGGCATCAGCCTTTGCTGTCTCAGGCGGGCTGCTGTTTTTCTCATTCTGCGACACGGCGGGGATCATATCCAGATCAAGATACGTGGAGGTCACCATGAAGAACACCAGCAAGATCAACAAAACGTCGATCATCGCCACCAGCGAGATCAGCGCGCGCGGTGGGCGAGGGCGTTTGAGGGTCAAGGTGGTGGCATCAGTCATGGATCAGGGTCCGCTATCAGGCAGGGTCAGGCCGCGTTTGGGTTTTCCTCCACCAGCATCAGGCGTCCGACGCTGTTCTCTATCATCTGTCCCGCACTTTCCGCCCGTGCTGAAAGCAGCGTGGCACCGACAGCTGCCGGAATGGCAACCAAAAGGCCCACGGCAGTGGTCAAAAGCGCCTGCCAGATGCCGCCGGCAAGGACAGAGGCATTGGCAGAGCCCTGCGCCATTTCGAGCGCCTGAAAGGACTGGATCATTCCCATGACCGTGCCCAGCAACCCCAAAAGCGGGCTGATCATGGCGATCAGTTCCAGCACCCGGATCAAACTGTTCATCCGCGCGAATTCTTCGTTGCCACGGCGCAGCAGCTCTGCGTTCAGCGCAGGACCGCTAAAGCCGCCCGCAAGGGATTTCATCGCATAGGACATGACCCTGTCGGCCGGGCTTTTCCCTGATGATACAGCGGCTTGGGCCTGATCCCTTTGGCCTTTGGCCCAAAGCATCACGGCGTTTTCACGCGCCGCAGCACCGGACCGGGAGGGCAGCAATTGAATGATTTTGACGACAATCAGCGCCAGCGACAAGGCGGATAAAATCAAAAGGACCATGATGATTGGACCACCGGCACCCATCGAACTGAGATCAAAAGACATGTCTATTTGACCAATGCGACGGCAGCTTTGCTGCGCAGGGTGAGGATGGGAAAGCAATCTATTTCCTCACCGTTTTGGGGGCGGCAAGAGGTCAGATCGTGCAACAGGATCTCCGATATATCGCCACAGCTGATCTGAGGTATCTCGAACAGCTTGAGCGTCGTTCTGCTGACTGGCAAGGGGGCCGCGTCAATCGAGAGCAACCGGTCAATTACCCCTTGGGTGTCGAGGATCGCCAAGGACATTTCAAACCCGTCAAAGCTGTTGTCGGTGTCATTGCGAAACAGAAAGAAGGCGCTGCATCCGCCACTGTCCGAGGCTTCGGTCTTGTTCAGCTCAACGGTCAGGCCGCTGGCATCCTGTGCCAGCCCCGTAACTGGGACAAGCGATAGGGCAACGAGAGCGATCAGTGACCTAAAATGTTGAAAAACCATGTTTCTTATCCTCTTTGAAATTAGGCTGCCAGGGTTGCTTCTACCCCTTTGAGCGCATCAAGCGCAGTGCTGCGGATGCTTGTGTCGGTAAAGCCGTTGCCGTCCACAGCCTTGAAAAAATCCGTGTCCAGGGTGTTGCGGTACAGGGTGATGATGCCGATCGCTTCCGCTTTCAGCTTGTCACGCTCGGGGCCTTGCGCGCTTTGTGTCAGTTGGGTCAGCGTTTTTTCCAAGGAGGCGTCAAGTTCGTCGATATAGTCAAGCAAGACATCCGTATTCTGCGATATGTCCTCAAGCCCCTCTACGCCACGTGTCTGCGCGTCGATGGCGATTTTCAGCTTTACCAGATCTGCCTGCAGTCCTGTGCGGGTGTTGATCCAGGCCTGCCGCGACTTGGTGTAGTCGATGACATTGTCGGTCTTGTCCTGCGCCGCGTCGCTGGTCTCGGCTTTGTCCGGGGTGTCCGCCGCCTTTGCCTCATTGCTGGCCTCGTTGTTGGCATCTGGGCCTTGGGATTTATCTTCTGTTTGGCTTTCCTGCGGGGGCAGGGCATTTATCACGGCTTCAAGCGATGTCAGTTTTTCATCCGCCGCAGCGAATTTGCCCGCCTTGAGCAAGGTCAGAGAGGCCGCAAGGGCGATCTTGATCTCTTGGACGTTTTTCCCCTGCAGGGTTTCTACATCTTTCTTGATCGATGTGGCGCGGGCAATGATCGCTTTGGGATCGACTGACGGGGCACCCCCGTTCTCCTTGGCTTCCTTGCGGTTTTTGCTGGCTTCTGCCTTCTTGGCATCAACCATGGCCAGGCTGTCTTCGATCTTGCCTAACAGCTTGTCTGACTTTTCTATTTTGCCTGATTTGAAGTCCGCCAGCGCCTGGGCAAATGCCTGCTTTAACGGCTCTGCCTTGGGCCCAAGTGCAGAGATGGGGGCCGCAACCGCGCGCATGCGCTCTTTCAGGTCTGTCGTATCGGGCGCTTTGACTGCTTCTTTTTCTTGGCCGTCTGCCTGGGGCGCTGATGTCTGATCGGGTTTTTTGACCTCTTCGGCCTCTGCTTCATCCTGATCCGCGTCGATCAGATTGCCGGATGAATCCAGCACCTCGATACTGAAGGAAAACCCAATTTTCTTCATGTATTTCCGCAGCTTCTTTGACATGCCCGGAAGGGCCTGCTCTGCCGTGAGCTGCATTTTCTTGGCATCGATCACAAAGGTGCCATAGGCAACCTTGGTGCCTTCCCCTTCTTTTTTCGCTGTCCGGCCGATGACATCGGGACCTTTCTTGCGATCAACAATCAGAAGGTCGTCATCTTTCGGGCCGGGATTGTAGGCAAAATTCATCGGGCGCCGCTTGCCCAACATCACCAATTTCTTGAGTTCGTCTGTTTTTATCGGAGCATATGCCACATGAAAATCCTAGCATATTTCTTGAAAAGTCATTGACATCAAAATGACGATAAGGCTGACTGTAGGTCAAGCTCGCTGTTTGGGTTTTATAGAATTATTGTTAGGTTTTCCATTTTTATATATTGTTATTAAGTAGTTATGATTTCGCGGCTCTTTATTGTGTCTGATCCGCGTCCAGGTTTCAAAAGTTGTTTATCCATAGGGGGTAATATGGACGTTGCGAAACTGCTCGAACCCATTGGGGACGATGCAACAAGCGGTGAAAACCTGGAATATGATCCAGCTTTCGTCGAAATGGAGCTTATCGCCCAACCCGGCGAAGAGCGCCAGGAAGGCGACAAGATCCTTGAGGCAGAGGATCCTGACTGGAGCGATGTTGTATCCAAGGCCGAGGCAGTTCTGGCCCGCAGTCATGATCTGCGAGCGGCCGTTTTCTTGGCGGAGGCTGTTTTATATACCCGCGGACTTACCGGCTTTGCCGAAGCCACGGCATATGCCCGCGGCTGTCTTGAGACATACTGGGACACCTGCCATCCTGAGTTGGATGAAGATGACGACAATGATCCGACAATGCGGATCAACGCGGTTCAGGGGTTTGGCGGGACCAGTACGGTTGTTCGGGCCCTGCGCAAGACAGCACTGACCGACAGCCGCATGTTCGGGCGGATCAGTCTGCGTGCGATGGAAATTGCCGATGGTTCCATTCCGGCACCGGCAAATATGTCCGATATCCCAGATACCGCGTCGATCCACGCGGCATTCCAGGACACGGATGACGAAATTCTATCCGCCAACCTGGCCGCGGCGATCAGCGCCAAGGCCGATATGAAGGCGATAGACGAGGTATTTGTCGATAAGACACCGGGGCAGGGCCCGAACCTTGACGATGTACAAAAGGTTCTGAACCAGATTGTGCGCCGTCTGTCAGATGCCGTTGGCGGTGAGGTTGAAGAGGCGCAAGATGACAGTGCTGACCAGCCCCAGGGTGGCAGCACCCCCGCCCCGTCACGCGGCGGGGGTGGCGGGGCTGTCGGCGGCATCAACTCTCCCAGTGACGTCACGAACGCGTTGGAACGGATTATCGGCTATTATCAGCGCCATGAACCCTCCAGCCCGCTGCCTATCTTGCTGGAACGTGCGAAAAAGCTGGTAAATGCAGATTTCCTGACAATCATGAAAGATATTGCCCCACAGGGCCTTGATCAGGTTAACATGGTCGGAGGTATTCCAGACGATGATGGCTACTGATCTGACACAACCGCTAATTAATTTCACCGCGGGGCTCGCCCCGCATTTCATTTTTCAATACCAAGGAGCCCTTCATGGCCGGTAGTTCCCAAAAATTCATAGCCCGTAACAGGGCACCTCGTGTCCAGATCGAATATGATGTGGAATTGTATGGCGCGGAAAAAAAGGTGCAATTGCCCTTTGTTATGGGCGTGATGAGCGACCTTGCAGGCAAATCAGAGATCGAGCAACCTGCAGTCGCGGACCGCAAATTCCTGGAAATCGACGTCGACAACTTTGACGACCGGATGAAGTCGATCGCACCGCGCGCGGCCTTTACCGTGCCCAACACCCTGACGGGCGAGGGCAATATGGCCGTCGATATCACGTTTGAAAGCATGGATGATTTCAGCCCCGCCGCGATTGCCGCCAAGGTGGAACCGCTGGCCGAGCTTTTGGATGCCCGCACCCAGCTGAGCAACCTGATGACATATATGGACGGCAAGACCGGTGCCGAGGACCTGATCAGCAAGATCATTCAGGACCCGACATTGCTCAAGACGCTTGCGGCACAGCCCAAGCCTGACGCGAAAGAGGAGGAATAATCCATGGCTGAACAAGACGTCCAAGCGGAAGCCGCCGGTGGAGCAACGGCTTTCGGCTCTTCCGAGTTTGAAAACCTGCTGCAAAAGGAATTCCGGCCCAAATCTGATCAGGCAAAGACAGCCGTTCAGTCCGCCGTAAAAACACTTGCCGAACAAGCGCTTAGAAACACCGCCCTGATTTCCGATGATGCGCTGCGCTCCATCGAGAGCATCGTGGCCGAGATTGACAAAAAGCTGACCGAACAGGTCAACCTGATCCTGCACCACGAGGATTTCCAGCAAATGGAAAGCGCGTGGCGGGGTCTGCATTATCTGGTGAACAACACTGAATCAGATGAGATGCTGAAGATCCGGGTGATGAACATCTCAAAAAAGGACATGCACAAGACATTGCGCAAGTTCAAAGGGACGGCCTGGGACCAGTCGCCGATCTTCAAGAAGCTCTATACCGAAGAGTTCAGTCAACTGGGCGGCGAGCCTTATGGCACGCTGGTGGCGGATTATCATTTCGATCATACTCCGCAGGACGTTGAACTGCTGGGCGAGATGTCCAAGATCGCCGCTGCAGGTCATGCGCCGCTGATCACAGGTGCCAAGCCTACGTTGTTCCAGATGGACAGCTGGTCAGAGCTGAGCAATCCACGTGACCTGACCAAGATCTTTCAGACGCCCGAATACGCATCCTGGAAATCCCTGCGCGAATCTGAGGATTCAAAATATGTCGGTCTGGCGATGCCCCGTTTCCTTGGCCGTCTGCCCTATGGGTCCAAGACCGAGCCGGTAGAAGCCTTTGCTTTTGAAGAGGATACCGACGGGACCGATCACAGCAAATATGGCTGGATCAATGCCGCCTACGGTATGGCGGTCAACATCAACCGTTCGTTCAAGGAATATGGCTGGTGTAGCCGTATCCGCGGTGTTGAATCAGGTGGTACGCTGGAAAACCTGCCATCCCACACATTCCCGACAACAGATGGCGGCGTGGATCAGAAATGCCCCACCGAAATCGCCATTGATGACCGGCGCGAGGCGGAGCTTGCCAAGAATGGCATGATGCCGCTGATCCACCGGAAAAATACGGACGTCGCAACGTTCATGGGCGCTCAATCTCTGCATAAACCAGCAGAATATGACGACCCTGATGCGACAGCCAACGCAAATCTTGCAGCCCGTCTGCCATATCTGTTCGCGACATGCCGCTTTGCGCATTACCTCAAATGCATGGTGCGCGACAAAGTTGGCTCTTTCAAGAGCCGGCAGGACATGGAAGCTTGGCTGCAGGAGTGGATCAACAATTACGTTGATTTCAATGCCGACATTTCGTCGGAAAACGAGAAGGCGCGGAAACCTCTGGCGGCGGCGGAAGTCGTGGTTGAAGAGGTCGAAGGCAATCCTGGTTATTACACGTCAAAGTTCTTCCTGCGGCCACATTACCAGTTGGAAGGTCTTTCCGTTTCATTGCGGCTTGTTTCCAAGCTCCCTTCTGAAAAAGGCGCTTGATCCCTCGAATTACCTTGGGGCCAGCCCGGTCGATATAAGTTAACTAAACTCTCTTTTTGAAAGGAATTGCACAATGGCTGCAAACATGTTCATTCAAATCTCGGACATCCCAGGGGATGCCACCGAGGCAAAGCACGATAAATGGATCGTGATCCAAAGCGCCAGCTGGGAACTGGAGCGCGCCGTCGATATGACGGATCTGGGCTCAAACCAACGCGCCCATGCCAATACTAACTTCCAGAAAATGGAAGTAACCAGCCAGATCGGTATCGCATCGAACAAATTGGCCCAATCTGTCGCCAACGGCACAGTACGCCCGGAAATCAAGATTCACTTCTGCCGTTCCGGCGAAAGCGCATCCGAAGGCCTGGACGCATTTTCCGTCTGGACGCTGAAGCATGTGATCATCGACAAATATAGCATCTCCTACAGCGAAGATGGCATTCCTGAAGAGACATGGACGCTCGCATATATTGCGATCGAACATGAGTACAAAGAAACCGATCAAAAGACCGGGAAACTTTCCACAAAGAACACCTTCAAGTGGAACCTGCGTACAGGCAAAGTGGAATAATCCACTTAGCCGTGCCGCGCGCGGGCAATCGCGCGCGGCCTTCCATCTGTTTTTCAATTCAACTCCTCGTGCCTTGATACGAGCGGAGACTGCCTCATGACGCCCGAAGAGCACCTGAAGACCGGCGATTTGTCTGCGACGCTAAAAACGCTGCAGGACAAGGTCAGGGCGGACCCCGCAGACCCTAAGCTGCGCATCTTCTTGTTTCAGCTGTTATGCGTGTTGGGCGACTGGAAGCGCGCGATCACCCAGCTCAAGCTGAGTGCGGAAATGGACCCGCTGGCCCTGATGATGGCCCAGACCTACCGCGAGGGTATCATTTGCGAAGTGTACCGCGAAAAGGTGTTCAAGGGCGAAAAGAACCCGATGATTTTTGGCGAGCCCGAACCATGGCTTGCCTTGCTGATAGAGGCACAAAAACTGCTTGCCCAAGGTAAGACCGCAGAGGCCGCACAGCTGCGAGCCCAGGCATTTGATCAGGCTCCTGCCATTTCTGGCACGGTGAATGGTACGGCTTTTGAATGGATTGCAGATGCGGATATGCGCCTGGGTCCTGTTCTGGAAGTCATTGTAAACGGTAGATATTTTTGGCTACCCTTTGCGCAGATCGCAAAGTTGGAGATCGAAGCACCAGCGGATTTGCGCGATGCGGTCTGGACTGCGGCAACCCTGACCCTGCGCAATGGCGGTGAGGTCGTGGCACTGATCCCGACCCGATATGCCGACACCCCGGCACAGGGAAGCGACAGTGATAAATTGGCCCGTTCCACCGATTGGCGCGATGCGGGTGCAGAGACATTCTGCGGCATCGGCCAGCGCCTGTTCGCCACTGACAAAGAAGACATCGCCCTATTGGATATCCGCGAATTGATCCTTGGGCCCGGGCCGCAAGAGGCTGTTCAGGATGGCTGATAACATGCTGACGGAGCGGTTGCAGCCATCGCTGCTGGACAGGTTGACCGATGATGCGCCAACCGAACGGCAGGAAACACGTGCCCATCGGGCCATTGATATCAGCCGTCTGCGCGAGATCATCAAACGTGATCTTGCGTGGTTGCTGAATACGAACAACATCGAAAACATGATTGATACGAAGGCCTATCCCAATGTGACGCGCTCTGTGTTGAACTACGGGGTGGGTGAGGTCGCTGGCGAATATTCCACGTCTCAGCGTGCGGAACTTATTCGCAAATCCATCCACCGGGCGATTTCAATTCATGAGCCACGGATCATCACGGGCTCTGCCGCCGTTGAATTGCGCGAAGAAGACAACAAGGGTGAAACGCAAATTGCCTTTGATATTCATGCAGATATGTGGGCCCAGCCTGTCCCGCTAGAGCTTTTCCTGCGCAGCAAGGTTGATGTCACGACAGGCGAAGTAACCCTCGACAGGGTGGGCTGACACAAGATGGATACCCGGCTTCTCCGACATTATGAAAGCGAACTGGCCTATATGCGCGATATGGGGTCGGAGTTTGCCGATGCCTATCCCAAGATTGCATCCCGGTTGGGGATGGAAGGGGTCGAGGTTCTGGACCCCTATGTGGAACGGCTACTGGAAGGGGTGGCGTTCCTGTCTGCCCGTGTCCAGCTGGAGCTGGAGATGCAGTTCCCGGTCTTTACCTCGCATCTGCTGGAAATCGTCTATCCCCATTACCTTGCGCCGACGCCGTCAATGATGATCGCGCAGATGCAGCCTGATGTGCAAAATGCGGGTCTTAAGACGGGATATGTCCTGCCGCGCCACACCAAACTGCGCAGCCGCCTGATGGACGGGGAACAGACCGCCTGCGAATTCAGGACCGCACATGACATGACCATGTGGCCTGTCGAGATATCGGAAGCCGAATATATCGACAGCCGTGGTGGGCTGATTGCCGCCGGGGTCGGGGCAAATACCACTGCGCGCGCAGGTATACGGCTGCGGCTCAAGCGGTTGGACAGCGACCCTATTTCAGAGCTCAGCATGGATGATCTGACGATCTATCTGGACCGCCAGTCAGGCCGCAGTTGGCAATTGCACGAATTGCTATGCACCCAGACTGTTGGTTTGGCCGGACGTTCCGCTGACCGCCGTGCAGATTGGACGCGGCCTTTGTCCAAGGGGAAACTGACCCAAGTAGGGTTGTCACCGCAAGAGGCGCTCTTGCCCACGCCACGGCGGTCCTTTGATGGTTACCGACTTCTGCAAGAATATTTCGCGATGCCTGAACGGTTCTTGTTCGTCAAACTGCAGGGGCTGCAGGAGGCCCTGAAGCAAGCGAAGGGCAGCGAAGTCGACATTTATATCTTGTTGGGTGACGGAAACCGTGACCTTGCTCCGGCCGTGACGCCAATGGCCTTTAGCCTGAATGCCGTGCCTGCGGTCAACCTGTTCCGCAAACGCTGTGACCGCGTTCATGTAGACACACGGCAAACAGAACAGCATGTCGTGCCGAACCGTACGGCAGGTCTGGATTTTGAAATATACAGCATCGATACCGTCACCGGGATCAGTGGGGACGGCGCAGATGACGTCGAATACCGCGCCTTTTATTCTGCGACGGATTTCACTGCCGCCGGGGATGTGCACAGTTCTTACTACACACAAAGCCGCAAGATGCGGCAGCGCAGTGAAAAAGAACGCCTGCGCGGTGTGCGTACCTCTTATCTGGGATCAGAGGTCTATCTGACCCTGGTGGACCGCAAACAAGCGCCTTATTCAGCACAACTGGACCAATTGGCCGTCACCGCGCTGTGTACCAACCGGGACCTGCCCATGCTGTTGTCGGTCGGGGACGACAATGTCTTTCATCTGCCCGATGGCGGCCCGGTCAAGGCAATCCGCACACCGGTGTCACCGACCCGCCCCAATCCGACATTGGCGCAGGGCGATACCGCATGGCGCCTGATCAGCCATCTGTCGCTGAATTATCTGTCCATTGCGCAAACAAACGACGGCAGCTCTGCCGAGGCCCTGCGCGAGCTGATCGGCATCTATGCCCCCTTGGGCAACCGTGTGACCGAAAAGCAGCTGGAAGGGATCACGAAAGTATCCAGCCGCCCCATCGTGCGCCGGATGAGTGACGAAGTCCTCTCAACTGCGGTGCGCGGCCTGGAAATCACGATTGAATTTGACGAGACCTTTTTTGAAGGCACCAGTGTCTATGTGCTGGGTGCCGTGATGGAACAATTCTTTCGCAAATATGCGACCATCAATAGTTTTACCGAAACTGTCCTAAAGACGGAACGACGGGGGGAAATAGCCAGATGGCGACCGACAAGCGGGCTGGGCCAGATACTCTGAGCCATTTCGCAAAGCTTGCGGAAGAACCTGAAAAACATCACGTTTTTCAGGCTATGCGGGTTATTGATGCCACCTACCCCGACACGCCCCGCCTGGGCGAAAGCCGCAGACCGCGCGAGGACCGCGTGCGCTTGGGCCAAGAGGCAGAGCTGGCCTTCCCGCCCTCCACCATCGCCAGTTTCAAGCCCGGCACTGACAAGGTACCCGGCAAGCTGATCAACCGCTTTTTCGGTCTGTTCGGCCCGCAGGGCCCATTGCCATTGCATATGACCGAATTTGCCCGCGACAGGTTGCGCAACCATCGCGACAGCACCTTTGTCGGCTTTGCCAATATGCTGACCCACCGCATGATGAGCCTGCTTTACCGGGCGTGGCGCAGCGGTCAGCCCGCACCCAGTTTTGACCGTGGGGATGATGCGTTTGAACGTCGCGTGGCCGCGTTGGGCGGCTATCGCGGCCAGCATCTGCAACAGCGTGACGCGATGCCCGATATGGCACGCCGTCATTTTGCTGCGCATTTTGCCCAAGGTTCAAAGAACCCGGATGGACTGATCTCGGTCATCAGCGCGTTTTTCGACGTGGAAGTTGAGATTGAACAATTCGTGGGCAGCTGGCTCCAGCTTGAGCCGGATGATTGCTGGGAACTGGGCGGCATGGCCGGTCTGGGGCAGACCACCAGCATCGGCAGCCGTGTCTGGAGCAGGGCCGCAAAATTTCGTCTGCGCATCGGACCCCTCAGCCGCGAGCGGTATGAGCGGTTCTTGCCCGGCACCGAAGGTTTCGACCGGCTTGAGGCCATCGTGCGGAACTATGTCGGCGACAGTCTGGATTGGGACGTACAGCTGATCCTGAAAGGCAACGACGTCCCAAGGTCAGTTCTGGGCGGGCAGACCCGTCTGGGTCAGACATCCTGGGTGGATATGAGAAAAGACAGCGATGAAAAGCGGCCGGATGCGGGGGATCTGTTTCTCTCACCGCGGCGCAGGGTCGCGTAAATGATGAATATAAAAGGGGACACCGCATGAGTGAGATCAGCAGGATCGCATTGTTCGGAAAGCTGAACAGTCTGGGATATAAAGCAGTCGAGGGTGCCACAGTCTTCTGCAAGATGCGCGGCAATCCCTACGTCGAAGTCGTCCATTGGATGCATCAGATCCTGCAGGGCCAGGACAGCGATTTGCACAGGATCGTCGATCACTATGATCTGGACGTGGGCAAGATCGCCGCAGAAATGACCCGCAATCTGGACGGACTTCCGCGCGGCGCCAGCACGATCTCTGATCTGTCTGACCATCTGATGGATGCGATGGAACGCGGTTGGGTCTATGGATCGCTGCTGTTCAGCTCAAATCAGGTGCGCACCGGTCATTTGCTGCTGGGGATGCTCAAGACCCCGGCGCTAAAGAACATCCTGACCTCGATCTCTGCCGAACTGGCAAAGGTAAAGCCGGATGATCTGGCAGAGAATTTCATGGACATCACCGGCGGTTCGCCAGAAGAGCGGATGAGCGCGCAAGATGGCTCTCAGACCGGGGGCGGTGCCGTCCCGGGAGAGGCGTCCGACGCCATGTCTCCGGCACAGATGGGCAAGGGCGAAGCGCTTGAGCAATATTGCACGGACCTGACAGAGCAGGCGCGCAAAGGCGAGATTGATCCGATCGTGGGCCGCGATGAAGAGATCCGGCAAATTGTCGACGTCTTGATGCGGCGCCGCCAGAACAACCCGATCCTGACCGGTGAGGCAGGCGTTGGCAAAACCGCCGTCGTTGAGGGTTTTGCGCTGCGCATTTCACGCGGCGATGTGCCCCCTGCGCTGCAAGATGTGCGGCTCTTGGTCCTTGATGTCGGCCTGTTGCAGGCCGGTGCATCAATGAAGGGCGAATTCGAAAACCGCCTGCGGTCCGTCATTGACGAAGTTCAAGCCAGCCCGACACCGATCATTCTGTTCGTCGACGAAACCCACACCCTTGTTGGTGCAGGCGGTGCTGCGGGCACGGGCGATGCGGCCAACCTGCTGAAACCTGCGCTGGCGCGAGGCACATTGCGCACCATCGGCGCGACCACTTGGGCAGAATACAAGAAATACATCGAAAAAGACCCGGCCCTGACCCGTCGTTTCCAGGTTGTCCAGGTCGAAGAGCCTGACGTGCCCAAGGCCATCATGATGATGCGCGGCATCGCGTCGATGCTGGAAAACCACCACAAGGTGCAGGTGCTGGACGAGGGGATCGAGGCGGCGGTATCGCTGTCTGCACGCTATATCCCCGCCCGCCAACTGCCTGACAAATCGGTCAGCGTATTGGACACCGCCTGCGCCCGCGTCGCGGTCAGCCAGCATGCGGTGCCCGCACAGGTAGACGATGCACAGCGCAAGATTGAAACCCTGAACACGGAACTTGAGATCATCGGTCGCGATGAAACCGCAGGCTTTGACGTGGATACCCGCCGCGCCAAGGTCAAAGCGGAACTGGCCGAAGTGGCAGAGCGTCTGACAGGGTTGCAGGCCAGTTGGGACACCGAAAAAGAGATCGTGACCGAAATCCTTGATCTGCGCGCCCAGCTCAGGGCAGGCGGTGCGCCCATCGAGGAGGGTTCAGAGCTGGCACCGGAAGGCGGCGATGATGCTTTGGACGATGCCGCACGTGCAGAAGTCATGACCAAGCTGAAGGCTGCGAATGCCAGGCTGGCAGAGGCACAGGGTGAAAACCCGCTGATCCTGCCGATTGTCGATGCGCAGGCCGTTGCCAGCGTTGTCGGCGATTGGACAGGCATCCCCGTGGGCCGCATGGTCAGCGACGAGTTGGCCACGGTTCTGAACCTAGAGGAACATCTGGGCAAACGTGTCATCGGCCAGGATCACGCCATGGCGATGATCGCCAAACGCATCCAGACCAGCCGTGCCGGGCTGGACAATCCGAACAAGCCGATTGGTGTCTTTATGCTGGCCGGTACATCCGGTGTCGGCAAGACCGAAACAGCGCTGGCACTGGCAGAGGTGCTGTATGGTGGGGAACAAAACGTCATCACCATCAACATGTCCGAATACCAAGAGGCGCATTCCGTCTCCAGCCTCAAAGGGGCTCCTCCGGGCTATGTGGGCTATGGCGAAGGCGGGGTGCTGACCGAAGCGGTGCGCCGCAAACCCTACTCTGTCGTTTTGCTGGACGAGGTGGAAAAAGCGCATCCTGACGTGCATGAGATCTTCTTTCAGGTGTTCGACAAAGGCGTCATGGAGGACGGCGAAGGCCGCGTGATTGATTTCAAGAACACGCTGATCTTGCTGACCTCAAATGCGGGGTCTGATCTGATCATGGACCTGTGCAGCGACCCTGAACTGCTGCCAGAACCGGAAGGCATCGCAAAGGCACTGCGCGATCCGCTGCTCAAGATTTTCCCGGCAGCGCTGTTGGGCCGTCTTGTGACGATCCCGTATTATCCGCTCAGCCCGCATATGATCGCTGAAATTACCAAGCTGCAGCTGAACCGGATCAAGAAGCGCGTCGAAACCACACATGACGTGCCGTTCAACTATTCCGATGCCGTGGTCGATCTGATCGTTGACCGCTGCCAGGAAATCGAGAGCGGCGGGCGTATGATTGATGCCATCGTGACCAACACGATGTTGCCCGACATTTCCGCGGAATTCCTGCGCCGGATGATGGAAGGCAAACCCGTCAACGCCGTCAACATCGACGTCGAGGCATCAAATTTTGTCTACAATTTTGATTAGGCATCTCTAGTATTTTGACAACCTTAACAGGGGGAAAAACCATAATGGCAAGTAGGCCGCTGGCGAACTGCAGCTGTTTTTTTGTCGACTTGATACGCCAGAAGGGCGGGAAAAATCTGGTCGACAACGTGACTAACGCTGTTGGCTAAGACCAGCTGTCGCAAAATCCACCGGCTTGCTTGCCTATCTGGGCGCGCGTGCTGGCAGCCACCTCTGCGAAGGATTGAGCCACGCTCGGTTCAAGCCATGCAGGCTGACAAGGAATTTCGGCGCTTTCCAGACCTCTTTTTCAAGAATGAAATTTCGGATTTGAAGTTAATAAGGACATGAAAAATGCAATATGAAATGACCTCAGATGGGGCAAAAGTCTCTGGAATGATCCGGCTGACTTCCAAGCATAAATTGCTGGAAGTAAAAGGTGACTACAACGCAGTCTTCAAGGTCGAAGGGACTTTGGATAAGAAGCTCGAAAAAGACATTTTTGAGCGCTATCTGGTCAACGTAGGCAAAGAGATCGCCAAGGGCTGGTTGAAGTACGAAGAGAAAGCGATCAAGAGCTTTACCTCTTCGATGGACAAAGCAGAAAAAGCCCTTGAGAAAATGGCCAAGTCTGTCAGCCAATCAGAGCTGAAGGCAGCCGTAGACCGACAAAACGCCCAATTCAAAAAATTGGCCGAGGATGAGTTCAAGAAACAGATGGATGGCTTTGTTGGCGGAGCCCATTCTGGCGCATTGAGTGCGATGGACAAATCGGCCAAGGCCGTTTTGAAAGATAAGAAGAAGCTGATATTCAAGGCCGGCAAAATTGTAGTTGGCTTGGTCGTTACGGTTGTAGCGACAGTTGTTGCTGCGCCCGTTGGTGCGGCATTGATCGCAAGCGCCGTGGCATCATGTTTGGGTGCAGCCGCGACAGCAGGCGTTTCTTGCATCAAGATCGCACAGGAATTCATAGGCAATTACAAAAGCTACAACAAAAGCCTGGGCGAACTGGACGCAAAGATCATTGAGACCATCAAATACGCGCGGGCCTGCGAGGCCAAATTCGATGTGCTGAGCGTCCAGAAAGCACAGATCGAGATGCAGATGGAGCGGATCAAGAAGGAAGACCCCGGTGCCGCTTTGACAGGGCAGAACAAGGAACTGAAAGACGCTCAAAACCAGCTCGCTGATCTGATGAAGTCGATCGAGAGAATGACCAACTACAGCTCGAAAGATGTTGAAAAATCACTGACCGACGTGCGCCGTCTGGTCAGAGACCTTCAAGGCGAACCTTATCAGGCCTTTGGCGAAGATGCCGCCAAAAAGCTGGGTACATTTGCCAAGCTTGCAGCATTGGCGTCCAAACAATTGAAAAAGCTGAAATAAGAAATCGAAAACCAAAAGCAGGGCCTGCGACACACCGCAGGCCCTGCCAAGTCGGACCAGACAAATCAACGGAGACCATGTTCGTGGCAGAAATCGACATCGGAAATTTGGGCGGCAGCCGCGCTTGGGCCTATAATTTGGTAGAAAGCGCCACGTTCAGAAACACCATTCTGGGCGTGATCATTTTCAATGCGATTACCCTGGGCATGTCTACGTCCGGTTATCTGATGCAACATATCGGCGGCATCTTGTCGATTCTGGACAATATCGTCTTGGTGATCTTTGTCGCCGAATTGTTGCTGAAATTCTATGCCTACCGGATGGCATTCTTCCGCAGCGCCTGGAATATCTTTGACCTTTTGGTCGTCAGCCTTGGCCTGTTCCCAAGTCAGGAAGGCCTGTCGGCCCTGCGCGGTCTGCGCGTGATCCGCGCCATGCGCCTGCTGTCCGTTGTGCCGCAGATGCGTGCGGTCGTTCAGGCGCTTTTGGATGCCCTGCCAGGCATGGGTGCGGTCATTGTCATGATATCCATCGTGTTCTACGTTTTTGCCGTGATGGCCACGCTGATGTACGGGGCCAGCTTTCCGGAATGGTTCGGCACTCTCGGACGATCACTCTATTCCCTGTTCCAGATCATGACCTTGGAAAGCTGGTCCATGGGCATTGTCCGACCGGTGATGGTTGAATACCCGTCGGCCTGGGCCTTCTTTGTGCCCTTTATCGTGATCACCGCTTTTTCGGTGTTGAACCTGTTCATCGGTTTGTTGGTCAACACGATGCAGGGTGCCGTGGAAGAAGACACCGAAGCAGAGTTTGAAAACCTACGAGAGCTGGTGCGCAGTGAGACAGATGTTGTGGACCGCAATGTTCTGGCCCTTTTGGAAGAGGTAAAAGCCCTGCGTGCCGAACTGAACGCAGCACAAGACAAGGGAGGCTCCGCGTAATCTATGGCCGATAGTTCGCAAAAATTCATCTCCCGCAACCGGGCACCCCGTGTTCAGATCGAATATGATGTTGAACTTTATGGCGCTGAAAAAAAGGTGCAATTGCCCTTTGTGATGGGCGTGATGAGCGATCTCGCCGGGAAATCCGAGATTGATCAGGGCTCCGTTTCCAGCCGCAAATTCCTTGAGATTGACGTCGACAACTTTGACGACCGCATGGCCAGCATCGCCCCACGCGCAGCCTTTACCGTGCCCAATACGCTGACAGGCGAAGGGTCTTTGCCCGTTGATCTGACCTTTACAAAGATGTCCGATTTTGAACCTGGCGCGATCGCCGCCAAGGTGGACTCCCTGCGCCCACTGCTTGAGGCACGACAGCAGCTGTCAAATCTGATGACCTACATGGACGGCAAGGCAGGTGCCGAAGCCTTGATCGAAAAGATCCTAGGGGATACCGCGCTTTTGGGGGCTTTGGCCGCAGGCGGCGCAGGCAGGTCAGACGAACAAACCGCAGCGCTGGACGCCCTGCGCGCGGTAGAGGTTAAAGAGGTCGAAGACACATCAACTGAGGATGCGCTGAACGCTTTGCGCGCCGCCGATGTGCCTGAGGCGGCGCAAGAAGACAGCAGCGCTGCTGCGTTGGACGCCCTGCGTGCGGCCGATCTGCCAGAACCCGATGCGCCTGATGAAAGCGACGCGGCTTTGGACGCCCTTCGCGCGGTAGAGATCGAAATACAGCCCGATGATAGTGCCACGCTTGCCTTGGAAGCCCTGCGCAATGCCCCGGTCGACGAGACCACAGAGGACGGATCAGATCAAGCACTGGCAGCCCTGCGCGCGTTAGAGGTCCAAGACAGCCCGCAAACTGATCAGACCGCCGACACCTTGGACACTCTGCGCACAGTCGAGATCGAAGTAGAACAAAACAATCAAACAGACACCGCTCTCGATGCCCTGCGTGCGACCGAGGTTGTTGATGCCGAAGATACAGATGACACCGGTTCTGCGCTGGATGCCCTGCGTGCCGTCGAATTGGAGGTTGCAGAAGAAGACGACAGCACAGCGGCACTTGATGCCCTGAAATCCATTGAAATTCCCGCCGATGCGGCCCCAGATGATGCCAGCAGCGCCCTGGAAGCTTTGCGCGTCGCCGAGGTGCCACAGACGGCGGAAAATCCAGCAGATGACGCGGCCGCGATACTGGCCGGACTGGATGCCCCAGAAGATGTCCCAGAACACGACGACACCGACGACATCCTTGCAGGGCTAGACGCGGTCGAAAGCGAAGATGAAATCGACGGCGCTGACGATATCCTCGCGGGCCTCGAAGCGCCCGATCAGCCGCAGACGGAGGAGGATGACCTGGACGATGTCCTCGCAGGTCTCGAAATCGTCGAGGAAGAGGTTGCGGATGACACCGACGACATCCTTGCAAGCCTGGACGCGGTCGAAAGCGAAGACGACAGCGAAGACGCCGACGATATCCTCGCGGGCCTCGAAACGCCCCAGCAGCCGCAGACCGATGACAACGATCTGGACGATGTCCTCGCAGGTCTCGAAATCGTTGAGGAGGAGGTGGCGGATGATACCGACGACATCGTTGCCG
>Ga0213868_10000050_pt1 | contig 94615 bp, 81 predicted proteins | sample PICome_9_FD_160087 | JGI IMG/M metagenome (GOLD analysis project Ga0213868, IMG submission 160087) | Coastal seawater microbial communities near Pivers Island, North Carolina, United States - PICO127 | ecosystem: Environmental > Aquatic > Marine > Coastal | place: USA: North Carolina... | reverse complement strand
ACCATTACCATCAATATCCCAATCACCAGAAATCTGAGCTGACCTAGCTATCATGTCAGAGGCTAAATCATCTGTCTCAACAGCAATAGACTCACCCAAGCTCAACGTGCTCAGTGCTACCAGAGCTGGAAAAAGAAACCTGCTCTTTTTAGTGATATAGCGATATAAGTTCATAGCAATCCGATTGTAATTTCACTTAGCATTAGTACCGCCGATTCTAATGGGTAACTAGAATGAATGCTCCTTCATGATAAATTTTTTTTGATTAAATGAGGTAAAGGGTGATTCAAGTGCGGTGGAAGGGGATTCAATTATTTTTCGTTGTTTCATAAGGTTATTTCGTTGCGTGCTGTTTGTGTTCTATAGGGCATCTCGGTAGAGTGGCGGAATATCAATTCACATTCAAAAATAGACTTTGATAACTACTGGAGTATGCCGATGCTGATCAATAAGCTACGCTGCTTAGTTCTTCTTTGTGGCCTTTATTGCTCCCCTTTGATTGCGGCAGATTATGACTTAGTGATAGCGAATGGCCGCGTTATAGACCCTGAAACTGAGCTCGATGGCGTTCGTTTTATTGGCATAAATAACGGCTCCATTGAAATAATCTCAACAGATCCAATAGATGGATCTGAGGTTATTGATGCAAAAGGCTTATTTGTCGCTCCAGGCTTTATAGACATCCATAGCCACACGCCGACATTTCTCGGACAGAAGATGAATCTGTTAGATGGAGTTACTACCCAGTTGGATATGGAAGCCGGTGCTTTTCCGGTAGATTTTTTTGGGCAGGATTATAAGGATGGTGCGCATTTAAACTATGGCGCTTCTGTTGCTCATTTTGCTGTGCGCTCAAAGGTAATGGAAGGTATTAATACTGAGTATCTTTTGGGTAGCAGCGACCCCCTCCATATAAATGGAGTGTCTTGGACTGAGCCCGCATCTGCAGCGCAAATTGAAGCGATGCGAGTCATGATCAATCAGGGTATTGATGACGGTGGACTGGGCATAGGGGTGTTACTTGATTACCTCACTTCTGCAATATCAGATGATGAATTGCGCATGTTGTTTGAAGTCTCTGGTGAGCGGCAGGTGCCCATTCATGTGCATGTTCGCCGTGGATATACAGGCGATATAGCAGGTCTCATAGAGGTGGTTAACTTAGCAAAGGAGACTAAAGCACCTTTATTTGTGGTACACATAACTCACAATGCTATGGGGAGAGTGAGCCAGTGGTTGCAGATGATTGATGATGCCAATGATGCTGGTGCCAACATCGCTACTGAAACTTTGTCTTACGCTGCAGGCGGCACCAGTATATCTGCAGATGTTTTTCGCAATCGTGATTGGCAAGGCATGTTTGATATTACCCATGAGGATGTTCAGTGGGTTGCTACGGGCGAGTGGCTAACCGAAGAAACCTGGAATAAATACGCTAGAGAACAACCAGGTGGTGCTGTTAATCACCATTATGTCAAAGAAGATTGGATAGAAACTGCTTTAAAGTGGCCACGTATGATGGTCGCTACTGATGCTTTGCCCGCTGTTGACCTTAGAGTAAAAACCAATCCTAATGTGGCAGGCACTTTTTCTAGAGTGTTGGGTCATTATGTCCGTGATACTGGCCTTTTGACACTCTCTGATGGTCTAGCGCGAATGAGTCTTTATCAAGCCCAGTGGTTATCCCAGTCATCATCTAGTTTTGACAAAAAGGGCCGTATTCAGTTGGGTGCGGATGCTGATATTGTTATCTTCGATCCGATAAAGGTACAAGCCAATGCGGCTTATGGAGATCCATACCAACCACCATCCGGAATACCCTATGTCGTTGTGGCAGGCCAAATCGTAGTTAAAAATAGCGTCGTCGTTGCGGGGGTGTATCCTGGTAAGCGAATACTTGGGGATACTAAATAGTTTTGTTAACAATGTGTCGTCGAGATGTTGAGCCTTTGTCCATTTGTTATACTCCCTCTTGCGAATTACCTGTGGAATTACTCAATACAAAGTATGCTTTTAGGATCTTGAATGTCAGATAAATTTCTCACCTGCGCCCTTTACAAATTTGTATCCCTGCCTGAATTTGAAATACTTCAGACTCCGCTGCAAAAAGTCATGTGTGAAAACAATGTTTTTGGCACGTTGTTACTTGCGTCTGAGGGTATTAACGGCACTATTTCCGGACTTCCCTCAGATGTGGGTGAGGTTATGTCATGGTTACAACAGCAACCTCAGCTAGATAGCATTGACCAGAAGCATTCTTATCATAGTGAAATTCCCTTCTATCGCACTAAGGTCAAACTTAAGAAAGAAATTGTCACTATGGGAGTTGAGGGTATAGATCCTAAGCAGGTAGTAGGTACTTATGTTAAGCCAGAAGATTGGAATGCCCTTATTTCTGATCCTGATGTAACGGTTGTGGATACACGCAATGATTATGAGGTGGAAATAGGTACCTTTAAAAATGCCATAGATCCTGAGACAAAAACATTCCGCGACTTCCCTGATTGGGCAAAAGAGAATCTTGATCCTGATAAACATAAAAAAGTTGCCATGTTTTGCACTGGGGGAATTCGGTGTGAAAAATCAACCGCCTACATGAAAGAGCAAGGGTTTGATGAGGTTTACCACCTGGAGGGTGGGATTCTTAAGTATTTAGAAGAGGTACCTAAAGACCAAACACTTTGGCAAGGGGAGTGTTTCGTATTTGATAATCGGGTTGCTGTTGACCATGATCTCAAGCGTGGTTCCTATGATCAGTGTCATGCTTGTCGAATGCCAATTACAGAGTTAGAAAAGGAATCCGAGTTTTATCAACCAGGACTTGCTTGCCACCACTGCCACGACGTAGTTGAGGATGATCGGAAGGCGCGTTTTGCCGAACGCCAAAAGCAGGTAGAGTTGGCTAAAAAAAGAGGTGAAGAGCATATTGGTGCTGCGGCTTTTGAGGCCACAGAGCGTCGCCGCGCAGCCAAAAAAGCGCGAAAGCAAGAGCAACAAGAATCTCATGACTGAATTAGATAGCTGGCACGCCCAGGTCAGTGAAGAAATTATAGAGCCAGAGCGGCCTATTATTGATCCTCACCATCATCTGTGGCGAATGGGTACTCCCTATGAACTAGATGACCTTTGGGCAGATACCAAGGCCGGTCACAATATTACCGGTACTGTCTTTATCGAGTGCGGAGCAGAGTATAGAGCGGATGGTCCTGCGGCGTTGCGGCCAGTTGGAGAGACAGAGTATGTAGTTGCGCAGGCAAAACAAGCGCGGAAGGGAGAAGCACCAGGGAAGCCCCCAATCCTTGGTATTGTTAGTCATGCAGATTTGACCCTTGGGGCTGCAGTTGTGGACGTGCTTGAGGCTCATCAAGAATCAGCGGAGGGCTTATTGCGAGGCATTCGCCATTCTACTGCTTTTTACCCTGACCCTCCGGCTGTTGATCGTTACGCAGGGCGAGTAGCCGAACTTATGTTGCAACCGAGTTTTCGAGAAGGATTTGCTCAGCTTTCCTCCGCTGGTCTCAGTTATGATGCCTGGCTTCTTCATACTCAAATCACTGAGTTAACAGATTTAGCTAGAGCATTTCCAGATACAATGATTATCCTCGATCATTTTGGTGGTCCTCTAGGTATCGGACCCTATTCGGGTAAACAGGCAGAGTTATTTCCTCAATGGAAAGCGGATATAGTCGAACTGGCTCGTTGTGAGAATGTGGTTGCGAAATTGGGGGGTCTGGCAATGGTTATCAACGGCTGGGGGTGGGATGAACGCGAAAAACCACCTACTTCAGATGAAATTTGTGCCACTCATCGAGATTATTATCTCCATACTATTGATTGTTTTGGTCCGAACCGATGTATGTTTGAAAGTAATTTTCCAGTGGATAAGTTGTCTGTCTCCTATGCTGTACTTTGGAATGCCTTTAAAAAGATAGCCCAGGGATTTAATGAGTCTGAAAAAGAGGCCATGTTTAAAGGTACTGCGACTGCGACCTATAGACTTTAAATGCCCAATTAATATAATGACGCTCTTTTTGTGTGCCGTTGAATGATTTTTGAGGGAAGAGTTGAAGCATCAAAGGGATAACTCTGGCACTCTCCTGCTTTTTAGGCCTTGGCTTTTTAATTTTTAATACTTTGGATACTTTATGGAAATTTTAGATGGCGGCATTGGACGCTACTTAAAAGAAATCGGCGCTCCCTTTCAGCAGCCAGAATGGTCTGCTTTAGCACTAATGGAAGATCCTTCTTCAGTTATCACGGCTCATCAAGCATTTGTTGATGCGGGTGCTCAGGTTATTACTACCAACTCATACGCGGTTGTTCCATTTCATATAGGGGAAGAGCGTTTTGCAAACCGTGGTGCAGAGCTAATTGCCCTTTCTGGCCAATTAGCCCAAAAGGTCAAAGAGTCAACTTCACAAAATATTAAAGTCGCGGCGGGTATACCTCCTGTTTTTGGGTCATACAGCCCGGATGATTTTGTTACAGCCGATGCTGTGACCATGCTAGAAGTGTTTAAGCAGCACTTGTTACCCTTTACCGATATCGTGTTGGCCGAAACCCAGTCAAGTATCGATGAAGTGATAACGATTCAGAAGGTGTTTGCTGACTGTGGCCAACCGCTCTGGATCAGCATGACCCTTGAAGATGAAACTGAAGCACCAGACCCGCGATTACGTTCTGGTGAGTTGTTATCAGATGCGCTTAATGCCATAAATTTTGATCAGGTAGAGGCTATTTTATTTAACTGTAGTCAACCTGAAGTGATGGCTGCGGCTGTAACTTTGTCGGCAAAACAGCTGCCCTCAAGTAAAAATATTGGAGTTTATGCCAATGGCTTTCGGCCAATCTCAAATACCATTCAAGCTAATGATGGCTATTCCACCATGAGAGATGATTTAACACCTCAAGATTATTTGGAATTTGCCCGGCAATGGAAGGCTCTTGGTGCAACAATTGTTGGTGGCTGCTGCGGTATTGGGCCGGAGCACATCGCTTTACTTAAAGCCCTAAAAGACTAGGTTTTTAAGAAGCTTAGTTTTTATATTTGACACAGTTAGAAAAACGCCTCTGTATCACTTGTAACAAGGATTTTAGAGGGTATTACCGATTGAGTAGGAGTAGATTCAGAGCGGGCTACTCTAATTCAGGTGGTGCTGGCCATTCTAACCTAGATTCGGGATTGAAAATGCCTTCGAACACGAAAGTCTTATAGGTCTTGCGAAAGCGTTTCGACAGCCTTGCCCGGCCTTCTACAGAGTCGGATCCGCAGAGAACCAAAAAGAGCCCGACCAGGGAAGCGCTCGCAGTGATAATTGCGGTCATATCAGGGTCCAGACCGTCTCGCAAATGTCCATTTTTCTGGTGCCAGTGGAAAAGCTTTCTGTAATGAATAATGAGTGGATCGTGTTTGGATCCATCTCTAAGCATTTGCTGGATCCTAATCTTGAGTAAACTTAAGTCTTCGGTACTGAGCTCTGAGGCATCTTCAAAAGATTCGCGCTTAGCAAATGAGCGGTCAAGTGTATATATGAGTTCTTTGTCGAGTTTTTCCTCAACTGCGGTAATCAAATCCTCTTTCTTCTTGAAATGATAGTAGGCGCCGGGGCGCGTAATACCAGCTCTTCGCGCCACTTCGGATACGGAAACAGCCTGCTCACCGATTTCGGCCATGAGTCGCATTGCAGCGTTCATAAGAAGTTCTCGGGTCTCGAGAGACTTCGCCTTCCTGGCATCCTGGACTTTTGGCTCCTTGACAGATTCAAGATTTTTTTCTTTATTCCCGACTGGCGAGTACTTGGGCAGCTCTGACCAGTATTTTAGGGTATCTGGCAGCAAGGCACCAAAAAAAAGCAATTCGTAATTGGTTCTGCCAAAAAGCTTCGCCTGCTTATGGCGACGACTGTTTTGCTTGAACTCCGACACAGCCAAGAAGGAGGAGACTAGAGTGATTCCTGCATGCATGGAGGCACCAATATCGGGGTCAATACCCGGACGCAGACGATTCTCTCGCTTTGCTCTCATAAAGCCGCGCTGCCGAGAACGGATTATTACATCTCTAGGTCCCTCTTCCAGCATGCGTTGGATACGCAGGAAAATCGTATCCTGATCTTCGGCGGCCAGTTCAGCCGCCTGGGAGTATAGGTATTTATCCGTCTTGCTGCCAGCGAAGGTTTTGACCAACTGGTGGTCAGTTTCATTTCGCACGGCTTCAAGTAATGCCTCGCGAGTCTTGAAGTGGTAATACGCGCCGGGGCGGGTGACACCTGCTGCTCGCGCAACAGCTGAAACTGAAACAGAGTTGATACCTTTTTCCACTACTAATTTAGATGCTGCTGAGATTAGTTTCTGACGGGTAACCCGACTTCGGGCTGACCAGCCATTTTCTTTCTCTATTTCAGCCGTGGTCTGGTTCTCGGATGGCATCGCTAGATTAAAGCCTTTGTTGTATGTTGGTGACCGAGGTCTTCAGTTCTATCTGCTAACTTAGCATAACAGAATTGGATTGTGTGGTGTAAAAAAACACTGTATCCGGGATGATATATTGGCATAAAGATATCGATGCGGGTGGGCTTCCAAGTGCTTAACCTGGAGTAGCCCCATCAGGAGGTTCTTCCGTAATCATGATTTTTTCAGGTTGAAGGTATCGCTTAAGCCAGGTGACAGCGAGATAGATAAACGGGGTATCAACCAGAGCGGCACACATCTTGAAGAGGTAGTTACTAGCCATCAGAAGTAGTAGGTTTTTCAATGTTATTTCATCTCTCATAAAGGTGGCCCCGAACGTTACCAATACGACGGTGACAGAATCTACCAACTGAGACGCCAGAGTACTGAAATTATTGCGTACCCAAAGGTACCGTCCTTTCGTTATCCGCTTAAAATAATGGAATAATTGCACGTCACAATATTGTGCAGCAACGTAGGCAATCATTGATGCAAACACTGCTCCCGATGTGCAGGCATATAACAATTGAAACAGTTCTACGGATTGTTTAAGAGATGTACCATCGGGTAACCCCACTGGCGAGGCCAGTTCAAGTGCCTGCCATGGAGGTACTGATTCTGCACTAGGAAGACTATTGCCAAGCCACATTACCGCGAGAATAAAGAAATTCAAACCGAGTCCAAGCGTCACCATAAAGTTTGCTCGGCGCTTTCCGTATACCTCGCAAATTATATCTGTGCAAAGAAAAGTTAGCGGATATGCCAAAACACCAACGGCCAACGTCATTGGACCAAGCTGTACGAAACGAGTAATACCTATGACATTTAACAAAGTCATAGAGCAGAGAAAAACGCCGGCTAGTACTAAAAAAACGCGTTCTCGCCGTTCAATCAACCAATATGGTGTGCCAGGTGCGTGGATCATAGTGAACGTTTTTCCATTACTCGGTACTTTCCCAACTAGAGCTTCCCCATTGTCGCGGCCCCGAGGAGACCTTAATTTCCAACTTTTCTATTTGCACTGTATCCATTTCTTCCAGCACATTCTCAAGAAGAAGATGAGCCAACTCTTCGATCGTAATGTTAAGAACGGGTAACAGTTTTACGTCGGATTTTAAGAAATGCATTAGTTCTTCAGCGAACGTCACATGGTAGTGAGACTCTGTCTCCTCAATTTTTAGATGAGGCGAGTTCTCTGCGATCAAGGTATATTCGTCTATCTGCTCACATTGGGTTCTTAGTATATCTTTGATTATTTGATAGGGAAAACATAAACCATTGTTGTCAACTGGCGATGTGATTTTGGCAGCAACTTGAAAATTATGACCGTGCAAACGCTCCCGTTCAGTGGCGCTGAAAATAGTAAAGTGTGCAGAAGAGAAATGTAGATATTCTTTATCAATTTCAATGGTGGCTGAGCGCTTCATACGATCTCCGCTGATTTCAAGCAAGGCCTATCACTACTGATTCAGATATATCTGAAGCTAGGGGGGGCAATATATCCGAGACTGAACACTGTTTTTTTTGGTAGATATCCAGTAAGGCTTGTTTTTCATGCTTCGCTAATGAATCAAGTCTGATATTCTTTAAAGCTTTAGTCATCTAAATACCTACAGCGTCGGATTTGGAAAATTCTTTCGCAAGTTGTTGGGAGCGTAACATCTTGTAATAGATATCGAGGGATTGAACTGGTCGTTAAATAAGATTTCATAGTTTAACTTAAATATTGCAATACCCAGTGCCCGCACGCTCGATGAATAAGGGCACAGATGTCAAAGTAATCGCTTAATCTGCTGCGGCACCCTCTCCGGCAAAGAGCTTTTGCACTTCACCTGAGGTCATACGGCCGGAACGATCTGAAAGCTTAGCCGATTGTCCGCCCGCTGATTTTTCGCTGATATCGACGCCAGCGGCCTTAGCCTGCTCACGCAAGGCACCGACGGTGCAGTTTTCCCGGCCTAATATTGCGATAGGGTCAAAGCCAAAGTGTTTGATCGCATTGAGATGGGTAACCTTGTTGATTTCCTCATCACTTAGCTCGGTGTTAACGAACTGGCGCATGGTCTCTTCAGGTGTTACTGGCCAGGTACAATCTGAGTGAGGGTAATCACATTCAAACATCATATTATCGATGCCAACAAAATCACGGTTTCTCAAACCACTTTCATCATCAATAAAACAAGTCAAAAAGTGTTTTTTAAAGACTTCAGTGGGGCGTTTTCCTTCAAACTTAGAATTTGTCCAAGCGCTGTGATGATCGTAGGTAAATTCAGCTCGTTCAATAAAATAAGGAACCCAGCCAACTCCGCCCTCGGTTAGCGAAATCTTTAAATTATCATATTTTAGTAAGAATCGACCATGCAGCCAGTCTGCAGCGCTGGTCGCGATTGAAAGTGGGAAAGAAGTGATCCATGCATCGATGGGTGTTTCATCTGAAGAGTGAGGCGGATGAGCACCGGTACCAATATGACAGTTAATAATGACATCGTTCTCGGCACATACTTCCCAAAGTCTATCCCAGTGTTTGTTGTGAAGACTGGGGAAACCGTGAGATGAGGGGTTGTCAGGGAAAGTGATAGCTTTGCATCCTTTGGCTACAACGCGCTTAACCTCTTTTACCATGGCTTCAGGATCCCAAATTGGCAGCATGGCCAATGGGATTATCCGTCCAGGATGTGTGCCAGCCCATTCATCGATGTGCCAGTCGTTGTAGGCTTCAATTACACGCTTTGCCCCATTTTTATCTCTCGCCTGATGAAATAAATTGCCGGCAAAAGTGGGAAAGGTAGGAAAGCACATTGAAGACAGAATGCCATTGGCATTCATATCACCAATTCGTTCGTCGATAGAGTAGATGGCCTTACGCATATCGTCGTAGTGAAGGGGTTCCATCCCGTATTCTTCTTTGGGTCGACCGACTACTGCGTTCAATCCCATGTTGCCTATTTTTTGTCCCTCGTAAAGCCAGAAGTTTTTCCCATTTTCCTCGATTAGGCGAGGCGCGATGGTTTCCAGTTCCTTCTTGCTCATGTGGTTATCAAACATTTCAGGGGGTTCGACAACGTGGTCATCCACACTGATTAAAATCAAGTCTTCGGTTTTCATAATGCATCCTTCATGTGATGGGCTAGCTTTGCGTGTATATGGAGACTTTTGAAAAACGTTCAGCTACCGAATTATTATCTAAGTTTACTTTACATCATAGTAAAGCAATAATAAACAAAAAAATATCCTATTCTCGATTGCTCATCGAGAAGCCATACTCAGTAGCTCCCTTGCTCGGGTTACAACGGGCGCGTCAATCATTTTGCCTTCAAATTCCACCGCGCCTCTGCCCTCGCTGATACCTTTTTCAAAGGCATTAATTAACCGCTGGGCATGACTGAGCTCGGTAGCAGAGGGGGTGAACGCTTCGTTGAGAATGGCCACTTGGTTGGGATGAATACAAAATGCGCCGACAAATCCCAGGCTTTGCGCCTCTTTTATGGCAGCCCGGAATTTCTCAAGATCACTGAAGTCAGCAATAGAGGCAGGGAAGCCCAATGGCAATATGCCGGCACGGCGGCAGGCAAATAATACCGCCTGGTTAGGCGCAAACAGGCCTTTGGGTGTTGGCTTCATACCTGCAGAGGCTGAAAAATCTTCAGAACCGAGAATCATGCCGAGCAGGCGCGGTGAACTGGTGGCAATTTCATCCAGGTGGGGTAGGGCGTCGGCGCTTTCAATTTGTGCGATCAAGCGGGTGTGGCCTGGCTCCATGCTTTGCTCAGTTTCCAACTCTTCAATAATGGAGTCAATGGCTTTGACTTGCTCGGCCTGGCTAACCTTGGGTATCACGATGGTACTGATCGCTCGATCAACCACCGCTTCCAGATCGCGAATGGCCAGTCGCAGCGGATGATTAATCCGCACTACAACAGCACTGCCCGACTGGCTTACTTTGGCTGCCCCGGCTCCAACCATCTGTCTCGCAGCGGCTTTTTCGGCTAACGGGACGCTGTCCTCTAAATCGAGAATATAGGCATCGGCCCCTTGCTGATGAGCCTTGTCGACAAATTTCTCTATGTGCGCCGGAACAAACAACATTGAGCGCCAGATGGGGAAGTTGGTTTTAGGGTTGTCGTATCTCATGGCGATTGTCACTCCTTAATCGATGGTTGCATTGGCCGTCATGCACAGGTTGCCCTGATGATCGACTGTCCACAGGCTGAGTTTGTTGCCGTTTCCTTTTAAGCAAAGCTTGAAAGAGTGAGCGTCGAAAGTGGGGCGGATTGCTTTGAAGGAAAAATCTTTAATGCTGGCTCTGGGTATTGTGTCATAAATCAGCTCGACTAACAGTGTTGCCAATAAAGGGCCGTGGACAACAAGGGCGGGATAAAGCTCGGTATCCACAGCGTATTCACGATCGTAGTGGATGCGATGACTGTTATAGGTTAATGCTGAATAGCGAAACAGCAGTACCGGGTCGGGAGTCACTTCGCGGGTGAAGTCAGCTATCTCTGAGGCTTGCTCGCCCGCTGGCAATTCTGCTCTCTGCTTCGGGGCTTCGCGGTATACCAGGTTTTGTTGCTCTGAAATACAGAGCTGCCCCCGCTGTCGAATTTCGTGCAGTACATTAACGAAAATCAGTGGCCCGGTGCGGCCCGTTTTTGCTTCTACTGACTTCACTGTGGATGTTTTTTCAGCGACCTCGTCGATGATTAGTGGCTGTTGAATACTCATTTCACCGGCTGCCCACATGCGACGCGGTAAGGGAACCGGCGGTAGAAGCCCTCCTCTCTTAGGGTGGCCATCTTCACCGGTGCCGGTGTGTGTGGATATGGGTAAAAAATACAGCCAGTGCCAGGGACAGGGTAGAGTGTCCCCCCTATTTAGTAAGATGCTGTGGTCAAAAGCACTGGCTAGCGCCTGCACCGGGAAAATGGGTAGGGTGTCAGTCAACACCGATTGTTTGCCAATCCAGCTTTGAAGGTGTTTTAGTTCAGCGTCATCCACAGTATTTAGTTCTCGATAGTGTTTACGTTTTGTTAATTACGCTAGGGTTATTAATAAAGTCAGGTGAGCGTTTTTGCTCCAGGGCACCGAGCCCCTCTTCAAACTCCGCACCGAGGAAGCAGGCTATCTGGTCATATTCTTCGGCGTTGAGTGCATCACTGAAAGACTCGGGATAAGCCTGCATTCTTATTTTAAATAGTCGAAAAGCTAGCCGTGGGTAGTGGCTAAAATCTGCGGCTTTATTGCAGGCCGTCTGCAAAACTGATTTGTCTTCGACGATCTTATCAGCGAGGTTTAGTTCGACAAGTTGCTGACCTTTCAGGGAAGCTTTATCCAGAATCAAGCGCTTGGCTGTGCTCCAGCCCGTGCGTCGGATTAGGGCTTGTGTCGAGCCCCAGTCAGGGACTAGGCCCAGTTGCATAAATGGAAAGCTCATGCGTGCGTTTTTACCGGCAATGATATAGTCGGCTAGCAGGGCGAGCCCTGCGCCTGCGCCAATGGCGTATTTTTCTAAGGCAACGACCACGGGAATCTCTGCTTGCCACAGTAAATTGACTAATTGATGGCCGCTGCGCATACGCACGCGTGCCTGTTGCTCACTCATGCCGCGCATACTGGTGAGATCGCCACCCGCGCAGAAGATACCTTCAGTGCCACAAAGTACCAGTGCGCGGACATCAGGGTCTGCTAACACCGATTGAATGGCTTCAATAAGAGCCCGACGAGTTTTTTCGTCGATGGCATTTTTAGCTTCCGGGCGATTGATCGCCACCTGGGCAACATGGGGTGCGGGTTGAGAAATAATGACGGCGTCTTGTATGAGATCTGGTTTCATGAGGTCTTTTTTCATCAGGTACGGGTTCCTTCAGTCTCTGGCAGTTTCAGTCGTCAACAGGGATTGACCCAGCTGTACGCGGCGGCGCAGCCATTGGCTAGGGCGATAGCGGGGGTCACCGGTGACTCGCTGCAAGCCCTCGAGAATCTGCATGACTTTTTTGCCACCGATACTGTCACCTAGAGTCAATGGGCCTGCTGGATAGCCCAGGCCTATTGTTACTGCGTCATCAATGTCAGCGACGGAGGCAATGCCGCGCTGTGCGATATTGGTGCCGATATTCACGATGGTTGCCAGTATGCGCTGGACGACAAATCCGGGGCTGTCATTGATCACAGTAATTGAGGTTCCGTCGGCACTTAGAATAGCCGCGGCATCATCACGTGCTGCGGTGCAGGTAACAGCGGTTAACATCAGGGTGCGATGAGTGTCTAGTGTTGGTAGCGGATCGACAGCGACACAGCGATGACCATCGAGGCCGAGATCGGCACAGGCCTGGGAGGCATCAATACCCCAGGGCTGTATCAGAAGCAGTGAGGCTTGGTCAGGTTGGTCGACGACTTTTGCACCAGCCTCAACTGCCAATGCTGTCAGATCAGCATGGCGGTCGGCAGCGGGGTCTACCCACACTTTGCAGTCAGCCCTGAGTGGGGCGGGGGCGGGGGCGGGGGACTCTGAATCGAATTTTTTACCCTCCTCATATTGGTACCAGCCAGCGCCCGTTTTCCGCCCGTGCAGTCCGGCTGAAATTCTTGGGGGTATCAGTGAAGAGGGACGGAAGCGCGGTTCCTGCTGGAATTGATCATAAATGGATTGCATGACCTTGCCAGACACATCCAATCCGGTCAGGTCCAATAATTCAAAAGGCCCCATACGAAAATTGACCGCTTCGCGCATCAAGCGGTCAACCTGGGAATGGCTTGCGGCTTGTTCCTCAAGAATTCTCAAACCCTCGGTGTAAAGACCTCGACCGGCATGATTGACCAGAAACCCAGGCTGATCCTGAGCGATTACCGCGCGATGTCCGGTGGTTTCTACGCACTCTTTGAGTCTATCCACTGTGCATTGGATGGTACGTACGGCAGAGATGATTTCCACCACTTTCATCACCGGCACCGGATTGAAAAAGTGCAAACCAGCTACTCTATCAGGGTTTTTACACTGTGCGGCAATATCTGCTATCAGCAGTGAGGAGGTATTGCTGGCAAGTATTGCAGAAGGGGCAACTATCGCTTCAAGGTCGGCGAAAAGACGCTGTTTAATGTAGAGGTCTTCGATGATGGCTTCCACGACAATATCGCAATCGACGATATCTGAGAGCTGGGTGCAAGGCACAAGATTGCCAATGGCTGCATCAGCCTCTTGTGGACTAATACGACTCTTATTGGCTTTGTGTTGAAACATGTCTGTGATGAAGGTGTTGGCTGCTTTCGTTGCGCCGGCAGTCGCATCAAAAAATTTTACTCTGTGGCCTGATTGGGCAAACAGTTGCACAATCCCTCGACCCATGGTGCCTGCACCGATAACCGCTACAGTTAGTTTTGATTTGTTTGTCATAATTTTTGTGCTCGGTTTATTTACCTGCAAAATCGGGCTTACGCTTTTCTATAAATGCCTGCATACCCTCGGTCTGATCGGCGGTATCAAATAGCTGTAAAAAAGCTTGATGCTCAAGCGCTAAGGCTTCTTGCAGGGGAAGATCTGGCCCCTGTGCCAAGGTGCGCTTTATGGAGCTGATAGCTTTGGGCGGCATTGCCGTGACTCTATTTGCCAACTGGAGGGCTCGATCAATGGCTTGACCTTCCTCGACCAGGTCGCTGGCTAGCCCTAGTTGGTAGGCACGCTCACCGGTTAGCATCTCGCTGCACATTAGCATAAGACTGGCAACGGGCTTGCCGATGGCTCTGACTAGCCGCTGGGTACCGCCAGCTCCTGGCATAATGCCCACATTGGCTTCGGGCTGACCAATGCGGGCGCTCTTGTCGACAACGATAACGTCGCACATCATCATCAGTTCGGAGCCAGCGCCCAGGCAGTAGCCATTAACTGCAGCGATAACTGGTTTCTGGCAACTGGCTACTGGTTCCCAGTAACCGGTCAAGTTGAGTTCAGCGACTTGCTGTGAATTTTTGTCTACTAGCAGTTTCAAGTCTGCACCTGCGGCAAAGACCTTCTTACCACCGGTGACAATAATAACGAGAATGTTGGGGTCATTAGAGAGTGCTTGAAAAGCGCTGGCAATGCCGCGGCGCATGGCGAGGTCCAGGGCATTACGTTTTTCCGGTCGGTTCATCACTACCAGGCCAATAGGGCCTTCCCGCTCTACACATACCGGTGCAGACAAGGCCTTATCTTGGTTCTGTTGCTGATCCTGTGTTTGTTCAGACATAGTTTGCCTTTTGAATTTTGTACTTAATGCGGTTTGGTCAATAGTGGCCCGTTACAGCCTTTCAACAATCATGCTGGGAGCCTGGCCGCCGGCTGCGCAAAGTGTTACCAGGCCGCGCTGTAGTTCGCGTCGTTCCAGTTCGTCGAGCAGCGTTCCTAGCAAAATGGCACCGGTGGCGCCGATCGGGTGGCCCAGCGCGATTGCGCCGCCATTCACATTGAGTTTGTCGTGACTGACGCCCATTAATTTCATGAAACGGAGGGGGACTACAGCAAAGGCTTCATTCACTTCAAACAGGTCAATGTCATCTATGGTGAGACCGGCATTGTCGAGTGCTTTGCGTGCTGAAGGAACGGGTTCGTTTAAATTGTATTCGGGGCTACCACCCGCCGTTGCGCAAGCGACAATTTTTGCCCGAGGCTTCAGATTGTATTTTTGGGCGTATGCTGGTGAGGCGAGCACAATGCCAGCGGCGCCATCGACAATGCCCGAGGCGTTGCCGGCGTGGTGAACGTGGTCGATCTCAAGATCTGGCCATTTCATTCGGGCGACTTCACCAAAGCTATGGGTGTCATCCATTGGATAGTTCATAAATTGGCCAAAAACGGGCTGTAGATTGGCCAGCTTCTCGACTGTGGTGCCTGACCTAGGGTATTCATCTTTTGCCAGTGCTAGTGAACCATCATCGTGGTTGATGGAAATCAAGCTATTGTCAAAATAGCCATTTTTTATAGCTTGGCTGGCACGCTGTTGGCTGGCTGCGGCAAATGCATCGACATCCCTGCGACTGAAACCTTCCTCGGTGGCGATAACATCGGCAGAAATACCGACACTGGTCATAGGGTGTTTTTTGCGCAGATGGAGGTTGTGTTGGTCGGTGGCCATATTTGGGCCTTCTGGTATCGACATCATTTCAACCCCACCGGCTACTACCAGGTCATGCATGCCGCTGGCGATGCTATTGGTGGCAAACATGGTGGCCACCAAGCTTGAGCCACAAAAATGATCGAGCGTGGTACCGCTGCTGTGCAACCAGCCTGAGTCGAGAGCTGCCATACGTGCTATATCGCCGCGCTGTTTGCCAGCAGGGTTGCCGCATCCGATGATTACGTGCTCGATATTTGCAGTGATCAATTGATTGCGGTCTTCCAGTGCGCTCAAGACCTGAGAAAGTAATCGTTGAGGGTGTATGCCCGCTAAGCTGCCTTTTTCCGCGTGGCCTAAACCCCGTGGGCTGCGCGCTGCATCTATAATCCATACTTCATTCATATAAATTCTCTTTTTCAGAAAAATTCTTGTTTACAAGCTCTTTGTTTAAACGCTCCCTAATAAAAATTGGTGGTCGGTTATAAAGCAAATGGGTTTCAATGTTGATCAAGATAGTGTCATCGGTATTGCCCTGCTGGCGCTTCTCTTTCTCTACTGCTTCGGATTTATGATAAATCAAATCTTATATATGCACTGCATTGCATTTAACTTTACATCAGTGTTAACATAAAATCAATAATGGAAAGGCGCTCACCCGGCTTTAGATAAGGTAATTATTTTCATCTTTACTTGACTGAATAACTGGCTATTTCTAGCTGTAACTAGGGAACACGATAGTGAATTTTGATTTTTCGGATGACCAGAAATCTTTGCAGGATGAAACGCACCGTTTCCTGCGTGATCGTTGCGATTTGTCAGTCGCTCGCTTAGTGCTGGATGATCAGCAACAAGCTTATTCAGAGTCTGTTTGGCGCGAAATGGTTGAGTTGGGTTGGACTGGGATTACGATTCCTGAACAATACGGCGGCATCGGTCTGGGTTATCTGGAGTTGTGTGTAATGGCAGAGGAGATGGGACGCTTTCTAGCCCCGGTGCCCTTTTCATCAACCCTCTACCAATTCTGTGAGGCCCTATTAAATGGTGCTAGTAAAACGTTGAAGCAAGAAATACTCCCGCAAGTGGCAGCAGGTAAGTTGATTGGGACGATGGCGTTTGCGGAGGGAATTGGTTTTCCTGACCCTGACCGTATCGGTGTGAGATTTAAGGCGGGGAAGCTCTACGGTGACAAGTGGCCGGTAGCTGATGCGATGATAGCTGGTGCTGCAGTGGTGCTCGCTGTCAACGAGGATAATGATCCCTGTCTGTGTTTTCTAGATCTTGATCAAGAGGCGGTGCATCGCCGTCAGCTGGAGTCTGTCGATCCGAGTCGCAGTCAAGGGGGACTGGAATTTTTTGGTGCAGAGGCTGAGAACCTGACTGCTTTTGAGGGTGGGTCTGGTAAGAGTGGTTGGCAGCTGTTTCAGCGAGTATTGAACGCTGCTGCAGTACTATTTGCCTTTGAGCAGATCGGTGGTGCCGATGCTTGCTTGGCTGCCGCCACCGAGTTTTCCCGTGAGCGGCATGCCTTTGGTCGTCCTATTGGATCGTTTCAAGCGATTAAGCACAAGCTTGTCGATGTCTACGTGGCTAATCAGCTGGCCCGCAGTAATGCTTATTATGGAGCCTGGGCGCTGGCCACGGGTGCTGAAGAATTGCCCTTGGCTGCGAGCGTGGCACGCGTGAGTGCTACACAAGCTTATGAGTATGCTGCCTCTGAAAATATCCAGGTGCATGGTGGTATGGGTTTTACTTGGGAGGCCGATTGTCACTTGTATCTGCGTCGCTCTCGGACGTTGGCACTGCTTATTGGTAGTTCAGGTTTGTGGAAAAAGCAGGTGACCAGTGAGTTGCAACGAAAGTTTGTTTGACGCCCGTTTTCACCGCTAAGCCGTTTTTATCACTGGCCCAAGACTAAAACTATCCCATTGGAGACAACATGGATTTTGATGATACACCAGAGGAAGCTGAATTTAGGCTTGAAGTCAAAAATTGGCTTGCTGAACAGGCTCCTGTCTATAACTTGAAAAATGTCGATGATCTTAGCTTTGAGCAGCGACTCAGTCTCGGGCGCGAATTTCAGGCAGGCAAAGCTGAGAGAGGGTACGCAAAAGTAACCTGGCCCCAGGAGCTGGGTGGTATGGGTGGTACGCCGATGCAGGCGGTTATCTATGACCAGGAAGAGGAGAAATACAATTTTCCGACGCTCTTTTTTGGTATCAGCCTGGGTATGCCAATCCCAATTTTGCGTCGGTTTGCTTCGGAGGAGCAGAAGAAGCGTTATCTGATACCGGCATTACGGGGGGAAGAAATTTGGTGCCAGCTCTTTTCAGAACCATCAGCGGGTTCTGATCTCGGGGGTATCAGTCTGCGAGCGGTTAGAGAGGCCGATGAATGGGTTCTCAATGGCCAAAAGATATGGACTTCTTATGCTCATATCTCCGATTTTGGTGTCATAGTAACGCGGACAGATCCCAGTTTGCCGAAGCACCAGGGTATGACCTATTTTTTTGTTGATATGAAATCTCCAGGTATCGAAGTTCGGCCTATCAAGCAAGCAGCCGGTAGTGGTGAGTTTTGCGAAGTCTTCTTTAATGATGTTCGAATTCCAGATACTGCCCGTTTGGGTGAAATAAATGGTGGTTGGCCGGTGGCGATAGCAACCCTGATGGAGGAACGGTTTGGCGTATCAGAGGCTGCAGGCGGAGGTGCGTCATTGGAGAATACGGTGCGTTTCCTGCATCGTGAATTCAGTGATAGTCAATCTGGTTTAAATGATGCCTGTGTTCGCGAAAAAATCGCCGACTGGCACGTTGCAGAGTCGGGCATCAACAATTTCTATGCGCGCCTTCTGACTGGGCTGTCTCAAGGGCAGCTGCCTGGCCCTGAGGCCGCATTAAGCAAGCTTGTTATTGCCCGGAAATTGCAGACCCAGTCTTCCGATATTATGGATATCTGTGGCCCGGCGGGGGCTATTTACCCTGACTCCCAGGTCTCGCGAGCAAATGACTTCCGTGTTGCCTGGTTGGAAGCTGCCGGTTATCGCATTGCGGGTGGTACCGATGAAATACTGAAAAACACCATCGCAGAACGAGTGTTGGGTCTGCCAGGTGATATACGGGTGGACAAAGATATTCCTTTTGAGAAGCTCAAATAACTGTCTGATTAATGACGTCATTGGCCCCGGTGTTGGAACACTGTCTTATGGATAGACTTTTTGTGGAGAAATTTGGAAATGGCTGATACAGCTTTGGAGATAAGTCTTGCACAGTTTCTGGCACCGATACAAGGTGTTGTGGGCAGAGCTGCGGCAGCTTTGGCGAGAGCCTGTTCTGTCAATGGCAAGATTGATCCCTACCAATTGGATCAACACCAGCTGGCCAGTTATGAGCTTGCACTAATCTATGCCGAGCTGCGGGCCGCGATAACTGCTAATGAAGCTTTAACTGAAGGTGCGCCAGAGTTACAGCAGTCGCTCTGCAATCTGTATATGGCCAATGCGATTGCATCAATTAAGGGTCGGCTGGAGCCCTTATTATCTGATTTTGGGCTTGATCAGACTGAGTTTGATGTAGTATTTGCTAGTGACAACTTAAGAGCCTCGCTGCGTTTTCATGCTGAGCCTGCTCGGCTGGCTAACATCGGCCAAGCTGTTATCGATTGCGGTGGCGATACCGGCCAGCTTGTTCTCGATGAAGAGAAATTGATTATGCAGGATGCTTTTCAGCGAATCGCAGCCGATGTAATCAAGCCCCTGGCAGAAGATATTCACCGGCAGGATTTAACTGTACCTGAGACCATTTTACAGCCACTGCGTGAGATGGGAGTTTTTGGGCTCTCAGTGCCGGAAAAATTTGGCGGTACAGCACCGGATGATCAGGACGATCATCTCACCATGATAGTAGTCACTGAGGCGCTGTCCGAGGCTTCACTTGCTGTGGGGGGTAGTCTGATTACGCGTCCCGAAATATTGACTCGGGCACTGCTTAGTGGCGGTACTGAAGAACAAAAGTCCCATTGGTTGCCGCAGATTGCGGCGGGTAGCAAACTCTGTGGTATTGCGATTACAGAACCGGACTACGGATCAGATGTGGCCGGACTTTCCTTGAAGGCAGCGCGCACCGAGGGTGGTTGGTTGCTCAATGGTGCCAAGACTTGGTGTACCTTTGCGGGTAAGGCTGAGGTGTTGTTTGTTATTGCCCGTACAGAGTTGGATAAGTCCCTTGGACACAAAGGCTTAAGTGCATTGCTGGTGGAAAAATCCAGTACCGAAGACCATGAATTTACCGTTGAGCAAGCACAGGGCGGGCGCTTGATTGGTAAAGCAATTCCGACTATTGGCTATCGTGGGATGCACTCCTACGACTTGGCTTTTGAAGATTATTTCGTTCCCGATGGAAATCTCATTGGTGGTAAAGAAGGATTGGGTAAAGGTTTCTATCTGGCAATGGAGGGTCTTACCGGAGGACGTATCCAGACCGCGGCGCGGGCATCTGGGGTGATGCGTGCCGCTATGGGAGCAGCTGCCAGATATTCGCAGGATCGTAGAGTGTTTGGTGTGCCACTGGGGAGTTATCAATTGACCCAAGTCAAATTGGCGCGGATGGCAGCTCAGGTTGCCGCTTGCCGTTATTTTACCTACAGCGTTGGCAGACTACTTGATGCCGGGCAGGGCAAAATGGAAGCTAGTCTGGTGAAGTTGTTTGCTTGCCGCTCAGCGGAGTGGATTACCCGAGAAGCCCTGCAGATTCACGGTGGTATGGGTTATGCCGAAGAAACACCTGTGAGCCGTTATTTTGTCGATGCTAGAGTACTTTCCATCTTTGAGGGCGCAGAGGAGACCCTGGCGTTAAAAGTGATTGCTCGTGAACTGCTTAATCATGCTTTGAGGACCGCTACCCTGCGAGAAAATGAGGTGCAGGGCTGATGGGTATTTTATCCGGTATGCGTGTGGTTGAGGTTTCAGCATTTGTTGCGGCTCCTTCGGGTGGACTAACCCTGGCCCAAATGGGTGCCGAAGTGATTCGCATTGATGATATTCGAGGTGGTCTTGATTATCGGCGCTGGCCTGTGACTGAAGACAATGTCAGCTTGTTTTGGCAGGGTCTGAATAAGAATAAGCGCTCTGTCGCGATTGATATTCGTAACCCTGAGGGGCGTGAGCTTGCTAAGGCCATAATTTGTGCACCAGGGGAAGAGGCGGGATTACTGCTGACTAATTTTCCACCTAAGGGGTGGTTGAGTTATGAAGCATTGTGTAAAGCCCGTGAAGATCTGATTCAGCTGACTGTTCAAGGTAATCGACAGGGTGGTTCAGCGGTTGACTATACCGTTAACCCTGCCATTGGCGTGCCTTTTTTTACCGGGCCCGAGGATGCTGATGATCCAGTAAATAGTGTTATACCTGCCTGGGATTGTATTACCGGGCAGATGGCGGTCTCGGGTTTGCTGGCCGCCGAGAGGCACCGAAGGCTGACTGGTAAAGGCCAGCATATAAAGCTGGCGCTGGAAGATGTGGCCATGGCAACCATGGGCAATCTAGGTTTTATCGCTGAGGCCGAATCGGGTATTAAACGCGAGAAGCCGGGCAATTATTTATTTGGCGCTTTCGGTCGTGATTTTGTCTCGTCGGATGGTGTCCGCATTATGATTGTGGGCCTGACGCCCAAGCAATGGTCAGGGCTTTGTAAGGCCACCGATACGGTTGAAAGTATGCAGGCTTTAGCGCAGCGTCTGGACTTGGATTTTAGTCAGGAGGGGGATCGATTCAAGGCCAGGCGGGAGATTGCGGATCTGATTGAAATCTGGGTGGCAAGCCAGAAGATTAACGATATTGATAGCGACTTTACTGCTCACGGTGTTTGTTGGAGTCGCTACCAGAGTGTTAAAGGCATGCTTGATAACAACCCTAATTGCTCTGCCCTCAATCCGATGTTTGAACGGCTGGCACAGCCTGATGTAGGCAGCATGTTGATGGCGGGTTCTCCTCTGGAGTTTGAGCAAGTTGACCGTCAAGCCGTGGCCGTGGCGCCTCGCCTCGGCGAGCACACCGACCAGGTATTGTGTGAATTGCTGGGATTAGGCGATGGAGAAATAGGCCGCTTACACGATCAGGGTGTAGTCGGTGGCTAGTGTAAAAAATACTGTTGAGTATTACGTTTTTACGGTGGATGTTTCATTTATTTAAATAAAGTTAACAGGAGCTTTACAATGAATTTTGATAAAAAAGTGGTGATTATCACTGGTGGTGGACAAGGTATTGGTGAAACCTACGCGAAGAGTTTTGCCGCCGACGGCGCCAAAGTCGTGATTGCTGAATTGAACGAAGAGGGGGGGCGTCGCGTCGCTGATGAGATTTGTCAGATGGGTGGCAAAGCGGCTTTTATCAAGACCGATGTTTCCTCAGAAGACAATGCGACAGCAGCGGCAATATTCGCCAAAGACACTTTTGGTGGTATTGATATCCTAGTTAACAATGCTGCGATCTTTTACGGTATGAAATACGACACGTTGTTAAATGTTGATATGGATTACTACTATCAAATCATGAAAATCAATATGCATAGCCCGCTGGTGATGACCCGTGCTGTGGTTAGCTATATGGATGAAAGAGGGGGTGGAAGTGTGATCAACCAGTCTTCAACCGCAGCTTGGAAAACTCAGGGCGGCTATTATGGTGTTTCCAAGTTGGGGGTGCAGGGCTTAACCATGTGTCTGGCCAGTGAATTAGGCGAACGTAATATTCGGGTTAATGCGATCGCGCCGGGCCCTTGTGATACAGAGGCCACGCGACAGGTACCCGAGGAAATCCTTAGTCATGTGATTAACGGTCTAGCACTTAAGCGCCTTGGTGAGACCGATGATATTGTTAATATGGCTAAGTTCTTGGCGTCTGAGGAAGGTGCTTGGATTACCGGTCAGACCTTTCGTGTTGATGGCGGAGATACTATGCTACCAGCGTAATTATTTAACCTTTATTTGGGAAAAAATTTATTTCATTATAAGAGGAAGCTCTTATGCAAATCAGAGACGCGTTTATTTGTGAGCCGGTTCGTACGGCAGTAGGGACATTTGGTGGGGCTTATAAAGATATTAGTGCACAGTTTTTAGGTGCGGCAGTGGTTAAGGGGATGCTTGAAAAATCCAAATTGCCAGCCGATGCAATAGACGATGTATTGTTCGCCCAGTGCTATGCAACCATGGATGCGCCGGCGCTGGGCCGTGTCGTAGCTCTGGATGCGGAGCTTCCTATCTCGGTGGGTGGGCTGCAGCTTGATCGCCGCTGTGGCTCGGGTTTGCAGACGCTGATTTATGGTGTTCTTCAGGTAGCCACTGGTGCATCTAATCTGGTTGTAACAGGGGGGGCAGAATCAATGAGTAACGCGCCTTTCTACTCAACCAAGGCTAGGTGGGGTATCAAGACGCCTGCACTTGAGCTCAATGACGCTCTTGCTCAGGGGCGAGTGACTGCCGGTGGCGTCAACTTTCCTGTAGCTGGTGGTATGTTGGAAACTGCGGAAAACGTGCGCAAAGATTACAGCATTTCCCGTGAGGAGCAGGATATGTTTGCGGCTGAGTCTCAGCGCCGTGCCATTGCGGCACAACAGCAAGGCTTATTTGATGATGAAATTATTGCTGTGACTGTTCCAGGGCGCAAAGGCGATACGGTCATATCTACTGATGAAACACCACGCGCAACTTCGGTTGAGACGCTAGCCGGCCTGAGAGCTATTCGATCTAAAGTTGACCCTGAATCAACCGTCACTGCCGGCAATGCCAGTACTCAGAATGATGGCGGTTCCGCCTGCATAGTAGCCTCTGAAGAAATGGTCAAACAATATGGCCTGAAGCCCTTCGCTAAATTAGTGTCCTGGTCCGTGGTCGGTGTAGAGCCTTCAAGAATGGGGTTAGGTCCTGTGCCTGCGGTGAATAAAGCACTGGAACAGGCTAAGCTCTCTCTGTCAGACATTGACTTGATTGAACTGAATGAGGCGTTCGCGGTTCAAGTGCTGGGCTGTACCAAGGCCTGGGGCTTTAAGGACTCTGATTACGATAGGATGAATGTTAATGGCTCTGGTATCTCGCTGGGTCACCCGGTAGGAGCCACTGGTGGCCGCATTCTTGCCACACTGTTGAGAGAGATGGAGCGGCGCCATGCTCGTTATGGTGTGGAAACTATGTGTATTGGAGGTGGTCAAGGTTTGGCGGCTATCTTTGAGCGCATATAACTTAGATTTTTCGAAAGCGCTTCGCTAGTCTTGCTTTGCCTTTAGCAAAAGATCGATCGAGAGTTTAGAGAAGTTCTCTGTTGTGTTTTTCTTTTATTGCAGTAATTAGATCCTATTTTTTCTTGACGTGTTAGTAAGTGCCTGGCGCGCGTAATCTGACTTCTGGCGAATCAGCCGTTTTTTCTGTGTCGGACGGTATTTGATTACCTTGGACTATAAAGTTGTTAAGTCTGGATTCCGCATCTAGGCATAGTTTTTAGTATTACTTTGCTAGCAAGTAAAACTAGTCTACAACATATTATGCGCAAATGGCCTTGAGGCCATAAATTGTCGCTTTAAGTGATATTTTCTGATGGGTATTGCCATTAACTTTACACTAGTGTTAAGCTTAATGCACTGGTCGGTCTCGTGAATTGATGCTTTTGGTAGGTAGTGATTATGAGAGTTAAAAGAGGTGTTGATGAATAATTCTGCTTGGGAATTGGAAGAAAGGCATACGATTTTAGAGCTGTGGACGAATGCTCTAACAAAATCACCTGAAACTATCTTTGTGCACTTTTTGGAGGGTGATAAAAAGTATACCTATGCTCAATTTGATCAGTTAACTAACCAACTTGCACATGGGCTGCTTGCTGTTGGTGTCGCGCAGGGGGATCGTATTGCAACCCTGTTAGACAACCATGTTGATTCTGTTGCCCTTTTTATAGCGGCGTCTAAAGTGAATGCGATTTATGTTCCAGTTAACACTGCGAACAAGGGTGAGTTTTTAAGAAACCCATTAGCGAATTCAGGTTCAAAGTTTCTTGTAGCTGAGGATAAATATTTGGCTCGTGTGGATGCGATTAGAGCCGAATTGCCTGAGCTTGTGAATACTTATGTCAGGGGTGATGCAGTCTCGACTGGGGTAGGCGTTAAATCGCTGGTCAGTTTGTATTCTGACAACAGTGCGCAGACAGATATTCGACCACAGCCGGCGGATATAGCTGGCATTATCTATACAGGAGGGACTACAGGTCCTTCTAAAGGTTGTGCCCTTAGTCAAAATTATATCGCCAATCAGGCACTTAGAACTCGTGGTATGTGCGACCCGCGCCCGGGTGAGGTGAATTGGACTTGCTTGCCGCTGTTTCACCTTAATGCCTTGGTGGTCACTATCTTGTATTCGGTTGTCAGTAATACTACGGCCGCGATTTCGCCTCGCTTTTCTCTGTCTAGGTTCTGGTCTGAAATCGAAAAGAGCGGCGCATCGGTGGCCTCAATACTGGGCTCAATGATTCCGTTGATTGCTAATCAGACTGATAGCGAAGCAATGCATAGGTGTAAGGGACAGCTAAGAATGGCAAGAGGTGCGCCATTTCCAGCTGAGCTACAAGAAATTTGGCATAAGAGATTTGGTGTGGAGATTGTTGGGGCCCATGTCTACGGTCTAACTGAGGTTAGTTTTGTGTCAATGCTTACATATACTGAAGCAAAGGGGGCAGCTCCAGGATCCTCGGGTAAGCTCAATTATCGTGACTTCGAAGTTATGATTGTTAATGACGATTTTAAAGAAATGCCAATAGGTGAAACCGGTGAGATAGTTGTGCGGCCAAGGCGTCCGAATGTGATGTTTGAGGGGTATTGGGGGCGGCCACAGGAGACACTGGATGTGTTGACTGGCATGTGGCTTCACACGGGCGATATAGGCAAGTTTGACGAAGATAATTATTTCTATTTCGTTGATAGAAAAAAAGATTACTTGCGCCGTCGGGGGGAAAATATTTCCAGCTACGAAATGGAGACGGTTTTTAATCAGCATCCTGATATCCATGAAGTGGCGGTGCATGCGGTGCCTTCAGAATTTACCGAGGATGATGTCAAAGTGACTATTGTTAAGGTAGCTGGGGCGCAATTGACGGAGTATGAATTGGCGCATTGGGCTATCGAGAACGTGCCTTACTACGCAGTACCACGCTATATCGAATTCAGAGATGAATTGCCCAAGAATCCTGTGGGCAGAATATTGAAAAATCAGCTGAGGGATGATGGCTGCACCCAGGCAACTTGGGATATGGAGCAGTCAGATATTACTTACAGCAAAAATTGATCTGTCTAATTAGCCTTTATCCAGGCTGAGTGGGCTGAAAGAGATTGCAGCGGGGAAAATCATGAATTACCAACATATTTTTATAGGCGGTGAGTGGCACCAGCCCAGTTCCGATAAGCGCATTGCTGTGGAGTGTCCGGCTAGTCGTCAGATCATTGGTTCTTGCCCTGAAGCGGTCGAACAAGATGTCAACGCTGCCATTACCGCAGCAAAAGCTGCGCTCTCTGATGGTGATTGGTCGGTGACTTCCTCCATAGACAGGGCGCAATACATTGATGCCCTGTCTGAGGCTATTAAAGCACGGGCAAAGGATTTGGCACTCTGTGCCGTGCAGGAAATTGCGGCGCCCTACAGCTTTTCCAAAGGCCAGGTGGCGATGGCACGGATGACGCTGAAGTTTTACGGCCAGCTGGTTAGGAACTTTGAATTCGAAGAAAAACGCCAGGGTTTTTTTGGTGAAGTGATGGTGCGCAAGGAGCCGGTCGGTGTGGTTGCTGCGATTGTTCCTTTCAATGGCCCGCTGTTTGCGGCCATGTTAAAAATTGGCCCAGCCTTGGCGTCGGGCTCGACAGTGGTGCTAAAGGTGCCAATCGAAACACCCTTGTTTTCCTACCTATTCGCCGAATGTGTACAAGAGGCTGGAATTCCGGCCGGCGTTATTAACATTGTAGCAGCTGATCGCGAGGCGAGTGAGTATCTGGTTGGTCATCCTGATGTCAATATGGCTACCATCACCGGCAGTGTGGTTGCCGGACGCCGGGTAGCAGAAGTTTGTGGCTCTCAGGTGAAGCGTGTAGCGCTGGAGTTGGGAGGTAAATCTGCGGCTATTGTCTGTGAGGATGCTGATCTTGCCAAGGTTGTTCCAGGGCTGGCAGCGGCATCGGTGATCAATAGTGGCCAGGCCTGTGCCGCACAGACTCGCATTTTGATTCCTGAAAGTCGTTACGAAGAATACTTGGCGGCACTGGCTGGTGCTTATCGCGGTATGAAACTGGGTGACCCTGCTGAACCAGATACCCAGTTGGGCCCAATGATCCACGAGCGCCATTTCAATCGCGTAAAAGAGTGTATTGCAATGGGTGTCAGTGAAGGGGCGAGAATTGTAACCGGTGGTGGCACACCCTCGCACCTTGAGCCGGGCTATTTTATTGAGCCAACACTGCTGGCTGATGTTAATAACAATATGCGTGTGGCCCGTGAGGAAATATTTGGCCCAGTAGTTTGCGCCATACCTTATAAAGATGAAGAGGATGCTATTCGCATCGCCAATGATTCAGATTTGGGACTTTCTGGCTCGGTCTGGACAGCTGATATTGAGAAAGGTTTGGAAATTGGGCGTGCCATTCAGGTGGGTAATTTTTCAATTAACTGTTTTTCAATGGATATTGCCGCTCCCTTTGGAGGTTACAAGTCCTCTGGTCTCGGTCGAGAGTTAGGCGAGGAAGGCTTGCAGGATTATCTTGAATTTAAATCGATAAATTTACCGCCGGCCTAATCGGTATTAAAAGCTCAAGGAATTTAGGTTAAACAAGTATCAAAATTTTTCAGCTGTATGGTGGACTGTTGTAATGGATTTTAGTGATACTCAGGAAGAAGCATGTTTCCGGCAGGAGGTAAGATCTTGGCTGCAGACTAATGGCACTGCTCTGCGTTCTACCTCGCCCGATGAATTGTACACGGAAGCTGATATAGCTTTCTGTCGCCAGTGGCAGAAGAAAAAAGCCGAAGCGGGTTATGCGCATATAGTATGGCCCAAGGAATATGGAGGTATGGGTGGTAACTGGATGCAGGCGGCTATTTTTGATCAGGAAGAGAGACGTCTGCCTCGACCCTTTAATTATTTTTCTGTCGGTATAGGTCAATGCCTGCCGTCAATTATGGAATTCGGCTCTGAAGAACAAAAGCAACTTATTCCTCGAACCCTCTGCGGTGATTTGATTTGGTGTCAGCTCTTTTCTGAACCTAATGCCGGTGTTGATTTAGCGGCCGTACGAAGCAAGGCAGTCAGAGAGGGCGACAACTGGGTGATCTCCGGTCAGAAAGTGTGGACCTCGGGAGCTCAGGTTGCTGACTATGGCATCCTGTTAGTAAGAACTGATCCAGATCTCCCCAAGCACAGGGGGCTTACTTATTTTCTGATTGATATGACACTGCCGGGTATTAGCGTGCAGCCAATTAAGCAGATTTCCGGACATAGCGAGTTTAATGAAGTTTTTCTGGACTCTGTTGTCATCGCGGATTCATGCCGGCTGGGTGAAGTGAGCCAGGGGTGGCAAGTTGCTATGCATGCCCTGACCGCTGAGCGTTTCAAGCGGCTCAATACTCGGATGCCATCAATGATGTCCGTGCTGCAGCTGAGCCAGGAGTGTGAGCTACATGGCGAGAAGGCCATTGAAAAAGACAGTGTCAGACAATCTCTAGCCAATTGCTTGGTGAACAAATGTGCTCAGGAACATTTCATGTCACGGATGTTGACTGTACTGGCGCAGGGTAAGGATCTGGGCAGCGAAGCTTCCATTCTTAAACTGATGTCCTGTCAGTTAAATCAGAAACTCAGTGCCTATGCGATGGAGTTGTTCGAAGAAAATGGTGCTGTTGTGGATGCCGAAACTCATCCCTTAATGCAGGAATTATTTGATGCCTATTTATGGGCCCCCGGCCTGCGTATTGCCGGTGGTGCAGATGAAATATTGATGAATATTATCGGTGAAAGAACGCTGGGTCTGCCGAGCGAACCACGTTTGGACAAAGGCAAGGCATTCAAAGACCTGTAGCCGACTTAAGTATCGAGAGTTGTATATGAAGGAGTGTGATTAAGATATGAATGGTTTAGACAAAAATGATTTAGGTCGCATAATGCGAGACAGCTGTGCGATCAGTCCGCAATCCAATGCAATAGAGCTGGATGGGCATTGGTATGACTGGGCTTTTATTGCCGAGACTATCGAAAAGATTGAAGGGATATTGGATGCCCGTGGCGTGCCTAAAAATACTGAAGTGGCGCTGCTGTGCCGTAACAAACCCCATCAGGTGGCTGCCTTTTGTGCGGTGATTTGCAGCGGTCGCTGTGTGACACCTATCAACCCTTTTTCTGCACAAAATAAAGTGGTTGCTGATTTACAGGATTTGGATGCGGCGGTTGTCATTGCCAGTGAAGCAGACTGGCAGTCAACTGCTTTACAAAGTTACGTCGATGAAAATAATGCTCTGGCTATTAGTCTTGATGGATCGCGCAGTCAGGATCATATTCTGGAGCGCAACCCAGAGCGCGAAATAACCGCGTCGCGGTTTAGCTGTTTGCGACCGGGAGTGGCCGTCCTCATTCAGAGTAGTGGTACTACTGGCAAGCCTAAGCGGATTCCCATCGGTGCTTCCAACTTGAGCGCGGCATACAGCAATATTCCTGCTGGGATAATCACAACGGAAAAGCCCAAAGTTAGAACCAAACCGGCATTAATTACTCAGCCCCTAGTTCATATTGGCGGGCTTTTCTGGGTTGTTAATTCCCTACTGGAAGCCCGACCAATCAGCCTGTTGGAGAAGTTTGATGTCCAAAAGTGGGCTGCCGCCGTTGAGAAATATCAGATCAGAGTGTGCTCTCTGGTGCCGGCAATGATTAATATGGTACTTGAGTCTGATCTCGCTAGTGAAAAGCTGGCTAGCTTAATTTGTATTCGCTCAGGAACAGCACCGCTTCCTGCGCAGACTCAGTCGACTTTTGAGCAGCGTTTTAGCTTGCCTATTCTACCTACTTACGGTGCAACGGAGTTTTCTGGCGCTGTCTGCGGCTGGACCATGCCGATGAAAAAACAATTTGGCGATTCCAAAGTCGGCAGTGTGGGACAAGCTTATGATGGCGTTGACCTGCGTATTATCGATAGGTCTAGCGGCGAGCTCTTGCCAATCGGTGAAACGGGCATTTTACAGGTCAGGTCCAGCCAGATGATGGAAGGTGAGGACTGGGTTGCTACTACTGATTTAGCCTACATTGATGCGGATGATTTTATCTGGTTGCGCGGTAGGGCCGACTCTGCGATTAATCGCGGTGGTTTCAAAATTATTCCTACTGAAGTGGCAGAAATTTTGGGTAAAAATGAACACATTAAAGAAGCCATTGTAGTGGGCATTGATGATGCCCGACTGGGGCAGGTGCCCGTTGCGGCGGTGGAGCTTATCGACAATACTGCTGCGATTAGTGAAGAGTCACTAAGGGCTTGGGCTAAAGAGAATATGACCAGCTATTTTGTACCGCTTCGGATTGCTGTTGTGGATCAGTTACCGCGCACACCGTCCATGAAGGTGAGTCAGATCGAAGTGAAACGCTTATTCGAAAGTTAACAGCAAGCCAATAAAAGGCTCCGAGAGAAACGAGGTAACTATGTTCGAAACTATTAGCTATGAAACTCATGAAGACAATGTTGCAACAGTAACTATTAATCGTCCCGAGGCAATGAATTCCTTCAATAGCCAAATGGTTGAGGAAATGGCTGCCGTCTGGGAATTGATTAAGACCGATGATCATGTGCACGCCGTTGTGGTACAGGCGGCTGATGGTAGAGCGTTCTCGACTGGAAAGGATATTAAGGAAACCGATTCAATTTGGCGAGAAGGTGTGGTGTGGTCACAGTGGGATCCCGGTAAAAAAATCGGACCCAAGCAAAACGACATGTGGAAACCCATTATCTGCGCTGTGCACGGCTTGTGTTGTGGTGGTGCTTATTACTGGCTCAATGAGTCGGACATTGTGATCTGCTCTGAAGACGCAGAGTTTTTTGACCCTCATGTCAGCTTCGGCATGGTAAGTGCCTGTGAGCCTATTGGCCTCAGTCGTCGAATTGCCTACGGCGAAGTGATGCGAATGAACTTGTTAGGCAATGACGAACGTATGTCATCGGCTACCGCACTACGTACTGGATTAGTCAGTGAAGTCCTAGAGACCCGAGCAGAGTTATGGAGCCGAGCCAGAGAGTTGGCCGCAAAAGTTGCAAGTAAACCTACTCTGGCAACCCAGGGTACAGTCAAGGCGGTCTGGCAATCATTGGATTATGGGCTGTCGGCGGCAATGGATCGTGCCATGCTTTACATACAGGTGAATAACTTATCGGATGGGCAGGTGGATCGGGGTGTAGCAAAAAAAATACCCTATGAGGTGCGCTGAGGATGGCTACGTTTTAACGGCAGGTATTAATTAAAGAGTTTAGCTACAGAGATTTCAGGTTTAAATTGCGATGAATTTTGATTTTGATGAAGACCAATATTTTATAAAAAATGATGCCCGTCGTTTTTTATCTGATCGCTGTTCGATGGATATGGTAAGAACTTATTTGGACAGCGATGCCACTGACATTAGTCCACTATGGCAGGAGATCGTCGAGCTGGGTTGGCTCGGGGTTGCCATTCCGGAGGAATATGGTGGCTTGGGTATGGGTTACCTGGAACTCTGTGTTATTGCCGAGGAGCTAGGTCGAGTGGTGGCTCCTGTTCCGTTTTCGTCTAGTATTTATTTGGCAGCTGAGGCCATAATGCAGTACGGCTCAGAAGAACAAAAGCAGCAATATCTTCCAGCCATTGCCTCGGGGGAATTGATTGGCACTATGGCTTGGTCTGAAAAAGGGGCTAGTGAGTCAAGTCAAAATAAAGACAATGCATTGGTGTTCGATAACGGTTTCATTACCGGTGTAAAACGTCCGGTTGCCCACGGTATGTTGGCTAATATCGCGGTGGTAACAGCCCGCAATACTGAGGGTGAGACTGTACTTGTTCTGGTTGAACTGTCTGAAAATACTCTGCAGCGTAAGTCATTAATGTCGGTAGACCCATCACAGCGAAACGCTCAATTGAGTTTTGATCGCCATCCAGCCCTGTTGTTAGGTAAATGTGAGGATGCACAAGAAGCGCTCGGTAATGTGTTGAATAGAGCCGCGATACTTTATGCCTTCGAACAGTTGGGTGGTGCACAAAGGTGCCAGGAGTTAGCGGTTGAGTATGTAAAGGAGCGAAAAACTTTCAGCCGCCAAGTAGGTTCTTATCAAGCTGTTAAACACAAGCTTGCCAGAATGTATGCGCAAAATGAATTGGCGCGATCGAATGCTTACTACGGCGCCTGGGCATTGGCCTCGGACAGTGTGGAGCTGCCACTGGCAGCCGCTGCTGCGCGTATCAGTGCCACCAGCTGTTTCGAGTTTTCCGCTAGAGAGGGGCTTCACCTGCACGGCGGCATGGGTTATACCTGGGAAGTCGACTGTCACCTCTATTTGAAACGATCGAGAGATTTGGCGTTAAAAGTTGGCAGCTCGCGTTACTGGAATGAAAAGCTGATTGCCACTGCGTTGGCCTGTATGGATGATACTGAAACGGTACCTACCTGGTTAGCAAACTCATAAGACTAAAGGTGATGCTAAACAAAAGCATCCTATTGACATTGTAGATAGAGTGAAATGATGAATCCGACAGATTTCGAAAAAATAATTTATACGGTTAACGACGGTGTTGCACTGGTGACATTGGATAACTCTGAGAGACGGAATGCCTGGGGTGGAAGGATGTCGGTGGAATATCGTTGGGCGCTGCACCATGCACACATCGATACGGATGTTCGCGTGGTGGTGGTGACAGGGGGAGGGGAGGACTTTTGTGTTGGTGCCGACTCCCAAGACCTGAAGACTATTGAACAGTCTGGAGGGAATTATCAGAAAACCAAGCTTGAATTGCCGCCTTATCCAGAGGGCACACCGGAGTCTTTCCAGCGCAATCACGCTTATCCCCTAAGCATTTCTAAACCTATTATCGCTGCCGTTAATGGTGCCTGCGCCGGGGTGGGGTTTCTGGTCGCCAGTTATGCCGATTTTCGCTTCGGTGCGAGCAATAACAAGATTAAAAGCTCCTTCGCGCGCTTAGGCTTACCGGCAGAGTACGGTCTGGGTTGGTTGTTACCTCGAATGATGGGCCGAGCCAATGCGCTGCAGATATTATTGGACGGTGACAGAATCGACGGTCAGGAAGCACTGCGTCTGGGTTGGTTACAAAAGTTGCATGAGCCTGAAGAGCTGCTGAACAAGACGCTCGAATATGCGAAAAAGCTGGCCAAGGAAAGTTCCGGTTTCTCCATGGCATGTATGAAACGGCAGATCAATTTTGATGCCGAGGGCAATTATTCCGATGCCTATACCCGCTCTGTGGAAGATATGAATACAGCTTTGACCAAGCCCGATTTCAAAGAGGGTCTGCGTGCTTTAAAAGAGAGACGGCCAACTAATTTTTTAGATCTATAAACAGATATTTTTTAATATATAGAAAAGAGGACAGGTTATGAGTGAAGAATTAATGGCGAAAATCAGCTTGAACGAGATGGGAGCGCGTTATTGTGATGCCTGCGATGCCATGGATTGGGATGCCGCATTGGAGCTGTTTACTGAAGATGCTGAGGTTGATGCCACCGCTGTTTACGGAAAATCTTTTCATGGACACGGCGAGATCAGGGATTTTTTCTCGTCAGCGCCGGCTTGTTTGGGGCATCATGCTACAGGTTTTTATTCTGACCTAATTAATGATACTCAGGCAACCGCGCGATTGAAGATGTTGACAATGTTTAAGAAGAATACTTTCACTGTCAATTACAACTGGAGCCTGGTGAAAGTTGAAGGCAAGTGGAAAATTGAAAAACAAAGCTTTTCTATTTTTGGCAAGCAGGATTTTGTTGTAAGCTAAATTCTCAATATAGTTACATGCATTGTTTTTGAATGACATTGAGAAAGGGGCTGTACCAGCCAGCCCCTCCAATCAAAACTATAGCGTTTAATGGCTGTTGTCTAAAAGTTATATGTAAACTTGGCACCATAGTATGCTTGCGCACCACGTGTTGCGCGGGCATAAGCTCGACCAATGGTACCAACAGACTCTGAATAATCATTAACAAAAAATTCATCGGTGACATTCTTGCCAAAAATGGCTAATTCATAACGACCTTCTTTATCGATAAAACCAAAGGTGATGTCGAGTAAACCGTAATCGTCCTGAACCGTCAGGGGATCCTGATTTAAGGTAAAGATAACATCGTCTTGCCATATGTAGGTTACGTTAGCATAGGCATCAAACGGCATGTTACTGAGTGGCATATCAATATCCATCGCAATATTATATTTTAGCTCTGGCGTGTTAGGAGCATTGGAGCCATCCATATCAGCTTGGCCGTCAATGCAGCCTTCGGTAACAGTTTGGCCTGGGTAACAACCCTGCAGCAAGTCCTCAACCGTTGCGTCTGTGTGCGCCAGGCCCACAGTAAATCGCATATTATCAGTAGCTGCCCAAATAAGATCGGTTTCAAAGCCGTTAATATCTAGGTCACCTGCATTGATGGTAGCGGTTAGAATTGTGCCTGGAACCAATGCAGAGGTTTGTAGGTCGGAGACCTGCATCGTATAGATTGCTGCATTCAGCTGCACTCTATCGCCTAATTGAGATTTAATACCAAACTCAAAACTTTCCGCTGTGGTTGCATCCAGAAATGCACTGGTTGGTGAGCCATCGCGACCCATAATAGCGCCCGTTCCTACAAACCCACGACTGGCAGATGCGTATAGATTGATGTCGTCTGTCGCTTGCCAGGCAATACCCATGCGTGCAGACCAGTCCCCAGAGCCGTCATCAACGGTCCCTAGCGCAACAGGGTTGAGAATAACAAAAGGGTTGTTCTGGTCTACAGTGACGGTATTGGTGGCATCATCAAAGGTGTTGGCACCGGTAGCACCCACCCCATCAATATTGTCAGGTGACAGGATTATAGTGTTGTTGTAGTCAATTTCCAGCTCCTCCTCAGACCAGCGGAATCCGCCAAATACATCAATGGTGTCAGTCAGGTGGAAGGTCGCGTCGGCAAAAACCGCATAAGCCTGCAATTCATTGCTGTTTTGTGACCTTTGTGCAAAAAGACCATAATTATTTGGATTACTCTGACCAAACAGTCCAAACGGGATATACAACTCAATATCTGTGCCTTGGTCTTCTGTAAAGTCTTGATAATAAAATCCGGCAGTCCAATCCACAGCCTCAGTGGTGCCTTCAAGGCGAACCTCCTGACTAAAGTAACTGTATTTCGCCTCTACATTATGGTTGGATGGGTTTGAGTTGACATTGGTTTCAACATGTACAGGCAGAAAACCAAAATCAGTACGGTTACTCACCTGCCCAGCCCCAGAGTCCACATCTACGGTTATACCGGCCTCCCAATTGCGGTAGCCGCTGATGGAGCGCAGAGTGAGCGTCTCGCTCAAATTCCAGGTCACATCAGCCGAGAATGCATAGGACTCAGTGGTACTTTTAGACGCCAGGGGGTCATTGACATTAACCTTCAGCGGGTCGTCTATCACTGCTTGACCCAGCACCGGATCACCACCACCTTGCAATGCCAGGCGTAGGAAGGTGCCACCGGCCTCAGGCCCAAAATCATCTGGTACGATAACTAGTTGCGGACTCATACCATGAGTGGTATCGGTGTATTCTGCGGTAAATAATACGTTTAAGTCGTCGTTGAAATCCACATCTAACTTAGCTCTGACGCCCTTTGTTTCACTGCCACCGAGATCATCAGCTCCAGGGTAGATATTTTCGATATGCCCCTCTCGATCCTTATGGAATGCAACCAATGAGGCGCTAACGGTATCTGATAACGGGCTATCGACCTTGAGCCGGTAATATTGTTCGCCGTCATCGGTTACAGTGACTTCCGCCGAGCCTGCAAACTCTTCGCCTGGACGCTGGGTGACTATATTGATAGCGCCTGCTGTGGAGTTGCGTCCAAATAGGGTGCCCTGTGGCCCGCGTAATACTTCAACTCGCTCAATATCACTTAGCTCAGCAACGAACTCCCCGTTGCGTGCAGAGGCGACACCATCCACAACCAACGAAACACTGGGCTGTATGCCTCCTTCGAAGGAGTACGATGCTACTCCACGGATGTTAAAGTTTGTTGAGATAGGCCCGAAACCTTCCTGGAAGTTAAGCGATGGCGAAGCCTGAGCGAGCGAGGCTATATCGTTTATATTTCTCCTGCGCAGCGCGTCAGAGGAAATAACAGCAACCGATAGTGGTACGTCTTGCAAAGATTGTTCACGTTTCTGGGCAGTTACTATTACTTCTTCTAACATGAATTCGGCATAGCTATTTTCTACTAGTGCAGTTGCTGCAATTATAGTGGCCAGTTTTACTTTATTCATATGTGTCTCCCTCGCATAACTCTATTTATTTTAATGGGTTTTATAATTAAGCGCGTTCTTCATCTATTTAACTTTACACTTATGTATAGTAATATGCAAACAATGTATTGCGGGAAAATATTACATTAAAACCAAAAATTAAGGAGAAATTCGACGAATAATCTAAATTTATCTTGTTTTTGATAGATTGGGTAAAGAGAGGCGATAAGTCATATTTTATATTGTCATAAATGTAAAGTTACATGAAGTTTTATAAGCTTTTAATTCGGCGCTTTCTTCTGCCAATTTTAAAGCGGTTGCGCGACCGATATTGGAAGCAACTTCGGTGATGACGACGGATTTTTCGGTAAGCTTTAAATCCATTTTTGATTTCCTTAGCTACCAGTTTTCAGTGATGGAAATTGAGGATAGGCACCGAGACTGAGCATTAGGGATGAACCGAAGGCAGCAGCGATGGCGCAAACTAGTAACAGGGTACTGTAGCCACCTGCTGAGTCTAGAATAGGACCGTAAATAAAGGGGGACATCCCGCTACCCAGTGTGATGGTGCCTGACAGCGCACCAAAAATTTTGGCATAAGCCCGTAAGCCAAAGTAGCGGGAAACTAGATAAGCCAGGATATCAAACTCTGCTCCTGCAGCAGCACCTATCAACCCTATGGCTAACATCATAAGACTGGTGTTGGTCGATGTATGATAAAAGATTAGGCAGCCCAATGTAGGCAGTAGAAGCGCGATAAAGGCTACCACTGGTCCTGAGTATCTATCCAAAAAATATCCGCTACTTAAACGTCCGATGATCAGTGATATACCAAAAATACTAAACAGCATAGTTGCTTGACTCTGGTTTAGCCCCTTATGCACCAGTATAGATACGGTGTTAGTGATCATGGTGACGATCACAAAAGCCACCAGGGTAAAGGATGATAACATCGTCCACAGGTGTCGGGTCTTAAGGGCTTGTAGATAAGAGATTCCGGGGGTGAGATGGCTCGTTTCTTGAGGCTGCTGCGTCCCTGCCCCTGGCTTGCGCGTTGACAGTTTGGGCAGGGCAAAGAAACAAATAACCAGAGTGAGTGCTGGCAGAGTAGCGAGTATATAAAACCCCTGTTGCCAGTGCTCGGTGCCGACGACCATGGAGAGCAGCAACGGGGTCAGGGTGCTGGCAACGCCGGAGCCGGATAGTGTAATGGCGAGGGCAAGGCCTCGCTGTTTTTCAAAACGCTGACAGACCAGATGGGTCCAAGACACAATTAGTGCACCGCAACCGACGATGGGGATCAAAAAATACAGCAGATACACGATAGTGGTGTAGAGCTCTACGGTGCCGAGCAAGGTATAGCTTGCTGCATAAAATAGCAGTGACCAGAGAATGATGTGTCGTGAGTTATAGCGCTCCACCAGCCAGCCGGCCAACTGGGAGCCGATGGCAATACCGACAAAATTGAAGGTGATTATTTTCTGTATATCTGACAGGGAAACATTGAGCGCCGTACTTAAATCCTGGGCCAGGGGACCAAAACTGTACAGAGGGATATAGCTGGCTGAGGTGGTGGTGCCGATCAGGGTTATTAAGAGCAGTGCCCAGCTATGTTTAAATTCAGAATGAGAAGATATGCCCATAATGTTTTCCGTAATTTGAATAAATGAAGTAATTAGCTGGGTCGCATATAAAGGCTTGCCCAGTCTTCAAAACGGGTAAAACCTTCCGCAACCAGAGCATTGGCTAAGGCTATTTTTTCGTCACCCCGGGGCCCGAAATAGTGGTTTTCTTCCCAGAAGCTCATCATGTTGCGAAATTCTTTGGCACTGGGAAAAAAGCTATCGTATACCTCGGCAGAAACCCGCTCATACTCGAGGCGATGACCTTGGGCATTCAATATGTCGACTAAGTCCTGCCAGCAGACATAATCACTGGCTAGTGCAAGATGCTGTCCGTCACCGACTTTTTCAGGCTGATTGAGTGCCGCAGCAACAATCTTGCCGAGCTCGCCTATATCGCCACAGGGAAAGCGACAGTTATCTTTATCGGTAGGATAACGCCACAGCTTGCGGCCATTGGCCACCACTATTGGCGCATGGACCCTGAGGAAGTTCTGGAAATAGAAGGGCGCCTCAACAAAGGTATAATGACTGAATCCAGCGGCTTTAACTTTAGTATCAATTTGAGCTTTGTTGGTGAAATGAGGGACTACATACTTGCCATTTGATAGAGTTTGATAGTCCGGTAAGGTTGACCAGATGAAGTGTTTAATACCGGCTGCTTTTGCAGCGTGAATAAGGTTTTTTCCCTGCTCAACTTCACCCATTCGGGTGGCCCGATCCCAAAAATTGGTTACGGCAAAGAGGCCGTAGGAACCCTGCAGTGCGTCGTTCAGGGTGGCCGGGTTATTCAAATCGGCTTCTACTATCTCACAACCCAGATCTGCCAGTTGCCCTGCTCGACCGCTTGTGGCATTCCTGGTTACAGCACGAATTCGCCAGGCATCCTGCTTAAGAAGCGCTTTGACAACGCCGCCGCCTTGTGCTCCTGTTGCTCCAATGACAGAGATAATTCTTTTTACCATCTGAGGACTCCGGTGTGTAAAAAAAGATCCTGCTGGCTTGAATAAAATCGGTTCAATCTTTGTGGCGGGATAATGCGGTTTCCATTGCGTTTGAATTTCCTTCACTGGTTGCGACACCCATGCGGATTTTATGGAAAAGCCAGTCGCCATCCGGCTGTCGTGCCAGCCAGGCTTCCCATGGCATTTGCATGTTGCAGTGAATGCCAGCACCAGGTGCTGACAGCTGGTCGGCACTAATAGTCTCGTCGGGATTAATGTAGTGGCAGGCGTACATCCTTGTTTCGATATATCCCAGGTTACCCTCAACCGTGATCAACTGGTTGGTGTTCAAGTGGGCAGTAACATCAAAGCCCGGGAGAAATTTTTTTGGCCCTAGTTCAATATACTCCCAGGGCGACATCATGCGGTCCACATCGAGCATTTGTGCATGCAAGTGGAAAGGGTTTGAGAACAGTGAGGCTATCAATTCCCAATCACGTGTATCGAGCCCTTTTGTGTATCGATAAACCTGGTCGGATATAGTTGCTCTATCTATTAGTGTTTGAAGCGATAGTGGGTCAGTCATTTTTGATCTCGCTAACCGCTCGCAGGGCGGCATCAATCGCTGAATGTAGGTATGCGTCAGCTTCGGAATCAGAATTGGCGATGCTGATACGGCCTATGGGTGCCCGGCCCAATTCATGGGGGGCTTGTCCTTCTTCCCATTCAGGGTCATACAGGCTGTTGTATTCGTAGGCATAACCGTGGGACCAGCGGTTGACGGTAATCGCTTGAATATCGCGCTCGGCATCAAAACCGTTGGTAGCAAACATTTCCGTCAATTGGTCTTTGACTTCTTTTTCATAGGTAGCAAATGACGTACGATAAAGGCTGTGACGACCTAAGCGATAAAGGTCGCGAGAGTTCTGCTTGCCGTTATTGCGGGGCGATGGTAGATGGCACATCCACAGCACCATAGGGTTGTCGCCTTTGCTGTTGTTGCGATAACTGCCAAGGTTGACTGGCGGTGCCTTGGTAACCACGCAGAAGTAACTGCCAGGGCAGTGGTATTGAACGGGCCCCGAGGCATTCACTGCTGCGCCGCTGCGCAGTAGCACATTGGTGAATACGAGAGGTATCTTTACACCGTACTTCAGATTTTCTTTTTGTGCTGCCGGTAGCTCTGGGCACAGGTGCGGGATAAGGCCGTTGTAACAGGCCAAGATACTGTGCTTGCCTTTTAGTGTGTAAGGTTTACTTTTTTGTACGTAAGCCACTTCAACACCACCATCGACGTTTTTTACATTGACAGCGGTGCTGTTCAGGCGAATACGCACAGGTGAATCGCCGCGATCGAGTTGGCTATAGTCAAAGCGAGCATCAATAATATCTTCCATGCTGTTGCCGGGGGCGACTTCTGGAACCAGCTTACGGACCAGAAGGCGGGCAATCGAGGCATTACCATCGGGGAATGTCGGAAACTGAATATCTTCTTTGGCGTAATTTAATAGTTTGTTGGCTAGCTTGCCGACGTAACCTACGCTATTTGCGCCAGGGTAGCCGAGCAAACAGGCCATTTCGACAGAGGTTGACTCGATGCCTACGCCCATAGCCATTTGGATAAAGGGCTCGAATAGTCTAATCGTTTCCGGCATAAGACCTGCCTTGGTAGTCAGAAACTCCTCGTAGGAGGTCGAGGCGATGTAGTCTTTGGTTTCTAATATAGAGAGATCATTGAGCAGATCTTTCTCACCTGTAATCAGGTTTCGCAAACGTTGCTGCTGTTCATCGGGCAGATCTAACGAGTCTAGCAGTTTGAGGGCTTCTTCATCGCCCTCCCAAACATGCCACCAGCTTCCTCGTATGATTTTACTCTGGCCGAAATGTTTATTATTGAGGAAGTACACAGACTCTGCGTCTGAGTTTAGTTCCGACAACATATAACCAGGCTCGCGCGCCGCGTTGAGTTTCTCTAAATCGACACCTAGCTCGTCCATCACGCGGTTTACGGTATCGCTGAAAACGTTATCCTGAAGACAGAAGCTCCCACCATAGCTTAACAGGGTGGGATCTCCGAGTTGAAACTCGTTGCGTTTGGCGTGGCCGCCAAAGTCATCGTGGTTATCTAAAATTAAAACCTTTTTATCATTACCGTTTTGTTGACGGTAGAAGTAGGCTGCAGCGAGGCCGCTAATGCCACCACCGATGATGACTAGGTCGTACTCTTCATCGAGTGGCTCGTAATGGTCGGGTATTTGGCCCGCCCATGCGAGTTGATGGGCTACTTCAAAAGAACCGTCGTGGCTGCCGCGAATACCGGTTAATGTTGGAGGGTAGTAGTCTTTTCCTATTCCAGCTGGGCCAGCGATGGTTGCGCTGGGGGCTGCGTTGTCTTTACCCATTGCCAGAATGCTTCTGGGAGATAGGCTGCCGGCGGCGGCGATTGCAATCGCCGCGCCATTTAAAAAATCCCTACGTGTTATTTTTTTCTTCATGGATTATTTGCTCTAGTTTTGTTTAGAGAGGTGGCGTACCAGTTGGTGTACGCCATTTCTCTTACGAATATATAAATGTTATTTATATATTGGTTTGAGTGAACAGGCCGCAGAGAAGGTCATTGGCATGAATAGTGTCCATATACTCTCGACGCTCACAAATTACCCCATTCCTGACTATGAGCAGGTAGTGATACTGGTTGTTATAAATGCGGCCATCACAGCGTTGGCCATAAGACTCTGCTTCAACGGCGACACGCTCACCCTCCACCGTCAGAGCCTTGATGGTGACCTTAAGGCCTTGAGGGAAGCGCTCTGTTACGGTGGCGTGTATTTTTTTTAGACTTTCAAGGTCGTGGTATCCGCCAAGGGGCCAGTGACCTTCACCGATAATCCAACTGGTTGAATCGGGAGATAATCGATCAGCTGCTTCGGCAAAGCGACCTGCCGATATGCTTGCGTAATAGCCTCTCACTACGTCTTCAGGGTTTGCATTTTTATCAGTATCTGCTGTCATGGAAACAGTTTCCGTTAGTATTAGGTGAATGCTTAATAAGTGAATACTAAGCCAGGGAGAAACTCGGTTTCAATGGCCAATTTTTTAGCAGTATCACCGCCGAAAATTCCTCCTATTCCTGTCATTTTTTACTGGAGCAGCAAAGCGGCTAGCTACAGTATCTCCATGTTGCTTACCCATCAATCTACTCCCATTTATGCGCTTCTCGAGTTTAGGGTATTGGTGGTATAAATTGCTTGTCAGTTACCAGACAAGCGGTAGCGTGGCAAGAGATACCACGGCGCCAAGATTAGATTCAGGTGCTGCACCTGGCTCCATTGAAAACGTAGGGATGCGCTGCAACCACTCCTCCAACGCTACCCGCATTTCCAAACGGGCAAGGTTAGAGCCCATGCATCGATGGGGGCCAAAAACGAAGGATCCGTGACGATTTGGAGAGCGTTCAAGATTCGCAACCAGTGGGCTGTCAAACTCATTTTCATCAAGACTAACAATGGCTGTAATGCAATTGACGAAATCTCCAGCCTTAAGCTCTACTCCATGAAAGGTGGTGTCTTCAGAAACTGTACGTCTCACTTCCACAACAGAGTGCATTCGAAATAGTTCTTCGACCGCCCCTGGGATTAGGTCTGGGTTGTCACGCAATTTTTGTTGCGCTTGAGGATTTTTTGCCAGAAATCGGAAAGCATACCCGAGCGAAGAGGCCACGGTATCTAGGCCACCCACAAATAGTAGGTAGTACATGCCAAGAATTTCTTTGTCAGTAATGTCGCGATCATCAATTTTAAAATCGAGTATATTTGAGGCAAGGTCTTCAGCGGGGGTTTTACGCTTATCCGCAAGCATTTTTTCCAGGTAGGCGTAAATATCTTTTGCTGCTTGCATCCGTGTTTCAATGGTATTGGATACATGTAAGAGCTTGTATTCCAAATTCAGTATTTTATCAAAATCTTCCAGTGGCATACCAAACAGAGTCATAAAAATGTAGACTGGGAACTGTGAAGCAAACTCATCTACGAACTCGCACTTACCCTTTGCCTGAAACTTTTCAATTAATTCGACAGCGGTTTCACGCACTGCATCTTCCCGTGGCGCAATGGCCTGTGGTGATAAAGGTTTATTAAAGTGGATGCGGTATTTCATGTGCTCTGGGGGATCGATTTCCAGAGGAATCAGGTCAAGTTCATGACCTAAAAGGAAGGAGAAACCTGTGCCATTTTTCGATGAAAATAGTGCCGGATTCTGCAATACTTCCTTCATTATTCCGCCGTCAGCTATAGACCAGCCGCCGGCTCCCTGAAAGGCACCTGGATTATAAAAAATAGGGGGGGCCTGTTTGTGTAAGTCAGCGTACACTTTAAAGGGGTCTTTACTAAGTTCTGGATGGGAGTCGCCATCGAGATGAAAAACAAGCTCTTCGGGGACGTGGGTTGGCACTGTGTAGTCGAACATGGCTTAGTCCTGGATCAATTTTACGGTTAAATGACAACAATTAGGTGGTGTGTTGTGAAGGTTGCCAATATTGATCATACATTATATTTACTATACAGTAATGTAAAGTGTTGTTGAGATGTTTTTTATTAATAATCACTCGTCCTTGATATAGATTGCACCAATAGATGGAGTAAATGATTTCGATGCTTGATAGTAAAAAAGTCATGTTCAGCGGGGTAGGGCAGTCAGCAGTCGGGCGACGTCTTGACCGTTCTGCCGTTGACCTTACATTAGACGCTGCGCTACTAGCTATTGAGGATGCAGGTCTGAATGTAGAGGATATCGATGGTCTTTGCTCCTATCCCGGGGTGCGTAATGATATTTCTCCCGGTTTTGGTCCTGTTGCTCTGGCTGATATTAAAAACGCTATGGGTCTGCAATTGAAGTGGCATTCCGCTGGCTGGGAGGGCCCAGCTCAGGCTGGAGCTATTGTTAATGCCTGTGCCGCAGTAGCTAGTGGCTTGGCACGCCATGTGTTGGTGTTCCGGACAGTGACCGAATCTTCATCGACCTCAGCTGGGCGAAAAGCCAGTGTGTCTGGCTCAGGTGGCGACCGCATATCGGGTCCTTTTCAATGGGCGGTGCCTTTTCGTGGATATTCGGCAGTTAATTCTATTGCCCTGAGCGCCCAGCGGCATTTCCATGATTTTGGAACCACGCGCGAAACACTGGGACAAATCGCTATTAACAGCCGTCGCAATGCCGCTTTAAACCCAAAGGCTATTTTTACAGAGCCGTTAACTATGGATGACTATATGAGTTCAAGGCTGATTAGTTCGCCGCTCTGTTTGTTTGATTGTGATATCCCGGTTGATGCCAGCACAGCTTTGATTGTCTCCCGTGCTGAAGTCTGTACTGATGTTAAGAGGGGCGCAGTGTATCTGGAGGCGCTGGGCTGTGCCTTACATGGCAAGGATTCCTGGGATAATTTTTCTCCGGATCTAACGGATATGGCAGCTTTTGATGCTAGCCGACAGTTGTGGGCTCAAACCGATTTAACCCCCGCGGATGTGGATACGGCTCAGCTTTATGACGGTTTCAGTATGCTTACGTTGACGTGGCTGGAGGCACTTGGTTTTTGTGGCAAAGGCGAAGCTAAGGATTTTCTATGCGGTGGCAGCAATATAGCCCGTGAAGGTTTATTGCCACTAAATACCAATGGTGGTCAGATGTCTGGCGGCCGCACCCATGGGTTTGGGTATTTCTATGAGGCAATTCTACAGTTGCGCGGTAGGGCAGGGGAGAGGCAATTGGACTCTCAGCCCAAGGTTGCTGCTGTAGCCAACGGCGGCGGACCTTTGGGGTCGTGTTTTCTGTTGAGAACAGATTAAGGTAACTCAAGTATCGGCCGCATACTGTGCCTTAAGCTTGCGGCGTTGCAACTTACCAGTTTCGGTGCGCGGCAAGATGGCAAAATCAATCTGCCGTGGGCATTTAAACGCTGCGATGTGCTGATGGCAAAAATCCTTTAGGGTCTCGGCTAGCGTATTATCACCGGTATAAGCTGGCGCCTGCTCGACTACCGCCACGACTTTTTCTCCCCACTCAGAATGAGCCACTCCAATCACTGCCGCATCCAGCACTGCTTCATGTTGCAATAGGGCGTTTTCGATTTCGCTGGGGTAGATATTGACACCACCGGAGATAATTAAATCGGTACGACGGTCGACCAGGTAAAGATAGGCGTCACTATCCAGATAACCCATATCGCCATAAGTTGCCCAACTGTCATTTAACATTGCGGCCTGGGTTTTCTCTGGCGCGTTGTGGTAGTGAAAATTTATCTGTGGGTTTTCAAAATAAACTAGACCGATTTCGCCGATAGGTAATTCGACGCCATCTTCGCTAATAATATGCAGGTTACCCTGTAGTGATTTACCCACTGAGCCCTTGTGTGCCAGCCATTCCAGTGTATTGATAGCGGTGGTGCCAAACCACTCGCTACCGGAATAAAACTCGTAGATAATCGGGCCCCACCAGTCCAGCATCTGCTCTTTGATATGCACAGGGCAGGGTGCTGCTGCATGAATCGCTGCCTGCAAGGAAGAGATTTCATATTGGGTTTTGACTGGATCAGGCAGGTTCAATAACCGCACAAACATAGTCGGCACGCATTGGGTATGACTGATTCGATAACGTTCAATCTGCGCAAGAAAAGCCTCGGGGTCGAATTTCTGCATGAGCACTACAGTGCAACCAAACTTGTGCGCCCCCATACTCCAGGACAGCGGTGCAGAGTGATACAGTGGCGCAGGACAAAGATAGCTGCTCTCTGTGGTAAATCCCCACATTTCTGCCATCAGCGGCTCGATACTAATTGGGGCGCTATAATCCTGCTCGGGGAGTGGTCGTTTAATCCCTTTAGGGAGACCGGTGGTGCCGGATGAGTAGAGCATCATACTACCGGCCGGTTCGTGATCGCGCGGGGTCGCTGGGTAGGCACTCATTGCCTCCGTAATGGACATAAATCCTTCAATGAGGCCACCAACGCTGTAGTAGGCTGCTAGACTAGAGATTTGTTGGTAGACACTACAGGCCAGGTCACTCAGTTCTGCGTCGGCCAGTAGTATTCGTGCCCCACAGTCCTTAACAATATAACTGGCTTCAGCCGTAGTCAGGTGCCAATTCACCGGGGTGTAGTACAGACCGCTGCGCTGCGCGGCCCAGGCAATAACAAAATATTCGCAACGGTTTTTCAGCAAGATGGCAATGTTGTCGCCGCGTTGCAAGCCAATACCTGTAAACAGGTTGGCGAGCTGTGCCGATTGTTGCTCCAATTGAAGAAAACTTAATGTCTGCCCGCCCTCGACAATGACCGCCGGTTTTTCGGGGGATGTAGTGGCATGATCAAGTAATTTCACTCTCTAGCTCCTATTTTCGGTCAGGTTCTGCCACGTTATTTTGAGCGCTGACAATGATGTTTGAAAAGCGTCAGATGGCGGTTTGGATAGGCCGTGTTCAGCACGAAGACGGCCAGAGAGGTTGTTATGAGGAGCTGACAAATCCATTTTGTACGCACACAATGACCTCGTCATGATTCGTCGTTGGTTCTTGCTCCCGTTAGGCTTATTCGTTTTCACGTTGGTATTTTTCGACCTGGTGTTGAATTAGGTCGGTGAGGTTGTCCGCTGGCGGTTCCGGCAGCAGTACTTCTCCTCCCTCACGAGAGGGTAGTAGTATGACGGCTGAACCCAGGGTCGAATTCTCGCCGGCTCTATTCACACAGAGCAGGTCAAGGTGCACTTGATATCGGCCATTTTCAATTTTTTTATCGGTAACTGTACCCTGTAGCCAAGTGGTATCTCCGAGGAAGTTGAATTTACGGTGTTGTAGCGATAGCTTCCATAACCAGCCGTCATCACCCATCCAATTAGTGAGTAGATGGCTTAGCCAGACTTCACGTTGACCGCCGTAATCATAGGGGCCGGGGAAACCCAGCTGCTGTGCCCAGTCATCTTGCCAGTGACAGCGCTGCACTGTGTCGGGTACGCCCAAATGGTCTTTGGGAAACAGGGCAGGTATTTTTTTGCGAATATCGTGGGTCAGACGGAATGCCCCCGGGGGTGATATTTGTAGTCCCCATCCCATATGCCAGAGAATCAGGTCAGTTAACTTTAGTGGGCCTTTGACCATTTGCGGCAATGCTTCGCCGATTTCGACATCCTCCCAGTAGCGTGTTTGATCGCCTCGACGAATATCAGCCTCTGCTTCATAGCAGGCATCGATTACAGCCAGCTCGTCATCGCTGTAAGGCTGGGGTAGTGCAGGGGATTTTCTATCCTCTTTCTTTTTATCTCCCTCTTTTTTGTTGCTGCGCTCTGTGGCGATAAAGGTGCCACGTCTGGATGCTACCGGCACGCCATCCTGATTTCGCTGAAAAATGCCGCGAACTTCATGAATAGTTTTTCCACCCATGCGTCCCTCAGACAGTTTGGTTCCCACCAACGCTTTACGTAGGTAGCACTGATCCCCTTCGCGAAGAGGTTGCCACCACTCAAAGTTCATCTCGGCCTGATAGGCGCCCAGACCGCTCAACGGGTCGCCTTTGAGTTTTTTCTTCATTTCGAGCGACAAGGGAGCGACGTCATTTTCACCCATGGTATAAGAAAATCCTGGTGCAGCTATCAGGCCTTTCCAGCGAGTTTTCTTGGCGTACTCAGCGTTGCAATACAAGGGGTTGTCATCACCGTACCCCCAGCAAAAGTGTCGAGAGCCGTCTTGGGTGACATAGTCATTATGATAGCGGCGAGGCTCGGGTACTTCTACGCCGACGCGTTCTTGCATCTGTGTTAGCGTCGCTTCAGTGATCGTGCCAACTTCTGCTTGCTTGCTTGTATTGCTCATGGTTTCTCCCATTTACCAGTGAATTGTATTCTATATAAACTTTACACCTAAGTAAAAAAACATTGTGATGGTGGCGAATAATTATCCCGGATGTGTATAGTGTCATGGTCTAAATTTGTGCTTATAAATGGTTTTAATCTGTTTGTATCTTTAAATCTATAGTTATTATTACTATACACTAGTGTCTAGTAATGTTAGCTTAAGATGCTATATCTAAAATTATTAAGGCGTTTGTCAATGGTTAACTTTGATCAACAATCAGATGTGCAGGAAGGCTCGGTCTTTAAAACCCGAGTAACGGAATTGCTGGGCATTAGGCACCCGGTCGTGTGTGGAGGTATGACAAATGTGGGGCGGGCAGGATTAGCTGCTGCAGTATCCAATGCGGGTGGTCTGGGTATGATAACGGCGCTGACAACAGGTTCTCCGATAAAGCTAGAGCAGGAGATTGCTGCAACCCGTGAGCTTACGGATAAACCCTTCGCGATCAACCTCACTATTTTGCCAACCATTAACCCAATTCCTTTTGATGAATATGCTGATGTGATCGCTAATTCCGGGGTGGCGGCAGTGGAAACTGCTGGTCGCAACCCAGAGCAGTATATTTCTAAGTTTAAAGCGGGCGGTTTGATCTGTATTCATAAGGCGGTATCAGTTAGGCATAGCCTCACAGCTCAAAAAATCGGTGTAGACATAGTAAGCATTGATGGGTATGAATGTGCAGGGCATCCCGGGGAGGATGATGTATCGAACCTGGTGTTAATACCCGCTGCGGCTCGGCAGTTGGATATACCGGTTATTGCTTCGGGAGGCTTTGCCAACGGGCAGGGTTTGGCGGCTGCATTGGCGCTGGGTGCAGAAGGTATCAATATGGGTACCCGGTTTGTGGCAACGCAAGAGGCGCCCATTCATGACAATATTAAACGTGCTTATGTCGAGTCCTCGGAGCGTGATACCCTCTTGTTATATAGGCCGTTACGCAACACTGCCCGGTTCTTAAGAAATGCGGTAACCGAGGAAGTATTAAGTATAGAAAAAGAAAAGGGCAAGGATATACAGTTTGGAGATATTCGCGAATTGGTGGCGGGGCCTCGCCAGCAAGAGGCGTGGTTTGGTGGAGACAAGGATAGAGGTGTTATTACGACAGGCATGGTTGTTGGTTTGATCGATGATGTGCCTACTTGTCAGGAACTTTTGGATAGGATTATCGGTGAGGCTGAGGAAATAGTGAGAGGCACTTTGCCGAGTATGTTGGTGTAAAAGGTCCTAGGTAGTTGAGCTCCTTCCTAATCGAATCCCGATTCGAGCGATAAAGCCAAGTAGAGCGGTACTATGTTTATATAGAGTGTTTTATGCGACGCTCAGGGGTTCAAACAAAGGCAGATAAATTTCTTCGTGTTGCTCAAAGAGAACTTTAACCTGCATTCCAATAAATACTTTGTCGGGGTTGATATTGATAATTTCAGTGGTGATGTTGAGCCCCTGCTGTTCAGTTAGCCCCACAATTGCAACGACATAAGGGACTTCCAGGTCTGGTATCCACGGCATGTGGTTAACAGTATAAGAGACTATTTCTGCTTTGCCTGATACAGGGGTGGCGGTAACATCCCTACTATGGCATAAGGGGCACATGGGCACGGGTGGGTGAATATAATGCTGGCATGCTGAACATTGGTTAATCATCAGTTGGCCGCATTGCCCCCCGGTCCAGAACGCTTGGGTATGCTTTTCTAGCTCTGGTAATGTGCGTGGTACCTTGGTTTGCTCTTTAGCCTCCATCGTACATATCCTCTCTTCCTCAGTCAGTTTGACGGGCGATAAAACCGCGGTCCTGTTGTAGTATTCTCGCGATACTCTGCTCTAAAGTCGAGTCTTCTAATGGTTAGGCTCCGCGGAAATCAATGACTTTAATTTCCAAAAATTCATTCAATCCCTCTTCACCGTATTCTCTTCCGATGCCAGATCGTTTGTAGCCGCCAAAGGGTACGGTGGGGTTAAGTTTTCCGCCACCGCCGTTGATTAAAACGCCACCGGTACGTATTTGTTTGGCGATATTAAAGGCTTTTCCTGCATCCTTTGAGAAAACACCGCCGCTCAGTCCATAAACTGAGTCGTTGGCGATATTAATGGCTTCTTCTTCTGTGTCAAATCCTATTACGCAGAGGACTGGGCCGAAAATCTCTTCCTGGGCAATTGTGGTGTCATTGCTCTTGCAGTCAAATATAGTTGGCTCAATATAGAAGCCTTGATCCAGTCCCTCTGGGATGCCGCCGCCGTAGACTAGTCTGTTGCCTTCGCTTTTCCCTTTTTCAATGTAATCAAGCACTTTCTCCCGCTGCGCAGCACTGATTAGCGGGCCCATGCCAACATTAGAGTCGGCTGGATCACCAATTTTCATTTGACTTACCATCGCACAAAGCAAGTCTAGATATTGCTCGCGAATGGAGTTGTGCACCAGTTGGCGAGTCTGCAGGATACAGCCCTGGCCGCACTGATTGGTAAGATTCATCATGCCGTTAAATGCTGCCAGTTCAAGGTCGGCATCTTCACAGACAATCATGGCGGACTTGCCGCCTAGCTCTAGCGCAACGCGTTTTAGGGTGGGGGCTGCTTGGGCTTGAATTAATGCGCCAACTTTATCAGAGCCGGTGAAGCTGATTTGATCAACTCGAGGGTCTGTTGTTAATTTTTCTCCAACCTCAACGCCTCCGGTAACTATATTGAAGACGCCCTCGGGAAGCCCTGCCTCCATGGCGATTTCGCCAATAATAAGGGCTTGAAGCGGAGTCTGTGGTGCGGGTTTTAATATAAGGGTGCAACCGGCAGCCAGCGCAGGTCCGATTTTGGCTATGTTGAGAAAGAACGGATAGTTGTAAGCGGTGATCCCAACAGAGACACCCAGCGGTTCATAGACTTTAACTGTTGAGCCTAGGTTTTGACCGCCTGTCCAGCTTGGGTGTACCGAGACGGAGCCTGGGACAATGAATTCTCGTCTCTGAATTTGTTCAATGAAATATTGAAAGCCATCCATCGACATATCGAAATGCATGGCGCTGGCTACAGCTACGGTAGAGCCAGCCTCGGCGACGATTAGGTTGACGATTTCAGTTTTTCTAGCGATCAGGGCGTCGTGAAATTTCTGCAGGATTTTGGCTCTTTCCCTCCACTCCATTTTGGGCCATGGGCCTTTATCAAATGCCTCTCTTGCTGCGCTAATGGCTGATTCTGCATCAGCAATGGTGCCAACGGGAGCTTTCCCGATCACCTCTTCAGTCGCAGGATTGATAACTGTTTGTACTGCTCCTGTGATGGGCTTAATTTTTTTACCGCCAATATATAAAGAATCACAATACATTGAAATGGTCATTTATTTTTTCCTCTCTAGAGGTGCGCATCAATTGTTCACCCTGTGTTAGTTTATCCAATGCGTTGTGTCATGACCCCGTTGGTTCAGTCATTGATAGTGAGCATTGACATTAGTCGTTATCATAATTACTCTTTACAGCAGTGTATATATAATTTTTATCAAAATCGATGATATACAGACCTGCTACCCGAAAGTTTTTTTCTGTTTAGATGCTACCGGAGTTAATTGAGTGAAAATTATTGTTGACCGAGAAAGATGCCAGGGCCATGCCTTATGTGCCGCTCAAGCGTCAGATGTGTATGAGCTTGACGAAACTGGTTATAACTGCATGGGGCAGTTTGAAGTAAAGCCTGGTAAGGAGGAGGACGCAAAACTAGGAGCTTCCTGGTGCCCCGAAGAAGCTATAAGTATTATTGAGTAATATTGTTGAGTAACGCTGACTTATCCTCCTTGCTGGGTAAGCCCCTTAAATATTGTATCCCTAATACTCAATTTAAAACGCCGATTTACAGTAAGGCGGTGTCTCAGGGTTTTTAAATTGCTTGATTGGGATGGACTTAACTAATCGCTAGGACTCGATCTGCCCGAGATTGGCATGAATGATAGCCCCATTTATCACCGGATTGGCGGTGCAGAAATAAAGTGCACTCGCTATCTCTTCCGGGTCAACGAGACGCTTAAAAGTGACCCCTTCCGCTATTCCAGAAAGTACCTCCTCGCTTTTCCCCACATGGGCGCGGAGCATTTCCGTATCAGTAAACCCCGGGCATACACAGGCCGTATGCACGCCCGTACCCGCCAAATCCTGGCAGGTAGAGCGCATTGCCCCGACCACGGCATGCTTGGATACTACATAAGAGAAGGCGTTGGGTACGGCCTTTTCACTCAGCGTAGACCCCACATAAATAATGGATGACCCCGCCTTCATGTAGGGCAACAACAGCTGATTGAGTTGTACTGGCGCGATAAGGCTAAGTTGCATCACGCCCTGCAGGGATTTCACAGAAACGTTATTCAGGCTGTCTTTATGGAGGAGGGCTGCACAGTGGATCACAGCGATCTGTTCGCAACCATCGGTAAATGAGAAGATTTTCTCGCTACAAGATGACAGCCAGTTGGGATCAGATAGGTCGGTGACAATCTGGAAAACGCCTTCCTGAGACGATGCGGTTCGTGAAAGATTGATGACTTTATAGCCATGCTGGAGAAAATGACGAGCGGTTGCGTAGCCAATACCTCTGCTCGCGCCGGTTATGATCAAAGCTCGTTGCATTGAATATTATCCCCTTTAAACCTGTTACTTAGCATCTCGCTGGAGCCCGACTGCCCTGGCCCTGATGATACCTCAATTATGACTTTTTGTTACCCGTTAGTTAAGGATTCAAATGCTTATGAGTTCTTTTCTCAACACTATTCTTATTTACATTTGCGGAGCGATATGAACTACGAGACCATCTTGCTTATCTGTCAGACTTACTTGACATGCTAGTCTACTATTTTCTCGTTTGGTTTCCAGGCAATCGAGCAACATGTTTTCGACGTCACTTTTTTCTCCCAGTAGCTGCAATTGCTTGGTGTCGTTAATATAAACGTGGCAGGTGGCGCATGAGCATGAACCACCGCACTCAGCGTCAATACCAGGAATCAAATTGTCGGTCGCCACCGTCATGAGATTGCCGCCAATGTCGGTTTGAGTTTCATATTCGTTGCCGTCAGGATCGATAATGTGTAATTTAATCACTATTGGTTACCTATGACTTTTGTAGTTATCTTGTTTAAGTGCTTGCTTGGAAATACTTTGGCCTTCGCTCATTAGTTGTTTGGCTTTGATAAAATCTTGTGTCGAATTGATTGCATCGACCGCCAAAAGGCGATCGCCGGCGAAGTACCAGGCAGAGAATTGCTCATCTTCCATGTTGCCGAGGATCACAATATCGTCGAAACCGACATTGATGCCCGCAATCTGCAGTTTTAGATCGTATTGATCTGACCAGAACCAGGGCAGCGCCTGGTGCGGTAATTCTTTTCCACAGATATAAGCCGCAGCCGATTTGGCTTGCTCTAATGCATTGGGCACTGACTCCAGGCGAAGTCGGGTTTTAGTGAAGTGGCAGGGAAAGTTAGTGCAGTCACCAATGGCGAATATATTGGGGTCCTCGGTCCGACCGAATTTATCAATATTTATTCCATTAGTGACGTTTAAGCCGGCATCAGTTGCCAGGCTAGTGTTTGGGTAGACGCCAACGCCAATCACAACCAGGTCGGCGGGATAGGATTTTCCATTACTGCATTTTACCGCTTCGACCCTATGTCGACCCACAAACTCCATAGCTTGAGCATTGGTAACGATATTGACGCCACGCGTAACATGAGCTTTGGTGTAAAAAGCTGAAATTACCGGTGAGGTGACGCGTTGCAAAACCCGCTCCATACCCTCCAGGACGGTGACAACCATTCCTGCGTTGCTTAAAGCAGCAGCAGTTTCGAGGCCGATGTAGCCGCCGCCCACTACGACTGCAGACTTACCCTCTTTAATGTAAGGCATCAGTGACTGGGCGTCGTCGTAGTTGCGCAAGTAACCGATACCCTTAAGCTGTTCTCCAGGGAGATTTAAGACAATCGGGTCCGCGCCAGTAGCGATAACAAGTTTGCTATAGGAAATAGTTTCACCCTTGTCTAGAGTGATTTGACTATCTTCGCGAGAGATGCTTTTTACCCGCGCGCCAAGCTTCAGTTGAATATTATGCTTGTCATAGAAACTCTGCTGTCTCAGTAGTGTTTTGTCAAAGCTAACTTGTTGGGTTAGTAGGGTTTTTGATAGAGGAGGCCGATTATAGGGTAAGTGGGGCTCTGCGCCTACGATCACTATATCGCCGGAATAGCCCGCATGGCGAAGAGAGGCTGCCAGTTGCACAGATGCATGACTGGCGCCAATTGCAACAATGGGAGACGGAACCATACTTGTATTTCCTTGTTTGTGTCCCATGTTGAGGAAAGGGAGAGAGTGTTCTGGAGTATTCGTGTTGTAAACACGATAATTGCGTATAACTTTACATCAGTGTTAAGCTAAGTTCAACACTGTTGAGAGTGCTGCTATAGGCGTTGGACACTAGCTGCGCGGAAAGTCTGTGAACTTTGGGTGATTGACGAAGTGCTATTGCGAGAAACGATACTGTAGTTTTAGAAGACAGATACGGAAAAAGAAATTAAATGAGCAGGTCTTGTTCGACTATTAGATAAATCGGCTTGTCATTGCGCTGTTATTGCTGACTGGATGAGTCAAATTTGAGTGCCCATGTAGACAAACAGTGCGGGCTGAAGTGAACCGATTCAGGAGAATCAAAATGGCATCTGAAAGTGAAGTAATTATTGATATCGACAATGGTGTATTGACGATAACACTGAACCGACCAAAGGCAAAAAATGCAGCCAATAGGGCGCTGGCAGAAGGTGTGAGCGCTGCAATCGATCAGCTGGAGAGTGATTCCAGTTTGCGAGTGGCCGTCATTACTGGCGCGGGTGGTACTTTCTGCTCAGGTATGGACCTTAAGGGCTTTGTCCGCGGTGAGACGCCTTATATCCAAGGTCGAGGGTTTGCAGGTTTAACCGAGTACCGCGCTAAAAAGCCGATTATTGCGGCGATAGAGGGTTATGCGCTCGCTGGAGGTATGGAAATGGCCATAAGTTGCGACATAATTGTCGCCGCCGATGACGCCAAATTTGGTATACCCGAAGTCAAGCGAGGGTTGGCTGCCGGCGCTGGTGGTTTGTATCGACTTCCCAGGCAAATGCCTGAGCGTGTGGCTATGGAATTGGCCTTGACGGGCGACTTCATTGCGGCAGAGCGTGCCTATGAGCTAGGCCTTATTAATCGTGTTGTCGGCAGTGGCTGTGCTCTTGCGGCTGCGCAGGAAATGGCTGGGAAAATTGCGGCGAATGGACCGCTGGCTGTGGCTGCCAGCATGATGGTCATTAGCCAGGCGCAAGATTGGGCACTTGATGAGGCTGCGCAGAAGCAAGGGGAGTATCTCGATCCGGTATTTTCTAGCGAAGATGCTATTGAAGGCGCGACCGCATTTGCGGAAAAGCGCGCACCTCAGTGGAAGGGGCTATAAGAGAAAATATCGGATATGCATTTGGTGTTGACCCAGAAAAATGCGGATTGATGGTAATATCAAACCGCTGAAAATCGTTCCATAAGCTGACATATGACACCTATGATGCTGCCGTCCTAACTGGTCACTTCTGTCGTTTTACCGTTTAAGTCAAAGCTAATCACATGAGCTCCTTGATACTGCATTAAACATGTCTCGACTTGTGGATCTGAGTTATGATATCGTACTGCATGTCAAGCGACATGCAGTACGGAAAGGCAAAAATCCGATCGTAAAATAAGGCAACCATAAGGGCCAGCATTAGATGACTTCTAAAATCACACGAAGAGATTTTTAATGGCGTCGCTATTGGTGCCGGTAACATAATTTTACGCTATGGCCTGCTAGTATTATTTTACACAGGTGTAAAATAATATATGCATTTATATAGACAGGTGTGTAAAAAAACTATATTCTTAAACCGTATGTAGCATTATAAGCTAGGTTATTAAAACTTACCAAGGGGAGTAATAAAATGAAAACTATGCAAAAAAACCTGATTTCCATGGTTGTAGCGGGGTTGCTCATACCCCTCACAGCCCAAGCTGATATCGAAGAAATTATTGTTACAGCGAATAAGCGTGAGCAAAGTATTCAAGATGTGCCAATAGCAATAAGCGCTTTCGATAGTTCTGCGCTGGCGGAAATTGGTGCAGATTCTCTAGAAAACCTAACAAATTTTGTTCCTGGTGTTGCTCTTTTTGATGATCGCGGAGCAGGCCAACCTACGTGGGTTATTCGAGGTGTTGGTCTAGCAGACTTTAATGCCAACAATACTCCCACTGCGGCCATTTATTACGATGAAGCCTATATGACATCGAATGCATTGGGTGCTATCGGCTTGTATGATATTGAACGTGTTGAGGTTCTTAAGGGCCCCCAAGGTGGTCTCTATGGACGTAACACCACTGGTGGTGCCGTAAGAATAGTCTCTAACCGACCTAATCTAGCAGAATCTGAAGGTTACGTTAGTGTTAGCTATGAAGGGCGTTACGGAGGCACTGTAGCCGAGGCTGCCTATAATGTACCGTTATCAGAAAACGCGGCGGTGCGCGTCGCTATGCAGGGAGATCATGGAGGTGGTTGGCAAGATTCTCTAGCAACAGCAGAGGATGATGACCATGGCGATCGTGATTCTCTTGCCTTTCGAGGGCAGTTGTTATATTCACCATCCGATGACTTAGAGATTTTATTTAAAGCTGATATTGGTCGAGATAAATCTGAAACAATGTTGGGCCGAGGCAATGGCTTCTATGATCCTCTTACTGGTGGTCCTTGCGCTGCGATTATGGCCGGTCAGAGAGACGAGACATCCTGTATTGGTCTGCACAATCTGCTAGGCGATCCTAGATTGCCATCAGACCAAACCAAAAATGGCTCGGTCGTTTTATCAAATCCGATCAATGATTTGGATAATGAATGGACTGGCATCACTTTGACTGTGGATAAAGACCTAGGTTATGCCAGTCTTGTGTCGATCTCCTCTTTTCTAGACTTTGATTATGTTCAGAGCTTCGATTATGACGGTACACCGCTTGCACTTGTGCAGAGTAAAGAAGGGTTTAAAGACCACGACACAACAATCGAGCAATGGTCTCAGGAATTTCGTCTGCTATCGAACAATGATGGCCCGCTATCGTGGCTTGCTGGCGCAAACTATGCGAAAGATACTAACGATACAATGACAAGTGCTGATATAACCACGCTTTATCAAATTGGATATGTCCCATTTGATCTAGTAACAAATAGCTACTCGCAAGAAACATCAACCTGGGCTGTTTATGGTCAGGCCGGATATGATATTTCGGATAGCGTTAATATAAATGGCTCTCTCCGTTATACCGATGAAGATAAGGAGCTTGATTACACTACTTATATCGGAGCTGAAGGGGTTCTTATGCTGCTGGGAGATGTCCAGGGAATGAGCTCTTCTCTTGATAGTAACTGGTCGGGCCACCTCGGTATAGATTGGCGAGTGTCTGATAATACGCTGGTTTATGCGAAGTACTCCCGAGGCTTTAAGTCGGGCGGATTCTTCACTGCTTGGACAGATGATACTAGTGCAATTCCCGTCTACAAAGAAGAAGTAAATGATGCCTATGAAGTGGGAGTAAAGTCTAATCCCTCGGATGAACTTCAAGTGAATGCAGCTGTATACTTTTACGATTATCAGGACACCCAAGGGAAAATTTCTGCGCCATCCGCTGCGGCTCCCAGTGGTTATCTCACCGCTCTGGGTACCTTGGGTGATGCAGAGCATACAGGTGCAGAAGTGGATCTGTTATGGAGCCCAGCACAGATGCCAGGTTTCAGTGTTCAGTTAGCCTACGCTTGGCTCGACGCTGAGATCACGAGTTCTGATTATGTTTCCTTTGATCAGTTAAGTATGGTTTACAGCCTCGAAGGGTTGGACAGAGATTTTGCACCTAAAACAAGTTACTCAGTGAATGTTCGCCAGGAGGCAAATGTAACTGAGAGCCTGTTGGGAAGTGCCTCGCTGACTTACAGCTGGCGTGATGATCTTGCACCTCGCTCATCACAGCTCTCTGATACTGATTATGGTCTACTGGGTCAGGATGACTATGGCGTCTTAAATCTGTATTTAGCGATAGCCAATGTCAACGAAGGGTGGGAGCTATCCATCATCGGTGAAAATATTACCGATGAAGTCTACATTGTTCGTGCCACAGGCGATGACGGTGGTAGCTATATGGATATGTTGGGGCGACCTGCTACTTGGAGTATCAATGCCCGATTTGATTTTTAAGGTATGATCCCTCTTCACGGAGCTAGCACTCAGTGCTGGCTCCGTTTTTGTTTTAAACAGGCTACGACTGTCGGAGAATATCTATGTTCTACGCTACAATTGCCACATTTTTACTACTTATTTTTCCCGGAGAAAACGCTATGAGTCAGGAAACATCTTCCGCGCCAAGTCCAGTCATACCGATTGCTATTGAACAGAGCTATCTGGAAGGTAGGGGACTGACCAGGGTTGATTCATCAGAGTTCGATGGCGAAGGAATTACTCGAGATGATGACTATATCTCGGAATCCTTTAAGCATGATTTTCATATCGGGAAAATTATGGTTGCTGTCTTCGAGGCTGGGCCCGGCAGGGTCTACATTGATGGCGCCGTTTATGACGAATTTGTTCAAATTCTGGAAGGGCGTCTCATACTCACCCCGGATGGCGGGGATGCTGTCGAGTTCAAGCAGGGAGACTCCTTAGTGGTGCCCCAAGGGTATAAAGGCTATTGGTATATGCCTGAGAAGTATCGGGAGCTAATCGTCATAAATACAGATTATGGTCAATCAAAAGATGGGTCTTAAAGTGACATGCTGGATTATTGAAGCAGGGTTATTCTGAATAGTCAGTTAAAGAAGATGAAAACCATGGCAAAAACACTATTAACATACGTTCCTTTAAAGCAGATGACAGTTTTTTGGTAGCCAAAGGCTTTTTAGGCACCTGGGATATAACGAATCATTTTTGTGAAGTGGTTGTTGTTGAAATCAGAACCATGATGAAAGCAGAAGTTTTATAGTTTACTGTTCTCACCATATTTAGGATACCGGAATCGAATGAGAGTAGTACTGAATACTGAATGGTTTCGTATAGTCTTGATCGGTGGTCTGCTCCTACTTCTTGCAATCGTGGGCACCGGATGTGCGATGGACGTGGGCGAAGAGCAAGCGCTCTCGACGATAGTGAGTGACGGGCAGTCCACGGATTGGGAGTTGCTTGGCAATTCGCCCGATATGCAGCACCACTCCAGCCTGAGTCAGATCAACACCGAGACTGTGTCGGATCTAGGCCTCGCCTGGGCGATTGATCTCCCTACCCGGGATGGACTCGTTGGCAATCCTCTCATCAGGAATGGACGAATCTTCCAGGGTGGATCGCAGAGCCAGGTCTTTGCGAATGATCTGAAGACGGGGAAACTGCTGTGGACATACAAGCCCCTGGACGACAGGCCTCCAAGCTCCTTTCTAGAAACCTGGTTGAGGAGTATTAATCGTGGGGTCGCGCTATACGAAAATCTCGTCATCGTCGGAACATCCGACTGTCGGCTCGTCGCAATCGATCAAGTTACCGGGGTCAAGCGATGGGAGGCTGAAACCTGCGATGGAAAACAGAACTACATGATCAGTGGTGCGCCTCGCGTTGGGGGAGGCAAGGTCTTCATTGGCAACTCCTGCGCTGATATGGGCCTCAATCGCGGTCATGTGGATGCCGTTGATGCGAATACCGGGAAACACCTGTGGCGCTTCTACACGGTTCCGGGCGACCCGAGCGAGCCTCAGGACAGCGAACTCTATGAAATGGCGGCGAAGACCTGGGGCGAAGGGTGGTATGAGAAGACCAAGGGCTGCGGCAGCGTCTGGGATGCCATGGTCTACGACCCCGATTTGGACCAGCTTATTATCGGAACCGGGGCGCCGTCGCCTTCGGATCCGACAAAACGAGGCAAGGACGCGGGCGACGAACTCTTCACAAATGCCGTCGTCGCCCTGGATGCCCAGACCGGTGCCTACCGGTGGCATTTCAGTCAGGTGCCTGGCGACGCATGGAATTACGAGCCCGCTGTCGGGCTCATGACGGCCACCTTGCCGATCGATGATGAGGACAGGCGCGTGGTTCTCAGCGTGCCGAAGAACGGCTTCGTCTATCTGTTGGACGCGAAAACCGGCGAGTTCATCTCGGGTCGCAACTACGTGCCGGTCAACTGGGCGAAAGGCCTCGACGACGAGACCGGGCGACCGATTTTCGATCCTGCTGCACGCTATTGGGAAGCGGCCGACGGTGAGCCCACGATCATCCTTCCGAGTAACGCAGGTGCGCACGATTGGACCGCTTTGGCATTCGACCCACAGAAGAACGTGCTCTTCATCCCCGCGATGACGATGCCTGAACGGCGCGAGCGCACGGCCAGTGGGGAATTCAGTTACGACCAGCGGCTCGACAGACAGGGCAATCCCGAATGGCAGGCGTTCGCAGAGCTCGTGGCGTGGGATCCGGTGACCCAGAGCGAGGCGTGGAGGCAGCGCCATGCATTGCCACTGAATGGAGGAGCGTTGCACACGGCGGGCGGACTCGTCTTCCAGGGGACGGCCGAGGGCTACCTGAGCGCGTATGATGCCGCCTCGGGAGAACAGCTTGGGTCGTTCGCAGCTGGTGGTGCCATCCGAGCTGCGCCGTCGACAGTAGTGGCCGACGGTCTCCAGTACATCATCGTGCCGGCAGGTGCGCCCTCCACATCGGCCGCCTCGGCCGGGTTGACGGACTACAGCTCGACGAAGGAGTCGCGCAGCCGGCCACGGTTATTGGCCTTCGTGTTGGGAGGCGACGCGCCGACGCCCGCATGGGCGGCCCAGTTGACCTTTCCAAAACCGCCGGTCGATCGATATCCATTGGAAGCGGCAGCGATGGGGGAAGTTATCTATGAAGTTGCGGGATGTGTGGCGTGCCACGGATATGGCGGCCAATCCGTCGGAGGCGCGGCAGCTGATCTTCGAATGCGCCTGCCTGCGAATCTCGAGTACTTGAAGGCTGTGCTGGGTGGAGCATTCGCCCCGCGTATGCCAGAGGTGGAGCTGGACGATGCCAGTACGGAGGCGCTATATGCCTATCTGGTCAACACTGCCTGGCACGCATACGATAATGCCAATGCCAGTGCGACTCCTCAATAAGTGACTGACCGCAGCCTTGGGCAGCTCATTCAGCGCGGGGCATGCGCAAAGCACAGTTTGATGCCCCATACTAGGATAAACTTGAGTTGCCAGATTCACCAAGAAAGTACGGTCGCATCTCTCCCCAAATATTCCTTATTAATCAAATAGGCCTTTCAAGCGATTACGCAGCCATTGCTGGCCTGAAGGGCTATGGTCGTATGCTACCTGCATGGCGCTGACAGCGATCATGGTTTTGTAGACAACAGACTCATCTTCCCGTTGTTCGGGGGTGGGTTTTTTGGTGTTTAACGCAATAGAAATACCCGGGTAAGTCACTGCCCCTAGGCCATAGGTTTGTGCCACTGGGTCCTTGGATAGATCTTTAGTAAACAGGGCCGTGAAAGCGTCATAGCTACCAATTCGCGAGAATGACCAAACGCTAGCCGAAGTTACCTCGTCTGGAAAGTTTACATTGAGGGCAAGGCCGGCAGGTAAAATTGACGTATCTCTGGATTTTTTCACCAACTCGCTCAGCAGCGCTACGGCATGATCTGCGACAATGAGCGATAAGTGATTGTCGGCATGGTTACCGAAACTGTCCTGTTTCCCTTCGGTGTTCTCGCCGGCACTTAAAGCAATTGCTGAGATCCCCCTGCTGGCAGCAAACTGAATATTACTAACTGTCCCGGAGCTAACGACGATGCTGCCCACATTCTGGCCCTGATTGGGGCCGGAGATCACTAGGTCGGGTGCGCTGCCCCAGCGTGCGGGTGCAAGAATGTCCAGACCATAGGCGGTGGCCATGATGGGAGTGCCGTTAACATATGAGAAGTCGCTGTAGTCAAAGCCTTTCTCGACTTTACTTACTGGGCCAACGCCCGATTCAGCAGCGCTAGCTGCATTATTCAGGCAGGCTTCGGTAAGTGGTGTGAGCGGCTCAAGGAATATTATTGCAGCACCCATGCCGCTTTGGCCCTGACAGGGGATTGAAACAACTACATCGTGCCCGGCGGTTTTGAGGGCCTTGTAGAGTGCTTTGATGTTGCTGGTCAGGCCGTCGTCGTTACTCATTACAATATTGAGTGCCGAGGTGGGCAGGGAGATGGCTGCCAAGCTGGCGGCGAGGGCAAGTCTTATGGCGAGGTTTTTTAACAGTCGGCAATTTTGTGTAGCTTTCATGTTGTTTATGTTCCTTGCTAGCAATAAGTAAATCGCTGTGCGATTGGCGCCTCGCCAGAAGCTATAACTACATCGAATGCCATATTGGCGAGATGCAGGCTTGGTTTGTGCGCATCGTATCATTGCGTTTCCGGCCACGGCCATTGAGAGGCCGTTGAGAAAGGCTCGTCGGGTTATCTATCTGCCCATGTCCCTATGCTATGTCATACTGGCGCCGTTTCTTGATTCTCCGCGGCAGTAAATCCCCATTGCAAATGCCCCAACCCATGCTAGCAGCATGAAGGTACTGTAGTTGGTGATTTCACTCAGTGGAATTACACCGGTGACCAGAAAGCCGTAAAAGATGGGATAGATAATGCCGAAGAGACCCAGACTGACAGCGGCGACCTTTGCGCTGGTCGAGAATTGGAACAGTGGGCGGGCAACCAGTAGTCCGAACATCGACCACAGCCACAGCCCCAGGTAATCGAAGTACGTGGTCAGGCTGTAAGGGTAAGACTGACTATTAATGGAGAGCAGGGTGAGCCCCGGCTCCTGGCCGGATGATCCCGCGGCCAGATCTTGGGCTGCCAGGGGAACGATCCAAAGTTCGGTACCCTTGGTGATTAGAATCGCCATGGTACCAAGCAACAGCACGATGCCGCCTGATACTGCGGCCAGGGGATTAACGCTGAAAACCTTCCAACAGATGGCGGCGAAAACCGTTGCAAGTGTGAACACCTGGACAATCTGGGTGACCCAGCTGAGAACAAAGGCGCCGTTGTTTTCGTTCAACCAGGCGACTTTCTCAGCGGCCGTGCTGCCAGCGGGGGCGTCATAAACTCCGAACATGCTCACGGCGGTGAACACGAAAAGGACGATAGCTGACAGGTATGCGGCTTTGTTGATTTGACTGTCCAATCGATTGGTAGTACTCATAGTTAACTCCTTAAAAAATTATTGTTAATTGTTAGCGGCTGTTCCTATTACTTCACTTTTGCCACAACGGCATTGATATCCAGGTCTAGTTCTACCCGGCGTCGATGATAGCGCCAACTCTCCTCGGTTCGCTTCAGTTCATCGATATACCAGCCTGAGGCCACAAATTCATTGCGGGTTCCCTTTCCGTCCTGGAGAACGGTGAGCATGCGAACCCGTTGCTGGGCGGTATCTCCACTGATGTCAATTTCTGGTTCTGTAGTCACATGGACGGCTGTCGTGGTGGCGTTGCAGCGTGCGGCAATCTGCTCGCGCCCGACGTAGGTTCCCTCGCCAACGATATTGAACTCCGCGTCCTCCGTGAAAAGGTTGGAGTACGACGTGCCGTCTGCCAGGTCGGCATAGCGATTGTATTTGGCATTCAATTGTCGTATTGCCACATAGTCTAAAAGGTTTTGCATTTCGGTTTTCTGCATGAAATTATCGCCTCAAGTCTTAACAGTTATGCTGTGTTACCGTCTTCTTGCTACCCGTTGCCCAGTTGCTCATTGATAGCCCGCCAGGCTGCATCGATCGCTCCATCGAGGTAAGCCCGATTCTCAGAATCTGAGTTTGCAATACTGATACGACCAAAGGGCTTGCGACCCAGTTCGTGGGGTGCCTCGCCCTTTGGCCATTCAGGGTCATATAGTCCCATGTAATCGTAGGCGTAGCCATGTGACCATCGGTTGATGGTGATCGCTTCGATGTCCCGTTCGGCATCGAAGCCAAAAGCGCCAAACATACCGGTCAGTTGCTCGCATATCTCCCGCTCATAGTCCGCGAATGTCCTGGTGTAGAGTTTGTGCCTAGCCTGGCGATACAGGTCCCGGCCGCTCTGGCTACCATTGTTTTTGTCGGTTGGTGAGGTCAGCATATAGATAAGCATAGGCGAATCAGGATCATCGCTGTGTTGATAGTCGCCGATCGACACCGGGGGAGTGCCGGAAACCATTTTGTAGGGGCTGGTGGGGCAGTGGAATACTTCCACTCCGGACTTATTAAAAGCATGGCGATTTCGTACCATTACGATCGATACTAGCAGCGGCGTCTTTACGCCATAAGCAAGGCCTTCTTTCTGCTCCTTGGGCATTTCTGGACAAAGGTGCGGTATCATGCCGTTGTAGCAGGCCATGATGCAATGCTTGCCCTTCACGCGGTAAGTTTCACCCTGATTCACGTAGCTAACCGAAACAGAACCATCGGTATTGTTATGTGCGTTAACCGCAGAGCTGTTCAGGCGAAGCCGCACTGTGTGGTTGGGTAAATCCAGTTTGTTGTAGTCGAAACGGGTCGTGATAAGATCTTCGATGGTGCTTCCGGGGGCCGCAGCTGGAATTAGTTGCCTTACCATTTGTCTTGCTAACGAGGCGTTGCCATCGGGCATCCACACCACGTCAGAATCTTCAAGTATCATACTGTCTGCCAGAGCCTCATAGGCCTCCTGCCCTAGCACGCTAAAGCCCGGTGACCCCCACTTGACGGCTTCGGCAATTGAAATGGAGTCGGCGCCTAGGCAGAAAGTCACACCTATCACCGTATTCCATAGCAAAGAGGTATTTTTCGCAAGGCCAACATACTCCCTAAGGAAGTTTTCGTAGCTGGTTCGCTTGAGAAACTCCTTGATATTTTTGTCTGGCAGGGGTTTCTTCAGCGCCAGAGTGCCCTCTACAAAGGCAATGAGTTTCTGTTGTTCTGCAGCCGGGACTGTCAGTGACTGAATCAGCTCTGAGTAGTTACCCATGCCAAACCAAGCGCCCATCCAGGGCCCGTTGATAACACTGTCTTTGCCGAAGTGCTTGTGGTCTGTATACAGGCCAACCTGTGACTCTGGGCTCGCTAGATCCCAACCGGGCGCCATCGCTGCCCTGACTTTATCGATATCAAAGCCCAGGTCTCGTAACAACTCCTTGGATTGCGGGGAATACAGGTGTGAATCTTGGAAATTACCACTGCCGCCGGGAGCGAGCAACATCCTACCCTGGCTGTGGAATTCATTGCGCCTGGCATGGCCACCAAATTCATCGTGGTTATCCAGTAATAGGACGCGTGCATCTTTGCCGGCCTTCTGCTGATAGAACAGGGCGGCAGCCAGACCGCTGATACCCGAACCCACCACTATGAGGTCGTATTCCTCGTTGAGGTCCTGATAGCTGGAAGGTTTCTCCCCGTGCCAAGCCAAGGCATGGGAGGTTTCAAAAGCACCGTCGTGATTACCGCGAATGCCCGTCAACGCAGGCGGATAATAGTCGCTGGAGATTGCCGATGCTGATCTTATGGCCTCTGCCAGCGCAGTATGTGGACCTATAACCGCAGCTCCGGCCAGGCCAATGGAAACGCCGTTAAGAAAGTCTCTTCGTGTTATTTGTCTAGCCATGTGTTAAACCTGTGCGAATAGATTACTGTTCCAGTAGCTTGTAAAGTAAGTTGGTGTCAAGAAACTCGGTAATACTGCAGATCTTGTCGTCTCGATAGCGGAGCACGTGAACGTACTCATTGTTGTAAGGCATACCTGTGCGGCCGTTTGCCTTACCATTAAACTGCACAACGGCGATGCCGTCTCCCGTCACGATGTCATTCACGGTGATTGCCACACCGTTCTGGTCAATATATTGGAACACTTTAAGCCAGCAGTTCTCTAGAATGTCTTGCATGCCCTTGAATTCTCGACCGAGTTCCGGGTGATTGCCGATAGGCCTAAATATGATGTCGTCTGTGGTGTATTTAAAAGCCCCTTCCAAATCTCCACTGTTGACGGCATCGGAAAATGCTTTGTATATCTGTTCTTCAGTGCTTTTAGGCATGTCAGTCCCTACTCGTTTGTTAAAATACTTAGCATAATTGCCAGATCATCGGCAGCCTGGCAAGGAAAATCTCAATCCCTTTACATGCGTATGGCTCCGTCTAGGCGAATGGTTTCACCATTTAGATAGGGGTTTTCTGCAATTTGGGTGGCCAGTAACGCGAATTCTTCCGGCTGTCCGAGGCGCTTGGGATACTGCACCAAGCGCTCTAGGCCCTGACGAAAATCTTCGGGCATGGCCATCATGGCAGGTGTGCCCATTAGTCCTGGGGCAATCACGTTGATGCGTACTCCCAGTTCCGCGAGATCTCGGGCGATCGGCAGGGTCATGCCAACAATGCCCGCCTTGCTGGCGCTATAGGCAGCCTGGCCCTTCTGGCCATCCATATAGGCCACGGAGGCGGTGTTAATGATGACGCCTTTTTCTTCGCCCTTGTTTGCACTCATCTTCTCGACCGCGAGACGCAGGACATTGAAGGTTCCCACCAGGTTGACATTAATCACGTTCTGGAACTGGTCCAGCGGATGAGGGCCCTTGCGGCTACTGTAGGTCTTGGCGCTGGGGCCAAAGCCAGCGCAGTTGATGCAGACGTCGATAGAGCCGAAATCTTCCACAACTTGGTTGATATTAGCCGCGACATTATCTTCGCGTGTGACGTTGGTTTTGTAATACTTTAGCTGTCCGGCGTTTTCCTTGGCCAGCGCTTTGGCGCCACCCTCTTCCAGGTCAAAGACTGCCACCTTGGCACCTTTGGCGAGAAATGCCTTGGCTGCCGCCATACCCAGCCCACCTGAGCCGCCAGTGATAATAGTTACTTTATTCTGTAAATCCATGTTTTTCTCCGTAAGTTTCTGCCTATCTCCGGATTGGTATCAGGCGAGCTCTCGGTTTTATTTGCCGGCCTGAATCAGGCCGGTGAGGTTGTCTGCTGGCGTGGTTAATCACGGTGAAGACTTCTTAGTCTTTGGGTTTTACCCGCCTTCCAACCATATACAGTTATTCGTCATGTATTTCGTGTGGCAATTTTGGCTTCCTGCATGGCCTCAGTTTGGTGAAAGCGCCATTCGAAATAATACTTTACATTAGTGTATAGTATAATTCATGATTTAACGAATTATTTTTGACTAGGATTGGAGCTAGGCAATGAAGATTGTAGGGGACGTCAAAAAAGCTAATGGTCCTCAGGTTACATTGAGGCCATGGTGCGGCGAATGGTTGCTGGGGATCATAATTACGAGTTTAATGCAGTTATTCGAGAGTTCCTCTCCTCTTCATGTGTAAGTGCATGATATTCCCGATAGCATCCGAGGTGCTGCTCATAACAATTTAGGAGTAAAAAAATGAAACCATTGGAAAATCGCACAGTTGTAATTACTGGTGCACTGGGCGGGCTAGGTAGAGCTGTATGTGCAGTCGTTGAATCTCAGGGTGCTCGTGTTATTCGCATGGATATTGCCCGCGACAAGAGCCTTCCTGATTGTCATGTGGTCGATCTCACCAACGCCGATGCCACACGAGAGTCGATACAAAGTTTCGGACCTTTCGATAGCCTGGTCAATCTCGCCGGTGGCTTCGCCATGGGTACCGAAAGCTGGGACTCGAGTGATGAGCAATGGGACCTCATGTTCAGTCTGAATGTTTCTACCATGCGAAATGCCATCAGGGCCGCTGTTCCTGTGCTGCTGGAACAGCAGAAGGGAAGTATCGTTAATGTCGGCGCTTTTGGAGCGCGTGAGGGGCAGAGTTTGATGGGGGCCTACTGTGCATCCAAGAGTGTGGTGATGCGTCTCACCGAAACTCTTGCCCAGGAACTTAAAGCGAAGGGCATCAATGTCAATGCTGTATTACCGACGGTAATTGATACCGTTGCCAACCGTTCCGCAATGCCTGAAAATAATCCTGCCGACTGGGTATCGCCCGATGATCTGGCTGCTGTTATCTGCTTCCTAATTTCTCCAGCTGCCAAAGCCGTCCACGGTGCGTTGTTGCCTGTGCGAGGATTGAGTTAGTGAACCAACTATTGCCAAAGCACTCGGTGAGGAAAAATTCATATGGTTGTCAATAATGCTGGCCTTGGTGCAGGTTCAGGGCCAACAGAGAGCCAAGAAAACCAAGCATGGCAATGGGCAATGGGCAATTGATGTCAATTTGAAGGAGTACTCTTACTAACTTACCGCTTTGGCAATAGCCACATTGCGCTACGGTGGCTCTAACCCTTGCCGTTTGAAGTGTCGATAACATGTCAGGGTTACCAATGCCTTCAATAGTGGTGATTTTTCGTCCTTGAATGGCGGCTAATGGTAAGACACTTGTGCGGGTAGATGCGTCGCTCCACACAGGCCCATATCGCAGCCAAACTTGGATCCTTTAAGTTTGAGCTGGTCTCTAACCACCCACAAAAACGGAGTATGGAGTATGGAGTATGGTGGTCACTTCTGTTGTTTTACCGTTTAAGTCAAAGCTAATCACATGAGTTCCTTGGTACTGCATTTAACATTTCTCGACTTGTGGATCTGAGTTATGATACCGTATTGCATGTCAAACGACATGCAATACGGAAAGGCAAAAATTCCATCGTGAAATAAGCCAACCATAAGGGCCAGCAATAGATGACTTCTAAAATTACACGAAGAGATTTTCTTAATGGTGTCGCTATTGGCGCCGGTACAATCCTATTGATGCCGGGGCAGCTTTTAGCGCAATCTGCTGGATTCACAGCCACCAATAAATTTCCCAGCGACTATTACCCTCCTACTCTCACTGGTATGCGTGGCAGTCATGAAGGCTCCTATGAGGTTGCTCATGCATTAGCTTGGAATGGTCAAAAGCCGGCCGTTTATCAAGAGTTAGATGAGCACTATGACTTGGTGGTGGTAGGTGCAGGTCAGAGTGGTCTTGCCGCTGCCTGGTATTATCAAAAGAAAATGGGCCCTACTGCAAAGATACTATTGCTGGACAACCACGATGACTTTGGTGGGCATGCCAAGCGCAACGAATTTCATCAAGATGGGAATATGGTACTTGGTTTGGGCGGGGCTCAAAATATCGAGCCCATGTCGTCATATAGCGCAATGGCGGTTGAATTATTAAAAGATATAGGTGTTGATGATCAGGCTCTAGCTGCAATGACAGCCAATACGCCTGATGATTATATGCTCGGTGGCAAAATTAGCGCCAATAATGGTATGACGATTCCTACTACTGATGGCCATAAAACCCTAAGTGGAAACTGGTTAGGGTTTTTCCATGGGGGTCAAGGATATGAGGCGGCGGTTAAAGAGTTGCCCATACCTGAGGAAGAGCAAACTAAGTTGATTGCCTTTTTCGGTGGTGATCGAGACTTCCTAGATGATTTGTCTCTCTTGGAGCAATACAGATATGTGAAGTCCGTCAGTTACAACCAATTTTTGACCGAGCGCGTTGGTTTAGCTGAAGAAACCTTGCCCATACTGGGGGCTTTTACCAGTGTTTTATTGGGCCCGGCGGGGTGGAGCCTTACAGTTCTGGAAGCCCTGAGTACTGGTTGCCCCGGTCTAAAAGCTATGGGCTGGTTGACCAATCGACTCAGCGATCTCGCGGGCGCTTTTGTTTTAGGGGACGCTCCCGTGGCCTATATGTTTCCTGATGGCGATGCGTCGGTTGCCCGATTATTGGTCCATAAGTTAATTCCTGATGTTGCACCGGCTATGAAGGGCTTTGAGGATGTTGCCATTTCAAACTTTAACTACGCAGCTTTGGACCTTGACAGTAATCCGACTCGTATGAGACTCAATAGCACAGTGGTAGGGGTAAAAGAGACAGATGTAAACCATGTAAAGGTTGATTACGTTCAGCAAAGCCAGCCCTTTAGCGTCAGCGCAGACCACTGTGTTCTCGCATGTTATAACGGGCTTATTCCACATCTTTGCCCGGAGATGAGCAAGGAGCAGAGAGAGGGTTTGAGCTACGGCGTCAAGGTACCGTTTGTCTATGCCAATGTACTGCTAAAAAATGGTCGAGCCTTTGCTGGACTTGGAACGACTTTTACCCAGTGTCCCTATGATCCTTTTCAATGGGTGAGTGCCGCACCTACAGTGACCTCAGGAGGCTATCAGCCACCCCAGAGTCTCGACGAGCCTATGGCGGTATTTATGATGGCCTCACCCACGCCAGCAGATATCAAAGATATGTCTGCGCGGGATCTTTTCAGGATGGGTCGCCACAAGATTTATGCCACAGCGTTTAAAGACTATGAGCAGCAGATTCGTGATCAGCTGCAGGGAATGTTGGGTCAACATGGTTTTAATCATAAGGATGATATAGCGGCCATTACGGTGAATCGAATCCCCCATGGTTACGCCTACTCTTATCTGGGGCTTGATGATCCCGAATGGGATGAGGGGCATGCACCCCATGAGATTGGCCGGGCACAATTTGGACGTATCTCAATTGCCAATTCTGATTCAGAGGCCATGCCCCTAATGCAAGCCGCTTTTGACGCGGCTTGGCGGGCAGTAGAAGAACAAACGGTGAAACCCTCTTGAGCCGATTACTAAAAATACTGACAAAAACTAAAAATGGAGTAAATCATGAAAAAGCTTTATGTATTTGCGGTTTTGCTACTGGCTACCGTTACCGTATCGGCGCAACCCATGATTGATGTTTTACCTCTAGATAAAGATGCTTTCAGGACCACCGAGCTGGAGTCTATTCCGCCTTGGCCTGACGGCACAGTGCTCTCAGGCGCTAATAAGCATTGGCAAAAGGTGGTACATAAGGGCGATTTTGTGGTCGCGCTTTATGAGTCTGAGGCCGCTCTGATAGATGTGAGCTATCCCTTTTCCTATGACGAGTTTGTCACTGTCCTGGAAGGTAGGGTTATCCTTACTTCCCTCTCCGGGGAAAAGCAGACCTATGAGGTGGGTGATACCTTCCTTGTACCAAAAGGTTGGCAGGGAACCTGGGATATGCCCGTTAAATTTCGCGAGATGATTATTATTGAAACCAAAGCCTGGGTGGCAAGCGAAGAGTAATTATTGATGAGAGATAAAATAACCAGACGTGATTTTTTAAATGGTGCTGCGCTGTCTGTGGCGGCCACGGCTCTTGCGCCTTACAGTTCTGTTACGTTCGGTACTACTGGTAACGGCGCTATTAGTGGCGGCAAAGACTATTACCCGCCGCTGCTGACGGGCATGCGCGGAAGTCACAAAGGGTCCTTTGAGGTAGCTCATGCGCTGGTGATGGGAGGGCAGAGGCCTGAACAGTATGAGCCGTTGGATGATATCTATGACCTGGTTATTGTGGGTGGCGGCATAAGTGGTCTGTCTGCCGCCTACTTGTATCAGCAGCAGATGGGGCCCGAGGTTAAGATTCTTGTGCTTGATAATCATGATGATTTCGGTGGTCATGCCAAGCGCAATGAATTTGAGTCTTCGGGCAAAATGTTGCTGGGTCCTGGGGGTAGCCTCAACCTTGAGCAGTCCGCTTTTAGTGCTGGCGCCTATCAGGTTCTTGAAGATATTGGTGTTGACTTTAAAGCGCTACAAGATGCAGGCCCAGATGACTATGTTCTGTCAAACGGAGCCGCGCCCTATGGCATCTATCTTAATAAAAATCTGTATGGCAAGGATAGTATTGTCTCAGGTGATTGGGGGTCCACATGGGCGGGTGCTGGTGACTATAAAGCGATGATTAAGTCACTGGATCTATCAAAGACTGATACTAGCCGTCTGATTGCTCTGGTCAGTGGTGAGAAAGACTATTTGCCGGATATTTCTCTGTCCGATAAAGAAACCTATATGCGCAGCACTTCATATGCCACCTTTCTCAATGAACGAGTTGGCCTCTCCAAGCAGGGCGCCAAATTAACAGAACCCTGGGTTCGAGCTATATGGGGCGTAGGTATTAGCAGTACATCAATTATGGAAGCAATCGAGTTGGGGGCACCTGGGGCCAACGCCATGGGCTTCCCAGAGTCAGATGGGGAGTCTGATGTGCCAGAGGACCCCAACGCGTACCGCTCACCTATTTTCCCCGATGGTAACGCCTCTGTGGCAAGGCTATTCGTGAATAAACTTGTCCCTCAGGTTGCGGACGCCGATTCAATGGAGGAACTGATTGCTAGTCGTTTTGATTATTCCCGATTGGATTTGCAAGATGCCCCAGTGCGCATTCGCTTAAATAGCACGGTGGTTAATGTTGCCAATAGGGACTCAGCTCTGGTGGATGTTTCCTATGTGTCTGGTGATCGTGCCTTTAAGGTGCAGGGAAGGCATTGCATCCTTGCCGGATACAACGGCATGATTCCACATCTCTGTCCAGACCTACCAGAGGCGCAGAAACAAAACCTCGCCTATGGTTCCAAAGTTCCTTTTATCAGTGCCAATGTCGTGCTTAAAACCAGTGCGCCCGTGCGAAAAAGTGGTGCATCTTTATATGTCTGTGCTGATAGTTATTTCGAATTAGTCACCCATGCACCGCCCGTGAATTTGGGGGCTTATACTGTTTCAATCAAGCCAGATGACCCTATGGTGTTGTATATGCTGCATATGCCTGCTCCAGAGGGCGATGGTAAACAATCTGGACGCGATCTCTGTCGGCTTGGCAGGCATAACATAATGGCCACCTCATTTGCCGACTATGAGCGAGAAATTCGACACCAGCTTATCGGTATGTTTGGCGAGGCTGGTTTTGATGCTGATCGGGATATTGAGGCTATTACCATTAATCGATGGTCCCATGGCTACGCCTATGAATATATGGATCTTCATGACCCGCGTTGGGAGCCAGGACAGGCACCTCATGAGCTTGGGCGGCAGCCCTTTGGCCGAATCAGCATAGCCAATTCTGACTCCGAGGCCTATGCCTATGTGCAGTCAGCGATTGATGCGTCGATTCGTGCTGTGGGGGAGGTAATCAGCTGACCCTGCTACAACACAGGGTACTGAATGGTTGGCCGCTTTTTTATCTGATTGCGCTGTTGACCCTTGGCGGTATGGTTGCTGGGATGCTGATCATAGGTATCTCCTCGCCTGAAGCCACGGTCAAGTTGATACGTCTATCTGTGCAGTTTGCCTCTCCCTGGATATATATCGCCTTTGTCACATCTGCCCTAACAACGTTTTTCCCCAATGCTTTTTCAAAGTGGTTGTTGCGAAACCGCCGTTATACCGGTTTATCCTTTGCGGCTGGATTCGGCTGGCAGGCAGTCTTTATCGCAGTTTTGCTAACGTTATATCCAGCCCATTACTGGGATGAACTACATAAGGCGAGCGATCTTTTGGGGCGCAGTCTCAGCTATATCTTTTTGTTGGCGTTGACCATTACTTCATTTCTCTCGGTGCGTCGAAAGATGAGCCGCGCCCAATGGCATTGGCTACATCTGATCGGTATTTGGTACTTCTGGGCGGCGATCTGGGTGAGTTATGCCGAGCAGGCCCTGAGTCAAAATGCAAAGACAATCGATGTTGTCTTTGCTCTTCTCGGTTTGCTGGTACTTATTTTGCGCCTCGCTGCCCATATTAAGACCCGCGGTATAATAGCTGCCCGCAAATCAACTTAGCAAACGCATCTTTAAAAAAATCTTAGATAATCCTATCTTGAGAGACTCTGGCTATTCTTTTCTGTAAACTCCCTGAAAAGTGAGCAATTTAAAGGATTCTATGATCGATGAGTGAGCGCAAACAGCAGATTTTACAGGCAGCAGTTGATATTATTGTTGATCAGGGCTATGGCAGCCTGAGCATGCGGGCCCTGGCTCGCGCCAGCGGTATTAAGCTAGGTGCTTTGCAATATCACTTTCGAACCTCGGAAGATATGTTGCGTGCATTGGTGGCTTATATCGCTGACATATACCACAGCAATTTTGATGCTGTAAAAGCTAATGAGCCGCTAACTATCAAAGGGGTCTTGGAATTCGCTGCGTCGGAGCCAGCAGATGGAAGGTTACAGGCAGATAAACTTTGGCCACAACTCTGGGCCATGGGTCAGGTAGAGCCTCTAGTGGCCGATCTCGTTGACGATATATACGCTGAATATTTGCAGATTCTGGAGGGTTTACTCCACAAGGCTGGCAGTAAGAATCCTCGTGTTGAATCTATTGGCCTGATGGCTTTCATAGAGGGATCAACCATTTTTACGGCCTCGGGAAAACGTTGGGAAAATGATGAGTCTAAGATTCACTCGTTAGTCTATGATTTGGTCGATAGACTCTATGGTGATGATGCCTAACACCGCTTTTCTCGATTTTATTTTTAACATTTTGATATTTATTCCCACTCAAATAAGCTTCAAACGCCTCTTGAAGAATGGCTTCGAGTGCGCTGACGGTCGAGCTCTACTTTAAGCTCTTTTACCCTGATTCCCCCTCTCAGAATGGCATCTCCTACAACAAATGCTGGCGTGCCGGTCACATCAAGTTCATCGGCGAGAGTCTGCATCTGCTCTAAATAGTCAATAACGTGTGGATCACGCATATCAGCCTGCAACTTTTCAGTATCGAGTCCTATATCGACTGCCATGGCAAAAATAGAATCCGTATCAAGACGGATGTCGGCAGTCATTAATGCATTGTGATAAGCCTGAAACAGGCCCTGTCGGTGAGCACCGATAGCGGCCCTTGCAGCTAGGATCGAATAGCTCCCGAAAACAGGCAGCTGGGCATAAATAATACGAATATCTATCTCTGTTTCTCTCATCTGCTCAAGTTCTGGGTAACTGGCCTTGCAAGGAACGCATTGATAATCATAGAACTCGATAATTGTAACTTGGGATCCAGCATCCCCAGAGACTGGGGTGAGAGAGGAGTCTAGTAGACTAGCGTTTTTTGCAAGGATAGATTTGCGCCATAAGGCGCTAGCCTGTTGCTGCCGCGCTGAGCGTGCTGAACTAATAGCGCGAGCAATTTCTGGGTCATCAAAAACAAGTTCCGGGTGCTCCAGAAGGTACTGACGTACCTTCTTGTTGGTAATCCCTTCACTTAAGTTTGTCTCCCTGTCAGTATCTGAGCATGCGGTTATAGCTAAGCCAAATGCAAGGACACACACAGATTGCACGAATTTACAAAGGTATTTGGCGACTTGTTCGCCGGCAGTTTTGTCTCGAGCTATCCTCATTAGCGCGCAGCCAGGGTGGCCGCCATTGCCTTCAATATAAAGGACTGGGGTTCTGTCAATCTAGTACTGATAACAAGTGAACCATCAGCCTGCCACTTAGTACTGGGTAGAGCCAAACTGGTTTTTTTATTGACTTCACCTAATACCTGTCCGTCCCTGACTAACGCATAAGTTTTTTCGGGATCCAACTGGCGGACTGTGAAAGAGGTGGCTTCGCTCTCCACAGGTCCCGGTACCAGGGTTACGATCAGCGCATCCTTATCCCCATCGTAAACCGCCTGAGTGACACTTGCCTCAAGGTATTCAACGTCTGTGATGAACGGCTCGGCGAAGTGTGACTTGCCCCGGGGTTGATTGTAGATTTTCCAGAGTCCGTCTATCGGATTGATGCTTGCAAAGCCGACCAAGACGTTGCCCGTCAACGGACCAACGTTGTGGATGTACCCCAGCCAGTCCCGAAAGAAGTTGTACACATAGAACCTTGTATGGGGGTAGTAGTAGCCCCCGTCCTTCCATGTCGGCTCAAAGTGCTCGTCGGCATAGTCGACCATTGTCTGCACTGTCTCCGTATCGCCAACCTCGGAAGCCAATAGAGCGAAGAAACCAAAGTCGAACGATACACCCCAGCCCATGTTCTCGAAGGGCCACCCTCTCAGCATTGATGGGAAGTATCGTTTTTTCTGATCTGGATAGATACTCTTTATATATTCCTTGTCCCATACGTACTGAGCGTGACCATTCCAACCATCAGCCCAGGCGTAAGTTGCTGGGACGACTTCATCCTCTTTGACTTTCAGGAAATACATCGTGGTGTTGGTTTCGGGGTTAATATATTTACGCTTGCGCATAACCTTCTTAAACTCTTTGCGCACCTTTACCGAAAGGTTTGTACCGTTTTTTAAGTCGTACGACATAAGACCGAGAATAGGGTGCTGGTTGCACTCTGCGTAAACGGCATTGCGCTCGCACTCAATACCGCGAAAATGATCTTCCTCAAATTGATCGTAGATAACCTTGGCTAGTCGATGGGAATCATATTTCATCTCAATGGGGCCCTGACCATACTCGATGGGTGCGAAACGAAATGTGAGAGAGCCCGGTTCATCGTAGCGATCGTCGTCGAACAGGTTCTGGTGCAGGCCCACCATTTGTAACAGATGACCACTATACATAATGTTCTTCTTGATATTGGGGTCGATCCAACCGTACCAGTCATCCTCGGTATAGGTGGTCATTTCCTCCAGGCCTGCTTCGATTTCAGTTCTGTTCGTTAGATCAAATTTGCTAACATGTGCCCAATAATCCCACACATCTTTGTAGATCATCCTCTGAATCAGCCTTGCCGATGCTTTCTGGTAAAGATCTCGATGGGCGGGCGTGTAGTGGTAGTGGGTAGACGCCAGTGCATATTGAGCAAACGCAATTTGAAACTGGTAGGCGTGGAAACTCATAAAGTAGACGGGATCAGTCTCACCCATCATCGAGAAGTCGCCATCAAGTTGCTTTGCCAGATTAATCATATGACGAACATGGCCCATCTTTTTAGTGGAGAGGGATGGGTAATTTGTCGGGTCAGGAATAACTAATGGCTCTGCCACAGATACAGAGAGAACCTGCAACCCAATTAGAAACGAAATAATAAATCGGTGTTTATTTGTCATATGCCATCTTTTCCAAAAATATTCTGCAAAAAAATAATGGCACTGATGAACATAGAATGTCAACCGACATGTAAGTTTTTGACTCAGTTTCTGCGTTTCCATTATTTCTCAGGCCTAGTTAGCTATATCAGGAATACATGTCGATTGATATTTCTACAGGTCGTCTGACATGATGATGTGAGCATGTCAACAATAGGCTTCGATAGAATGGGTGAGCGGAGGCAACAGAGACGGTGAGTGCATACTGCTACTAAAAGATTTGCTTAAGAAGTTTGCCAGCACTTTACATGTCATTCGACATGCTCTAGCATAGACATTTAGTCACTTCCTGCAGTTATCCGACAGCTCTTGGCATAATCGTCAAGGTGCCGTTTCCGTAGGCAATGCAAACAATCTTTGAAATCAATGGGGAGGCCAACATGGATATTTTTACTTCACTGGACGAAAAAATTAACAGGCTGGGACTGTGGTCTGCCGTTATTGTCATTGTGACGGCGGTCATTTCTGTTTATCTCCCTCTGGATGCGCCGGGTGGTTATAATGCGGAGCATGCGGATCGGGTGGCATGGCTCAGTAATAATAGAGAACTATTTATTACTGCCTGGGCGAATCAAATTGTCGCTATGCTGAGTCTATCAGGGGTGTTTTTCGCTATTGCGTGGCGGATAGGCAGTGCTAATCCATTGCGAGCCATCCTTGCTTCCATGGTGGTGCTGATGTCTGTAATAGCATTTATCATCCCCAAATTTATTGCCGTGTGGACTATTCCTTTACTTGCAGACACAATTTCAACTGGCGCAGTAGGGAGCCAGCTGGCCGATCCATTGTTGAGAATTTTAAATGTATCCATGCCTTTTTCCTTGTACACCTCTTTTGATTATTTAGGCTTCTGGTTGTACTCATTGTTTGCACTGCTTGTAGCAATACCATTGTATAACTCGTCCGTGGCAACAAAAATTGCCGCTGTCTCTCTGGGCCTGTTCGGTGTTATTTATCAATTAACGCTGTTGGCATTATGGGCGGGAGAAATAGGCGCGATGGATATAGAGGGTTCTTTTCTAGGGGCCTCTGTATTGCTGGTCGTGGTTATTATTGCCATGGCCTTTGAGTTCAAAAAGGCTAAGGGCTAAGAATAGAAAACAGATAAATCGCTTTATCAAGGCGCACTATAAGTCCGTCACAAGTGGATAAAAAATAAGGAGTTGGCACCATGCTTAGTTCAATTGGTAGAATCCCACTCGAGGCATCGAAACGCTTTGGGAATAAGACAGCGCTGATCTTGGCAGATCGGTCTATTTCGTACAACGAATTAGAGGACCTGACAAATCGCTTCGCCAATGCGCTGGTCGGCCTTGGCGTAAAGCCCGGGGATAGGGTAACCCTTTACTCGGGAAACTGTTGGGAATGGGTGGTTAGCTATTATGGTGCCCTTAAAATGGGTGCGGTAATCAACCCCATTAATGTTATGCTCACGCCAGCGGAAGTTGAATTTGTTGCCAGTGATTGTGGTGCCTCCGTTGTGATCGCCTCCTATGAAAAAGCACTGCCTCTCCAGGGAGTGAAGGACAGGTCTCAGGTAACAGATATTATTGTCTTTGGAGATGAGGCTCTTCCTGAAGGGCTCTTATCTTTCAATGAAATTCTCACTACCAGTAATAACGATTTCACGATCGATGCCATTGATACTGATTCCCTTTCTACTATCTGCTACACCTCTGGGACCACTGGATTCCCTAAGGGGGCTTGCCTGTCTCATAAGAGTATTCTGATGAATATTGCTCTGACTACCCTGATGCATCAGCGCAGTGAGCTAGATAAGGTGGTTATCGCATTACCTTGCGCCCATGTCTATGGCAATGTGGTAATGAGCTGCGCCATACAGAATGGAATGACTCTGGTGCTGCATGCCGCGTTTGAACCAAAGGCGATTATGCAGAGCATTCAAGACCACAAGGCGACGCGTTTTGAGGGCGTGCCCACTATGTACATGTTTATGCTCAATGACCCAGAGCTCGACAACTATGATCTGTCATCATTGCGCTGTTGCACCGTCGGTGGTCAGACTATGCCGAAACCAAAAATGGAAGAAGTAGAGAAGCGGTTTGGTTGCCCACTGATTGAAGTATGGGGCATGACAGAATTGGGAGGGTTAGGAACAACATTCGCTTCCAATGGTCTGGTCAAGCACGGTTCTATCGGTACTGCCTTGCCCTATACAGAGGCTCGCATTGCCGATACTGAGGATGCCAGCGTCACAATGCCTGTGGGTGAAGTGGGTGAACTAATGATCAAAGGCGGCATCGTTATGCAGGGCTACTATGGTAACGACAAGGCAACAAAAGAGACCATTGAGCCAGATGGTTGGATGCATACCGGCGATCTAGCGTCTATCGACGAAGATGGCTGTATATTTATTGTCGATCGTAAGAAAGACATGATTCTGACTGCTGGTTTTAATGTGTACCCCGCAGAAATTGAACGTGTGGTCGCCGGCCACCCTGATGTGGCTCTGGTGGCGGTGGGTAGTATTCCCGATGAAGCGAAAGGCGAACTGGCCAAGGCCTATATTGTACCAAAAACCGGTGTTAGTCCTGATAGCGATAGCATTATTGCCTATTGCCGTGAGCATTTGGCAGCTTATAAGGTGCCTAGAGCTGTGCAGTTTGTCGAGGACTTACCCAAAACCAGTACTGGCAAGGTAATGCGTCGAGAGTTAAAGAAGTTAGACGCTTGACAGAACTTTTTACAAATAAACAAAAAGGGACTACAAAACTAGGCCAGAACATTGACCAATCTAAAAAAATGAAAAGGGGATTTGAAATGAAGATAGATACAGATTTTGCCATGACCATCAATGGTCAAATGGTGACCACTGAAAATACACTGCCGGTTTATAACCCTGCGACCAGATCGGTATTTGCACAGGTGCCTGACGCATCTAAAGCACAGCTTGACGAGACGGTTAGTACAGCACGCCAGGCCTTTAATCTGTGGAGTAAGACCTCAGCTGATGAGCGCCAAGCAGCCTTAGAGACGTATGCTGACCTTATTGAAGAAAATGCCGAAGACATTATGAGCCTTTTGACAAGAGAGCAGGGCAAGCCGAGAGCTGGAGCAGAGTGGGAAGTGTTTGGTTCTGCCGCATGGTTGCGCGCGGTAGCAACTCAACGGTTGCCAGATGAGCAGATTGAAGATACCGATGAGCGACGGGTTGTCACTCGCATGACCCCGGTGGGAGTTGTGGGTGCTATTGTGCCTTGGAATTTCCCTATTCTATTGGCGATATGGAAGATTGCGCCGGCGCTGATGGCCGGTTGTACCATTATTGTAAAACCCTCTCCCTACACGCCACTCTCTGATCTTAAAATTGTTGAGTTGGCGCAGCAGGTTTTTCCAGCTGGTGTGCTAAGTGCAGTGAGTGGTGGTGATGAATTGGGTAAATGGATGACTGTGCACTCTGATATCAATAAGATTGCCTTTACAGGATCAACGGAGACCGGGCGTCACGTTATGCGCTCGGCAGCAGATACCATTAAGCGCGTGACTCTGGAATTAGGCGGTAATGATCCGGCAATTGTGATGCCAGATGCCGACCCTAAAGCCCTCGCAGAACATCTATTTTGGGGTGCCTTCCAGAACAATGCCCAATTCTGCAATGTTATTAAACGCCTCTATATTCATGAGGATATCTACGAAGAGGTGCGTGATGCTCTGGCCGACTTTATTGCCACTAATATCAAAGTAGGTGATGGCACTGAGGCCGATACTGATTTGGGGCCGATCCAAAACTCTATGCAGTATGACAAGGTTAAAGGCTACTTTGCAGACTGCCATGCCAATGGCTACGAGTTTGCCATAGGTGGTGAGATCGATGAGAGTGCTCCTGGTTGGTTTGTGCCAGTGTCATTGGTCGATAACCCACCAGACAACTCTCGTATTGTAGTCGAAGAACCCTTTGGTCCTATTCTGCCATTGCTAAAATGGTCTGATGAGGCTGATGTGATTGCGCGGGCTAATGACACGATTTATGGGCTTGGTGCCTCAGTGTGGGGGAAAGACCTTGAGGCAGTCGAAAGGGTCGGTAGCCAACTTGAAGCTGGTACTGTTTGGCTCAATGAAATTCATCAGTACTCGCCTTTCCAGGCTTTTGGTGGCCACAAGCAGTCTGGGTTGGGCTGCGAAAATTCACTGCATGGGCTTATGGAATATACCAACTGGCAAACCACAACACTTAATAAAACATCGGTATAGACGGTCAAGGAGAAACGTTGATATGAAGTCATTGCACATAGCACTTGGTATTTCTCTTACGCTGCTTGCTGCCTGTACCCCGGAGAAACACCAAGCCGATTTGACCGATAAAAGTACGCTGTCACCTTGGCATTCACTAACTGCTGAAGAGATACGGGAGGTTGCAGCGGCCGTTACTGAGTCAGTAGATGGCACTTTGGTCTTTAATCGGATGAGTTTATTGGAGCCCGATAAATCTCAAGCGCTCTCATGGCAGACTGATACCAATGCCGCGCGTGGAGCAGACGTGCTCTACAGGTTAGATAAGTTATCGTATCGGGTGAGATACGATTTCCAAACCTCCGAACTGTCATCTCCTGCCCTCCTCACCAGTGGGCAACCCATGCTGGTGGGACAAGAACTGTATACGGCATTGGAGCTTGTGAATGAACTACCAGAGGTAAGAGAGGTACTAGAGCAACGAGGCGTCAGTTCAGGTGATGGGCTCTGTCTTCCGCGCACAGTGGGGCGATTTTTCTCTGATCTTGCTGATCCAATAAACGACCGTCTTGTAAGGTTTGACTGCTTTAATATCCGCGGTCAGAGCGGCATGGGTATCTTACCCACAACCAGCGCATTCGCGCGCCCTATTGAGGGGATCAGTATTTTATTCGATGTCGAGGAGTTACGACTGATTGAAATCACTGATTCCTTTGTCGGCGTCGAGGCGCCACCAAGCGACTTCGAGGTTATTGAGTTTCACCCCTCGGCCCTCGATACAAGGGAGCGGCTCAAACCTATCACGATCAGTCAAAATGAAGGACGAAACTTCTCCATTACGGGCAGTCAAGTCGATTGGCAGAACTGGCGATTCCATCTCCGATTTGATCCACGGCAAGGGACGATCCTGAATAATATTGGCTTTATTACTGAACGAGGGTTCCGGTCAGTTGCCTATGAGATTGCAATGTCTGAAATGGTTGTGCCCTACCAAGATCCAGATATTCACTGGTTTTACCGCGCGTACTTCGATATGGGAGAGTATGGGTTTGGCAATATGGCCACGGAGCTTAAAGGCAATGATTGTCCAGCCAACGCTGTATATCAAGATGTGATGCTGCACTCCGCAGTTGGTGAACCCGTTGTCGCCCCTAATCGCATCTGTATCTTTGAATTTGATCCGGGCTATCCCAGCTGGCGACATTATGAGTCGCTGTATGAGGGCGTTCCGGGCATTGAAAAACATAACTCCCGTCGCGCTACCAATCTAGTGGTCCGCATGGTTGCGGTTATTGGTAATTATGATTACTTCCAAGATTATATTTTCCAGCAGGACGGACGAGTTCGTATCCGTCTGATATCAACAGGTATCGACGCGACCAAAGGTGTTTTCGCGGCAAAATTGTCAGACCCAACCGCCGATGCGGAAACTCAGACCGGTACGCTTATAGCGCCTTATCGCTTGGGAGTTAACCATGATCATTTCTTCAGTTATCGAATTGATATGGATGTCGATGGTGTTGAGAATAATTTTGAGCGGCAGCGACTAACAGCCGTCTCCCAACCTGAGAATGCCGATCGCCAAGCCATCTGGGCGGTGACCCGAGAGAAGATTGAAAACGAGCAACAGGCACGCACGACCATGCGAGTGGAGAAACCTGCCTTATTGACTTTCTCGAGTGCATCCGTGACAAACAAGATGGGTTATCCCGCATCTTACCAACTGATGTTTCCCAATATTCGTCCGCTGGTAACCCTGCAAGATCCTATCTACCAGCGGGCAGGCTTTCTAAAGAATAATCTATGGGTCACCAGATATAAGCGCGATGAGATCTTCTCAACGGGGATTGCTGTTAACCAGTCAGCCCCAGGTGTTGGCTTACCCCTTTATGCCGCTGACAATGAGTCGGTAAAGAATGCTGATCTGGTCGCATGGCCCACGATTGGATTCCACCATGTACCCATGGCCGAAGACTGGCCAGTCATGCCTGCAAAAGTGGATGAGATTGTGTTAAAACCTCGCAATTTCTTCGACAGGAATCCAGCATTAGATGTGCCCGATTAAACTGTATTGCGCAACAAAAACCGGCGCAGCCAACAGCAATGGAGCAGGGATTTATCTCTCGGTTACTGAGAAATTTGCCTCCATCTGTAATACAAAACGATAAACACTTAATAGGTACGGCATGCAGTCACAGCAGGAAATAAAAATCTGGCTTGAGGAAAATAAAATTACCGAAGTCGAATGTTTAGTGCCAGATATGACTGGCAATGCTCGAGGGAAATTTATTCCTGCCAAAAAATTCCTCAAAGAGGACAGCCGACTGCCTGAGGGTATACTTGCGCAAACGGTCACCGGGCAGTACTCGGATGATTACTGGGAGCTCCTCGAAACCATAGACGGCGATATGCTTTTGGAGCCTGACTCAAAGACTAAGCGCACGGTACCCTGGGCTAACGAAAGCACAGGGCAGATTATTCATGACTGCTTCACCAAAAATGGAGAGCCGCATCCATTTAGTACCAGGGCAGTATTGAAGCATATTCTTTCGCTGTATAAGGAAGATAACCTGACTCCGGTTATTGCGCCAGAAATGGAATTCTATCTTGTTAAGCGCAACACTAATCCAGATATGGCCTTATCGTCGCCCCTTGGGCGCAGTGGTCGGCCAGAGACTGCGCGGCAATCTTATAGCATTGATGCTACGAATGAATATGAACCCTTCATAGAGGATATGTACAGCTATGGAGAAGCAATGGGGCTTAATATCGATACCCTCATCCATGAATCTGGTGCCGCTCAGTTTGAGGTTAACTTTATTCATGGTGAGCCCTTAGAACTAGCCGATCAGGTCTTTACTTTTAAGCGAATGGTTCGTGAGGTTGCGCTGAAACATGATATTTACGCAACCTTTATGGCCAAACCAATGAAGTTAGAGCCCGGGTCTGCAAAACATATTCACCAAAGTCTTATCTCAAGTGTCGATGGCAGGAATATTTTTGCCACCAAAGACGGCGACTATAGTGAGGCATTCTTTCATTATCTAGGTGGACTACAAAAGTACATACCCAATGTGATCAGTTTCTTTGCACCTAATGTTAATTCCTATCGACGGTTTTCTCGTGGGGTATCATCATCACCTATTAATCTCCACTGGGGTTATGACAATCGTACAACTGGATTAAGAATTCCTGATGCTAGTCCTAAAAACTACCGCATCGAAAACCGATTGCCAGGAGCGGATGTCAACCCCTATTTATCTATTGCAGCTACATTGGCCTGTGGTTACCTCGGCATGAAAAATAAAATAAATCCCTCTGCACCCTATGAAGGGAATGCTTATGAGGAAGAGCTTACGCTGCCAAGAACATTGGAAGAGGCACTGCGTGGGCTTAATGAAAATCCTGACATCGAAAAACTGTTTGGTGAGCGATTTATTCAGCTTTATACTTCAATTAAATTGATGGAATTTGAGGAATTTAACCAGGTTATTTCTTCTTGGGAGCGAGAGTATTTATTGCTCAACGTGTGAGACAGCATGCGTTAGCCGTTGACCACAATGGCTTAAGGCAAGGCTGTGTCCAGTTCAAGAGATGTGCAATGGAAAATCAAATGTATAAGGTTATTAATGCACTGTTAATTTTGATCCCCGGTATCCTCGGTCAATCGATCTCGATTGCTGAGGAGAGCGGTCGGCCGGCAAATCTAACCCTTGAATCGTTCCAGTTCGGGCCGGTTAATCGCTGGACATTCAGTCATATGCGGGAAGTGATCCCGACGGTTAATATCCCGCGGCATACCGATCGATTCCTGATACTCAAAAAGAGTGATGATTTCGTCGATGATTTTTCCGTCGAATTTCAAGGACGTAAACAATCGATCAATAAAATCGCGGCGCATCAATTTATCGATGGTTTGTTGATCATCAAGGACGGTGAAATTGTTGTTGAAAACTATTACGGCCACCTCAGGCAAGATCGGCCACATTTGATGAACTCGGTGTCTAAGTCCATTGTTGGGTTGGTTGCCGGAAAGCTTGCCGCACAGGGTGTTATTGATCTTGACCAGCCTGTGTCTCATTATGTGCCCGCTCTTGCCACGAGTGGCTATGGCCCGGATTCACTGCAAACTGTTCTCGACATGCGTGATGGATCTGACTACACGGAATACTATTCAGACTTCACAACGACGTTTCGCCTGCAAGACTGCGCCATTGGTTGGACGGACGCCGACTACTGCCCGGAAGATGGACCGACTGGCCTCTATGAATTTCTGCCGACGGTCGGGCGAGACAAATCAAAACTCGGAACATTTAGTTATCGATCTGGTTCGACTAATGTCGTCGGCTGGGTACTTGAAGCGGCGACAAAACAGCCTCTTGCAGAACTGATCTCAGAACATCTCTGGCAACCGATGGGTGCCGAGTTTGATGCTAATATTACGGTGGACAAAGGCGGGTTTGTTTTAGCCGACCACGGCATAAGCGCCACCTTGCGTGACCTAGGGCGCATGGGATTACTCGTGCTGAACGATGGCAAGGCCTTTGGAAATGAGGTAATTCCGGCTGCATTTATCCAAGATATTAAGAGCCAGCAAGGCGACCCCAACTGGTCTGATCCGGCACCCAGTGGATATAAGCCGTATTACCGCTCATTTTGGTGGGGCGAAGGCAACCCTGGCGGAGACATAAGTGGCTATGGCATACACGGCCAGTTTGTCCGTGTCGTACCTGAAGCGGGCCTCGTCATCAGTATGTATTCGACATGGCCACGTGCGGATGGAAACGGTGAAACGCATGGCTGGAATCCCTCACTGGAGTTAATGGATGCGATGATCGGTAAGTTTCGGTGATACCATCGATTCAATGTGGTGAGAGATACCTGACTGGAAGCGAGCTAACTCATCGGCTATTTCAGCGAGGCAGCAGCCCCCTTAGCATCACATTGAACATTTCTTCCCCTAGCTTTTCAGGGTCCATATTTCCTTGTGCTAAGTACCAATGTGGCATCCAGTGTAAGGTGCCGAACAAAACAAAATCGCACCATCTTACATCTAGCTTGGCAAGAGATCCATCTATCTGACCTTGTTTAATATACCCTCTAATGGTGTCGTCGGTTTCCTTAAAAAGAAGTTTTGAGCGCTGCGCGAATTCATCAGAAATAGGCTGAGCTACTATTTGAACTCCGGCAGCACCAAAGGGAGTTGCCATCATTTTTGCGTAGCTTATGTAAAAATGCCGCAGTTTATCCAAGCCGCTATCGCACTTTTCGTTTATTTCTCCGAAAATTCTTTTAACATGTTCTAGATTTATTTGCTCGATCTCAAGGGCAATCTCTTCTTTATTCCGACAATAATGATACAGCGCAGCTTTATTGAACCCTAGCTGGGAAGCAATATCATTCATTGAGGTTGAAGAGAACCCTTTTTTAAGGATTAGCTCTGCAGCCACCTGCAGTATCTGTTGTTTCTTTTTGATGTAATTTATATTCTTACCAGGGTTGCGCTTCAGTGTCGGGCGTAGGTTTATGCTGTTTAGTTTTTCGGCCATTACGTTTGATTACCCATTTTAAAATTCAGTTAAAACTGGCGTTGTGTGTATCTTTGAGTAGTAGATTCCGTGATTTGGATTGGCTATACGAAAACTCCCAGACGACCTGACACAAAGAGAGTTTGCACGACATAATGGTTGGACGCAATAGTAATCGCTGGCAACAGGCTTAGCTATAGCGGGCTGTAGAGCCTTAAATTTGACCTTATATTGATCGCTTCTCGAATGACTTTAATCAAGGAAAGCAAAACTCGTAGCGCTTGTTTCTGAGTATATATGCTGATAAACTTACTTAACGGTCGTTAAAATTTTTTAAGTAAGTTACAAGAATTTAAACTGGAATTTTGGGATTAGAAATAAGGCAGTCTTGTTGCAGTAGCTTTTTATATTACAACTAAACACTAAAAATCTAGTGAGCCCGTCATTAAACGCAAAAATATTAGAAAAATCATATTTAAAATCAATTTTAGGGGAGTTAATATAATGAGTAAAAGCTTATTTAATCGTGGGTTTACCGTTAGTCTTGGTGCAACTGCAATAGCACTATCCTCTGCCGCAACTGTTGCGCAATCGCCACTTCTTGAGGAAGTTTTGGTTACGGCACAGAAGCGCGAGCAGAGCGTCAACGATATTGGTATGGCGATATCGACCTTTTCTGGAGATAACCTTAAATCCTTAGGTGTATCCGATACGCGAGATCTTGCGGGGTTAATCCCGGGGTTTACGGCCGCGAAATCAGATCTGGGTACAACGATTTATACCCTGCGAGGCGTTGGCTATAACTCTCCAAATTTATCTTCTACATCGCCAGTTGGGGTTTATGTTGATGAAGCCTCTTTTCCATATCCGTATATGAGCCATGGTCTATCCTATGATCTTGAGCGCGTAGAGATCCTGAAAGGACCCCAGGGTACAATTTACGGACGTAACACCACAGGTGGTCTTGTGAACTTTATTACCAAAAGGCCAACTGACGAATTTGAAGCTGGCTTCACGCTTCACGCTGGTAGTTATGAAAAATATGGAATGGAAGGCTTTGTCAGCGGGCCACTCAGCGAGTCCTGGGGAGCTCGGCTGGCAATTAAATCCGATAAATCCGACAAAGGCTGGCAAAAAAGCTTTTCCCGTCCCGGTGAAAGAAATGGTGAGGAAGATAGATTTGCCGCACGGATGCTGCTTGATTATGACTCTGATGAACGGTTACGTGCACAACTCACCTTTAATTATTGGCAAGATAACGGTGATACCCAAGCGGGTCAGGCAGTAATGGTAAGCCCCGAAGCGCCGGATTATCTTGTTCCTGGATTTGCGAATGAAATCATTCCAAATCCAGACAATGAGGATGCCGACTGGACCGCTTCCAATCAACCTGCAACCTGGCCCGGCACTACGTTTGTTAACCCGCGTCCAGAGATAGGTATTGACTCCAAGATGAGCTCAGTCACAGCCCGTTTAGACTATGATCTCTCAGACCGGCTAACCCTTGTTTCTCTAACCAACTACGCTGATCTCGAGCGTGACGATGTCAGTGACCGCGGTGGTGTTAAGTATGAAATTGCAGTGGATCGTGAAGTCGGTAGCATTGAGTCGTTGTCACAGGAATTTCGATTAACTGGTAGCTCGTTGGATGGTAAAACCAATTTTATCGGTGGCCTCTATTACTCTCGTGACAAATTAGATGATCGCGGGCAAATTTGGGCAGGACAGAATTCAGTCTTGAATGAGCTACGATCGTATGGTGACTTAGCGTTATTTTATGGACTTGGTGAGGAATACGCAGCGGAAGTATATGGCGGTTTTCGAGACTGGGAAAACTTCACCGAAACAACCTTTGAATCCTATGCAGTATTCGGTCAGTTTGACTACCAGCTTTCTGATACTCTCACTTTGACAGCAGGTGCTAGATATACGGACGAGAGTCATGATTTCGCAGGCTGCTCGCGCGACCTTAATGGTGACACCAATATTTTTCAGGTATGGAACTTCGCTTTTGGAACAGAGCTAGGAGCAGGTGATTGCGGTACGTTTGATTCAGACACTGGCGCGCCTGTTGGCCCAGAGGGTGCCAAAAAGGTCTTAGATGAGGACAATGTGTCCTGGCGAGTGGCCCTCGATTGGCAACCTTCGGACGACATGCTTCTGTATGGCTCTATCTCTCAGGGGTTCAAATCTGGTTCGTTTCCTCAAATTTCTGCCAATGCCAGTGCTCAATTGGATCCGGCAAATCAGGAAGAACTGCTAGCTTATGAGTTGGGTGCCAAAGTCTCACCCAGCGATATGGTTGAGTTTAATGGTGCGGTTTACTACTACGATTATCAGGACAAGCAGGTATATGGATTGATCCCAGATCCGATTTTTATCACCCTGACAAAGGTGGTCAATGTGCCCGAGTCTGAGGTGTATGGCGCTGAATTTGATGTCACAGTATTTCCCAGTGAAGATACTTTCATGAAACTATCGGCCGCCTATTTGGAAACTGAAATTAAAAAATATCAGGGTTATGATGCATCTGGCGCAGATCAAGACTTCGCAGGTGATAGCTTTTCAAATTCCCCTGATTGGCAGTTTAACCTGATAGGCGCACACCGCTTCGATTTCAATGATAGATTCGACGGAACTCTTGTCGTAGATGCCTCCTACAGCGACAGTCAATCATCTTTAATTGGTAATAATCCTACAAGAGTAATTGATTCTTACACATTGCTGGGGGCAAGGTTAGGTATAGAGCCAAAGGATGGTCGTTGGGCAGCCGCCTTGTTTGGCCGTAATCTTACAGATGAGTACTACTGGACAGCAGTTCATGGCTGGGGTGACGCAGTGGTGCGTTACGCTGGTATGCCACGTACTTATGGGGTTGAGTTCAGCTATAATTTTTAATTAATGACTTATTCGAATAAGGCCCTAAGACGTTTGATATTAGGGCCTTTTTTGTCTTTAGTTTATTTGACTTAGCAAGGTAGAAAATCAATCATTTCACTCGATTCACAGGCTATCTTCTTCTCATTTTGTCGATTCTGAGTTGGTGCTTGTTAGTTATAGTTCCTTTTTCATCTATCTCCAATAGTGAAAAAGCCGCTTATAGTGCAGTGCTGATAATTTTTGCGGAAATAACAGGGTGGCTTTCGGTTGCTATCTTGGGAAAAGAAATCTTTGGAAAATTCAAAGGATTATACCGTTACTTAAAGGCCTGGTTGATGAGATAACAGGTTAGCAGGGAGCAGAGAAATAATGATTAGACTATTTAAATCTAACATAATTAAGCCTGACATTATTTCTGAAAAATACTAATCAGAAAGCTACATTTAAATACATTGAGGCATATGGAATGAAAACAATTGCATTTTTTCCTGAGGGTGCTTTCGGCCCTGCGTTGAACTCGGTGGGTATTGCACAGGCCTGTCGAGAGCAGGGTCATCGGGCAGTTTTTATCTGTGATCCGGGTTTCCGTGGTGTGTTTTCCGAATACGGATTTGAGGAATTTGAAGTCAATTTATCGGAACCTATGCCGCCCGAGCAAGCGGCCAACTATTGGAGTGATTTTATTCAACAGCATATCCCGAACTTTCATAAATCCGCATATGATCAAATAGATAATTACGTCAAAGATTGTTGGGAAGCTATCGTTGACACCGCAAAGTGGGCGCAGAAGGGACTTCCAGAAGTTTTGAATGAGATAAAGCCAGATCTTATTTGTGTCGATAACGTCATCCTATTTCCCGCAATCAAGCAGTCTGGAGTTCCTTGGGTTAGGATTGTTTCTTGTAGTGAAAATGAAGTGGCCGATGACAATATTGCTCCCTATCTTTCTGGTTGTCGTGAGAACGACGCTGCAGGGCAGGAGCGGTTCAGACGTCGTTATCAAGAGGTGCTTAAACCTATTCATGACGAATTCAATAATTTCCTGATACAGTGTGGCGAGGCTCCATACCCGCTGGCGAATTTTGTTGAAGAGTCACCCTACATGAATCTATTGCTCTACCCTGAATCAGCAAAGTTTAATCGCAGCAAACCACTGGACCCGAATAGGTTCCAATACTTAGAGGGATGTGTTCGAGAGGATAGTCCATTTGAAGTACCCGCCTTTGAGGTAAATTCCGAAAGCCCTCTAATCTATGTGAGCTTTGGTACCTTGGGGTCCAGCGATATTCAACTGATGCAACGCTTGATCGATGTACTGGGTAAGCTCCCCTACAGAGTTCTACTCAATGTAGGTGATTATATTGAGCAGTACAAAAATGTACCTAAAAACATTTATATTGCAGCCTGGTATCCACAGCCATCGGTAATACCCCATGTTGATATGGTAATACATCACGGAGGCAACAATAGTTTTACCGAATGCCTGTATTTTGGCAAGCCTGCCCTTATCATGCCCTATGTGTGGGATGGTCATGATAATGCCACGCGTGTGGAAGAAACCAATCATGGGCTCAGCCTCCATCGATATAACTGGACTGATGAGCAGATGGAAAGCAGCTTACAAAGATTACTCGATGACTTAACTATTCGGGATACCCTCAAGAAAAGTTCCGAGCATATGCAACGACAGGATGGGCCCGCCAAGGCTGCTCGCATATTGACTCAAATTCTTGAGCAGAGCAGTAATACATAGACGAGTGGAAAATTAATTAGCTGTGAATAAGAAGGTAAGGGCAGACAGGCGTACTCAATTTATTCAAAATAGCAGTTTTCGTGAGGCGAGAGTGGTCGCGCTGCCCTCTGACGCATCTACCCGAAGTTACTTTCGTTTGAGCGAGAGAAATCATGTTGCATTGCTTATGGATGCACCTCGCCCTGAAGAGAATATACAGGCCTTTGTAAAGATAGCACGTCATTTGCGAGCTTTAGGGTTAAGTGCTCCAGAACTGTTTGAATATAGTGAGTATGAAGGTTTTCTTATACTTGAAGATTTTGGGGATGATACCTACACGCGCCTGCTTTGCTCAGGTGCTGACGAGCAGGGTCTATACGAACTTGCTATTGATACTCTGTGCTCTCTGCATGGCAACCCACAGGCAAGGGAAATTACATTACCAGAGTATAGCCATGTGTCATTGCTAGAAGAGGCTATGTTGTTGGTCGATTGGTATCAGCCCTACATAACGGCTGGTGTAGGCAATGAGGGTGTGAAAGAACGCTATACTGACGCTTGGATTGAAGTGCTTTCTTCATTGCCAAAGCCAACCAAGACGCTTGTACTTAGAGACTTTCACGTAGACAATTTAATGCGACTGCATGGGCGACAAGGAATATCTGCCTGCGGTTTACTGGATTTTCAAGATGCACTCGTCGGTCCCAGCGCCTATGATTTGGTTTCCATTCTCGAAGATGCTCGGAGGGATCTATGTCCTGACCTGGTTTCGAAAATGCTCAATCGTTACTACGATGGTATGAAGATGGGCAAGGAGGAGGTTGCGGACTTCAATAAGTGGTATAGAGTTCTCGGTGCACAAAGGCATTGCAAAGTGCTTGGAATTTTTGTCAGATTACTGCGCCGAGATGGCAAGGGTGCCTATATGGAGCACCTGCCAAGAGTGCTTGAATTACTGAGAGCACAGCTGAGGCATGAAGAGCTAGCCCCTTTGAATGCTTGGTTTGAGAACGATTTTCCCGAAGTCATTGGTGCTGGATAGTTTGGTGCAGATCACCCTTAACTAGCCGCGCGAAAGAAACCACCGGATAATCTTCTATGCTGAATTTAGACCTGACGCCCTTTTCCTGAGTAAAACCAGTCATCCGAATAGGGATACCACCACTCTTGAATCTCTGGCTTCGTATCGATCACGCCCATTTTGGTTTGACGGAACGCATCGAGTCCCTGTCGACCCATTTCTCGGCCGATACCTGACATTTTCCAGCCTCCAAAGGGCAGGGCGTCATTGTCAATAAGGGGGTTATTTACCCACACCATACCGGCTTCCAGAATATTATAGGCCGTAAATGCTTCATCCATGCTGGATGTAAAAATAGAGGCGCCTAAGCCAAAATCTGTATGATTAGCTAAGTCTAATGCTTCCTGAAAACTACCGACCTTGCAGATAGCAGCCACAGGCCCGAATGATTCTTCGCGCATCACAGCCATATCTTTGGTGACACCGGTCAAGATAGTTGGCTCATAGAACCAACCTTGTGTAAGCTGGGGTGGAACTCTGCCACCACACTCAATGGTTGCACCATTGCGCACGGCATTTTCGATTAAGCGTATAACTTTTTCCCGAGCAGACTCACTGACAAGTGGGCCAATCTCACTTTCTTCAAGGCCCGGGCCAATTCGCAGTTGTTTGGTCATGGCAACAAAGCGTTGAACAAATTCGTCATATATTGCTTCGTGAACAAAGAAGCGTTCAGAGGAAACGCAGATCTGACCGCTCAGGTGAAACGCAGACATAACGCAACCCGGGACTGCTACATCAAGGGGAGCATGTTGCGAAATAATCATTGGGTCACTGCCGCCTGCCTCAATAATAGCGGGTTTCATCTGTCGGGCGCAGCTCACAGCAATACTCCGACCTACATCAACGCTACCGGTAAAGGCGACGGCATTAATATTTTTAGACTCAACAAGAGCTTGACCTGTTTCAGCGCCGCCGGTCACGCAGTTGACCAGCCCCGATGGGAGTATTTTAAAGTGTTCCATAAACTTAAGCGTACAGAGGGATGTTGCTTCCGAGGGTTTTACAATGCAGGCATTTCCAGCCGCTAAAGAAGCCGCGACTGTCCAGCACATGACAATTATTGGATAGTTAAAAGGCATGATATGGGCCGACACGCCGTAGGGAAAATACTTCGAAAACTGAAATGATCCAGCCTGGGTTGTACCAGGCAACAGCCCGCCTTCATCTCGCGCCATTTCTGCATAGTAGCGAAATATGGGAGCGCAGTTAGCCAGCTCTCCAATGGCTTCCGGATAAGGTTTTCCTTCCTCCAGAACCATCAATCTAGCCACCTCTGATAAATTGCCGTCCTCGATAGAGTTGGCTATTTGGTGCAGGATTCGTGCCCGAGTTTTTTCATCCTCGCGTTTCCATTCCTGTTGAGCCTTTTTCGCGCGCGAAATGACCTGTTCTACTTCTTGGGTAGAGCACAGTGCAATCGTGCCCTCATGATTACGATTAGCTGGGTTCAGTACCTTATGCTGATTCGGAGATTGACTAACATGATATTCATTATCTAAAAAGATAAGACGGGAATAGGGATCAAAATTGGTCATGAGGTTGCTCCTGGTTTGTCTTGTAGCCGTCTGTATTTCTTGTAATGGTCCACTTCTGTCACAATAAGCAAGAGCGGGTGAAGTGAATTGCTAATCAATGTAATCGCTATATCTATTAACGGATCATATAAACTTTACGAACAGTCCGATGTACTCGACAGGTGCCTTTCCAGTCTTTGGGAAAGAAAGCCGCGGTATCTGGCTCAATCTCGATTATCTCACCTGACTCGTGGGTATAGGTGCAATAACCCAGCAAAAAGTGGCAAAACTCGTCAGATGTCACGTGGCAGTGCCAATATCCAGGGGTGCACACCCATATGCCGGATTCTGCTTCACCATTAGGACCCTTATGTAAAAGCACCCCAGAGGTATGCGACTGACCTTCAATCATGGTCGTTACGGGTCCCCAGTCGACCAATTGATGGACGTCGCAAGGGTTTTGTAGTCTCGGTGTCTTCATATTATGTCTCAGCAGAGCATATAAACATTACGAAGGGTCTCGTATATCTGACACTCGCCAGTCCAACCCTGCTTAAAGTGAACTACTGTTCCTGCGGATATCTCTATAACTTCTCCGTCATCATTCCTATAGGTCGCGCGTCCCTGAATAAAATGGCAGAGTTCGTCCCTGGGTAAAGTCAGCCTCCATCTGCCGGGGGAACACACCCAAAGACCTGATTCAGAGGTACCTTCATCATTTTTCCACAGCAAAATGCCAGAGGAGCGAGATTGCCCTTCAAGGCTGCCAGGCTGGACACCCCAATCAACTAAATTTCCGACGGCGTCCGCTGGACCGAGGTGAGGGGCTGATGAGGCTGTGTTTTCAATAGCCATTTGGGCTTGTCCTTTCTTGTCTGATCGAAAAACTGGCAACATGAACACAGTATGTTTCGATTAGTGTCGACAGGTGCAGAAAGTTGCGTCGTTGTTTATATTACGACAGATATAATATAATATAAAGATCCAGGTATTTCAACGTAATTTTTGTCAACGAAGAGGACATTCATCATGGCTCAGATAACGCATTTGCCGGCTAATTGCTCCATACAAGACATTATTGAGGTTATTGAGGAGCAGGGGGCTGCTATTGTGGATGATTTTGTCAGTCAGTCATGGCTGGAAAAATTCAATACATCTATAGAACCGCATATTGAGGGGTATCAGCCCATCGATCACGAGGAAGATTTTGCTAACGATTTTTTTGGGAAGCGAACTGTTCGCCTAACTGGCCTTCAACACAAAGCACCCTCTTATATCGATCTTATGACGGATGAGCGGCTCCT
>Ga0213868_10000046_pt1 | contig 96859 bp, 75 predicted proteins | sample PICome_9_FD_160087 | JGI IMG/M metagenome (GOLD analysis project Ga0213868, IMG submission 160087) | Coastal seawater microbial communities near Pivers Island, North Carolina, United States - PICO127 | ecosystem: Environmental > Aquatic > Marine > Coastal | place: USA: North Carolina... | reverse complement strand
TAGTGCAGCGCTCAGTGATATGGGCCTTGGGTTCATCTTTGGTGAGGGCGATGGCTTGTTGATCGTGGGTGGTGTATTGACCGAACCGGAGACGAGCCCATTTCAGATTCTGGCCGTTGATGATCTCGGGAACGGGAAGCTCTCGGTGACCTGGATGAGCGAGCCTGGAGTGGTTTATGGCATTCAAATGACCCCGGATTTGCAGGCACCTTGGCAAGAGCTAGGCATGGAAGAAGGTGCCGATGGAATCGAGACTGGATTCGAGTTGGAGCGCTCTGAGGGCCTCGGATTTGTCCGAATTGTTCGAAATCAGTGACTTCACCAGGGAATTCGTTGCCTCTGAGTGTGTTATCTACTTGCGCATACCGGCAAAACTCGCGATCATTTCTAAGATTTTAACCGACGAATTCCAATGAAACTAAAACGCGTGAATTTCTTTAAGTTTGCCAGTGCCGGGCTCATGAGCTTGGCATTTGCACATGCTGTGCACGCTGCCACGGTTTATGCCGATGATTTCGACGGCACTGCGGTCGATGCCGGTCTCGGTTATTCCTATTGGGACGCACGCAGCGGGGACCCTACGGATTGGGCATCCACTGGAAATTGGTGGTACAATTCGTCCTACGATTCGGCTCGGCGCCCCACTCCGCGAAGTGGTGAGCAGGCACTCCACGGTATCTCTCAGTATAATTGGAATACACTTTCGACGAACTTCCAGGCAGGCAACCATTCTCTTTCCGTATGGGTTCAGGGCGATTCGGATGCCGTTGACGCGACGGATTCGATTTGGCTCTACCTCTACGATGGCAGTCAAACGGATGCCTTTTCAGTCGGGACCCAAACATTTGATGGGGCGAGCCTCTTTGCGGCTCGATTTGATGCAGACGGAATGACGGCTGAAGTTATCAATGCTGGAGGGGGAAGCATTGGAGCATTTTCCGGTATTAATAGGAGCGGGGGCTCGGAATGGTCTCAGGCTGTCATCAATTATGCGATTGGTGACGGTGATCCGTTGATTGGCACTCCCATTGGGATCGCCCTCTACGGAAATGGAGATGTGGCTTTTGATGATGTTGAGGTTTCCGTGGACGCTATTCCTGAGCCGAGCACGGTCGGTCTGCTAGGCTTGGGCTTACTCAGCCTTCTTAGGCGTCGGCGCTCCAAAGCATAGTCAAGGGCATGGGCCCGGAAACCAGTTAACTTTCTAGGCCGTGTATCTCTTTGAGATGCACGGCCTTTTCATTTAAGCCGTCATGTCTTCCAAAGCCAACAAGCGTGGCGCCCGGGTCAAGCGCAAACGGCAAGAGGTTCGGGCTGCGACGGCCGCTATCACACGGCCATTGAAAGAGAAAGGGCCGTCCGGTATTGTGAAGCGGGCGATGAAGGCCTGGAAGGACGCCCAGTTCGACAAGTCGATTGAGCTTTTTGAGAGGGCCCGCAAGATACACCCCAATCGGGTTGAAATTCTCTTGGATTTGGGGCGTGCCTATGGGATGCGTTACCGTTACGAGGAAGCAGAGGCTTGTTTTTCTCAAGCTCTCAAACTTAGCCCTAACAATGCTAAAACTCTGCGTGTCTTGGGTGAGAATTATCGGACTCTTGCGCGGTTTCCTCGAGCGTCTGAGTGTCTTACCCGAGCGTTGACTTGTCAGCCTCGCGATGTCGAGGCGCTTATCTCTCTTGCCGAAGTATCGGAACGATTGCATCGGCTAGATGATGCTGCTGAGGCGATCGACCGGGTGCTGGCCCTTGATCCTGGGCATACCACGGCACTTTTCCTCCAAGCGAAACTGGCGAGACGAGCGGGTGACAGCGAACGGGCGGAAAACCTTCTTAGGGATCAGCTGAGTAGACCAACCAAGTTGTTAGAGCCGCGTTGGCGGGGTTGGTATGAACTCGCCTCAGTGCTCGATAAGCAGGAGAGGTATGAAGAAGCGTTTCAGGCGCTGGAGAAAGCGAAGCGGGTGTTGCAGAAAGCTGGAAAACAGGTGCGTGGTGGGGCGGATCTTGTAGAGCAGAACAATCGTGAGATGCTCGAACATCTAACCGAAGAGCATTTGGAACGGTGGCGTGAAGACCAGGATACGTTGGGGGCTCCTGAGCAGTTGGCGCTTCTTTGTGGGCATCCGCGTTCGGGAACGACGTTGATTGAGCAGGTGCTGGATTCACATCCGGGGCTCGTGAGTGCCGATGAGACCACCATTATGAGCGACGATGTTTACATCGCACTGGGAGATCTACTCCCTGAGGCTGTGAATCCCGCTGATAGGTTGGATGTCGCATCGGTTGAGATGTTGTCGGGAGTGCGCTCCAATTACCTGCGTTATTCGGAAGCGTTTCTCGGTCAGGCAATGAACGGTCGCATGCTGCTCGATAAGAACCCAGAGCTCACGATGATTCTACCGGTGATCAATCGTGTGTTTCCTGAGATGAAGATTCTGTGTGCTCTACGCGATCCTCGGGATGTGTGCCTGAGCTGCTTCATGCAGCCGCTGCCAATGAACTCCGTTAGTGTGAACTACCTGTCCATCGAGAGCACTTTTAAGAAGTATGCCACCACGATGCAAACTTGGCTGACGCTTCGTCCGATATTGTCCTGTGATTGGATGGAGACACGGTATGAAGATAATGTGGCCAATTTGGAGGCAGAGACTCGAAAGATTCTTGGCTTTCTCGGTTTGGAATGGGACGAGACAGTGCTGAACTATCATCAGCGTGCTAGTCAGAAACATGTGAGGTCGCCGACCTATGAAGCCGTGACCAAGCCCGTCTACTCGACAGCAGTTCAGCGATGGCGAAACTATGAGGAATGGTTAGGTCCTCACCTTGAGCTCTTGGATCCCTTTGTTCGCGCCTTTGGCTATTCTTGAATGGGGCTACTCAGGTGTCACATACGCAGCGGTGATGCCGCCGTCTACGGTGAATTCGGTGCCCGTGACGAAGCTGGATTCATCACTAGCGAGATAGAGTGCTGCTTGGGCCATCTCACGCGCCTCACCGAAGCGCCCCATCGGAACATGGACGAGGCGTCGCTGTTTCTTCTCTTCGGTATTGAGGAACTTCATGAGAAGTTCGGTTCGCAATGGACCGGGACAGAGGGCGTTGACACGAATGTTCTCGCGGGCGTGAATCACGGCGAGTTCCCGGCTCATGGCGAGAACGCCACCCTTGGATGCTGTGTAAGCGAGTTGAGGTGTGGCTGCCCCTAGTAGCGCGACGAATGAGGCGGTGTTGATAATGGAGCCGCCGCCAGCGCGTTTGAGAGCAGGGATGCCGTGTTTGCAACCAAGGAAGACTCCTTTGAGGTTGACGTTCATGGTGAGATCCCAAATGCCTTCGTCGGTGCTTTCGGAATCACCGTCATCGCTGTGCATGATGCCAGCATTGTTGAACAAGATGTCTAATTTACCAAAGGTACTTTCGGCATGAGCGATCATCGACTGGCAATCGGCGTCTTTGGAAACGTCTGCGTGAATATAGGTTGCGTTGTCTCCGAGGGTACCTGCAACAGCTTCGCCTTCGGTATCGTTAACGTCTGTTAGAATGATTGAAGCCCCTTCTCTGGCGAAGAGTTCTGCGGTTTCTTTGCCGATGCCGCTAGCGGCACCGGTGATAAGGGCAACTTTGTTTTCGAGTCTCATGAGGATGCGTTTGTTAGCTTGGTGGGAATGACCATTTGTCGAATCCAATTGCGCACTTCTGTGCAGCGCACGTTGGCGTTTGTGACGTCGTCATCGATGCCGAGTTTCCAGGCGAGATCTTTGCGTGTGGCGTCTTGGTGGAGTTGCTCCAAATCATCGACATAAGCGAGTGCATGATCGCGTGATTGGAAAAAGCCTTTGCGAGAGAGTTTTTCGATTCGGCAGAAGGTGAGACGAGCCAGTTCGTGGAGGTCGTACTCGGGATGATACTGAACTCCCCAGAAGGTGCCGTTTCCATGAGTGACGCAAACGGACTGGACGTCGGAGAATGCATTTCCTGAGAGGACGACGCCACCAGAAGGGAGTTGAGTGATCTCATCGTCGTGCGAGGTGAAGGCGTCAAAGATGGCGCGTCGACCCGTATGCATGGGATGTCCCAATCCTTCGTTGGTTAGGCCAATCTTGCGTGATATCCCCATTTCACGACCCTTGGGATTGATGGTGACGCGCCCGCCTGCCGCTACCACCGCAATTTGGGCCGCCCAACAACTGCCGAAGCTGGGAATGCCAACTTCATAGATATCGCGTTGCAGTTGAATCTGATCGGCGACTTCTGCGCTGTCGTCGTTGCAGCCGAGGCTGCAACCGGTCCAAGCGACGCCGTCATACCGATAAAGTTTCTCGGGACTTGGCATGTCTCTATCTGGGTCCGATGGGTAGAGCTTGTCGCAGGCGACGGGAACTGGGCTCCATTGCTCTAGCATAGCAGCATAGAGGTCGGCAGCGATCGACGCGCCACCTGCTGCGAGCTCCTCACGTGCAGCCCTGGTATAACCGTCAATGATGAGGAATCGCAGGTTCATGAGTTTAAATTACGAATGGTGTCGAGTAGATCTGGGTAGGAATTGCAAGTGGCATCAGCCGATGTTGTCGTGGCGTCGATGTCACGGGTAGCCGTAAACAGGATGGCCTTCATGCCCATGGCCTGGGCACCCTTGATATCGTTGTGATCTCGATCGCCGATATGAACGACTTCTCGTGGGGAGAGCTTCATCTCGCGGAGCACGGTGGTGAACATGTCTGGATGTGGTTTTGAATGGCCAATTTCATCCGAGAATGCGAATGCAGAGAAGTAGTCGACAATCTGATGGTTTCCTAGTAACCGTCGAAGTTCCATCCCTGGAGTGACTATGGCATCCGATACAATAGCGAGTTGATAATCTTTTGATAGGATCTGAAGCGTTTTCAAGCAATCTTCGATGATATCGGGAGGCATTTCCACCTCCATGATGGAGGTGGCGTGGACGAGGGCATCCCATGCTTTGGGCTGAGGGCGATTTAGACCTCGGACGATAAGCTCGAGACGCTCTGCAATTGGCCAGGTGATATGGTGCTCTTTCCACACCTTGTTGAATGCGGCATCTACGGCGTCATAGGCGAGGATCACGGCCTCGAGTTCAATGGGTGCGTCCGCATTGAGGGCTTCCCACACGAGGTGCCGGCGTTCATCGCGTTTTGATCGAAGACCCTTGGCTGCACGGTGGCGCTCGTCAGAATCATCGTGAACGAGGGTGTCCCAAAGATCGAAGGTGATGCCGCGTATGCTCATGACAGTCTGAAGTGCTTAGATTTGCGCCGAGTAACGCCCAGAAGTCCGTATTTGGAAAGGCTCGATCCGATACCGCTTTGGTTGACACCTGTCCAAGGCAGCGCTGGGTCGAGGTAGTCGCACCGATTCATGAAAACAGTGCCGGTATTCGCGCCATCACAGAATTGCTGTGCGCGAGCTTGGCTCATGGTGAAGATGATAGATGTGAGTCCGTAGGACGAATCATTGATCAGGGAAAGGGCTTCGTCATCGTTTTTGACCTTCATTATGGGAAGGATCGGTCCGAAGTTTTCAATGGTCATCACGTCCATGTCGTGGGTGACGTTTGTTAACAAAGTGGGCTCGAAGTAGGTCGCTTGTCCGATAATCCGGGGCTTGCCACCGCGAATAACTTCGGCTTTTTTGGCAACCGCGTCATTGACCTGATCAGTCATGAGCGCGGCATTCGAGGCTTGGGCGAGAGGCCCCATGGTGGTTGATTCCTCACCAGGGGCACCGAGGACGTAGGCATCCAAGAGGGTAGCGCAATGCTCGACAAAGGAGTCGTGGAGGTCTTCATGAACATAAACGCGTTCGACGCCGCAGCAGGACTGTCCTGAATTGTACATGGCTCCATCGACCAAAGATTCCGCCGTAATCATCGGGTCGGCGTCTGCAGCCACGTAAGCGCCATCTTTGCCGCCGAGCTCGAGTTGGCAGTCTAACAAACCCTTTGCTGCCTGTTGGTAAACAGATCGCCCAGCTTCGACGGAACCGGTGAAGATCACGTGGTCGACCTCTCTCGTTTCCATGAGCTGAGCTGCGGTGGAGTGATCGATCACGGCGTGCTCGACGAGATCACTAAAAGCGTGGGCGAAATGGGCACCGATCGAGAGCGTTTGCGTTGCATGTTTCAGAAGCACGGTGTTCCCTGCGAGCAGTGAGGCCATGACTCCGTTGATGGTGATGAGCAGTGGGTAGTTCCACGCCGAGATGATGAAGACGACACCCAGTGGTTCGTGGAGAATCGCGCGCTCAAAACCGTCTTTCGAGCCCAAACTCTCTGGCTCCAACGTGTCAATTGCGATGGACGCCAAGTAGTGTCCGCGTTCCAAGAGTCCGTCGATCTCGCCAAGTGCTTGTTTGAGCGGGCGGCCCATTTCATGGGAAATGTCTGCGGCGATGGCGTCTCGTTCCTTCTCGAAGTAGTTGAGAGATTGTAGGAGCTTCTGACAACGTTCTTCGATAGGGACGCGTTTCCAGGCGGCTTGCTGGTCTCTTAGGCTAACGATCTGTGATAGCACGTCAGTGCTTTCAAATGTCGGGAGCGGTGCGCCTGTGTAAGGATTGATTCTCATAAACTTTTGAAACAGGATTCCAAGATCGCCAAGGCGTCGTCTATTTCTGATTGAGATATTGTCAGCGGTGGAGTCAGGGTGAGTATGGATCCCATGGTGATCTTAAAACTCAAGCCCTTACCGAGAGCATCATAAAGAATCTTCTCGGCAGCTTCATTAGCTCGCGATCCATCGGCGTTTCGAAGCACGAGTCCGATAACGAGACCAATTCCTCGGACCTCATAGATGATCGTATACTTCTGCTGGAGACTTGTCAGACGCTCTTTCACATAGCTACCAAGGGTGATGGTCTTGCTGAGGAGATCCTCGCTTTCGATGACGTCTAGGGTCGCAAGGCCTGCTGCGCACGCAGCGGGACTCTTCTCGTGGGTGTAGTGACCCAATGCCTGATCGGCCGAGACATTGAATTCTTCACGAGCGATCATGGCGGCTAACGGAAACACGCCGCCTCCCAATCCTTTGCCAATTACTAGGATGTCTGGCACAATGTCAAAGTGCTCGCAGACAAACATCTTCCCGGTTCGGCCTAGGCCACTCGGAATCTCATCGAGAATCAGGAGCGCACCGTGTTTGTCGCAGGCTGCACGGACCCTTTGCCAATAGGATTTAGGTGGCACATATGGTGTCCAGCGAATGGTTTCCGCGATCACGGCTCCGACATCACCGCCTTCGCGTTCTAATACGTATTCAACATACCGAGCGCTCATGTTGGCCCATTCTTCTGGATCCATTTCTGGCCAAGGACCCTCCAATGGATCGGGCGGTGGCACATGTTCACTTCCGGGGAGCAAAGGGCCAGCTCCTTTACGGAAGAGCGCTTCTCCACCAATACTGATGGCGTCCAACGATGCGCCGTGAAAGGACTCCCACAGAGAGATTGTCTTGAATTTGCCGGTGACTGCTCGAGCTAACTTCAGCGCCATACCGATCGCGCCGGTGCCGCCGGGGGCAAAGAGCAGCTTGTTCAAATCGCCGGGAGCGAGTTTGGTTAGGCGTTTGGCTAGGGCAACTGCTGGCTCATTGGTAAATCGACGCGGGCAGAATGGCATCGTGTCTAACTGATCTTTAATCGCGGCAATTACCTTGGGGTGTCCGTAGCCTACTTGGTGAACGGCATTGCCATGGAAATCGAGATACCGTTTACCTTGCAGATCCGTTAGGTAACTCCCATTCGATTCGGAAAGTGCTGTGAGGCAGGGTGTGGACAGCGATTGATGGAGAAACACCTCGGCATCCTCGTTGAGCAACGCCTTCGTCTTGTCGTCAAGGTGTTCGGTATTCCATGCTTGTCGCTGGAAACTGAGGTTGGATTCGCCTTCGGATTGAAACATTACGATGACGCCTTGGTCTTTGTTCTGAAGAAGAGCCAACTGCCCACGAGGCAGATACTGCCAATCACTGAAGTTGCGTAGCACAGCTGATGGAAGAACTCAACTTTGGAGCCGCCTGGCCCGCCCGTCATTTGCTCATAGGTCAACACGCCGATCACAGCCGTGTAGCCAAGTGCATCAGCCATCATGATACAGAACACCGCTGTTGCGACCGTTCCCAGGGCGGCAATCATGCGATCGTAGAAGATGCAATTGAAAGGTACGTAGGCGAGAAAGGTGCCGAATCCAGACCAGAACATCCAACTGGAATTCCCAATAGCGCCCCTAGCATGGAGGTAGGTGCAACCGCCTAGTAGGATAGTGCCAGTCAATGCGCACACATGGGTGAGAAAGAATCCTCGCCGATTGTCTCGCACCAGAAAGAGGAGGGCAACGATGGAAAGCACAGCAATAGCGATCGGCAGATCAAGTTTAAGAAAGATGCTAGCCCCTAGCTCTTCGTCGCCGAGGAGTTCTTTGAGAAAGTTATCTCGATAGTCTCGGCAGACAGTGAGGGCAATGTAAGTTAGAAATCCTGCGATCAAGCCCGGGAAATAGACCATTAGGAAACGTTGCCGAGCCTTGCGATCCATCGGCTCTCTGCGCACACGAGCGCTTTCATCTTGTGACGAAGGGTTGGGAAGTTGACAGAGCAGCCAAACGCTCAACAGGAACACCGGAAGGTAGCATAATCCCACTGCAAACGGCATCCAATGCTCCGGAACGCTAGCATCAATTAAGGTTTGTCCGATGAACTTCGCACAAGCGCTCCCGACAATAAATGCGCAACACAGGCCAGCTCCCAACAACTCCGTTAGCCGTCGCCCCTCAAGAAAGCTAAATACCATGCCCCACACCATGCCCAATGGCAGCCCATTGAAGAACATGGCCAATGCCTTCCCAGTCGATGGCAAGAGCGCCACGGCGAGAAGGGCTAACTGTGCCACTACGATGCTGCCAATCAGAGCCAGACCCCGTATCGATTTGGGCATCTCGGAGTTCACTTTTACACCGATGTACTTGGAGAGCGCGTATCCGATGACTTGGCTGATCACCATGGCGGATTTCAGTGCGAATACACTTCCAAAGAACCCGGCAGATTGTTCTTCATAAGTCCCTACGGAAAAGCCTTTGCGGAACCCATACATGCAAAGATAGGTCGTGAAGGCGGCAAAGATCGCGTAAGCCGTGAACGCCCAAGTCGGTGCCTGTGTAAGTTTTCTATTGAGGGGAGAAGTAGCCATAACGTGATCTAGGTGGAGAGAAAAGAATCTGCTAGAGCCAAGGCATCTTCAATGGCGTCTAATAGAAACTCGATTTCCTCTTCATTAACAATCAACGGAGGCACGATCCAAAGCCCAAACTTGTCTGAAGGCACATAAACTTGGCGTTCCCGGAACAAGAAGTCGGAGACTTGTTTCACGATTGTCTCCTCGTACTTCTCGGTCGCTTTGCGTAGCGGTTCCTTGGTCGAAGGATTCGCGACGAGTTCCATGGTCCAGAAGAGTCCCATACCTCGGACGTTACCCACGCAGGGGTGTTTCTGACCCAAGGTGCGCAGCTGTTCTCCTAACTGGGCACCTAGGCTGGCAGACTGCGTAATTAGTCCGTCCTCGTGGAGTACTTCTAGGGATGCGAGGGCGGCGGCACAGCCTAGCGCATGGCCAGAATAGCTTTGACCATGACCAAAGAGATGATGGTCAAAGGACTTGGAGACTTTCTCGCTAAGAATCGTGGCAGCGAGCGGACAGTAGGCTCCGAGCGCCTTTCCCATGATGATGATGTCAGGCTCGACATCCCAGTGCTCGATGGCGAGAAACTTTCCCGTGCGGCCCATGCCGGTCATCGTCTCGTCGACAATCAGAAGCAAATCCCACTGATCGCAGAGCGCGCGTATACCCTCGAGGTAGCCATCTGGTGGGACAATGATGCCGTTGCTGCCGACGATTGGTTCGAGGAGAAAGGCGGCGACTTTGTTGCGACCGCCCTCTTGCTCGATGATGTGGTTGAGATAGTTGAAGTGCTGCTCGACCGATTCAAAGTGAGGCCGATAGGGATTGGCATCGGGCGCCAAGACGACACCGGGAACCGTTAGCGGTTCTTGAAACCAGCGTCTTGGGTCGCCACTGGCGGAGGCGGCTCCTGAAGAAGATCCGTGCCAAGAATTGTAGCGGGAAATGATCTTATAGGGATAAGGGTACTGCGAGGGGGCATCGACGGTGCCACCATCTTGGAAAACGCGATTGTATTGATAGAGCCGCGCGGCCTTGATCGCTCCTTCGACTGCCGCTGCGCCGCTTTGGGAGAAATAGACCTTCTTGTTTGGTGAGCCAGGTGTGAGTTCAGCCAGTCTCTGGGAGAGCTGAGCGGTTGGCTCGGTGGCGAAGTCGTCAGTAACGTAGAGGACTTTGTCCATCTGAGCCCGCATGGCTGCGAGGATTTTCGGGTGATTGAAGCCTAGATTGATGCACTCATGCGCACTGCGGAGATCGAAGATCTTGCGGCCATCCTTCGTATGAATCCAGCAGCCTTCGGTCTTGGAGACGGCAATCGGCGAATAGCCCGCTTGGGCGGACCAGCATTGCATGGTGTGGCGAGCCTGAGTGGCGGCAATGTCCATTAGTGTCTAACTCCTTGCTTCCTTGATCGCCTCTAACAGTCTGCGGATATCATCGGCGTTTACGTTGCCAATCGTTCCGATTCGGAAGGTGTCGCGATCAGTGACTTTGCCAGGATAGATGACGAAGCCGCGTCCTTTGAGGTCTTCGTAGAGTTGCTTGAACTCAAAGCCCGGGTCATCAGGGAAAGGAAACGCCGTTATGATCGGAGATTGCACTTCCTTGGGTAGGAGGCTCGGGAAGCCAAGTTCGACCATGCCCTCAGAAAGGACTCGTTGGCTCTCAGTATAGCGTGCACAGCGTGCAGTAATACCGCCTTCTTCCTGAAGTTCCTTCAGGGCCTGAGCGAATGCGCGAACGGTGTGTGTGGGGGAGGTGTATCGCCACTTGCCGCCATTGCCGGACTCCATTGTCTTCCACTGATCGAAGAGATCCAGCGACAGCGATCGTGCCCTGCCTTCTGTCGCTTCCAGGGCCTTGCGGCTGGCGACGATGAAGCCAAAGCCTGGCACGCCTTGAATACACTTGTTGGCGCTGCTAATGACAAAGTCGATTCCTAGCTGAGTGACGTCTAGGGGAACACCACCAAAGGTACACATGGCGTCGACGATGAGCACGCGCCCAGCCTCTTTCACGATCGGGGCAATCGTTTCTAACGGATTCAGCATACCAGTTGTGGTTTCCCCGTGAACCAACGTGACGTGGGTGATCGTGGGGTCGTCTAGTAGCGTCTGTCTCAATTTCGCTGAATTTGGCGGGCTCAAGTCACCGCTATCTTCGACGATCAGGGCAATCTTCAAACGGTCGGCGATCTTGGCTAAGCGTTGTCCATAGGCTCCGTTGGCCAAGACGAGCAGTTTGCCGTCAGCGGGAATCACACTGCCAATGACCGACTCCACACTGAACGTGCCGCTTCCTTGCATGAGTACAGCGGTGTGGGCGTCTGGCGAACCACCGGCAAGCTCAACAAGTTGTTTTCGGATGACCTGAACGACGTCGACATTGTAGTCGTCGTCCCAAGTACACCAGTCCCGCATCATCACGCGTTTGACTGTCGGCGTGGTGCTGAGTGGTCCTGGTGTTAGGAGCAGGTAGGGATTCTCGTCTTCGATTACCATGGAAGGGAAAAGGTCTTGGTGTTCGTCATGTATTTCATGGCCTCTATCACTCCTTCTTTGATACCGAGACCGGAATCCTTCACCCCGCCGAATGGAGAACTCTCAATTCGGTAGCCAGGCACCTCGTTCACGTTCACCGTCCCCGTGCGGATCTCTTTAACTGCTTTGAGGGCGTGCTCCATGTTGTTCGTTACAATGCCAGAAGATAAACCGTAAGCGGTGCTATTCGAGAGCGCGATCGCATCATCGATGTCTCGTATCGAGATGATAGGCGCAAGAGGACCGAACGACTCGTCAACGACCATGGTTGAGTGGCGTTGGACGTTTCCGATCACTGTTGGAGGGTAATTCGCCCCTCCATCATAGTTGCCGCCTAAGAGAATTTTGGCGCCGTCTTCGACTGCTGCCTTAACCACGGAATCGAGACGAGAAGCTGAAGCTTCGTTGATCACGGTGCCGACTCGGGTATCCAAATCTGCGGGATCTCCGCAAAGGTACTCCTTCCCGCGCTCGACGAAGCGATCCGTGAATGTCTCGAGAACACGTTCGTGAATGAGCAGCCGTTTCACTGCGGTGCAACGTTGGCCAGAATTGCGGAAACAACCTTCGGCAGCCAGCGTGACGGCAAGATCGAGATCAGCATCCTCGAGTACGATGAGAGGTGAATTTCCCCCAAGCTCAAGGCAGAGCTTCTTGTAGCCTGCTGAGGATGCAATGTGTTTGCCAATGGCGACGCTTCCAGTAAAGGCGACCATCTCCACGCGCTCGTCTTGGATCAATGGAGTGATGACTTCGCCGATATCGCCCAACAGGACGCTGAGCATCGGGCCGGGCAAGCCAGCCTCATAGAGCAACTCGACGAATCGAATCGCGGTGAGCGGCGTCTTATCCGATGGCTTGAGAATCATGGGAGCGCCACAGGCAATAGCTGGACCCAGCTTGTGAGCGACTTGGTTGAGAGGGTGATTGAACGGTGTGATTGCCGCAACAAGCCTAACGGGTTCGCGAAGCGTAAAAATCTTGCGGGCCTTTCCTTGAGCCGTGAGATCACAAGAGAAGATCTGGCCATCATCGCGCAGCGCTTCCATGGCGGCAAACTCTAAGACGTCGAGCGTGCGTCCAACCTCATACGTAGTTTCACGCATACAAAGGCCAGCTTCTGATCGAATAAGGTTGGCGAACTCATCGCGGCGTTCTTCAAGCAAGCCACGGGCGGTGCGGAGGATGTCTGCGCGCTGGAAGCGTGTTACGGGCTCATGTTCGCCTGCACCGATCGCGATAGCCTGCTCTAGATCTTTCGCATCAGCGCAGGCTATCGTACCCGATAGTGAGCCGTCGTACGGATAGAAGACATCAAGCTTGCGGTCTGAGACCACTGGCTTGCCCGCTACATAGGACGTCAGGTTAAGCGCCATTGCAGGTGAAGTCGAAGATGTCGAAGTTACGCGGATCACCGACGGCCTTCGCCGAGTAGGAATCATTCAGTGGTCGCGAGAGCAGCATGGGAACCATTTCTTCATAGCGTCCACCATGAGATCGAAGCCCGCCCTTCAGAACAGACAAATCATGATCTGGTGGTGTGCGACCAACGACAACGTTTCTGCCACACAAGACGGTGAGATCGCCTATACGATCTTCGGCCAACTCTAACTTTTTCGCTGACATGGCGCGGTCATACACCTCAGTGATACCGTTCAGGCTCATGAGATAGTCTGCGATGGCAGCTTGCTGCTCGAGGTTATCCAAATGCACCATGACCAAGGCACCAAGGGCTCCGTGATGAACCACATAAGGATCGGTGATCGGACAAATGACACGTAAGCCATCACCAAATTTCTCTTTGAGAAGACTTTCCACGTAGATCACGTTTGGTGAGCCATCACCCTTGTTCTTGGCGTTCATACCGTGATCAGCGGTGATGCCGATGACGCAGTTCAGGTCTAGCAACCGCCCGATTTGGTCGTCCAAAGCCTGGTAAAAGGCCAACGACTCCTCCTCCTCCGGCGCATGTTTGTGTTGCATGAAGTCTGTTAGGGAAAGGTAGAGGAAATTGGCCTTTCCTTGCTCCACGAGCGCAGCGCCTGCTTCGAGGACGTAAACCGAAGCATCACCTGAGTAGATTTCAGGCTTCTGCTTCCCGATGATACTCTCTGCATTATCGACGCCATGGGTATCCGCGCGAGCCTCGTCGACCTTCTCACTAGAGAAGGCCATGCCGTTCAGGGAGACCACACCATCGCCTAACACCGTGCGCAATTTTTCCTTTGCCGTGATGAATGCGACCTTCCTTCCTGCTTTCGCAGCTGTGGTTAAGATTGTCGGACAACGGAGATACTCTGGTGAATTCATCATGACCTCTTCGCCGGTGTCTGGATTTAGGAAGAAGTTTCCACAGATTCCCGTCACAGATGGTGGCATTCCCGTCACGATGGCCGCGTTGTTAACATTGGTGAAGGAGGGCAGCGCCCCACGGACCATGCCTCGATACCCTTGGCGGCTTAATTCCAGTGTCCGAGGCATGCGCCCTTGGGCCATGGACACCGACAAATACTCGTCTGCACAACCGTCGATACAGATCACCACCACTGGCTGACTGGGCAATTGGTAGTTCCTACCATTCACCTCAAACGCCGTCACGCTATCGCTACTCATCTAATGGTTTGTAATGGACTCCTGCGATCTGAGCAATGAACGAAATTGCCAAATTGGCTATCAATTTGGATCAGTCGCAAACGTGGAGCTCTTGGGAAATTTTAAAAACTTGTCGCCTAGTCACTAGGCATTCGATACCGAGTTAGCCCGTTCCAATTCGACGGTTTGCTGATTAAGTTAATCTGCGCCTAAGTGATTGGTTGGATTGTTGGCTGAGCCGCTATTGGGTTTCCGTTTCGCCCAACGTCTGGTGAGATCACGACCATGTTTGATCGCTTAACTTGCTTTGCTCTCGTCTTGATTCTTGCCGCTTGCGGTAAGTCTGAGCCCGTTTCTGATCCGCCTGCGGGTGAGTCTCCCGCAGCGGAGAAGGAAGAAGCGCCGACGTTGCGAACGGTAGAACCGCCAGCCGAAGCCTTTGGAATCGCTAAGGGGCTACTTACGGATCCCATCCTGCAACTGCCAACCAAGGATGCGGTGAATGTCGTTTGGTAAACGGGTTTTATAAGCTCGGAGCAGGCCCTTATCTATGGTGCCAAGAAGAAAGTGATCAACGCCACTTCGGCACGTCTTTCGCGGATGCTTGAGGATGAGGACTCACAGATTCCTGAATCGATCGTGGCTCAGTTGGGCGACGAAACGGCAGCGGGCGTTCGCGAGCGTAGGGTCTACCGTCATGTCGCCGTGGCCAATGGTCTGAAGGCGGGTGAGCGAATTCCTTATCAAGTGGAGTGTGTGGACGACAACGGGAAGCGCTTTCGAAGCGAGACCTTCACATTACAACCACTGCCCGGGAAGGGGCAGGCGGTGTCGATCCTTCTCACTTCGGATCAGCAGAATCAGCCGATGTCGGCGGCTAACTATCAAAAGGTCAAGGAAACGGCTGGCCAATTAGACGCGATTCTCTTTGCTGGAGATTTCGTTGATCATCCTAACCGAGCTTCCGAATGGTTTGATCGGACCAATGCCAAGCGTCCGGCATTCTATCCCGCCCTGCAGGGAAGGTTGAATCAGTTAGGTGCCACGACCTTTACTGGAGGTGCGTTGCTTCAGCAGGCGGTGTTGCTTGGCTCTCTTGGAAACCACGATGTTTCTGGCCGATGGCGACCCGAGAGCAGCACCATTAAAGAAATGTATAATGATCCGCAGCCTCGTTGGTATGCCGAGTTTGGTCACCGCAGGGCGATGGGGGGCCGTGATCGTTCGTTTGAATCAGTCACCTACGATGAGAGGTGGGAGCATCCGGACACGGCACCGCAAGGCGAGCGCTATTGGTCCTATCAATATGGCGATGTCTTTGTCATCTCGCTACACGTGAATCGCATTTGGCGGATGTGGGGTGACACGGGAAAGGCAAGCTCGGAGAGGCACCTGAGAGTCTTGCAGATCCCGAACAATGGGGATTTGGAGATCACGTCTTTGATCCCTTCGGTCCCGACTCTCCGCAGTTTCGTTGGCTGGAAAGCTCCCTCCAAAGCTCAGCGTTTCGCGAGGCCAAGTACAAGATCGTCATGGCCCATCAGACCATGTTTGGTCTGGGTGAGAACGCGTATCCCGTTCTTGCGTCGCCTAAGGCTGTGTTCACGATTAAAGGCAAGGAACAGCCATTGACGCTCAGCCACCCTATATCAAAACAAGCTTGGACCAGCCAGGTGATGCCGGTGCTGAGCTCACTTGAATCGATTGGCTATCACTATCCCGAAGAGGAGGATATCTGAGCGCAGGCGATCGAACCCATGTTGGTCAAGGCGGGCGTGCAATTGGTTCTTTGCGGGCATTCCCATCTTTGGAATTGCGCGAAGATCGGCGGGATGCACTACCTTGAGACCTCCAATGTGGGCAACTCGTTTGGAGCTCGATTCGATGACTCAGGCGAGGGCAAAGCTTGGCCGCCAAGCAAGCGTCCCGGTAGCGATCCTCAGGGGAGAGCGCCGATTCTTCCTAGGCACTTCAATCCCATGCAGGCCTGGGAAGGCTACGCTCGAGCACTTCCTTTCGTTTCCAGCAAAAAGGTCACCACTTTTACTGTTTTTACGACTCAAGATGGAATGGTTAGAAGCTATGCATTTGACACGAGCAAACCGAACTCCGAGACCTTGCACTTTGACGAGTTTCGGCTTGGGCAGCCATAGGCATCGAGGAAGATGCTAGTGTTGGTTTGGCGTTTCTGAGGACAATCGAAAGTCGATGCGAAAGGCAGTTGCTGTTGTGCCGGTTTCTCGACGCATGAAACGCCCGAGGTCTTCCATGGATTCGAATCCCATGTGGCTTGCAATGCGCTTAACGGACCAGTCGGTGGTGCGTAGATGTTCTTTTAGGGTGGCGAGCCGCACCCGCTTAATCTCCGCCTTGGGGGCGTAGCCTAGCGTTTGGACGAACCGGCGTTTAAAGGCGGCTCGGGACAGTGGGCTTTCGGCGACGAGTTCGTTTACCTGAAGGGCATAAGTAGGGGCGTCTCGTCTGATTCGGCGAAGAGCATTGGCCACGACGGGATCCGCAATATGGAGAATGTCAGTGGATTCTCGCTCGACTAAGCCACCGACAGGAATAATCGTTTCTTTGGGAATGCTAGAATCTCCCTGCATGAGCTGATCGAGAATCGCTGCTGCCCGAAATCCAATCGCTTCGCCAGGATAGCGTACGGCCGTGAGTGGAGGTGACGTAGTGTAGCAGAACAGTTCGTCGTTGTTGACGCCGGCCACGGCGACCTCGTCCGGAACGCGGAATCCCAGGCGCTGACAGGCTTGGATGAGGGTCGCGGCGGCGATATCGTCTTTGGCAAGAATACCTATGGGTTTCGGGAGGGCGATCAATTGGGGGTCCATGAATTGGCGGAGCGTTCTCCATCGCTCTGACAATTTGCCTAGCTTGCTGACTTCGATGCCGAGCTGGTGGCAGTGCGCTTTGGCGAGTTCAAGTTCTTGCTCGAAGCCTTTTCCTCGAGCGCGTGAGTAACGTCGCGATGGGTCGCCCCAGTAGGCGAAGTTTCTTAGGCCAAGTGATAGGAAATGGCGTGCTACGATTCGGCCAGATTCTTCGTAGTCTGGTAGGACTAACGGAATCTTGTGATGATGCGACTCGCTGCTGATGCTGACCACGGCCATACCGCGACTCTCGAACGTTCTCATTTCGGCTGTAGACAAGCGAAAGGCAATGAGGCCATCGCCTTTCCAGAAGCGGTTGATCCGAACAGGTTCGATCTCGTTCGTAGTATCGATGGGAGTTTGGATCTGCCAGGTCTGATGGAGTCGTCGGTACTGCAGGATGCCACGATAGATATCGTGGGTATAGCGAGCCCATGTGGCCGTGCGGATACCGATGACTGGGGGCGAGGTGCGCGTTTTCATCGATTTTGGTTTGGCAGGACTGTAGACTATTTGCGATCCAAATCGCCAGCTTAATTGGCGTTTCGGCGTGTTGATTCGCGAAGGCAAACTTTTAGTATTCGCCTCTAGGAATGAACAGGAATTCTTACACTTGGCTGCCTATGCTGCCTATCTTTACGCTGATCGTAGTGCTGTCGGCTGGTTTGGATTCGAGAGATGCTGAGAGCCCATTTCAGAACCGACATGTGCTCGTGATTGGAATCGACGGTGTCCGTCCAGATGCGCTCCAGCGTGCGGATGCTCCACATCTTCAGGCATTGGTGGACAATGGAGTCTTGTCCCTCCAGTCCGTTGCGGGAGGTGATCTAGGGACTCCCTCACAGCAGCAGACGTCGAGTGGCCCTGGATGGTCTAGCATTCTTACGGGTGTTTGGACAGATAAGCATGGCATTCGCAACAATGACTTCACGGGGGATCGCTACGACCTCTACCCCCATTTCTTCCAGCGCCTGAAAGAGTGCGAGCCAGCGGCCTACTTGTCTTCAATTGTCAGTTGGAACCCGATCGATACCTCGATTGTGACACCGGTTGACGCCTACACTGACTACCGCGCGAAAGGCATTGGCAGTACAGCCATTGCCCGCGATCGCTCGGTGCGTGATAAGGCTGTAGCGCATCTGCAGACAGAAGACCCCGATGTGCTTTTCCTACATTTCGATCAGGTGGATGGTGCGGGACATGCCAATGGCTTTAGCAGCGGAACCGCTTCTTACCTCAGCGCCATCAGCAGTATGGATTCGCTTATCGGCGATGTGCTAGAAGCTGTCGATGCGCGACCCAATCGCCAGGATGAGGATTGGTTAGTAATTGTCACGACCGACCACGGTGGAATTGGTACCTCTCATGGTGGCCAGACGCCAGACGAACGGAAGATCTTCTTTCTTGTGAGTGGCGATACTACTTCCCGCATTGCCTCCGACTTGAAACCAGGTCACGTGGCCGTGCCGCCCACTGTTTTTGAATACCTTGGTGAGCCGATCGAAGAAGCTTGGGAATGGGAAGAGCCGGCCTTTGGCCTCCCACCGTATCCACCTTCCGAACTGAAGGTGACGGCAGGCGTGGGGCGCGATCTCGTGGTCCATTGGTCGGCTCCCATCGATCTTGAGGCGGATCAACTCGTCTTGAAACGTAACGGCAAGATAATTGCAAGACTTTCGCTCGACGCGACCCACTATGTAGATGTCATTCCGCCAGTCTTTTTAGCTCTACAGCTCGTCTACACGCTTGAAGTGGAGGGGGCGATGAAGCCTATTGCGCCGCTGCGTTTGGAAATGGACCTGCCGAAGACTTTAGATGAAGAACTTGTTCTTCACTGGCCTCTCGATGGTAGTGCGATTGATGTTAGTGATGTGGGCCATGTTGGCGTTTCGTCTGGCGACCTCCCAGTGACGACCGGTGCCTTTGGAGGCGAGGCCATGCTGTTTGGAAATGGTTCAATCACCACCGAACTCTCAGAATCTCTCACCTTTGAACGGTTTACTCATTTTAGCTTTGGCCTATGGATCCGTTCTTCAAGGGCCAGTGAAGGGGTGGTGATCGCTAACAAACCCGCTGGCAGGAGTGATCGAGAGGGCTGGCAACTTTCTTTGACGGAAAAACGAGGTTTGCGATGGAATCTTGGTGATGGAGTTCGCCACGTGACCTTGAGTTCCCCACCAGGGGTATTGACTGGAGGTGTTTGGCACCATGTAGGGGTGAGTGTCGAACGCCTTCAGTACTCGAGGCTATACATCGATGGGACATTGGTGGATACGGCTGATCTAAGCCAGTTGGGGTCGAGCGACGGTCCTGGACCGCTTTCGCTGGGCAGCGATTCGTTGGGACTAGCAACGTTTGCTGCTGGACTTGATGATGTTCGCCTTTGGCGCCGAAACCTAACGGAATTAGAATGGAATTCTTTGTATAGTGAACGTGCAGCACCGAGCCAGTGGCGAGAGCGTGAGTTTACGTTTGATGAACGCTTTGATCCGAACGTTGGGTTTTGGGATTCTGACCCGGATGGGGATGGACGCACAAATCTTGAAGAGTTCGTCCTGGGGTCAGATATCCGAATCGCTGACCGGACTCCTAGTCTTCGTGCTGGGCAGACAGAAGGAGGGGAACCTATGCTGATCATCGCTCAGCGTACGGGCGGCTATGGGGCCCCCATGAGCAACTACCAAGTGGGTGGTGTGCGGTCTGTTCTTGAGATGAGCGAAGATCTTCGCGCGGAAAGCTGGCAATCCGTGGCTGGGCACGGTGAGATTATAAAAGCGGAGTATCGAAGTGACGGAACCCATCGTCTTTACTGGACTCCCACAGGTGAGAACAAATGCCCGTATTTCCGCCTCAGATATGAACTGGTGACTGCTCCAAACTAGCAAACCTACTTTCAAGTGACGAATCTTTAACCTCAAGAAACTACCGAATCCACGGATCCTGCAGTGGACTCCAAACGCCGAAACCACCCTGAACTCATGCAACCTAATAAATTCCTAACTCACGCTGGTGCCTGCCTTGGGTTTGCGTTTCTGACGCTTCCATTGCACGGCCAAACCCTATTTGAAGAGAGCTTTGATAGTGTTACGCTTGGGCCTAACGTTGATGAAACGGTTGAGAGTGATGCTGCTTGGTCAGCAACGCCACCTGAAGGGTGGACCGTGGATAATTCCAAGATGCCTATGATCGATGGCGAGCTGATTGGGACGACGGAGTGGCGAGGCTGGACTTTTGCAGATCCTGCCTGGTGGGCAAGTGTGGATGATCAACGGCGTTCCGATTTTACTAATGCTAGCAATGTGGCCGCGATCACCGATCCCGATGAGTGGGATGATGTTGGAGGGCCGGCTGGAGTTGGGACCTTTGAGTCCTATCTGATTTCACCAGGCATTGATGTGTCGGGTTTGGCGGGAACCTCGATATCGGTGTCTTTCGATTTTAGTTGGCGCCCCGAAGGAGATCAAACCGGCACTGTGTCTGTCGCCTTTGATGGAGGCGCTTCTAACGAGATCTTCCGTCTCGATACCGCGACCACCAATGATGACATGACGAATGAGAGCAAGTCGATCCCTTTGGTCGTTCCGGCCGAAGCCTCGACGATGGTCGTCACTTTTGGAATGCTCGATGCGGGCAATAACTGGTTCTGGGCGATCGACAATGTGGCTGTTGCTGTGACGACATTGTATCATGAGGACTTCAACAGCGTGACTCTTGGGCCTAACGTTGATGAGACCGTTGAGAGTGATGCCGCGTGGACAGCAACGCCACCTGAGGGATGGAGGGTGGACAATTCGAACATGCCCATGGTGGATGGCGAACTGATCGGGACGACGGAGTGGCGTGGTTGGACGTTTGCGGATCCGGCTTGGTGGGCAAGCGTGGATGACCAACGTCGCTCGGAGTTTACCAACGCGAATGGGGCTGCTGCAGTGGCTGATCCCGATGAGTGGGATGATGTGGAAGGTCCGGCGGGAGTCGGCAATTTCGAGTCTTACTTGATCTCTCCTGACATTGATATTGCAAGCGCTGCTGGTGGTTCAGCGTCTCTCGCATTCGATTTTAGCTGGCGTCCTGAGGGAAACCAAACGGGTAATGTGACTGTGGTCTTCGATGGCGGCGATTCTTCTGAGATCTTCAGGTTGGATACCGCGACATCGACCGATGACATGACGAACGAGAGCAGAACGGTAGCGTTCTCGGTGCCTGAGGGCGCGCAGATGATGAAGTTGAGTTTCGGGATGTTTGATGCGGGAAACAATTGGTTCTGGGCGATCGACAACGTTTCCATCTTGCCTTCGTCAGATCCTGTCTTGCCATCTGGCCTTACGGGAACGAGTAATGTTCTGGCTAAAACTGTCACCTTGAGTTGGGAGTCTGCCTCGAACATTGCGGGCACCCTGGAGGTCTTGCGTGATGATGTGATCATCGCGGAGTTGCCGATAGATGCGACGGAGTATGTGGACTCGGAGCCTCCTGGCAATGATGCCGATGGGCGCATTGCCTATGTCTATGGTCTGAGAGTGAAGGCGGACGGAATTGACGCTGAGGCGATCAGTCAAGAGATCGTGTATTCGACAGGGGCGTCGATGCGCACCCTTTTTGAGGAGAGCTTTGATAGTGTTGTGTTGGGCGAGGCCGTTGATGAGCCCGGTTTGGGCGAGGGCATGGATTGGACGGCCGAACCTCCTGCCGGTTGGACGGTGGATAACTCAAAGATGCCGATGGAAGATGATGAAGTCCTAGGAACGACGGAGTGGCGCGGCTGGACCTTTGCGGATCCGATCTTCTGGGCTCAAGTAGACGATCAAAGGCGCTCGGAATTCGTCAATGCTAGGGGTGCGGTGGCGATCGCGGACCCTGATGAGTGGGATGATGTAGGGGGACCGGCCGGGGTGGGCACGTTTGAATCGTATCTCATATCCCCCCCAATTAATGTGGTTGCTGAAGCTGGGGGAAATGTGTCTCTCGTCTTTGACTCCAGCTGGCGTCCCGAAGGCAATCAGAAGGGGAATGTCACGGTGAGCTATGATGGTGGGGAGGCTCAGGAAGTTCTTCTGTTAAGCACTGCAACGACTCAGGATAACGAGACGAACGAGAAGAAGGTCCTTTCGTTGGCCATTCCAGCAGGGGCCCAAGAGATGGTCCTAACATTTGGCATGTTTGATGCCGGCAACAACTGGTTCTGGGCGATCGACAATGTCTTGGTGACGACCCTGGCTGTTCCAATCTGTCCAACCGCTTTGGCATCGAAAGTGGACCTGGAGGCCGAGACGGTGACCCTTAGCTGGATTGCAGGGGCGAACTTGGAGGATGCCGTGATCGAGGTGTGGCGAGATGGGAATAGGATCGTAGGCGATCTCCCGGGAGATGCGGGAAGCTACGTGGATAACATCACTGGAGTCGACGTCAGCGAAAGCGTACTGTTTAGTTATGAGCTTCGCGTTGTTGGCGGACCTGTTGAGTGTGTGCCTCTTACGAGGACGGTTGTTTTCTCACAAGGGGCGATCTCGAAACTTGCGCAGTGGGACTTTGAAGAAGGTTCGGGAGTATTTGCTGCCAATAGCGAAGGCGATGGTCTTGTGGGTGACCTGGTAGATTTGACTGCCGACTCCTGGGTGGATGCAAACTTTCTGGGCGGAGCGTTGACCTTTGCCGGGGATGGCTACGTGGACTTGGGGACGAGTGAGGAAGACGATGCGGACCGGGCCAAGTCTGATGCTCTTCGCCCTCAGGCTGGCCTGACTATTGCGGCTTGGGTGAACCCTGACGAGTTCACCGAATGGGCTGGTATCGCAGGAACGCTGTTCGACTCTGGTGCGAATGAAGGTGGTTTCTACCTCAACACACGGACTCCCAGCGATTACTCCTTCGCTCTCGCCACAGAAAGTGACGGACAGTTGACCTACCTGAGAACAGAAGGCGTTCCTGGAGAGTGGGCCTATGTGGTGGGGACGTATGACGGTGAGGAGCAACGGCTCTACCTTAATGGTGCCCTGGCTGATTCAAGGCCTGCTTCAGGACCGATCGACTACGATCCTGCGCCATTTGGGTTCCAGATTGGCACGTTCATTGACGACAACGAGGATGTTCGTTTTGCGGGGCAGATCACTCAGGTCGCTATGTGGAATGGTGCACTTAGCGAAGATCAGATCAACCTGCTCTTCGAGATTGGTCGAGCAGGTCAGAACATTGACCCAGCGCTTGATTCCGATGGCGATGGTCTTCTCGATGAGTGGGAGATTGCCAACTTTGGCGACCTGACGGCGTTTAGCGCGCTCGATGATCCCGACAATGATCAGTTGATCAATCTTTCTGAGAACAGGGAAGGAACGGATCCTAATAAGGGAGATACTGATGATGATGGTGTGAGTGATAGCACAGAGATCGCTTTCGGGTCGGATGCGAATGATGGAAACGCAAAGCCTGAAGCTACGGCCGTGGCCTTGCTCAAATCAAACAATGGCGTTCAAAGCTGGGATAGCCCTGAAGTATGGTCGGACGGGGCTGCTCCTAGCGGTGCCAAGACCTATTTCGCGAACGGTAGCTTTGCGCCCAATCTGAGGACGCCTTCTGGCGGCAATGGGAACTTTGGCGGCGCTTCACTAGAACTATTCAGCGGGTCACAGCTGTTCGTGCAGGGATCTGGTGCCAAGATCTCAGACTTGGTCCTCAAGGATGCTCGTCTTGTACAGGGAGGGACGGTTGGTAGCACCGTGCGACTCGAGGGGGAGATCTCGGTCGTCGAGCCCTCTTTCGTCTTCTTTGATCAAGATAATAGCACGTTTGAGATTGCGTCGACGATTAGCGGTGACCAGCAGCTGTCGCTCAGCCAGACATCGCCGTTCCGTCAGAAAGGCTTGGAAGGTGGAGAAGTTGCCTTGTCAGGAAATAATGAGGGATTCACTGGTGGCTGGGAAGTGCAGGGCATGATCGTGCGTTCTGGGAATAACAATGCCTTTGGTCAGTCTGACATCACTCTCATCGATGCCACGCTTGATCCGGATACAAATCTGAACATGCCTAACCAGAAGTTGGCCTTGATTGGGCAAGATGTGAGGATCGTGCTGGATAACGACATGGCTTTTGCTGAGGTGAGTGCAGGCGAGTTTGCCTTTCCGGAAGGCACTTACACGGCTGATGATCTCTTGGGCTTAGGCTTCACGGAAGACAATGTCTTCGATGGTGGTGGTGTTCTCGTCGTTGGCGGTGAGGTCGAACCTGGGCCGATTCCTGGCACTGATCCTGAGCCGAGTGGAGATTTCCGCGTCACATCGATCGCAAGCGATGGAGACCAGATCCAAATTAGCTGGACGAGTGATGCGGAATCTTCCTACGCTGTGGAAACGAGCGCGGATGGCGAAGCTTGGCAGAATGCAGAGACCGGAATCGCCGGCGCTGGAGGAGAGACAAGCGCCATGGTAAACCGCGCTGGTAAACTGCAGCTCATCCGTATTCGGAAAGAATAGTCCGCTCACTTAATCCCACTCCAACTCACTTCTATGAAACGCGCACACCTCGTACTCTCGCGGGTGCTTGCAGGCCTCAGCTTTGCTGGGCTTGCGGGCACGTCCATGGCCCAAGACGTCTCTTTAGTTAGGCGATTCGCAGCTTGGAACGACTCGGCAGCTTGGTCAGACGGTGCTGCCGCCAGTTCCGGAAAGAGCTATGTGGTGGATGCTACGGGGCAGGATCTGACGAGCCCAAGGGCTTTCAGTCCTTCATTCCCGGGCAATTCGCTGGCGATTCAGAGCGGTGGTAACCTTGACCTGCGGCACTTTGGCGGATCGGCAAGCATCGCTGATCTGACGCTTGCTGGAGGTGCGATCACTCACGGTGCAGGACGTACCGTGGGCGTGGGCGGGCTGAATGAGGTCCTGACGGTGACAGAAGATTCGAGCCTCGTGGTTGTGCGCACCTCCCAAACCATGGAGGTGCGATCCAAGCTGACGGGCGCGGGCGGTCTTACCGCGCAAGGGGCGAGCGTAGAGCCAGGTGATCGGGCGACCATTGCGTTGTTGGGTGTCGGAACTGATTATGCTGGAGAGTGGACGGTTTCGAATGTGACCCTCAACGCGGTGACGCCTGGTTCCATGGGGACTGGAAATGTGACCATTACAGAAGGCACTTTGGATTTCGACTATCGCTACAGTAATCCTGAGGGCGCGTTGACGATTCAGGGAGCTGAAAGTCGCCTATTACTGGATCAGGACATCACTTTTGGGCAGGCGTTCTTCGGAGAGACCCAATTGCCTGATGGTGTGCACCCCTGGTCGTTCTTTGATGGCCTGGGTGCTGGCGAACAGATTCTCGACGGCGGCGGTCGCTTGATCATTGGAGATCAGGATGCTGACGACGATGGCATGCCAGACGTGCTGGAGAACGAATTCTTCGGCGATACGAGTAAAGGTGCGGATGCTGATGAAGACGCAGATGGCCTTAGCAATGCTAGTGAACTCGCCGGGAACAGTGATCCAACGAAAGCTGACACGGATGAGGATGGGTTGAATGACGGTATCGAGGTTGCAGCGGGATCGGATCCTAGAGTGGCTGATACCGACGGTGATGGCTTGAGTGACCAGGTGGAAGTGGAAACGGAACTTACGAATCCTCGATCGGTCGATACTGATGGCGATACTGTCAGTGATGGTGATGAGATAGCGAATGGCACGAAGCCATTGCTTGCCGATTCGGATTCGGATGGATTCGACGATGGCACGGAACTGGCTGCGGGTTCTGACCCTAACAATGCTGATGATAAGCCAAGTGGTAGCTTCATTCCCGCCCAGGTTGAAATTGGGGCACCGGTTCTCTTGGACGTGGTCTTTGATGGTGGTGATCCCATTGCGACCAAAGAGGCGAACATGGCCTTGAATACTGATGAACCGGAAATCCTCTTTGTCACCACGGCGACGGATGGTGCCTTGAAAGATCCGGTTACCGGTGAGGATTCGCAACAGGCCGTTGTGGGATTCTTCATGGATCCACGTACGTTAGAGCAGACGCGCGATCCTTTCGTGATTTTAGGAAATCCTGACGGAGATCTCAAGCGCGTGGATGTGAAATACAATCCTGCATCGAAACAGTATGTCGTGGTTTCCGCCGCCCGTAGTTACCGGCCAAACTCGCAGGATTTGCCATTGATCGCGCTTGTGAACCCTAACAGCGTGGCTGGAGATGATAATCCCGTCGCCAAGGCGTTCGTGTATGACGGGGAATCCACCGTGAGCTATGACGACGTCGCGGTCGCGGTGAGCACGAACAACGGGAACATTCTGGTCGTGGGCGAACACGATTTCGATGGCGAGGGCGAAGGGGTGGTGGGAGCCATGCTCGACAAGGATGGGAATATCCTGACACCGGAATTCACCAGGCTAGATCGCTTACAAGCCATTGGGGATGAGGACGATCCTGATGTGCTCTTTCTTCCTAATAATGATGTGTTTGTTTTTCTAGTCAATACGGATGGTGATGCCGCCCCAGACTTGTTGGATCGCATCACGGGCTCCGTGATCCAGCCGGTACCCGACGCGGATGGCAAACTTCAGTTAGGTGATCAAGTTGTCTTGGGGGCGGACCGTAAAGAAGGGGTTGCCGAAGGACATCCAGCCGCTATTGAGAATCCTTTTACCAACGAGCTGATCGGTGCACTCGACTATAACAATGGAGCGGACGGTGGGGACCTTTTCTACTTTCAGGTAGGTGACGCACCGACCTTTGAACTAACGACGACACGAGATCAGATACCCTATCTGGAAGCGTCGGGTAGTGACCCCTACCAACAGCGGCACCCACAATTAGCTGCGGATCTGAATAGCGGTGTCATCGTCGTTGGCCACCACGTCCGATCAAGCACCGCTGATCCAGCGTTGCCGAACGGCTATGCGCTGACGGTTCTGGGTCCCGATGGCGCAGTGCTTCCCGGCCGCGGTGAGCTGAATAACGGCTTTCATGCCTTCTTGGAGAATGAGGCAGACACTGACAACGATGCGAATTGGACGAATGTGAAATATGATCCGCTGAGCGACTCCTTCATTGTGGTCTTTGCCGATTCTGCGGGTGAGACCAAGGTGGTCCGTTTCACGGTGGTTTCGAATCACTTGGAACAACCCAGCGAACCCGAACCCGAGCCAGAACCTGGCGACGGACCACTGTATAGCGAAGACTTTGAAGGCCTGACTCTTGGACCAAACGTTGATGAAAGCGTGGAAGGTGAGATGGTCTGGACAAACGAGCCGCCTGCAGATTGGGTGATTGACAACAGCATGCTCTTTGGTGCGGATGAAGAAGGCGTGGGCGTGACGGAATGGAAGGGATGGGCATTTGCAAGCAAGGACTGGTGGATCGAAGCCGCTGAAGATCAGCGGCGTTCCGAGTGGCTCAGCGGCAAAGGGACGGTCGCTATCGCAGATCCGGACGAATGGGATGATCTGGGCTCTCCAGGAGGTCAGGAGCCCGGTGGATTTAACACCTTCATGACCACGCCACCGATATCACTTACAGGGCTTTCTGCCAATACGGCGGTGCTCAGTTTTGACTCCAGTTGGCGCCCTGAGTTTGATGACAACTACCATCAGTCAGGCAATGCTACGGTAACCTTTGACGGTGGCGATCCGATCGAACTCTTTGAGTGGTTGTCCGACCCGGGCTCACCGAACTTCAAAGGCGAAGCGATCGATGAACGGGCCATCGTTCCCTTGAACAACCCGGACGGGGCTCAAAGTATGGTAATCACCTTTGGTGTGTTTGATGCAGGCAACGACTGGTGGTGGGCAATCGACAACATTGAAGTGGCCACAGGCGCGGTACTTTCGAAGATTGTTGGGCGGCGGAGTCGGGTTCTGTTAGAAATCACCGATACTGGGACTAGCAAGATTGATGAGAACAGCGTGGTGCTTCAGGTCGACGGTCAGACGGTCGCGGCCGATGTTTCGAAAGCCGATGGTGTCGTGCGTATCGAGTACACGCCTACGCCTCCTTTCGTTTCGGGTTCCGTGCATGCTTATGTGATTCAAGCGTCGGATGAAGGAGGAGCTTCCGTGAGCTTTGACGGCACCTTTGACGTCCCGGTCCCAACGTTGCCTGAAGATCCACTTCCAGGACCGGATGGAATCGATGGCGAGTTTGGCGTACGCTACATTTGGGGCGGTGGTACGTTCTCGAACATCAGTCATGTGGTGGACGCCCTCCAAGCGTTTGAGGCGGGCGCTTGGGAAGGTATCGCATTAGACTTCACCCATTCGTATATCAATCATGGCGATGGCAACGGGCTGTTTCCCTTGGATGATTCGTATCCCGAGGAGGTGGAAGGCGATGAAGAGGGGCTGTGGAATGACGAGGACTTTGCGCAACTGTCTAAAGGGACGATTCGTGTGCCGGAGTCTGGTGAATATACTTTTGGGGTGCAGACCGATGATGGCTTTGCCTTGCGCATCTTCGGAGCGGAGTTCAGCAAAGTACAAGGAAATGGGCAGCTTGATCCTGGCAATACCAATACGATGGCGCATCCTGGTACTACTGGAAACAGCTCTACCCGAGGCACGGTCACACTTGCGAGAGGTGATTATGACATTGAGTTCGTTTGGTATGAGCGTGGTGGCGGCGATTTCGGTGAACTCTACATTGCCAAAGGGGCTTTTGATGGCGATGCGGATACCGATACTTGGCAATTGTTAGGCAAGCCAGCCGATGGCGAAACTGCATTCGTGACGCTGGTCGGATCGCCGCTGGTGCTCCCAGAAATCACCAGCTTTGCATTCGATGCGGACAAAGTGGTGATCGACTTCACGACCCCGGATGCCGCCGCCGCTCATGAACTTCAGCAGAGCGCGGATCTGGTCGACTGGGAGTCGACCACGGTGGAGGAGTTGATCGACGTCGCGGAGGGCTTGACGCGTCGCTTTGAGTTTCCACGGAGCGCAAGCACCGAGATTTACTATCGCGTGGCGGTGCTGCCGCCACCTGCACTGTTTGCGGATGACTTTGAGAATGGAGCAGGTGATTGGATCGCAGAAATCGCCGCTGGTGATACGGCCTGGGAGTTGGGGACGCCGAACGCTGGTGGACTGACTTCTGCAGCAAGTGGAGCGAACGCCTGGGGCACCGCCATTGCGGGTAACTATGGTCCAGGCTCTGTCATTTCCTTGCGGTCGCCTGTGATTGATCTCACGGGGATTGGAAGACCCCAACTGAGTTTTAATTACTTCGTTGAGTCGGCGGAAGAGGTGGAAGGAGGTCAGCTGCGATTCCTGGATGAGGTAGGAGGTGAGCTCTTCACGCGCCAAGAGATCTTCTCTGGTAAAACCGAAACCTGGACTCCCTTCGCGTTGACGGTTCCTCGTGAAGCTCGGGAACAGAAGATCGTGATCGAGTTCCGTTTCCTGAGCGATCCTGAGGATGATGGTCGAGCTGGGTGGTACCTCGATGATGTTGTCGTGGACCGTTGAGACTTTGCGACAAATACGGCCTCAATTGCATCGCTGTGTTGCCAGATGGTGGCTTGAGTGTTCGGTCTAGTTATCGACATGCATCCCCTAGAAATCCATCCTCGCTGCACTCCTGAACTTGATCCTGAATTTCTCCCGGCTGCCTTGTGGACGCGGGCCTACGAGAAAGTTGTAGGCGAGTGCGTGAAAGCAGAAGCTGTTCGTGTCTGGTTGCAGGGGCAGACAACTGAATTGGCGGCGATACTAAAAATCTTTCCTCAGGGCGATCATTCAACACTAACGGAATGTTATTTGGAGCGTGCGGTTAAGTTTTTACTTTGGCAGCGTGGCGGCCACACGGTGGTTTTGGAGGGGTGTCCTTGGCTTGCTGAGTCGCTTCAAACCCGCTACGCGGCGGGTGGCGATCGCGCGTTTGATTGTGAATTCATGGGGAGAAAGCTTTTCTTCAAGGCACTCAACTTCACGAGCACTCCGATTGAGGATTCTGAGGAGGCTGCGGAAACGAGTTCTCTTGGGCGGCACCTCGATGGTTGCCGAATTGGGTTCGATTTGGGAGGTAGCGATCGGAAAGCAGCTGCTGTAATCGATGGGAAGGTGGTATTCTCTGAAGAGATCGCCTGGGACCCTTACTTTCAATCGGACCCGAACTACCACTTTGCAGGCATTCGTGATTCCTTGCAGAGGGCAGCGTCTCACTTGCCGCAGGTCGATGCCATCGGCGGTAGTGCGGCAGGAGTGTATGTGAACAATGAGGTTCGTGCGGGGTCGCTTTTCAGGGGCATTCCAGATGATCTCTTCGAAGACCATGTGCGGCGTATCTTTCACCGTGTGATGGAGGCCGAAGGGTGGGCTGATAAGCCTTGGGATGTGGTGAATGATGGCGACGTCACAGCATTGGCGGCGTCGATGTCCCTGAACAAGAATGCGGTGTTAGGCATTTCTATGGGTACTAGCCTCGCCGCAGGCTATGTAGACCCTGGCGGAAGTATCAGGCCGTGGCTAAATGAACTTGCGTTTGCTCCCATAGACTATCGCTCGGATGCGCCGGTTGATGAGTGGTCGGGAGATCACGGCTGTGGCGTGCAGTATTTCTCTCAGCAGGGTGTTGCCCGATTGGTGCCTCAGGCTGGCATCGATCTCCCATCTGAGATGCCGTTTCCGGAGCAACTCGTGGAGGTTCAAAAGCTCATGGAGGAGGGTGACGAACGCGCCGCGAAGGTGTATCGGACGATTGGCGTGTGCTTCGGATACGCTATTGCGCACTATCACAGTTTTTATGATTTCGAACGTCTTCTGATTCTTGGGAGGGTGACCTCGGGTGCGGGTGGGGAGAGCATTCTTGAGGAAGCAAAGAAAGTCCTTCAGTTAGAGTTTCCTGACCTGGCCGAGAAAACGTCCATGCATACACCAAGCGAGCAGGACAAGCGTCACGGGCAAGCGATCGCTGCTGCGAGTTTAGCTGCTCTGAATAGGTAATCTATCTAATGATCGAAACGCTTCTTTCCAACACGCCGGTTAAGCCTCAAAGCGCGTTCTCTCACGCTGAACTACCGTCATCTGCTCGAGTTGTCATCGTTGGTGGCGGGATTGTGGGCGCTAGCGTCGCTCATCATCTAACCTTGTTGGGCTGGAAGGATGTTGTGCTGCTAGAGCAGGGCCAGATTGGCGGGGGGACGACGTGGCATGCCGCGGGCATGGTGGGGCAACTGCGCACCAGCAATAGTCTTACGAAGATTAATAAGTACAGTGTCGAACTCTACAAGCATCTCCAAGAGGATCTTGGGCATGACATTGGCTGGTTGCAGGTGGGAAGCCTGATAGTGGGAACGTGTGAAGAACGGATGACACAGCTCCGACGGACGGCTGCGATGGCGGAGGTGTTTGGAGTGGAGGCATCTCTGCTAGATCGCGAGGCTTCGCAGGAGAAATGGCCACTCATGCGTAGTGATGACGTGCTCGGTGGCGTGTGGCTGCCCCACGATGGGAGAGTCATTCCCGGGGCTACGGCAGTGGCCATGGCGATGGAGGCTGAGAAACGAGGCGCTGCCATCATCGAAAGTGTCCGCGTGGATAATGTGCTTATGTCAGGAAATCGAGCCACGGGCGTGCAGACGGATCGCGGTGAGATTCAGGCGGATTGGGTGATTTTGACAGGAGGCATGTGGACGCGTCAGCTCGGCTTGGGGATCGATGTCGATATCCCGCTGTATCCTGTCGAACACCACTATGTATTGAGTGAGCCAATAGAAGGAGCCCATCGTAATCTTCCCTGTGCCCGAGATCCTGACCGGGCCATTTATTTTCGATCGCTAGATGACGGTGCTATTAAGCTAGGAGCCTTTCAAGCGCGGTCGACGCCATGGATGGTTGAGCGAGTGCCGAGCGACTTCACTTGTGGTTTGCTTGATGATGATTGGGAGGGGTTTGCGGAACCTTTAGCAGACGGCAAACATCGGATACCTGCCTTGGAGAACACGTCGTTCCCAAAGTTTGTCAATGGGCCAGAGAGTTTCACCCCAGACAATCAGTTCATCATGGGTGAGCCTGCAGGAGTGGACGGTTTGTTTGTCTTGGCTGGGTTCAATTCAGTTGGAATCGCCTCCGCTGGTGGTGCTGGCAAGTATGCCGCAGAATGGTTGGAGCAGGGGAGCCCCACGCTCGATCTCTGGTCGGTCGACATCAGGCGCTTCGCATCGTTTCAGAACGATCGATCCTATCTACGTGAACGCGTGATGGAAACGTTAGGCCTTCATTATCAGATGGCCTGGCCCAATCGTGAAATGGAGACGGCCCGAGGCATTCGTCAGACACCGTTGAGCTCGCGGCTACGGGAACGTAACGCCTGCTTTGGAAGTTCGATGGGATGGGAACGCGCCAACTGGTTTGCGCCTCCGGGCACCGAGCCCATAGTTGAGTATTCATTCAAGAAGCAGAACTGGGCTCCATACGTTGCGGAAGAAGTGCGGGGCTGTCGTGAGAATGTGGCGATACTTGATCAGTCGACCTTTGCGAAGTTCACCTTTCACGGTGCTGATGTGAAAGATATCCTCCAGCGGCTTTGTGGGGCGAATGTCGATGTTTCTAACGGAAACACGGTTTACACTGGCATGTTCAACGAGCGGGGCACGTTTGAGTCTGACTTGACGTTGGTTCGACTCAGTGAAGAGGAATACTACTTGGTGAGCGGGACCGCCCAGGTGAACAGGGATTTCGATTGGATCACGCGGCACATCCCGGCGGGGGCCGATGCGACCTTGTCGGATGTCACGTCCTTGCTCGGTGTGGTCAGCGCGATGGGGCCGAATGCGCGCCAGCTACTGAGTAGCGTGACGTCGACCGAACTTACGAATGAGGCGTTTCCCTTTGGCACGGCTCAAGAGATTGTGATCAATGATTGCCGCGTGCGTGCGGTTCGCATCAGTTATGTCGGGGAGTTGGGATGGGAATTACACGGACCGTTTGGTGCTATTCCCAAAGTGTATGAAGCGCTTCGGGAAGCAGGTGCCAACTTCTCTGTTGCGCATGCTGGGCACTACGCAATTAATGCTATGCGTTTGGAGAAGGCCTATCGAGCTTGGGGGCATGAATTGTCGACCGACGAGACTCCTCTCGAAGCAGGCCTCGGATTTGCAGTCGATTGGGAGACGCAGTTTTTAGGTAAAGAGGCTTTGCTAGAGCAGAAATCTGCGGGAGCTCGGAAACGTCTTGTCGCCTTTGCCCTGGAGGACCCTGAGCCCACGCTGTGGGGCAGCGAGCCGATTTACATGAATGGACAACTTGCGGGCTATACCACTTCTGGTGGTTATAGCCCTACTCTTGGGCGAGCGGTCGCCCTTGGGTATGTGAAGAATCCCTCTGGTGAAGGGAAGATGACGTCGAAAGCGATCCGCGCGGCTTCGTTTCACCTTCTCAATGACGGTCGTCGTTACGAAGCCAAGCCTTATCTACGATCACCTTACGATCCGATGCGAGAGAAGATGCAGTAGATACTGACGGCGCGCACCTTAGGCCTCCTTCTGGAGTTCCATTAACAAAGCTTAATGAATTCGCCTCTCCTAGATTTGACCTCGATTGTCCGCACTGCTGCGCAGAAGGCGGGCTGTTCTGAAGTCAGTGCGTTGGACAAGAGCTTAGAGGATGCGGCGCAACATGGAGACTCGCCGATTGAATCGCTCTGCGAAGGCGAACTGGTCGAGGATGAAGATGTCTTCTTCCTGGAATTGGCGACGGCTTTATCGATGGACTTTCATCCCGAGACGGCGATGGACCTGCGGGAGCCGCTGCACGATGTGTTTCCGGCGAAGCTCGCCCTACGTTACCGCGTGCTGCCTCACGAGGTCGCGGAGAATCAAGTAACGCTCATGAGTTACGATCCCTTCGATTTGGAAGCGAAGCAGGCCGTTGCCCAAGAAACGCCAGCTTCTGTCAATTGGGTGGTGTCGTCGCGGAAGCAAATCCTCGAGGGGCTTCGGCGTGGTTACGGCATTGCGGCCGGCAATTTCGATGAACTCATCGAGAATCGCGATCTTGATGAGGCTGAGGATGTCTTGGCTCAGGAAGTCAATGTGCTCGGTGAGGACGAGGAAGACGAAGAGGCTACCGTCAACACCTTTGTGAATCAGGTCTTTCGCGAAGCCTTGCTTGAGCGAGCAACCGACATTCACATTGAACCGTTAGAACGTGACTTGCGCATTCGCTACCGAGTGGACGGTGCGCTCCAAGAGGTGGCGGTGCCGCCGAACGTTCGCGTCCTGCAAGCCTCGCTCATTTCTCGTCTAAAAATTATGGCGAACCTCGATATTGCGGAACGCCGGTTGCCACAGGATGGCCGCATCAATCTCGAACTCGATGGCAAACGCATCGATGTGCGCGTGGCGACGATTCCTTCGGCGAATGGAGAGAGTGTCAGTCTTCGTCTTCTAAGTCGCGAGTCCTATGATTTCAACACGCTTGGATTAGATGAATCTACTCAAGCCACGATTCGTGATCTACTGGCCTTGCCTAACGGCATCATTCTTGTCACTGGCCCTACGGGAAGCGGCAAATCGACCACCTTGTATGCCTTTCTTCGCGAGCTAAACACGAAAGACACGCGAATTGTGACGATCGAAGATCCGGTAGAGAACAAGCTAGATGGTGTGGTGCAGATTGCGGTGAAGCCCGAGATCAACCTTACCTTTGCGTCCGGTTTGCGTAGCATTCTACGGGGTGATCCCAATGTCATCATGGTCGGGGAGATGCGTGATTTGGAAACGACTGAGACGGCGATTCGAGGGGCGTTGACGGGGCATCTCGTCTTTAGCACATTGCACACCAATGATGCGGTCGGTGGTATTTCGCGATTGTTAGACATGGGGATCGAGCCGTTCCTCATTGCTTCATCGGTGAGGGCCTTTCTAGCACAACGCCTCGTCCGAATGCTTTGTGATCAATGCGCACAGCCAGCGGGCGACGTCTACACCGATCACTATCTCGAGAGCATCGGCTTCCCTGTCGAGAAGCGCGCTGGCTTGCGGAAGGCCGTCGGCTGTCGTGGATGTCGGAACACAGGCTATCGGGGCCGCATGGCGCTTCTCGAGATCTGTACGATCTCGCAGTCGATGCAGGCGCTTATTTCAGATAGTGCTTCAAGCAGTGATTTGAAGGCGGAGGCCCTGAAGGACGGCATGGTGCCTCTTCGCGACTATGGTTGGGAAAAGGCTGGGCATGGCTTCACCACCATCGAAGAGATTCTGACGGTGACTGCAACAGAAGGAGGAGGTAGCAAACGCTAACATTACGTTATGAGTAGCTTCTCTTATACCGCGCTCGATTCTACAGGCAAGACGGTCAAAGGTCGTCTCGATGTTGGCACGCGTGGGGAGGCGTACAGATCTCTTGAGAAACGTCGTCTCACTCCGGTGCAGGTGCGTTCGGGTGAGCATATTGAGACGGGCGCCACGAAGACGAGTTCGCAGGGTGCAATCCATCTGGGGCGCGCTCCACTCATTCAGTTTACAGAAGAACTTGCCGACTTGTTAGATGCGGGGGTCCAACTTCAGCAAGCTCTCAGCATCATGGCGGAGCGCCAACAGCATGCCGGAGTAAAGAAGGTTAGCAGGCGCTTGCGTGAGTTGCTCCGCGACGGCGCGACGTTCTCTCAGGCTCTGAGTGAAGCATCGCCGAGTTTTGATGATCTTTATTGCAACCTTGTGGCTGCTGGCGAAGCGAGTGGTTCATTGACCAAGATCCTCAAGCGCCTCGGTTCGAGCCTAACCATTCTGAACGAGCTCCAGAAGCGGGTGATTCAGGCGATGATCTATCCGGCATTTCTCATCCTGGCATGTGTGGGATTGATCATTGTCTTTATGACTGTGCTGATGCCGCAGTTGACGACGTTGTTAGCGTCAACGAACCAGCAATTGCCAGCAGCGACGCAAGCCCTGGTCGATTTGAGCCAGGGATTTGTGAAGCACTGGTGGCGAATTGGACTTGGTCTTGCCGGTTTAGTTATACTTTGGGCTAGCATTCTTTGTGTGCCTTCTGGGCGATACTGGTGGGATTTTTTAAAAATGAAGTTCCCGCTCTTCGGGCCAGTCTTTGCCACCCGTTACTTTGCCACGCTATCGCAAGGGCTGGCAAATTTGGTCAAGAATGGAGTGCCACTTCTGTCAGCGCTCAAGTTGATGACCCGTGCGACGACGAATCGCTATTACCGGCAGCGCCTTCAGGCGGTGACCCGCTTGGTCGAAGATGGCGAGTCTTTTTCAGTGGCTCTCCAGAAGACGAAAGGGTTCCCAATGTTGCTAGTGGACCTCACTGCCGTAGGAGAACAGACAGGAGATTTAGGGCGCTCGTTAGAAAAAGCTGCCATCCGCTATGATAAGGAGCTCAACGGAAAAATCACACGACTCACGTCGATGATTACTCCGGTCATTATCGTCATCATGGCCGTGCTCGTGACTCTCGTGGCTTATTCCATTGTCTCCGCCATCTTCAAATCTGTGAATGGTATCCGTTCTTCCAATTAGATTCTACACCTCAGCCTCATGACAACAATACAACGAAAGCACAACGCTGGCTTCACCTTGGTCGAGCTGGTCCTCGTCATCACGATCATTTCCATCCTCGTCGGTGGCGGCATCTATTACATGATGGGCAATGTCGACGTGGCCAAGGAGGTGAAAGCGGAAACAGATATCAAAGCACTTGGCACCCAAATCCAAGTCTATGAGTCTCGGAATCTAACTCCGCCTACGACCGAACAAGGGCTTCAAGCACTTGTGCAACGGCCTACTTCCGATCCTGTGCCGGAGAAATGGACTCAGTTGATGGAGGAGGTGCTCAAAGATCCCTGGGGTAAGCAGTATCAGTATAAGCAACCGGCCGAACGGAGCAAGAAGGGTTACGATCTTTACTCGCTTGGACCAGATGGCGTCGAGAGCGAAGATGATATTGGTAATTGGAAGAGAACGAGTTCCACGGAGAATGGTTAGGCAAGGCAGTCGATGTTGTTGAGTCCATGAGAGCTCGCGGGTTTACTCTCGTGGAGATGGTGGTCGCTCTGACTATCATCGCGATTCTACTTTCCTTGGCATTCCCCGCGATGAAAGCCTTGGGGGAAGACGACGAGCCTACCCACATCACGTCAGTTCTGGATCTTAGCCGATTTTTGCGTGCTCGCGCTATGAGTGAGAACCGGCCTTACCAAATGGTCTTTGATCAGCAGACCATCTATGGCTTGCGCTATTTCTATCCATACCAGGAAGAAACCACGTTCACGGAATTCCTCACCAAGCTGGAAGAGGAGCGTGTGAAGCGAAAGGAAGAGATTGCGCGAATGGAAGTGGAACGTCTTCAACTCGCGCAAGACCTAGCTGACCCGAACAACCCGCCACCCCCACCGCCAAACATCGACGACGAGTATTTTGTTAGGAAGCTGACATTACCTAAGGATATGCGGGTTGAAGTGCGTCCGTGGGGCGACGTGATTTGGAAGCCTTTGGATGGCACGACAATTCATCGATGGGTATTTCAACCCACAGGTTTATGCGATCCAATGCTCCTCAGATTTGGTCTAGAGGGGCAATGGCACGAACTTTCCTTTGAAGTTCTGACTGGAGACCTGGGAACTCAACGCTTTTACGCACGGTGAAGGGTACGGTGAGAGGTTTCATCTTGTTTGAGGTGATGATTGCCATTGCCGTGTTCGCGATTGTTGCGGTGAGCTTGGCCTCCGCTATGAATTCTACGATTCAGGCTTCCAACTATCTTAGCCGGCAAGCCGCTGTGCGTCATGGCCTAACGTCCATTCTAAATGAATCCTTGAGGCGTCCCAAGCTCAAGGAGATGTCGCTTCGGTACGAAGATAAAGTGCTTGGAGTCCGATACCGAACAGAGACGCAAGAGGTGCGATTTGTGAATCAAGAGGGGAACAGTGTGAAAGGGCTCTACACACTCCGCGCCCTCGCTGACTACGTGGAAGACGGTGAGGACCGTCAGGAGACAGCCGAAGTTTATGTGCGGCGTTAACTTACACCGACGTTCACGCGGATTCACCCTCTTAGAGGTGGCCCTTGGCGTGACGATCCTCGCCATTTTAGCAGGGACCATGTTCACGATTGTGCAGAGTTCTCTCCAAGCCGCCAGCGATATCGAAGTTGTTCAACGGGAGAACCGGCGGATGGAGCGCTACGTGTTCTTGTTGAAGCAACTCTTCCGAACACTTCCGCCTAATGGCAAAGTGGGGCTTAAGATCATTGAGCGAAATCCACTCGTGCAAGAGCTCACCCTAACAGGTGCACCGGAAGCCTTTGTGTGGGGCGATGAACCGGTGAGCAATGAGGCGATCACCATGGCCTTGGTGCGTTATCCCGAAGCCCTCGTGACCGAAGATACTCCCGAGTACTTCCTTGGGATTTCGAGGCCCGATTTCTTTCGGCCAGATCCTGAAGAAGGGCGTAGCGTTGCTCTCACTAGCGGAGCGCTGACTTATCCTGTGGGACAACGTAATTTGCCTATCATTGCGGATGACAAAGGCCGCTACTGGCTTCCCCTTCTGCCGGGGGTGCGTTCAATAACGTGGAAGTTCTATCAGATGGACAAGAAGCGTTGGATCGAAGAATCTGGGCCCGCGCGGCCACCATTGATCGAGCTCATTATTCAACCGTTTGAGCGCAACACGCCGATACGCAGCGTGTTCGCCATCTACTAGTGACATGAGAATCAGTCCACCTAGTTCGGAACGCGCATCTGCCATGCTCATGGTCCTCTGGGGCATGATGATCATGGCGATGGCTGTGGGCGGGCTCATCACCTACATGCGTGGTAGCGTGCTGGAAGATGTCGATGCCGCCAAGGCGTTCGAGGCGCGACTTTTAGCCCAGTCAGGCATTGTTCTTGGCATGCATCCCGATATCAAGAAGAACGATCCGCTTCTTCGTCAGCAGGTCTCTGCTCTCAAGCGCTATGAGGTCAAGGTTTCGTCGCTGGGTGCTCGTGTTGCCATCAACCAAGTGGTGGCCAATCCGAACATTCGTGATTACTGCCGCAAATTGTTCATTCTTTGGGGACTAGATCCTGAGAAAGCGGGCATTCTAACGGATTCTCTAGTGGACTGGGTCGATACCGATGACGAAATCAGCCCGCTTGGTGCCGAGGAAGCCCATTACACCTTGCGAGGTGCCCCTCAGTTCCCCCGTAACCAAGGCTTTCGACACTTGGACGAAATGCTCTTTGTGCGTGGCATGCACGAACTCGCCCGCAAGAAGTCGAACTGGAAAGACTATTTCACTCTTCACGGTAGTGGCCTCATCGATGTGAACGAGGCTTCAGCCGAGCTTTTGGAAGTCGTCTGCGATGTTACCCGCGCACAAACTGACTTGCTTGTTCTGCAGCGTCGTGGGCCTGATACTATTGAGAATACTGAGGACGACGAACCCTACACCGAGTTCTCTGTTGTACAGGAGGCGTTAGGACTTTCTCGCTGGGATTTCGCTGACGTCCTTCCTCGCCTGGCGTTGAACCATCCTATCCGTCGAGTGGAGAGCACTGGGCATGCCGGAGATGCTGCCATACGGCTCATTGCTACCGTGGGTCCCGGAATCAATCTCATTGAGGAACAGCAGGCTAGTCCCTCGGGGAGCCTGGCTTTTGAGCTTAGCCGCGACGAAGGCGCACCATGATGGTTTAAGCAGGGAGAGTTCTCAATGATCAGTCGCAATCCCGTCCTCCTTCCTACTTCCCATACTGATTGGGAGTTGTGGGGAAGCACCCGCTTGCGGCGGGTGGATGATCCTGAGGCTTTGAATGGGCAGCCGTTGCACTTTGCGCTGCCCCTTGATTACTGTCGTAGCTTTCCGCTTCTGCTTCCTACCAAAGATCGCAAGCTGTTTCGTGATTTGATTTATTCTCAGCTAGAGAAACGGCACCTTGTCTCGCCGACAAGCAATGCGCGCTATGACTTTGAGGCCATTGATCGCACTGCCGATGGTACCCTTGTCCGCGTCGATTTCGTGCATCGTGATTTGCCGAAGACATGGGAGGACAAGAAGGCCCTTAGTTATGCCGCGTCTCTCCGTTACTACACGCTTCCTGAGGACAAGGCGGTCATTCTTCGTGAGCGGGAACGCCTCATCTTGGTCATTGGTCGCGCTGGAAAGCTTCTCTACAGTTCGATTCTCAATCAGACTGGTAAACTGGATGGCCGCGTGGCTTCTGAGTTGCAGGCAGCCATGATCTCACTCAACTCGCGTGGTTTCCTGAAGGAGCCCATAGATGGCGTCGAGGTCTGGGGGGACTTTCTTCCTACAGAGGTGGGCGAATTGCGGGATCTCCTGAGTATCCCGGTCAATCTGCGACCCCATCCCGATCCTGAAGGTGTGCGGCGCCCGCCGAATGGAGCGTTGTTGCCTCCATCCGTAGATATTGGTGTGAAGAAGCGGCGCAAGGCGCTCTACATCTTATTGGGCTTCGGTATACTCGCGGTCGGTTACGTTGCTATCATCAAGAGCTTCCGTGATCGTCTGATCGACTTGCGCACTCAGATTGAGGAGCAGCAGAATGATCTCGGAGTGAACACTGCAAACTCAGCAAATTTCTCCGCGGCACAAACACGATGGAAAGCGCTCGCCAATGTCATCGACCCGCGCCGTTATCCAGTCGTTCAACTCAATACCATCGCCCAAGTGATGCCCCCGGATGGCGTGATCCTCACAGAGTTTAATACGAAGATTTCTGAAGTTCGTGTGAATGGCAAAGCCAATAGTGCGAAGGCTGTGTTTGATTTTATGGAGAATCTCAACGAGAACCCCGAGTTGAGTGCGATCTATAGATGGAGTCGAAAGAAGGAGCCGAATCTTGATGATGACGGTACTGCCTACTTCGAATTTATTGGTAAACTGAAGTAGCGATGCGATCTCTAACATACTCAGAAATATTTTTGCTAGGATTGTGCTTCTTTTCCGTGTTCTTTGTTGGGCATCTCATCGCATACAAACAGTATAGTTTGAAGGTGAAGAAGGCGGAGCAGGTCCTCGTCGATTTGGGCACACGTGGCGATAGCCCTCGCCTTGAAGAGGCAAAGTCTACTCCAGCCGCACAATCTAAAATCTGGGAGGATCGGATGAAATGGTTGGACGACGAGTTGCCGACGATGCCCAGTCGCGACCAAGCTCAAGCTGCACTGCTTGAGGACATGCGTCAGAGTGCCAAGAAGTATGCGCTCGATGTCGATGGGCTCAGTTTCGTCAAACCAGCGAAGACGCCGCACTACCAAGAGGTTGCTGTGAAGATCAATCTCGATGGCCCTGAGCGGAAAGTGTATCAATGGCTCTCTGAGATACAGTCGCCGAGCACGTTCCAGGCGATCAAGTTTCTCCGTGTGCGTCCGGAGGGGAGGCGCAGCCGTCCTGATGGCGATTGCGAAATCATCATCGCTCGTCTCTTCAAACCCTAACCGGCGCCAGTGATGATGATGAAAAATTCTCTTTTCAAATTCTTGGTGGTCGCGGTCCTCGGCAGCGCGTGTTTCGCTCAGGAAAGGGAGCCTGCGGCACCACTTCCTGATGGCGTCAGCGAACCGTTAGGGCTCGATCAGTTTCAGGATCTCCTATCCAATTCACCGTTCCGCCGGTTGATGAGTTTCTCCGAAGATCTTGTGCTTACTGGCGTAGCGAAATTGCCTGAGGGTACGGTGGTGACAGTCTACGATCAGCGGGCCAAAGAAACTTACAGTGTTGCAGCGGCGGAGAACGTGCAGGGCTGGCGTTTGGTTGGTGTCACGGGTGGAGAGGAATTGGATGATGTCGAGGCTCGGATTCTGATCGGTAAGCAAGAGGTCATGCTGCGTTTTGATCAACGTCGCCTCACCCCAGAGTCGATTCGGCGCGGTCGACCTCGACGTGTGAAGCCAGCGCAGTCTCCGGAGAAGCCCTCGGTAGAGCAATGGCTTGCGCAGCTAGATACGAACCTACTGAAGAACTACGATCAGTTAGACGACACCTACAAAAACCGATTTCGTTACAGCTTTGAAAGTTATCTCGAATCTTTTCCCAACGCGAGTTCAGAACTGCGCACCCTGACGGCGCGGGAGAGGCTGGATGCGGTGCAGGAGCAACAAACTATCGAACGTCAGGCGACAACCAAGCCATTAGAAACTCTAGACGTCGGATCTCCGCAATGAATCTCCATTCCCTGAATACCCCTATCGTTATCTTGACCCTGTTCGTCGCGGGGGCGCTAGCACATGCACAAGAGGCAGATCCTGGGGAGCAAGGAGTTGTGCTCCAGTTTCCTAACAATCCTGTCTCAGACCTATTGGAGGTTTATGAGAAACTGACGGGTCGTTCAGTGATCAAGCGTTCGGAAATTTTTGACGGAAATACGATCAGCCTGGTAACTCCGAAGGCGGTGAGTCGGCAAGAGGCGATCCGATTGATCGAGAGTTCTCTTCAGTTGAACGACTTCGCTTTGGCGAGGGACGAACAAAACAATACGATTCGTATCATGCCTGAGGACACGAGTCAGGCGAACATCCACGTAGGTTTGCCAGTGCTCGATATTTCTAAGCCTCTGCCCGAGAATGATGTCGTAATTGAGTACTTCATGCGCCTGGATCATGTTGATCCGGTGGAGGCAGCCTCTATCTTCACCAATCATCTCGGTCTCAATCCCTATGGTCGAATCACACCGGTCATCAGCCCAGCAGGATTGCTCATCACTGAGAATAGCTCCATTGTTCGCCAGCTCATTCAGCTCAAGGGAGTGATCGATATGAAGCATGATAGGGCTGAACAGCTTACGGAGTTTGTTGAGATTCAGTATGCTGAAGCCAGCGTCATTGCCCAGATTATTCAGGCTACGTTATCGAATCGTCCTGACAGACCGGCATCCGGCGATGCGACCTTCTCCAGCGGAGGGCGCCGCAGTCATCGGCAATCTGACGATGAAGATCCTCCACAAGTGATCGCAGATGATCGGCTCAATCGGATCATGATCGTGGCTAGTCCTAAAGACCATCGCTATATTGTGGAGCTCATTCGGGAATGGGACAGACCCATTGAAGAGGCGGAGCAACTGGAACGACCGTTGAAATACCTCTACGTCGATGAAGTGTTGCCAGTGTTAGTGGATGTGCTGCAAGATACGGGCACGGGCTCCAGCACGCTTCCTGGTGGCGGAACGATTAGTACTCGTCAGCCTCCACAAGCATCATCTGCTGCGAGTACCCTTACGGGACGGATTCGGCGAGGTGTCCAAGTCCGTGACACGACTACCGGTAACGTTGCGGGTGAGCAGGACATGCTTATTAATCCGCTAGATAACACGGCGCCCATTTCTGTTTCTGTAGGCAAGACGCGCATTGTCGCTGATTTGCAGGCAAATAGTATCATTGCTATGGGGCCGCGTGAGTCGTTGAAGAAGATCAATGATATTCTAGACAAGCTTGATAGGAAGCCACCTCAGGTCTATCTTGCGACGGTGATCGGGCAATTGACACTCGATGACGATCTGAACTTGGGCGTGGAATACCTGCAACAGTTTAAGGAGATCAATAATAGTCCATTTACACAGGGCGGCACGGCTAGCCTTCTCTCTCGTACCTCCTTGCGGGATGCTATTGGGGACGTGAGGGACAATATTCTGACCGGGGGTGTTGAAGCCGTCGCTCCTGGATTGAATGTGTATGGGCAGCTTGGACAGTCGCTCGATGTCTTTGTCAGTTTACTGGAATCGACCTCAAAGTTCAAAGTCTTATCTCGGCCTTCTATCTATGCGGCGAACAACAAGAAAGCAGTCATTACATCGGGTCAGCGCATTCCTGTCCCTACGAGTACCCTGACGGATTTCGAGGGGGATTCCACGAACGTACGCACGAATATTGAGTTCCAGGATGTTGTCCTCAAACTTGAGGTCGTTCCCTTGATTAACAGTGATCAGGAAGTCACACTTACCATCGCTCAGGTGAATGACAACGTGGTGGGCCAACAACGCGTGGCTGATAACACCGTGCCTATCATCGGTACTGAGAAGCTAACGACCACGGTGACCATACCGAATCGATCCACGGTTGTCCTTGGGGGACTCATCACCGAAAGCGAGGACAAGACCGATGAGGGCATCCCATTGGTCAGTAGAATTCCTGTCATTGGCCAAGCATTCAAGAGTTCGACGTCCAATACCACCAGGAAGGAGCTCGTCGTCTTTATTCAGCCCACGGTGGTTCAGGACGACTCCGAACTCTATACCGCAAGCCGCTCGGAGGACCTTCGAACGTCCGTAGGTGCAGATGTAGCAGAGACCTTTCCTTCCGCTGACGCCGTTCTGGCGAAAGAAGAGGCTGACCAACGGCAAGGGCGCCCTTCAACAAGGGGCGCGAATGCGGAGAAGGACGCGGGCAAACTCAAGCGCTGGACTTGGCGCTCGTTGATCCCAGGCAAACAGAATTAGCGTTAGCGATAATGCCTGTTCGTAGCCGCACGGTCCTCGCGATTGTCTTTGCGATTGTCGTGGCCTTTGGGCTTGCCTCTCGTAAGTTCGATCATCATTTTCCGCACATCCTATCCGATCATGCAGGCGATGTACTTTGGACGATCGCAGTCTACATCACCTTAGCCTGGTTGTTTCCCCGTGCTTCGCTTTGGAGGCTCGGGGGCGCGGCCCTTGCCATTAGTTTTGTTGTCGAACTGAGCCAACTTTCTGACATGGCTTGGCTGGTCAATCTTAGAAAGACGCTACCTGGTCGTCTTCTTCTAGGATCCGGGTTTGTCTGGATCGATTTGGTTCGTTACACCATCGGCGCAACGCTAGCTGTCGGTGTTGATTCGATATGGTCTAGCAGAAAGGCGTCTTGATTAGGGCTCAACCGTTCGAATCAAGTGATCCATGTATTCCGAGCAAGTGTTCGAATTCTCCTCTGGTGCCCAAGTGGCAAAGTTCTCTAGCGTCAGGGGTGTGTAGGGGCCTCGTTTGAATTCCAAGACCACAGTATTGTCAGAGAGGCAGGTAACCCCGTGCCATTGCTGATCGGGAATTTCACAGAGGTAGGTGCCTTTGGCAGAATCAAGGATGACAGACTTGTTTATGGAGCCATCGTTATGGAAAGTGAAACAAGCGCAACGTCCTTGCAGGATAATTAACGTTTCCTTCTTGTAGGGCTCTGGGTGCCTGTGAGGGCGAACATAGGTTCCAGGTTGCATGGCGATGAGTAATCGCTGAACGTCCTCCTCAAGGTCTTCGTGAAGATTTAGATGGGCTCTTCGTCTTGGTGAAGCGGTGGCTTCACGACAGAGTCTATCAATGGTCTCTAGCGCTACCTCTTTCATGAATGAGTATCGGTTTCCTTAGCCCAAGCTCTTTGTGCGGATGCCGACTTCCTGAACTTTGCTCAGTAGGAATGTCTTGGCAGCTGTTGGGATCTGAGCGACAGGAAGCACCCAGTAACCTGTGTCCGAGTAGAACAGGATGAACGAATTCTCAAGAGTCCACAGTGTGCGAATGCGTTCCCAGGGAACAATGCGTCGACGGTAGCGTGATGCTCTGGCCACGCCTTGGCTGCTGAGCACGTAACTCATGCCGGCTCTGCCAGGTCTAGTGACTTTGAATTCGTGTGCTTCGCCCATGGAAATGACCGCTACCGGCCATGTCGACTATGCGCATTACTGCTAGCTGTCAAGCCGCCAACGTGAGGTTGGTACATCGGAGAGATCTGTGTCGACGGCCATGCAAAGCTCCCGGCCGCTGTGACGCGGGCCAGGATGGCATAACGATGGTTCCCTGGCGGGACATGATCAAAGTAGAGATTTGCCGATTGATCGCGGAGTTCGCTGTGATCGAGAGCGATGGAGGGTTGCGCTTCGCCTGGTAATTTGTAGACTTGTGCGATTTGTGGCAGATTGAAATTCACGGTTTCGATACCAGCAGGCAACTCATCTGAGAGCGCCACATAGTAGTGATGTTTCCTTGTGTGGAATCGGTATCCGAGGAGCAGCTCATCGCCGATCTGATAGGGCGTTTCTTCTGTGCCAACGCGTTTAGGATCGGTGAGGTTGGTGACGACGCGTTCTAAACGAAACCCGCGATCTTCAGCTACGGAGACGTCGCCGCCTCGTAACAGGGCTGCGCGTATGAAGTAGTGACGATCTGCATTTCCGGTAGCTAGATCGAGTTTGAGATCTCGAAGGTGCTCCAATGGCTGCGTCTTCCACGCGATAGAAACGAGGTTGGCTGAAACGTAGTCAGGGCTTGGCTGAATCTGATCTTGATCGAAGGTGCCGTCCTTCTCGATCTCAACAAATTCCTTTAAGAGTAGCGTCTTCCAGAAATGCTCTTGGGTGGACAAGGTGACGGTGCCTTGGTCCTCGAGATGTTTGAGAAAGGCTTCGCTGAGGTTGCGGCGTTCTTGCAACGAGGCGAGCCGAGTCTTGGTGAGCCAGCGCAAGGCCTGATCGCGATAGAGAGAGCCGAAGGTCACTGGCTCAAAGTCGCGCTGGCGTTCTCGTGCTTCGTTCTCTAATACCTTGGCGAGTTGGGCCTGCTCCTTTTCCATGACGCCGAAGCGATTCATAGCGAGGGTGAGCAGGGTGAGTCCATCAAGGCTGAGTTCGCCACGCCTGGCATAGAGATCGGTGATCAACGCTTGCATACCATCGACAGCGTGACCGGTTTCGGCATAAGCAAAGAGGGCGAAAGTCCGAGTGGTAAGATGAATGTCAGGTTTTTTGCGTCGGCCATGAACAATGGTTTGGAAGCTCTTGTCGAGTCCTGCTTCCAAGCCTACGGAGACGGTAACGCCCTGTGATTTCGCAGATTTAGTTAGCCAATAGGCCATGACGGTTACCCAGTCGTTAGGCTCCCTGCCTCCAGACCAGTAAGGGATGAAGCCTGACTCAAGTTGGGCGTTCTCATATTCAGCGAGTCCTTCTTGCAGGCGGTCGCGGTAGTTTGCATGGCGGTTCTTGAGTTCTGGCAGGTAGTCGAGCAGGCTTAGCATCTGAGTGTAGCTCAGATATCGGGTCGCTTTCTGTTCAAAGCAGCCGTGAGGATACTCCAGGATCTCGGGCATGCTGTTCAGCTCAGGAAGATAAGGTGTGTGCGAGACCGTCATGTCGTAAGTTCCGATTGTGCTGTTCCACGACTCTGGCAGTTTCTCATAGAGAGGGAAGCTGGCATCTTTCTTCGAGATGATGCCGTAGTGTCCTGTGCGCTGAATGATGCCAGGAAGGCGGACGGGAAGCTCAAGTTCCACCGCGTCCTTCAGGCTAGGCTCGTCTTCGCAATGGGCTTGGAAGCTTACCTTGATGGCGTCTCCTCCAAGGATACGACAAGGGAATCGGACGACCTGCGGGAGTCCTTTGGATAGTCCAATGGTGGCATTTTGCGACCCGATCAGCCATTCGATCTCACCTTCGACCTGGCATTGAATGGTGACTTGAGCATTGTCGACGTAGTTCTGACGGACGACCGCACGTAATTCAATTTGGTCGCCACGTCGCACGAACCGCGTGAGGGCAGGTTCTACCATCAGTCGCTTGGCGACCTTGAGGTACGATTCGCCTTGGCCAAACTGGTGCTTCTTGGTCTGCGCAATGGCGACCAAGTGGTAGCTCGTGAGATTGTCAGGTGCAGTGAACTCGAAAGTTGCCTCGCCATTAGCGTTAGTTCGAACCTGCGTTTTCCAGAAGGCTAAGGCGCGGAAGTCTTTCCTGAACGATTGTGGGCTTTCTGAGTGGGCGCTGTCGGCGGGGGAAAAGGCGTCGTCGACACCGCCGCCAATGATGAAGCCTTTCTCGGTCACATCGCGTCCTTCAAATTTCGACACATGGTCACCCAGTCCGCGATAGGCCGCGACTCCAAGATAGCGCTTTGGATACACTTGGGAGAACCAATCTGGCATTTGCCAGTTACTTAATCGATGGACGGAATCGTCTACGGCCAAGATGGTGAGATCGGCACCGGGGACAGGCTGTCCCTGGCAATGGACGCGAACCAAGCCAGTAACATCCTCGCCCGGTTGGACGGAACTTTCCGTTAGAATCGGTTGAACATCCAACACGAGATCTGGGCGGTCCACGGTGATGTCAGTTGTCCCGTAGCGTTCCATGGGAAGACGATCGAGGCCACCGGGATGAAGTAAATATACGGAGACATGGACGTTCGGATGATAGGAAGGCTTGATCGGTAAGGAGATCGTTTGATTGTTAGCGGGAAGGTTGACGAGAAACTGATCGATGATCCGATTTGTTTCTACTGTCACCCAAGCTTGTCCTCCAAAGGGGGCTTCGAGAGCAATTTGTGCGATGTCTTGGCCAGCGAGGTAGCGTTTCTTGTCTAATTGAAGGGTGATCTCGCCATCATTGTAGACATCATAGCTGCCCACGCCGTCGCCTACAGAATGAATTGTGGTGCTGACAGCAGGCGCGGTTGGGTTTTCCGTGAGCTTTGCGTAGGCAATGTAGTGGCCAGTTTCTTCTGGCGTAAACGGGTAGCTGTCGCCGCTCTTGATAGCGATGGTCTTGATGCGATGATAGTTGGGGTAGTTGCGGTAGCGATAGACATTTGAGCCTAGGCGCTCTTTAACCGTTTGGGTGTTTCGGCGATAGATTGTTAGTTCTACAGGGAGGCCCACTTGTTCCCTATCTTGGCGATCAAAGGCAAACGCTTTGGCGATAAGCGCGGGATCGTTCGGTGTATCGTCAGAGGCGCGTGTCCACTGAATGGCTGCGTAATGAGAATGAGGCCGAATTATGGTGTGATTGCTAGATGAGATCACTCGGCCTTCTGGAGAAATGATGTCGGCACGGAATTGCACCTGATAACGCCCGTAGACCCATGGCTTCTCATAAGGGATCTCTAGACTAACGAGTGCCATGCCGTCAGCGTCTAGTGAAGCCTCGCCGTCGCGCTCAGTTGAGGAGGCGACTTCGTGTTGGAATGGTGAGTGGTGATCGGTTTCTCCGATATCGCCGCCATGTCGGTAGCTTGGAGACCAGTAAGCTTGCCAACGCAACTTCGCCCCGGCGTTTGGTGCGCCATGGAAGTAATGAGACTTCACCTGAATCTGGTCGTCCTCAGTCTCGCTTAGAGCGACGTTGAATAGTGGTGGCTTGTATTCCTCAATCTGAAAACCAACGGATTGGCCCTTTTTACCACTCAGAATCGTCTCAATGGTATAGCGGCCAATCTTTGCTGTCTTGGCAGAATCCCAAGTGGCGTCCCATCCGCCGAAGTCATCAAGGTCGGTTTCTCCAGACGCCACGATCGGGCCATTCCAGCCTTCTTGGATGGACCATCCGATCTTTCCGGTCGGAATGCTTGGTCGGTCGACTGTCTGCCAACGGGTTGTTCCTTTAACGTGTACGGTGTCACCAGGTCGATAAAGATTCCGATCAGTAAAGGTGTGGCTTAGAAGATGGGCGTTATCGTGACTCGCTGTGGGGGTACGGCGGGTATAGCCGCTACTGATGAATCGGGCTCCCCAGTACGGTTGGATGCCATTGCCTTGCTCGGATTTAATGAGAATATATGTAGGGCGGGACATGCCCTCAGGAATCGAAACAAGTCGCGAAAGTGATAGTAATCCTTCGTTGTCGGTGACGCCCTCGCCGAGCACGGCATTTTTGCGATCCAGGACTTTCACGGTAGCGCCGGGAACGGGATTGCCATCAGTCATGGCGAATGTTTTGAGCGTGTTCGTCGTGTTTGTGAACTTCCGGTGAATGACGAGTTCATTGAAATAGAGCATGCAGCGATTTCCGATCACTCGTCCGTCTGCTAGAGTGGCCGACGTTTCTAAGAGATAGGCACCAACGGGTAGGTTGCCGTCTTGTGGCTGCCATCGGATGTCTTGGTAGCGTGCTTCATGGGCAGCCGTGCCTGGAAGCGTACCAGTCGCCGTGATCTCTAAGTCGAAAGCATCGGTGAGTAATTCCGTTTGGAAGTCACCAATGATCTTGCCGGTGAAGGGATCTCTGGCCGCTCGTTCATGCTCGCGTAGGCGGCTTTCAATCACGGCGAACCTTTCCAGTGGGATGGCGGCCAGACGCCAAGTCGTCTCTGGGCAATTGGATTGCAAGATGGTCACATTCAGCCCAAGGGCGCTTCTCTGATAGAAATGTGATCGCGGAAAGACGATGATCGGTGTGAGGCCATCAAAGGTCGCTTTGTGAGGGCCTGGATTGGCGATGGGATAGCCTGTTTTACTCGTGACCTCGGGCCCGAGAGCGATTTCGTAGGTGGTACTCGGATCGAAATCACCCTTTACCCGGACGTCGTAATCGTCGGCGAAGAATGTGACATTCTCGACGGGGGGAGTGACGCGAACGGAATCGGAACTCAGACTGTCGTGATCAACAGGGGCGGTGGTGCTGAGAATGACCGCAGGCTTATCGAGCGGATGCGTGATGGTTTCCACTTCAGAGATCGTCAGTGCCTGGGTAGAACCTAACGAGATCGACTTAAGCGCCAACATTGGTGTCCCAGTGCCAGCGTCTGTTAGGCCATCGATGACGAGTTCATAGGTGGCGCCCACGGGCAGCGGCTCTGCCGAGGTGACATGAAAACGTGAAAGTGTGTCGGGTACCTTGATCCTCTCATTGGCCCTCTCGACGTCTACTTCCGGGAGAATCACGGAGACCGGATAGCGCTGTCGTGTTTCTCGATTTTGAAAGTAGGCGGTTTCCGCTGCTTTGGCGGCGTGGATTCGATAGTTTGTCCGTAGGTCAACGCGAGGCGAGGCACTCAAGGAGATTCCTCTACTACGGAATCTGCTAGTAATCTCTAGTGAAGGGGCTTGGAACTCGGATGCCCTCCATGATGTTCGAGAGACCTCGAGATCAGCGGTGAGGTCCACTTCGTAAACTTGCCCTGGTTTGACGGGACCGGTCACCCTGTAAGTACCGGTTGTCGTGCTTTGCCAACTGAACGCCCCAGGGATAGGGGGCGTGAACATGAGTGGCGATGTGGCGTCGGCTATATCGACCTGGTCTAGCGGAATCATCGCCTCAGGAAAGCTGATAACGAATCGACTCCCTTGAGCAAGGTCACTAGATGGCGGAGTGAGGACAACCTCGGTCGATCGGCGTGCGAGATCTGTGCTGGTCGCACGTTGTGCATGAAGACCAAGAATGGTGACGAACCAGCAACAAAGGAATGTTTGATAGGGTTTCATGGCGCTAATGGAGGCGGGCTTTGGCGATGGCGAGTTGTTTGCTGAATTGGTGGGAATCTGGCTTGTGTTCCACCAGCCATGTCAGTCTCCGAATGGCTTGAGGATAGTCTGCCCGTTCCATCGCGAGATCCGCGAGGGCTTCCCAGGCTTCGGGACTGTTGGCGTCGTGTTTCAAGGCCTCTTCGAAGGCTTGCTGTGCTCCTTCGGTGTTGTCTGTGACAGCTCGGCAGTGGCCTACGCAGATCCAGCCTTTGGTGGAGTTCTTCAACGCTGGGCCAGCCAGCTTGAGATCGTCTAGGGCAAGGTAAGGCTGATTTGCCGAGGCGAGAGCCACGGCACGATCAAGGAAGACGTGGGGTTCGACAATTGATTGGCTAGCAGCATGATCCAGTTTGTCTAGAACTGAGCGAGCTTTCTTGTCGATGAGCGCCTGCTTGTTTTTCACGACCACGCGGAGATCGCTCAGTTCTTCTTCCTGTCCGCGGGCAGCAAGGCAAAGTGCCAGGGTGATTCGAGGAAGAACCATTCGTGGAGCGAGTGATCGTGAATTGCGAGCGTCTTCGATTGCGAGCTGCAACATCCGATGGGAACGAAAGAAGTCGGCACGACGAGCGTAGCTGAGCCCGGTTTCCTCCTTAGCGATTGCGGCGTCCTGTTGGGCCAGCATCGGGCGTTGTTCCAAGATCGCCTCGAAGGTGGCAGCGGCGCTCATGCCTGATTGCGTGCCAAGTTCGTTTAAGTTCTTGATGTGTTCCTGACACCTTTCCCAGTTGCGTTCGCGAATAGCCGCTTCGTTTGCGACTTCAATAGCCTGAACAAAGTGATAGTTGGAACACACCTGAATCATCATCGATTCGTAGACGGTGCGCTCGTCTTTGCTCCACAGATCCGGATCGGTTAGTCGGCGGGCAACCTGTTGACTGGGAGCAAGTTTATAGCTCTGTTCCCAGCTGGCTCTCGCTGTGACAAGATTCTGATTCGCTAGAGCAAGCTCTCCTCGTAGGGCAAACATCTCGGCTGTTGGTTGATCGACAGAAGCTTCCCAGCGAGCGAGCCATTTGGCGCAATCTTGGAGATCGCTTTGGTGAAGTCTGGCAGCGGCAATGCTTCCCATAAGTGCGTGCTGATTCGGATCTTTCTCCAACCAGCGGATCGCGGTTTCTGCTATGGTACTCCAATCATGACGTTTTTTGGCAGCGTCATAGGCGGCCTGAAGACTCGTTTCTGCGGGAAGCAACTGGGTTAGAAAGACCAGGCAACCTCCCAGCAAGAGGCTCCGAGAGAGGAATGTACGACATCTCATAGCGTGAACGTCTAATTAACAAGGTTTCCTTACCTGATGCATGGGAATTCCCATCACTTGACCAAGAAAGGCATTGGGGGATAGTCGCCTCAGATGCCCGCCTTATTCAAAGTAATTCAAGAAGCCTTTGAGGCGAAGCAGTGGGGCTTCGATGTCGTGCCGGACCGAGAGGTTCTTCAGGCTTCCTTTGAGGCTCACCACACTCGGGTGCCGATTCATGTGCAGGTCTTCGAGCCCATTGGGGCCATTCATGTCGTGGCGACGTCTCCCTTCTCCTTCGAGTCCTATCATTTGCTGAAACTTTCGGAGCTTCTTATGCGGACTTCAGAAACGCTGACCGTAGGGAATTTCGAACTCGTTTGGGGTCCACGGCAAGCACTCTTCAGAGCGACAAATCTCTTTGATCGCGCTCAGGAGACCTTTCCTCAGACGATTCTCCACTCGCTGGTCCACACGGCCGTGGCGGAGATGGATCGGATGACCCCGCTCTTTGCTGAACTTCAAAAAGTGGATCCTTCTGGAGTGTTCATGCTCGATATTCCAGAACTCATGCGTCGAGAGGACTGGTTGCCGCCGGTCGATATCCGGGAGGAAGCCTAATGGGATCATGGCATGGCGGAACGCGTCTATAATCTGATCGATGGTGGCCGCAAGTATGGCCCCTTCTCAAAGGAAGAACTAGCAGCGATGTTAGAAAGCGGAGAGATTGTGTTCGCAACGTTGTGTATCCGGGCTGGTGATGGAGAGATTCGCGAGGTGGCGGAACTCTTTGATAAGAGGAAGGAGCCCAAGGAAGAGGAGGTGGAAGATGAAGATGAAGATGAAGATGAAGATGAAGATGAAGATGAAGATTACGAGGATGACTTTGAAGAGGTGGCGTGGGAAGACGGCATTTGGTATGCCGACGAAGACGAAGATGACGATTACACAGATGAGCCTGCGGGGGAGGCCGCGAGGAAGGCTGCGCTGTCTGAGCTAGATTCAGACGAGGTCATTTGTAGGTTGCATCCTCACATCTTCGGCTACCCCAAGCTGCTGGGAACGGTGATTTTATTGGTGGTTGGATCATTGGCGTTGTTAGTGCTGGGGCCGATGATCGGGCTGTCAGACGACTCGCTGTCCATGGGGGGCTTTGGTTTGGCTGGCCTTACCTTTGGTCTACTTCTGATTCTTCGCTCGTTTGACAATTACTATATCACCCGGTCGAGGGCGGAGATTGTGCAAGGAATGATCGCTAAGAGTTCCAAGGAGGTGCGGCTCTCTGACATTCGTCGTATTGATGTTGATAAGAGAGGCTTGTTGGGCCTGCTGAATGTGGGTGACGTGAAGCTATCGTCAGCAGGAACGGGAGGATTTGATGTGATCTTTGCCTACGTGAAGGCGGGGCACAAACTCAAGAAAGTGTTGAGGCGAGTGCAGAAAGAGCCCACAGCGAGCAAGCGTTACCTGTTGCATGGGAAGTCGTGGCTTCGGCGCAGCAAGTCTTAGGCTTCGTCGAAGGAGGGCAAGTCTACGGGAATTAGAGCGTGGCCGCACTCGGCTGCGAGTTCATTGAACTCGTTTATCTCCGCATCGGTGAAGAGGAGACCGCCAGCTTTCTCGGTTCGAGCGGCGCCTTGCGCTTCTATTTGACCGGGAAGCAAGCAAGCGTCATTTCCGTGCCCTAACACATCTTCGATTACGGCCTTGACGTTGGCGTCACGATCACGTCCCGCCGCGAATTCCCCGCTAGAGATAGCGTCAGGGTGAATGACTTGAAAATAAAAGGTTGGTGTGCGCTTCTCGCCTTCTGGAATCTCGCGCGAGCGCAAGGTAGGCAGGGATCCTCCTGTGAACGCGCTGTAGATTTCGTTGATCAAAGAGAGTCCATAGCCTTTGTGATTACCGAATGGGACCAATGCGGAAACTTCGTTAGGATTCGTCGTGTAATTGCCCGAGGCATCTACGGCGACGTTTGGCGGTAGGGCCGTCCCTTCACGCTTGAACTGCTGCACCCGCCCCATGGCCATGGTGGAGGTGGCCCAATCCACTACAATTGGGTAGCCGACGGCGTCTGTGGTCGGGAAACCCCAGCTATGGGGATTTGTGCCGAGGGTTGGGAATTTGCCGCCGAAGGGAACGACTTCAGCAAGTGCGGCCGTGCAATTTGTATAAGCGATGTAGCCACGTTTAGCGGCATCGAGGACATAGCCACCGCCCCAGAGGTAGTGGAAGGCATTGTCGACGCTGATCTGTGCGATGCCATAGTCATCGGCAAGTTTGATGCAGCGTTCCATGGCGGCGAAGCCTACGGACGGGCCCAGCTTGCGATTAGCATCCCAGACTTCGCTTGCTGGGAATCTGCTAGGAAGCTTGTCGATGCCTGCCCCTGGCACGCAGCCACCCGCACGACTGCCAAAGTGGTCATCGAGGTGGATGGCTTTGAGGGCATTGTGTGTACGGATGCCGTGGCGTGCCGTCATCTCGCAGAAGCGTGCGGCATCATCGCTCTCTGCTTCCGTGTAGCCACGGAACTGGTAGGCGGCTTTGACGAGAGACTGATGAGTTTGAAAGGGTACAATGCGCATGCTTGGACAATTTCATTCAATGCCTGAGCTGTCTATCGCGAATCTTGAGGGAGGCTCGGTAGATGTTAGAGGACAATCTGAACTCGACATTTGCCCGGATACGTCCCACTGAATAGGGTATGGAGAGCACCCCTCTACGAGCAAGTGTCATTGGCAGCTACCCATTCCCAGGTTGGCTAGAGCATTCTAGTCAGCATTTGGACGCCTTTGGGAGTGCCGATATTCACGAGATGCAGGAGGATGCGACGGTGGCGGCCATTCATGACCAGGCACGTAGTGGTCTGGATGTGATTACTGACGGTGAGCAGGGGCGTTTTGATTTTAACTTGTCGTTCTATGGGTTCTTACAGGGAATCGATCTTGAAGCGGCTCCGCCGAGGCGATTCGGCCCCCCGGCTCATGATCAGCGAGGTAAGCATCCTATCGTCGGTGACTTGCTTGCGCCAAATGGCCTTGGATGTGTGGAGGAGTTTGAGCGTTTGCAGGCCCTCGCGCCTGAAGGACCTGCTCTAAAAGTGAGCATTCCAGGACCGTTTACGTTGAGTGGTCGACTGGCGCCTAACAAGCAGTATGCAGATCGCTACGCGATCACGGAAGCGCTACTTCCCCTTGTTCGGAAAGAGATCGAGGATCTGGTTGCGGCAGGATGCCAAGAAATCTGCGTGGATGAGCCGTCCATGAGTTGCTATGCCTACAAGGAGGATCTCAAGCGCTTCGTTGACATCTTCAACCGCACGATCGAGCCGGCAGTGGGTAAGGCGCGATTGGACATGCACATGTGCTTTGGTAATTTCAAAGGTCGTGGTGTCGGAAAGCGCATGATTCGGGTCATGTTTCCAGACTTTCTCGAGTTGAAGGTGAACGAGATGCACATTGAGATGACCACCACTGCTTTTAAGGATCTCGATGTGATTGAGCAAGTTTCCAAGAAGATGGATGCGGCTGTGGGGATCATTGACGTGAAAAGTTACTACATCGAATCTCCAGAGGATGTGGCCGATCGAGTACGGGCCTGTTTGCAATACGCTCCAGCTGAGAAGTTGGTCTTTGCACCTGACTGTGGTCTGAGTCAGACCGCCCGTTGGGCGGCGCGGAAGAAGTTGGCGAACATGGTGAAGGGCATTGGCATTGTGAAGAAGGAATTAGGACTGTGCTAAAACCAGCGTTCCAGAAAGGCGATGGCTTGTTACAGGACATTGACTCACACTACAACGACGGCGATGGGTTTGGCGTGTGGTGGTTTGGTCAGAGTGGCTTCCTGATCAAGTATCGTGGGCACCAACTGCTGTTTGATCCTTATCTCTCGGATTCATTGACCAAGAAATATGCGGAGACCGACAAGCCGCATGTGCGAGTGTCAGAGAGAGTGATCGATCCGGCTTCTCTGACTGGGATCGAGGTCGTCACCTCGAGTCACAACCACACAGATCATCTCGATGCTGACACCTTGGTGCCGCTTTCTTGGGCAAATCCTGGGATGACTCTGGTCCTGCCGGAAGCGAACATGGACTTTGCACGTGATCGCCTTAATGAGGGCGTGCCTGAGATGGCAGGGTTGAATGATGGTACACACGTGGATCGCGGTGTCTTCCGGATCTCAGGGGTGGCAGCCGCACACAACACGATCGAGTTGGACGGCTCGGGGCGATGCAGGTTTGTCGGGTTCGCGGTCGACTTCGGACCCTGGACGGTCTTTCACAGTGGCGACACTCTATGGCACCCTGGCTTGGTGGAGGCATTACTACTTCATAAGCCGGACGTGGCGTTGCTTCCGATCAATGGAAACAAGCCGGAACGACGGGTGGCGGGCAACTTGAACCCACAGGAAGCAGCTGCGCTTGCTCGCGCTGGGAATGTCGCCTGTGTGATTCCCTGCCACTATGATATGTTCGAATTCAATACTGCAGACCCTGCAGATTTTGTTGAGGCCTGTGATTCGCTGCAACAGGGGCATTGCGTGCTTCGGGCTGGTGAGCGCTGGGATTCTCCAAGGGGTGACTGAGGAGTCTAGCAACTGATCGGAGAGAATTGCAGAATTGGGGAATGGTTTTCGCCAGTTATGCAAATACTAGAAATCACATCCACGTGGGCTCTCGTAAATACGTTTTGCTCGAATCATTATTTCTATTCTGATGAGTGGCTTTGCTTGACTGCATGTGGAAATTCGCTCTCAATCTTGAGAACATCTCTCTAATCCTCACCTATCGCATGATAATGCTTACCAAGAAGCTTCTTGCCTTGCTCGCTGTCACTTCACTTGCCATCTCTGGCTTGAGCCAGGGTGCGATTGCCCTGTTCATCGATGACTTTAAGGACGATATTGGGAACAACGGGGAGGGCGAATTCATTTTCTTTGATTCGGCCAACAGACAAGCCTTCTTTGTCAGTGATGCGGACCCAAGTGATATGGCGACGGTGGCTCAAACGACCCCAGCAGGAACGTCGCGGACAGCGCTGGCTACGGCTACCACAGGAGTAGGAGGCGTTGTTGTTGGGGGCTTTGCGACGTTCCAATCTGGAGGCCTGGGAGGATTGATTATCCAGGTGAATGACGGCAGTCCTAGTGATACGGCGAACTTGTCGTTTGAGTATGATTTCACGCCTGTCCTTGATGCGACCTCTGGCGGTTTGCTCGATACGGTAGAGATTGAAATTGGGTCTACGGACTGGAGCGCGACGAAAGGGACCTTTTCAGTCGATTTTGTTGATGCTGGGACTGGTGATTTCGCAACCTGGTTGTTTACGCCGGACATTCCGGGGCAGGTGGAGAGTGCCTTGCTTAGCAGCTTGCCACTGACTCCCGCAGTGGCAATGACTGTACCCTCCGTCGATTTCTCCAACATTTCTGACGTTACGTTTCGTGTCGAAAGCGCCTACGATCTTGACATTGCCATGCGGGGCTTCGGTCTCAGTGGCCCTCCTGTTCCTGAGCCAGGCTCAGCACTGTTGGCTCTCATTGGCAGCGGAGTCCTCATTGCTCGTCGACGCCGGGTCTAGGACGGCAGAGTAATGAATATAATAAGCGGCGAGTTCCTACAGGTGTTCGCCGTTTGTCGTTTCTTGGCCTCGAGTTGACTAATGTGGACTTTTGAGTCGCTTATTTAGGGTGAATCCTGTCGTTCTTCCGCTCGCGTGTGTCTTATGGCTCAACATGGCGGTTTTGTTGGCCCACCACGATCCTGCTTCCCAAGCTATGACCATCACCGCTAAAATTCAAGCGAACGGGGCTACGGTCGCCCTTTTATGTGAGCGTGCTCAGCTATGGCGAACCCTAAGTAAGCCACACCTAGCGATTCAAGACTATCGAGACGCGGTTGCCCTGGAACCGAAGTCCGTGTCTATGAGGCTCAAACTCGCGCAAACCTGCTATGCGGACAATGAACTGAAAGCGGCGTTTCAGGAGACGGAAGATGCTCTTTCGATGTCTCCGCAGCCTGGTGAAAAGGCTTCTCTTCTCATGCTGCGCGCATCGATCTATCTGGTCTGGAAGAGTTACAAGAAAGCGGCGGAGGAAGCTGAGGCGGCGTTTGCTTCTGTTCCTCAACATGGGCGGATCGAGTGGTATCTGCAACGGTCCTATGCCCAGCGTATGGCAGGGCAGTTTGAAACTTGCGCGCAGGGATTGCATGAAGGTTATGTGTCGACAGGGAGTGCCGTGCTTTACACCCAGTGGGTGGATACGCTGATCGATGCAAAGGCTCCGCGCGAGGCGTTGGCAGAGATTGAGAAACAACTCGAAGGACTCAGATTCAGTGCTTCTTGGAGAATCCGTAAAGCTTTAGCTTTGCGGGCCTTAGATCGGGCGGAAGAGGCTACCGTGGAGCTTAAACGGGCGATGATTGAGCTGGACTCACGCATCCGTCCAGATGCCGAGTATCCAGACATCACGCTACTGGTTGACCGGGGCATGGCCCATTTCGTCATGGGCAATCGCAAGGCGGCCCGTCGCGACTACGACCGTGCGAAAGCTGCAGGGGCGTTGGGCTGGATGCAGTGGCGCTTGACCAGGGCGTTTGGCTCTTGAACGCCTGATTCCATGTTGACCATTGCCTTGAGGGCCGGCATATCGGAGTGCGCTTGGGTGCAGATCTCGCTATGAAAGGTTACGCAATTGGTATTGACTATGGGACAAATTCTTGTCGATCCCTTCTCGTCGATCTGTCCGATGGTCGTGAACTGGGTTCAAAGGTCTTTCCCTATCCCTCAGGTGAGGCTGGGATCTTGACAGATCCTGCGGATCCCAATGTGGCTCGCCAGAATCCTCAAGACTACATCGACGGTCTTGTCGATACTATTACGGGGGCTATTTCACAGGCTAAGGCTGCGGACTCCAACTTTAACGTCGAGAAAGTCGTTGGGATTGGCGTCGATACTACCGGCAGTACCGTCATTCCTGTGGATGCCAGTGGCACTCCTTTGGCGTTGGACAAGAAATTCCAGGGAAATCTCAATGCGCATGTCTGGTTGTGGAAGGATCACACGGCTCACGCAGAGGCGGCTGCCATCACCGAGAAGGCGGCGGAACTTCGCCCAGAGTATTTGGCAAAGTGTGGGGGGACCTATTCTTCGGAATGGTGGTGGAGCAAGATTTGGCGGTTACAGAAGATTGACCCCGAGGTCTTTGTTGCGGCGCATAGTTTCGTTGAACACTGTGATTACATACCGGCGCTACTCACGGGAAATACCGACCCCGGGGCGTTGAAGCGCGGAGTATGTTCGGCTGGGCACAAGGCAATGTACAATGCAGGGTGGGGTGGTTTGCCTGACAAAGAGTTCCTAACAAAGCTTGATCCTGCCCTGGCGGATTTGCGAGATCGCTTGTTTGATGTTGCCGTGCCAGCGAATCAGTTGGCTGGAGGGTTGACTGAGAAATGGGCGTCTAAGTTAGGACTCAAGCCTGGGACTGCGGTGGCTGTAGGTGCCTTTGACGCGCACATGGGAGCCGTTGGCGCGGGAATCAAGGAAGGCACCTTGGTGAAGATATTAGGAACCAGCACTTGTGATTGCATGGTAACCCCTAACAAGATGGAGCTGCCAGACATTCCTGGGCTCTGTGGCATTGTGGATGGATCCATTCTCCCCGGTTATTATGGTTTGGAGGCAGGACAGTCAGCAGTGGGGGACATCTTTTTGTGGTTCGTCAACAATCTCGTTCCCGATAGCTACGGGGAGACGATCGATGAGAAGTTTGCCAACATGGAAGCGAAGCTTTCCGCCATGAAACCAGGGGCGACCGGCTTGCTAGCCCTCGATTGGAATAATGGCAATCGGACGATTCTTGTCGATGTTCAGCTGAGTGGACTCATTCTGGGGCAAACTCTGCACACGGAGGCTCACGAAATTTATCGAGCTCTCATTGAAGCCACGGCGTTCGGCGCTCTTACGATCATCAAGCGTATTGAAGACTACGGTGTGCCCGTAAATGAAGTGATCAACACGGGAGGGTTAGCAGTTAAGAATGAGACGCTCATGCAGATCTACGCGGACATTCTTGGAAAGCCTCTCAAGGTCTCCGCAAGTGAGCAAACGTGTGCTCTGGGAGCGGCCCTGTTTGGTGCCGCGGCTAGTGGGCGCCTCACTTTGGAAGATGCGCAAGCGAAGTGCTGCCAGGTGCGGGAGCGTGTCTATGAACCCATCTCTGAGAATCAGGTGATTTACGAGCGACTCTACGCCCTTTATCGGACTCTCCATGACGCCTTTGGGACAAGTGGATGGGACGGCAGGCTTGATCGAGTGATGAAGGATCTCATTGCTATCCGCGCCGAAACCCGCTTGTCTTCGTAGGTGAGGGCTATGTTAGAATCACTTAAACTGGCCGTTGTTGAGGCGAATAAGCTTTTGGAAACGTCGGGGCTTGTTCGGCTTACTTGGGGGAATGTGAGTGAGATTGACCGTGCCTCCGGTATCTTTGGGATTAAGCCAAGCGGTGTCGCCTACTCGGACCTCAGTCCTTCTGACATTGTGCTTGTCAGTCTTGAGGGGGAGCAGGTTGAAGGAGATCTAAAGCCGTCTTCAGATACCAAAACGCATCTGGAGCTCTACCGTGCTTTTCAAGATATTGGCGGTGTGACGCACACACACAGTGTCTATGCGACGGCATTTTCACAAGCTGGACGAGAATTGCCCTGCCTTGGAACGACTCATGCCGATCATTTTTTTGGAGCCGTTCCCGTATGTCGAGCTCTAACGCCCGATGAAGTGGCCGAGGACTATGAGGCCAACACAGGTAAGGCCATTGTGGAGTCTTTTGAAGGAATCAATCCCATGGAGATGCCAGCTGTGCTCCAACACTTTCATGCGCCTTTCACCTGGGGGAAGAGTGGCATGGACTCTGTTAAAAATAGCATTGCGCTCGAAACATGTGCCCAAATGGCCTTGGGAACACTTCAATTGGCCCCTTCGTTAGAAGCTATTCCTGATCACATCCTTAATAAACACTACCAACGCAAACACGGGCCAGATGCCTATTATGGCCAGCGATAGATAGGTGGATTGCACTTGTCACGTATTCTTGCTGTCACTACTATCTCCCTCTCCTTCCTATGCGAAATCGATTCTCAAGACTTAGCTTTCTCCTCGGTGTGGGCTGCGCGCTCTCCTCGTGTGTCCCATCTCTCGATGAGGCTACTCCACATAAGCTTGGTAATTCGGCATTTGTTCCGGGCAAGGCCAAGGGGTTGGAGGTGTCTTTGACTGAGGAGGAGAAAGACGAGGAGTATGTCAGGGCTCTCCCAACATTTGAGGACCCTGGGGGAGATTTGGGGTTGCGAGAACTGACGCAAATGGCGGTGGCTAATTCCCCACAGTTTGCCGAGGCGGCGGGGAACCTTCGTGTGGTGAAAGCTCGTTGGAATATCATCGGTGAATGGAGGGATCCGGAATTCAGAGGAGGGTTTGATTGGGATGATGTGAGGGTTGAAAAAGCTTCGGGTGGCCCAGGGACCGACACGGTTCGTCGAAATGAAGAGGTAAATACGAGCGTCCGACTTTACCCTCCCAATCCATTCCAACTTAGAGCTGAACTTGATAAGGCCATGGCCGAAATTTCCTTTGCGGAATTTGCACTACGCCAGGTTGGTAAGGAGTTGGTTGTTGATGTGCGTAGGCTCTATCAAGATCTTCAGTTTATCCAAGAGAGCATTCGATTGGGAAAGGGGTTACACCGCCTGGAGATCGAAGAGCGTGATCGTCTTGAGCAGTTGTTAGAATCGACTGCGATTGTTCTCGAGCCTGTCGTAAAACAGAGGATCCAGGCCATGAGGAAGCAAGGAATCGCAAGTCCCTCAGAGATTCGGTTTGTGAAAGTGCGTTCAGAACTCGCTGCCTTGATTGGGCTGGGCGATCCAAGGCGCATTGCTGTTAGCGGTGTGCCGAATAGGCCCGTTATCGGATTCCGTGACGACACCGTGATGGCGCTCAGTGAGATGGCGTTCATCAATAATCTTAAACTTGGTGATCTTGATCGCCTGCAGAAACTGGCCAAAGGTGATTTGCGAGCTTTTAAAGCGAAGCGTATTCCATGGGTCTCTTTCCTGGAGGGCGGACGTAATCGTACTTACAATGAGCGGTTAGCGGTTAACGACAACTGGTCTGTTCGCCTTGCTATCGATGTGCCGATCTTCTCGCTTTTCAGCAAAGAGGGTGATATTTACAAAGAGCAGATTAGAAGCTATCAGAAACAGGCAGAGCTCTATCGGAAGAGAATTCAGCTTAGCGTAGCTACTGCGATTTCAAGTATCAGGGAAGCCCGTGATGGCCTTGGGCGCTATGATAAAGAGACGCAAGGAATCCTTGCTGATATGAAAAGAATGGAGACGGAGCTTGAGAATTCCCCGTTTCAAGCGGACGTGCTCCATCTCCGTAAACTGACGTCTTTAGGACGCTCGCGGGAGCGCTTGGCTGCGGAGCAGGCCTATCATGATGCTTTGCTCAATCTTGAAGAAATCATCCGCGATGACATTGAGAAGGTCTTTCGGAATCGGGGTTAGGCATCGTCGATGAAGATTGTGTTCCTCGATGCCTGCACGGTGAGCCGTGAGGATGATATTGATTTGTCAGGATTGATGGCCCTTGGGAATTGGATTTCCCATGTCATCACCGCGCCCTCTGAAACGGCGGATCGAATCGCGGATGCAGATGTTGTTATCTCGAACAAGGTGCTGCTCGATGCTGCGGCAATTGCTGCTGCTCCGAAATTACGTCTCATCGCTGTTGCTGCTACCGGAACGAATAACGTTGATTTCGAGGCCGCCAAAGCGCGCGGGATTCAAGTGTGCAATGTGAGTGGATATTCTACCGATAGTGTCGCTCAGCACGTGCTGGCGCTCATTTTAAATTTGGCGACAAACATCCATCGCACGGTCGCGAGGCCAGAGGTTTGGCCGCAATCTCCCATCTTTACTCGGTTGGATTATCCCATCCAGCAACTCAGCGATCTGACCCTGGGTCTTGTTGGTGTGGGCAACATCGGATCGCGAGTCGGAGAGATTGCGGAGGCCTTTGGAATGAACGTGCAGTGTTATGCGCGTCCTGACACCAAGGTAACCTCGCATTTAGAATGGCCGCGCGTCCTAGCTGATGATTTCTTTGCCAGCAGCGATGTGGTGAGTTTGCACTGTCCGCTTACTGCGGGAACACAGGCATTTATCAATGCGGAGAGCCTTCAAAAAATGAAGTCTGGAGTTCTTCTTATCAATACAGGGCGAGGTGAGCTGGTTGACGAAGCTGCTTTGCTTGACTCATTGCTATCAGGGCACCTCGGCGGCGCTGGATTGGACGTTTTGTCTCCCGAGCCGCCTCGGGTGGATCATCCCCTGATCAACGCGGATCTTCCTAATCTGCTTATCACCCCGCACTCCGCATGGAGTTCTCGCACGGCGAGGCAGACGCTGATTCATGGGGTTGCGGCGAATATTCGCGCGTTCCAAGAAACTGGCCAAGCGACGAATCGCGTGGCCTAGGCACTACCCTAACTGAGCAAAGATATCCCGGTAGAAGTCCGCGTGGCTTTCCCAGGTTTGGGCCGTGATGATTTTGCCATCCACGACACTCTCTTGATCGATCCATTTGCCACCACAAGTTGTGACTTCCATTCGGACATTGCAGTAAGAGGTGACCGTGCGTCCCTCGATGAGGCCTGCCGCAGCCAGGATCTGAATGCCATGACAAACAGAGAATAGCCACTTGTCCTGGTCCGCGAAGTTCTTCACAACCTGAATGAGCGTCTTGTCATGGCGGAGAAATTCTGGTGCTCGTCCGCCAATGAGCATCATCCCAACGTAGTCATCAGCATTGACCTCGCCAAAAGTGATCTCACTCTGAATGAGGTAGCCGGGTTTCTCGATATAGGTATTCCAACTAGGATCGAAGTCGTGAATCACCCCGTTTAATAGCTTCTTGCTAGTCGCTGCTATGATCGGTTCATAGCCCGCTTCGCGGAAGCGGTGTTGAGCGTAAAGAATCTCGAAGGATTCACCCGCGTCGTCAGTGACGATGAGGATCTTGCCGTGGCTCATGGTAGCGGTAAATAGAACTTTCTAGCGAAGCTGGTGTATCATGGGCGCCATCAAAGCACCGGACAGGACAGCGGGCATGACTGCAGCGTAAGCGAGGGAAAGCTTGTAGGACATGGGGGCGAGGCCATCTGCGAGGATGCCATCCGGCGTGTTTGCTAGGACACTAACAATAGACTGAGGCTCGCCATAAATGAGTGCCATTGCTTCGCCCTGAAGGGGGCCAAGCTCGGATGAGACTTCTTCCATCACCTCCGAGAAAACGTCGATGAATCGATAGATATCCTCAGAGGCGTAGGAGAACAAGTTTCCCTCTTGCGGCATCAGGCTTGCTGCCCGAACGAATTCAGCATTGCTTGAAAGTCGGTCACCGATGACCATGCTTGCTAGGGCCTCCGGCCGCGAAGCCATGACGAGCTGTTCTGAGTCCTCGGTGATTTGGAAAAGTGGAGCGTAAAACCCGAGAGTCGCTTCGTCTGGCATAAGGAGTCTCAAGGTCGTGGTGCCGTCGATGGCTTCTTCGCGGATTGCTCCTTGAGGCGCGTTCACCTCGAACAAGCTTTTGATCTCTGCGTAAAGAGGCTTGCCTGTTTTGTGCGCGACGACGAAATCGATTCCAGGTATTTCGGCAGAGAAATCTGGCTCGGGAATCTGAAGGGTCTTGGTGTCATCGATCGTGGCGTAGGCAAAGAGCGTTCCCTTAAGGCTCGCTAGTAGTTGTTCGATTGTGAGAGTTGTATTAGGAATCGGTTGCTGAAGGGCGTCAGCCAATGGATTCATGCCCATGGACTTCTCTAACTGGCCACCAATGCCTTCGAGTAGGTCTTTCACGCCGCCTAGTTCAATATCCAGTTCCATGGCCAAGACGGACGATGCAGGTGCAAAGCCCCCAATCTCGAAGGGGCGCGCTGGACCGCCACTGAGTTTAAGAATGCCCTGGCGGTCTCCCTTAATTGCGGCAAACGCGCGGTTCCTAAAGCCCTTGTCGAACTTGATAGAGCTGAGGCCCAGTGCCTCAAGATTTTGGAGGCCTAGCTCTTGCAGGAATCCAGTGATGTCCATGCCTGGAAGGATCTGTCCCTCAGCCATCTCGGCGATCTGCTCATAAATCTCCTGAGCTTTGGTAGTCAAGCTGCTGAAATCTCCCTTCACGTTGAGGTAGCCGTAGAATTGGCCGCCCAGGTCGAGATTTTTGTTCACAGACTCGAACAGCGCCTGGGTGTCTGGGGCTTCTTGGGCATTCGCCAGGTTTGGCAGGCCGAAGAGGGAAAGAGATGAGAAGATCGTAAGGAAACGTTTCGTCACAGTCATAGAAAGACGCTACGACGTCTCGGCAAGAAATCCAAGGAATAGACGGCGGACCTCATGGCGTGTGCCTTACCCCCTTTTAGCTGGGCAGACAAACAATTGGTGGTCGGTTTGATTTCAGAGCGCGACAGGCTCGATTAGACAATGAAGCCAGCGGGCGATACTACCGCACACTAGATGTGTTTTGATAATAGGGTGATTGTCACGACCGCAGTTCATGCGGTCTCTCGGGGACTAACCTGAGGCTCGACCCGGCGAGAGCGGCCATGACTATCGTTTCAATCAGATCGAAGGCATTGTGTTCGGTATGATAAATAGGGTATTCATACCTTAGCGCCGGAAGACCCTGAACTGGATTGGTCCCAACACTTACTCAATTATCAAGCTGTCCTCGTCGACGCGAGGCGTCTGACCACCACGTAGCACGGAGTTTCCGTGGAACAGATTTCGCTGATCAACAGGTAGTGGGTTGAGCCAATCCTCTTCGTTGATTTGTCCGCTCTGGCCGTAGCAGGAGAGGGCATTGTGATAGCAGACTTGTTCGATGTCTGCTTTGGTAATCCCGCGCTCGTTCATCAGTCGGAAAGTCTTGGACACGGCTAGGGGATCGGACACTCCCCAATCAGCAGCGGAATCGATAAAGATCTTTTCGGAACCATATTCACGGACGATCTCGACCATCCTCTCGTTCCCCATCTTTGTGTTTGGATAGAGGGTGAATGCTGCCCAGAAACCTCGATCGAGAACTTCTTTAACGGTTTCCTCGTTGTTATGATCGATGGCGACCTTGGCTGGATCCACTCCATGTTCTTTTAACACGTCCATGGTGCGCGATGTGCCGCGCTTTTTATCGCGGTGTGGCGTGTGGATCATGATGACCATGTCGAACTCCTTCGCCAGCTCAATCTGTTTGCGCAGGTAGCGGTCCTCAAGCTCGGTCTGATCGTCGTAACCAATTTCTCCCAAGGCAACGACGCCTTCCTTCTGCAAATAGAGTGGGAGGATCTCCATGACCGCCTCCGCGAGTTCCTCATTGTTAGCTTCCTTCGAGTTGAGACCCACAGTGCAGTAGTGGTGAATACCGAATTGCGAAGCGCGGAAACGCTCAAAGCCAACTAGACTAGAAAGGTAGTCCATGTAGGCACCGACGGTGGTGCGTGGTTGGCCTAACCAGAATGCAGGTTCGATCAACGCAACGACACCAGACGCAGCCATGCGCTCGTAGTCGTCTGTCGTCCGCGCGCTCATGTGCACATGCGGATCGATGAGTTTGATTGGTTCGTTAGATTTGCTTGGGTCTTCAGACATGTCTCAAAGCTTGGTGAATTTCCTCCCAGGACAGGACCTTGTCTTCGGTCGCCTCTAATAGCATCTTTGCCTCTGGGAGATTTGAAGCGGCGAGAGCAAGTCGGGCAGCTTCTTGAGAAAGAGGATTGTCCGATTTCAACGCTCTTTTCACATCTTCCAGCCGGTTGGTGTTGATAAATGGCCCCACACACCGCCAGAGCTCAGGATTCACCTCGCGCCCCGCCGCCCAACGCTCGTGTGCTGAATCAATTAAGGTAGCTGCGAGAGGTTCGTTGGCCCGTTCATCCAGACCTTGGATCGGGTGCAGGCTACTCCCAATGAATAGAGCCTTCAGGACCATCTGGTTCCAGGCAGCATCATCGAAGTAGCGTTGAGGGTAAGGATTTCTATGCGCAACGGCTTCGAACACCGGTACGACGTTCGAGCGCAATCCCTCGGCGGCCCGTTGCGTGAGTGATGCAGGGTTTTGATAGAGTATCAGGGCTTGATAAAGGGTGATCTGTTCGCCGACGTCTCCCGTGGCGCAGAGTTTCTCCAATCGGGCGATGAAAGACTGATCGGGGCCTGCTAGAAGTAGCGCAATACGGGCTGCTTGATCGACTGTCCAATTGCTCGGATCCCAATCGGTGCAGGCACTGCGTTCTTGATCGGTTAGTTCCAAGTCTGCCTTGCCTAGGTTTCTTGGAACGAGAGCGAAGGCTAGAAAGAACTCGCGATCTGAGCCCAGATCTGCACGTTTCTTGTCATACCATTCCTGGGCGTCGGCAGAAAGACGTGAAGCCAACCATGACTCTAACAGAGCTAGAGCACTTGTAGATTCGAATGCCAAGAGATGCTATTCAGACGTCTTTTTGAAGAGTTTGAGATACTCACTGAAACCTTCTTTTTCCAGGTCCTTCTTTGGAATGAATCGGAGCGAAGCCCCGTTGATGCAGTAGCGGAGGCCCGTGGGCTTGGGGCCATCGGGAAAGACGTGACCGAGATGAGAATCGGCCGTCTTTGACCGGACTTCAGTTCGGACTGAGAAGAAACTACGGTCTTCTTTCTCCACAACTTCCTCTTTATGAATAGGTGCCCAGAAACTCGGCCAGCCAGAGCCCGAATCAAATTTTTCCGTGGAAGAAAAGAGTGGCTCATTAGAGACAATGTCTACATAGATGCCTTCTTCTTTCGTATTGTGGCGTGGATCGGTGAAGGCGCGCTCCGTGCCTTCATGTTGGGTGACTTTGTATTGAAGGGGACTAAGCATTTCTTTGAGGGCTTTGTCAGAGAGTGGCTTGAAGCCACGATCTTTTTGCTTGATCTTGAGAGCTGTAGCGGAGTCCATGCGTTTAGAATCGGTTGAAGTGGTGGCCTTCTTTCCGCCACTCTTCATGGCAGCGGCATTGTCATCGGCACAGGCGATCGGAAGCACCGCCATCGCGGCGACGCTCACGAGAAGGAGAGGTTTAGAAAAGGGCTTCATCCAGTCTATCATAGGGATGGTTCCTCTGGCTGCAAGTCTCTCTAGCGTCGTGTCCGGTTGCGTTCTTGCTTAAGAAATTGGGGAATAATTTGGTCTGTGATCCATCCGCGCGCGGCTTCCAAGCCCTCATATTGGTAGAGCATTCCGATTTGAGCCTCTACTTTGGTAGGGTTGCCCAGGGTATTCAAGAACGCATTTGAGGTGAGATTCTCGAATTTGGCCGAGGAAACGCGTCCGTCTTGGTGGAGCAGCCATTCGCGAATACAGAGAGCAAGCACTGCATCACCGATCCACGCTTTGGCTTGGAGTAGTTTAGGATCGTCAGGGAGATTCATGACTTCGATCGAAGCTTAAGATAACCTTCGTCATCGAGCGTGCCTTCAATGGGTAATGCGGCTCCGGGCAAAAGCCGCCCCGAGGCACCCGGAAGGTGTCCTGTTTGTGGAGGGTCTTTGGACGGTGGGTGGGGCACGCTGAGACTGACAATGAGACCACTCGATTGAGATACCCAACCATAGCAGGCGGTGGCCTTGAGTCCGTCGAAGGGGCCGTTCTCTCGTGGCCGATCAAAGGTCGTGACGGTTCGGGTTAGGTTGTCCTTGAGTTTGAAGGCCTCCTGGCAGAATGATAGACCAGCCTCGCCTGTGATGATTGCTGTGACACCTTCTTTGTTGATCAAGGCTTCAGGGGTGGCTGGATGCGAGCCCATGGTGTGAACCACGAACCGTATTCCTTGCAAGATCGGCAGCCAGAGACCGAAGACTTGGCCAGTCACCTGATGATTCGGATAGAGATTGAGAAGAACGTCGTCTTGGAGAAAGGCATTCACATCACTGATTTGAGCGACCTGTGAGAGAACTTGGGAATGACTTAAGAAGTGATAGTTCCCCTCGTTGTTCAGAATTCCGAGGGCAGGAGACTCTGGCTTCTGGGTGAGCCTGCGTTTGAGTAGCCATCGCGGGCTAAGAAAGACGCGGAACCGAGCTTGGAGCCGCGGTAAGCCGTCGACAGCTCGCAGTTCTTTCGTCAGTGACAGCACATGCTTGGGCCATGGTAAATCTGAGAGACCTTCATGGATAGCTTTCGTCGTGATGACGGTGGAGATATTTGCCTCTTCCAAGGATTTTGCTAGACTAGATCGATCCGCGGCTTGTAGAGGTAAGTTGATTACCGTTTTGCCTGCGAGGATGAGTCCTAGATGAGCAAAGACACTTGGACTGCTCGGCGGTAGGGCAACCCCCACGCGATCCTCGGCGATGCTTTCTTTCCATCGATCAGCGAGTTGTAGGCTTGAGGCGAGCACCATGCGACGGGTAAAACGGGTTCGGCGTATTTCAGACCGATCGATGAGGCAGACTTGTTTACCCTTCAGTTTCAGGGCATCGATAGTAGCGTGGGCAAGAGTGGGTTGTTTGCTGTAGGCCTCTTGGCGAAGAGTGATCAGGGCATCGCGAACGGCGTCACGATCCGCCTCCGCAGCGATCATGGGTGCGCCAAAGTTGACTGTTGCTGGATAGGGAAACTTGCTGAGGCGTTTAAAAAAGAATTTGTTCCCCGAGAAGGAAAAGCTAGATCCCCACATACCGTCAATGGCTACAGGAATTACCGGTGCCCCCTTTGCTTGTCTAGCAATGAGTTCAAAACCTTTCTGGAATTCATTGAGGAATCCCGTGCGCGAGAGCGTTCCTTCTGGAAAGAGGCAGACAAGACCTCCCTCGTTGACGGCACCAGCTGTCGTCTTGATGGCTTGTCTAGCGCTCTTCGACGATATGGGAACGACTCCAAAGAGTCTTAGCCCCCAGCTGATGATGCCACGTTTGAAGAATCCATCATAGGCGACGAAACGGACGTCCCTGGGGCTGGCGGCACCAATGAGGAGGCCATCGATCCACGTGACGTGATTGGCGAGCAGAAGGGCACCACCCTTCTCTGGTAGATTGGCTTCGCCCATAATCCTAAGCCTGTAGAAGAACCGCATGAAGATCTTGAGTAAAATCCTCACAAAGTGCGACGGTAAAAGGCGAATGCAGAAGAATGCCGTGACGACACAGGCAATGAACAGAATCCAAAGCTGGCCACGACTTGAGATATTTGCGCCTTCCTCGAGAGCATACTGAGCGACATTAGCAAAGATCGCCGCCGCTGAATTGATGAGATTACTTGCCGATAAGACGCGTCCTCGACGCGCGGGATCTGCTTTATCCTGAAGAAAGGCATTCTGCGGCACGAGAAACATGGCCGATGTCGCGCCTAACAAGGCCAGGGCAGCATAAAACCAGCTGCCCAATGGCAGCAAGGCGGCAAGAGCGATGCTGATTGCCATGCCAATCACGCCGAGAGGCACCAAGCCGAGTTCCAGCCGATTGGACGAGATCATGGCGACGAAGACGCTACCTAACGCAATGCCAAGGCCGGTCGCTGCCAAGCAGTAAGAGGCGACGGCAGCAGCTGTTGCGCCATCAATAGGATAAGCTTCTTGGGCGATTTGCGTGAATACGGCAATTGAGAACGCGCCTGTAAACCAGAAGACGGCGATCCCGATTGAAGATAGCCATACAGGGCGAGACCGATAGATCTCCCTGAGGTCGACAAAGTGCCGGAAGAAGACGCCAACTGTGAGTTTCTCTCCTGCATGAGCAGGCGTGGTCTGAATCCTGCGCACCATGATGAGCGCGGTAAATGCCATGAGAAGTATGAGCCCGACGGGCACCAGTCCGGCCATCCAAATATCGGGTATGTAATCGGAAGCTTTCTTGAATCCTGCACCTCCCACGGGCGACCCAAAGATGATCGCGACGATCGTAAGCATCTGCATCCATCCGGAGACGACCGATAGCTTCTTACTGCCCACCAGCTCTTTCATGATGCCAAGCTTCGCCGGACCAAAGAACGCGGATTGGATCGCAAGGACAAAGAATCCTGCAGTAGCTAACCAAATGCTACGGCTGATCATGGCACAGATGATTGCCACAATGATTGCGATTTGCGCCCAGAGACAGGTCTGAATGACCGAACGTTTGGAGAAGCGGTCCGATGCCCAGCCCGCGATCGGTGCAAAGATGACGAACGGCAAGGAGATGAGAATGCCTATGGTGTTTTTGTAGGCGGTATCGATGGCGACAGGTTTGCCGTTGATCATCATGGTTTGCCCTTGTAGGACAATGAGGGCGATGCCTAACAACGTAAACCGAACAACATTGTCATTGAACGCATTCTGCGTTTGCACGGTCATGACCGCACGCAGAGAGCGCCAAGCTTGCGGGCTAGGCTCGCCCGAAGAGGAAGTGCTCGCCATGACCTAGCCTAACAAGCGAGCGGCTTCTTTAGCGAAATAGGTCAGTGTCATGTCGGCGCCTGCTCGTTTGATAGCGGTAAGCGTTTCTAGAACGATCTTCTCTTCATCCAGCCATCCAGCAGCTGAGGCAGATTTGATCATCAGGTACTCGCCACTCACCTGGTAAGCCGCGATTGGCAGATGGGTGCTTTCTCGCATGCGTTGAATGATATCCAAGTAGGCTCCTGCCGGCTTCACCATGAGTACGTCTGCGCCTTCGTCTTCGTCCAGGTGCGCTTCTCTAATAGCCTCCCGCGTGTTGGCGTAGTCCATTTGGTAGGTCTTCTTGTCTCCAGATTTGGGCGCGGAATCAAGTGCGCCACGGAAAGGACCATAGAAGGCAGAAGCATACTTTGCGGTGTAGGACATGATGGAGACCTCCTTGAATCCTTCGGTATCGAGTGCGTTACGCAGCGCGGCGACGCGCCCGTCCATCATGTCGCTAGGTGCAACGATGTCTGCCCCGGCTTGGGCCTGACAGATGGCCTGACTGCAGAGTATTTCAATCGTCTTGTCGTTCTTGATTCGCCCATCGCGAGCGACAATACCGTCATGTCCATCACTGTTGTAGGGATCAAGTGCCACGTCCGTGATGACAGTGATGTCAGGATGTGTCTTCTTAATGGCACGAATGGCACGTGGGACAAGGCCTTCAGGATTGTGAGATTCGACAGCTTTGGGATTCTTTAAGGAATCCGCAATCGCTGGAAAGAGAACGACGGCTCCGATCCCCAACGCTTTGGCATCGGAAATCTCACCCAGGAGTCCGTCGATACTCCAACGATGGCATCCTGGCATCGAATCAATAGCGTCATTGCTAGGCTCGTCATGAAGGAAGAGTGGATAAATGAAATCTGCTGGCGACAACTGAGTCTCGCGAGAGAGTCCTCGAATGACAGGATTCTTCCTGTTACGGCGTGGGCGAATGGGGATGTTCATGAACAGGGGGGCTACTTTCGAATCACTGTATACCCTTCTTTCCCGTCCTGGACAAGCCATCCCGCTTCGGACAGTTCATCGCGAAGGCGATCGGACTCCGCCCATTCTTTCGCAGAGCGAGCTTGCCAGCGCTCCTCGGCCATCGCCTTGATCTCCTTCGGAATGTCTTCACGGTTCTCTTCTTTCTCGAGTAGTTGGAGACCGAGGGCCGCAAGGATAAAGTGGTACTGTTGATAGAGCTTCGCCGCGATCGGCTGAGAGAGGGTCTTGGTATCGATACTCTTGATTGCTGTGAATATCTTGCCCAGGGCATCGGGCGTGTTTAGATCACGGCAAAGCGCTTCAAAGGCGGGTTGGAAAGGTCCAGCCTCGCCTGCTTGGCGGGCTGTTTCATAGTCTGGAACTTTCGAAGTCTGGGCGCGTTCTGCCAAGGACTTCTCAAACCGCGACAGACGATTCATGGCCTGGCGAGATGCTAGAAGCGAATCCAACGTGAAATTGAGATGATGGCGATAATGTCCTGACAAATAGACATAGCGCAATTCTTCAGGGGTATAGCCTTTCTCTTCCAAGTCGGCCAATGTGTAGAAATTCCCCAGACTCTTCGACATCTTGCCGCCATCTACTAACAAGTGCGTGATATGAAACCAATGATGGGCAAACGTCGTGCCGGAACAGCACTCACTTTGCGCAATTTCGTTTTCATGATGGGGAAACATCAGATCTACGCCCCCGGAATGCATGTCAAAGGTCTCGCCCAAATACTCCAAACTCATTGCGCTACATTCAAGATGCCAACCGGGGCGTCCTTCCCCCCAGGGGCTATGCCAGTAGTTGTCGCCATCCTCAGGCTTGCGCCCTTTCCACAGCACAAAGTCTGCCAACGAATCTTTGTCGTACTCGTCTGAATCATTGGCAGTCTGAGCTGCTCCAAGTTTGAGCTCACGATCTGCCACACGTGAGAGGCGTCCGTAGCCGGGAAAGGATTTCACGCTAAAGTAGACAGAGCCTTCTTTCTCGTAGGCGTTGCCTTTCTCGATCAATGCCTCGATCATGCGAACCTGGTGAGGAATGTGATCCACGGCGCCTGGCTCAATGTGAGGCTCAAGCATGTTTAGAGCCACGCAATCAGCGCTAAACTTGTCCTTCCAGTGCTTCGTGAAGTCGCCAAGCGTCTGTCCTTGGGCCTGAGACTCGCGAATCGTCTTGTCATCCACGTCGGTCACATTGCGCACGTGTTTCGTTGCGATACCTGCGCATTCTAACACCCGCCGAAAGGTGTCTTGGACGACGAATGTCCGGAAGTTTCCGATATGAGCTGGACCATATACGGTAGGCCCGCAGCAATAAAAGCGGTAGGTCTCGCCATCAATGGGAGAGACCTCGCGCGGTTCGCGGGTCATGGAGTCTTGCAGGGTCACAGTCGTCGCCATGACCGTCCCTGGCCCCAAGTTCGGGGCTTTTCAAAGGAAATCCAAGCATTGGCTGCCTTTCAGGGTGCACTGCATGAGAATCGGGCGTTGATCAGAACCCAGGTAGGGCCCCACAATGGCGTCAAGAATCCGCACTGAATTGCTGGTAAGCAGGTGGACAAGGGGGGTGCGTGAGCAAGGATGTGTGTGGGGCGATGAGTGCGTTGACCGTGGTGGGCATGCTAGGCGTTTCCTTATTGGCCTCGTGGAGTTCTAGCTGGCAAGTGAGTTTTCCCATGGGTAAAGGTGGGCGTTACCACGCACGGTTGCTAAGGTTGAGCCAGCCCCTTCCAGGCGGGAGTTGGAGGCATCGAAGCGTCACCCGAGTGTTGTGGAACCGGCAGAGGCGAGACCTTATTCGATGTTTGTTAGACAGTTTAGTCACGATTTATGGTCGGTCGCCATCTGCGTTTGGACCGGTGGATGCTTCACGTGCTTCTCCCTATTGTCGTTGGGATGGGGTATTTAGTGAAGATCCGTTGCGCCGCACGTTCTCTCCCGGATTCGGTTTGGCTTTCGATGGTAGAGGGCTTAGTCACGGAACTGGGAATCCAGTGTAGAATTGTCTTACTCGGTAACGGGATATTGCTGATGACGGTTGCTCCGCCCTGTGATCCTTGCGCCGACTGGAGCCTCAGAATGGTCTGAGGAACCCTGCCGTCTGGTCCTGCTTCATGAAATGGCGTCTATCAAGCGGTTCGACTGGTTCACACATCTGGATCGGGAACAGGCCTGCGACGGTGTCGTCGTGGCCGCCGGAACCCAACCGTGTGATTATGCCGATGAACTCGTCGAGATGGCAAAGGTGCTCAAGGTACGTTCCTGGATGGCTCGGGTGGCCCTATCCATAGCGAGACATTCGAAGATTGGAACGCCACGCTGCCGCAATTTCAAAAACATGGCTACACTTTCGAGGTGGCTTCGGTCATGATGTGACACGGCGTGAATGAACACGAACTGTCATAGCTATTGGCAATCAGGAAACCGGGCAACGAAGCCTCTCAACGGCTACTAGAGAAGTTTGGCTTCCGTTTTGAGCGTTTGGTGAAGATGAATGATAGTTTCGAGGAGGACGAAGTCTATGTGGTGGATCTCTCTGCTTAATTTGATGCCCTATCTCCAGACGAAGACACCCGCTGACGCGAACGTCAGCGGGTGCTTCAAAATCCTGCTATTGGATAAACCTTAGTCCATTTGCTCGGCGAACGGAGAAGGCTTCTTTGTCACCAAGGTAGGCAAGTTCTTCGGACGCAGGCCACGTGCTGGACGGGGGCCTGGATCCTCTTTCTTCTGAAGCGCGCGGCGAAGCTTCTTCAGCGCAATGTTCTGCAACTGACGAATACGCTCACGGGTGACTCCAAATTCCTGACCGACTTCTTCGAGGGTCTTGGGCTTTTGACCATTCAGACCGAAGCGGGCGTCGATGATGGAGCGCTCGCGGTCATCGAGAACACTGAGAAGGCCCTCGAGCTGGCCGTGCATGTTCTTGTGACTGAGCAGATCGAGAGGCGTGTCTGCGGTGTCGTCACCAACGATTTCGCCAAACTCGGTGCTGTCATCATCGCTGATTGGGGCGTCGAGAGAAGCGGGACGTAAGGAAGCTGCCTTGAGCTGTGAGAGCTTGCCGCGATCAATGCCAATCTCTTCTGCGAGTTCGTCATCGGTCGGCTCGCGTCCAAGCTCTTCGCTCATTGACATAGCTACACGCCGCATCTTGGAGATCTTATCGACCATGTGGACTGGTAGGCGAATGGTCTTACTCTGGTTGGCAAGAGCCCGCTTTATGGACTGCTTGATCCACCAGGCAGCGTAGGTGCTGAGCTTGCCGCCTTTATTCGGGTCGAAGCGCTCAACGGCTTTCATGAGTCCGATGTTGCCTTCGGAAATAAGATCGAGAAGAGGGAGGCCGTAGTTGGCGTAGTCCTGAGCGATCTTCACTACAAGACGTAGGTTCGCACGGATCATGTGAGCGCGTGCTTCCATGTCGCCGTTCTTGATTCGGTCAGCGAGTTCGATTTCTTGCTGTGGCGTGAGCAATGCCGTCTTACCAATCTCACGAAGGTAGATCTTGATGCCGCCGTCTAATTCTAAGGATGCCATAGTGGTTAGCTTGTTTGGGTAGGTGGAAATCCGTGGGACCTCGTTCCGATATAGGTAGTGGAGTGGCTGAGCGTTTCAGAGCTGATGCATCGGCAGTTCTCTGTAGAGGGGCTCTGGAGTGACGCGGAAGGCCTAGAAATTTGTTTGCTCGAAACGGGAGTGGAGTTCAAACACGGTAAGTGTCTGGGTCAACGGAATAGTTTAGGAATTGTCTGATAGTTGCAATAATAATTAGTAGGTTTCTGTTCCCACTAGAAAACCGGTAGATTTTCTAGTGGGAATAGAGTCTCGCCCTACCTAAGAACGCTTTTTGAAGGGGTTTGTTTCCCCGATAGTCAAATCTTTTTAACTGTTTCCGTAAATGATGTAAAATATAATTATAAAAGCGGCAACCGCTGGAGGCTGATGCTTTCTTAGCTGCTCAGATGAATATTATTCATGAATGGTATGGAAGTTGCTAATCGGGGGTGGATTGGGCTTGCACGTCCCGTTTCCAACTCAACTTAACCTTCTAATGATTAATACATTACGCTTTAGGCCGAGCTCGCTTTGCCTCTGTCTCACTGGAATACCAACGCTTGCTTCTGCTCAAGAAGCCGCACCTGCCCTCGATTCGGGTGATACCGCCTGGATGATTGTCGCCAGCGTCCTGGTGCTTTTTATGACTTTGCCTGGCCTTGCCCTCTTTTACGGCGGGTTGGTTCGCTCTAAGAACGTGCTTTCGGTCTTGGTGCAATGCTTCGTCATCGCCGCATTGATGTCCCTGCTCTGGGTCGCCTATGGCTTCAGTCTTGCATACACCGAAGGGAATTCACTGGTTGGAGGGTTCTCGGAATTATTCCTCAAAGGCACGGGTGTCGACACCCTCGAAGGGACGATTCCCAAGACGGTCTACATCATGTTTCAAATGACCTTCGCCATAATTACTCCAGCGCTCATCGTTGGAGCGTTTGCTGAAAGGATGAAATTCAGTGCCATCCTGATCTTTTCAACAATCTGGTTTACGTTCAGCTACTTGCCTGTTTGGCACATGGCTTGGAATTCTGGTGGTCTCTTCTGGGGCTGGGAAGTTCAGGACTTTGCGGGAGGCACCGTCGTTCATATCAATGCGGGCATCGCGGGACTCGTTGCCTGTATCATGGTCGGTAAGCGTCAGGGCTACGGCAAGGTGCTGATGGCTCCTCACAACGTGCCGATGGTTTTGATCGGTGCCGCAATGCTGTGGGTGGGATGGTTTGGTTTTAATGCAGGAAGCGCCGTGGCGGCGGATGGGACGGCTGGCATGGCCATGCTCGTGACGCAGATCGCTGCAGCTGCAGCAGTGATTGGCTGGCTAGTGATGGAATCGCTTGTCTCAGGAAAGCCGACAGCGGTAGGTGCTGCGACTGGCGCTGTGGCCGGACTTGTTGCGATTACTCCTGCTTCTGGCAGCTGCGGTCCAATGGGCGCGCTCCTGATTGGAATCGTCTCTGCTGTAATGTGTTATTTCACAGCGACGACGATAAAGCGGAAGTTTGGCTATGATGATAGTCTTGATGTCTTTGGTGTCCACGGTGTCGGTGGTTTGGTCGGGGCGCTGTTGACTGGTGTGTGCATGGCTCCGGCTTTCGGAGGCATCGGAGGCGAGGAATTCAATATGATCGGCCAGGTAGTCGTCCAAGGAAAGAGTGTGGTGGTCACGGCTGTGTGGAGTGGAGTGGTATCCGTGGTCGTCCTGGCGGCTTTGAAAGCCACGATTGGTTTACGGGTGGATGATACCGATGAAGAACTTGGTCTTGACCAGGTGGCTCACAACGAGAGTGCCTACGAGAAGTAGGTCTATTTGCTGACAATATGTCGCGGTGAGAAGCCGTCTGGGATCATTCTGATTTCCAGACGGCTTCTTTACGTCTGGAAATCGGCACTTGCGGCGGCTGGGGATGGTCCGCACAGTCTAGTTATGCATCTACGACTTCTCTTGGTGACGATGATCTTGTTAGGTAGTTTGCATGCTCAGACTCCCGGCATTCACACCTCACGCGATGGCAAGGCGCTGGCCTTGCCCAAGGGAGATGACATGTTTCACTTTGTTATCTATGGTGATCGAACGGGTGGTCCTGCGGAAGGCATCAAGATTCTTGAAGATGCCGTTGTCGATACGAATCTGTTAGATCCAGACCTCGTCATGACGGTGGGCGACTTGATCGATGGCTACAACGAGGAACCGCAGTGGATGGAGCAAATGCGGGAGTTTCACCAAGTCATGAGCAAGCTTAAGGTGCCATGGTTCCCAGTGGCGGGCAACCACGATGTCTTCTGGCGCGGAAAGAATAAGGATGACCGGCCACCGCTGGAGCACGAGGGCAATTATGAAAAGCACTTTGGCCCCCTATGGTATTGGTTCGAGCACAAGGACTGCGGGTTCCTCGTTCTCTATACGGATGAGACGGGAAATACTAACAAACCCAAAAGCTTCCAAGATCCTGAACAAATGCAAATGAGCGATGAGCAGCTTGCATGGCTCGATAAATCACTCGGCGAAATGAAGGCGCTGAAGCAGGTCTTTGTGTTTCTCCATCATCCTCGATGGCTTGCGAACTACAGAGAAAGCAATTGGCCTGAAGTTCATCAACGATTGGCCGAAGCTGGTAATGTAAGGGCGGTGTTTGCGGGGCACATTCATCGATTGAACTATGCTGGTATCAAGGATGGCATCGAGTATATGGCGCTGGCCACGACGGGTGGAGGTATGCCAGGGCACATGCCGGATATTGGCTATGTGCATCATTACAATTTGGTCACGGTGCGGGATACGGGGATCACGACCGCCATTCTGCCCGTTGGAAGCGTCATTGATCCCAAGCAGTTTACGAAAGAGCGCCTCGGCGAACTCGATTCCCTTCGCAATCTCGCCGTGGCTTCTGCTTATGGGCCTTTGCGCATTGATGAGCAAGGCTCGATCAATACCGAGTATGCGGCGCGCTGTACTAACCCAACCACGCAGCCGATTGAACTTACGTTGTTCGCTGAGCCTGGCCAATCGCCCTGGCGGATCTCTCCGAGTCACCGGCATGTCACTCTCGGCCCCAAGGAAACGCAGACTGTTTCATTTCGAGTATTGCGTGCTGAGGGAACACTGGATGAGCACTTCAAACTACCTCATCTAGACTTGGACATCGACTACTTGGAACGGCAGGGTAACCGCGTGACTTTGCCGTCCCGCCGTTTTGAGATTCCCGCTACTCTCAGCAGTGCTTTGTCAGAAGACTTGTTTGCGGTCGATGAAAACCAGGTGCTTGCCGTTGGTGGCAAGGGTGCGATTCGCGTGGACTCAAGGAGTCTTTCGTTGTCGGCTGATTCCGCATTCACTTTGGAAGCCTGGATATATGTAGGCGAAGAGCTCACCGAGAATCCGGTCATGGCCAAGACAGAAAGTTCTGACTTTGGTTTTTACATGCATAACGGTCAGCTCCAGTTTGATGTGCACGTGGGCGGCGATTACCAATCTGTGCAGACTCAGGAGAAGCTCCCTATTGGGTCCTGGCACCATGTGGCCGGTATCCATGATCAGCGTGAAGTTCGGCTCTACGTCGATGGCAAACTGGTAGGCACGCGGGCTGCGGTCGGCCGCCGGAAGGTGAATGAGCATCCCTTCTACCTTGGAGCCGATCCAGACCGCAGGGGCACGCCTAACCGATTCTTCAGCGGCAAGATCGATGAAGTTCGTGTCAGTAAAGTGGCGCGTTATACGGGTGATGGCTACGACATGCCCTTGCGGCATGAGCCTGACAACGACACGATTCTCCTTCTTCACATGGATAAAACTCTGGGCGTCTTTCACCCAGACCAAAGTGCTCGGTCTGCCCACGGTGTCGCCGTGGGTGAAGGGGCGCGCTTGATGCCTGAAAAGCAGCCTGCTCTGGATACCGACTAGGCCTTCATTTCCTGCTATGCCATTATCGTCTCAAGAATTAGAGCGCTACGCGCGTCATATTACGCTGGGTCAAGTCGGTGTGGAAGGGCAGAAGCGCCTGAAGGCATCGAAAGTGCTCTGTATTGGATCTGGAGGTCTTGGATCGCCGGTAACGATGTATCTAGCGGCGGCGGGGGTGGGGCAGTTGGGCATTGTCGAATCGGATATTGTCGATCGGTCGAATTTGCAGCGGCAGATTCTCCATGGAGAGTCTGACATTGGTGCAAAGAAGATCGATTCAGCTCGCAAGACGTTGCTCGAGATCAACCCTCACCTCGTGCTGGAGTGTCATGACACACTCTTCCGTGCGGACAATGCCATGGAGCTGGCTCAAGGATACGATTTGATTATCGATGGGACAGACAATTTCCCGACACGCTACTTGAGCAATGATGTGGCCTTCTTCCTCAATATCCCCAATATCTACGGATCTATATATCAGTTTGAGGGGCAAGTGAGCGTCTTTGCTCCGCACGAGGGTGGTCCATGTTATCGTTGCCTCTTTCCAACGCCGCCTAAGCCTGGATTGGTGCCTAGTTGTGCGGAAGGTGGTGTCTTTGGAGTTCTGCCTGGGATGGTCGGCTCCATGCAAGCAACCGAAGCTATCAAACGGATCTTGGGTATTGGTAAGTCACTGGTCGGTCGACTCATGCATATTGACACGATGAGCATGCGGGTGCGCACGTTTGATCTTCGCAAAGATCCTGAGTGCCCTCTCTGCGGCGAGAACCCTACCGTTATTGATCTGATAGACTACGAAGCGTTCTGTGGAATGCCTAACCAGGGAGAAAACCCGAGCGTACCTGAGGTAACGGCGACTGAACTTGTAGAATTGCTGAAAGAGGACTCGACGTTATTGGTAGATGTGCGTGAGGAGTTTGAGAGGTCAATCTGCAAGATCGAGGGAGCAGAGTGGATCCGGTTGGCCGAACTTGCCAAGCAATTAAACGGGTTGCCACGTGATCGACGCCTCGTCTTTCATTGCAAGTCGGGAGTGCGGAGCGAGGACGCCTCAAAGCAAGCGCAGGCTGCTGGTTTCGAGAATGTCGCCCATCTTGCCGGTGGGATCTTGTCTTGGCGTGAGTTGGTAGACCCTGAAATGGCCGCTTATTAGCGTTTTAGCCACCCGGTAAGGCTCGTTTATAGCATTGCCACACGAAGGGTGGAGATCGGAAATTCGCCAAGGAAGTTTCGCAGAACGTCTTTGCTAAATGCGGCACTGCACCAGTTGTCGGACCGCGAGTGCGATCTAGTCCTACAGCACAACCTCGAAGGGCGTAGCTATGAAGAAATCGCTAACGAAAGGGGACTAACCAAAGTCGATTGTGCGAAGTAGTCACCCCGTGTTCTGACGAAGCTATACGACATGTTGCGTCGCCGTAGCATGACCATTTCTGTGACGGCCCTGGGGGCAGGGATCGCTCCGCACTATGTCGAACGGTCCCCGCTGGATTGCCCCATTCACTCTATCAAACAGCTCTATCAGCGTCTGCGCCGCCGACCCTTGCCTAACCTTTACTACGATCATGATATCGACCAAATTCACCACGGCGGCGGCACCTATTTCCGCAGGAGCCGCACTTCTGCTGTCCTTGCAATGGGCAAGTGCGAGGCTAGACTCGGTCTCTCTTGGGAGCAGGGGGCTCATGGGACGTATGAAGATTCGCATGTCTCAGTGACCGCGAAAGCTGGCGACCGCGTTTCAGCGGAGGGCAAGGGAACGCAGTTTACAAAGATTGATTTACAATTGCTGGAGAGGGAGCTGAAGAAGCTCCCGTTTCCCGATAGGGAGATTCGAAAGTAGCTCGACCTTGAGCGACTGATGTTCCAGTTCAGCGAGGACGAAGTACTCTGTGTTGCGGTATTGATCCAGCGAATTGATTCGGATCATCTGGGTAACATCACCGAAGCGCTCTTTGCCTATTGGGCCAAGTTTGATCTGTGAACTGCGGCCAAACGGGCCGAGGCAATAGAATCCAAGTGTTCCGCACTTCAAGGCGTCGTGGTTACCTGGGCTGCCTTGGAGCCGGTGGCTACGCTAGAATATATGGAAATCCATCCTAACGGTTTGAAAGAGCCTAGCATGATCTGGGCAACGATTGGAGATCTCGTCACGCGGGATTCTAAACATGCTTTGGCGATGGTCAGTGAGTCGATTGCTAACGAAGACGTTGCCAAGAACACTAGGAAGATCGTGATGCAAGCTTGGGGCAGCGTCTGAGCCAGACGCTGCTATGGCCTGGCCCGCTGGTCTCAAGAACGAGTGCCTAAATCGCAGTTACTCGAAGTCGATTGTCAGTCGTCTAGCAAGCCATGATCCGAGCAAAGCATTTCAGATGTCGTTAGATTCTCTCGATCCAGCCAATCGTGTGGGCTCTGCTCGATGGACGCTAATACAATGGATGGGGCAAGATGCCGAAGCCGTGAGCAGGGCCTACTTGGAGATGCCGGCGGAATTTTTTCAAAATGAGCAGATAAGGCGTTCGGCCGTGCACTTTGGGGGCTCGATGGCCAAACGTGACATCGACAAAGCGTTGGTGCACGCGGAACAGATCCCAGACAAACAATCGAAGAGGCAGTGGATCTACGGCGCTGCGTGGGAGATCGCGAACGATGATCCAGCGAAGGCCGCTTCGATTGCGGAGGCGTTGCCACTGAGTGGGAGCCGGAAACGCAGCGTTGCTGCACATTGGCTAACCAAGGACGACGAGACGGCCACTCAGTGGATCGAAGAAAGTTCCAACTTCGATACAAAGGCGAATCTTCAAGGAGCCGTCAGCCAATCCGCGAGCCAGTAGATCGCTTTGGGATTATTCGAAGAGGGGTGCCCTACGCCACGACATATGGAGGAAGAGAGGGTTTCTCCTCCCATGTTGCGTATTAGCCTGGCTGTTCTTGCTCTATCGGTGATTCCGATGGGCGATGCGGTGGCCGAGCCTATCAGTTTTCTTGATGACGTGTTGCCGGTGCTCAGCAAGGCGGGCTGCAGCGGTTCTTCGTGTCATTCCAAGCCTGCTGGACAGAACGGTTTCAAGCTCTCTGTGTTTGCCTATGATCCACTAGCGGACTTCAAGGCGATTGTGGATGACCGGCGTGGGCGGAGATTGTCACCGGGAGCGCCCGAGCAAAGTTTACTCTTGCAGAAGGCGACGCTTGCGGTGCCGCACGAGGGGGGCAAACGCTTTGCCAAAGACACTCATGCCTTTGAGACCATTGCGCAATGGATTGAGGAGGGGAGTCCTTACAAGCATCCTGAGGATTCGCCTCTAGCCAAAATAGAGATTTCGCCAGCTGAGCTTGAGGCTGAGAAGGGAGAGCAAGTTGCGTTTACTGTGATGGCCCACTATGAGAATGGGCGTGAGCGTGACGTGACTGCTCTTGCTGACTTTGAATCGAACAAGGAAGAGATTGTTGAGATTGATGCGCAAGGGGATGCTGAAGTGCAGCACCGCTATGGCGAGGCGATCGTGGTGGGACGGTTCTTAGGGCAGGTGGTTAATGCACGTGTCACGGTAGCCAAAGACGTTGCCTCGGGGGCCTTGGACTCTCTCCCGCGCGCTAGTTTCATCGATGATCTGGCCTATGCGAGGTTTGAGAAGTTGGGCGTGTTGCCCTCAGAGCCGTGCAGCGATGGTGAGTTTCTCCGCCGCACCTCGATCGACTTGATTGGAAAGTTACCCGGTGCCGAGACCGTACGAACTTTCCTTGGAGATGCTGACCCTGACAAGCGTCGCAAGTGGGTGGATAGATGCCTGCAAGATCCTCGCTATGCGGATCATTGGGCTGTAAAATGGGCTGACCTCCTGCGACCGAATCCCGATCGCGCTGGAGTGAAGAGTGTTTACTTGCTAGACCAATGGCTGCGTCAGGTTTTTCGCGAGAATTGGCCTCTGGATCGCTTTGCTCGCGAGGTGCTTACCGCCCAGGGGAGTACGCATCGACACGGGGCGACGGTGATTTATAGGGATCGACGTACCCCAGAGGATCTAACGTCTTTGGTGTCGCAAGTTTTTTTAGGCGTTCGTTTAGAGTGTGCTCGTTGTCACCACCATCCGAATGAGAAATGGAGTCAGGAGGACTACTACCAGATGGCGGCCTTCTTTGGTCAGCTCAAGAGAAAGGGTATAGGGGTCTCGCCCCCGATTTCTGGAGGGTGGGAAGTGTTTTATCATGGCAAAGGTGGTTCGGTGAAGCATCCCGTTACTCAGGTGGTGATGATGCCTCGCGCTCCTGATGGTCCAGAGTTGGAAGATCTTGGGCAGCGTGACCCACGGGAAAGTCTAGCTGATTGGTTGACTGAACCGAGCAACCCGTTCTTTGCCCGAGCGATGGTAAATCGAGTCTGGGGCGAGCTCTTTGGGCGCGGCATGGTGCATCCAGTGGATGACTTTCGGGTTACGAATCCGCCGACCAATCCAGCGCTACTAGACGCGCTGGCGCAGGACTTTGTTGGTCATCGTTATGATCTTAAACACCTGCTCAGACGAGTCACCCTATCAAACCTCTATCAGCAAAGCTCGGAGCCGAATGCGTCCAATGTCCAAGACACGGAGAATTTCTCGCGCTCGTATCGTCGTCGCCTGTCTGCCGAGGTGGTTGCCGATGCCGTTGCTGAAGTCACGCAAGTGCCCGACGTTTTCGAGGGATTGCCGCAAGCCTCACGGGCAAATCAAGTCTGGAATTTTAAGATTGCGTCGGCAACGTTAGACGCCTTTGGTCGGCCTGATTCAAGTAGCGACTGTCCTTGTGAGCGGAACCTTTCTACGAGCGTCGTGCAAGCCTTGCACCTGATGAATGCGGAGTCGTTGCAAGCCAAGCTTGGTCACAAGAATGGGAGGGTAGAGGCCCTCGTCGAGAGTATGTCTTCTGAATCTGAGATTATCGAGGAACTGTATCTTTCGGTCTACAGTCGTCTACCTTCACCAGAGGAGCGCGAGGTGGCCCTGTCCTTTTACGGAGCAGCCGATTCTGATCGGAAGACGGCGACGGAAGATGTTCTTTGGGCCTTGCTCAACTCGGCGGAATTCGTCTTTAATCACTAACCGAAACATCCCTATGAGATCCATTCACCGAAATTGCCAAGGCATGGGCCGTCGCGACTTTCTCCAAGTTGGGCTTCATGGGCTCGCTGGCTTGGGACTCGTTGATCTCATGCGTCTTCGCTCAGAGGCGGCCTCGGCGACGGGAAAAGTTTCCGCCAATGATACGCGCTGTATATTGATTTGGTTAGACGGTGGGCCGACTCATCATGAAACGTTTGATCCAAAGCCAGAGGCGCCGGCAGAGATACGTGGCGAGTTGAATCCGATCTCGACGAATGTACCAGGTATTCGTTTTTCGGAGGCGGTGCCGAAGTTGGCGTCTGTGGCCGATAAGTTTACCGTGATTCGATCCATTTGTCACAAGGACCCAAATCATGGGGGAGGGAATCACTACATGATGACTGGTGCACCGACTCCGGTGCCGGTGAATTGTGGAGCCTTTGTGACTTTTCACCCTTCGTTTGGATCCGTGGTCTCACACCATCGCGGAGTGCAGAACGGCATTCCTGCTTACATGACCTTGCCCCGCCAGTCCCGTTCGGGTGGGCCTAATTTCCTCGGAGCGGAGCACGCGCCATTCATTGTTGATGGAAATCCGAACAGCAAGTCGTTTCGGGTGCGCGATGTGGTTCTGCCAAAGTCGATTAGCGATGGCCGCGCACGGCGTCGGCGGGAGTTGCGCACGGCGTTAGACCGGATGAAGCGCTTTCGCGATGCCGGAAGCAATGATCCCTCATTAGCGTTCGACACCTACTACGACCAAGGTCTGGAGCTGGTTACTTCAGAAACAGCCCAAGCAGCGTTTGATTTGCACCAAGAACCAGATGCCACGAAAGAGCGCTATGGTCGAAATGACTTTGGGCAGCGTTTGCTAATGGCACGTCGCCTGACCGAAGTAGGCGTGCCGTTTGTCACGGTCTATCATGGTGGCTGGGATCATCACGTGGACATCTTCAAGGGCCTGAAGACAAAGTTGCCTCCGGTGGATCAGGGGATCTCTGGACTTATCAGCGATCTCGATGAACGGGGTTCCTTAGAGAATACGATGGTCATCTTGTTGGGAGAGTTTGGTCGGACACCAAAGATCAACAAGCGCGGCGGTCGCGATCACTGGCCCCATGCCATGTCCGTCCTGATGGCGGGAGCTGGAATTCCGGGCGGGCAAGTTGTCGGCGCGACGGATAAGAATGGGGCTTATGCCAATGAGAATGTGTATTCCCCTGAGGACTTCGCTGTTTCACTCTACACGAAGATGGGCATTGATCCGCATCAGATCTTTCATAATACCGTGGGGCGTCCAGTGCCCTTGGTGAATGGCGGTCAGCCCATTAGCGAGTTGTTCGTGTGAGAGCGCTTTGGTTATTAGGCTTGCTTTCGGTTTCGTGCCTTCAGGCAGCGCCCCCGGTGGTCGATGCGATCTTTCCCGTAGGAGGGCAGCGGGGTGAATCTGTTGCTGTCGAATTGATTGGCAAGGTGTCCGAGGAGGGGCTGCAGTTCTGGGCAAGCGATCCTGGCATCACGTTTGGGGATGGGAAGCTCACGTTGTCAGAGGATTGTCCGTTAGGCGCGCACTGGCTTCGATTCTACAATGTCGAAGGATCTGCATTACCGCAGTTGTTTATGGTAGGAACCTCCCAGGCTGCCTTTGAAGTGGAGCCCAACAACACGATAGCTGAGGCTAATAAGGTCGCTTTACTGGGCGTGGTCGAATCCGACGAATATCAGATCATCTTGGAGAGTTCTATGCTAGATGGCCGCCTTGAGAAGTCAGGCGACGTGGATTTCTATGCGGTAAATTTGAAAGAGGGCGTCACTCTAACGGCGGAAGCCTATGCCTATCGATTAGATTCACCCATCGATCCACTGATTCGGCTTGTTGATGTGGAAGGCGAAGTGCTGGCATGGAATCATGACCGCTTTGATAGTTTGGATCCTAGACTTGAGTATGTGGTGAAATCATCGGGGACTTACTTTCTAATGATTGCAGGTTTCGCCTATCCGCCGCAGGCACGGAGCCGTTTTCATGGAAGTGCTGATACGGTTTATCGCCTCTTTGTGCATCACCCCGACTTTTTGGATCCTCAGATGGACCTTCCTCAGGTGGAGACGCGTCCTGGTGTGACTGAAGGGGTGATTTCTGAGATTGGGGAAGAAGATGATCATCTGATGGCCTTTTCAAAAAAGTCTGTCTACGAAATCACTGTCAATGGTAGTCCTGGAAACTCTCCGTTTGATGCTTGGTTAGAAATTTGGGATGGGAAAGGAAAATTGTTAGCTAAGAATGATGACGCAATTGGTTTTAATGCTCTTTTAGAATGGAGGCCGCCCGCAGACGGGACGTATGTGATTCGTGTGCGTGATCTTCTGAGGCGTGGTGGAGATGACTACCGTTACGAACTTACGGTGAGGGAGGCGCCGCCTCGCTATGAAGTTAGTGTGAGCGATCACGCGTGGACGGCGATAGTCGGAGAAACGTTTGAGCTACCGGTGACTGTGAAACGCAAACATGGTCATGCGAGGCCGATCACGGTCACCTTGGAAGGGCTGCCGCTGAGCATTGATGCCCAGGCGCTTACCATTCCAGGGAATGCGAGCGAAGGTTTGATATGGCTGAACGCTTCAGCTGTATCGATGAAGGTGATCAGGTTGTCGGCCACCGATCAGTTAACAACAAGCAGCGTCTACTATTCGTTCAAAGGAGCGACCACGGATGAGGGAGCATTGCTAAGAAATAGACTCGAAGACATTCTCCTGATCGCGATGGAGAAATAGAAGTAACCATGGTACACACGGAAGGGCTTTCCGTGCTATTCTGTGCCTTCCGTGGTTATTTAAAAGCTATTTGGCCATGTTACCGATGGTTTCCTGCAGGTGATTCCTGAGTTCTTCTAGGCCATCGCCCTTCTCTGCGGAGATGGACAGGGTTTCGACTTTGGGAAAGCGTTGTTTGAAATTCTTGAGATTCTCTTCGAATTCAGGAAGGTCCATCTTGTTGGCGATGACCATCCACGGGCGCTCTGCTAACAGATCATCATAGAGGGAGATTTCTGTGCGAAGCTTGGCGATGTCTTCACAGGGATCGCGTTCTTCGCTGCCGGCCATGTCGACAACGAATAGCAGCAGGCTACAGCGCGTGATGTGGCGCAGGAAGTCATGACCGAGGCCCACATTCTTGTGAGCGCCTTCAATGAGTCCAGGGATGTCTGCTAGAGTCACGCGACCGTAGCCTTCAGACTCGACCACGCCGACCATGGGACGAAGCGTGGTGAAGGGGTAGGAGGCTACCTTGGGCTTTGCAGCGCTGAGTGCACCTAACAGCGTTGACTTGCCAGCGTTAGGGAAGCCGACAAAGCCGGCATCGGCGATGCGGCGGAGTTCCAGGAAGTAGGTGCCTTGTTCGCCAGGCTCACCATGGGTGAATTCGGTGGGGGCTTGGTTGGTGGACGACTTGAAATTCATGTTGCCCTTGCCGCCCTTGCCGCCCTTGGCGAGCACGAACTGCTGGCCGATTTCCGTGAGATCGGCGATCTGTATCATCTCATCAATATCGTCCGTTGGCTTCTCGGCTTCGATGGGGATACCATCCTCATCATAGTCGGGCTCGGTCTTCGCGCCTTCGTTGGTCTGATAGATCACCGTGCCAGGAGGCACGGGAGTGATGATGGATTTGCCGCCCTTGCCGGTCTTCTGCTGGCTACTGCCAGGCATGCCGTTCTTGGCTCTTTGCTGAGGCGTGTAGAAGAAGGTGCGTAGGTCGTTGGTATGCGGACTGACCTCAAAGATGACGTCACCACCCTTGCCGCCGTCGCCGCCGTCGGGTCCGCCCTTAGGCTTAAACTTGGCACGGTGAAGACTGGCGCAGCCGTTGCCGCCGTTGCCTGCCCAAACGTGAATCTTGATTCGATCTACGAACATTGTGTTATGTTAGCTCCCGTGTTTGGCGTGCCATTCTTTGTAGACACCTGGAGAAATCTCTGAAGGTTTGATTTCGCTGCGTCCACCCCAGAAAACATTGGTATATTCGACAGGGGCTCCAATGGACGCCAGGTGTGCATCAATGGACGCCTTGTGTTCCATGATGCGGTCCTTGTCCGTGCCGTGGACGACACCCATGATATTCACATTGCCAAATTGTGGGCCGCCTTCGCGCCAATAGCAGTGGGTCATGATGTGGTGACGCCCGACTTCCCCGCCGAGCCGTGGTTCTTCGCCCTTGGGCACTTTCCAGTGAAAGAGACCGTTGAAACGGGTGACACGCTTACCCGTGTCTGACGGTTTCACATGCTCCAGGAAAGTCGAGAAACGTCCGATGACGCTCTTAGCGTTGAGTTCACGAGCGACCTCAAAAAAGCGTTCCAGGCTCACTCCCGCCTCTTCCGCGCGTGCGTTCCAAGGCTCCGGGCAAACTTCATCCAGCGTGAGTTCCGCTTTCATGGCTAACAAGACGCGCCATTCTTCTTCGTTTAACTCAACGGTCGCGGTTGTGTTCATGACTGCGGGCTGATCGGACTTGGAACCGATCTCCATCGTCTTGCGCCGAACATGACCCACACCGAGAGCGAAGATGCCTTTGGCTGGCATGAGAATGAATTCCTCCGCACCGACGAGTCGCTTGAGAACATTGCCGTGTTCTTCGAGGGACTCGCCTTGGGGAACTTTTAACGTGGTCCAAAGCTTGTACTCGGAACCAGAAATCTCGCGATCGGTTGATCGGGTGACCACGTGACCACTGAACGGATCTTCCTTGAACATGAACTCGAAAGCCGAGTCCAGTTTGTTTGCGGGCACGCGCCAAGCAACGAGGGCACCGTGGGCCAACTTGGTGGCTAGGAGGGTCTGTCGGACTCGACGAATGACGCCTTCGTCCAGCATGGCGCGGATGCGCTCTAACACCGTGTCTAGTTCGACGCCAGATTTCTCGGCAATGACATGGAAAGGATTCTCTTGGAAACCCGCTACCAGGTCTTCGGAAACCGTCAGAATTTGGGCATTGATTGGATCATCATGCTCGATCGGAACCTGCTGCGTACTCATGCTCGGAACAACCGGGGATTCCTGCACAAGTCAAGGCAAGAAGGCGGCTACTACCGGCTGACCAGCTTGATCACGTAGGCACCATGGTGGCGGACGCGCTCGCCCTGCTTGCTGGCGGACGCGCTCGCCCTGCTCGCTGGCGGACGCGCTCGCCCTGCTCGCTGGCGGTGAGGAAGAGGTGGCCACGGACACCGCTGTCCAAGACGTTCAGCGCTTTGTTAGCGAGTTCAACGGGGAGCTGAATGGAGCTGAGGGCTTTGGTTTTGAGATCGTAGCGGTAGAGAAGGGTGTGCCCCACGGCTTCGGCTTCTTCGGAATCTGGAGAGACGCCAGCCGGTGGGAGACCGATTTCACCGATGGCTGAACCGTCCGGTGAGGCCTTCCATGCACTGAAGCCATAGCTTGAGCCAGGCACGGTCTGGGGAAGCTTCGTCTTCTTCTTGGTCACGGCGTCGTAGAGAAGGTACTCAGATCCGCCTAGATAAATAATCCACTGGGTGGCGTCAGCGGTCGTTTCGATGCCGTAGATGCCTTTGCGAAAGGGAGCTTTGAACAGCGTCTTCTTGTCGGAGGCTCTGACAATGCGTGCCTTCTTTCCACGACCGACAAGAATTGGGCGTTCTGCGTGGGCCAGCGCTGCTTGAGCCGAGGCCGCAGAAGCTTTGCTAGCCTTGAGAGCCCCTTTCTGAATGAGCTGATAACTATCGCTAGCACGCATGAGCAGCTGATCGCCAAACCAGTCCATGACCTCGCCGGCCAAGTGCAAATGAGATATCTCGCCTTTGTCGATGTTGATCACGCATTGGTGATCACCTTGGTGAGCTAATGCTTTGCTAGGGTCATGCGGGCAGAAACTCACTTTCACGGCTTCGCCTCCACGTCCAACAGTGGGGAAGCGTTTGAGGATTTCTGCACGGAGCTGGCCGTGCGCAGCAGAAGAAGCTAGCAGAATGGCTGAGGCGGCAAGGGCGAACGCTTTCATGATCGGTGTGAGGTGATGGTGTTAGCTAGCTAGCTAGCCGCGATGGCTGGCGATGTCATTGAAGATGGCTTGAGCCATGGCACCAGCGACCGTAGCACGGACTTGGTGTCGTTGACTCCCTGTCAGAAGGTTGCCCACGATGGGATTATCGATGAAATCGAGCTCGAGGTAAGCATGCCGCACGGGATGGTGAGCTGCGGTATTCCCTTGATAAGGGTTGCTGGAAACAGAGGTGGCGTAGGGCACCGGAGCGCGTTTGTTGGCCCCGCGATCATACACTTTGAAGGCATTGACGACTGCAGTCACGAGATGGTTGGCCAGCGCCGTGTCCTCTGCAACGTTGATGTTGCCTTTGGCCGGGGTGCGTTGCACTTCAAGGGTGCCGCGTTTCGTGCCGTCGAATCCATTGAAGTGAATGGTGACGAAAGCATCTGCACCCAGGTTGCGGGCGAGCTCAGCGCGATTGCGTACGGTGAGATTGATGTCGCGATCTCGAGTCAGAGCGACGCGACTGGGAAGGCCTTGGCCTTCATAACGCTGAGTCAAGGCTTTCGCTAGTTCTTTGTCATAGTCGAGTGTGAGGGTTTTCCCCAAGACGCCGTTGGGAGTTCGGCTGTTGTTGAAGCTTGAGCCCGCGAGGTTCGTGTGCCCGCCATGTCCAGGATCGATCACGATGACTGCTGGGACAGAGAAGTCCGACCCATTCCCAGCGCGCGGATTCATGGCGGAACTGACAAAGACACGCCCGCGATTGAGGCCTTTGGCAGGCATACTGATCCTGACTTTGGTACGACCCCGAGAATCGAGACGATTGAATGGCGTGATGGCACCTGGAGGCGTGCTGAAAACAGGGACGCCGTTAGGCAGACGACCACGGAGTCGACCGCCGAAGGCTTGAAATTCCAATTCACCGCAGTGTTGGCAAAGATCTGGCGTGGATTGAACTGAACCTCAACGTCGCGATAGGCCACTTTGCTAGGATAAGGAGCTTTCACCAAGCGATTCACTGCTGGTGGTGGATAAGCACGGGTTGACCCACGCATCGTTTTGCCTGCGCTCGTCGTTAGTTTGGGAGCCAGTGAGACAAACTCGACGCGGACGTTTCCAGGAACCGGTTGTGGCTGCGGCAGCGAAGGCACGCTCCCGACCGGGACGAGCGGCGGACGTGGTTGCGGAGCGGGCTGAGGCGCAGGTCTCGACTGCGGATGAGGCGTGGGTTACGGAGACGGCCTACCACCGAGCCCCGGTCTAGCAGGAAAGGGCGTCGCGCAGCTCGATACGAAGAGCACCAACAAAACAGGTAATTGCAATAAGTGCGACGGTTTCATTGAATGTGATTATTATATAATTTTACCAATTAGTAAAGTTGGTATTTAGTAGGTGTGAAAAACTAAAATCATTATGGATGGATTATTCTTAAGCCACTGCTAGTGAATCTGCCGAGTGGCAGAGACGCCATACCTTATTCCATGCCGTGTTGCCGCAGGTTAGGTATAGAGTTCTTCTCACACGAAGGCACAAAGTCCTTCACCTACCAGCCCAATGCTCAACCCTTCGTGTCTTCGTGTGAGATTTGTGACAGGGCTGCTAGTCTACAATTTGGAGCTTGATCTCTTCCGAATTACCTTGGAGTTCGGGGGCATACATTCCTGAGATACTCGCGGGCAACGCGCTGAACTTGCCGGGGACTTCTGCGCGAACGCGGTAGGTGAGTGTGTGTTTTCCCCGTGCGAGTTGCTGAGCGAAGAAGGCGACGTGGTCGTCGCGGAATTCGCGGTAAACTCGGAGACCATTTCTAGCATAGCCACTGCGGACATCGACGGGTTCGAATCCAGCAGGTTTGCGATCTTTGATTATGAGGTACTCGTAGTCGTTCTTGCTCTCAAGGATCAGCTCGACTTCGACTAAATCTCCGCTTTTGAGTTCGGTCTCTGGTGTGATGAGGGAGCGTTCGTATTTCTCGATGTTCTGGTCGATGACTTGCCCGCTGCTTCCGGAAACTTTCTTGCTGGTGTCCACTCTCGTCAGGCGATGGAACATGCGTTCTGCACGCAGCTCGAGACCGGCGCTGGGGATGTGATCTTCAAGGGAGAAGATATTTAAATACGTGTTGTGGTAGAGAGGACCTTTGCCTGATTTGGTCAGGCTGACGGTGTGATTACCCGTGGTGACCTCGCTTCCGCTGAGAGTGAACGTGCCGTCAAAGGTGAAGAGTTTCTCGGGCGTAATCGTGACTTCTTTTTGCTTCTCACCGTCGAGGCTGAGCGTGACGGTCATGTTTGGTTGGTCTTCATCGGAGGCTTTTAAATAATCGGCCATGGCTTCGACGCAGATGGCGGTGTCGCGTGTGCTGTTCCAGCGGGAACCGTGTTTGCGATTGTTGAGCAGGTATTTGACGAGGCCTCGTGCTTCATCGCTCTTGGGTTTGACGAGTGCTAGGAGCTTTAGGTAGTAGGCGTGGGCCTCGTATTCACTGCCATACCAGCGCCACCAGTAGCTGCCATTTCCGAGATCGAGGTAGGCCGTTTGGTTCTCGTCATCGTGTTTGAGAAACTGCTCGATATTGCGCAGTAACATGTCGCGTTCATTGAACTGGTCTAACCGATGCATGGCGATGCCGAGCATGCTCTTGGCGTAGACCGAGAGTTTGTTCCGATCTCGGTAGAGGAAGTCCCGCATGCTTGTATTCTCTTTCTCGGCATCAACCAGGGTCATAAAGACAAGGGCGTCGAGGTCGTCAGCGAACTCTTTCATCTTCACGTCGGGAAGTTTTGAGCCCCAGCGCTTGATCTTGGCGACTTCGCCTTTCTGATAGTTAGCCAACCAGCTGATGCCGCGACCAATCATCCCCTCTACCAGCGCCACGTCGCTCTGTTTGGCACGCTGTAGACCGTGGACGATGACTGCTGTGGTGTGTGGGTAGGAGCGCTCTTGATCACCCGAGAACCATCCCCAGCCGCCATCGCGATTCTGCATCGAGGTGAGGGCGAGGAGGCCTTCCTTCACGATGTTCGTGACCTCGGCCTCATCGTAGACGGGATTCTCTTCGTAGCGTTGCCATTGTTTGGCCCGCTCTTGCGCATTTCCAAGTTCTTGTAGACTGAGATTCGTGCGTTTCGCTTTCACGGCAGCAAGATCAACGTTCATGTCCTTGAGGATACGCTGAGTGATGACCGTCGGGACGAAACGGTTCAGTGTTTGTTCAGTGCATCCGTAAGGGTAGTTCACCAAATAGGGGAGGGCATCGACCATGGCGGTGGCGATGCTAGGCGAGTAGCGCACTGTAAGTTGGCTGGCTTCTGGACGCCGCTGTTCAGGAACGTCGATGACAATCTCATCACGGGTCTCGTTCGGACGGATAATCCCGCTCCAACTATCGGTCTTGGGGACGCCGTGCACTTGAACTGGGTAGCGCATTTCCATGGCATCGGACTCGACGTCGGTTAGGGCCTTCATCGTAATGAAGGCCTCGCCTTCGTGTTGGGCTCGAACAGGCCAGTCAATGCGCTGTTCCCCACCTGCGGAAATCTCGACGACCTGGCTCGATGAAACGTCAGGCAGGAGTGTGAGTGTCTCACCGCCGAGTTCGATCGAAACCGTGACTGGCTTTGCGGCATCGAGGTAGTTGTGCACATTGGCACTGAGAACAACCTCGTCGCGCTCGGTGAAGAAGCGCGGCGCCTGCATGCGAAGAAGGAGATCTTTGCTCGTGATGACCTCAGTCTCTCCCTGGCCGACGATGGTGCCATGTCCCATGCTCCATGATTTGATCTTCCAAGTGGTGAGGTTCTCTGGCATGGGGATGTCGAGATCCACTCGGCCATCGGCATCAGTCACGAGGGTAGCGGACCAATAGGCGGTGTCCGCGAAGTTCGAACGTGCTGTGGGTTCAACGAGCGGGCTTCCTTCATCGTCTGACAGGGCAGATCCGGTACGTAGGCCGGCCGCCACCGGAGATGCTGCGGCCATCGGTGCGGGCATGGCATCCGATTCTGCGACCATCATTTCTGCTTTCATGGCACCGCGTTTCATGAGTCTTTCTCCGAAGCCGTAGCTTCGGCTCGTTGGTCTGGACAATTCTCCCCCAAAGGCTCCTAATGTTTGCATGGCCGCCTTGCCTTTTCGTAGGCCAGCCTCAAAGCGTAGGTTAACACTTTCCTCTATTTGTGGTTGATGCTGCCGCCGCCATTTCCAGAAGAACTCGCGGATGTCTGGCGTATTGCTTCCTCCAGAAATATACTCTATCGCTTTGTCATAGACAGAAACGATGGTGGCGCCGGTGAATGGCTTGCCTAAGTGATCCCTGATTTGAAGGGTGATCTTGGCAGACTCTCCGGGTTTGTAAGTTTTTTTGTTTGGTAGAACCTCGATCTCGGCCACGCGTGTTGCTGGTGGCACAACGATCTCACGGGTTTCCGTGTGTACTTTGCCTCGACTCACGGTCACGGCTTCTACAAAGAAGTTTGGCATGTCTTTCGTTGCCACAGGAATCTTGAACACCGTGCTTTTGCCGGTCTTGCGAAGGATTTCAGGCCTGAGGTAGGTGCCGTTGCTAGGGCGGACGAAGAGGAGGACTACGGCGCCCTCTTTGTCCGTGTTGACCATGAGCTCAACGTCGTCGCCTGGTGCATACTCGCGTTGGTTGGCAACGATCTCGAGATCATTGAAATGGTATGACTTACCGTCGAATCCGTCGCCACGAACCACAAAGAGGTAAGCGCCTTCACGCTGACGTCCTTTCGTATCGGTCAGGGCGAAGCTTAGGCGATACTGTCCCCACTTGGCGGCGGTGAGTTGTTGTTGCACGCAGCCCTCTTCATCAGTCTCCAAGTCCCAAGTATCGACGGCTGTTTCCTGTGGTTTTCCCTCTTCATCATAGATGACATTGTAGAGTGTGAGCGTGCCCTTGCCGGAGACAGGTTTCCCATCAATCGTGCGTGCGCAGGAATTAGCCTGGATGGTTTCTCCTGCTCGGTAGTGACCCCGATTTACCCACACATTCACCTGAAACGGTTCGCGAGCCACAGATACCTTGCCGGTTCCAACGATGGTTCGCCGAGACTCGTCGCGCACCTCTGCGGTGATTTCATAACGATGATCTTGGTCGCCATGGATGACTTTTGTTAGCTTCGTGTCGATTTCGAAAGCCACGGTGCCATCGGCTCCGATGGGCACTTCGCGTTCCGCGATAAGTTCGGGCGGGGGGTATGATCGGCCCCAGCTTGGCTCGGGGCACCGGCAAC
>Ga0213868_10000045_pt1 | contig 96957 bp, 81 predicted proteins | sample PICome_9_FD_160087 | JGI IMG/M metagenome (GOLD analysis project Ga0213868, IMG submission 160087) | Coastal seawater microbial communities near Pivers Island, North Carolina, United States - PICO127 | ecosystem: Environmental > Aquatic > Marine > Coastal | place: USA: North Carolina... | reverse complement strand
CTGCGCCCAAAAAAAATAGCCTTAATTCTTCCCTTTAAGGCAAAGTCAATAGATTTTGACTCTACTCAATTGGCTAAGCAACAAATCCAGCGTGATGGATATATACGCATTTCAACCGAATTTTATGCAGGTGTAGAAATGGCTTTAGATTCTGCCAAACGTTTGGGGATTTCCACTGACTTAGATGTATTCGATTCAGAAGCAGACCTTCTAGTTACAAACTCCCTTTTGCGCAACAATGATTTCACTCAATACGATTTTGTTTTAGGACCACTGACTGCTCTGAACAGCAACAGTATAGCTGAAGCCCTTCAGTCAAAGAATATTCCTGTTGTTTCTCCTTTTGTTAAATTTGAGAGGTGCACACCAAACCTTATTCAAACCATTCCCAATGATGATTGGATGGCAGATAAGCTACTACGCTATGCTAAAACCGACAGTATACCACACCAAACCCTTATTATCTCAGATTCAAAATCTTTAGCTCGTGCTCAAAATATTCGCACTTTTTTCCCTGATGCTGTGCTTCTGAAATCCCAACGAAATGAAGATGGGCAGGAGCAATTTTACATTCAATTTGAAATTGTACAAAACGCTTTAGAGGCAGGCAGGACTGTAGTGTTTTTAGAAACAAACAATGAAGGTTTTGCATCTAATGTAACAAGTATGCTTAATGGTTTGAATGGAGTGACCATGCAAAAAGATGAGACAGAAGGTGACAAAGAGGAGGAAGAATATGAAATTGAACGTGAACTTATACTAATGACGACTAACCGCAACAAAGCTTTTATGGGAGCAAATATTTCAAATACGGATTTGTCTGGTCTGAATTTCCAATTTCCATCAGTTCAATTCTATAATGAGGAGTTGTCGGGTTTTGAAAAAGTATACAATGCGCGTTTTGGCATCTATCCTACACGCTACGCCACCCGTGGTTTTGATTTAACTTTAGATTTGCTTTTGCGCTTAGCGGTTTATGATTCTATTTATGAACAATTGACGACTATTGAGACAAAATACTTAGAAAATAAGTTTAGGTATGTAGAATCCCAAAATGGGGGTTATGTGAATCAATCGGCTTATATCCTAAAATATGAGAATTTGCATGTCGTTAAAGTACAAGACTGATTTATTTCCATTTTATGTTGCATCCAATACTTGGTTTTTGAAGACGGCTATTAATTTTGTTTTCGATCAAACAATTCATTGCGTGTTTCAGGTCTTGCCCATCATTGACAATACCGTTTCCTGGTCTTGAATCGTCCATTTGGCCTCGGTAGACAAGACTTCTATATTTATCAAACAAAAAGAAATCTGGTGTGCAAGCAGCGTCATAAGCTTTTGCTACATTTTGAGTTTCGTCGTATAAATAAGGGAATGCGTAGTTCAATTTGTTGGCGTGCATCTTCATCAGATCGGGGCCGTCTTGTGGATAATGCTCTACATCATTGCTTGAAATTGCAATAAAATTAATTCCTTTTTTTTGAAAGTCATTTGCCAATTTAACCAAAGTTGCGTTTATGTGGATTACAAAAGGGCAGTGGTTGCATATAAAAGCGACTAAGGTTCCAGTATCCCCTTCAAGTTGATTTAAAGATTTCAATTTATCAGAAACAGTATCTAGTATATTAAAGTCTGGTGCTTTAGTGCCTAAGGGAAGCATATTTGAAGGAGTTCTAGCCATTTTTTTATTATTTAATGATATCTTTACACTGTAAAGTTAAACATTAATGGAAGAAGTTTTATTTGAAGATTTTCAGAAATTAGATTTGCGCGTTGGAACTATTATTGCTGTACACGATTTTCCAAAAGCCAACAAGCCAGCCTATCAACTCACAATTGACTTTGGTGCATTGGGGATTAAGAAATCTTCAGCACAAATCACAGTACTTTATTCTAAAGAGGATTTGTTGAACAAGCAAATAGTGGCCAATGTAAATTTTGAAGAAAAGCAAATTGCAAATTTTAAAAGCCAGTGTTTAGTGCTTGCTGCGGCGAACAACACAGATGTGGTTCTGCTTTGTCCTGAGCAAAAGATTCCTAACGGTACATCGATCCAATAAGCTTAATATTCATCCCTAAAAAACAAAGCGTTTAGCAGCAATTTATTGGTACCGTACCAAAATGCTCTGAAGTTTGTGTTATCAGTAAACCCTACAATTTTCCCTAGTCCATGCCGTACAACCTTAAACGGAACAGTGTTTTTTATTAGCTCTAAGTTTTCTTCAGAGCAGTAGCCGCTCAAAAGTGGATTCTGTGTATATTGAATGGGATTGTTGTAGCTGTTTTTATCAGCTTTTATAAAAATTGTCGTATTGCGGAATAATGCTAAATTGTCATTTTCGTAACCAAAATTAATGGGGTGCGAACGGTCTATTTTAGCTTCAAAGATCGCTCCACCAAGACCTTGAGCTCCATTAAATTTAGAACGGTTTTCAAAATTTATATCTTTAGCTTCTAAAGTTGTTGATATTAATTCCATTGGAAAAATATTATTTTTTTTCAACCACTTTAGCGCATTTTGATAAGCTATGAGTGTTCCGCCGTCTTCAACCCATTTTTTGAGCTTATTAGCAGCTTTGCTGTCTAGGCCATAAGTATTTGGTAGAATGATACAATTGTAACGGTTCAAACGGCTTTGATTTAGACGAGAAACATTAAGTTTCGTTATTTGTATGGCGTAGCGGGTATCCATCAAGTGCCAAATCTCTCCGGCATCGTACGCATCTATGCCAGGGCCAACAATCAGTGCAATATTAGGTTTTGTCAATGTTCTGAAATTATTACTACCCAAATCTGGCCCACTTGTTATACCTGTGGGAAGGCCGTACATCACAAGATGACTTTCCTTTGCAGCCTTTTCTAATACCTCATGAATTTTTTCTGATGAATGGGCTTGATTTTGAACTGGAACAAGAATGCTGCCATAACCAAAACTTTTGGATCCGGAGCTAAATGGCTGCAACGCCATTTTCACCCGAACATTTTTTTGGAATAGTATATTTAGCGCTTTTGGACTGTAGTAATCACTCCAGGGCATGATGTAAGCATAATCACTTTTTTGACTTACTTGCCCTTTGGGTAATTCAGGTAACATGCTTTGGTCTGCATACTTCATTTTTCCTTTGTCTGTGAAGTTAAGATCAAAAGCCAAAGGAAGGGTCCATGCTGAGATATCATAAAATAAGCTATCCCTAAAGGTCGTACGACGCTCAAACATGGCCTTGAGTAGACGGCTATTTTTTTGTTTTTTTGGCACTAGGTATGCGCTGGCCTTTGGATATACTTTCCCAGCTAACGAAATATCATTCTTTAAAGCTCTAATCTCGATTTGATGACGCTCTAAAATTTCTGCTAAATGAAAAGCTTTTGCCGGGTCATTTGGTGCGCCAAAAATATATGCTTCTTGGTCTAATGCTTTTGCTTCTTTACGAGCATTGTTGAAAAAGTCATATTGATATTGAAGTAATTTCTCACGCATGTTTAACGCTGCTTTTAGGGTGGATAGCCCAGCAGTTAATTGATTTTTAATCGTAAAAGGAAATGTGAGCAGACCATTGTCACTTTCCTGAATATGTCCGCGCGAGCTTGCTTGTTCAAATAATATACCGATACTGCCATTAATATCAGGAAAAGTGGATCCCTTACCGTAATAAAAATCGTCATAATTTTCCTCAGAATAATACAACGAACCAATATCATCGAATGCTGCTGCGTGGTACGTCCCAATTTCCTTTGTAAGCTGTTGGTTTAGTTCAGGCGTCAACGGGTGAGTTCTTGAGGGAATTCCAGGTTGGAAGAAAAAACTAGAATTAGTCCCCATCTCGTGATGATCGGTTAGAATATTTGGCATCCATCTATGAAATGTATTGATACGTGCTCTTGATTCTGGGAGTTGTACCGGCAACCAATCTCGATTCATGTCAAACCAGTAATGGTTTGTACGTCCACCTGGCCAATCTTCATGGTATTCACGATCGTTAGGATCAGGATTTAAGTTAATGTTTTTGTTTGTGTTCGCCCAATGTGCAAAACGTTGGAGTCCGTCTGGGTTGAGTGCAGGGTCAAATAAAATGACAGTATTTTTTAATAATGTCTTTATTTCCAGAGACTCTGAGGCAGCCAAATGATAAGCAAGGAGCAGCGCAGCATTTGAGCCACTAGCTTCATTACCATGAATGGAAAATCCTTGATAGACTACTACAGGTCTATCAGCAGTACCCATGAAGTCGTTTCCTTCTGTGGCTTGTACGTGTGCCATTCTAATTTTTTCCAGCTTTTTGAGATTATTTGGATCACTAATGGTGAGTAAAATCAATGGCCTTCCTTCAAATGTCACCCCTCGGTTTTCTAATTTAATCCGATCGGATTCTGACGCTAGTGTTTGAAAGTACTGCAGTAGTTTATCGTGCGTGATGTGCCACTCTCCAACTTGATGGCCAATTACTGATTCAGGAGTTGAGATCTCAGAATTGTAATCAGTACTGTTTGGCAGATAGTAATCGAGCTGCGGAGCTTGCTGTGCACAAATAAAAAGAGGAATCCATAATAAGAATAGTGGTAATTTCATGCTGTAAAATTTACATAAATATATAAAAAAACCGCCATGAGCATTGGCGGTTTATCATATTGTATGAAATTAAAGTCTATATATCTTCAAATTTTAAATCGGTAAACTCACTATCAGAAGTTTTGGTTTCATCGTCTTTCTCTGTCTCTGTAGCTGAACTACTGGGGTTGTAATCACTAATTATAGCCTCTCCTTTTTCACCGATGATGAAGTTTGTCGTTTCTTCAAGAATCGATTTAAATTCATTAAAATCTTCTTTGTAGAGATAAATTTTGTGTTTTTTGAAATGAAATGACCCATCCTCATTAGTGAATTTTTTACTTTCAGTAATGGTTAGGTAGTAATCTCCTGCCTTTGTGGATTTAACATCAAAAAAATAGGTTCTTCTCCCCGCACGAAGCGCTTTAGAAAATATGTCTTGTTCTCGGTCATTCATAATTGGAGTATTTACACCATTAAACTTAAACCAAAAATCTAAAAAATATATGAAGTCGCCAACTTTTTTAAACTATTATTTGAAGAATTTTAATTCTATGAAATTAGCTCAAGGCGTCTTGAAGTTGCTGCTCATAAAGCGCTTTGTAGTACCCGTCTTGGCTAATAAGCTGATTATGTGAGCCTTCTTGTAAAATTTCACCTTCATCCAACACTATAATATGGTCAGCATTTTTGGCAGAAGATATTCGGTGGCTCACAATAATGGTAGTTCTATTTTTTGTAATTTTTTCAAGATTCTTCAAAATTTGCTCTTCTGTCTCGGTGTCAACTGCTGATAGGCAATCGTCCAAAAGTAAAATTTGAGGAGATTTGATAAACGCCCTGGCTATTGAGACTCTTTGCTTTTGTCCCCCTGAGAGTGTAATCCCTCGTTCTCCTAAAACAGTGTCATATCCCTTGGAAAAATTTATAATATTTTTATGTACTACTGCATTTTTGGCTGCATCGATTACCTCTTGATTAGAAGCATTATTTTTTCCAAACTTGATGTTATTATTTAGAGTATCTGAGAACAAAAAAGGATCTTGGGGGACATAGCCGATGCTGCTGCGTAAGCTAAGAAGATTAATGTCTTTAATAGGAATATCATCAATCTTTATTTGCCCACTATTGGCGTTGTACATTCTTCCGATGAGTTCTAAGACAGTGGTTTTGCCGCAACCAGTTTTACCAATGATTGCCAGTGTTTTTCCTTGATCTACTGTAAAACTAATCCCTTTTAAAGCTGTTATGTTGGTGTCTTGATAGGTGAAGTAAACCTCCTGAAAAGATATTTTGCCCTTGATATCGTTTGTGTTTTTTTGTGTATTGTAAACACTAGGTGTTTGTTTTAGAAACGCATTTATACGTTTTTGAGAGGCTTCGGCTTGTTGAACTAGGGAGGTAACCCATCCTACAGAAGCTACGGGCCAGGTGAGCATGTTGACATAAATAATGAATTCAGCGATTGTCCCCAATTCTTTTATTTCTCCATTTATATATTGTTGTCCACCAATATAAATAACCAATAAATTACTTGTACCAATCAATAAAAGCATCAAAGGAAAAAAGAAAGCTTGAGTTTTTGTTAAATTCAGTTTTTTTTGGCGTTGATCGTTCGAAAGCTCTGTAAAATTTTGTTCAGTTTCGGTTTCTAAGGCATATGCTTTAGTTACGGATATACCACTAAAAATTTCCTGTGTTGTTGAGGTTAGTACAGAAAGATGCTCTTGTACAATGGTGCTTCTAGTATGTATGTACTTGCTTAAAAAATAGATCGAAAAAGAAAGAATCGGCAAGGGTATGACGGTGTAAAGAGTGAGTGTAGGGGCTTTGCTGTACATGTATATTAGTGCCACTACAAATAATGTAATCATATTGATGGTATACATAAGAGCCGGCCCTACATACATTCTTACTTTGCCAACGTCTTCCGAAATTCGATTTATAAGGTCACCAGTTCTGTTTTGTTTGTAAAAGGGAAGGCACAAGCGCTGATAGTGTTCGTAAATTTCGTTTTTCAAATCAAATTCAATGTACCGAGATACATTGATTAGGGTCTGTCGCATTAGAAAAGTAAATACACCTGTGGCTATTGCTGCGCCCAAAATAAAGAGAATTTTGAGTCCAATAGCTTTTTTAAAGACCTGTTCTTCTATTGGATTTGATAATTGATTGGCTACAAGAGTAATTACGTCCCCAATGAGACGAGGTGTAAATAATGAAAATATCTTTGCACAAGCCACAATAAGGATTCCAAGTACAACTCTGTACTTGTATTTGATAAAATATTTATTAAGGTATTGTAATTCTTTCATAGTGGAATACAACGCAAAGATACTTTTTAGATTTTAGAAGATATATCATAAAAAAACTAATTTTCAATTTTTTAAGAACAAAATAACATTATTTTTGCAAGGCAAGAATCAAAATATTGCGCTGTAATTAATTTAATTTTATAGAAGTCTAAGTTCTTTATATTATGCTAAACCGAAGACATATTCGTGCAAAAGTGATGCAAATTCTCTATGCGCAAACAAGTAATAATTCTGAAGAAACTCTTACTTCTGAGTTGCAGCAAAATTTTGAAAATATGTATAGCTTGCACTTACTGTTTTTATCACTTCTATTAAAACTTCGCCAACGTGCCGAGGACCGTCAAGAAAAGGCCAAACAAAAATTTCGACCGACACAAGAGGATGCCCATCCAAATATAAGATTTATTGAAAATGCATTATTGGTTCATTTGACTGAAAGTGAGTCTTTAGCATCCAAACTGAAACTTTACAATATGGACTGTTGGGAACACGATGGTGAATATGTAGAGTTGATTTTTCAAGAAATGATACAAAGTAAATTGTATCAATCTTACATGAATTCTACAGAAAATACGTTCAACAAAGACAAGTTATTTATTGTTGATTTATTCAAAGAAATTATTGCGCCAAATGAAAAATTATATGATTATCTAGAAGATAAAAACTTGACTTGGATCGATGATTTACCAGTGGTGAATACCGCTTTAGTTAAGCTTTTTAACAAACTAAAAGAAAACTCAGGAGATACTTTTTTTACGCCGCTTCTTTTCAAAGATAAAGATGATGAAGCTTTCGGCACATTGTTGCTAAGCAAAACAATTGCTAATAAATCTATTTTAAATGAGGAAATTATTGGAAACACAAAAAATTGGGATAAGGACCGAATAGCTTCAATTGATTTTGTATTGCTTCAAATGGCTATCTGTGAGCTTAAGGAGTTTCCGAGTATTCCGACGAAGGTTACCATTAACGAGTATATTGAATTAGCTAAAGACTATTCTACCCCAAAGAGTAATGTTTTTATTAATGGAGTTTTAGATAAAATTGTCCGAGACTACAACGAGAAAAAAACCTTGAATAAGAAAGGACGTGGATTAATGTAATTTTTACTAAATTTATGCCACAAAAAAAAACAATTAACTTTTAATCAATTTATAAACCCATGAAAAAACTGTTTTTATTATTTACATCTGTAGCTCTAGTTTCTTTTACTTCTTGTAAGGAAAATGCATCGGACAAAATAAATCAAGAAAATGTTACCAAAGCGGCCGAACGCGATGCGCAAACTATTGTTTATCCTTCAGTTACTTTTGATAAGGTAGCGCATGATTTTGGTGAAATTCAAAACGGAACACCTGTTGAGACTGTATTTACTTATACAAATTCTGGTCAATCTCCACTTGTTGTTACTGATATTAAAAGTACTTGTGGATGTACTGTGCCTCAGGGATGGAGTAGAGAGCCACTAGCTCCGGGTGCTTCTTCTCAGTTTACAGTAAAGTTCAATGGTAAAGGAGCAAACAAGGTGTCTAAAACTATTACTCTTACAACAAATACTGAAAGTGGTAGAGAGCAAGTCCGTATTTCAGCTTTTATTGTACCTGATCCAAACGCAGCTCCAGTAGTCAAAACGCAATAACCAAATTAAAGAAAATACTTATGGAAGGTCTAGGTAATTTTGCACCCTTTTTATTAATGCTTGTGATTGTGTATTTCTTTATGATTGCACCTCAAATGAAGCGGGCCAAAAAAGAAAAACAATTTGCAGCAGCACTAAAAAAAGGCGACCGTGTTATCACAAAATCAGGAATGTATGGAAAAGTTGCTGAACTCAATGATAAAGATGCGTCTTGCGTAATTGAAACACTAGCAGGTAAAATCAAGTTTGACCGTTCGGCCATTTCTATGGAGCTATCACAGAAGTTAAATTCTTCTAAGAAAAAATAACTTCACCAATGATTTAAAAAAAGCTGCCAATTGGCAGCTTTTTTTATGCGTATTTTGACTGGGTTAACTCTGCAATTTTACAAATCACTTTTGTGGCACTCAGAATACTTTCCAAAGGCACATATTCGTAACGTCCATGGAAGTTGTGGCCTCCTGCAAAAATGTTTGGGCAAGGCAACCCCATGTAACTCAATTGAGAACCATCGGTTCCACCACGGATGGGTTTTATGAGCGGTTCTATTCCCAAGGATCTCATGGCTTGTTCGGCAATTTCAACACTGTGCATTACAGGTAAAACTTTTTCCTTCATGTTGAAATATTGATCTTTGATTTCAACTTCAAAAGTGGCTTTGTCGTACTTTCTATCAAATGCTTCAACAAGTTGTTTTACGGTCGTTTTTCGAGCTTCAAAAAGTGTATAATCATGATCGCGTATGATATACTTTAAAATCGTTTTTTCTACTTTGCCTTCCATATGGTGCAAGTGGTAAAATCCCTCGTATCCTTCAGTTTGTTCTGGTGTTTCGTTTTTAGGTAAACTGTCTATGAATTTTTGAGCGTAGTACATAGAGTTAACCATTTTTCCTTTCGCATAGCCAGGGTGTACTATTTTACCATGAATACGAACTTCGGCACTAGCAGCATTAAAATTTTCGTATTCGAGTTCACCAATTTGACTGCCGTCCATGGTATAAGCCCATTGTGCGCCAAACTTATTGACGTCAAATTTATGAGCGCCTCTACCAATTTCTTCATCTGGAGTAAACCCGACCTTTATGGGGCCATGTTTTATTTCGGGGTGTTGTACAAGATACTCCATAGCACTTACGATCTCACAGACCCCTGCCTTATCATCGGCGCCTAATAAGCTTGTTCCATCTGTAGTAATAAGCGTTTGTCCTTTATAGAGTAATAAATCTTCGAAATAATCGGGCGATAAAACGATATTTTGCTCAGCGTTTAAAACAATAGCCTTTCCGTTATAATTTTCTATGACTTGGGGGGACACTTTTGCTGCAGTAAAATCTGGTGAAGTGTCAAAATGTGAAATAAATCCAATAGCAGGAACATCGTGGGCTACATTTGAAGGCAATGTGCCCATAACATAGGCATGCTCATCTATTGAAACATCAACTAACCCTATTCTTTTTAGTTCTTCTGCAAGTAGTCTGGCTAATGTCCATTGCTTTTCTGTGCTTGGAGTTGTTGTAGAATTTGGGTCGCTTTCAGTATCTATTTTCACGTAACTTAGAAAGCGGTTAAGAATTTTTTTTCTATCTAACATTGGTAATAGGATTTATTCAAAAATAATTAACCTAAACATACAAGACAAATCTTAAGCTTCTTTTGTTTTGAGTCTTTTTTGTGTTCTTAAATTAATGTATTTTTGCAATCAAACCGTTGACATGTACAAGGCAGTTATTCGTTCTCTTCTTTTCAAATTTGATCCCGAAACGGTACATTATTTCACCTTTGATTTTATTAAATTAATATCAAAAATTCCATTGGTCCCTTCTCTGCTGCGAGGCATATTCAAGGTAAAGCACTCTGATTTACAACGTGAGTTATTTGGCCTCAAGTTTGAAAACCCTGTTGGTCTTGCGGCTGGATTTGATAAAAATGCCGTCCTGTACAATGAGTTAGCCAATTTTGGATTTGGATTTATAGAAATTGGAACAGTTACGCCAAAAGCCCAAGATGGCAACCCCAAGAAGCGGCTCTTTAGACTCAAAGAGGACAATGGTCTTATCAATAGAATGGGCTTTAATAACGCAGGATTAGAGGCTGTAATCAAACAACTTAAAAGGAATAAGAAAAAACTTATAATTGGTGGAAATATTGGAAAAAATACAGCAACTTCCCCAGATCAATACACGGAGGATTATGCAACTTGCTTCAAGGCATTGCATCCTTATGTAGATTATTTTGTGCTTAACGTCAGTTGTCCAAATGTAGGAAGTCATGCTAAACTCAATGATAAAGAATACCTAGAAGAGCTTATTGCAGAAATGAAGCGCATCAATAGAACCTTCGAGCTTCAAAAACCTATATTACTTAAAATTGCTCCAGATCTAAATACCAATCAACTCGATGAAATTATAGAACTGATTGTGCAAACAAACATCGCAGGTGTGATAGCGTCTAATACATCCATTTCACGTTCCGAACTGAAGACTTCCAAGGAAGCTTTAGCAGCTATTGGCAATGGGGGCTTGAGCGGTAAACCGCTTAAATCCAAGAGCACAGAGGTAATTAGATATTTGTCTAAACAAAGCAACAAGGCGTTTCCAATAATTGGCGTTGGTGGAATTCATTCGCCTGAGGATGCTCTTGAAAAAATCGATGCTGGTGCGGATTTACTTCAAATCTACACTGGATTTGTATATGAGGGCCCTGCACTTATCAAGCGCATTAACAGAGCGCTGCTGAACCGAACAAAATCAGTCTAATTTTGAACTTCGAGATTCTACTATCCTTTGTAATTGCTACAGCAACTTTAGCATTTTCACCTGGCCCGGATAATATTTTTGTTCTTATCCAAAGTGCGGCTCATGGAAAAAAGTCTGGGATGGCAGTAGTTTGTGGTTTAATGTCTGGTTGTCTAATTCACACCACCTTGGTGGCTTTTGGGTTGTCTGCATTTATTCAGGCTAATGACGAAATATACCTAATACTGAAAGTTTTTGGTGCTGCTTATATGCTCTTTTTGGCGTCTAAAGTTTATAAATCAAAACAAAGTTTGAGTGCTTTATCCACTGCAGCTTCATCAAAAGATTTTATTCAATTATTTAAGCAAGGATTTATAATGAATGTACTGAACCCAAAGGTCTCTATTTTCTTTTTAGCCTTTTTTCCTGCTTTTATTTTTAGTGATTCTGTTTCCCTTTTTAAACAGTTTTATGGCTTAGGATTTTTGTTTATCATTACTTCGTTCATTGTGTTTTCTTCTTTTGTGTTCTTGTCTGGTTTTTTCTCCAAATTAGTTTTTAATTCTCCAAAAAGAATAAAACTTTTGAACCGTTTGCAGTCAGGGTTTTTTGTGGGAATTGCGGTATTGATTTTAAAGGGATAGTCAATTCCCCCGATTTTTTATTTGTACAATTTCAATAACTCGTTCTGTTCTTTGATGGCATTTGTAAATTCTTCTTTCATTTTTTCAACGAGTTTTTTTACTGAAGGATTGTCTTGAATTGTGGTTACGCCCTGTCCAGCCGACCAGATGGTACTCCAAGCTTTCGCTTCTTGTTCCATAGCTGTAAGTTCATTGCCAAAATCAATTTTTTTAGTTCTGGATAGCATTTCTTCTGTAATCCCCATAAGTTCTAGACTCGGTCTGAGAAAGTTGGCTGAAACACCTGAAATTGCAGCGGTGTAGACTATATCACTTGCACCAGAATTGATGATCATATTTCTATACTCTTCAGGTGCCTTGCTTTCTTTTGTATTGATAAATCGTGTACCTGCGTAAGCCAAATCAGCACCCATTTGCAAGGCTGAAGCAACATCTCTTCCATTGGAAATACAGCCTGAAAGCAGTATGGTCTTTTTGAAAAACTTTTTTATTTCAGCAATAAAAGGCATTGGGTTTAATGTACCTGCGTGGCCACCAGCTCCTGCGGAAACCAAGATCAAGCCGTCTACGCCTGCTTCAGCTGCTTTTTCTGCATGTCGTTTTTTTATGACATCATGATATACAAGACCTCCATAACTATGAACAGCTCCTACAAGTTGAGGTACTGCACCCAATGAGGTAATGATTAAAGGGACTTTATGTTTGATGCAAACAGCCAAATCCGCTTGAACTCTTGGATTGGTTTGGTGAACAATAAGATTTACACCAAAAGGAGCAGGGGTTTGTCCTGTTTCTTTCTCAAAATGATCGAGTGCAGTTTTGATTTCAATAATCCATTCTTCAAACCCTTCCGTAGTTCGTTGATTAAGAGCTGGGAAGGTCCCAACAATACCATTTTTACAGCATTCTATAACTAGTTTAGGGCCAGAAATCAAAAACATAGGGGCTGCTATAACGGGAAGACTAAGTGAACTGTGGAATTTTGGTTTGCTCATTTTTTTGTTCTAAATATAATAATTAAAAAAACTACTGTTTGTGATTTTATGATAAATTTGTCGTTATTCCTTGGATTCTATTTTATTCTTGTTGTGTAGATTTTTTTTCAGCATCACGAATACTTTAAAAAACCTTATATTTTATTGAATATTTGCTAATTATAGTAAGTATGATTGCTAAATCGGCAATTTGTTTTATCTGTTATGCTTTAAGAAGATAGCTTTACTATCTTTACACCCAATTTAATAGATTCTCATGGCAGTTCAACCAAAATTAGAGCGTTTCAAGAAAAATGTGTTATCAAAATTTCAGATATACAACAGTATATTTATGACACTTCCTTTTGATCAAATCACAAAGACAGGGGTCTTACTACCTTTGTTTCACGAAACTTGTGAAAAAGGTTATGCTGCTGGCGATAACCCTAGTGCTATTGTCGAGACGTTTTTTCAAAAGTATCAAGCGCGACGCACTAAGAAAAGCCAAATCAAATTATTGTTTCGTTTTATTCAGTACATTGAGCGTCAGGTAGTTTTATTTGATGCCATTGAAGATGCTGCTTTTCCAGTCATAAATAACATGGATGGGATTGGAACTTTGCGCAGTTTGAAAGAGAAAGCATTTTCAGAAAATAAAATAGATGAGCTTAAAGCTTATCTGGATGAGTTTAAGGTCCGTATTGTTCTTACAGCACATCCCACTCAATTTTACCCCGGCTCAGTTTTAGGAATCATCACAGATCTAACCGAGGCGATCAAGGATAACGACTTGAGTCGAATCAATAATTTACTTGCTCAACTTGGAAAAACACCATTCTTTAAGCATAAGAAACCCACGCCTTATGATGAAGCCGTAAATCTTATATGGTATTTAGAAAATGTATTTTACGATTCTTTTGGATCTATTTTTGATTACATACAGCAAAATATTTACGACCACAAAATCATAAAGAATGAAATTATAAACATTGGATTTTGGCCAGGCGGAGACCGTGATGGAAACCCATTTGTCCTTCCGGATACCACTTTGAAAGTCGCTGGGTTACTTCAAAAATCAATATTAAAAAATTACGCTAGGGATTTAAAAAAACTTCGCAGAAAACTCACCTTTCGTGGGGTAGAAGACTCACTAAATAATATGATAGCGAATGCATACAGTGCAATTGATAAGCCTGGAGCATTTGACCTACAAGGTTTTCTTAACGAATTGAAAGAAGTTAGAAAAATTGTTAAGCGCGATCATCATTCTTTATATCTAAGTGAAATTACGAGCTTGATCAACAAAATTCAACTTTTTGGACACCATTTTGCAACTTTGGATATACGCCAAGATAGTAGAATTCACCACAGCGTATTTTCAAAAATTGTTGAAAAATCTAAAGAAGCCAATAACAAAATCTTTCCAGATAATTACAATGTGTTATCTGAGGATGAACAAATTAATGTTCTCTCTGAACTAGATGCTGTACTTGATACCTCAATTTTTGAAGATGAATTAGTCAAAAACACACTTCAAACCATCAAGGTGGTCAAAGAGATTCAAAATACAAACGGAGAAAAAGGTGCACATCGCTATATCATTAGTAACAATCAAACTGCCTTGAATGTAATGCAATTGTATGCCATGCTAAAACTGGTAGCATTTAACGATCGACTTTCAATCGACATAGTTCCGTTGTTTGAAACAGTTACAGATTTGGAGAATGCACCTAAAGTGATGGAGCAATTGTATACCAATAAAGTATACAAAGCACACCTAAGATCTCGTGGACAAAAGCAAACCATAATGTTAGGGTTTTCTGATGGGACCAAAGACGGCGGGTATTTTATGGCCAATTGGGCAATATTCAAGGCTAAAGAGGCATTGACACAAATATCAAAGCAATACGATATTGATGTTGTCTTTTTTGATGGACGAGGCGGCCCTCCTGCCCGAGGCGGCGGAAAAACGCATCAGTTTTATGCTTCTCTTGGGCCAACTATTGAGGACAAAGAAGTTCAGCTTACGATTCAAGGGCAAACTATAAGCTCTAATTTTGGAACTCCAGATTCCTCAAAATATAATTTAGAACAATTGATAAGCTCTGGGCTATCCAATAGTTTAGGTTCGGAAAACAAAGGCTTTTCCGATGAAGACCGTGCAACTATGGATGAGTTAGCAACCTTGAGCTATAAAGCTTATCAAGACTTCAAAGGGCATCCCAAGTTTATTCCTTATTTAGAGCGTATCAGTACATTAAAATACTATGCTAAAGCCAACATTGGAAGTCGTCCATCAAAGCGATCAAAATCAGACCGCTTGATTTTTTCTGACTTGAGGGCAATACCTTTTGTAGGCTCTTGGAGTCAATTGAAGCAAAATGTTCCAGGATTTTTTGGGGTTGGAACTGCTATTCGTTCTTTTGAAGATCGAGGAGAGCTGGACAAGGTCATTGCTTTGTACAACAATTCTAGTTTCTTTAAAACCCTTCTAGAGAACAGTATGATGTCCCTGAGTAAATCGTTTTTTGCACTTACAAAATATATGGCCGAAGATGAAGAGTTTGGTCCATTTTGGAATATAATTTACAGTGAGTATGAGTTAAGCTTACGCTTGTTGTTAAAAGTTACTGGCTGCAAAGAGTTAATGGAGAATGAACCAAGTGGAAAAGCTTCTATAGAGGTTCGTGAGTCTATTGTGCTGCCCTTAGTAACGATACAGCAATATGCGCTAAGAAAGATTCAGCAGTTACAAAAACAAAAAACCGTCGATAAGGAGCAAATTGAGGTGTTTGAAAAGATTGTGACGCGTACGCTGTATGGCATCATCAATGCGAGTAGAAACTCTGCCTAACAAAACATAACCCTAAAGCATTTTGCTTTAGGGTTATTTTTCTCTAACCAAGAGTTCTCAATAAGAATCAAATTGATGTTTGTCAAAACCTCCTAAGGGTATATTGTGTATGACCTCATTCACTTTGGTGTATACAGTACGCAACGAAAAAAGCCCCCAAGTACGAATACCTAAGGACTTTTTAATCACAAACAAAAAAATGTTTTTAATGTCTTAGAAGCTGTAGATTGCAGCGATAGTGAATGCGGAAAGAGAATCAGTTGCAAGGCCATCATTGTCAACATATGGCTCATTGTTGCTCCATGAATCTAATCTAACTTCTGGTTTGATTGTTAAATTTTCAACAGTGTAGCTTCCTGTAAGTGTAGTAGCAAATACGCTTGGTAAGTCTTCAGGATCACCATGCCATCCGAACAATTCACCTCTAAGTCCGAGAGCGAAAGTGTCAGATACTGTATACTGAGGATATAACGCAACTCCGTAATATCCTGAATCGTCTCCAAGTCCATAATCTACTTCGTATGAATATCCTCCAATGTTATAAGCTGCATTGATTCCTAAGAAGATATCTTCTGATAGGTCAAAACCACCTGTGTAATCAATAGTTGTTCCTAGAAAACTTCCAGGGCCATCATAAGACTGGTAATAAAAATTCAAGAATTGACCTGCATATCCTAACTGAGCGCCGAAAGAATAAGATCCAGTAATGTTGTTATTTACATCTGTGTCATTCAATAAGGCAAGCATCAAACTTGTTTCACCGAGTGAAAAATCAGCTTTCAAACCAACCATTGAAAATGGACCGCTTGAAAACATGTAAGATGTACTGTAGTTAAAGTTTCCAGCAGGAGAAATCACTTCGTAACCTAAATATGTATTAAAACGTCCCATTGTAAGAGTAGTCGTCTCAGATACATTCCAGTATGCGTACAATTGATTTAGGTTGTAGCCGCCAATAGCTGCATCAGCTCTAGGACCGAAAACAACATCAGCAACAACACCTGTTTTTTCACCTTCGTAAGCGAAAATAGCGTTGGCCATACCTAATGCAAATCCAGTTTCGTCTGCGAATGAAGTTCCAAATGATTGCAATTCAGTGTCAGTAGCAGATAAGTTAGTTTGGTAATAAGCGTCAACTGTTCCAGAAATAGAAAGTTTTGGTGCATCATCCTGTGCAAACACAGCAAAAGACGTTGCAATCGTTAATAATGTAAAAATCTTTTTCATAATAAATTATTTAATTAGTTTTTAGTGATTAATGGCCCAAACATAGGTTATAAAATCAATAACCCCCAAAAAAATAAGGTATATAAATAAATTTTTATGTACTTAATAAAAATAACCCCCTAAAATTTAGGGGTTGAATAATAATAATTTGAAATATTGTGAAATATACATTGTAGTTTTGGGTGTAAATTTCATTTTTTCAATTTTATAAGTGGATTTAAGTTTGTCTAATTGGGCTTTATTTTAAAAATGTCTACACCTAAATTTCTTCAAAAAAAGTGTTGATAATTCAACAAAAACCAAGGGGTCTTTATACTTAAAATACATTTTAAAGCGCCTAAATTATCAAAATCATAATAATGCATAGACCATGATTGTTGGTGCTATTATTGTCCTTATATTACATCACTATTTTGATTAAAATCATATTTAAAACAAGCTTATGTTGAAAAAACAAGGGATGTATTTGCCAGAATTTGAGCATGATAATTGTGGTGCTGGATTTATTTGTAGTCTAGAAGGAAATAAGTCAAATGATATTATTCACAAGGCACTTCAGATTTTAGAGCGCCTAGAACACAGGGGTGCTGTTAGTTCGGACGGAAAGACAGGAGACGGCGCAGGAATTCTTACGGATATTCCACATGAGCTGTTCGTTAAGGATTGTCCTTTTGATTTGCCTAAATTTGGTCAATATGCAGCTGGTAATGTTTTCTTGCCAAAAAAAGAGAATCAAAGAAATTATTGTATTTCCGTTTTTGAAAAGCACATCAAAGAACAAGGACTTAAGATATTGGGATGGAGAACTGTTCCCGTTGATGATTCGGTTCTGGGGTCCATAGCCCAACAAACGGAGCCTATGGTCAAACAAATTTTCATTAGCAAAAGCAATGTAGAGCAAAAGGACTTTGACTTTAGATTAAAACTCTTTATCGCGCGCAAGAAAGCCGAACACGAAATATATAATTCCAAACTATCTGAAAGCAACTTTTTTTACCTCCCGAGTCTTTCAACCAAAATTATAATATACAAAGGCTTACTAATCCCTGAAGACATCAAGCTTTATTATAAAGACTTAGAAAATCCTTTATTTGTTACCCGCCTTGCATTAGTGCATCAGCGTTTTTCCACCAATACATTTCCAACTTGGGATTTAGCACAACCGTTCAGATATATGTGTCACAACGGAGAAATCAATACCCTGCGTGGAAATGTATCCCGAATGCTATCACGTGAAGCCTTATTGGCGAGCAATTGGTTTGGTGAAGATATTAAATCTATTCTCCCCATTATTTTACCCAAAAAATCTGATTCTGCTTCAATGGATATGGCTGTGGAGTTACTTTTAATGACAGGGCGTTCTTTGCCTGAAGTTATGATGATGCTTATCCCTGAAGCTTGGGAGAAAAATGATGAAATGTCTGAGACTAAAAAAGCATTTTACGAATACAATTCTTGTTTGATGGAGCCTTGGGATGGCCCTGCTTCAATTCCATTTACAGATGGAAACTTTATTGGCGCTGTTTTGGATCGAAATGGCCTAAGACCTTCACGCTATTCAGTGACAAAGGACGGATACGTTATCATGTCTTCCGAAATTGGCGTCATCGAATTGGAACCAGAAAATGTTGCTCAGCATGGACGTCTGGAGCCAGGAAAAATGTTCCTAGTCGACATGAACGAAGGACGTATTGTAAATGACGAAGAAATCAAGGAAGATATTGCTTCAAGAAATCCTTACAGAAAATGGTTGGACGACGAGCTGGTATATCTTAAAGAAATTCCATACAATGACTGTCCAGTATTTCTCAATCAAGAACCTCTAAACAAAAGGAAAGTACTTTTTGGATACACTCAAGAAGATATCAATACAGTGATTCTTCCTATGGCCAACCAAGCAAAGGAACCCATCGGTTCTATGGGGAGCGATACGCCTTTGGCATTATTGTCTGAACGCCCACAACTTATATATAATTACTTCAAACAATTGTTTGCTCAGGTAACGAATCCGCCTTTGGATGGAATTCGCGAGGAGCTGATTACAGATATTAGTTTAACGCTGGGGAGCGACCATAATATTTTTGAAATTAATGAAACCCATTGCAAAAAGCTTAAAATCCAAAATCCTGTCATTTCAAAACAAGATTTAGATAAAATAAAAAGTTACGATCATCCGAATTTCAAGATTACATCAGTTCCAATTTTATACGATATTAGCAAGGGGCACAACGGCTTAGAAGATGCCTTAGACGCGCTTTTAGAAGCCGTTTCAACGCATGTCGATCAAGGGACCAATATCTTGATTCTGTCAGATCGTAATGTAACTAAAGATCAGGCACCTATTCCCGCTCTTTTAGCCTGCTCGTTTATCAATAGCGGATTGCAAAAATTGGGTAAACGTTCCAAGATCAGCATCATCATAGAATCTGCTGAACCAAGAGAAGTTCATCACTTTGCTTTATTGTTTGGCTACGGAGCAAGTGCCATTAATCCGTATATGGTTAACGAAATTATAGAGGACGAAGTTTTGGCTATCAATCCAAAGGCAGATACAGAAAAGGCAATTGCAAATTACAACAAGGCAGTAGGTAAGGGGATTCTTAAAGTGATGAATAAAATTGGTATTTCTACACTCAATTCATACCGAGGATCACAGTTATTTGAATGTATTGGGATCAACACTCAAGTCGTTGAAAAATACTTCCCAAATACAGCCACTCGAATTCAGGGTGTTGATTTACATCAACTTGAAAAAGAAATTTCAAAGCGTTATGCTTCGGCCTACACTAAAAAATCAATTGATGCGACTCTAGACTTAGAAATGGGTGGTCAATACCGATGGAGAAGAAATGGAGAACATCACCTCTTTAATCCACTCTCCATTGCTAAGCTTCAAGATTCTGTGCGTACCAATAAGCCTCAGAAATATAAAGAGTACGCAGAAATGATCAACAACCAATCCAAACAATTGATGACTATCCGCGGATTGTTCGAGTTTACCAATTACGATCCCATTCCGCTTGAAGAAGTCGAACCTTGGACCAATATTGTAAAGCGATTTAAAACAGGGGCGATGTCCTATGGTTCAATCAGTAAAGAGGCTCATGAAAATCTAGCCATTGCCATGAACAGAATTGGTGGAAAAAGTAATTCTGGAGAGGGCGGAGAAGATCAAGAACGCTTTTATAAAAATGCAAATGGAGATTGGAAAAACAGTGCCATAAAGCAAGTTGCTTCCGGTCGATTTGGGGTTACATCCAATTATTTGTCTAATGCACAGGAAATTCAAATTAAAATGGCTCAAGGGGCTAAGCCTGGCGAAGGTGGACAATTGCCAGGGCCCAAAGTTAATCCTGATATTGCCAAAACACGAAATTCTACACCCTATGTAGGGCTTATTTCGCCACCACCACACCATGATATTTATTCAATTGAAGATTTATCGCAGCTGATCTATGATTTAAAATCAGCCAACCGTCAAGCACGCATCAACGTGAAGTTGGTTTCTGAAGTTGGTGTGGGCACCGTTGCTGCAGGGGTAGCCAAAGCCAAAGCTGATGTGGTTTTGATTTCCGGATACGATGGAGGAACGGGCGCATCGCCTTTAACTTCGTTAAAGCACGCAGGTCTTCCATGGGAATTGGGTCTTGCTGAAGCACAACAGACCTTAGTGATGAATGACTTGAGAAGTAGAATTGTTGTAGAATGTGACGGACAGTTGAAAACTGGTCGTGATGTAGCTGTTGCTTGTTTACTAGGTGCTGAAGAATTTGGATTTGCAACCGCTCCTTTAGTTGCATCCGGATGTGTAATGATGCGTGCCTGCCACCTTAATACATGCCCAGTAGGGATTGCTACTCAAAACCCTGAATTGCGTAAAAAATTCAAAGGTAAACCTGAACATGTTGTGAATTTTATGTATTTCATTGCACAAGAATTACGTGAAATTATGGCTAAACTGGGCTTTAGAACAGTTGATGAAATGGTTGGGAAAGTTGAAAAACTAGACCGCAATTCTGCTATTGAACACTACAAATCAAGAGGAATAGATTTGAGTCCTATCCTTCACAAAGTTGAGGTCGCTGATGATGTTGATATCCTGAATACGGAACAACAAGATCATCAATTGGAGCGTGCCTTGGATTTTGAAATTATCGACAAAGCACATCCAGCTTTGTTCCGTAAAGAACCTACAGTTCTAGATTTGAAAATCAATAATGAAAACAGAGCAGTAGGCGCTATTTTAAGTAATGAAATATCCAAAATATATGGTGCTCAAGGTTTGCCCGATAACACCCTTAAAATAAATTTTAAAGGGTCTGCAGGACAAAGTTTTGGTGCTTTTGCAACTAAAGGGCTCACACTCAATGTAATAGGTAATACTAACGATTATTTGGGGAAAGGATTGTCTGGTGCAAAAATAACAGTTCGTATTCCAGATGAGTCCACCATCATCCCTGAGGATAACATCATTATCGGAAATGTAGCTCTGTACGGAGCCACCTCTGGAGAGGTTTACATCAACGGAAAAGCGGGTGAGCGCTTTTGTGTTCGAAATTCTGGGGCAACGGCTGTTGTTGAAGGAATTGGAGACCACGGATGTGAATACATGACTGGTGGGGTTGCTGTTATTTTAGGTGCTGTGGGACGTAACTTTGGCGCTGGTATGAGTGGAGGTATTGCTTATGTTTACGACCCAAAGAAAACATTTGTAAATAAATGCAATAAGGAAGGGCTTAATTTGGACCCACTTAGCGATGAGGCTCATGTTTTGGAATTAAAATCACTCATCGAAAATCACTATAATAACACTCTAAGTCCATTGGCACAGCGCATTTTGGAACAATGGGAGACCTCAGTACAACAGTTTGTACGTGTCCTTCCTGAAGAATACAGACAAGCATTAATAAGATTAGAAGAAGAAAACCTCGTAAAAAAATAATACTATGGGAAAGACCACAGGTTTTATGGAATACAAACGTGTAGACGAATCATACGATGCCGTAGATAAGCGTTTGAAACATTACAAAGAATTCACTATACCAGTCAAAGAAAAAGAACTCCAAAACCAAGGGGCAAGATGTATGGATTGTGGAATTCCATTTTGTCATAGTGGTTGTCCACTGGGCAATCTCATCCCTGATTTCAACGACAATGTCTATCGTGGAAATTGGGAAAAAGCGGCAAAAATACTTCATTCTACAAATAACTTTCCAGAGTTTACCGGTCGTTTGTGTCCAGCTCCTTGTGAACAGGCTTGTGTTTTAGGCATCAACGAAGATCCGGTGAGTATTGAAAATATTGAGAAAAATATTGTCGAAACTGCTTTTAACAAAGGTTGGATTAAAGCGCAAGTTCCTGCCATCAGAACAGAAAAAACTATCGGTGTTGTTGGTTCTGGTCCATCGGGGCTAGCAGCTGCTCAACAGTTGAATCGCGCAGGTCATCTTGTTACTGTATTCGAGCGCGATGCTAAAGTTGGTGGATTGTTGCGCTATGGTATTCCAGATTTTAAACTCGAAAAATCTGTTATTGACCGAAGAATTGATGTTTTGGAAGAAGAAGGCATCGTTTTTAAACCTAATACCAATGTGGGTGTTGATGTAAGTGTTGAAGAATTGAAAACTAATTTTGATGCGGTTCTTCTTTGTGGCGGTGCTACTGCTCGACGTGTCTTGCCAGTAGATGGAGTAGACTTAAATGGGGTTTATCAAGCCATGGACTTTTTAAAACTCAACAATGAATATGTTGATGGACTCAAATCATTTGATGATATTGTCTCTGCTAAAGGTAAAAATGTAATTGTTATTGGTGGTGGTGATACTGGCTCAGATTGTATCGGAACTTCTAACCGACACGGAGCACAGTCCGTAACAAATTTTGAAATTCTTGACAAACCAACTGAAGGTCGCCCTGCACACCAACCGTGGCCATTTTGGCCCATGAAAATGAAAACGAGCTCTTCTCACCAAGAAGGAGTAGAGCGTCATTGGAGTGTTTCTACAAAAAAGTTTATTGGGGATAAAAATGGTCAACTCAAAGCATTAGTTACTTGCGAAGTTGAATGGATTTTTAAGGAAGGTGAGCGTCCACAATTGAAAGAGCTTCCTGGTACAGAAAAGACATGGCCATGTGATATGGTTTTATTAGCTCTTGGATTTACGGGGCCTGGTTCACAGCTCGTAGATCAATTGGGCGTAGAAACTGATTTTAGAACAAATGTAAAAGCTACAACTAAAGACTACAAGACAAGTACGCCGGGTGTGTTTGCTGCTGGAGACATTCGAAGAGGGCAGTCGCTTATTGTTTGGGCTATATCTGAAGGTCGTCAAGCAGCCCACCATATAGACGCATTTTTGATGGGTTCATCAGATTTACCGCTTAAAGATGATAATGATTTACCGCGGATTTAGTTTTCCTTATTTTGATGTAAAAAAATAACTAAACCTTGAATGCATTTAAAAAGTCTAAGATATATTGTATTTTTATCACGATTTATAGCCAAAAATATTGACTGTTCTAAATCTAAATTTATATACAAGTTCTACATTATGAGAAAAATCTATCTTTTAGCTGCATTTTTATTAATTCTTGGTTGTCGTGATGAAGAGGTTGGTGCGGAGCAACCTACAAACGAGGTCTCCTATTCGGTGACTGAGATTAGTTTTAAGCCTGAATTGAATGCATCTGTTTCGGATGAAATTGTTTTGGATTACGACGGTATGCAAACGTTTACAGCAGCTATTCCTTATGAGGTCAGTATCGAGAATTTGATCGCAAGTATAACACTTTCGTCAGATGGTGGATTCATTCAATTAGATGGTTCTGCGTTTCAAAATGAGGTAACTGCACATAATTTCGGAAAAGAAGTTGAGCTCGAAGTTTTTAATTCTGATCAATCTAATTCTTGGAACTATACAATTCGTTTAACTTATTTCACGGGGCTTCCAATCCTCAATATCAATACTGATAATATTCCTGTAGACTCTAGAGATATGTATGTCAATGGTACATTAGATTTGTTTGGCGGATTGAATTATGACGATATCGACAACTCAGCGATTCAAATTAGAGGTCGTGGAAATTCCACGTGGTTTCTTCACCCCAAGAAACCTTTTCAGATTAAATTTGAAAGCAAAATAAATATTCTGGGTATGCCCGAGGATAGAAAATGGGTTTTACTTGCAGAATATTCCGACAAAACGATGTTGCGCAATAAACTCACCTATGAAATGGGTGCGATGAGTAGCTTGGATTACACACCCACAGGGGAATACATTGAATTGTTTTTGAACAATACTCATCAAGGGACATACCTTTTGGCACAAAAAGTAGAGGAAAGCAGTAACAGGGTGCAAATTGGTGATTATGGTTATTTAATTGAAATAGATCAGCAACAAAGAGTAGATCCAGATGATGTGTTTTTTACTCCTACAATATTTACTCAAGAGTACAATTCCAATGTTTTTAACATCAAGGCGCCAAATATTGGTTATGGTTCTCCAGAGTTTGAACTTATAGAAAACCACATCAATAATTTCGAATCTGTTTTATTTGGTCCAGATTTCACTGATCCTGATGCAGGATACCGTGCCTTTGTGGATTTAGATAGTTTTGTGGATTGGTTTTTAATTAACGAAATTGCCAAAACTGTAGATGCCAAATGGTATTCAAGTATTTATTTTACGTATATACCTGGCGAAAAAATTAAAATGGGGCCTTTGTGGGACTTCGATTTGTCTTACGGAAACGTGGATTATGCTGACTCCCAATACGTCGATGGCTTTTGGGTAAAAGACAATCTTTGGATCAGTAGAATGTTTGAAGATCCCTACTTTCAGGCTTTAGTAGAGGAACGATTCGATTATTATTACAACAGTTTAGGCTACTTTAATCAAGTCATTGATGATACGAGTTCATATCTCAATAGCGCACAGGAATTTAACTATGCGATTTGGCAAAGTTTAGGGGTTTATGTTTGGCCTAATCCAGTGTACTACGATACTTATGAAGAAGAAATTACACACCTTAAACAGTGGCTTTCAGCTCGCTTAAATTGGTTAGCTCAAGAATTTTAGTCTAAGGCTTGTTTTGTTAATGTTTTTATAAATCAAATTTTTTTTTGTTCTCGTTGTGTTAGATTTGTTTATATAAACAAGTAAATCTGATTTCAAATGCCTGCACTCATCACAAACATTCTGACTTTTTTAATTATTCCTTTTATGCTCATCGGTGGTGATAACAAGCCTGCAAATGAGTTTCAAGGAAAAGCTACTTATATTTCGAAATCAAGATTAGAACTAGGTACATGGGGTGCTCGAATGAGCGAAGCCCGAAAAAAACAAATAGCAGCACGCTTGAAAAATCGTTTAGAAAAAGAATTTGTTTTGGTATTCAACAAAGAAGAATCCTTATTTATAGAACAGGAGCAGCTCGATGCTATTTCTGGTGCTACCGATTCGTGGGGTAAGAATTTTGCAGCCGGTGAAAACTATAAAAATGTAAAAAGCGACAAACAGATTCAGCAACAAGAATTTTATGGCAAAAAGTTTTTAGTCAAAGACCAGTTGCAACCAATGACTTGGACGCTTGGAAATGAGACAAAAAAAATTGGGAATTACACTTGTTTTAAGGCTACGACGTTTATTCCTACAGACGATTTACTTTGGTATTCCTTTTCTTGGTCGCGCATGCGCACAACTAACGACTCAGAAGAGAAGACGACTGAAGTAGACGACAAGTCAGTAGATATCACAGAAGTTGAAGCATGGTATACGCCTCAAATCCCTGTACGTCATGGTCCTTCAGAATATTGGGGGTTACCGGGTTTAATATTGGAGGTCAGTGCTGGTGAGACCACTGTGCTATGTTCTAAAATTGTACTCAATCCCACAGATCTCATTGAGATTGAGGCCCCTAGCAAAGGATCTGTAGTCACTAAAAGTGAGTACCAAGACCTTATTCAAAACAAAATGGTTGAATTTAGAAATAACCGCATGAGACGCCGTTAGTCTAAGCCGTTTAAAGGTTTTGATTAATAATTACAGTACACCCAACCAGTAAACACTTCGTTATCTTCGTTGTTCAGCGTCAGAACATAAAAATAGGTGCCCACTGGAACCAACTTTCCGTCATCGGACTGGCCAGCCCATTTTTTGTCATTAGTTCCTTCAAAAATACACAGGCCATAGCGGTTGTATATCTTTAAGGTATGATTAAAATGTACATCGTATAGATTTTGAATATCAAATACATCATTAAACCCATCACTATTGGGCGATAAAGCCTGAGGAATAAAAAGGGCACAATTCTCTGATACTAACAGTATTGGATAAATTTCGTAACAAAGCCCTTCTTCAACACGCGCATAGACCATTTGGTTTTCTGAATTAACTTCAAAATCATTAGGATTATCGATAATATTTTCAAAATTTTCTAAATCATCAATAGAATTGAAAAACCCAGTAAAATCAGCCCCCAAAAAGAGATCAGATGCATCAAATAAATTTGCTGTTGGGTTGTTGTCTTGACAATATAAAAGCTCAAAAGAGTCATCAAAAACAGTAGGTTCTTCAATTATGACATCAATTGCTGCTAAAGTTTGACTTTCACAGTCATCTATAGTTTGAGTAATATAAACAGTAGTATCATCACTAATTTCAGTAGTTTCATCAAGCAAGGTTTCTCCGGATTGATCGGCATAAAATTTAATATTCTCACCATTGGTTTGGAGTTCTTGTAAAAGAACTGAATTACAGAAAGTTTGTGGGGTGTCTGCTGTTGGTGCAGGAGTATCTGTTTCAGTAATTACAGCTGTTCTTGTCGTAGAAACACAACCTGTGATGTTATCGATCGTTTCCGCATAATAGGTACCAACAGCACTAGCGGTATAGGTCAAACTGTTTGCTTGTAAAAGTTGTCCATTTGAAGCAGCATCGTACCAGTTGACGCTAGTATTTGAATTTGAGGTTACAGATAAAATCGCTTCATTTAAACTACAATCAAAACTAACATCTCCATTGCTATTTGGCGCAGGAGGATTCGGATTGATTGAGATTTGATATAAATCTGAAAGTAATATACATTGTTCATTTGATAGATTATCTTCAAATTCAGAAACTTTTGTTCTATAAAACCCTCCAGATGTAATATTGAGATTTATATTTTGGTTTGTTTCTCCAACAATATCTTGCCATGTTACACCATCTGAACTTTCTTGCCACTGATAAAAATGAGATGTAAAAACTGCAAAATCAGGAGTAGAAGTTAATGTTGTGGTATATGGTGTTTCGCTATTACAAATTGTTACAGAAGTATTACCTGATTCATCTGTTACGACTACATTATCTCCACAAGTTTTGAATTCAATATCATCTATAACTAAGTCATTTCCACAACCACCCCCGCCATTGTTAAGCATTTTTAAGACAACAGATTGTTGGTTTTCTAGAGTTTGAAAAACTAAACCAAACTCACCCCATGTAGGAGCTGCTGTTGCATAAATATCTCCAGTGTCTCCACTTGCTATAAGTGTAGTTTCGTTGCTGTCCCATATTTGAAATTTGACATTAATTGGAATTTCGATTCCCAAATCAACGCAAAATCCAGGAACTTTCAATAAATTCAACAGCCATGCTGAAAATTCATATGTTGTAAATTCGCATAATCCAGTTACAGTTGTTTTATAAAATTCTCCCGCTGTAAAATCTGCATTCACAATAAGAAATCTTCCGTTGCTATCATTAGGTGTATGGTCTTCAATTTCTTGCCAATCATATGGGTTCCCAAAAGTACCATTTCTTACAGTGTAAAAACTATCGTTTGGAAAACCAGTAGAATACAAATAAGTTGTAGTTCCATTTGGTAGTGGGACACTGCCTGGTCCTGCTCCAAAGTCTTCTACAAAAATAGGAGCACCAGAATTTCCGTTACAAAACCCTAATTGCGCATAAACAGATAAAAATGAAAAAAGTAATAATAAATAAGAAAAAATATGTTTCATAATTGGTTAATGTGAATTTATGATTATTCTAACTATCTAAAATAATTACGAAAAAAACTTAAGTTTAATAAATAATTTTAGAGTTGCTAAATAAATAGTCATTTTTATATTTTAAATAGAATAATTATTATTTTGTGAAAATCAATAGAAGGAAATAATTTGAATTCTATATTTGGTTAATTTTTGTTTAGTTTATTTTGCCAAATTAATATTTTAATTTTATTTTTTAGCTTAAATAGCTATAAATCTCTTTAACAATACATATTTTTGTGTGTACTCAGAATTTTATTTATGCATATTAAATTTTACTCTCTTTTTACCCTTTTATTTTTTTATAGTTGTTCTGATTATAACTCTACAAATGAACGTCCTAAAAACGTTATTTTGCTTATTAGCGATGGCACGGGCTTATCACAAATTTCTTCAGCCTATTTTTATAAAGAATCTGAAGTAAATTATTCAAGATTTCAGCATATAGGACTCATTACGACCAGCTCTTCAATTGAAGATATTACAGACTCAGCTGCCAGTGCTACTGCATTTTCTTGTGGTCAAAAAACATATAATGGCGCTGTGGGTGTGTTGGAAGATTCAAAGCAACTAAATAATATTGTCGAAATTGCTTCATTAAAAGGAGTTAAAACTGGCCTTGTGGCCACCTCGTCTATTACACATGCAACGCCAGCCTGTTTTTATGCGCATGTTTCTGATAGAGACTATGAAGATGAAATAGCTTTGCAACTTACTAAATCAGAAATTGATTATTTCGCAGGTGGAGGGGAGAAGTTTTTTAATCAACGAGCAGATGGTTTAAATCTTATTGATTCTCTTGAATCGAAGGGGTTTACTACCAATACAAGCGCATTGACTTCATTTGATAAAATTAAATCAAACACAAAACAAGCTTTTTTACTTGGGGCTGAAGAAATGCCGAAAATGAGTGAGGGTAGGGGCGATTTCTTGTCAGAAGCTACCTTGTTGGGTGTGCAGTTTTTACATCAAAACAACACCCCTTTCTTTTTGATGTCGGAAGGCTCACAAATAGATTGGGCAGGACACGATAATGATGCCCCTTATTTGATCTCTGAGCTTATCGATTTTGACGAGCTTATTGGAGCAGTATTGGATTTTGCAGCTGAGGATGGAGAAACCTTGGTGGTGGTGACTTCAGATCACGAAACGGGCGGATTTACACTTTCGGGTGCCCCTTACTTGACAAATGAAGGTAAAATTTACGACAGTTATAACAAACTCGATCCTCGATTTTCCACTGGTGGACATTCGGCGACACTAATCCCAGTTTTTGCGTATGGTCCAGGTGCTGCTCAATTTTCTGGAGTGTACGACAATACAGACATTTTTCACAAAATTATTGAACTCACTAAATGGGATATGGATTAAATCGATACTGTTTGTTTTAAATTTTTATTTTAAAATGCAATCTATATTCTTTTAATTGTCTTAATTTTATACGTTCAAAACACAACGCATGGATATCGATATCATCGTAAAGAGTACTAAAGAGTTTGAAATCTGTAAAAATGACGAAGTCGTTATAAAAGGTTATAAACCAAAATGGTATTCCTCTGCATCGCATTTCTTTTTTAATAATCAAACTTATGAAATTAAAAAGAAGGGTTTTTTCAGTTCTGAATATAACATTTTTAAAAGTGGTAAACTGAGAGGAGAATTTGTGCATAATTGGAAAACCGGGTATTCTTTTAAGTTGTTGGATGCCAACAAATCAACACACAGTTATTCGATGAAAGTTGAAAAGCCCAAAGGCTGGCTCAAGAATGATCTTTTATGCACTGTTTATGACGATAATAATAACGCCGTTTTGTCACTTCGATATGTATGGAAAAAATGGAAAGCTTCCATGCAAGCTGAAATTGTAGATTCTGTTTATGAAAATTACGAACTTCTCGTCTATACCTTAATGCTTTTCAAGTTATATCAGCAAGCACAATCTGCTGGGGCTGGAATGATTTCTTATTAAAATATTAGTTGTATAAAGCAAGCAACTATTTTTTTTATATATTTAAGTACTAATTTAAAAACTTAAAAAATGAAAAGAATTATTGCATTTACGGTATTATCTCTAATGGTCACATCTTGTAATTTCAAAGCTAATGAAGCTGATGAGGTTTCTAATGAACCGGTGGTGATTGGGTCAGTTACAATGGAGGATGGCAGCAGCAATCCTGTCCTCGTTGGAGAAACCAAGAATGAGCAAATTTGGTTAGATTACATCAAAGCGCACAACGATAGAGATTTAGATAAAATAGCTGCTGTTAATGCAGAAGATTGGGAAGGTTATACACCTGATGGAGGCGTGATTAAAGGCAATGATAAACACATTGAATTTTTGGCTTCTTGGTTTGAGTCCTCTTCCCCAAAATGGAAGGTCAATTGGATGATTGCCAATGCAGCTGCGGACGAAGATGGTGTGATGACGCAATGGTTAACTACAGGAAACGAATACACCAATACGGATGAAGATGGGAATGAGGTTTTGGAATACCATGTTCATGATATTCAATTTGTTGGCGATAACATCAAAAAAATCAATGTATATTCTAGAATGAAGCCAGCAGAATAGCATTATTTTGTTCTATAAAAAAAGCCCAACAAATTATGTTGGGCTTTTTTTTAACTAATTCAAAAGCACTATTGTGTTGAGATAGTTAATGGAAATTGTAAATTAACTTCGTCTTCACCGATTCCATTCCAAACATCATCTGGCATGCCATCTGCATCTTTTTCAGGTTCGTGAACTAACATAACTGAAAGCTCTCCTGTGCCTGCAACACCAACGAGTGAAAATTGTTGACCAATTGGATCTCCGTTCATATCAGAATCTTCATAGGCTAAACTATTTAGAACCAAGCCTCCAAGTCCAGAGTAAAAGAATAGGTGGTCAATATCTCCTCCATCGCCTGGTTCTAAAATCTCATTGGTAACGACATACTCTTCATCATCAATTGGAAGTGTATTGTTATAAAGTTGAACTTCTCCGCTGTAAAATCCTTCAGGTATTGAAGTAACTCCCGAATAACCAGCTGTAATATTTCCAACTGCATAATCAGGGTCTTCCCAGCGCATTTCATACTCCACGTTATTTGTATCGGTCAAAGTAACGACTACTGTAGTGATTACTTCTAGCTCTTCAACTGGAGCTGGGTCATCGTCATCAGAACACCCTGTGAACACAAGTGATAGAATAAGCATTGGAAATAGTAAAATTTGTTTTTTCATTGTTTTGGTTTTTAAAATTAATAATTGAGTTTAAGATTTAATAAAAAATTTCTACCTAGGTCATCAGCATAATAACGCAAAAGATTTAGGTAACTTCTGTAGGAGCTGTTTAATAAATTTGTTATCTCTAACCCTACTTTTAGAGATGTTGTTTTTGATACTTTAAAATCCATACTGCCATTTAACTTTAACAAATGATATGCATTTGGTGGTGTGCTTATATCGAGTGTTTCTGTTGTTTCTAGTACTGGAATATAGACTTCAAAATTATTATCTGGGTACTCATTCTGAGCAAACACATATTCACTCTCCAAGGATAATACCAGATTGTTTAATTTTTGATTAGAATATGAAATTTGATTTTTTGTATTGACAGGGGGCATGTTTATTAGAGGCAGATCGTTGCCTCGTTCATATCCTTTAACTAATGATAGTTGATGAGTGAATTTTAAAGCCTTGTTTAAATTGTAGCTGGCATCTATATCCACACCCAAAAGTTGTACTTCGGTTTGTCGGTATTCCCAAACTTGAAAATTTCCTCTAATAGTCTCTCTTAAGCCAGTTGGTTCAATTAAAATAAAATCTTGAATAAGGTTGTGGAACGGGTTGACTGAGAAATTAAAGCGTTCATTTTCGAACCTATACGTCAAATCCGTTTTATGTCCAATTTCAGATTTAAAACGCAAGTCACCTAATTCAATTCGAGCTATGGCGTGGTGTAAACCGTCGCTAAAAAGCTCAGAGGGGTTAGGGGCTCTGGAAGCCATTGATTGATTAAATAACAGGGAAGAATTTTCATTAATACTATAGTTGAATCCTAAAGTTGCTGAAAGATTATTAAACTCCAGTTTTGGGTTAGTGAGTAATTGAGTGCTTAACTCATTCACTACAATATCAGGAAATAAAATATCATATCCACGTTCAATCCAAACCGAGTTTTTGTAATATTTAAAAGCATCTATAAAACTGTAATCATAACGAATTCCAGATTCTACTTGCCATTTGTCATTAATTTTGTAATTCCCAACAACGTAAACTCCATAATCATATTTATCATAGTCTGGAATTAATCGTCTTATTCCAGTATCTGGATTAGCGAAATTTGTTTGAAAACGGCCCATTATTCCATACTTAAGTTCTGAGGCGTCAAAAGCCTTTTTTACATCGACCAAAACAGTGTGGGTGTCCAGTTCCAAATCTAATGCCGGCGTATCTCGATCATTACCTCTTCGGATGTCGTACTCGAAGCGTTTATTTTTTTGATAATCGTATTGAAAATTCACTTTACCTAGACTTTCGAAATTTTTAAACCCTTTGACACGAGCAAGATGATGTTTTACATCTTGATTGGGGTACCCAATATCGTAGGTAAAGTTTCTGATTATTAGCGGCTCGTTACTGTTTATAGCTCTTATTTGAGAGGAGGCATTAGCAGCATGTGAGGAGCGCAAAATACCTATTGTTGTATTGTAATAGGAATAATATCCTTCTAAGCCATAATCAAATCGATTCAATCCCAAACGAAAGGAAAGGTCTTTTTCCATTAAACCTGTATTACTCAAGATATAGTCGGCAGATTCTACATCTCCAAAGCGTTTTAGTGTACCTTGGACCGTGCTGTACCAGCCATTTTTAAAGCTTTTTGTGAGTTGAGATGTGACACCTCCTCCACGTCCATTTGAAGCAGCAGTAACAATAGTTTTTCCATAGAGACTGTCTTTTACTGGGGTTTTTAATCCTTCAGCAATAATAATACCACCCATGGCATCACCCCCATATTGCAATGCACTTGCACTTTTTACAAGGGTTAAGCGCCCAACTGAGTTAACATCAATATTGGGTGCGTGTTCTTTTCCCCACTCTTGGTCTTGCATCCGTACTCCATTATTAATCATGATAATCCGACTGCTGTGTAGTCCATTGATGATGGGTTTTACAATCCCATTGCCTTTGTTTAATGATGAGACCCCACTCAAGCTGTTCAGCGCATCACCTAGGGTTCCAGCACTGAACTGTTCAAGAGTTTCCTGATTTATGTTTTTCTCTAATACAGTATTTGTTTTATTTTCGTACGCCTTGCCTTCTAAAATGATTTCATTGAGTTCTTCAAGATGATGTTCAAGCTTAAAATCCCGCACGCTGTCCCCTAAAATTTTCAACGAAAAAGTCTTGGTCTCACAAGACGAATGCAGAACCTTAATAGAATATGTAGTATTGGGGCAAAGGTTTGAAATAGAGTAGACCCCATCCATTGAAGTTTGCACTACTGTCTCGGTTTCTGCAACTACAAGCGTTGCCCCAGACAATAGAGATCCATCATGTAGATCTATGACCTTACCTGAGAGGGTGAGTGTACAATTTTGGGATGTTGTTGTTAGCTGAGCAAATAACAACACGACTAAGGCGTATATGCGCATAATTTTTTTTCATTAACATTTAAAATTTGGGGAATGACGTTATGAAAAAAATGGGGGAGCCCGCAGTTGTTTATTGGTTAAGTAAAAGGTATTTAATTGTAATGCTTTAAATGTACCATTGAGTTTGACATCTACAACGGATTCATTAAAATCAGGAAAGTCAGCGATTTTGAAGTCGAATGATAAAAGATTAAAGTCACAAACATCACAACTCGCAATACTCTGATGGATATGAGCTTTATTTTCAGAACAAACAATGTGCTCGTGTTCTCCTAAGTGGTGGTAAAACGTTGCAATTGTAGGGAACAGCAGCAGCAGCAGCAATAGGCTAGCTAAACGGTTCTTTAAAATTTCTTTTTCGTTTCTCACAGCACAAAATTAATAAAAATAAACCAAATCAAGCTTAATTTATCTGAGAGTTATTCATTTAAGCCTCCTTCTGATAATCGATCGACTTGTGGGAGTTTAAGAACAGACACCGCAACTGCAGTACATAATAGCTTATTCACTTCATCATAGCTTATTCACTTCATCTTACGGATCTGATAACTTTCAGAGTTCTGTTTTTAATGCTTTAGTAATTTTTCAAACCCCATTGATTCTTTTTGCTAGATTAAATTTATATGGTCCGTTTGCTAGCAATTAAGCAGCGTAGATAGTGTTGTTGGTCGTGTTACTGTGATGCAGAGTTTTTCATGGAAATTCAATGGTATCTATTGACTATTTTAATGCCTTTATTTCTAGTTTTTTAAAAATGTACACGAATTTTATATTTAGAAATTAAAATCATTGTTGACAAAAAACATTCAATCATAAGTTGTTTTTTTTATCTTTGTAACGCACACAAAACCCTTACTATTGGGCGTGAAGCATAAATTTTTGAAGTAAAAAATGGCATTTGCTACTCGGTTTCGGATTGCGCCCGTTTTAAAATACAGTTCAAACTGGCGCGCTAAGACAGCGCTGGTTTTTTTATATTTTTAGAGGGTCATGGGACACCCTGCGGCGAAGCTGATAAATTTTTTAAACACAACCTAACTAAAAGCTACTATGTCAAAACCAAAAGCCGTCATCGTATCCGGTTACTTTAACCCAATCCACAAGGGCCATTTGGAATACTTTAATCATGCCAAGGCCCAAGCAGATGTTTTAATTGTTATTGTCAATTCGGATCAGCAGCGCGCGCTAAAAGGCAGTAAAGAATTCCAAAATGAAGCGGAGCGGTTGTTTATTGTTTCCAACATCAAAGCAGTAGATAAGGCCATAATCTCTATTGATAAAGACCGCACTGTGTGTGCTACGCTAGAGAAAATTGCAGACGACTACGGCGCTATTTACGAATTAGCTTTTGCCAATGGCGGTGATCAAAACAACGACACTATACCCGAGCGCCCAACGTGCACCAAGGTTGGCATTGCTCTTATCGACGGACTCGGCGACAAAATTCAATCTAGCAGTTGGTTGCTCAAAAAACTTTAGACAGCTAAACCTTATCGAATACAATTAGCTTAAACACTCATATAAACTGAACCATGACGAAAAAAATCGGTATTACCTTTTCAACTTTCGATCTTTTGTACGCAGGGCATATAAAGATGTTGGAAGAAGTCAAAACCCAATGCGATTACCTGATTGTTGGCTTGCAATTGGACTCCACACTAGACCGTGCAGAAAAAAATCCACCTTCGCAGATTACCACAGAGCGTTATATTCAGTTAAAAGGTTGTAAATTTGTAGATGAAATTGTGCCTTATGTTTCTGAACAAGATTTAGAAGACATTCTGCGCGCTTTCAAATTGGATGTACGCATCATTGGTGATGAGTACAAAGACAAAGCATTTACAGTAAGAGACTATTGCGAGACCAAAGTTGTAGAATTGTATTTCAATACTAGAAACCACAGGTTTTCATCTTCTGGATTGAGGAAACAAATAAAAACAGCCTAAAATTAATTATGGACAAACAGTTTTTTAACGGTATTAGGGTGGAGTTGGAGTCTTTAGGCTTCAAAATCACCGCTGCAGATTTAGAGCGCCCATGGGGTGCCTTTTATTACATAGATGAAAGCCAAGCGCAAGCGTTTGCCGATCATTTTTTTAACGGCTTGGATGTGGAGGGGTTGCGTATTGAAGGCAAACTCAGTCCAAAAATTCTGATGGTAAAACCCAATGTAAAGCTGTCATGGCAATACCACAACCGCCGCGCCGAAATTTGGCAAGTATACAAAGGTACTGTGGGGGTTGTACAGAGTGAAACAGATGCAGAAAACGAGATGCAGACCTACAGCTCTGGTGCACAAATTAAACTCAATCAGGGGGTGCGCCACCGCTTGGTGGGCTTGGATGATTACGGGGTGGTGGCAGAGATTTGGCAACATACCGATGCTGTTCCTTCAGACGAGGAAGATATTATAAGATTGCAAGACGATTTTGGACGCTAATAAATATTAAAAGTATTACATTCAAATTATGAATATTAAATCCATATGCTGTATAGGCGCCGGTTACGTTGGAGGGCCGACCATGGCTGTAATATCGCAAAAGAATCCCGACATCAAAGTCACGGTAGTGGATCTTAACGCTCAGCGCATTACCGATTGGAATGCTGCAGATTTGAATAAGCTCCCCATATACGAACCTGGTTTGGATCAGGTGGTCGCCGAGGCTCGTGGACGCAACTTATTTTTCTCTACTGAAGTTGATAAGGCTATTGACGAGGCAGAAGTAATTTTTATATCGGTCAATACCCCCACCAAAACCTACGGGGCTGGTAAGGGCATGGCGGCAGATTTGAAGTATGTTGAACTCTGTGCACGTCAAATCGCAAAAGTCGCTACATCAGACAAAATTGTAGTCGAAAAATCGACTCTGCCCGTAAAAACCGCAGAGGCCATTCAAAATATTTTGGACCACACCGGCAATGGTGTGGATTTTCAGATTCTTTCTAATCCAGAGTTTTTAGCCGAGGGGACTGCCATGCGTGATTTGGCTGTTCCGGACCGCGTGCTTATTGGTGGTGATTCGTCTACGTTCAAGGGGCAACAGGCCATACAAGCCTTGGTAGATATATACAGCAGTTGGGTACCCAAAGAAAATATTCTAACCACCAATGTATGGTCTTCTGAGCTTTCCAAGCTCACCGCCAATGCTTTTTTGGCCCAACGTGTGTCTTCAATAAACGCGCTTTCGGAGCTGTGTGAAGCCACCGGAGCTAATGTTCAGGAAGTGGCTAAAGCTATTGGTATGGACAGCCGTATAGGTCCAAAATTCTTGCAAGCATCTGTTGGTTTTGGCGGGTCTTGTTTTCAAAAGGATATTTTGAATTTGGTGTACATCGCCAAGTCCTTAGGGTTGGATGAGGTAGCGGACTATTGGCATCAAGTGATTCTGATGAACAACCACCAACGCGACCGCTTTGCCAAAAATATCATCAAAACACTCTACAGCACGGTCAATGGTAAAACCATTGCCTTTTTGGGTTGGGCTTTTAAAAAAGACACCAACGACACTAGAGAATCTGCTGCCATTTATGTAGCGGATCTACTTATGGACGAACAGGCCACCATCAAGGTGTTTGACCCCAAGGTGACGGCCACTCAAATGCAGGCGGATTTAAATTATTTAAACACCCGTCCTGAAGAAGAAAATGCAACCTACCTAAAGACAGAAAGCGATCCTTATGCTGCCTTAGAGGGGGCGCATGCCGTAGCGGTACTCACCGAATGGGATGAGTTTAAAGCCTACGATTGGCAACGTATTTATAACAACATGCAAAAGCCAGCCTTTGTTTTTGATGGACGTAATGTCTTGGACCGCGCGGCTTTAGAAACTTTAGGGTTTGTATACAAAGGCATAGGGTCCTAATGAAGACAAAAAAAACCATACTCGTAACAGGTGCCGCAGGCTTTATAGGGTTTCACCTGGCTAAAGTACTGATCAAACAGGGCTATACTGTTGTTGGTTTGGATAATATCAATGCGTATTACGATGTGCATCTTAAATACGCGCGTTTGAATGAGTTGGGTATAGACCGCGCCGAGGCTGAGGTTTTTAATGCGCTTTGCAGCAGCAGATCCCACGGGCTTCAAATGCAGTTCATTCGTATGAATTTGGAAGACCGCACCGCCTTGCCAAAGTTGTTTAAAGAACTTAAGTTTGATATGGTTTGTAATTTAGCCGCACAGGCTGGTGTTCGTTATTCTTTAGAAAATCCAGAGGCCTATATCGATTCCAACATCAACGGGTTTTTAAATATTTTAGAGTGTTGTCGCCACCACAATGTGAATCGACTGGTGTATGCATCCAGCTCGAGTGTTTATGGAAACAGCGGTACGGTCCCATTTCAGGAATCTGCAAATGTAGACAAGCCCATAAGCTTGTATGCGGCCACTAAAAAATCGAATGAACTCATGGCTCATAGTTACGCGCATTTATATGGAATAGAAACCATAGGCTTACGCTTTTTTACAGTGTATGGCCCCTGGGGGAGACCCGATATGGCTATGTTTTTATTTACCGATGCCATCAACAACAACAGGCCACTAAAAGTTTTTAATAAGGGTAAACACTCAAGAGACTTTACCTATATCGACGATATAGTATCTGGGGTAGTCAACACCCTTTTAGCGGATGCTAAAGATTCAGCGCTCTACAAACTTTACAACATAGGCAACAGTGTGCCCGTAGAACTGATGGATTTTATCCAAGCCATTGAAAGCAAGCTGGGGGTAGAGGCCCAAAAACAAATGCTGCCGATGCAGCCCGGTGACGTTAATCAAATATGGGCCGATGTCCGTGCTTTACAAAAAGACTACAACTATAGACCCAATACTTCCGTCGAAGATGGTGTTGCTGCTTTTGTAGATTGGTACCAGTCCTATTACAAGACCAATGAAGGTGTACAAATCAATTAAGTAGAAAATGACAAAAACAAAGAACATATTAATTACAGGAGGAGCAGGCTTTATCGGCGCTCATGTGGTTCGTCGTTTTGTCTCTAACTATGCAGATTATCGTATTTACAACCTTGATGCTTTGACCTATGCAGGTAATCTCGTGAATCTCACAGATATTGAAGCTAAGGATAATTACAGCTTTTTACACGGAGATATCACTGACGAAATCTATATCAACACCATTTTTGAGCAATATAAATTTGATGCAGTGATTCACTTAGCAGCCGAGTCGCATGTGGACCGCTCCATTACCGACCCCATGGCTTTTGCCAAGACCAACATCTTGGGTACACTGGTACTTTTAAATGCCTTTAAAGAAATGCATAAAAACAATTGGGCAGGCAAACGTTTTTACCACATCAGTACGGATGAGGTGTATGGAAGCCTTGGAGAGACTGGACTTTTTAAAGAGACAACCCCATACGACCCCAACTCACCATATTCGGCATCAAAAGCCAGCTCCGATCACTTTGTAAGAGCTTATGGAGAGACTTACGGTATGCCTTATGTAATTTCCAACTGTTCTAATAACTATGGACAAAATCAATTTCCAGAAAAACTTATTCCCTTATTTATCAATAATATTTTGAATGACAAACCACTACCGGTTTACGGAGATGGAAATTATACACGAGATTGGTTGTATGTGGTTGATCATGCCATAGCCATAGATTTAGTATTTCATAAAGGCATAAATCATGAAACCTATTCTATTGGTGGTTTTAATGAGTGGAAAAATATTGATTTAGTAAAATTATTATGTCAGCAAATGGATGCTAAGTTGGGTAATGAAGCAGGAACAAGTGAACAACTAATTACCTTTGTAAAAGACCGCCCGGGACATGATTTGCGCTATGCCATTGACGCATCAAAAATCAATAATGATTTGGGTTGGAGCCCAACGGTTACCTTCGAGCAGGGGCTATCCAAAACTATTGATTGGTACTTATCTAATGAAGATTGGCTTAAAAATGTAACCTCAGGTAATTATCAGAATTATTATAAAAAACAAGACTCTAAGCTATGAAAGGAATAATATTAGCAGGTGGATCAGGCACTAGGCTTTACCCCATTACTTTGGGCACCTCAAAGCAGTTGCTGCCAGTTTATGATAAGCCGATGATCTATTATCCTTTGTCGGTACTTATGTTGGCGGGCATTAAAGAAATACTGATCATTTCATCTCCTGAAGATTTACCAAATTTTGAACGCATGCTGGGCAGTGGGGCACAGCTAGGTATTTCACTGAGCTATAAAGAGCAAGCCAGTCCTGATGGTATAGCACAAGCGTTTCTCATAGGCGAGGACTTTATTGGAAGCGATGATGTGTGTTTGGTGTTGGGAGATAATGTCTTCAATGGGCATGGGTTCTCCAAACTATTGGACAAAGCAGTTGCCAATGTAAGCAATGACAATATGGCTACAATCTTTGGCTATTATATGAGTGATGCTAAGCGTTATGGAGTGGTTGAGTTTGACAGCGAAGGTAAAGCTATTTCTATTGAAGAAAAACCTGAGCACCCCAAAGGTAATCATGCGGTTACAGGCTTGTATTTTTACCCAAATTCTGTAGTTGAAATTACCAAAAATATTAAGCCGAGTAAGAGAGGAGAGCTAGAGATTACTTCAGTAAATCAAGCGTATTTAAAACGTGGAGCACTAAAAGTAGAACTAATGGGCCGCGCTTTTGCTTGGCTAGACACCGGCACACACGACTCCTTAATTGAGGCCTCAAATTACATCAAAGCCATTGAGACAAGACAAGGACTTAAAGTTGCTTGTTTGGAAGTGATCGCATTTCAGATGGGCTACATCGATAAAGCTCAGCTTTTGAAGCTCGCTCAGCCGCTTAAAAAAAGTGGCTATGGCCAATACCTAATCCAACGGGCTCAAGAATTTTAATTTTTTTTACTGCAGAACAAATTTACAGCTAGAATGAAGAAAAAAATATTAGTTACAGGAGGAGCGGGCTACATAGGGTCTCATACGGTTGTTGAACTATTCAAATCTGGTTACTTGCCTGTAATTGTTGACAATATGTGCAACACCTCGGAGAGAAATCTTAGAGGCATAAATAAGATTTTAAATACTGAACTACCATTTCACAATGTGGATTGTACAGATTTAAAACAAATGGAGGATATTTTTACGCTTTATGAGGACATTCATGCCTGTATTCATTTTGCAGCATATAAATCCGTTGAGGACTCCGTTAAACATCCAGAAAAGTATTACAAAAACAATATTGGTTCGCTGGAAACACTCTTAAAGTGTTTTGAACAAACCAAGTTCAAAAATCTAATCTTTTCCTCTTCGTGTACGGTTTATGGCATGCCCGATAAGCTACCGGTAGATGAGCGTGCGCCGTTTAAAAAAGCAGAATCGCCATACGGAGAAACAAAGCAAAAATGTGAACTTTTAATCCAAAACAACAAATGCAACAGTGTTTCCTTGAGGTATTTTAACCCCATTGGTTCTCACGACTCTGGATTTATAGGGGATTGCTCAAGCGATAACGCCAGTAATTTAGTGCCCATAGTAGCTGAAGTAGCTGCTGGTTTGCGCGCTAAACTGACGGTCAATGGAAATGATTACGATACGCACGATGGCACCTGTGTAAGAGATTATATACACGTTCAGGACTTAGCTATTGCCCATGTAAAAGCTTTGGATTACCTGCTTAAGCACAGCGTTAAAGAGGTGTTTAATGTAGGTACTGGGCATGGGTTAAGCGTTTTGGATATAGTCACTGCTTTTGAGGCTTCAAACAATTTAAAACTCAATTATACGATAGGTGATCGAAGAGCAGGAGATGTTGAAAAAATATATTCTGACGGAGCTAAAATAAAAAAAGTTCTAGGTTGGATGGCAGGTAGAACCACAGAAGAGGCATTAATCTCTGCATGGAATTGGCAAAAATCAACTCATGATGCATAAACATAAAAATTATATTATAAACTTAACAACAATATACATATGTGTGGAATAGTAGGCTACATTGGATACCGCGCAGCGCAACCCATTATTTTAAAAGGACTTCAACGTTTGGAATACAGAGGCTATGACAGTGCTGGGATCGCCCTTTTTGACGGAGCGCGCATCAGGCTCAGCAAAACAAAAGGAAAGGTAAGCGAACTTCAAGAAAAAATAAATTCTGACCAGAATACCATTGGAAACATCGGTATCGGCCATACCCGCTGGGCTACCCATGGGGTCCCAAACGATATAAACGCACACCCCCATTATTCAAACTCCGGGGATTTGGTTATTATCCACAATGGAATCATTGAAAACTATGCATCCATAAAAAAAGAGCTCAGCAAAAGAGGATACACCTTCCAATCGGACACTGATACTGAGGTTTTGGTGAACCTTATCGAGGACGTGCAAAAAAATGGCGGCTATAAACTGGGCAAGGCCGTACAAATTGCACTAAACCAAGTTGTTGGCGCCTATGCTATTGCAGTTTTAGATATTAAAAAACCCAATGAAATTGTAGCGGCGCGCTTGGGCAGTCCGCTGGCCATTGGCGTTGGCAAAAACGAATATTTTGTTGCAAGTGATGCTTCACCATTTATCGAATACACAAATGATGCTATTTATTTGGAAGACGAAGAACTGGCAGTAATCCGCTTACATAAGGAGACAAAAATTCGAAAAATAAAAGACGATACGCTGGTGAGTCCATACATTCAACAGCTTAAATTAAATATTGATCAAATTGAAAAAGGCGGCTATGAGCACTTTATGCTTAAAGAAATTTTTGAGCAACCTCAGGCCATCAAAGACACCTACAGAGGGCGTTTGTTGGTAAACCAGGGGCTGATCAAAATGGCAGGGGTTGAAGATAATTTAGAAAAGTTTCTCAACGCCCAAAAAATTACTATTGTCGCCTGTGGTACCTCATGGCATGCAGGTTTAGTCGCTGAGTATATTTTTGAGGACCTTGCACGAATTCCCGTCGAGGTGGAATACGCCTCGGAGTTTCGCTACAGAAACCCGGTTATAAGCGCAAAAGATATAGTGGTGGCTATATCACAATCTGGGGAAACAGCGGATACACTGGCAGCCATCAAATTGGCCAAAGAAAACGGTGCATTTGTATTTGGCGTTTGCAATGTGGTGGGCTCGTCTATCTCTAGAGAAACAGATGCTGGAGCTTACACCCATGCAGGGCCAGAAATAGGAGTGGCCTCGACAAAAGCATTCACCACACAGATTACAGTTTTGACTATGATGGCTTTAAGGCTAGCAAAGGCCAAAGGCACGATTTCAAATTCAGACTACAAACGCCATTTGGTAGAACTGGAAACCACCCCAGCAAAAGTTGAACAGGCTTTAAAATCTGATGCATTGAGCAAGCAAATAGCAGCAGTTTACAAAGATGTTCCCAACGCGCTTTACCTAGGGCGGGGCTTTAATTTTCCTGTAGCCCTAGAAGGCGCACTAAAGCTGAAAGAAATCTCCTACATCCACGCCGAAGGTTACCCTGCTGCTGAAATGAAACACGGACCTATTGCGCTGATTGATGAGCATATGCCCGTTGTTGTGATTGCTACAAAGTACGGACATTACGAAAAGATTGTGAGCAATATCCAAGAAATTAAATCCCGTAAGGGCAAGATCATTGGAATTGTGACCAAAGGGGATACTGAGGTTAAAGCCTTGGCTGATCACGTTATAGAGGTGCCAGAGACCCTTGAGCTTTTATCTCCTTTGGTAACGACCATTCCCTTGCAGTTGCTCTCCTACTACATCGCAGTGCTGCTTGAAAAAAATGTCGATCAACCACGGAATTTAGCAAAATCCGTCACGGTGGAGTAACTAACTACTTGATTATAATGTATTTAAGTCGATTTCTGAACTCTTTATTTTTTAAATAAATTGTACATTAGAATTATAAAAAACACGAGAACACAGACGTAAGTTATTATATCCATTATCACGTGTTCAATCAAACCTTTAAGAAAGTAACCGTCTATAATTACGATAAACATACACAAGGATATGATCTTTCCAGTCCCTTTTGGTTCACTCCCATGTTTTGAACTTTTTATTGAAGGTGGATTGACACAAAGCAGGTACAAAGGCTACAACAGGGTAGACGGGGTTGTTGTACAAACTACACCAGACGGCAATGGGTTTGACGGCAGTGGTGAGGTCACCCTTTATCGCGGAGGTCTGATGCTTACTTATGCTCTAAAAAAATAACAGCGCCTTAAAAAAAGCGCTGATATTAGTTTTGTGATGTTTAGTGTTTATTCGTTTAAATCACGAGTCCACTGTTTTACATAGTCAATTTTTCCCTCAAGGTTAAAATAGAATTGCTCAACTAATTCTTTTTCCCACACAGTTCCGTCTTTAGCAACGCGTTTTTCTACTGAGGTTACTAGCACTCCCGATACTGGATCGGTATTTTCAATCTTGAGCGGTACAATCCCGTACGCTTTCCATTTAATGGATTCAAATCCTTCAAAATACCCTCCAAAAAATCCTTTTGTCATTTTAATACGCTTTCCGTCGTAGGTGTCAAATATAGCCTCATTGGCAAAGAGCTCTTCACATCCTTCAGCATCCAAATTATTGTAGCGCTCAATTAGCGTTTCTAGAGCTTCTACTTCGCCGCGGTTAGAAAAAACCAACTTTCTTCCCGTGTATTCATTGTCATTTTTTCCGTAGAATTTTCCACCAGCAGGTAGGCCAAATTCGTTTTTTGGATCGTATCTGCGCCATTGGTAGAACCCGTTGATCTTTTTGTCCTTGTCAAAAGAAAAAACTTCCATCAGATTCATTTTCTGTGTGCTGCCATTATTCCATTCTCTAGTTTCGTTAGACCACACCAGCATGTGCACATTGTCCGAATCTTTTATTTGTACCGGAATCATTGCCCATGGCTTATTGGTTACTTTTTTCATTTCGCCATGATAGTTGGTCATGTACTCTCTTGTATTATCTGCCATCTCTTTGGTGTAAAAAGAGAGTTCTTTTTCGACATCCCCGGCATTGTAAGCGGCAATCGATTGGTTGGTAAGCTCCATGTGCTCATCAGAAGCTAATGTGTAGGGGTTGCCTTTGAGTTCGTTTTCTCCAAGCCATTTTCCGGCTTCTGTGATTTGAGCTGAAGACGACAGCCCAACGGTAAGTGCAAGTGTAAAGATTAATGATTTCATTTTTAGTTATTTATGGTTAATAATTGATGTTTATTTGCAAGACGTACAACTGTTAAAACAAACAGCAGCAAGTTCGCTGTCTTCTGTGATAGTAGCAACTCTATTGGTATAGTCCCCAATGGTTTTGCAGCATTCAGCACCTGCCTCAAATTGTTCTTCCACCTTTTGCTTATCTAATGTAAATTTGTATTGTAGTTCTCCAACAGCAACATCAAAAGTCCCTGTGTAGATACCGTCATTGTCAAGATCAGTCAAATAGTCGCATGAAGCACACCAGTTGTTGAAACTGCCAAAAACACTGACACTGCTAAACACCTCGTCAGAATTGTTGAGGTCAACAGAAAATGTAACTTTTTTTGTTTGGCGGGTCTCTTTTTTGAAAGTGAAAATTTTCATGTAGCGCACCTTGCCTTCTACAATATATACATTAGCTTCAGAATCATCGATAGTCAACCCATCATTGGTTTTGTAATTAACAACATAGTCGTTAACAATCCAATCTCCTGGATTTACAGATCCATCATCGTTAACAAAGCGAAGGGGTACAGCCCATCGGTGCTCGACAGTGAGGTCGCCATTGGTAAAAGTGGTGGACATCCATTCTTTCAATTCAGCTTTACCGTTCAAAGTAGCCTCTGGGGCTTCAATAACGATATCATCGTGTGCTAAGGTAAGAATTCCTTCTGTGTCTTCCTTGACGTGTAGTTCCATCCATTTGAACCACAAATCAATACTCTCTTGTCCTCCGGTTTTGAAGACTTCATAGCGCCCTCCGCCGTAGCCCACTAAATCTTTTTTTTGGGCTTCCTGACCCATAACTTCGATGAACGATAGTGCAGCTGCAACGAAGACTAATAAACGTTTTTTCATTTTGTATCAATTGGTTAATAAAGGCTCTAATATAAAAAATTAAATTGCTTTTTACAATCAATATAAAAATAAGAACTAATTTGATTAGATGGAGGTGACTTCAGAGCAATCCAAGACCCATTTTTTAGCTTCAGAAGACGTGAAAAATAAAAAGCGTTCTCCGCCGTCTGAAAGTTTAAAAATCGTTTTTAAGTGTTCTGTTTTTTCGGGAAAGTTCCTGGTTTTTACATTAGCTTTTTGGCCATTGAGTCGGGCTTGTAGCTTTTTTTTGTTGTAGGGGTGTATATAATTTATACGGTAGGTCTTGCCTGGAAAGTTATTAATTGCTAGTTCTGAGGTGTACAGATGGGTGTGTTGCGCTAATTTTTTTATATTAAATCGATTTGAAACTAGCTTAAAGGCACCTGATTTGAGAACTGCAGCATTAGGTTCGTATAAGAATAGAGCAGGGGGTGCAAAATCCGATGAACTCTGTAATTCATCAGAAGTTTTAAATTCAAAAACTTCTTGCTTGCTGTCTAAGTTTATGGCCTTGATTAAGTGAGCTCCATGGTATTCATTTTTTAAGATAAACAAGAGTTCCTTAACTTCATTTTTGACTGCCACGATATGTATTTCTTTCGTTTGTGGCAGTACTTCAAGCGCTGCATGAATATCCAGCATTGGGGATAATTTCACTAAAACCTGCGGACTGTGTTTAAAGAACAGGTCTAGGTGTTTCGTTACATTAGGAGTGCAATCTTCAATAAAAAACCGTTTATTTTTTTGAACATCTCTTCGCGAAGGGTCGATGTAAATCCAATCTAGCGCTTCAGTGTTGTTTTTTAAATACTCCAATCCGTCGGTGGCAATAGTTTTTATATTGTTAGTTTTCAGTATTCGAAAATTATGAGCTGCGATTTCTGACAATTCCGTTTCAATTTCACAATGCACTACTGTTTTAATTTTTTTAGAAAAATAAAAGCTATCTACACCAAATCCACCGCTAAGATCTATAAGTAGCCCCCCTTCAACCATTGCGCTTTTATATAAAGCAGTTTTCTCTGAGGATGTTTGTTCAATATTGAGTTTAGCAGGATAATAAATACCTAAACTATTAAACCAAGTTGGTAGTTTTTTTTTGCATTTGTTCTTAGACTGAATTTGCTGCATGAGTTCTGCTGTCTCCACTTCTGAGAAAGGACTTCCTTTGAGCGCTAAATCATGAACATTTGCATTCAAATGTCTGTTGATGAATGTTTGCACTTTTAGCGCTAGAAGTTTAGAGTTCAACATTCTGTAATTTATTGGTGAGGGTATACAAAGCGATTGAGGTGGCTTGAACCACATTCATACTGCTGTTTTGGCCGTACATTTCCACATGGCAGCAAAAATCCAATACCTTCAGCACAGCTTCATTTATTCCATGCCGCTCAGCACCGATCACTAGGGCAATCTTTTGTTCTTTCTTGAGTGCAATAGAGGCTATAGCAGTACTTGAATCTGTAATTTCTAGACCCACTAGTACATACCCCTCTTTACGTAACTGCTCTAATGCAGGGCCAAGGTCCTCCTTTTGTTCGTAATCTACTACTTTTTCAGTGGCTCTAGAGGAATTCCATACTTTCCTGTTGAGCTCCAAAGTTCCGCCTAAAATTAGTTTTTGAACTCCAAATGCGTCTGCAATACGAAACAATCCGCCCACATTTGCTGGACGGACAACATGATCTGTTAGCAAGATAATAGGGAATTTTTTGGCTTTAAATTTTGAATTGTAGTGGTTAAGCTGCATCTGATTAATGATTAAAATTCGAAAGCATACTTAATGATATTAGCCCCCATTTGTAGTGCTTTTAGCCGAATATCTTCGGGGTCTTTATGCACCGACTGATCCTCCCAACCATCGCTAAGGTCACTTTCAAACGTACACAAAAGGATGAGTCTATTCTCGTGAAAAATACCCAATGCCTGTGGCGCTAAGCCATCGTGTTCGTGGATTTTTGGAAGGCCGTCAGGGAATTCAAAAATAAGATTGAAAATAGGATGATCGCTCGGAACTTCTTTTAAAACTTTAGAGGGGAATAGCTTTTTTAGTTGGGGCAAAATATAGGGCTTCATGCCATAATTATCATCGATATGCAAGAACCCGCCACCAATGAGGTAGGTGTTTAGGTTTTTTAGTGCTTCATCTGAAAAAACGACGTTTCCATGGCCGGTCATGTGAATAAATGGATAGCTGAACAAAGCGGGGTCTTCAGGATGAACGACTTCTGGTTTTAACTTTAGTTTGGTGGCGCCATGGGTGTTGCTAAATTGAATCAAATTTTTTAGTGCCGTAGGGTTGCTGTACCAATCGCCGCCGCCGTCATACTTTAAGACAGCAAGGGTTTGCCCTTGACTACTTGTCATTGGAACGATAACAAAAAGAACAATTAGAATTAGATTACGCATTGTGGAGTTCTATGATGTGGCATGCTGCAATGGCAGCTGTTTCTGTTCGCAAGCGTGCTCGGCCCAAGCTAACAGCTTGAAAACCTGAATCTAATGCCATTTTAATCTCAGTAGCTGTGAAATCACCTTCAGGGCCAATTAATATCAATATATTTTTTTTAGACCTTATTTTATTTTTCAAATGAGGCTGCTCCTCATCCAAGCAATGTGCGATGTATCGATCTTCTTCAGTTTTTGTTTTTAGGAATTCTTCAAAACGAACAGCGGGATTGAGGATAGGGAAATGGGTGTGAAGCGACTGCTTTGATGCGGCTTCTATAATTTTTTTATAGCGTTCTAGCTTGATAGTTTTACGTTCACTGCGCTTGCAAATAATTGGTGTGATAAAGTCTACTCCAATTTCCGTGGCTTTTTCAAGAAACCATTCATAACGGTTATTGGTTTTGGTGGGTGCAACCGCCAAATGAACGCTGTATCCCTTGGATGCAATTGAATTACTAGTGGTGATGGATACGGTGCATTTGTTTGGATTATCGGTTAGAATTATAGCCTCAAATAAATATCCTAAACCATTAGTAATGTGTAATTTATCCCCAACCTTCTTACGCAAAACTTTAATTATATGTCGACTTTCGTTTTTGTCAAAATAAAATTCTTTATCTTCTGCTCTTAAGTCTGAATTATAAAATAATTGCATTTTTTATTTTTATAGTTTTAGTCGTGCTGTAGCCATTGTATTTTGCGATGCGAAGTCATTTTTCAAGTACTTTAAATACCCCACAATACCGATCATAGCAGCATTGTCTGTTGTGAACTCAAAAGCCGGAATGTACGTTTTCCATCCGTATTTTTGTTCCGTATTTTTTAGTGCAGTGCGAATGCCAGAATTGGCTGATACTCCTCCGCCAATTGCAATGCTTTTTATACCTGTTTCTTGAACAGCAAGCTTCAGCTTATCCATAAGTATACCCACTATTGTATATTGTATGGAGGCACAAATAGCGTTCAAGTTTTGAGCTATAAATTCAGGGTTATTTTTAGATTGGTCCCTAATAAAATATAAAATTGCTGTTTTGAGCCCCGAGAAACTAAAATTCAGTCCATTGACTTTTGGTTTAGTAAATTTGTAGGCTTTAGGGTCACCTAATTTTGCACGTTTGTCAATTTCAGGTCCAGCAGGATATCCAAGTCCTAATAATTTCCCGCTTTTATCGAAAGCTTCCCCTACAGCATCATCTATGGTTTCGCCTATAACCGTCATATCAAAAACATCATCTACACGTACTATTTGGGTGTGCCCCCCAGAAATGGTCATGGCCAAAAAAGGAAATTCTGGTTTTTCATACCCTTCTTTGTCTATAAAATGCGCCAATATATGGGCTTGCATATGATTAACTTCAATCAAAGGGATGTCTAATCCAAAGGCCAAAGATTTAGCAAAGGAGCTCCCCACTAGAAGTGAGCCCATCAGACCTGGTCCTTTTGTAAATGCAACTGCTGAAAGCTCATTCTTTGAAATCCCTGCTGTTTTCAGTGCTTGATCGACAACCGGAACAATATTTTGTTGATGTGCTCTAGATGCCAGTTCAGGTACAACCCCGCCGTAAGCCTCATGAATAGACTGATTTGCAATAATATTGCTTAAGACCTTGCCATTGTGCAAAACTGCCGCTGCAGTATCGTCACAAGAAGATTCAATAGCTAATATGTATACATTTTCTTTGTGCATTGAAGGATATCCTCAATTTATTCGTTTTCTTTGTATAAGTTTGGCAAAGCTTTTGCAGTGTCAACTAATTGTTTTACAAAGAAATAAAAAAAAGGCAGATGCATTGTGTAAAACTGCCGCTAAATTTTTTGTTTGTTTTTTTGATTTTATAATTTTACCATAACTTTTAGGTGATAAGAACACGGCGCAACATATTTTTAAGGATTATATCAGCAATTGTGCTGTTTTTTCTCATCTTGATGTTGCTGCTCAGTATTCCTAGCGTTCAAACCTTTTTGGGGCGTTATGCTACGAACCAAATAAATGCCACTTACGGTACTGCCATTAATGTAGAAAAGGTTGGAATTCAATTTAATGGAGACATAGAGTTCAAAAATATTTTAATTAAGGACCACCACAACGATACATTGATTACGGCTGCTGAACTCAATAGTTCAATTTTAGATTTTGCAAAAATTAAAACCAATGCACTCGTTTTTGGCGACATTGATTTGTACAATTTGCGCTTCAACATCAAAACCTATAAAGGCGAAGAAGGGTCCAATTTAGATATTTTTGCAGATAGTTTTAAAGTTGATAAAAAGAAATCGGATTCTCCATTTGTGCTCTCCTCAAAGGATGTTACAATTTACGATAGCCATTTTACCCTCTCTAACGAAAATAAAAACGAAAACACACGGCTTTTAGATTTTAATCAATTAAACATCAATGCTACTGACTTTCTCATTAGAGGTCCAGAAGTTTCCTTGGATGTTAACACCTTAAGTTTTTCGGACCCTAGAGGAGTGGAAATGCATAACTTGCAAACAGATTTCAATTATACGCTGACTTCAATGATGTTTGATAATTTGCGTATTCAAACGCTCAATTCTAAGTTAATTGGAGCATTGGAATTCAATTACAATAGAGAAGATTTAAAGCAATTTTACGACAAGGTATTTCTTTCGGGTGATTTTAAAAACAGTACCGTTAATTTAGGTGAGCTTAATGTATTTTTCCCAGAATTTGGTGCTACCGAGAATATCACGTTTGACACTCAGATTTCAGGAACACTTAACGAACTGGTTTTACAAGATTTTCATTTAGAATCCAGCAAAAGTACTTTTATTGATGGTGATTTTGAATTTAAAAATTTAATAGATGCTGAAACTAAACCTTTTCAAATGCGGGGTGATATTGCACGTTTAGCTTCCAAGTACACGGACTTAAAAGGGATTCTCCCTCAAATAATAGGACAAAATATTCCGTCGAATTTGTCAGCCTTAGGATTGTTTACAATTCGCGGGACCACGCTTATTTCAGGCCCTACAATAGATGCCGACTTTGAGGCTAACACGGCCTTGGGGACTGTGGTTGCAGATCTTGAACTTTCAAAAGTTAAATTCATAGATGATGCTGAATATGAAGGGGTAATTGAATTTAAAGATTTTGATTTAGGACAGCTTATTGGGCAACCAAATTTTGGGCTTATGTCTTCACAATTCAAATTAAAAGGTAGAGGCTTTACATTAGAAAAATTAAAATCGAACATCGAAGGAAGCTGTTCTACTTTTGAGTTTAACAATTACCTGTATTCTAATCTAGATGTTCAAGGTCTTGTTCAAGACAAGGTATTCAATGGCGCTCTAAGTGTGGTTGATCCCAGCCTTACGATGGATTTTGAGGGTCTTGTTGATTTTTCTGATGAACAAAATATTTACGACTTTTCGGCAAGTATTGCCAATGCAGATTTGAATGCTTTGCATTTTGTTGAGCGCGATTCGATCGCTGTTTTCAATGGTGCAGTCGCTATGGACATGAGAGGGACAAATTTAGATGATGTCCGCGGCTTTCTTCAATTTAAAAACACCTCATACTCAAACCAAAATGATGATTATTATTTTGAAGACTTTCAGGTTTCATCAGATTTTAACCTTAACAATATCCGCACAATTTCAGTGAACTCCCCGGAGATTATTAGAGGAACATTCAAAGGAAATTTCATTGTTAAAGAACTTCCAAAATTGGTGAATAATGCACTTAGTGAAATTTATTCACGAAAAGACATTAACGATATCACACCAAACCAGTCGCTTGATTTTAACTTTAAAATTTACAATAAAATTATAGAGGTTTTTTATCCCAATCTGCGTTTAGGTTCAAATACTTTTGTTCGTGGAACTCTGCACAGTGATCCTGAAAAATTTTCGCTAAAATTTAAGTCGCCTAATATTAATTTTGAAAACTATTTTGCCGAACAGATTGAGGTTCAACTCATAAATGACAATCCAATTTTCAATACCTACGTCGAATTGGATAGCTTAAGCACTCCTTTTTACGCTGCAAAAGATTTTAGCTTAATTAATGTTACGCTTAACGATACGCTTTATATAAAATCGCAATTCAAGGGCGGACGACAATCCTCTGATAATTTTGATTTCAATTTATTTTACACCACTGATGATGAAAAGTCTATTTTAGGCTTAAAGCCATCTTTTGTGAATTTTAAAAATACCCCATGGCGGTTGAATGCAAACAACAATTCAAAAAATAAGCTTGTTTTTGATTTAGGCTTTAATGAAGTTATCCTCCAGGACGTCGATATGTCTTTTGAGGATGAACAATTAGTCATGAGCGGTCAGTCAAAAGACTCTCTTTCAGCTGATTTTACGCTTGATTTTAACAATGTAGACTTGGCTAAAGTCACTCCTGAAATCGATAGCTTACAGTTGGGCGGTGTTGTAAATGGTAATTTAAATATTCTAAAACAAAACGAAATTTACATTCCAAAATCTTTACTTACAATTGATGATTTTGAAGTTAACCGCTTTAATTTAGGTGCTTTTAATGCCGCTATTGCAGGTAATTCGTCTCTTACTAATTACGATGTGGATGTTCTTGTAAAAGACGATAAAAATGAATCGTTCTCTGCTAAGGGAAGTTTAGATGTATCTGGCGATAATTCAAATTTAGATTTACAATTGAAATTCAAAGATTTTCTGCTCGACCCCCTAGACCCGTTTGGAGGAGGTGTTATTAAAAATATTAGAGGTAAAGTAAGTGGAAATTCAACAATTACAGGACGCATACAACGTCCACAAATCAATGGTTCTTTGACTTTAAATGAAGGCGGTATTGCGGTTCCCTATCTCAACATCGATTATGCTTTTTCTCCACAGACAAAAATAGATTTAATTGGGCAGCGTTTTGTGTTCAAATCGGCTGCATTTACAGATACAAAATATAAGTCTGAAGGTGTTTTAAGTGGCGCACTCAGTCATGTAAATTTTAAAGATTGGGCTATAGATTTAGCAATCACCTCGGATCGGCTTTTGGTATTGAATACAAAAGAATCTGATGATGCGCTCTATTACGGAACTGGATTTGTGTCGGGTCAAATTGACATCACTGGCCCAATGAAGCAGTTGTTTATCGAGGCAAACGTATCTACATCCTCAGGGACTGTATTCAAGATTCCTCTTAGCGATAGCGAAATGATTAGTGAAAATTCATACATCAAATTTATTAGCCCCGAAGAAAAAAACATCAAGGATAAAGGACGAGACATCAAGTTAGATGAAATAAAGGGTGTGGAGATGGAGTTTAACATGGATGTTACCGACGATTCTGAAATAGAAATTGTTTTTGACAAAGAAACCGGAAGCTCAGTCGTTGGGCGTGGAAATGGGAGTATGTTGGCGCAAATCAACACAAATGATAAGTTTTTGATGTTTGGAGATTTCCTGGTACTTTCAGGGTATTACAACTACAGTATAGGAAGAGTAATTCAGAAAAAGTTCAAACTGGTCAAGGATGGTTCATTAGTTTGGGATGGCGATCCGCTTCAGGCCGAAATTAATCTCGAGGCTGTCTATGATGATATTTCTGTGAACCCATCCACTCTTTTAGACAACCCAATCAACCAAACCATTCCCGCAGAAGTTCTCATCAATTTGACCGGAGCGCTCGAAAAGCCAGACTTGGCATTTGACATCCGTTTTCCAAATATAAACTCGGCACTAAACAGTGAGCTAAAGGACCGCCTTCGCGATAAGGACAAAAGAGACTTTCAGGCACTTTCTTTACTCACTACAGGTTCATTTAGAAGCAAATTAGCTCTAGATTCTCAAGATGCATTTGAATTAGTTTCTGATGGTGTAACAAACGTTTTAAATGATATTTTTTCTGATGCTGATAATAAAGTCAAACTCGGCCTTAATTTAGATATTGGAAAGAATACTCCAGAATTTGAGACTGATAGTCGCGTTGGAGTCACCTTGTCTACAAAAATCAGTGAAAATGTATTGATCAACGGAAAGTTAGGGGTGCCTGTAGGTGGATTAAGTGAGACTACGGTAGCTGGTGATTTCGAGGTTCAAGTACTTTTAAATGAAGACAGAACATTGTCGTTGAAGTTTTTCAACCGTGAAAACAGCATTCAAAATTTTGGTGAGCAAATTGGCTACACCCAAGGGCTAGGTTTGTCGTATAATATAGAATTTGATAATCTTAGAGAGTTGTTCAAAGAACTGTTTGTAAATAAGAACAAAATTAATTCGACTAAACAAGAAAATAAAGAGAATTCTTCCCTTCCATATTATATGGAATTCAAACAATAAGCATTGAAAGGCTGTTAAATACGTAAGTTTTCTACTTAAAAATAGAATAGTTATTAACGAAAACGTTTGAATTTTGTGTAGTATTAAAATTAAGTCCAGATGGCTGTACTTATCAAGCATAAGTTTATTAATTTAGCCAACTTAAAGCTATAACCATATGGCCAATTCAATAAAAAAAATAGGAGTTTTAACTTCCGGTGGTGATGCCCCCGGGATGAATGCAGCTATCCGATCTGTAGTTCGTACTTGCGCGTTTCACCAAATAGAATGCGTTGGTATTTACAGAGGATACGAAGGGATGATCGACGGCGATTTTAAAGCTTTAGATGCCCGAAGTGTAAATCATATCATTAACAAAGGCGGGACTTTTTTAAAATCTGCTCGTTCAGACCGTTTCAGGACAAAAGAAGGGCGAAAAGAAGCTTACGACCAACTCTTAAAGCACGCGGTTGATGCGTTAGTGCTCATTGGTGGGGACGGGACCTTTACTGGTGGGATGATTTTCAATGAAGAATACAACTTTCCGGTTGTTGGTATTCCCGGTACCATAGACAATGATATTGTTGGAACAAACTTCACTCTTGGATACGATACCGCACTCAACACGGTTGTTGAGGCAATTGATAAAATTCGCGATACAGCAAGTTCACACAAGCGCCTATTCTTTGTTGAGGTAATGGGGAGAGACGTTGGACATATAGCGCTCAATGCTGGCGTGGGTTCTGGTGCAGAAGAAATTTTAGTTCCCGAAGAGGATTTAGGCTTAGATCGTTTATTGGAGTCTTTGGAAAAAAGCAAGCATACTGGTAAATCGTCCAGTATAGTTGTAGTCGCAGAAGGCGATAAAACTGGAAAAAATGTTTTTGAACTTCGTGATTATGTTGAAGAAAATCTTGAGGGCTATGACGTAAGAGTATCCGTTTTAGGACACATGCAACGCGGTGGATCTCCATCTTGTTTCGATCGCGTTTTAGCATCCAGAATGGGGGTTAAAGCTGTTGAAACATTAATCGAGGGTAAAAATAATGTTATGGTAGGTACCATCAATAACAAGCTCGAATTATACCCTATAGATAAAGCCGTAAAAGGCCACTCTAAAATAGATGAGGAGCTCCTTAGAGTTTCTGACATCATGAGTACATAAATTAACTAATCTAAACATAAAACATAAAATGACAAAAGTGAAAATTGGAATCAACGGATTTGGTAGAATAGGAAGGATAGCTTTTAGAATAGCTTCTGAACGATCAAACGTTGAAGTTGTAGGAATCAATGATTTATTGGATGTTGAACACCTTGCATACCTTCTAAAGTACGATTCAGTACATGGGCAATTTAAGGGCAGTATTGACGTTAAAAACGGCAATTTAGTTGTCAACGGAAAAGAAATTCGCATTAGCTCTGAACGCAACCCAGAAGACCTCAAATGGGATGCTGTAGGGGCAGATGTTGTTATGGACTGTACTGGAATTTTCACAACGCTCGAGGGTGCACAAAAACACATTACAGCTGGTGCTAAAAAAGTAGCAATTTCTGCTCCCTCAGCAGATGCTCCTATGTTTGTTATGGGGGTAAACCACCACGAAATTACTGCAGAGCACACAATTGTTTCTAATGCTTCTTGTACAACCAACTGCTTGGCACCTCTGGCTAAAGTCATTAATGACAATTTCGGAATTGTAGAAGGGCTAATGACTACTGTACACGCGGCTACTGCAACTCAATTTACTGTTGATGGGCCATCGCGCAAGAACTATAGATTAGGTCGTGCGTCATTGAATAACATTGTACCAGCGTCTACAGGTGCTGCAAAAGCTGTAGGTAAAGTTATCCCAGAGCTAAATGGGAAATTAACAGGTATGGCTTTTAGAGTTCCAACGGTTGATGTTTCTGTTGTTGATTTAACTTGCCGTCTGGAGAAAAGCGCTTCTTTCGAGGAAGTAAAAGCTGCACTCAAAAAAGCTTCTGAGAACGAGCTCAATGGTGTATTGGGATACACTGAGGAAGGAGTGGTATCACAAGATTTTGTCTCGGAACCTAAAACAAGTACTTTCGACGCGAATGCAAGTATTGGTCTTAACGATAATTTTGTAAAGTTAATCTCTTGGTACGACAATGAATACGGATACTCTTCTAAGCTAGTAGATTTAGCTCAACATATCAATTCATTATAAATCTTATTAAAAAAACACTGTTCGAATGAACAGTGTTTTTTTTAAATTATATAGCATCATGATTTTTATAATAGACAGTGGCTCTACTAAGTGTGATTGGATTGCAATTGATCCCAAAACAGGTGAGCAGGTTTTTGAAAAGCAAAGAACAAAAGGATTAAATCCTGCTATAATTTCAGAGGGGGAAGCTCGTGAAGTCATAAACGCAAATAAAATACTTATTAATAATAAGTCTAAAGTTGATCATGTGTTTTTCTATGGTGCTGGTTGTGGTACTGTAGAGGCTCCAAAAATGTTAAAAAGAGTATTGGAGTCTATATTTACTAATGCTGCTGTAGAAGTGAAAGAGGATACTTATGCTGCTATATATTCAACTGTTGGCTTGGCGCATAGTCCTGCCGTAGTTTGTATTTTGGGTACAGGCTCAAATTGCACTTATTTTGATGGTTCGGCTATTCACCAACGTGTAATTTCTTTGGGGTATTCAATAATGGATGATGCTTCTGGTAATTACTTTGGGCGCCAATTGCTGCGTGATTATTACTTTAATTTTATGCCGCATGATTTGAAATTAATTTTCAAAACACGGTACAATATGAACGACGATTTTATAAAGGTTAACCTATACAAACAACCTAATCCAAATGCTTATTTAGCGACTTTTGCCGAGTTTTTAATTTTGAATAAAGAATCAACTTATGTACAAGCTGTCATTAAAAAAGGCTTGAAGTCTTTTGTGGAAACCATGATCATGCAGTTCAAAGACGAAATCAAAACTGTGCCAGTTCATTTTGCAGGTTCAATCTCTTTTTTCCTTCAGCGCGAGATTAAAGAAGTCGCTCAAGAATATGGTTTTACCGTCGGTAATTTTCAAAGACGTCCCATTGAAGGTTTAGCAGACTACCACACAAGAAAATTACAGGGTTAGTTGTTTAGCTTGAGGCGATTACGCTGATTTCCACATTTACAAATTTTGGCAAATTTGCGACTTCAACCGTTTCTCTTGCCGGGGCCGTCTCAGCATTAAAATATTGTCCATAAACCTTATTAATCTTCGAGAAGTTGTGCATATCAGAAACAAAAATAGAGGACTTGATAACATTCTCAAATGTCATCCCCGCTTCTTCTAGTATGGCTTTTAAGTTTTCCATTACCAATTTCGTTTCTTTTTCAATATCATCTATTTCTAGAGCTCCAGTTTTCGGATTTATAGCAATCTGCCCGGAAGTATAAAGTAAATTTCCTAAAAGCACCGCCTGATTGTAGGGCCCTATTGGTGCCGGTGCTTTATCTGTTGTTATGATTTTTTTCATTGTCTTAAAAATTTATAGTGTTTTGTCGCGCTGTCGCTGTTTATCGTATTTAAGGTCACTTAGGATACTAGACCGAATGCCAATAAAAAAGTTCCATGAACTTCTGCTGCTGAATGGGATCCACGAAAAGTTCATTCGCCAACTCTCTAAGTCCCGTTCAAAGCGCAATTGGGTGTAGGTAAAACCATTATTTTTAAAATCGTACCCTGAAGATGCGCCTACGCTCCAACGCGGTGATAACTCGATATCTCCTGAAAACATAAGCGAGTGTGAGGAAATTTCATTTTGTCGTCTGGAATTGTTGTAATTTAATGCATAAGCCAGGCGTAAACTCCACGGAATCTTATATTTGTACAAATCAGTTGGTTTAGCCTCTTCATCGTTTTTGTTGCTGTTGTTAAGTCTCCTGTCGGCAAAATCTTGAGGTTTCCCAAATAAATCGTCTGCACGGCCACCACTTCTTAAAGATTCATTTTTTGCAGCATCATTTTCATCAGAATCTCCACCAAAGGAGTCGTTGGAGAGATTGTAGCTCATGGTAAAATTGGCACTTGAAATCCTAAATAAACTTCCTCCATTATTTATATTAAACTCGTTGATTTTTCTGTTTGTATTATCTAATGCATAGGGGTCAAGAGTAGCCCCAAAGTTGACACTCATTTTGTTGTCAAACAATTGAGTTCCCCCAGACATACGTACCGGACTAAAATTTAAGGAGTCTGCAGCAATATTGTAATTTGTTGAAAAGTTTAATGAATTCAAAAGAAATATCTTTTTAGGCTCAGTCGCGGTACTGTCTTTGGCACGTACCTTAGCTTCGACATTGTTACTCAGCGATAACCCAATACTGCTAGAGAATCGATTGCCAGGTGCTCCAAAAAGCGATTGCTCAAAGCGACTGTACTCCACTTGATCAGTGGTAAGGCCATCGGCACTGACTACTTCATAGGTGTCGTAATATTGATTAAATGCAGGGGAAATATTATAACTTATTGAGGGCCGTACGACATGTCGAATCGCTTGTATTTTTTTGTCTTCTCCAAAGTCAAAAAGGCCATAAATTGTGGTTCCTAAGCTAGTGCTAAAATTATAAGTTGTATAGGAATCGAATCCTTTAACCGGTGTTACCACAACCTCTTCAGTGTCTGTATCATACTCTTTTTCTATGGTTTTAAACGTCCAATTGTGATCGAAATTAGCGCTTGTACTCATGCTGAAGTATTTAAATAACTTAAAGTTGGTACTTACAGGAATGCTGTGTTTTACCCCGGCTTTTGCATCTTCAAACATTTCTTTTTTGAAAAACAGGGAGTCTGTTGTTTGAATACGGTTTTCGCCGCGAACATTATATTGGAAATTAATGTTCTGAAACACTCCCTTTTTACTTCCGGTTTTGGGTGCAAATGGGAATACCCGGTCTACACTCCCTTGGAATGTTGGCAGGGTCATATTTATGGTTTCTGTATTTGTGTTTTGTGAATGAGTTGCGGTTACACTCAAATTCACCTGTGGTTCACCCTGAAAAGTTTTTGAATAAGAAACAGAGGATGCTAGGGTGTTGTTTAGGAAGTTAGAGCTGTTTAGCTGATTTATAGATTCCTGGTAATAAGTACTGCTCCCTAAATTTACAGAAGCCGAAAACCGCGAACTTGGGTTCGACTTGCTGTCTTGATTTTGGTTCCAACGAAGGTTGTAGATAACGCTTTTTGAATAATCGGGAAAACCTCTTTCGCTGTTAATGAGGTTTTCATACCTGAAACTAAGTGTTCCTCTAAATTTATAGCGCAGTGCGTAATTACTTTCCAAGCGTAAACCATAGCTTCCGTTGGTGTAGTAGTCCCCCAGAGTGGCTAAGTCGATATAATCGCTTAACGCAAAGTAGTATCCTCCATTTTGTAGAAAATAACCACGGTTATTTTGCTCTCCAAATGAAGGGAAAATTACTCCAGAAGTCCTTTTTTTACTCAACGGAAAAAATGCAAAAGGCAAACCAATAGGAGTAGGAACATCAGCAATAAACATATTGGTGAGTCCAGTAACTATTTTTTTACCTGGTACAACTTTGGCTTTGCGTAAAAGAAAATAATACTCCGGATTCTCTTCATTTTCGGAGGTCGTAAATTTGGCCCGCTTGACAAAATAAACTGAATCATTTTCTTTCTTGGTGAGCTTCGATATGATTCTGCCCCCCTGTTGTTCTGTTTTTGAATTCCAGATTAGAGCTTTTTTTGTTTTCATGTTAAAAACTATAGAGTCCGGCTCTACGATATCACTTCCTTGCTTAAAAACAGGAGGCTGAGAGTAATTTCCAAGAGAGTCTTTAATGCGGCCAGCATAAACTAAATCATTGGCATAGTCTATAGTGATGACGCCAGATTGAATATCCATGTCTTGGTATTGGACTTGTGCCTCGTTGTACAAATAAATTTGTTTCTTTTTCTGATTGACAGATGTGATATCTTTTGCTTTGTAGTTTATAATACCATCTAAAAGACCTTTAGGTTTTGTTATGCTGTCATTGTTTACAGAATCTTTTACGGCTATAACAGGCTTTTTGTTTGGGATAGAATCTAAACCTTTAATTTTAGAAACCGAAACTGAATCTGGTGTTTGTATTGCAGATTTAGGAACTCCCTGAGCTGCAACCAAACTGTTAGTAAGCATTGTAAAACTTAGAATAAAAAGTAGTTGAAAGTATATTGTTTTCAATGCTTTTAAGTGTATTTTTGTAATGAATGGTCTGGTTTTTGAAATACCAAAGTTAAGGATATTTTTAGCGTTTTTAATATTTGAATACGTCAACAACAAGCCAAGCAAAATTTAGTATGCAAATTAAACCATTTTTAACAATACTGTTGTGTTTTTTTGGATTGATTTCTCTAGCTCAGACCAAAAACAATACCAAACCTTTTGTTGTCGTATTAGATGCCGGTCATGGCGGCAAGGACCCAGGTCGTCCTACTGCTTATGGCTATAAAGAAAAAGATATTGTTCTTGATGTTGTTTTACGCGTTGGTAAGCTTTTGGAAAACGTGGGTGATGTACAGGTTATTTACACTCGCAAAAAAGACGTTTTTCTGGAACTGCGTCAGCGCGCATCCATAGCAAATAAAGCCGATGCCGACCTTTTTGTTTCCATTCATTGTAATGCTCACAATTCCGATGCTCATGGAACTGAAACATTTGTTTTAGGTCTTCATCGAAATGCTTCCAATTTCCGTATCGCGCAACAAGAAAATGAGGTTATTTTTATGGAAGACGACTACGAACAAAATTATGAAGGTTTTGACCCTAGCTCACCAGAGTCGTTTATTGGTTTAACGCTTTTACAAGAAGATTATCTTGATCAAAGTATTTTACTAGCGCGCACAATTCAGAATAATTTTATGCAAAAGCTCAAACGCCGCGACCGCGGAGTAAAACAGGCTGGTTTTTGGGTCCTACACAATACCTACATGCCAAGTGTTTTGGTGGAGACTGGTTTTATAACCAACAAAAAAGAAGGAGATTATTTGAATTCAAATCGTGGTAAAGAAGAAATTTCCAAAAGTATTTTTGATGCCATCATAGATTATAAATCTAGTTTGAATTCTGATGTAACATTCGAAAACCCAATTGAAGAGACTCCGCAAGTTGCTTCAGCTGTATTTTTTAAAGTACAGATTGCTGCTGGTGCCAAAAAACTTGCACCAGCCCCTTATAATTTTAATGGGCTTAGCCCTATATCAAGAGTCAAATCGACAACCCTTTATCGCTATTTTTATGGCGAAACAACAGATTACGAGACCGTTTTAAAATTGAAAGCTGAAGCCATAGAAAAAGGCTACACCTCAGCATTTGTAGTGGCCTATGAAAATGGCTTAAAAATTCCTGTCGATAAAGCCCTTAAAACAAAAACAAATTAACCTCACAGATTATAAATTAATTATTAGATTTGTAAGGCATCAAAACCTTTAGTATTGAGAACCACAAAAGAAATTAAAACAGCAATATTAGTCCTCTCAGGGATTCTATTATTTATATTTATTTTTAATTATCTAAAAGGGGAGAATTTACTGAGTAGTGCCCGGAAAATTACAGCGGTTTACGACAATGTTGAAGGGTTAACCTCTTCTGCAGCAGTGACTATAAATGGTCATTCTATTGGTAAAGTGCAAGATGTGCGTTTTACTGATGACGGCAGTGGAAAACTAGAGGTTGTCATGCTAATTGAAAGCGATTTTGAATTTTCCGTGAACAGTACAGCTGAACTGTATGAATCTGGACTTATAGGAGGGAAGGCTATTGCTATTCTCCCTGCCTTTGATGGAGCTGATAACGTTTCGTCTGGAGTTGTGCTTAAATCCTCTGTAAAACCAGGTCTTACTGAACTTGTGAATCAACGCTTAACTCCACTTCAAGAAAAAATCGAATCAGTAATGGTTAGTGCTGATGCACTTTTGTTGAATGTCAATAGTGTTTTTGATGCGAAAACAAAAACCCATCTCAAAGGGAGTATTGCTCAACTAGAACAAACTATGTTATCTTTTGAATCCACTTCCAATGCGCTTAATAATTTAGTGGAAGACAACAAATCATCTATTTCATCAACACTGAATAACTTTAGTGAAATTTCTGAAGATCTCACTGAAGTGAGTGCCAATTTGGTTGATGCCAATTTGAAGAAAACCATTAGTGGACTCCAGTCTACTGTTTCTAATTTTGACACCTTACTTAGTGCAATTGACAAGGGTGAAGGCTCCGTTGGCAAACTCATGAAAGATGAAGGATTGTATAACAATTTAGAGGGTGCTCTTGGACAACTGCAAGCTCTTCTTGAAGACATGAAGTTAAATCCTAAGCGGTATGTTCATTTTTCATTGTTTGGCAAGAAAAACAAGCCTTACAGTCAAGCTGAAACAGAACCTAAAGAATAATATTTAAAATGACGCTGTTGCCAAATATCATTTTTGGGCTCATTTTACTGAGCGGTATTGGTTTTTTTGTAAAAAACATCAATAAACTCAGGCGGAATATAAAATTAGGTAAATCTATCAATATAGAGGAAGGGTCTTCTAAACAAAGATGGGCAAATATGGCGCGCATAGCTCTTGGGCAGAGTAAAATGGTACGTCGACCAATATCCGGACTATTGCATATTATTGTTTATGTAGGATTTATTGTCATCAATATTGAAGTATTAGAAATTGTTATCGACGGGCTATTTGGTACGCACCGCGTATTTTCCTCAATAGGGTCATTGTATGGCGTGCTCATTGGAATATTTGAAGTATTTGCGCTCTTGGTTTTTGTTGCTGTTGTTGTGTTTTGGCTGCGCAGAAATGTTCTTCGTATTAAACGATTTATGAGTTCAGAAATGAAAGGTTGGCCAAAGCTAGACGGTAATCTAATCCTTTATTTTGAGCTTGTTTTGATGGCACTTTTCATCATAATGAATGCTACAGACACACAGTTTCAGTCCATGAATTCTGGAAACATTGTTAGTGGAGTAGTAGCCCCTTGGTTCGAAGGTCTGCCCATACACGCTATAGAGAGAACAGCTTGGTGGTTGCACATTGTAGGGATTTTAATTTTTCTAAATTATTTGTACTATTCCAAACATCTACATATTTTATTGGCTTTCCCAAACACGTATTACTGTCGATTAGTTCCTAATGGTCAGATGGATAACTTGGATTCAGTTACTAATGAAGTAAAACTCATGATGGATCCCGATGCTGACCCCTATGCTGTGGCGGCTGAACCAGCAGATGAGCCCGAAAAATTTGGTGCAAGTGATGTTTTTGATTTAAATAGAATTCAACTTTTAAACGCCTATACTTGTACTGAATGCGGAAGATGTACCAGCGAATGCCCAGCAAATCAAACTGGAAAAAAATTATCGCCCCGCAAAATTATGATGGATACCCGCGATCGACTTCAAGAAGTGGGACAAAATATTGACGCCAACAAGGGCACTTTTAAAGCTGACGGAAAACAGCTTTTGGGGGATTACATTTCCAATGAGGAGTTGTGGGCCTGTACGAGTTGTAACGCATGTGTAGAAGCTTGCCCAATAAGTATAAATCCGCTGTCAATTATTTTAGACATGCGCCGCTATTTAGTCATGGAGCAAAGTGCAGCGCCAACCGAGTTGAATACAATGATGACCAATATAGAAAATAACGGCGCACCATGGCCGTATAATCAAATGGACCGACTAAACTGGAATAACGAATAATTTTAAATTAAAAAATGAAAAGAGAAGAAGCTGATGCATTATTACACCAAAAAGTAGAAGAAGGAGAATTGATAAGCCCTGTATTGCCCGAAGGTGTAAAAAATTACCTTATTGACATTGATGGAACTATTACTGAGGATGTCCCAAATGAAGAACCTGAGCGTATGGCAACATGCCTGCCTTTTGAAGATGCAAAAAAAACCTGTAATAAATGGTATGATGAAGGACATATGATTTGTTTTTTTACTTCACGTACAGAAGAACATAGAGCTGTTACTCAAACATGGTTGGAAACACATGGATTCAACTACCATACTTTGTTGATGGGTAAACCTAGAGGAGGGAACTACCACTGGATTGATAACCACTTGGTAAAAGCCACACGCTACAGAGGTAAATTTACAGATTTAGTTGAAAAAGAAGTTACCATACAAGTTTTTGATGATGGTAAAAATGTATAAAATATAAACACATGAGTGAACAACTTAAAGTACCCACCATGGCCGAATTGCATGCACAGGGCATTGTACCTGAGGTATTGTTTTGGGTTGGTTGTGCTGGAAGTTTTGACGATAGAGCCAAGAAAATCACCAAGGCTTTGGTTAAAATTTTGCATAAAGCCAATGTTGAATTTGCGGTATTGGGTGCTGAAGAAAGTTGTACAGGAGATCCTGCCAAGCGTGCGGGAAATGAATTTCTGTTTCAGATGCAAGCCGTTACTAATATAGAAGTGTTGAACGGATATGCCGTCAATAAAATAGTTACTGCTTGCCCTCATTGTTTTAATACACTTAAAAACGAATATCCTTCTTTAGGTGGTTCATATGAAGTGGTACATCACACCCAATTTTTAATGAGTTTATTGGAAGATGGAAGACTTACGATTGAAGGAGGAAAATTCAAAGGTAAACGCATTACTTTTCACGATCCTTGCTATTTGGGACGAGCCAATAATGTCTATGAAGCTCCTAGAGATTTGATTTCAAAATTGGATGCTGAACTTGTTGAAATGAAAAATTGCCGCAAAAAGGGCCTCTGTTGTGGAGCCGGAGGCGCACAGATGTTTAAAGATGCTGAGGCTGGTGATAAAGAAATCAATATTGAGCGTACAGAGCAAGCTATAGAAGTGAAACCAGAAATTATAGCAGCCGGATGTCCATTTTGTAACACTATGATGACAGATGGTGTTAAAAATAAAGCTGAAGGTCAGATTGAAGTTATGGATGTCGCTGAACTCATTGCTAATGCACAAGACTTATAATTGAGTTATGACAGTTGATTTTAAATCCCTTCCCGATACCGCACGCATTTGGATTTACCAAAGCAACCGCTCTTTCTCTCCCGATGAGTTAGCCGAAATCACTCAAAAAACTAAGGAGTTTTTAGAGCAGTGGACAGCTCATGGAACTGCACTCAAAGCAGGATTCGAACTCAAATACAAACGTTTTCTAGTGATCGGTTTAGATCAACCTCAAACAGCAACAGGTTGTTCTATCGATGCCTCTGTTCATTTCATACAACAGTTGGAAAAGGACTATCAAGTTGACCTTTTGGATAAGTTAAATGTCTCTTATAAACAAGGAGAATTTATCGCCTACAAAGCACTAAAGGATTTTAAAAAAATGGCTAAAAACAAAGCTGTTTCATTGAAAACAATTGTATTCAACCACTTAGTTCAAACCAAGGCAGAGTACAACGATTTTTGGGAAGTTCCAGCATCTGAGAGTTGGCATGCACGTTTTTTTAAGGCATAGCAAAACGAACACTTACTTCACTTTCTACTTTTATTTTTGAAAATTCAATATTGATGGGTTCTTCTATAGCTTCAGCAATTTCATAATCAGATCTAGCCATTGTACGCATCTGATTGTAATAAGGTCTACTGTAAAATTTATCGCTTATATGTATCGCTTTTCCCAGTTCTTGTTCTAGTGGAGCGGTCAGAGCTTTTCCTTGTTGTTTTGCTTTAAGAATCGCCTTTGATTTTAATTTTAGTTTTAGATTTTCAATATCAGAATAGGCTGTTTTGATAAGCCGAACGTTGGATATTCCTTTGCTTTCTAGTCCAATAAGAACTTTACCAGCTGTTAACGCATCATAAACTTCTAGCACATATGATTTCGATTTAAGAACATTTTTTCGTTTTAAAAAATATTTTCTGTACGTACTTGCTAGGTTGTCAATTTTCAATTGCTTTTTCAGGTCAATGTTCAAATTTTCCAGTACATCCGCCATTTTTCTTTCTTGCTTTTCTAATGATGTTCTGTTGCGGTCCTCGCCCTCATGAATATAAATTGAAAGAAAAATTTGATTTGGGGTAACTAGGGTATCTACTTTGGCTGTTGTTTCTAGGTAGGGACGATCAATAAAATTTTTTGTTTGTGCAGTTGCAGCGCCACACACAAGTAAACTAAGGAGGTAAATGATTTTTTTCATAATAATAGAATTTTTTAATAAACCAAAAGGAACAAGATGTGTGCCAAATGCTGTTTTTTTATTTCTCCCTCTCCGATATTTGTGTAATTATAGCAACTTCTATTATTGAAAATCTTATAAAAAAATAGTATTTTGGTAGGGTATTTTCACAGCTATTGAAAACTCAACCTATGCGCTATTTATTTTCTTTTTTTTTGGGACTACACTTTTTTGTCTTACATGCGCAATCTCCGCTTATTACAAAAGATTCTTTAGCACAACAGCAATGGGTTGATAGTGTTTATTCCAGCCTCAGTACCAAGCAAAAAATAGGTCAACTGTTTATGGTTCAAGCGTTTTCTGAACAGAAAAATCTTCAAAAGGATAACTTGCTTAATTTGATAAGAGAACAACACATTGGCGGGATCATTTATTCTAAAGGCGGGCCTGTTCGTCAAGCTAATTTAGACAACGAACTGCAATCCAATTCCAAGATCCCTTTACTTGTTGGTATGGATGCCGAATGGGGGCTGAATATGCGCCTAGATTCGACCTATGCGTTTCCGTGGAACATGACCTTAGGTGCTGTAGAGGATTTAAATCTGATAAGTCAAACAGGCGTACATATAGGAGAGCATTGTAAACGACTTGGGGTACATTTTAATTTTGCTCCAGTAGTTGACATCAATACCAATCCTGAGAACCCGATTATTGGCAACCGTTCTTTTGGTGAGGATAAATACAATGTTTCCTACAAGGCCAAGGCTTTTACAGAAGGCATGCAAAGCGCTGGGGTTTTGGCTAATGCAAAACATTTTCCAGGGCACGGCGATACAGACAAAGATTCACACAAAACTCTGCCAACTATTAAATTTGACAAGGAAAGGATTGACTCTGTTGAATTAGTTCCATACAAAAAACTAATACCTAGCGGACTTTCAAGTATTATGGTTGCACACCTCAATGTACCAAGCCTTGAGTCAAGAGCCAATTACCCCTCTTCTGTATCTAGATCTATTGTAACAGAACTGCTAAAAGCAAAATTAAATTTTAAAGGCTTAATATTTACGGATGCACTAGATATGAAAGGGGCTTCAAATTTCACTTCTTCAGCGGCTTTAGATTTGCAAGCCTTTATGGCTGGAAATGATGTTTTACTGATGTCGAATAATGTCGTACAAGGTATGGAAGCAATATCAAAAGCCTTGGCTAGTGGCCAAATCTCTGAGCAACGGCTTGCGCATTCTGTCAAAAAGATTTTACGTGCGAAATACAAGGTGGGGCTACATGAGTATAAGCCTATTGATACAACCAATTTAATACAAGATTTAAACCGACCAAAAGATGATGTTCTTTACCAAGAATTGATGCAAAATGCGCATACAGTCATAAAAAACAAAAAAGCGTTGCTACCTATCGATGATTTGGAGTTAGAACAAATTGCTTATGTGCAAATGGGGGATGATTCGGGGATTCATTTTTTTAACACCCTCAAAAAATACACAAATGTTAAGAAATTAGTTGCTCAAAATTTGGATGATCTTGTTATTGATTTAAAGAATTACAGTACAGTAGTGGTTGGTTTTCACAAGTCAAATGAATCACCTTGGAAACCTTATAAATTTTCAAATAAGGAATTGGTTTGGTTGCAAGAAATTGCTCGAAACAACCGTGTTATTCTTACTGTTTTTGCAAAACCCTATGCTTTAAATGATTTGAAATCCTTTGTAAATATTGATGCGGTCTTGATGGCCTATCAAAACAGTGCAATCTCGCAACAAGTCGCTGCTCAAATTATTTTTGGTGCCTTGGCTGCAAAAGGTAAGTTACCAGTTAGTATTTCAAATTCAGATTATAAGCTTGGTCATGGTATTGAAACAGAACCTCTACAGCGCTTGGGGTATGCTCCTCCAGAAAGTGTTGGTATGTCTATTGCTAAGTTGTCTAAATTAGATTCTGTAGCTAATTTTGCAATTGAAGAGAATATGACCCCTGGAATTCAGTTATTGGTAGCCAGAAAGGGTAAAATAGTATACTCAAAAAGTTTTGGATACCATACTTATGAAAAAACTCGAACCGTCTCCTCGACTGATTTGTACGATGTAGCTTCGCTAACCAAAATTCTAGCTACCCTTCCTTTGCTTATGGAATTGGTGGAATCAGGAGTACTGTCTTTAGATGACCGTTTAGAAAATCTTCAACAGGCTTATGTGAACTCAAACAAGGCTCATATTACACTAAGGGAAATGTTGTCCCATTTTGCGGGCTTAAAGCCTTGGATACCGTTCTATAAGTCAACTTTAGATTCAGTTACTAAAAAGCCTATAGCTAAACTATTTCGATCCGATTTTTCAGAAGACTTTCCTATCCAAATTTCTGATCGGTCTTTTCTTCGGGCTGATTTTAACGACAGTATTCATCAGAGAATTTTGGATTCAGAACTTTTAGAAAATAAAGAATACCGCTACAGCGACTTACCTTATTATATTATAAAAGATATTATTGAAAATCATTATGGATTACCATTAGACAAACTAATCCAACAGCGTTTTTATAAGTCTATTGGAGCCAATTATTCTACCTACCATCCATTGAATAAATTCAGTAAGGCACAAATAATCCCTACTGAAGAGGATACTTATTTCAGGTTTAATACAGTACATGGCTATGTTCACGACATGGGTGCCGCAATGCAAAATGGAGTTGGGGGTCATGCTGGGCTTTTCAGCAATGCGAATGATGTTGCCAAACTCATGCAAATGTATCTTCAGCATGGTTTTTATGGCGGTAAGCAGTATTTGAGTTCACAAACTGTAGATGCGTTCAATACATGCTATTATTGCGCCCAGGACAACAGAAGAGGATTGGGTTTTGATAAACCACAGCTAAAGGAGGAAGGCCCCACTTGTGGATGTCTTTCTATGACTAGCTTTGGACACTCTGGGTTCACGGGCACTTTCGCTTGGGCCGATCCTGAACAAGAAATTATTTATGTATTTTTGTCTAACAGGACTTTCCCTGACGCATCAAACAATCGTTTGTTGAACGAAAATATTAGAACTGAAATACAACGCTTAATCTACGAAGCCATAACAGAATAATATGAAAATAGGAATTGTATGTTATCCAACTTTTGGCGGAAGTGGCGTTGTCGCAACTGAACTCGGTTTAGAATTATCCCGAAAAGGCCATGAAGTTCACTTTATAACGTACAGACAACCCGTTCGCTTAGAGCTCTTGAGTGCTCAGGTCCATTTTCACGAAGTAAATGTCCCAAAATATCCTTTATTTCACTACCAACCCTATGAGTTGGCACTGTCGAGCAAAATTGTAGATATGGTGAAAATTCACAATATTGACGTGCTGCATGTGCACTATGCCATTCCGCATGCGTATGCCGGTTATATGGCTAAAAAAATGCTACTTGAAGAGGGGATTGAATTACCAATAGTTACCACACTGCACGGAACTGACATTACGCTTGTTGGAAGTCATCCGTTCTACAAAACAGCCGTTACTTTTAGCATCAACAAATCAGATGCTGTTACTTCTGTTTCACAAAGCTTAAAAGAAGACACGCAGCGTCTTTTTAACACCAAAAAAGACATAATAGTTATTCCTAATTTCATAGATTTAGAAAAATATAAGCCAAATAAAAATAAGTGTAATCGTGATTTGTTAGCACTAGCTCATGAACGTGTAATAACACATGTGAGTAATTTTAGAGCGGTGAAACGCATCCCGGATGTGGTTGAAATATTTAATTTAATTCAAAAGAAAATCCCCTCAAAATTGATGATGATTGGTGAGGGGCCAGAGCTTGAAAAAGCCAAACAGCTATGTAGTACTCTAGATATTGAAGACAAAGTTGTTTTTCTTGGAAATACCAATGAAGTGAATAAAATTTTATGTTTCAGTGATTTATTTTTATTACCCTCAGAAACGGAGAGCTTTGGTTTGTCAGCTTTAGAAGCTATGGCTTCGAATGTACCAGTTATTTCTAGTGATAGTGGCGGTTTAAAAGAAGTCAATGTGGCTGGGGTTTCGGGGTATTTGAGTTCATTTGGGGCGGTTGAGGAAATGGCTGAAAATGCCATACACATACTTGAGTCTGACGCAACCCTAGATGAGTTTAGAAAAGGGGCAAACTCTACAGCTGCAAAATTTGACATTCACAAGATTGTACCGGCCTACGAAGCTGTTTATGAAATGGCTCTAAAAAATTGTATATCAATTTAGTGTCTACTAGAGTTTGTTTTATTAATTTTACCTCTTATTGAAAAAAACAGTACAATGGCAGGAAATTCATTTGGATCAGTTTTTAAACTTACGACTTTTGGTGAATCGCACGGTGTCGCAATTGGTGGAGTTATTGATGGGTGTCCCGCTGGAATTGCAATAGATTTCGAGGCTATTCAGTATGAAATGGACCGTCGAAAGCCTGGTCAGTCCAAAATTGTCACTCAGAGAAAGGAGCCAGATACTGTTGAGTTTCTGTCGGGTATTTTTGAAGGGGTAACCACAGGTATGCCCATTGGTTTTATCATTAAAAACACTAATCAAAAATCAAAAGATTATAGTCATATTAAAGATGTTTTCCGTCCAAGTCATGCGGATTTCACATACAATGAAAAATACGGACAACGCGACTACCGAGGTGGTGGCCGTAGTTCGGCAAGAGAAACCGCATGCAGGGTAGTTGCTGGAGCTATTGCAAAGCAATTTTTAACTTCCATTGAAATTAATGCTTATACATCGGCAGTGGGTAGTATTGCACTAGGCAAAAATTATCAAACTTTGGATTTTTCAAAGACAGAATCCAACCCTGTGCGTTGCCCAGATTCAGTTATTGCTGAACAAATGATTGATAAAATCAAAGCCATTCGGAAAGAAGGAGATACCATTGGCGGAACAGTCTCTTGTGTGATTAAAAATGTCCCTGTAGGATTAGGTGAACCTGTTTTTGATCGTCTTCATGCGCAGTTGGGTAAAGCAATGTTGTCCATTAATGCTGTTAAAGGCTTTGAGTATGGCTCTGGCTTTGAAGGAGTAAGCATGAAAGGTAGTGCACACAATGATGCTTTTAATGCCGATGGCTCGACAAAAACCAACAACTCTGGGGGTATTCAAGGTGGAATCAGCAATGGTATGGATATTTACTTTAACGTTGCATTTAAACCTGTTGCTACTGTGATGCAAACACAAGAAACTATCGATAAAGATGGTAATGCAGTAGAAATGCAAGGCAAAGGTCGTCATGACCCTTGTGTGGTTCCGCGTGCTGTCCCTATAGTTGAAGCCATGGCCGCTTTGGTTTTGGCCGACTTTACACTGCTGAATCGCTTGACTAAATTGTAAATACATGAAATCACTAGCACTCCATTGGAAAATATTAATTGGCATGCTTTTGGGCCTAATCTTTGGCTTTATCATGCTTCAAGTTGAAGGGGGTACTGCATTTACCACGGCTTGGATTAAACCTCTAGGCATAATTTTTGTCAAACTTCTAAAACTCATCGCCGTTCCTTTGATTTTAGCCTCACTTATCAAAGGCATTTCGGACTTGAAAGACATTTCAAAATTTGCATCTATTGGGGTTAAAACCATAATTATTTATGTTATTACTACCGTCATAGCCATCAGTATTGGTCTGACGTTAGTTAATGTTTTTAATCCTGGTGATGGGGTTTCAGATGCGACCATTTCAAAACTTACAGATACCTATGCCACAAACAGTAGTGTACAGGGCAAAATTGCAGAAGCTACACGCCAACAACAAAGCGGACCCTTAGACTTTGTGGTGGATATGATTCCAGAAAATGCTTTCTCGGCTTTGAGCAACAACAAACTCATGTTGCAAGTAATTTTTCTGGCCATTTTTTTAGGAATTTCTTTGTTACTGATTGGCGAAAAAAGTGCTAAACCCCTTAAAGATGTTTTTGATTCTCTAAACGATGTCGTCCTTAAAATGGTGGATTTGATTATGCTCACCGCTCCTTATGCCGTATTTGCATTGTTGGCCAATGTGGTTGTATCCTCCGGGGATCCAGAGTTGTTGTATGCGCTTTTATTTTATGCCTCAGTAGTGGTTGGTGGATTGTTGTTGATGGTGTGTTTTTACCTGATTGTGGTAGCCATTGTTGTAAAAAAGAATCCATTTTGGTTTTTGAAACAAATCAGCCCTGCGCAATTATTAGCGTTTTCGACAAGCAGCAGTGCGGCAACGTTGCCTGTGACCATGGAACGTGTAGAAGAACATGTGGGTGTAGATAAAGAAGTGTCCAGTTTTGTATTGCCTGTAGGGGCTACGATTAATATGGATGGAACGAGTTTATATCAAGCTGTAGCAGCGGTTTTTATCGCTCAAGCCCTAAACTTCGATTTGACGTTTACCGACCAACTGATGATCGTTCTTACGGCCTTACTCGCTTCTATTGGAAGTGCTGCAGTGCCCGGAGCAGGAATGGTGATGTTGGTGATTGTTTTAGAATCTATAGGTTTCCCTGCCGATAAACTCGCTATAGGATTAGCGCTAATTTTTGCTGTGGATCGTCCTTTGGATATGTGCCGTACCGTGATTAATGTTACAGGTGATGCCACGGTGTCTACAGTTATTGCAAAGCTTGAAGATAAACTTCATAATCCTAAACCCAAAGACTGGGACGATCATTGGGAAGAGGTGAAGTGAGTTTTATAACGGTTTTGAATATGAAATTAGCGGGTTTTTGGCACTAGCTCTTTCGTTAGCATTAAAAGTTAATCATTCCAATTAAACTAGTTACAATTTTCTATTTCTTTTTTATTATGGCCTTGTTTTTCAATCTTCGTTATATTTTTTCTTTCCCGTTCTAAAGCCAATCCGTTGTCTATTTTCCTGTTTTACCACTGCTTTGTCTTTTTGTAGCAAATAATTCAGTGCTTGGTGAATGTCTTCAAATTTTATGTTCATCTCTTTTTCTAATTGAGTTATTTGTTCCTTTAAATCTTTATAATCAGTAAGATGTTGCCTCAGCACTACAAATGCCCGGATGATAGAAATGTTGACCTCAATAGCTTTAGTGCTTTTGAGTACACTTGACAGCATAGCTACGCCTTGTTCGGTAAATGCAAAAGGCAGGTGCCTCAAGCCCATTTTATCGGCATTGGACATCACATTTTGTGATCTCCAATTTGCAAACTCTTCTTTTGAAATTTGAAACATAAAATCGTCGGGGAACCGTTCTATATTTCTTCGGACCGCTTGTTTAAGTACTCGCGTTTCAACACCATATAAAGTCGCAAGATCTTTGTCAAGTATCACTTTACGGTCTTTAATAATATGTATTTTCGATTGGATTAGTTGTAATTCCATGTTTGTTTAGACATAGAAAACACCAAGAAGTCACATTTTTTTATTGTACATGTAGGGAAGGAGTGAAGAACAGCAGTTTTTAATCCAAAAATCTATCTTGTAAATCTTTTGTAGGAATCCTACAATAGTCTTGTTTTCCAAACCAACGGTAGCGGTTTTTGGCTACAAAACTATAAAGGCTGTCTCTGATAAATTGAGGTAAAATATAACCCACTAACAACAATTTGTGCCAACCACCTAAAACGGTAGAAAGTTTAAGGATGGCTGTACTTTTTTTGTACAGTTCTTTACCATCAAAAAAAACCATGCTTTCTAAAGAGTTAACGTCATTTAGTTGTAGCATTTTTTTGGCATTTTCACCTTTTAGTGAAGCAAATTTTAAAGTTTTATTTTTATCGTGTTGGATGAGGTAGTGTACACTGTGTTGACATAAATTGCAAATCCCATCAAAAAAAACAATCATAATTTATTTTTTAGGTTTTACAAATTCCAAGCGCTCCAGGCTTACTGTTGTTGTAAATAATCCGTAATTGACAATAGCTTTACCTTTTTCAATCTTATCGATACTGCCCACAGCTTTGCCGTCGTCCATGCGGACATTTTCGCCTACTTTAAAATTATGCTTGGGTTTTGGTGGAGTTTTAGCGGCTCTCGCTTTGGCAGATTTTTTCTCTTTTCGGATTTTAGCCACCTTTAGTTCTACTTCTTTTTGAAGGCGGTTTTCTTCTTTGAGTTTCGCTCTTTTTTGCTTGTTAGAAAGTTTTTCTTTTTTGGAATTTTCAATTTGCACCAACTTAAAAAGCTCAGCCATGAGCTCGCGTTTTCGCTTATTCTCATGGAATTTGTCCCCCAAATCTTGAATTTTTTTACCCAAATAGATCAACCGTTGATTGCTGTCGTACAATTCTTGAAAGCTCTGTAATTTCTTTTGTGCTTTTTGGTTTGTCGATTCAAGTTTTTCAGCTTCTAGCTCTTTTTTAACCTCATTTTTTTTGAGCGCACGTTCTGTTTTTTCAAGCTTAGAGCGTTCTTTTTGAAGTTTTGCAATGGTTTTGTCAAAACGAATTTTACCACGTTCAATTTTTTTCTTGGAACGATTAATTAAACTGTAAGGAATCCCATTTTTTTGAGCCACCTCAAACGTAAACGAACTTCCTGCTTGACCAATAACAAGTTTATAGATGGGTAATAGCGTTTTTTCGTCAAACAACATATTCGCATTTTGAATATGTGGTAATTCATTGGCCAATAGTTTTAAATTACTGTAGTGTGTTGTAATGATCCCAAAGGCTTCTCGCTCATAAAAGACTTCTAAAAATGTTTCAGCCAAAGCCCCGCCCAATTCAGGATCACTTCCTGTTCCAAACTCATCGATAAGAAACAAGGTTTGTTTGGTGCACTTTTTCAAGAAATAATTCATCTGTTTAAGGCGATAACTGTAGGTACTCAAGTGGTTTTCAATAGATTGATTGTCCCCTATATCACTTAATATACGCTCAAAAAAACACATTTTAGAACGTTCATGAACAGGGATCAACAGCCCAGATTGCATCATTACTTGCAGCAAACCAACCGTCTTTAAAGTGATACTTTTTCCACCAGCATTAGGTCCTGATATAACGATGATTCGACTCTCTTTGGCCATAGTGATGGTTTGAGGGAATGTTTTTTTGCCCTCCTCATTGTTGGCTAATAGAAGCAGTGGGTGATACGCGTCTCGAAGATTTAATTCTTGATCATCACTAAGTTCAGGTAGAATGCCATTGATACTCTGCGCATATTTTGCTTTTGCATACAAGACATCTAAAAGCACTAAGTAATTTTGATACTGTTGAAGCAGGGGTTTGAAGCCACGTACGTAATTTGTAAGTTCCAGCAAAATACGTTTAATCTCTTCTGTTTCCTCAAATTCAAAATTATTAAGGTCACGTTGGTATTGGTGTGTTGTATCAGGCTCTATATACACAATACTCCCGGTTTTGCTTGCACCCAAAATACTACCTTTCACTTTGCGGCGGTACATGGCTTTTACAGCCAATACACGTCTATTTTCCATTACTGTTTCGCGAATTTCATCAAGGTAGTCTGCACTGTTGAAATGGCTCAATGCGGCATTGAAACTGGTGTTTATTTTTGTGCGTACCGATTGTATAGATTTTCGGATGGTATAAAGCGTATCGGAAGCATCGTTTCTAATCTCACCATATTTGTCAATGATGCTATTGATTTGATTCGAAATTAAATTGGTTTGTTCAAGTTGTTCTGAACGTTTAAAAAGTAGGGGGTAGTAGTCGTGAAACTTTTTGAAAAATTTTAATTGTGTGTTTGTAGTGATTGAAAGTGCCGCAATTTTTCTGAACTGTTCGACGTCAAGAAAATTATTTTCTATACGCAGAAGCTTTAATTCTTCTGTGATGTCCTCAAAGCCATGATTTGGAATGCGGTTGTCATTTTCAAAAGATGAAACAAACTCATGCACAAGCTTCAGGGCATTTGTGGTTTCTTCTTTTGTGTTAAAAGGTTGAAGCTTATTAATTTCTGCTCGACCCAAACTCGTGATGTTGTATGCAGCGACTTGCGCCACCACAGTATCAAATTCTAAATCATCAAGAGTTTTTTGGGAAATATTAATCATAACCTACCTTAGGATTGCAAATTTAGGTATTAATGTTCAGAATATATTCTAAATTTGTTCCCTTAGCATTTATTTAAGAACCCTAAACAAACGATTGTGTTAAGATTAAGCAAGGAATGGAATAAAATTTTATCATCTGAGTTTGAACAGCCCTATTTTTGTTCTCTGGAGCATTATGTTGATCAGGAATATCAGCGAAATGAATGTTATCCACCAAAAAATCAAATTTTTAACGCCTTTGATTTATGTGCATACCATCAATTGAAAGTTGTTATAATTGGTCAAGACCCCTATCACGGAAAAGGGCAAGCCAATGGTTTGGCATTTTCTGTTAACGATGGTATTGCGCATCCACCATCACTCATCAATATCTTTAAGGAGCTAAACTTAGATTTAGGTATAGGTTATCCTAAAAGTGGTGATTTGTCACCATGGGCATCTCAGGGCGTACTGCTTCTCAATGCCACTTTGACCGTCCGCACAGCAGAAGCAGCTAGCCATCAAAAGCAAGGTTGGGAAATTTTCACAGATAAAGTCATTGAAACAATATCTACTAATAATAACGGTATTGTGTTTTTACTTTGGGGAGGTTATGCCCAAAAAAAGAAAAAGCTGATTGATGCCCAACGGCATTTAGTCTTGGAAAGTGGCCACCCTTCACCACTGAGTGCAAACAGAGGATATTGGTTTGGAAATAGACATTTTAGTAAATGCAATGCGTATTTAAAATCTAAAGGAAATACACCAATTGATTGGCACTTAGATTGAATGAGTCAATTCGTTGTATGATAATTTTTTAGACAATAAATCCAACGCTATCAGTTTGTTTTGTACAATTTCAATGGTTTTTTCATCAATGTTCTTTTGAGACCATTCAGTTTGGCTCAGCCATTGCTGTACATCATTTTGTTTTTGTTTATAACGCTTTGAAATGATTTGATCTATCTCTGGAATTGTTTTGAATTTTTTGGTAACGGTATTGATGATTTCAAGAATGGTTTTTAATGATGAAGCATCACTTTTGATTAACTCGTTTCGAGCAGCAATCACAAAGCATGGCCAAGGTGTGGGGCATTCACCAATCCGTCTGAAAATACCTTCATCTACAAAAGGTTTTGTGGTGAATTTTTCCCATAAAAAGTAATCTGCGTCTCCGTTTGAAAGTGCTTGCACACCGCCATCTAAATTTTTAACAAGTTTAAATTTTAAATCGCGCGTTACATCCCATTCCAATTGCTGCGCGTTGATGTAGGCCATCAAGTGCGAACCAGACCCCAAACGGCTAATTGCTGCTTGTGTATTTTTAAGTTCAGAAAGTTTTAGATATGGCGCATTGTTGGCTACATGTATGCCCCAAATCAATGGCGATTCTACATAGGTTTGAATTATTTTACTGCTAAGACCTTCGGAAATGGCTTTTACAATACCCTCCGTCAGTACCACTGCCATGTCGATGGAATTGGTTTTGAGGGCTTCCGTCATTTCACCCGTTCCACCTGGGCAATCGACCCAGCGTAAATTGATTCCATTTTCTTTGAATAGATTATTTTTTAATCCAATATACCATGCATAGTTGAAGTGCTCTGGAACTCCTCCGACACGAACTGTTTTCATTAGTGTGTAAGTTTATTTAGGGTGTACTGAATAAGGTTGTTGATTGTTTCGTCAGGCTTTTTGCTGAAGCTGCCGTTGGCTCTGTTGGCCAAAATAGCATTCATTGAACAGGCTTGGTGTCCCAATAATTTGGATAAACCATAAATGGCAGAGGTTTCCATTTCAAAATTTGTAATTTTCAAATCCTCATACCGAAATGATTGTAATTTATTCCTAAAAATACTGTCTTTTGGTTCTAGCCGCAACATACGTCCTTGTGGACCATAAAATCCCCCACAAGTGGCTGTTATTCCAGTTAAAATATGATTTTCATAAAGTTGATGTTCTAATGCTTTTGAATTTTCTACCAACACTGGTTGTGCTCGATCATTGTTCCATTCCGTATGCATACAAAAGGCCTTTTCAAACGCTTTGTTGCGAATAGTTTCTATTTTATATGATGGTAGCATTCCATTGATATCCAAGCCGTATGTGCTCATTAAAATCGAATCCACTGGTATATCAGCCTGTAGTGCTCCAGAAGTTCCAATGCGCACAATATTTAATGCTGTTAATTTATTTTTAAGTGTGCGTGTTTCAAAATCAATATTTACAAGTGCGTCCAATTCATTGAGAACAATGTCAATATTGTCTGAGCCTATTCCTGTGGATATAACTGTTATGCGCTGGTTTTTATATAATCCTGTATGCGTTTTGAACTCCCTTTTTTGTTGTTTCAGCTCTATGTGGTCAAAATATTTTGAAACTTGATCCACACGGTCTGGATCGCCTACTGTGATGATTGTAGTAGCTAAATCTTCTGGCCGTAAATGAAGGTGGTAAATACTGCCGTCAGGATTTAAGATTAATTCAGATTGTTTAATACTCATACACTAAAGCTTTATCCACCAACACGTTTTACATTAAATCCTAAACCACTCAATATTTCCATGATTTTATCTCTATAATCCCCTTGTATAATGATGTTGTCTTTTTTATAACTCCCACCTACACTAAACTCTTTTTTGAGTTTTGATGTTAATTTTTTGAAGTCAGAATCTGCACCCGTATAGCCCTCAATGATGGTGATGGGTTTACCCTTACGTTTTTCATATTTGCAAATTAGTGGTGCTTCTTGAAGCCAAAAGTCAATTTTGGGCGTAGGCTTTTTAGTTTGCTCAGATTCTTGATGCTCAGGAAACAAATTTTTGAGTTGGTCTCTTAAATCCATTAGCTTTTGGTTAACCCTAATTCTTCCAATCGCTGATTGAGAAATTCACCAGCTGTGATGTTTTCGAATTGTTTAGGATTATTTTCATCTACACAGCTGTCCAGAACATCTAATTTCATAGCACTAATGGGGTGCATAAAGAAGGGTATGGAGTAACGAGAGCTGCCCCACAGTTCTTTGGGTGGGTTAACAACCCGATGAATGGTAGATTTTAGTTTATTGTTCGTGTGTCTCGATAACATGTCCCCTACATTGATCATAAGCTCATCCGCTTCCGCTATAGCATCAATCCATTCGCCTTTATGGTTTTGGACTTGAAGACCACGGCCTTGGGCCCCCATCAATAGAGTAATTAGGTTGATATCGCCATGCGCTGCTGCCCGAACGGCCTTTTCTGGTGCTTTTGTAATCGGTGGATAGTGAATGGGTCTTAGTATACTATTCCCGTTATGAATAAATTCATCAAAATATGTTTCTTCCAAGTCTAAATGCAATGCCAATGCACGCAAAACATATTTGGCTGTTTTTTCCAACATTTTGTATGTTTCTTTACCCACTTTATTGAATTCAGGTAATTCTTTAACCGCCACATTATCATGGTATTCTTCTTCTAATTGTGGGTTGTTTTCTACATACTGTCCAAAGTGCCAAAATTCTTTTAAGTCGCCTTCTTTTTTTCCTTTTGCGCTTTCTTTTCCAAAAGAGACATAGCCACGCTGACCACCTATCCCAGGAATTTCGTATTGTCTCTTCTGCTCAACCGGCATGTCAAAAAACTTTTTAACCTCATTGTAAAGAGAATCTACAAGGGCATCCTTAAGAAAGTGCCCCTTTAGGGCTACAAATCCAATAGACTCATAGGCATGTCCAATTTCAGAAACAAATTTTTGTTTCAACTCAGCATCATTGGATAAAAAATCGTTGAGGTTTACACTTGGAATTTTATTCATAATAATGACATTCTTTACACAAATATATAAAATCATAGGATTAAATAATATGGTTTTAAACTTTGATTCCTTGGTTCAGTTTAATTTTTATAAATTTGAGTACAATCTATACAGCGTTTTATTGAAATCGGTATTTTCATATTCTAAATTTAAAATTTCAAAGAAACAGCAATCATCTCTTTATTTCAACATGCTCAAATCGCGTATGATAGAAGAAAAAATGCTGATTCTTTTGCGTCAAGGAAAAATTTCAAAATGGTTTTCTGGTATAGGCCAAGAAGCGATTTCAGTTGGCGTGACTATGGCTCTTCAAAACGATGAGTATATTTTGCCGATGCACCGAAATCTAGGTGTTTTTACTACAAGATTGATTCCATTGCACAGACTTTTTGCCCAGTGGCAAGGCAAAGCCAGTGGTTTCACAAAAGGACGTGATCGCTCGTTTCATTTTGGCACACAAGACTACAAAATTGTGGGCATGATATCGCATTTGGGGCCTCAACTGGGTGTAGCCGACGGTATTGCGCTATCTCATCTACTAAAAAAGGAAGCAAAATTAACAGCTGTTTTTTCAGGTGAAGGTGGGACTAGTGAAGGAGATTTTCACGAGGCGCTAAATGTTGCTTCTGTGTGGAATTTGCCAGTGCTGTTCTGTATTGAAAATAATGGCTACGGTTTGTCGACGCCTACATCTGAGCAATACAACTGTATGCACATAGCAGACCGTGGTAAGGCCTATGGAATGGAGGCGCACATTGTTGAAGGTAATAATGTTTTGGAAGTTTATTCAAAAGTGAATAAAATTGCCAAAAGCGTTCGTAAAAATCCTCGACCAGTTCTTATTGAATTTAAAACGTTTCGTCGCCGTGGACATGAAGAGGCTAGTGGTACAAAATATGTTCCTAAAGATTTAATGAGTGTATGGGAAGCTAAGGATCCTATTTCCAATTTTGAAGCATTTTTATGCAAACAAAAAATCCTAACAGAGGATAAGATACAAGCTGAAAAATTAAAAATTTCTAATGAAATCCAAGAGGGATTGCAGTCAGCTTTTGCAGAAGAGCAGGTAATAGCTAGCTTAAGTACTGAGCTAGGTGATGTATATAAAAATTATGATTATCAGCAAGTTAGTCCTAAATCTAATACTAGTGAAATTCGTTTTGTAGATGCTATTTCTCAAGGCCTAAAACAAGCCATGGAACGCCATGAAGATTTGGTCATCATGGGCCAGGATGTAGCTGAGTATGGCGGAGTTTTTAAAATCACAGATGGATTTTTAGACCAATTTGGAAAAGAGCGTGTTCGTAATACACCCATTTGCGAATCTGCTGTTATTGAAACAGCTATGGGGCTTTCTATTGCGGGAATTAAATCTGTAGTTGAATTGCAATTTGCCGATTTTGTTAGCTCAGGTTTTAATCCTGTGGTCAATTATTTAGCCAAATCGCACTATCGTTGGGGTCAAGAAGCTAATATTGTTTTGCGTATGCCATGTGGTGCTGGAGTTGGTGCTGGGCCGTTTCACTCACAAACCAATGAAGCTTGGTTTACAAAAACCCCAGGTTTGAAAGTGGTTTATCCGGCTTTTCCAGTAGATGCGAAGGGGCTTTTAGCGACCGCAATCGAAGATCCTAATCCGGTTTTATTTTTCGAGCATAAAGCGCTTTACCGCAGTCTGAGACAAGAGGTGCCTACAGAATACTACAACTTACCATTAGGCAAAGCAGCACTAATAAGAAAGGGAAGTGCTGTTACTATAATTTCATATGGTGCAGCTGTACATTGGGCGATTGAAACTTTGGAAAATAACCCTGATATTTCTGCAGATTTAATTGATCTACGTTCACTTCAACCTTTGGATTATGACAGCATTCTGAACTCTGTTAAAAAAACAAACAGAATTATTATCTTGCAAGAAGATTCTCTCTTTGGCGGAATAGCTAGCGATTTATCGGCTTACATTATGGAAAATGCTTTCCAGTATCTTGATGCAGCGGTACAACGTGTAGGGAGTTTGGATACTCCTATACCGTTTGCAAATTCGCTCGAACAGCAGTATCTTGCAAAGCGAACTTTTGAGACTTCCCTCAAATCGCTTTTGGAATATTAATATGGATTATGTTCAACTCTTTATCGATGCTTTTTTAGGAACGCTGAATTGGACATGGCGCTCCATCATTTTTGACGTACCATGGCAGCGTAATTACTTCTGGGGGTTAATTGTGATTTCAATCGCTGTATTTGCTTTAGAAATTGTTTTCCCATGGCGCAAAGGGCAGAAAATTTTTCGAAAAGATTTTTGGTTGGACGGATTTTATATGTTTTTTAATTTCTTCATTTTTACTGTCTTCATTAGTGGGTTTTACAAATGTATTTCTAAGTTTTCCACTGACGTCCTCACATTAAAAATGACTAGTCTTTCAATTATTGATTTATCCGATTTCCAACCAGTAGTTCAGCTGCTTTTATTTTTTGTGGTTTTGGACTTTGTTCAATGGTTTACGCATACGCTACTGCACCGTTATGACTTTTTGTGGAAATTTCACAAAGTTCATCACTCTGTCAAAGAAATGGGTTTTGCTGCGCATTTGCGCTACCATTGGATGGAAAATATTTTGTACAAACCCCTCAAAGTTTTAGCACTTATGCTTTTGGGTGGCTTTCAACCTGAGCAAGCTTATGTAGTTCATTTTTTGGCAATTGCCATTGGTCATCTAAATCACGCCAACCTAAAGCTGGATTATGGGCCATTAAAATATATTCTGAATAATCCCATTATGCACTTGTACCACCACGCTTATTCCCTTCCTGAATCGTTTAAAAACGGTGCAAATTTTGCCATCAGCTTAAGCCTTTGGGATTTTATTTTTAAAACTAATTATGTCCCAAAACCCGATAAAAACCTTCGTCTTGGCTACAATGACGACGCCAAAATGCCAAAGAGCTTTTGGGGGCAGTTGAGGTACGGGTTTCGCAAAGACGATTGATGGATTATTTGCTGTTTGCGCTTATAAAATCCATAATTAAAGCTGAAATTAATTTCCCTACATTATAATCTCTTTTTTTCGGCTTCAATTTTGGTGCGGCCTCACAAATATGTAAGTAAGTAGCTTTCGTATTTTTAGCCAATTTGAATACAAATTGCCGTGCTTCTGTAGTGCTAAATCCAGTAGGGCTCATGGCGCTGCTTGGGCAATGGGCTATGGCATCACAGTCGATTTCTACGCCGTAAGGGTCTATACTAATAAACTTATATCCTTTTTCCAATGCCTTTTCAACAGAAATTTCCTTTCGGACATGTATTTGTTCAAATGAAACAAATGCTATGTTTTTGTTGTTGTCAATTGTTTTATAAATAGATTCAGAGGTGTAATTTTCATGCATTCCGAAAATAAAATAACGTTCCAAAAACCCTTCATCCATAGCGTAGCTGAAGCCGTTACCACTATGTCGGCCTTCCAATGCTCGGAAATCAGTATGAGCATCAAAATTGATGGCATTTATTTTAGATTTTAAAGCCAATGCACACCCTTTAATCATCCCATACGCGTTATTATGTCCACCGCCAATTGCAATAGGAATTTTTCCTTTCTTTTTTATTAAATGCACTAAGTTAGTCACCTCTGCATCAATGATATTGACTTTTTTCTGAAGCTTTTTGACAGCTTTTTGATCCTTTGATTTTTGGTCTATTTTATCAAAATTAAAATCACCTAAAATGAGAAGTTTAGCTGGATTTGTAAATCGATTTGACTGTATATTTAAAAGGCTGTTTAGAACGACATTCCATGCCTTTTTTGTACCGGATTTACCGAAGTTTGCACGAACACCAATATCTTCAGAAATACCAAATAAAACAAACTCAGTTTTTGATTTATTTAGCTGTTCTTCAATGGTTTGTTTTGGATTTCTAAAGGAAATATTCTCAAAAAACTTAGCTTCTCCTTTTCGTTTCTGAACTAGTTTTTGTGCTTTCTTTTCCGTTAAAGGGTTAAAATAATCCATTGTTATAATTTATTCAATAAATTGACCATTGAGCATTACATTGTGTACTGGGTTATTGCCAAATTCGTAAGGAATTTGATTGTAGGATCGCATCTTTTTAGTTAGAATCAGATTAGCTTTCTTGCCCCTAGTTATACTACCGTACTGTTTTGAAATTCCCATCGCATAAGCTCCATTAATACTGGCTGCGTTGATGGCTTCTTCAGGCGTCATATTCATTTTAATACAAGCTAAACTTACTACAAAATTCATGTTTCCACTAGGTGAAGAGCCAGGGTTGTAATCACTAGCTAATGCTAGGGGGAGCCCAGCGTTTATAAGTTCTCGCGCAGGGGTGTAGGGGATGCCCAAGAAAAATGAACAGCCTGGTAAAGCAACAGGCATTGTTTCGGAGTTTTTAAGCGCTACAATGTCTTTATCGTCAAGCTGCTCCAAATGATCTACAGTCAAAGCATTGAAATCAACTGCAAGCTTTACACCTCCAAATCTATTAAATTGATTAACGTGGATTTTTGATTTTAGATTGTAATTCTTAGCTGCCGTTAAAATACGTTTTGTGTCTACTAGATCGAAGTATCCTTTTTCACAAAAAACATCGATAAAATCTGTTAAATTTTCTTGACTAATTTTAGGCAGCATTTCATTGATTATTAAATCAACATAAGCTACTTTGTTGGTTTTGTATTGTTCAGGAACAGCATGTGCACCTAAAAAAGTTGACTTTATTTTTAACTCTGAATGATGTCCAATACTTCGAATGACGCGTAACATTTTCAATTCAGCATCCGTAGTCAATCCGTAGCCAGATTTGATTTCTAGCGCGCCTGTACCTAAGCGGATTAGCTTTTCAATTCGATCAATAGACTGTTCAAAAAGATCATCTTTAGAAGTGTTTTGAAGGGTTTTAGCAGAGTTTAAAATACCTCCACCACGTTTTGCAATCTCTTCGTAACTCAATCCATTAATGCGATCTACAAACTCTTGACTGCGATTTCCGGCATACACTACATGAGAATGACTATCGCACCAACATGGTAATATCAATCGGTCGGTTGCATCAATGATTTCATCACCATTTTGAGCTCTAAAATCTGTCATTGAGCCAAAATCTGATATACAATCGTTTTGTACAATCAAAAAAGCATTGTTGATTTTCGGTAGGGTTTTCATCGCATCACCAGCTACGCTTTTTTGTCCTTGGGGGCGGACTTGAAGCAATTCTCGAATATTGATAAAAACAGTGCGCATCGTTTTAGTTAAAGCTGCCTGTCATGTCTTCGGGCTTTACCCAAGCATCGTATTCTTCGGCGGTGACATAGCCTAAATTTATGGCTTCCTCGCGAAGCGTAGTGCCATTCTCGTGCGCTGTATTGGCTATTTCAGCTGCTTTATAATACCCGATTTTGGTATTCAAAGCTGTTACTAACATCAATGAGTTATTGAGCAATCTTTTGATCACTTTATGGTTGGGTTCAATTCCTGATGCACAATGTAGTTCAAAACTCGCGCAAGCATCTCCTATGAGTTGTGCAGATTGTAGAAGATTGGCAGCCATCATCGGTTTGAAAACATTCAATTCGTAGTGGCCTTGTGCGCCGCCTACAGCAATAGCCATGTCATTGCCCATAACTTGAGCACAAACCATGGTTAGTGCCTCGCATTGAGTAGGGTTTACTTTTCCTGGCATGATTGAACTTCCAGGCTCGTTTGCAGGAATAGTGATTTCTCCAATCCCAGAGCGAGGACCAGAAGCCATCAAACGTATATCATTTGCAATTTTATTGAGTGAAACCGCCAATTGTTTTAATGCACCATGGCTTTCCACTACAGCATCATGTGCTGCTAAAGCTTCAAACTTATTCTTAGCTGTAATAAATGGGAGTCCTGTAAATTTTGCAATATATTTTGCGACCAATACATCATACCCTTTGGGCGTATTAAGGCCAGTCCCTACTGCTGTTCCACCAAGAGCCAATTCGCTTAGGTGCTCCAAGGTATTTTTTAGAGCCTTAAGACCATGGTCTAGCTGAGAAACATAGCCTGAAAACTCTTGTCCAAGTGTTAGCGGTGTTGCATCCATAAGGTGAGTTCGTCCAATTTTTACAACGTTTTTAAAATCTTCAGATTTTTGGCGTAGTGTATTTCGAAGTTTCTCTACACCAGGTATTGTTACTTCTATGATTTTTTTGTAACCCGCAATATGCATTCCGGTTGGGAACGTATCGTTAGACGATTGCGATTTGTTTACATCGTCATTGGGTTGAATCGTTTTTTCGCCCTCTCCAATTGTTTTACCAGCCAATTGGTGTGCTCTATTAGCGATAACTTCGTTTACATTCATATTGCTTTGTGTGCCAGACCCTGTTTGCCAAATAACCAATGGAAATTGATCGTCGTGTTTGCCTTCCAAAATTTCGTCACAAGCTTTAGCAATCAAATCGCGTTTTTCAGAAGATAAAGTTCCAAGATCACAATTGGTGTATGCAGCGGCCTTTTTTAGATAGGCAAATCCGTATACCAACTCTATTGGCATGGAACCAGAAGGGCCAATTTTGAAATTATTTCTTGAGCGCTCTGTTTGTGCACCCCATAGTTTATCTTCAGGAACGTTGACAGCTCCCATTGTATCTTTTTCAATTCTATACTTCATTACAATTGCGAATGGTGTATTACAAATTTAATTTATTTTGAAGTAAAAAGAGCTAAATTTTTAAGCAAATCCTTGAATTACAATGGGGATGTGTATTAAGTGTTAATAATTTTAAAAATTTACATTGTAAAACATTAAATCTTACAGTATATTTGCAGCATACAAAACGATATTATGTTTGAATTTGATCAATATTTAGGATTTTTAGCATTCATGAGTATCTTAACCATTGGGTTTTGGCTCATGATATTTTTGTTGACCTTTGCTATTCCTTATTGGGTTTTTGGCTCAGCCATTGAAAGCTTCAAGGAAAAACGCGCTGCCAAAAAAGCAAAATTGAACGAATAATTCAACTTCTTATAAAACACAAATCCAAGCAACAATGCTTGGATTTTTTTTTACAAAATATCTAAGATTCGTTCTGTGGGACGACCAATTACGGCTTTATTGCCATACACCACAATAGGGCGCTCTATAAGTTTTGGATGGTCTACCATCGCTTGTATAAGTTCTGCATCAGAAAGATTTTTTCCTTTAAAATTTGACTTCCAAATGGTTTCATTTTGCCGTATCAGTTGCAATGGCGGTATGCCTAGTTTTTCAATAACAGCTTTGAGTTCATCAATAGATAAAGTTGCGTCTAAATATTTGATAATTTTAAACTCTTTTCCAGAATTTTCAAGTGCTTTTACCCCCAATCGGGATTTACTGCACCGGTTGTTGTGGTATATTTTAATCATAGTGTTTGTGGTGTTTCGTCATTTTGCCCCATCATCATAAGATAGGATTTTAAAAAGGGCATGAGCTCACCGTTCATTACGGCATCCACATTGCCTGTTTCGTGAGTGGTACGTACATCTTTTACTAGTTTGTAGGGGTGTAGCACATAGTTTCGAATTTGACTTCCCCATTCAATTTTCATTTTTCCAGCTTCGATGTCTTCACGTTGTGCCATTTGTTTTTTGAGTTCGATTTCGTACAGTTGCGACTTTAGCATTTGTAGTGCTCTGGCACGGTTGTCGTGTTGGGATCGAGTTTCAGAACAAGAAATTTGTATTCCTGTGGGTTTATGCGTGAGTTGCACTTTGGTTTCAACTTTATTTACATTTTGCCCTCCAGCTCCACTTGAGCGCGCTGTGGTAATTTCAATATCAGCAGGGTTGATATCAATTTCTATACTGTCATCAACCAAGGGGTACACATAAACAGACGCAAAACTTGTATGGCGCTTAGCGTTGCTATCAAAAGGGGAGATACGCACCAATCGGTGTACTCCATTTTCGCCTTTTAACCACCCAAAAGCAAAATCACCTTCAATTTGTAGTGTTACGGTTTTTATTCCTGCGACGTCTCCATCTTGAAGATTTAGCTCTTTAATTTTAAATCCTTGTTTTTCGGCATACATTACGTACATCCGCATCAGCATACTGGCCCAATCACAACTTTCTGTCCCTCCAGCTCCTGCTGTGATTTGAAGTACCGCACTCAATCCGTCTCCCTCTTCGGAAAGCATATTCTTAAATTCTAAATCCTCAATGATTTGCTGGGCAGTTTCATACTGAGTTTGCACCTCATTTTCAGAAACATCTCCTTCCTTGAAAAAGTCATAAAAGACTTGAAGTTCGTCTGTATGAGTTTGGGCTTCTTCAAAATCATTTACCCATTTTTTATTAACGCGGATGGATTTCATGATCTGCTCAGCAGTTTTTGAGTCATTCCAAAACTCAGGGGCATAAGTTTTTTCTTCCTCGTTTTGGATTTCGATGCGTTTGGCATCTAAGTCAAAGATACCTCCTTAACGCGCCCAGGCGATCTATAAGATCTTTGATGTGATCGTGTGTTATCATACATAAATATTCGTTTTACAAAAATAGAATTTATAGCACAGAAAGAAAATAATATGTAGTTTTACCTTCAAATTTTTTTTATGCATATTGATTTACGGAGTGATACAGTAACAAAACCATCAAGCGGTATGATGAAGGCGATGGCTAGTGCGCCATTAGGTGATGACGTTTATGGAGAAGACCCCACAGTAAATGCGCTAGAAAAGCGTCTTGCTATTATGTTTAATAAGCCAAAGGCACTTTTTTTTCCAACAGGTACAATGGCTAATCAAGCAGCTATAAAACTGCATACACAGCCTGGGGAACAAGTGATTTGTGATCAATATGCACATATTTATAATTATGAAGGTGGCGGTGCTTCCTTCAACAGTGGAGTATCATGTAAATTAATAGATGGTCATAGAGGAATGATTACTGCTGAGCAAGTTACAGCTGCTATCAACCCTCCTGATTTTTACCACAGCCCATTGACTTCTTTGGTTGCTTTGGAAAATACAACCAATAAAGGAGGTGGTGCTTGTTGGGATTTTAAAGAAATTAGTAAGATTAGATCGGTCTGTGATGCTCATCATTTGGGGCTGCATCTAGATGGTGCTCGACTTTGGAATGCGCTTGAAGTTACGAATGAGAAACCTGAACAGTATGGGGCTGTTTTTAATACAATTTCGGTTTGTTTAAGTAAAGGTTTAGGCTGTCCTGTAGGATCAGTGTTAGTTGGTGATGAAGCGCTTATGGAAAAAGCAATAAGGGTGCGTAAAATGTTGGGTGGCGGTATGCGTCAAGTAGGAGTTTTAGCAGCCGCGGGCCTGTATGCTCTTGACCATAACAGGGAACGATTGTCCGAAGATCATGCTAAAGCTAAAGCTATAGGTCAAGTCCTTCAAAGCACAAGTTATGTCGCTAAGGTTCAGCCTATTGAAACCAATATTGTAATCTTTGAATTGGATTCTACTGTCGATTCAGCTTATTTTATTGATTCCCTTCAATCTAAAGGTATTCTTTTGAGTAACATGGGCAGTGGTAAATTACGAATGGTAACTCATATGGATTACACGGATCAGATGCATGAAAAACTACTCGAAATCTTGATTGGTATTTAGTTTTTTGTCTACATTTACAGTCCTTAAATCCATTCGTTGTGAGACCTTTTTTTCATTCATTTTGTATATTTTTTCTAATTCTTTCTTGTAAACAAGATACAAGCAAATCCACTATGTCAAATACAATTAAAGCACCAACAACAAAGCAAATTTCTAAAGAATTATCCAAGCACAACGACATTCGCGTAGATGAGTTTTACTGGTTAAAAGATCGTGAAAATCAAGAAGTTATAGATTATCTTAATGACGAAAATAACTATTACGACGCCAAAACAGCCCACACTAAGGATTTTCAAAACTCATTGTTCGAAGAAATGAAATCAAGAATTAAAGAAGACGATTCTTCAGTGCCCTACAAGTTTAATGGCTATTGGTACATCACAAGGTATGAGAAAGGTAAAGATTATCCGATTTACACCCGAAAAAAAGAATCTTTGACAGCTACAGAGGAGCTGTTGTTTGATTGCAATAAAATGGCTAAAGGGCATTCTTATTTTAGGCTCGTTGGGCTTAATATAAGCCCTGATAATGAACGTGCTGCATTTGCATTAGATACCATAGGGCGTAGACAATACACATTATACATTAAAGACCTGAAATCTGATAAAATTTTAGAGGATAAAGTAGATAATTGTACAGGGGGCAGTACTTGGGCTAACGACAATCAAACCTTATTTTACACATTAAAAAATGAAACTACTTTACGATCAGAGGCTGTTTATAGACATAAACTTGGAACATCTTCATCTGAAGACGTTCTTGTTTTTGAAGAAAAAGACGATACGTTTGGTGTAGGAGTTTACAAGACAAAATCAAAAAAGTACTTGGTTATATCTAGCTACAGTACGCTTACTACCGAATATCAAATTTTGGACGCCAATACGCCTGATGGCAGCTTTAAAGTTTTTCAAGCTCGAACACGTGGCTTAGAATACTCAATTTCTCATTACGGAGATTACTTTTATGTGCTCTCTAATGCAGATGATGCTCAAAATTTTAAATTATCAAAAACAACTGAAAAGCATACAGAGAAAAGATTTTGGAAAGATGTCATACCCCATAGATCTGATGTTTTGTTGGAGGGAATTGATATCTTCAAGGACTATTTGGTTGTTTCAGAGCGGAAAAATGGTCTAAATCAAATTAAAATCAATCGTTGGGATGGGTCGGATAGCTATTATTTGCACTTTGCTAGTGAAACCTACACGGCATACACCACTACAAACATTGACTTTGACACCCACATCCTTCGCTACGGGTACCAATCTATGACTACCCCTTCTTCAGTTATAGATTTCAACATGGCAACAAAAGAAAAAACAATAAAAAAAGAGCAAGAGGTTCTAGGTGGAAAATTCAAAAAAGAAAATTACGTTTCTGAACGTCTTTGGGCTACTGCAAAAGATGGAACTAAAATTCCTATTTCATTGGTAAGGCATAAAGACACTCCTAAAAGTTCTCAAACGCCTTTGCTTTTGTACGCCTATGGCTCTTATGGTGCAACAATAGATCCTTACTTTTCAACTGTTCGTTTAAGTTTGTTGGATCGTGGTTTTATCTACGCAATTGCCCATATCCGAGGGGGGCAGTACCTTGGTCGTCAGTGGTACGAGGATGGGAAACTATTAAAAAAGAAAAACACGTTTACAGATTTTATTGATTGCTCAAAATATTTAATTGCACAAGAATACACATCCGCAAAGCACCACTATGCTATGGGTGGAAGTGCAGGAGGTTTGCTCATGGGTGCGGTGATCAATAGGGCACCAGAGCAATACAACGGAATTGTAGCTGCTGTTCCTTTTGTTGATGTCATTACTACCATGTTGGATGACAGTATTCCTCTTACTACAGGAGAATATGATGAATGGGGCAATCCAAATGAAAAAATATATTACGATTACATGAAATCGTATTCGCCCTACGACAACATCAAAAACCAACAATATCCAAATTTATTAATTACAGCTGGATTACATGACTCACAGGTCCAATATTGGGAACCTGCAAAGTGGGTCGCAAGATTACGACTTCAATCCAATAATACTTCCGATCTGTTTTTGAAAACCAATATGGATGCTGGACATGGGGGGTCGTCAGGACGCTTTGAAGCACTCAAGGAAGTTGCCTCAGAGTATGCTTTTTTATTGGACCTTGAAGCCATCAGTAAATAGAAGTTTAAAAAAATTCTTATTTTTGTTGACCAAACCAATCACATGTCTTTAGAGCATCAACCAAAAATTTTTGATAATATTTTAGAGCTAGTTGGCGATACACCGCTAGTAAAACTCAATACTATAACAAAAACTTTTCCAGGGACTTACATTGCGAAGTTAGAGGCATTTAACCCTGGTCATTCTTCCAAAGACCGCATTGCTCTGCATATCGTAGAGCAAGCCGAAAAAAAAGGTATTTTAAAGCCAGGGGATACAATTATTGAGACGACTTCAGGAAATACGGGGTTCAGTATTGCAATGGTGAGCATGATAAAGGGATATGACTGTGTTTTGGCGGTCAGCTCAAAATCTTCGCCAGATAAAATAGATATGCTAAAAAGCATGGGAGCAAAGGTATACGTTTGTCCTGCAAATGTAAAGGCAGACGATCCTCGTTCGTATTATGAAGTGGCCAAACGTATTCACAAAGAAATTAAAGGATCAGTTTATATAAATCAATACTTTAATGCTTTAAATACAGAAGCTCATTTCAAAACAACAGGTCCAGAAATATGGAACCAAACCGCAGGTAAAATCACACACTTGGTGGCTTGTAGCGGAACAGGAGGAACCATCTCTGGTACAGCTCAATTTCTTAAATCACAGAACCCAGAAATCAAAATAATAGGTGTAGATGCATATGGTTCTATTCTAAAGAAATACCATGAAACACGGGAATTTGATTCAAATGAAATATATCCTTACCGTATTGAAGGTTTAGGTAAAAATTTGATTCCAACAGCAACAGATTTTGATGTCATTGACGAATTCATCAAAGTTACTGACGAAGATAGCGCGCATGCAGCTAGAGAATTAGCACAAACCGAAGGCATTTTTGGCGGTTATACATCCGGAGCAGTAGTTCAAGCAGTAAAATTACTTCAAGAACAATACCTATTCAAAGATTCTGATATGATTGTACTGATTTTTCCAGACCACGGATCGCGCTACATGAGTAAGGTTTTTAACGATCAGTGGATGGAAGATCAAGGCTTTATGGATAAGAAACTCAAACTATCAGCCAAAGCCATAGAGATTGAAAAATAATACAATTTATCAGGTCCTCTTTATTTATAATTTTTTAAGCGGTATATTTTTAAAAATCATTATGTTTTGTATAGATTATTGCATAATTTTGAAAAAACTAATCCAACAAAAAAACATAAATGAGAGACTTATTTGAGAAAATCTACAAAGATAAAGGACCGTTAGGTAAGTGGGCAAGTCAGGCAGAGGGGTATTTTGTATTTCCGAAACTCGAAGGTCAAATTTCAAACCGAATGAAATTTCAAGGCAAAGATGTCATTACGTGGAGTATAAATGATTATTTAGGACTAGCCAATCACCCCGAGGTTCGTAAGGTAGATGCTTCAGCTTCTAATGAATATGGTTCAGCATACCCAATGGGTGCGCGAATGATGTCTGGTCATACTTCGCTTCACGAACAATTGCAGCAAGAATTGGCTGCTTTTGTAAATAAGGAAGCTGCTTATGTTTTAAACTTTGGCTATCAAGGCATAATGTCTACAATTGATGCTCTTGTAGGAAAAGATGATGTCATTGTATATGATGTTGATGCTCATGCATGTATTATTGACGGTGTGCGTTTACATATGGGAAAACGCTTTACCTACAAACACAATGACATTGAAAGTTTAGAAAAAAATCTAGAACGCGCTACTAAGATGGCTGAGCAAACTGGTGGTGGTATCCTCGTGATCTCAGAAGGGGTTTTTGGTATGCGTGGTGAGCAGGGAAAACTGAAAGAGATTGCGGCTTTAAAAAAGAAATTTAACTTTCGCTTTTTAGTGGATGATGCTCATGGGTTTGGTACTCTCGGTGCAACTGGCGCAGGCGCAGGAGAAGAACAGGGTGTGCAAGACGACATAGATGTGTATTTTGCAACATTTGCTAAGTCTATAGCGAGTACAGGAGCTTTCATAGCAGCGGATAAAGAAATTATAGATTATTTAAAATACAATTTGCGTTCTCAAATGTTCGCAAAATCTTTGCAAATGCAACTTGTAAAAGGGGCCTTAAAACGTTTAGACATGATTAGAACCATGCCAGAACTTAAACAAAACCTTTGGAAAATTGTAAATGCTTTGCAATCAGGTCTAAGAGCTCGTGGTTTTGATTTAGGAACTACTCAAAGTTGTGTTACACCTGTTTATTTGAAAGGAAGCATTCCCGAAGCTATGGCATTGGTTAAAGATTTACGTGAAAATCATGGGATATTTTGCTCAATTGTAGTGTATCCCGTAATTCCGAAAGGTTTAATTTTACTGCGCTTAATTCCTACCTCAATGCACACGTTGGAAGATGTTGAGGAAACTTTACAAGCGTTTTCAAGTATTAGAGAACGCTTAAATTCAGGTCTATATAAGCGCCTTTCGGCAGCTGTTTCTGCAGCAATGGGAGAGTGATTTCTATAATTCTTTTTTGTATGTACAGCGCTTTTTAATCAATTGTGGATTGAATTCTCTCCATAGTTTTTGAATTGCTTTATTGTCAGACAACTCTGGTGTTCTTCTGCATTCTGTGATCCCTTTAGTTTTAAATGTTCTGTGGTATTCACTAAATAAAATCGCGTGAACACCCTTGTTTTGATATTCAGGGTGTATTCCTATTAGAAGAAAATTTACTGATTTAGATTTTTGTGCTTTGAGTAAATGAAACAGTCCAAAAGGGAATAGTTTTCCTTTCATTTTTTGAAGTGCTTCTGCAAACGAAGGCATCACAACAGCAAACCCTACCAACTTTTCATCTCTATTGACGACGAATTTGATGTATTCCGGTGCAATAAAATTCAAAAACTTCTTTTTCATAAAGTCCTTTTGAATATCTGTAATTTTCACAAATGAAGATAACTCCGAATAGCTCTCATTGAACAAATCAAACATTTGATCTGCATATTGCAGCATGTCTTTTGTTTTCTTAAAATTAAGTTCTTTTAAGCCATAACGTTTTTTAATAACAGACTCCAGCCGGTTATAACTCTCGATTTTAATATCTTTAAAAGCATGTTTATGTTCGAAATATTCTTTTTCAACCTTAAATTCCAAGGCTTCCAAGTGTGCTTTATAATAGGGGTGGTTGTACCAAGAGACCATGGTACCAATGTGGTCAAATCCATAAGTTAAAACCCCAACTTTATCTAAATTTGAGAACCCTACAGGGCCTTCCATAAAGGCTAAGTTTTGTTGTTTGCCTATTTCTGTGACTTTGGCCAGTAAGGCTCTGCTAACTTCCAAATCATCAATAAAATCAAACCAACCAAACCGCATTTTTCGAGTGTTTTGTGTATTGACTTCAATCCAATTGATAATGGCTGCTATACGTCCCACGATTTTCGAATCTCTGTATGCTAAAAATAATTTTAGCTCTGCATCTTTTAGAATTGGGTTTGTTGCTTCTTCAAAAACCTTCATTTCTTCTGAAATAATGGGCGGTACCCAATATGGAGATTGTTTGTATAATTTAAAAGGAAATTTCACGAAATTACGAACCCCTTTCTTTGTGCTTACTTCTTTTACACTAAGCATATAGTCTATCCTTCATCAAAATTTTCAACTTTCTTTTTTTTGGAATTTCTTTTTGAGCGTGATTTCCTTTTTCTTTTCTTTTTTCCTGAAGATTTATTTTTGATTTTTAGCTCATCTTCATGGCGATCGATTCGATATGAAACCCCAAAATTCACTCCAAAAATAGATGGTGTATCTTTAAAATTCAGAGTTAGTGCAGTATCAAGTTGAAGGTCTTTGTTAAAAAGATACCCACCACCAAAGCGCAGTAAATTATCTGCGTAAAAGTCGCTTTTTATACCTTGAGTTTCTGCAAATACAACCCATTTCGGATTGAATGAGTGTGTTAGTGTCAGAATATAGTGTAAATCTTGTTGATTTGAACTTATACGGTCCATCATTAGATTGGTTACAAACACCCAGCCTCCATAAAAATTATTTTGAGTAATCAGTGCTGCCCGGTAACTTAATCCTTCAACTCCATCAGCAACGTAAGGGTTGTTTTTTGTATCGAAATTAACTCCAGCTGAAACTGCTACCGCAGGTATGAGTTGCTTCCATTTAAAACCTCGATTAGCGTGATAACTATAGACGTTAATTTTTTCTTCTTTATTCTTATTAGGGTCGTAAATTAAATATTTCGCCCCTAAATTTAAATTCCTGAAATTAGCTCTTTTATTTTCTACGGGCACAGCAAAATTGTAGGTTTGTATTTCACTTTGGTAAGTCCCTTGAATATTGACTTCCAAAGCTTCTTTCAAAAAGCCATAGTGTGCAGCAAAATCAACTCCAAAACCTTTGGCTTTATAAGATGGGTAGGGTGATCTTTTTTCATTTGAAATGAATGGGCCTAATTCAAACTGAAGTACTTTTTTTCCCACTGAAAATGCAGTTTGTGAAGCTCCAGGGCGGTTGGAGTTAATGACATCGGTGTATTGCGCTTGAATTAAGGTTGTAAAACAGATAAAGAAAACTAGAAAAGCCTTAAATATTGGTGTCATTTGTGTATACTTTTTTCAAATCTACATATTTTAAATGAATCTTGAACTTCACATGTAATTTTTAATACTTTTTTATATTCATGGTTCCTGATGGCCAAAAAATATGTTTAAGAATTGTATTTTTGAATAAACTTATCATTTATGATTCAAACAGCATCTTTTGTAGGTCTTTTAAAAACGGTATTGATTATTATTTTATCGTACACTGTTTTTAAATACGTTATGCGTCTGTTGGCTCCTTTTTTTCTGCGTTCAATAGCACGTAAAATGGAACGTCGATTCAATCAAAACACTGCGCCCCCAAATAGACAGAAGGAAGGCGAAGTCTCTATAGATAAAACTCCTGGCAAACAAGCATCGAATAA